>Ga0081606_1000026_pt1 | contig 192243 bp, 161 predicted proteins | sample EareggfetidaYelm_FD_71127 | JGI IMG/M metagenome (GOLD analysis project Ga0081606, IMG submission 71127) | Earthworm egg capsule microbial community from the University of Washington, USA - E. fetida Yelm (SPADES assembly) (version 2) | ecosystem: Host-associated > Annelida > Reproductive...
CTGGGGGGGGGCGCTGCGCAGCAGGAGGTTGGAGGGCTTGATGTCGCGGTGGACGATGCCGCGCTGGTGGGAGTGGGCCAGGGCCTCGGCGACCCGGCGCAGCATCGACAGGGTCTCGGGAAGCGTCAGGGGCTGGCGGGTGAGCCGCTGGGACAATTCCTCACCCTCCACCCACTCCATGGTCAGGTAGGGCTGGCCGCGCTCGGTGGTGCCATGGGCCACGTGGGCGACGATGCCCGGATGGTGCAGCTTCTCGAGCAGGACGGCCTCGCGGTTGAAGCGGCGCGCCCCCTCCGGCGAGATGGCCGAGTGGAGCACCTTGAGGGCCACCTGCTGACCGGAGACACCGTCTTGAGCGCGGTAGACATGGCCCATGCCACCGCTTCCCGCCAACGCTCCAATGGTGAAGCGGCCATGGATGAGGGTGCCTGGAGCGAGAACATCGAAAAGCGGTGCGGACGGCACCGTCTTGTCGCTGTCCATTTCACGTGCTGCCATGGACGGAACCGTAACATGCCGTCCCGAGCGCTCTCAAAGCGCCGCGTCGCCCCAACGCTCACGCGCCAATTCTCGCGTGTGGGCGTTCTCGGGCACCTGGAGCAGGAAGCGCTCGCGGACCTCCGGATCGGGGATGTCGGCGGCACGTGTTCGCACGCACCGCAGGGCCTCGCGCAGGGCTCGCTCTCCTGATGCCGTCTCTCCCTGGGCGAAGCAGGCTTTCGCGAGGGACAGGCGCATGGCCACCGCGTACACGCCTTGGGAGTTCATCTCCGTCAACTCCCGCACGCCCAGCTCCGTCACCCGCCGGGCCTCCGCGACATGTCCCTGGGCGAGCAACGCGTTGCCGTGCAGTGTTCGCGCATCGATGAGGAAGGTGCGCAGGGAGGCCAACAACTCGCAGGCATGGCGAGCATGCCGCTCGGCCTCGGGTGCGGCGCCCTGGGCGATCCTCACCCGGGCGAGCACGAGCTGGGCGATGCCCCGTCGGAAGGGCTCGGCCTCCTCGCCTCCCATCCATTCGCCCACCCGGGAGTGCGCTTCCCGCCAGTGCTCGGGCTCGGTGCTGTTGGCCAGGGTTCTCAGCAGGTTGTACCGGCACAGGGCGGCGAAGAGCTGGTTCTCCGCGAGTTGGATATGGGTCACCGCCTCGCGCAGCAGCTCGAGCGCCCTGGGCATGTCCCCCATCGCGGCCAATGCCAGTCCGGCCTGGGAATGTCCCAGGAGGGCATGGAGATCCATGCCCGCCTCGCCGAAGCCCTTCCTCGACGCGTCCGCCATCGTGAAGGCCTGCCAGGGACAGGGCTCGAAGAAGTAGAGGAATTGGTTCTTCAGGCTCGTCGTCCAGCCTCGCACCACGGCGTTGGTCTCGATGACCTCCGCGCCCACCTGCATGGCTCGCCGCAAGGGGAGTTCCGTCTGTGGGCGCAGGCCGGACCAGAGCGCGGTTCCTCCCACCAGGGCACAGGCCTCGACATAGGCGGCCATCGCCTCGGGCTCGGGCTGGGCGTACAGCAGGAGCTGGCTCACCCGGGCCATCTGCGCCTGAGCACCGCTGAAGAGGTGGCCCGTGACGAGCCCGCCCGCCAGCTGGCACCACAAGGGACTGCCCGCCTTGAGCGCGTCGAGGACCGGGTCCCCGATCTCCAGCGCCCGCGGCATTTGATCCATCCAGACGAGCACCACGGCCTGGAGCGCGCGCAGCCAGCTCGCGGCCTGACCGCTCACGCCTCCCGCCAGGGCCGCCTCCACGCAGCGCAGCGTTCCCACCAGGTCGTGCCGCTCGAAGAGCTGTTCGGCCGCCTGGACGTAGAAGTGCGCCGCGCGCTCGGATTGTTGTCCGCGCTGGTAGTGCGCGGCCAGCACCAGGGCATCCGTCTCGCCCATCCACTCCAACCAGGAGCCCGCGAGCCGGTGGGCCGTGGGCAGGTGACTGTCGGGCACCAGCGCATAGGCGGCGTCCCTCACCAGGGCATGGCGGAAGTGGTACTCGTCGGTGTGCGCGAAGCGGCTGGTGGGCTGTTGGGCGATGACCTCTTCCTCCACGAGCCGTTGCAGGTGCTTCTCCAGGAGCTCGCCCTCGGGGCCCAGCAACTCCCGCAGGCTCCCGGACCAGAAGGAGTGACCGAAGACGCTCGCGGCCAGCAACACATGGCGCACGGCGGGCTCCATCCGCATCAGCCTCGCCTGGAGGACCGCCAGGACAGTGCCTGGCACGGCCACTCCGCGGCCCTCGGCCATGGAGCGGATGAGCTCCTCGAGCAGGAGCGCGTTGCCGTCGGACTGCTCCACGGCCTGCTGGACGATGGCGTCGGGCACCTGGGCGCCCAGCACCTCTCGCACCAGGCCGGTGCAGGCCTTGCGGCTCAACCCCTTGAGCGACACCTCCTGCACATGCCGCGACCACAGGCCGGGAAAGAGCTGCTTGACCTCGGGTCGTGCGAGCGCGAACACCATGAAGGACTGGTCGGCCAACTCCCGCAGCAACTCGTCCACCAGCTTCACCGTGAGCGCGTCGCTCCAGTGCAGGTCCTCCAGCACGAGCAGCACCGGTTGGTGGGCGCACTCCGCCTTGAGGAAGTCCACCAGGGCCCGGCTCGTCTGGGCGCTCATGAGACGTGGATCGTTCCGGGCCGCGCGCAGACGGGGATTGAACTCGTCGGGGAAGGGGATGGCGCACAACTCGCCCAGGAACTCGGCGGTCTCTCCGGCCTGGGTCTCTGGCAGGCGCGCGGCGACGCGCTGGTACAGCCGGGCGCGGCGCTTCTCCAGGTTCTCTCCGTCCGTGATGCCACAGAGCCGCCGCAGCGCCTGGCCCATCAGGCCGAAGGACGCGCCCGCGCTCATGGAGTCCCCCAGGCCGAGCAGCACCTGGACGGGCTGCTCCCGTCGCTCGAGACGGCGCAGGAACTCGTGGCGCAGGCGGGACTTGCCCACGCCCGCCGGAGCCATCACCAGCATCGCCCGGGCCTGCTGCTCCTCGATGCAGGAGGTGAGGGTGAAGTCGAGCAGGGCGAGGTCCTGCTCCCGGCCGACACACGGCGTGGGCTTGCCCATCAGGGGCCGGGACTCATCCGTGCCCAGGCGCTCGCCATGCAGCAGGTAGGTGCTCGAGTCGAAGCGCGACAACTGAAAACTCGGCCCGAGCAGTCCCGCCGTCACCTCGTCCATCACCACCTGGGAGGCATCTGGCATGCGCTGCACCTGCCGTAGCAGGGAACCCACCCGATCCATGGCGGCGCCCACGGGCAGCCGCTCGTTGAGCATTCCCAGGCCGGTCACCAGCACCACCGAGGCCTCGGGCCAGCGCTCCTTGAAGGTCAGCGCGCAGCGCGCCGCCAGCGCCGCCTGGTCCGTGGCCGTGCCGCGCTCGGGCACCAGCGTGGCCACCAGGGAGCCATCCGCCAGCAGTTCCACCTGGCCCCCATAGGGCCAGAGCGTGGTGCGCAGCGAGTCGCGCACCACGATGCCCTGATCCTTGAGCGTCGTCTCCTCCTCCCCGGAGTCCAGCGTGCTCAGGGACACCAGGAGCACGCTGACGAGCGTCTGTTCCGCTTCCGTCAGGCTGATGGGCGCCTGATAGGCCTCCCCTCGGGGCAGGAGCAGTTCGGGGACGGACTCCAACGCCGACAGGGTCTCCCTGAGCCGATCGGCATCTTGCAGCCGGCGCCGAGGGTCCTTGGCGAGCATGCGGTCCACGAGCACCTGCAAGCCGGCGGGAAGGCCGGGACGCAGGGTGTGCAGGGGCTCGGGTTCCGCGAAGAGGATCTTGGCGAGGGCGGCGGCGAAGTGAGGCGCGGCGAAGGGGGGCTTGCCGGTGAGACATTCGTACAGCACGCAACCCAGGGAGAAGATGTCGGCGGCGGGGGGAATCTCCGGCTGGCTGGAGGCCTGCTCGGGCGCCATGTAGCCCGGAGTGCCCACCACGGTGTGGCTGCCCGTCACGCCCACCAACGTGGGCACCGCATGGCGTGCCAGACCGAAGTCGAGCACCACCACGTCCTCGGGGTGGCCACCGCGCAGCAGGAGATTGGAGGGCTTGATGTCGCGGTGGACGATGCCGCGCTGGTGGGAGTGGGCCAGGGCCTCGGCGACCCGGCGCAGCATCGACAGGGTCTCGGGAAGCGTCAGGGCCTGACGCGCCAGCCGCCGGGCCAACTCCTCGCCCTCCACCCACTCCATGGCGAGGTAGGGCTGGCCGCGCTCGGTGGTGCCATGGGCCACGTGGGCGACGATGCCCGGATGGTGAAGTCCCTCGAGCAGGGCTGCCTCGCGGTTGAAGCGGTACACCACCTCCGGAGAGATGGCCGAGTGCAGCACCTTGAGCGCCACCTGCTGACCGGAGACACCGTCTTGAGCGCGGTAGACATGGCCCATGCCCCCGCGTCCCGCCAATGCGCCCAGGGTGAAACGGTCGTGGATGAGGGTGCCTGGAGCGAGAACCCCGGGGGGCAGTACGGACGGAGTCGTCTTGTCGTTGTCCATGAGTGCGCTGGCGTTCCACGGGCTGCCAGTGATGGGAGAGAGCGTATCACTCCGTCAAACGGGGCCTCAACGGATGCCCAGGGAGGCCTGAAGACGACGAGGCCGGAGCCACGGGTGCACCCCGTGACGTCCGGCCTCGGAAGCGGCGTGACCCGTCGCCTAGAAGCGCGCCTGGAGCAGCAGGTTGAAGCCGAGCGCGTGGGGCTTCTGGAAGCTCGGCTGCGCGATGCCCACCGCGTCGTCGCGGAAGGTCGTCCGGTTTGGATCGTACGTGTAATAGACCTCACCCACGGTGGCGACGCTCTCGGACAGGTCCCAGCGGAACGTGCCCTTGGCGGAGAGGATGGGCTCGGCGAGGCAGATGGCGTTGTTGGTGCCACACGTGGTGGGCAGGATGCTCAGCGTGCTCACGTCCCGCACCACCACGGTGCGCGTGCCGGTGAAGCCCTGGGGCGGGATGTTGCCGCCCAGGAGCGGATCCGGGCTGCGGAACGACGAGGGCTGCTGCACGCCGATGATGAAGCCCGGGGTGAAGTGCCACGCGGGGATGTTGTAGTCCGCGCCCGCCGCGAGGAACATCTCCGGGCTGACCTCGGTGCCCTTGGGGAACTCGCTGAAGGGCGGCAGGCCGGGCACCTCGAACTGGATGAAGGACAGGCTGCGGTAGAGGCCCAGCAGGTGGAAGCGCCAGTAGTTCCACTTGGCGCGCGCCTGGAGCGCCACCGCGGTGGCTCCTTGCGGCACCGTGCGGCCGAACACGTCGGGATCCGACAGCGTCTGCACGAGGTAGCTACCCTCGAGCGACACCGAGTACGACAGGCCACCCGGGTACTGCTCCGGGGCGAAGAAGCGCTGGTAGACGTCCGGATCGTTCTTGTAGAGCCGGAAGTCGATGCTCGTGCCGACGGGCACGCCCACATGGTAGACGCCCTGCGCGGACACGCCCGCGGAGTTCACCGGAGCGCGCACGCTCTGCGCGGCCAGGCCCGGGACGATGCCCTTCTGGAAGTAGCCGCCGCCGGCCTCCAGGCGCAGCGTCTCCAGCACGTCCCAGCCGGCGCCGGCCAGGAAGCCGTAGAGCGATTCCTGCTCCTTGATGAGATCGTTGAACACGAGCGCCGTCTTGGCGCCCGCGTACGCGTACCACCTGTCGCGCGTGAGCTGCAGCTTGGCGCCCGGCACACCCGCCTGGGTGGCGCGCGTGGTGAAGACGCCGCTGCCACCCCAGGAGATGCGGTAGGCGTAGCCCAGCCGGAAGCGGTCCGCGGACACGGGGAAGCCGGTCAGCGACAGGCCCTCGTTCTCGCCCCAGCCCTGGGGCCGGTAATTCAGGCGGATGTAGCTGGAGTTGTCCCGGAGCGCGATGTCGCCCGAGGGATTCTCCAGCACGAGGATGGTGAGGGCGGCCTCGGTGGTGAGGCCCTCGAAGAACGCCGGCAGCCGCTTGTAGAGGACGATGTTGGACAGCGTCTCGAAGCCGGAGAACCTCGTGTTGAAGTTGTCGTAGAACTGGGTGTTCTGCAGACCGCCGCCGAAGCGGGCCGTGGGGCTGTTGGGCGTCGTCTCTCCGGCGTTGGCGAAGACGTTGTCGTCCGCGAAGGCGAAGGACAGACGGGTATCGACGAAATCTCCGGCCCAGGCGGGAGCGGAGAGGGTCATCAGCCCGGTGAGGGCCAGGGTTCGCAGCGTTCTCAAATTCCCTCCAAGGCGCGGCGGGGGGACGCCGCTCCTTCCTGGCGCCCCAGAGAGTGGGGCGCTCGCGTCTGGCTTACGTCTTCTACGTCACTTGCACGGCTGGATGGGCTTCGGGCACTCCAGGCCCGCTCCCGGATGGCAGCAGAGATCGGCCGCGTCGCGCGGCATCACCATCCACCGGGGACGCGCGGCCTGCACCTGGCGCAGGTGGCCCACGACGTCGAAGGTGGCTCCGTGAATGAAGCGGCACTGGCGGGCGCGCTCGGCGTCGGTGTCGCTCTCTTCGCAATCCACCCGCAGGTCCGGCACGGCATCTCGCGTCGTGAGGAGCAGGCGGGTGTGGGTATTGGCGGACACGAGGCAGCGCGGCGTGGGCTTCTGGCCCTCCGTGGACTGCTGGGCCAGGAAGGCCACGTAGCCCTCGTCCTGGCTCGCGATGAGATCCTTGCGCTGACGGGCCGGCAGCAGCTCGTCCGTATTGCTCGCGGTGACGGTGGTGTCGCCGAAGCGCACGTAGGCGTCCTGCTCGCACCACACGCTCAGCTCCGTGCCCGGCGCATACCCCACCGGAGTCTTGCCCGACGTGCTGCCCGACAGGGTCACCGCCTGGGTCCGCGCGGGCAGGGTGGCATCCAGGCCCGCCTCACGGGGTCCGGGTCCCGCCATCTCCACCACGAACTGACCGAAGCCCGTGTACTGGGTGCGCTCGGCGCAGACGGTGTTGGTGAACTCCCCCGAGCCCGTGGTGCAATTCGCGTTGCACTGGCGCTCGGCGGCGTCGGGATCCACGCTGGGGTTGGATGTATCGCAGTTGCCCCAGATCCAGTTACCCGCCGAGTCCTTGGTCTGACAGAAGGAGGGGACGTTGGCGTCGCCGTTGAGATCGCAGGTCTTGAACACCTTCGGGAAGCGCACCTGGCTCAGCTTCACGAGCCCCGACTCCAGGCTCTCCATCTTGAGGTTCTTGTTGTTGTAGCCGCAGAGCACGTCGGTGATGAAGGGGTCCCGCACGTCGTCCAGGAAGCAGTGGCGCAGGTTGATCTCCACCGGCGGGTTCTTCGCCAGGTGGACATCCCACTCCTCCTGGGGCCGCAGCCGCACGTGCTCGCGCACCGTCCACGAGGGGAAGGTGAGCTGCGTGGTGGAGGTGAACTCCTGGATGGAGCCCGCCAGCGTCCACAGCAGATCTCCGGGGTAGAGACCCTCGGGGAAGCTGTAGTTGTAGACGAACATGGAGCCGAACGAGCCGGGCAGCAGCCCGGTGGGCTCGGGGACGCGAACGCCCGCGGCCGAGGTGGTGTTCTCGGAGACGGGGCACGCGGTGATGTCCGTGACGAAGAAGCCCGAGGGATCCGTTCCCGTGACGAGCAGGGTGACGTCCTGATCGTCATTGATGCCCGGACAATCGCGCTTGAGCGCGCCGCCGGACTCGGGGAGGCGGCCGATGGTGACGAACTGGTTGACGAAGGGCGAGGTGCGGTTGTCGAAGCCCTGCGGCGTCTGGATCGCGGCCAGCGTGGGCTCCTGGAAGAACAGGGGCTGGGAGGTGCTGGCCGCGTAGGTGCGCGACTTGGGCTCCTCGGGCAACAGGGAGGTGTCTCCCGCGACGGTGCCGTTGGTGTAGAGCAGCTTGACGGGCTCGTCCGCCACCAGGACGCGCACCTCGCCATAGAGGTGCTGGGCGCGGAGCTTGCCGAGGCCCGTGCCCTTGTTGAGCATCACCCAGGCGTAGCTGTAGTTGCCGGCCAGGTCGCCCGGATCCATCTTGAAGCTGACGGGCCCGTTGAAGTCGAACGGCTCGCCGCTCTTGCCCAGGGCGGTGACATTCACCTGCATTTCCACCTGGCCCGGGGGGATGGTGTAGCGGCAGTCCGGCGTGCCTCGCACCTCCATGGGCACCTGCTCCAGCGTGCCGTTGTAGCGCTTGATGCAGGCGGGCACCACGGACAGGGGCTGGAGGGTGTTGTCGTCGTTCACCGTGGACAGGCGTTGGACTTCCACCCGGAAGGAGCCCACGCCCGTGAGGGGAGGCGACTCCACGCTGTAGCAACCGGAGGCGGCGGTCGCGGTCGCGGCCAGCACGAGCCAATGCGTCTTCATTACTTCACCTTGCGGCCAATGCGGCCGTCCTCGGAGGCGTTGGCGATGGGCATCTTGACCGGGTTCTCACAGAAGCTCTTGAGCTGTCCCGTCACCGAGCCGCACTCCTGCGCTCCGGAGATGACCTCGCGACAGTAACAGCGGCCCGCGTAGGGACCCTGGGGCACGTTGCACGTGGCCTGGATGATCTCCGGCGTGAGCCCCGCCACCTGACAGCGCTCGGCGGCGTTGGCGGAGGACTTGAGCAGATCCAGGCAGGTGCACTCGCCCACCTCGCGGGCCAGCGTGTCCTGGAACTCCTGGGCCTGGCGGCACACGTTGCGCAGTTGCTCGTCCACCACCCACTTGCCATCGCGCAGCGCGCCGCAGTGCTCGCCGGACGTGGAGGTCGTGCGGCCCGCGTTGATGTCGTCACAGGTGCAGAAGCCCTGCATGTAGCCGATGAGCGAGTCGCGCAGGGAGATGCCCGTCTCCTGCCGGGTGGTGTTGCGCTTGAGCACGTTGAAGCCCGAGCCCCCCTTGGCGATGTAGTCGTTCACCGCCACGCGGTACATGCCGTTGGGATTGATGGGATTGCCGTTGATGGAGATGTCGATGGCGGGGTGGGCGTAGCAGCGGCTGCCGTCGACGTCCTCCAGGCACTGCCACGGGGCATGGCCCTCGCGGCCCGTCTGGGGGCAGTCGGTGGCGGCCTTGCCCTGTACGCAGGGGGTGCGCAGATCATTGAGCTGCACCTGGGCGCAGTCCATGGTGAAGCGCGAGCCGGAGATCTGCGCCTGGCTCACGCAGCCGCGTTCCGCGGAGCGCTCGGTGACGAAGTCGAGCATCTCCTGAATCTCCGTGCCCGACAGGTTCATGATGTTGATGGTGTTCTCGAAGGGGAACACGTTGAACATGGACTCCTGGGTGACCGCGCCCGCGTAGAGGTTGTCGCGGATGCCCAGCGAGTTGGTGAGCGCCATCTCCGCCTCCACCGCGCGGCGCTTGCGCATGGAGTCCGCGGTGATGTTGCCCAGCGGCGAGTCTCCGCCCGAGGAACTGTTGCGGCGCTCGAGGTTGCGCGGCGCGAAGGAGAAGATGGACGTCAGTTGCAGCCGGAAGTCCATGCCCAGCAGGTAGGACTGCATCAGGTCCGTGGTCTCGCGGTCCTCCAGGGACTGGCACTTCGCCAGGGCCTCGCGCACTCCGGGCGCGTTGATGAACTGGCCGGTGGTCCAGTAGTTGTCCTTGTAGTAGGCGCGCATGGCGTCGTCGCACCACAGGCCATCCAGCGGGAAGGCGCGGTAGGTCTGGCTGACGACCTCGGCTCCGTCCGGACCCCGCTCCTGCGCGGTGGGCACCTTCACGACGAGATCCAACCGGCCCACGTACTTGGCGAACGCGCCCGAGTGCGCCAGCACCACCTTGCGGCCGCTCGGATCGCTGAGCTGCTGCGGCGGGTTGAGCACCACGTGCAGGTGGCCGCCGAGGATGACGTCCAGTCCGGACACGCCCGGGATGAACACCTTCACCACCGCCTGGGGCTGGCCCTGGAGCTTCGGGTCCGCCCACTCGAGCAGTTGCCACGGCTCCTGGGCGCGCTCCAGGAAGGGTTTCGCGCGCTCGTACTCATAGAAGGCCTCGTAGCCGCGGATGAGATCCTGATCCTCGGTGAGGCCCAGGTGGCTGGTGACCACGAGGAGATCCACCACCGGGCGCAGCATCTGCACATAGGCGCGCGCGGCCTCGTTCTGCTCCAGCGGAGTGGCCTGCAACGAGTTGCCACCCTCCACGAGGGAGTTGAGCGAGGAGATGTTGGCCATGCCGATGATGCCCACGCGCAGTCCCTTCATGTTGCGGATGACGTAGGGGACGCTGTTGAGCAGGGCCTGCTTGTTGCCGGGATCGCGGGGGCTGTCCCAGGCGTAGTTGGCGGCCATGAGCGGGAAGCTCGCGAAATCACGCGCCTTCTGCACGAAGTTGCCGAGGCCCGCGTCGAACTCGTGGTTGCCGATCACCGCCGCGTCCAGCTGCATGCGCGAGAGGAACTTGAACTCGGCCTCGCCACTGAAGAGGTTGAAGATGGGCGCGCCCTGGAAGCAATCGCCCGAGTCCAGGTGCAGCAGCCGCTCCGCCCGCGCTCGCTCGCGCTTGAGCACGGCGCCCATGCGCGTGGCTCCGCCGAAGGGGCCCGCCTCCGGGACGATCCCCAGGTCCGTGTCCGTCTTCAGCGGCGCGAAGTCATAGGGGATGAGCCGGGAGTGGATGTCGGAGGTATGCAGCAGCGTGAGACGGACTTCCTGTCCCGAGAGGTCGATGTCCTCTCCTTCCATCACGGGCATGCACGAGGCACAGAGCAGGACAGACAGGAGTCCGGGCAGGAGGCGTCGCATGAGTCGGGGGCGGATCCGGGGGGAAGTTGAGGAGATTGACCGCTAGAAGTCGGCGCAAGGTACGAGATCATCTGGGGGTGGGCAAGCAACCCCCCCGCGTTGGGCTTTCGCCCAGGGAGCATGCATGCGATCGAGCAATCAGTCCGCGGTCACGGATATCGAGATCATCGAGGATTTCTCGTCGACGGCGAAGTGCGACGAGGGCTTCCTCCGCCTGCGTCGGTTGCGGTGTCAGAACCGGCGAGCGGACGGCACGGCCTCGAAGGTGTACCGGGTGGATGTGGTGGACCGGCCACGCCTGGATGCGGTGGCGGTGGTGGTGTACCGCCGCGGTGCGTCGGGATTGGAGGTGCTCACGCGGATGAACCTGCGGCCCGCGGCGTACTTCCGGCGAGGCAAGGACATGACGCTCCAGGACAACGCGTCCTACCTGCGGGTGGAGGAGATCGTCGCGGGACTGCTCGAGCCCGAGGACAAGGGCGAGGCGGGTCTGCGGCATCGCGCGGCGGAGGAGGTGCGCGAGGAGGCGGGCTATGCCGTGAAGCCCGAGGACGTGCGGTTGCTCGGGGCGGGTTTCTTCGTGGCGCCGGGCATCCTGTCGGAGAAGGTGTTTCCGGCGGCGGTGGATGTGACGGGCGTGGCGCCGGGCGTGCCCCAGGGTGACGGCTCGCCGTTGGAGGAGGGCACGCAGTTGATGTGGCGGCCACTCGGTGAACTGCTGGCGATGTGCCGGCGGGGCGAGGTGCCAGACGCGAAGACGGAGCTCTGCCTCCAGCGGCTCCTCGCCGAGCAGGCATGAATCGAGGGGGAGTGATTGGCGATGGGGCGCCAAGGCGGGTAGGGTGCCCGGCGACATGCACGACGCTGCTCCTTCGTCCTTGCCGCCTCGGCCAGAGTACTCGCGGGCCTTTCGCATGCGCCGCGCCCAGAACTGGCTCACGCTGGGCACCATGTACGCGGCCATGTACATGGGCCGCTACAACTTCTCCTTCGCCAACGCGCGGTTGTCGGAGACGTATGGCTGGAGCAAGCCGCAGGTGGGCGCCATCATCAGCGCGGCCACGCTCATCTACGGCATCTCGGCCATCTTCAACGGTCCCTTCGCCGACCGCATTGGCGGGCGCAAGGCCATGTTGCTGGGCGCCGCGGGCGGCACGGTGTTCAACCTGGCCTTCGGGTTGGGGGCGTACCTGGGCTTCCTCGGTACGGGGCCGCTCCTGCTCGGCTACCTGGCCACGGTCTGGTCGCTGAACATGTACTTCCAGTCCTATTCGGCCCTGGCGCTCATCAAGGTGAACTCGGGCTGGTTCCACATCAGCGAGCGCGGCGTGTTCTCCGCCATCTTCGGCTCGATGATCCAGGGAGGGCGGGCGCTCATCTACTTCATCGGGCCGCTGCTGGTGCTCGCGCTGCCCTGGCAGTTCGTGTTCTTCGTCCCCGCGGCGGTGATGACGGTGCTGGGGCTGCTCACGTTCTTGTGGGTGCGCGACGCGCCGGACGAGGCGGGGCTGCCCGCGCTGGACACGGCGGATGCCTCCAGCGGGTACACGGGCAAGGTGGATCTCAAGTACGTGGCGCGGGTGGTCTTCACCAACCCCGTCACGCTCACCATCGCCGCGGCCGAGTTCTGCACGGGCTTCGTGCGCCACGGTTTCGAGCAGTGGTTCCCGCGCTACATGTTGGAGGCGCAGAAGCTGTCGCTGGACAGTCCCGTGTTCCAGAAGGGCGCCACGGGCGTGGTGCTCGCGGGCATCGCGGGCGCGTTCGCCGCGGGCTTCATGTCCGACCTGCTCTTCAAGGCGCGCCGGCCTCCCGTGGCCTTCATCGGCTACGTGCTCCAGGTGGTGTGCATGGCCATCATCTGGAAGGCACCGAGCCTCAACCTGGTGATCGCCGCCTTCGTGGTGAACTCCTTCGCCATCAGCATCGTGCACTCCATGCTCTCGGGGACCTCCTCCATGGACTTCGGCGGCAGGAAGGCCGCGGCCACGGCGGCTGGCATGTTCGATGGCATGCAGTACGTGGGGGGCTCGGTGGTGGGCGTGGGCATGGGCTGGATGTTGGAGCACTTCGGCTGGGGCGCCTGGGGCCCGAGCATGATCGGCTTCTCCGCCGTGGGAGGCGTGTTGATGCTCACCCTCTGGAATGCCCGCCCCAAGGCGCACGCCGCCCCGGCGGCTCCCGTGGCGGAGGGGGACGCCGCCTCGAAGGAGCACTCCCGGACGGGAACCGGCGGGTAGTGGCGCGCCGCGCAACCGGAGAACGTTGCGCCACAAAGCGAGGGCGGCCCGCGCGGACATCGTCGGGTGGACGGTGGCCCGCGCCGGGGGGGCACTAGGGGGTGACAGATTCGTGACGTAGGATTGTCGTGTGTCCCCGACACCTTCCCCCCTGCTGCAGAACCGGTTGGATGTGCACGACCGGAAGCAGTTCGAACTCAAGCTCGAGTATCAGCCCTCGGGTGCCGATGACGAGACGCGCTATCTCGTGGAGACGTACGTCTTCCTGCCGGCGAGCCTGAACATCGACGCGGAGACGTACCCTCGCTCGGACTTCTACGCGGACATCCACAACTACGTGCGTTTCAAGACGCCGGTGATGAGCCTCGAGGAGTTGTTGTTCTCGGAGGGCTCGCCGCTGGTGCGGCTGGAGGCCGCGCTGCGCACGGGGCTCGTGGGCGAGGCCCCCCTCGTCTATCAGGCGAAGCTCCTGTCCTGTGTCTTCCGCGGAGCGCTGCGGCGCTTCGCCCGTGACGTGGAGTCCCAGTGCGAGGGGGGGAGCGAGGCCCCTTCCGGATGCGCGCGGATGGAGAGCGACGCGCTGACGACGCGCGACAATGTGCGGCGGCTCCTGGAGCGCTTTCGCACGTGGGCGCGCGGAGCCAACCTCCACCGGTTGCAGGACAAGACGCGCGCCTCCATCCGTCTGGTGGACGAGTACCTGAGCCTCACGGTGGAGCAGTTCCTGCGCAAGGCCGTGGCGGACATGGCCGCGCTGCCCCGCTCGGGCGTCTCCTTCGAGCTGCGCAAGGAATTGATGGACGAGGTGTTGCGCGAGGAGCAGTACCGGCGCGCCCATCAATTGCGCTCGGTCATCAGCCCCACGGGGGACAACGAGGAGTACATCCACCGCTTCGGTTTCTTGAAGAAGTTCTGCATGAACATCCTCTTCCTGTCGGCGCGCCGGGCCCAGAAGCGCCAGAGCTGGGAAGAGGTGCTGTTCGCGCTCGCGGCGGGCGTGGCCATGACGTTCGCCTCGGCGGTGGCCTTCTGGGCGCAGGTGCGCTTCACCCAGGCGAGCCTCAACTTCTTCCTCATCATGATCGTGGGCTACATGATGAAGGATCGCATCAAGGAGGGCATGCGCCGCATCTTCAGCCAGGTGGCGGCGCGGCACCTGTATGATCGCACGGCGCGCATCGTGGAGCCGGTGACGGGCAAGAGCCTGGGCCTGTGCGAGGAGAAGGTGGACTACGGGCGCGCGGTGCGGGTGCCCGCGGAACTGGCGGCGCTGCGCTTCCGGGATGACCTGGTCACCGCGTCCCAGGGCGAGTTGTCCGAGACGGTGTTGCGCTACCAGAAGCAGGTGGTGCTGGACGTGAAGCTCCTGCCGCGCACCGAGCGGGGCGTGAGCGGCATCACGGACATCATCCGCATCAACGTGGAGCGCTTCCTGCGCGACATGGATGATCCGGACTACGCGCTGGAGTACGTGGACCTGGAGAACTTCTCCGTGGGGCGGGTGCAAGGCACCAAGAGCTACCAGGTGGACCTGGCCTTCCGCTTCATCGTCGAGGAGGCCGGGCAGGAGCGGGTCTCCCTGCACCTCGTGCGGCTGGTGCTGGACCGCAATGGCATCAAGCGGATGTTGCGCCTGTATCCGGAGGAGCAGCCCCCCCGGCCCGAGCCCCTCCGCTCGGCCGCCTGAGTGGTGGAATTCCCGGACGCCGGACCGCCGGGTGCCCTATAGAGAGGTCATGGCTTCGGACCTCAAGACCCGGGTGCGCGAGGGTTGGCAGCAGGCACTGCGTGACATCCTGGAGCGCTCACGCTCGCTCGGTACCCAGGCGGTGCTCGCCTTCGATCTGGACTCCACCCTCTTCGACAACAAGCCCCGGCAGGCGCGAATCCTGCGCGAGTTCGGGTTGTCCCTGGCTCACGGGAAGCTGGGCCTGTGCGAGCCCCATCATTGGGACAGTGGGTTCGACATGCGCGGTGCCATGCGCAACTGCGGCTTGTCGGAGGACGAGGTGGAGGCCCACTACGCGGCGGCCCGGACTTTCTGGCTGGAGCGCTTCTTCACGAGCGACTACTGCGTGGACGACGCGGCCATCCAGGGCGCGGCGGCCTTCACCCTCGCGGTGGTGGCCTCGGGGGCGCACCTGATCTACGTGACGGGCCGCCACGAGGGCATGCGCGCGGGAACCGAGGACTGCATGCGCCGCCATGGCCTGGCCCAGCCCGATGGTGAGCGCGTCCACCTGCTGATGAAGCCGGACGCGCGCGACGACGACGATGCCTTCAAGCGCGACGCCCACGCCCGTCTGGGGGAGTGGGGCACCGTGGTGGCTGCCTTCGACAACGAGCCCACCCACGCCAATGACTACTTGCGGCGATTCCCGAGCGCCCAAGTCATCCATCTCGCGACGGACCATTCCGGCCGGCCCGTGACGCTCCTGGAGGGGATCGTCTCGGTGCCGCACTTCGCCCACGATTCTTGACGCAGCGCGGCTGAACCCGGATTCTCAGAGTAGTTCCATCAACGGGCAGACAAAAGCCCTTGCAGTCCCCTTGCCGCGCGCTATGTGAGGCGCTTGGCGTCCGCCGCCCCGAATGAGGGGGCGGTCTCAACTGTGCGGAGGAGTGGCGGTGGCCAGCGCTTACTCGAAAGACCTGCTGTTGACGATGTATCGGAAGATGTACCTCATGCGCCGCTTCGAGGAGCGCACCCAGCAGCAGTACGGCCTGGGAAAGATCGCCGGATTCTGCCACCTGTACATTGGGCAGGAAGCGGTGGCCGTGGGTGTCAACGAGGCCATTCGCCCGGATGACTACATGCTCTCGGGCTATCGCGATCACGCCCAGCCACTCGCACGTGGCTCGCATGCGGGCATGATCATGGCGGAGCTCTTCGGCCGCACCGGCGGCTACAGCAAGGGCAAGGGCGGCTCGATGCATGTCTTCGACATCGAGCACCACTTCTACGGCGGCTACGGCATCGTGGGCGGGCAGATTCCGCTCGCCGCGGGCATGGCCTTCGCCAGCCGCTACCGCAACGAGGACCGCATCACCGTGTGCTACTTCGGTGACGCCGCGGCCAACCAGGGCGCCTTCCACGAGACGTTCAACATGGCGGCCAAGTGGAAGCTGCCCGTGCTCTACATCTGCGAGAACAACCGCTACGGCATGGGCACGGCCATCGCGCGCGTGTCGGCGGAGCCGGAGATCCACAAGCGCGGCGCGGCCTACAACATGCGCCACGAGGCCGTGGACGGCATGGACGCGCTGAAGGTGTACGACGCGGTGAAGGACGCGGTCGCCTACATCCGCGCGGGCAAGGGCCCGGTGCTCATGGAGGCCAACACCTACCGCTTCCGCGGTCACTCGGTGGTGGACCCCGCCAACTACCGCTCCAAGCAAGAGGTGGAGGACGAGCGCAAGAACGACCCCATCCCGCGCCTGATGGCCTACGCCATCAAGCAGAAGTTGGCGAAGGAGGCTGACTTCGAGGCCATCGAGGCCGAGGTGAAGGAGCAGGTGGACGAGGCGGTGAAGTTCGCCGACGAGTCGCCCGAGCCCAACCTGGACGAGCTGTGGCGCGACACCATCGTGGAAGAGGGCGAGGCGGACGTGCGTCCCCGTGAGCGCGTGCTGGGCCAGAAGGTGGAGAACTGGCCGTCGTACCCCTCGGGCAAGGACCTCAAGGTGACGTGGGATCTGGAGCCGCGCGAGCAGGCCGAGAAGGCCGACAAGGCCGCTGGGCTGAAGTGAAGCGCGAGTTCTCCCTCTGTTTGACTGACCATTTTCGCATTCGGAGCCAACCATGGCCGAGTTGATGTACCGCGAGGCGCTGAATCAGGCGCTCGCCGAGGAGATGGAGCGCGACGCCAACGTCTTCCTGATCGGTGAGGAAGTGGGTCGCTATCAGGGTGCCTTCAAGGTGTCCCAGGGCCTCTTGGACAAGTTCGGGAGCGCGCGCATCATCGACGCGCCCATCTCCGAGTTGGGTTTCACCGGATTGGGAGTGGGCGCGGCCATGGTCGGCCTGCGTCCGGTGGTGGAGATGATGACGTGGAACTTCGCCATCCTGGCGATGGACCAGATCGTCAACAACGCGGCGAAGCTGCGGCACATGTCGGGTGGCCAGCTGCGCTGCCCCATCGTGTTCCGCGGTCCCGGCGGCGCGGGCGGCCGACTCTCCAGCCAGCACAGCCAGGCGCTGGAGTCCACCTACGCCCACTTCCCGGGCCTCAAGGTGATCGCCCCCGCCACCCCGGCGGATGCCAAGGGCATGCTCAAGGCCGCCATCCGGGACGACAACCCCGTCGTCATGTTCGAGGGTGAGCGCCTCTACGCGCTCAAGGGCGAGGTGCCCGAGGGCGAGCACGTCGTGCCGCTCGGCAAGGCGGACGTGAAGCGCGAGGGCAAGGACGTCACCGTCATCACCTGGTCGCGCATGTATTACTTCTGCGAGGAGGCCGCCAAGCAACTGGAGGCCGAGGGCATCTCCGTGGAGATCCTCGACCTGCGCACGCTGCGCCCGCTGGACGAGGAGGCCATCCTCGCTTCCGTGCGCAAGACCAACCGCGCCGTCATCGTGGAGGAAGGCTGGCCGCTGGCCGGTGTGGGCGCGCAGGTCGTGGACATCATCCAGTCCAAGGCCTTCGATGAACTGGACGCGCCCGTGCTGCGCGTGACGGGCCTCGACGTGAACATGTCCTATGCGGCGAACCTGGAGAACGCGATCCAGCCGGACGCGCCCAAGATCATCGCCGCCGTGAAGAAGGTCCTCTACCGAGAGGGAGCCTGAGACCGTATGGCTACGCCCATCCAGATGCCCTCCCTGTCTCCGACGATGAAGGAGGGCAAGATCGTCAAGTGGCTCAAGAAGGAGGGCGACAAGGTCTCCTCTGGCGAAGCGATCGCCGAGTGCGAGACCGACAAGTCGAACCTCGAGATTGAAGCCTACGATGACGGCATCCTGTTGAAGATCCTCGTCGCCGAGGGCGAGATGGCCACCGTGGGTGCGCCCATCGCGATGCTCGGCGCGAAGGGGGAGAAGGCCGAAGCGCCCAAGGCCGAGGCCCCCAAGGTCGAGGCCCCCAAGGCGGAACCGAAGAAGGCCGAGGCCCCCAAGGCCGAAGCGGCCCAGCCCGCCGCGTCGGGTGGTGGGGACGACGGTATCGCCATCGCCATGCCCTCGATGTCTCCGACGATGACCGAGGGCAAGATCGTCAAGTGGCTCAAGAAGGAGGGGGACAAGATCTCCTCCGGCCAGGCGATCGCCGAGGTGGAGACGGACAAGTCCAACCTCGAGGTCGAGGCCTACGACGACGGCGTGCTCGCCCGGATCGTGGTGCAGGAAGGCCAGATGGCCAAGGTGGGCGCGCCCATCGCGTTCCTGGCGGGCAAGGGGGGAGCGAAGGCCGCTCCCGCTCCGGCCGCCGCTCCCGCCGAGGCCAAGGCACCTGCTTCCAAGCCGGCTCCCGCCGAGGCCCCCAAGGGCAAGGCCCCCGTGTCCACGCCTGGAGGCCGTCTGCGCGCCAGTCCGCTGGCGAAGAAGATCGCCCAGGAGAAGGGCCTGGATCTGTCCCAGATCCAGGGCTCGGGTCCGCTCGGCCGCATCGTCAAGCGGGACGTCGAGGCGGCGCGGAGCCAGGCTCCGGTGCCCGCCGCGGCTCCGCGCGGCAAGGCGGCGGCCGCCGCGGCTCCGGGCGTGCGTCCCGAGCCGAAGGCCGTGCCCGTCTCCAGCATGCGCAAGGTCATCAGCCAGCGCATGGCCGAGGTGAAGCCCGGGGTGCCCCACTTCTACCTGTCGGTGGACGTGGAGATGGACGCCGCGCTGAAGATCCGCGAGGAGGCCAAGGCCCTCGAGTCCAAGGTCTCGGTCAACGACATCATCGTGAAGGCGTCGGCGATGGCGCTGCGCCGCTACCCGAAGATGAATGTGGCGCTGCAGGGCGATTCCATCCTGCACTTCGAGTCGGTGGATGTCGGCATCGCGGTGGCGATCGAGGACGGGCTCATCACCCCCATCATCCGCGACGCGGACAAGAAGGGGCTGTCGGCCATCTCCGCCGAGGCGCGTGATCTGGCGGAGCGGGCTCGCAAGCGCGCGCTCAAGCCGGTGGAATACACGGGCGGCTCGCTGACGGTGTCCAACCTGGGCATGTACGGCATCGACTCGTTCATCGCCGTCATCAATCCGCCCCAGGCCGCCATCCTCGCGGTGGGCTCCGTCTCGGACAAGGTCGTGGTGCGCGACGGGCAGATGGTGATCCGCAAGGTGATGACGGTGACGCTCTCGGGCGACCACCGCGTCATCGACGGGGCCATCGGCGCCGAGTACCTGCGGGAGCTCAAGGCGCTGCTCGAGCACCCCATGAGGTTGCTGTTCTAGTCTCCTCCTGGCGGGCCGCCGTGTCGGGCGGCCCGCCTCGGAGCGGGTGGCGGTCTACTCGCGCACCTTCTCCGACTCCTCCACCTCATGCTCCAGCTTGCGCTGGGCATCGGTGACCTCGGCCTGCTCCGCGCGCCGGGTGCCGGTGGGGAGTTCCGTCTCCTTGTCCTCCGAGCGGCCCTGAATGCCGGGCCATGGCCGTGGGCGGGTGGCCCCCACATGCTTGATGTTCTCCGTGTAGCCCTGGTTCTTCTTCGTCATCTTGTCCTCCTCGTGCGGTGTGGGAGTGCCCGAATAGGATGGGGTTGACGCGGGGAGCGGACAGGGGACGCAAGCGGAGCGTCCAGTGGCTTGCTCCCTTGCTTGCCTGGGGATGCCGAGAAGAGCGCGCTCCCCGGCCGCGAATGGATTAACTTCTGCCCGTGAGCGACGACGATATGAAACCCACTTCTCAAGAAGAGTCGGCGGACGACGCGGCGCTGACGCAGGCGTTGCTGGGGGCCGTCTTTCCTCTGTCCTGCCGCCAACTCATCTGGCTGGCCCGGGAGAACGATGCTCCGGCGCCCCTGCTGTCCCGTCTGAGTGCCCTGGCCAATGGCTCGTTTGACTCGTTGGCCTCGGTGCGGACCGCCCTGGAGCCCCAGGAGCGGGGTGCCGAGCGGGCCGTGGAAGCACTGCCTTCTTCCCCGTCCCACCGCTGAGCCATTACCGGGTAGGCTGGAGACCGGACAGGGTGCTGCCCCCCAGGGCCGTGCATCGTTGTGCCGCGAAACACGGCCCATCGGGTTTGGCGCGCGACGTGGTATCTCTTGGGGAGTGGGCGCAGTGGGTTGGAAGGGTGGGTGTGTGCTGGTCGGCCTGGCCCAGAGAGGAACTCCATGAATCCGTCTGACCTCCCCGCCGTCCTCTATGTCGACGACGACGCGCTCAACCTGAGGGTGTTCGAGGCGAACTTCGGCCAGAAGTTCCGCATCTTCCGTTGCTCGACCCCCGCCGAAGCGCTGACGCTGCTGGATCAGAAGCGCAACGAGATTGGCGTCATCCTCTCGGATCAGCGCATGCCGGGAATGACGGGCGTGGAGCTGCTGGAGCGCGCACGTACGCTCGCACCGGACGCCAAGCGCATGCTGGTCACGGCCTACTCGGACATGCAGGCGGTGATCGACGCGGTGAACCGGGGTCAGGTCAGCCGCTACTTCGTCAAGCCGTGGGATCGGGCCGAGGTGCTCGCCGCGCTCGAGGACGGTCTGCGGATCGCCCGGCTGGAGCTGCGCATCCGCGAGGTGGAAGGGCGGATGATGAAGGCCGAGCGTCTGGCCACGCTGGGCCAGGTGACGACCGGTATCGCGCACGAGCTGATGGGCCCCGTGGGCTACCTGTCGCAGAACGTGGCCTCGCTGCGCCGGGATCTCGAGTGCGTGGTGCAGTACGCCTCCAAGCACCTGGCGTCGGACCCCTCGCCGGAGGTGGCGAGTGTGCTGGAGGATTTGCCCTCGCTGCTGACGGACCTCGCATCGGGCGCGGATCACCTGCGGGGCGTGGCGCTGGGTCTGCGGGCCCAGGCGCGAGGGGAGGACATGGAGACCTCGGCGGACGTGGCCGAGGTGGTGTCCTTCGCGGTGAAGCTGGCGCGCGCGGAAGTGCGTGACCGTGCCCGCATCACCACCATGGGCGAGCCGGTGAAGGTGTCGTTCGGCCCGGTGAAGCTGTGCCAGGTGCTGCTCAACCTCATCGTCAACGCGGCGCAGGCCATGGAAGGCACGGGCCGGCCGGGCCGCATCGAGGTGCGTTGGGCGTCGCGTGAGCAGGACGTGGTGCTCACCGTGGCCGACAACGGCTGCGGCATCGCGCAGGAACTGCAGGAGAAGGTCTTCCAGCCGCTCTTCACCACCAAGCCCGTGGGCATTGGCACGGGCCTGGGCCTGTCCATCTGCAAGGAACTGGTGGTGCAGTCCGGCGGCGTCGTGCGCCTGTCGTCGACGCAAGGGACGGGGACCGAGGTGGAGCTCACGCTCCGGCGAGTCCCGCTCCCATGAGTCCGAAGGCGTTGTGCAGGAGGCGCCAGACGCGCAACAGCGCTTCCTTCTCTCCCGGTCCGATGTGATCCACCATCACCTCGCGGCGGGTGCGCGTCTCGCCTTCGCGCCACACCACCACCAGTGCGAAGTGTCCGGTGGTTCGCTCCACCACTTCCACCGCGGAGACGTCGTCGAAGGGTACCCACTCGCGGTGGGTGGCCCCGGGGGCCCATCGCAGCCGTTCCATCCGGAGCCGCTCGGAGCGGAAGTGCAGCACGAAGCGGCGCCGGCCGAGCCGGCCTTCCAGCCGGAGCGCCACGCCCACCATCGCCGCGGAGGCCAGTCCCAGCAGCAGGGGAATGAGCGTGGCCGCCGCGTCCCCGCCTCCCGTCAGCAATCCCGCCATGGAGACCACCGCGAGCACGGTGGCCAGCGTCAGGGCCAGCGTCGGCCGCTGACGGTGCCAGGCGGACGGGGATTGGGATTGCCCGAGTAGGCGGCCAGGCTCATAGCGCAGCCATACGTCTCCCAGCCGACGCGGGGCGGGATTCTCTTCCAGTGCTTCCGTGAAGCTCGCCACGTCCGCAGCATAAGTCTCTCCCGGCGCTGCTCGAAGTCCGTTGCGAGCTGTGCGATTCTCCCGTGCATGGACCTCCCCTTCGAGACGGACGAGGGCGGCGCGGGTGAGGGGCGTGGCGGAACCCTCGCTTCGACCGTGCTGGTCGTGGATGACGAGCCCGTGGTTCGGGACGTGTGTGCGCGGTTGTTGGCGCGTGAGTCGGATTTGGTGGTGAGCCTGGCCGAGGACGCCGAGCAGGCCCTGGAGATGCTGCGCGGGCAGCGCTTCGACGTGCTCATCACCGACAAGAACCTGCCGGGCATGGGCGGCGTGGAGCTGATCGCCGAGGCCCGGGCGCTCCAGCCCTCGCTGGAGGCGGTGATGATCACGGGCTACTCCAGCTCGGAGTCGGTGATCGCCGCCTTCGCCGCGGGGGCGAGTGACTACATCCTCAAGCCCTTCGAGGACTTGCGGCTGGTGCGTGCCAAGGTGCGCGCCGCGCTGGAGCGGCGGGCGGGCCGCATCAAGGGCCGGGAGCAGGCGCGTCGCGTGGCGCGCGAGGCGGCCGAGCTGCTGCAGGCGGGTGGACAGGCCTCGGCCTCGGCACGCCAGCAGATGGAGGCGCAGCTGCGCGCCTACGAGCTCGCCAGCCGCGTGGCCCCGGGAGGGCAGGTGGCGGTGGTGGGCAGTGCCGCGGCGCTGCGCACCCTGCTGGACGAGGGCCTGGAGGCGGTCCCCCTTCCTCCGGACTCGCCCGCGCTGCTGGGCGCGGCCGTGGTGGTGCTCGAGACGGGTGCTCCCGGCTGGTGGGAGATCGCCGAGCGCCTGCAGTCGGCGTCCTCGGATCTCGTCCTGCTGGCCGGCCCCAACGCGGACCTGGCGGACTTGCTGGACGCCATCACCCTGCGCCTGGAACTGGTGGGCTTCGGCTCCTCGTCGCCGCGGGCCCTGCCGGAGCGGGTGCGCACGCTGTTGATGCGCCGCAACCTCCAGCGCGCCCAGAGCAACCTGGCCGCGGCCCTGACGGCCTTTCGCGAGAGCCTCGGGGGCGGATCCACCTGAGTCAGGGAGGGGGCCGGCTCCTCCCGGCCCCGAGGAGCCCGCAAAAGCGAAACGCCCGCTTCTCCGAGGAGAAACGGGCGCTCCGGTGTGACCCTGCCGGGATTCGAACCCGAGTTTGAGCCGTGAGAGGGCTCCGTCCTAACCGCTAGACGACAGGGCCATGAAACAGAACATCCAACTTCCCTGAAAGCTGGACGCCTTCGCTACAAGTGACCCTGCCGGGATTCGAACCCGAGTTTGAGCCGTGAGAGGGCTCCGTCCTAACCGCTAGACGACAGGGCCGGTTTGAAACCGGGAACTGCGAGCTGGGGAACTAGGATTCGAACCTAGATAAGCAGAGTCAGAGTCTGCTGTCCTGCCGTTAGACGATTCCCCAAGAACCGCTGTGCCGCCACTCCGTACCGCAACCACTTCGTCACTTCAACTACCTTTTTTCGAACCGTCCGTCTACCGCGACTTCTTCCCGGACTTCGGTTCCGACTTCTTCACCGGCTTGCTGCTGCCCGGTGCTGACTGCAGGGGAACAACATAGAGACGAACTTCATCATTCGACTCGTAGATGTTCAGCCCCTCGAAGTTCTTCCCCGAGGGGTTGCTGATGTGGACCGCCTTGACGCCCGGCTGGTTGACGATGGCTCGCCGGGGGTACGCACTCGCTGGATAGACCGTCTTGTAATACTCCAGCGTCTTCTCGAAATCGCCCGGCGCCCGATACCTGTTCTCGCCCACCTTCTGCGAGCCATCGGGGAGTTGCGCCCCGCTCACCACCTCCGCCACCGCCACCGCCGTCCACAGGGCAGCGACCACCGCCCCGAGCGGGCGCGCCTTATAGAAAAGGCCCTTCCGGCTGTCAAGCACTCGTGTCATCGGCCCGGAACAATAGGGCCCAGGCTCGGAGGTGTCCACTCCAACCTGGGCTCCCAGAGGACTTCAGGGCCGGGCGAGCGCCGCGTCCAGGCGATGGAGCGTCTCCTCGCGGCCGAGCAACTCCAGGGTCTCGCCGATGCCCGGGCTCACCGTGCCGCCCGTGACGGCCACGCGCACCGGTTGGGCGACCTTGCCCATGCCCACCGCGGCCTGCTCGCTCACCTTCTTCACCACTTCGTCCAGCGCGGCGGCGCTCCACTCGGGCAGCGTGGCGGCCTGCTCACGCACCTGGGTGAGCAGGGGCCTGGACTCGGCCGTCAGGTGCTTGGCCGCGGCCTTCTCCTCCAGCGTCACGCCGTGCTGGAAGTACTTGAGGGCCATGTCGGCCATCTCCTGCTGCGTCTTGGCCCGCTCGCGGAAGGCGAGCACCACCCGCTCGAGCCGGGGATCTCCCGACTTGATCTGCACTCCCTTGGCCACGAGGAAATCGGTCAGCGTGGCCGCCACGACCGCCGGGGCCAGCAGCTTGAGCCACTGCTGGTTGAGCCACTGCAGCTTCTCCGGGTTCCACACGCCGGAGGTCGTTCCCACGTGGTCGAAATCGAACCATTCGATCATCTGCTCGCGCGAGATGACCTCGTCGTTGCCGTGGCTCCAGCCCAGGCGGACGACGAAGTTGAGCAGCGCCTCGGGCAGGATGCCGTTGCGCTTGTGCAGCATCACGTCCGCCTCGGGGTGCTTGCGCTTGGACAGCTTCTCGCGGTCCGGCCCGAGGATGAGCGGGAAGTGGGCGAACTCGGGCGGCTTCCAACCCAGCGCCTGGTAGAGCATCAACTGCGGGAAGGTGGAGTTGACGTGCTCCTGGCCACGTCCCACCAGGGTGATGTCCATGGTGTGGTCGTCGATGACGCAGCCGTAGTTGTAGAGGGGGATGCCGTCCGCGCGCAGCATCACCCAGTCGTCCAGGTCCGAGTACGCCTTGGTGATGGGCCCGAGCGCCTTGTCGTCGAACGTCACCTCTCCGTCCTGCGAGGGCATCTTGAAGCGGATGACCGCGGTGCGGCCCGGAGGCGCCTCCTTCAGGTCACGGCAGGTGCCCTCGTACTTGTACGTGCCGGGCTTGCCCGTGGCCTTCTCCACGGCGGCGCGGCGCGCGTCGATCTCCTCGCGCGTGCAGTAGCAGCGGTAGGCCTTGCCCTCGGCGATGAGTTGCTCGGCGTACTTCTTGTAGAGGTCCAGGCGCTGGGTCTGGAAGTAGGGGGCGGCGGAGCCCTCCTTGCCTGGGCCCTCGTCCCAGTCGATGCCCAGCCACGTGAGCCCATCGAGGATGGCCTTGACGGACTCGGGAGTGGAGCGCTCCTGATCCGTGTCCTCGATGCGCAGGATGAACATGCCCCCGTGGCGCTTCGCATAGAGGTAGTTGAACAGGGCGGTGCGGGCGCCCCCGATGTGCAGGTAGCCGGTCGGGGACGGCGCGAATCGGACGCGAGGAGCGGAATCCATAGGTCGGAAGGGCGCGGATAGCAGGAGCGGGCTTGTGTGGTCAACGAACGGCCGGGTTCTGTGCCCTTCATCCGGGCCAATGCATTAAACTGACGGGCTCCGAGGGCTCCCGCATGACATTGTCCACCGCGCTCCGCGCGTTCCTTCCGGTCGTACTCCTGCTCTGTGTGCCTGCGAGCGCCACCACCTTGCTACGGGCGGAACTGCCCGAGCTGGCCCAATCGGCCGATGCCATTGTTCATGGCACGGTGCGCCGGGTGGAGAGCCGCTGGAGCGGGGATGGGCGCCGCATCGTCACGGACGTGGAAATCCAGGTGACGGAGGCCCTCAAGGGACAGCCGGGCGGTACGGTGCTCGTCACCCAGCCCGGAGGCCGGGTGGGGGATATCGGTCAGAAGGTGAGTGGCCTCGCCACGTTCGTTTCGGGCGAGGAGGTGGTGGTCTTCCTGTCGCGTCAGGGCCCCCAGGCCTTCCGGGTGTCCGGCATGGCGCAGGGCAAGTACCAGGTCCAGCGCCCCGAGGGGGAGAGCCGAGCCCTGGCCGTGCCCGAATCCCTGGGAGACACGCTCGTGCTGGACGCGGCCACCCGGCGGCCCGTGGAGGTCTCGTCCCGGAGCCTGCCGCTCACGGAACTCAAGGCGGCCATCCGGACGGCCCTCGCCCAGCCCGGCACCCAGGAGAAACGGCGATGATGGTCTCCGCCCTGGTGGTCGCGCTCGCGCTCGGACAGACGGACCCCTATGTCCGGAGCCGGGTGACGGCGAATGACACGCAGTCCCAGTGCCTCTTCTGGACGGTCCCCACCATCAACTGGCAGTTGAGCAGCGTGGGCAATCCCCAGAGTTCGGACGCGCAGCGGCAGGACGAGTTCCGGGCCATCCGCGACTCCGTGAAGAGCTGGCAGCAGGTCTTCGACAGCTGCGGCAATCTGAGCTTCTCCGAGGGGTCCCTGGTGGACGACCGCCAGGTGGGCTACGTGGTGAGAGGCGACAACCGCAACCTCTTCCTCTTCCGTTCACGTCGGTGCGTGGACGTGGCTCCCGCGAGCGATGCGTGTTGGAGCGAAGACACCTGCGGCAACGCCTACGACTGTTGGGACAGTGATGAGCGGACCATCGCCCTCACGCTCACCACGTACGACGAGAAGTCCGGCATCATCTACGACTCGGACATCCAACTGAACGCGAGTGGCTTCGTCTTCACCACCTCGAACGGTCCCGCGACCTGTGTCCAGCCGGGTACCGGGACGCCGCTCAACTGCGTGGCCACCGACGTGCAGAACACCATGACGCATGAGCTCGGCCACCTGCTCGGGCTGGACCACACCCTGCTCAGCTCCTCGGTCATGTATCCCCGGGCTCCCTCGGGAGAGACCTCCAAGCGCGACATCGATGCGGGCTCGCGGGACTTCGTGTGCTTCGCCTACCCGAAGGGCCGCCCCAGCCAGAGTTGCTTCACGCCCGCGTTCGACACGGAGGACACGCGGGGGGGCGCGCTCGTGCTGGGTCCTCGAGCGGCGGGGTGCTCCAGCGCGGGCGCCACGGCCTGGCTGCCCGCGCTGGCCGGCTGGGCGTTGCTCGTGAGTCGGCGCCGACGCGGAGGTTCCTGGACGTGACGCGCCCGTTCGCATGGGCCGTCTTCTCGGTGCTCGCACTTGCCTCCCCGCCCCCTGCGGAGGCGCAGGAATACCGGCGCACCATGGTGCCGGGCCGGCCCTTCTGCGTCGTCTGGCCGGGCCGGGAGTACCTGTACCGTCTGGACGCCGCCGGTAGCCTCCGCACACCGGGGGATTCCGAGTTCGCGGCCATCGACGCCGCGGTGGCGTCCTGGCGCTCGGTGTCGAGTACCTGTAGCGACTACGTCTTCACTCGGGGTCCGGACCTCCACAACCCCCAGGTGGGCTACCGCCAGGACGGCGGGGAGAACGAAAACGTCATCACCTTCCGCGAGGTGGACTGCAACGACATCGTCCTCCCGGACGATCCGTGCCTCGAGGACGACACCTGCGCCAACGTCCATGCCTGCTGGGAGCACGGGGGCGCCACCATCGGTCTCACCACCACCACGTTCAGCTTCCGCACCGGCTACATCCTCGACGCGGACATCGAGTTCAACGCGGCCGGAGATGGCAGGGGGTTCCTCTTCACCACCGTCGACTCACCGCAGTGCGATGGCGTCCGCAACACCGACTGCGTCGGTACGGACGTGCAGAACACGGTGACGCACGAACTCGGGCACGTGGTGGGCCTGGACCATGTCCCCGAGGTGCCGGGCTCCACCATGGAGCCCACCGCGCACCCGGGCGAGACGCGCAAGCGTGTCATCGACGTGGGCAGCGCCGCGGGCTTCTGTGACGCCTACCCCCGGGGCTTGCCGCCCACTCAGTGCGGCGAGAATCCAGAGCTGGGCCGCCACTTCCAGGCGATCTCGAATGGTCCGTGGAGCGGGTGTGGCACGGCGCCTGGCTCCCTGCTGCCCATGGCCGCGTTGCTGGGCGCGGGCGTCGCGCGCAGGCGGCGGGGCGGGCATTCGCCACGCCAGTAAGGGGCACGGGCTCATGGGCATCGCCTTCTTCGACCTGGACAAGACACTGCTCGCGGTGAACTCGGCCTCCCTGTGGGTTCGCGACGAACTCTCCCGGGGCCACATCTCCCGCCTGCAGGCCCTGGGCGCCAGTGCGTGGATCGCCCGCTACCATCTGGGTTTCGTCCCCATGAAAGAGGCGCTCCTGCGGGCCATCTCCTTCCTCCAGGGGACGAGCGAGGCGCTCCTGCGCGAGCGCACCACCCGTTTCTACGAGACCCAGGTGCGCTCCCAGTTCCGGCCCGGTGCCTTGCGCGCGCTGGAGGAGCACCGCTCGGCGGGAGACCGGCTCGTCCTGCTCACCTCGTCCTCGGGCTATATGTCCGAGCTGGTGGCGCGCGACCTGCGCCTGGCCGAGGTGCTCTGCAATCGCTTCGAGGTGGATGCCCAGGGGCTTCACACCGGACGCCCCCTGGGGGAGGTCTGCTTCGGCGAGGGCAAGCGCGTGCACGCCGAGGCCTGCGCCTCGCGGGCGGGTGTGGCCCTGGCCGATTGCTCCTTCTACACGGACTCGTATTCGGATCTGCCGGTGATGGAAGTCGTGGGAAACCCCGTGGCCGTCCACCCGGACCGGCGCCTGCGGCGGGAAGCCGCGAGGCGGGGCTGGCGCGTGGTGGATTGGGGCGCACCCCGCGCCCCTCGGTGAGGCGCGGTGGGCAACACCGTTCTCAGCGGCGGCGCGGCGCCACGAGCCGGATGGTGAAGGGGTAGTCCACCGCCACCGGCTGGCCCTGCACGAGGATGGGCTTGTAGGTGCGCGACTGCAGCGCCTGCACCACGGCCTCGTTCATGTGCGGCAGGCCCTTGATGACGCGGCAGCCTTCCACGCCGCCCTTGGACGTGATGACGCACTTGAGCAGCATCGTCCCCTCCACGCGGGCCGCGAGCGCCTCGCGCGTATAGACGATGTCCTTGCCCGCGAGCTCGACTGGACGGGGCATGCCTTCCTGGAAGGGCAGGGGACCGTCACGCTTGCTCTCCACTCCGCGAGTCAGCCCCACAATGGGCACGGGCAATTCCCCGGCCGACGTGGCTTTCGGCTCCACCCGGGTCGGCGCGGGCTCGGACTCCATCAGCACCGGCGCGGACATCGACGAGCCGAGGGCCGACGCCGTGCGCGAGTCCCCCGCCGAGGCCCGCTCCATCCGGCCTCCCGAGGACGAGCCCCGGTTCGCCACCGTGCGCGCCCGCTGCATCCGCTGGGCGAAGACCACCTCGCCCGAGCCTCCGGTGATGACCGTTTCCGGCAGATAGCCGTCCAGCGTGAACTCGAACTCGGCGGTGAGGGTGTCCTGGCCCTTCTGCTTGGGAATCTCCAGCAGCAGCGGCGTCGTGCCGCGCTCCTCTCCCTTGTAGAAGACATGCGCGCCCGTCGGCTGGCTCATCAGCCGGAAGCGCACCACCTGCTCCGTCTCCGGCTTCGCGGCGGGCTCGGCGGAGGGGGCCGCCACCGCGGCCACGGGCTCGGCCCTGGACTCGGCCGCGCGGGGCGCGAAGGTGCCCGAGGACCACAAGAGCCCACCGGTGAGCGCCACGGCGATGGTGCCGCCCAGCAGGCCGCCGAGCAGCAACGTGCGCCGCCGGGCGTTCTGGATGTCGGGCGGCACCTCCACGCTGATGTCCACCGAGAGCGTGTCACCGCCCGTGGCGGAGTCTCCCGTGATGCCGGCGAAGAGGGGGATCTTGTGCGGCCCGGTGGTGTTCTGCCCGTTCGGGTGCTTGAAGATGCCGCTGTGGCCGCCCGCCGCCATGCTGGCCGCGCGCATGGCGTCCAGCACCTCGTCCATCGTCTGGTAGCGCCTGGCTGGTTCCTTCTCCAGGCAACGGCGCACCACCGCCTCGATGCCCGTGGGCACGGAGATGTCCGGCCGCACGGAACTGAACGCGGGGGGCAGTTCCTTGTGGTGGGCGAAGATGAGCTCGATGTGATCCCTGGAGACGAACGGCGGCCGGCCCACCAGCAGTTGGTAGAGCACCACGCCCAGCGAGTACACGTCGCTGCGCACATCCGCCTCGTTGCGCGCCTGCTCGGGCGCCATGTACGCCGGGGAGCCCAGGAAGGTGCCGCTCTGGGTGATCTCCGGGTTGGGCGTGTCCTCCCCCGAGGCGATGGACTTCACCAGGCCGAAGTCCAGCACCTTCACGAGGTCCTGATCCGCCTCGTTGAGGAGCATGATGTTGGCGGGCTTGAGATCGCGATGGACGATGCCCTGGTTGTGCGCCTCGCGCAGCGAGCGGCAGATCTGCTGGCCAACGCTGAGCGCGCGGGCCCAGGGCAGGGGACCCGACTCCGCCACGGCCTGTCCGAGCGTGCGCCCCTCCAGGTACTCCATGGCGATGTAGTAGATGCCGTCGTCCGTCTGACCGTAGTCGATCACCGTCACCGTGTTGGGGTGGCGGAGCTTGGAGGACAGCGAGGCCTCGCGCAGGAAGCGCTTCTGGAAGCCGGGATCCTTGCTGGTGGGGAAGTGCGGATTGAGCACCTTGAGCGCGACCACGCGATCCAAGGGGGTCTGCTGGGCGCGGTAGACGCGGCCCATTCCGCCCACGCCAATGGGCTCGAGAATGCTGAAGCGGCCATTGAGCGTCCGGCCAATGAGTGGGTCCGCCCCCGTATCGCCTGGACCCTGTGAGTCGCCGGTCACCATTTCGTCGTGCTCCGCCGGACTGCGCCTGGGTGGAAACCTTCCATCTGGCTCGCCATGAAACCACATATCCCGGAAACACGCGACCTATGCGCCAGGTGCCTGCTCGTCTCCTGTCCACCCCTCTTTCGTACGCCCGGAGCACGAGCGGACGCATCGCCCGCATTGACGGGTCGCGCGGTGTCGGAATACCCTTTCTTCCCTCCCGTGCGCCTCAAGGGGCGCGCTCGCAATCGATCCCCCTCCGATGACGGCTGAAGCCCAGGCGAGACGTGCGTCGGTCCAGAAGCGCCTGTCGGCGCTGGAAGAGGAAATCGTCCGGCTTCGGCGGGAGCTGACCACCTTGGGCGTGGATCAGCGCTTGCCGGGCCTCTACCTCACGGTGGAAGTGGCTGGCGCCACGGCCCTGCTGCCCGTGGAGGCGGTGCTCGAGGTGGTGCGGTTGGTGGCCATCGAACCCCTGCCGGCCACCGCGCCCCATGTCCGTGGCACCATGCTCTACCGAGGCACGCCCGCGGTGGTGGTGGACCTGGCGGCGTTGCTCGGGGTGCGGCGCGAGCCGGACCTGGATGCCCACCTGGTCATCTGCGGCGGCGCGCGCATGGTGGCCGTCCTGGTGGACCGGGTGCGAGATCTCATCGAGTCCCCGGTCCTGGTGGACGGTTCCGGCTCCGGCGAGTCCTCCATCGAGTGGGATCGGACGGGCCTGCTGGCGGGCTTGTGCCGCACGCCCGAGGGCGTCCGCCCCCTGCTGCGCACCTCCGCTCTCTTGTCCGTGCCGGAGGGGGCGTGAAGGAGCGGGGGCTAGTGGAGCGCCTCGACGAGGCGACGCTGAGTGGGTTGGAATCCGTGCTGCGCTCCGCTTGCGGCATGGTGCTCGCCCCCAGCGTGCGCCGCTCGTTGAGCACCGCCCTCACCCGTGCCGCCGAATCCCAGGGCCTGCCCACCGCCGACTTCCTGCAGCGCCTGCTGGCGCGCGACACCTCCGCCGTGGAGGTCTTCCTCGGCTACGCCGTCATCGGAGAGACGTACTTCTTCCGCCACCCGGAGCAACTGCGGGAACTGGCGCGCTCGGCCTCCCTCCACACCGGCCCCTTCCTCGTCTGGAGCGCGGGGTGTGCGAGCGGGGAGGAGCCCTACAGCATCGCCATGGCCCTGCTGACGGCGGGCCTGCTGCCCGAGCACATCCGCGTGGTGGGGACGGACGTGTCCGGCCGTGCGCTGGACAAGGCCCGGCAGGGGGTCTACTCGCCCTGGTCCGTGCGGCGCACGGAGCTGGCGCTCGAGAAGCGCTTCCTGCTCATCCGACCCGACTCCGTCACGGTGCCCGCCGAGGTACTCGCCCGCGTGGAGTTCCGGCGGCACAACCTGGTGACCGACCCGCCCCCGTTGTCCAGGGCCCATGCGATCTTCTGCCGCAACGTCCTCATCTACTTCCCCCCCGAGGTCATCCCCGGAGTGGTGGAGCGGCTCGTCGATGCGCTCGCGCCCGGGGGGTGGCTCTTCGTGGCGCCGGCGGAGCTGCCCTTCGTCCGGGGCCTGGGCCTGGAGGAGGAGACGGTGGATGGGCACCCCGTGCTGCGCAAGCCCCTGCTGGTCGCATCCGCCCCGGCGCGGTCCTCCCGTCCCGGGCCCATCCGCTTCGTCTCCCGGCCCCAGAGTCCGCTGCGCCGCGTTCCTTCCCCCGCCCGGGGGATCCCGGCCGTGCGCGAGGCGCCTGCCCCGGTCCAGGCCCCTCCTCCCGCCCTCCCGGTGGAGACGAACACGGTCTCGGTGATGGAGATGCTGGAGCGGGCCCGGGCCGCGGCGAGTCTCGGACAGTTCGATCAGGCCGAGGCGCTCGCCCTGCTGGCCGCGCGGGAGTTGTCCCCCGAGGCCTACCTGCTGCTGGCCATGGTGTCCGAGTCGAAGGGGGACGTGGCGGGGGCCGTGGGCGCCGTGCGCAAGGCGCTCTATCTGGAGCCACAACTGGCCGTCGGCCATGCCATGCTCGTGGCCTTGTATGGACAGCTGGGCCAGTCCGAGGAGGCGGAGCGGGCGCGGCGCAACGCGCTTCGGGCACTGGAAGGGCTGGATGACGAACTCATTCTCCGAGGCGTGGAAGCGATGACGGTGGGAGGTCTGCGGCGCGCGCTCGAGCCCGCGGTGAAGATGGGAAGGTCGGGTGCGCGATGACTGACGCTCGTTGCTACAGGGAGGTCCCGTGGACGGCCAGGGTCTGAGACCGCTCACCATCCAGCGGTTGGACATGCGGCGCTTCAGCCTGCGCACCCGCATCCTGCTCATCACCGGCGGCTCGGGCGCGCTGGTCATGACCCTGCTCGTGGCCGCCTTCTCGCTGCAGATGCGCGAGGCGCTCAAGGAGGAGTTCGTCAAGTGCGCCACGGCGGCGAGCCAGGAGCTCGCCCACCACCTGTCCACCACCCTCTCCTCCGGAGACGCGGAGCGTCTGCGGCTCGCCACGGCCGCCACCCTCCGCAACCACTCCGACATGGCGTACGTGGTGGTGCGAGGCCCCAAGGGAGAACTGCTCGGCCATGACAAGGCGCCGCGTCTGCTGAGCCCGGCCCTGTTGCCCTCCGTGTCCCCCCAGGGGGGCACGCGCGAGTTGTACGTGGGCGGTCTTCCGGTGCTGGAGACCTCCGCCCCCGTGCTCGCGCCGCTGCCTCCCGGCGCCTCGGCCGGCGCCGAGTCCCAACGGGTCGGCTCGGTGCAGGTGGGCCTGGAGTTGAGCGTGCTCGATCACGCCGTGTCCCGCATGGCCTGGCGAGGCGTGGGCGTGGGCCTGGTGGCGCTCGCGGGCTGCCTCATGGTGGTCGCCTTGCTCTGCCGCGTGCTGATCATTCCGCTCGAGCGCCTGGCGCGCGCGGCGGCGGGCCTCGCCGCGGGAGACTTGCGCCAGCAGATCGCGGCGAGCGGCATCGACGAAGTGGGCGACCTGGCGCGCAGCTTCGCCACCATGGCCGAGATGCTCACCAATCTGCTCAAGGACCTGCGCAGCGCCTCCGCGGACATGGAGCGCGAGGCCTCCAACGTCCTGGCCACCTCCGCGCAGCAGTCCGCCATGGCCAACGAGCAGGCCAGCGCCATCCACGAGACGGGCGCCACCGTGGCGGAGATCGCCCAGACGTCCCGGCAGGCCACCTCCTTCGCGGACACCGTCATCAGCGGCGCGAGCCGCTCGGATTCGCTGAGCGCCGAGGGCCAGAAGGTCGTCGACGAGAGCGTGGCCGCCATGGAGAAGCTCAGCGAGCAGGTGAAGGCCATCGCCCTGGCCATCACCGATCTCAACGAGCAGACGCTGCAGATCGGCGACATCATCAGCACCGTGAAGGACGTGGCCGAGCAGTCCAACCTGCTCGCGCTCAACGCCTCGATCGAAGCGGCCAAGGCGGGTGATCAGGGACGCGGCTTCGCCGTGGTGGCCATGGAGATGCGCACGCTCGCCGAGCAGTCGAAGATGGCCGCCAATCAGGTGCGCGCCCTGCTGGGCGAGGTGCAGAAAGGCACGCGCGCCGCCGTGTCCGCCACCGAGGAGGGCAGCCGCCGCGCCCTGGCCGCCATGGAGCTCGCGCAGAGCGCCGGCGCCGCCATCAAGGGGTTGTCGGACCTGATGCGCGACTCCTCGTCGGCGGCCCGGCAGATCGCCGGCAACACGCGCCAGCAGACCATTGGCGTGGAGCAGATCGCCGCGGCGATGAACGAGCTGACGGTGGCGATGCAGGACAACGTGGAAGGGACGAAACGCATCGAGCAGGTGGCGGGGAATCTCTCCAACCTGTCCAGGCGCTTCTCCGATCTCGTCGGGAAGTACCAACTATGACCGGGGGGCTGTTCGTGGAGGGAAAGGAAGAATGAAGGTACTCATCGTCGAGGACACGAAGACCATCACCCACCTCATCCAGGTGTATTTGATGGGGTGGGGGCTGGAATTCTTCGAGGCGGGCAACGGAGTCCGGGGGCTCGCTCTCGCCCGGGAGATCAAGCCGGATCTGATCATCTCCGATGTCCAGATGCCGGAGATGGACGGGTTCGCGTTGTGCGCCGCGGTACGGGCCGACCCCTTCCTGTTTTCCACGCCGTTCGTGATGCTCACGTCGCTCAAGGACGACGCGAGCCGTCAGCGAGGCCGGTTGGTGGGGGCGAGCGCCTTCCTCAACAAGCCCGTGGTGGTGGATGACCTGCGCGAGAAGGTGCGCAGCATCCTCAAGCTGCCCGCCAGCAAGTTCTAGAGAGAGGGTCATGGCCGGCGAAGAGTCGCGGGAAAAAATCGACTACACGGTCCTGCGCCGCAAGTTGGATGAGGCGCAGGCGGTGCTCGAGGGCGCGCAGGTGCTCAGTCCAGAGCGCCGCCGTGAGGTGCTGGCCGAGCGGGCCCGCGTGCTGGCCGAGTCGCGTCAGGAGGAGCGCCGAGAGACGGTGTCGGTGCTCTCCTTCCGCGTGGGCGGAGAGCGCTACGCGGTGCCCATCGACGCGGTGGACCACGTGCTGGAGTCCCGCGGCCTGTGCCCGCTGCCGGGCGCGCCGCGCTACGTGCTGGGCGCCCTGGTGTCGCGCTCACGCGTGGTGCCGGTGTTGGACCTGCGCCAGGTGCTGGGACTGGAGGGTGGAGGAATGTCGGACCTGGGCCGGGTCGTGGTGGTGGAAGTGGCCGAGGAGTTCTTTGGATTGGCGGTGGAAGAGGTGGACGGACGGCAGGAGCTGCCGCGCGTGGACCTGTCCCAGCCACCGCCCGGGCCCTTCACGTTCCTCACCCGCAACCGGCTCATGGTGCTCGATCTCGTGCAGTTGAGTGATCCCGCCGTGGCGGGGCGGGGATAAGGCGGGAGACGCGATGGATCCTCGGGTGCTTCGCAGCCTCTGGCCCATCTTCGCCGCGGAGACGCGCGAGCAGTTGCAGACCATTGGCACCGCGGTGCTGGGGCTGGAGCAGGGCACGGCCGATCAGGCCGCCGAACAGCTCACGGCCCTCAAGCGAGAGGTGCACAGTCTCAAGGGCTCCGCGGCCAGCCTCGGCCTGTCGGACATCGAGCAGTTGGTGCACGCCATCGAGGATGGACTCGCGCGCTGCTCCCCGGGCCATGTTCCTCCGCCAGGTCTGGTGGACTCCACCCTGCGCAGCCTGTCGGCCATCGAGTCCGCGCTCAACCGGGGCGACGCCGGGGAGACGCCCGTCATCGAGGGGCTGTCCGCGCTGCTGGCGGGGCTCGGCCGGGGTGGCTTCGCGCCGGTGAGCGAGGCGAAGGCGAGGGTTCCGGCGCACTTCCGGCGCGAGGGGCTGCATACGCTGGAGAAGCTGGAAGCGGCGCTGGGCCGGCTGTGCTCTCCGGGGTTGGAGGACCGGCCGGGAGCCGTCTGGGAGGCGGTGGGCCTCGCGGAGCTGATGAAGGCCGCGGCCAACGTCGCGGGTGTGAGCGCGGTGGAGTCCCTGGCGAGCTCCATCCGGGCGGGTTTCGCGCGCATGGAGGAGGCGGGCGTCGGCGCCAGCGTGGCGGCCTCGGACATCGCGGGCGCGCTCGTGCAACTGCGCGGCTCCCTGGAGTCGCTGGAGGATCTGGCCCCCGAGCCCGCGGCGGCGCCCGTCGAGCCCGAGGTGACGGCGCGCTCGGCGGCGGGCCGGCGGCAGCAGGACATGGATAGGGCGGTGCGCGTGTCGGTGCGCACGCTCGACTCGCTGGCCCTGCAGGTGGAACAGCTCGCGGCGGGACGGGCTCAGCAGCTGCGCCGCGCGGAGGCGCACCGCGAGCTGATGGAGCAGACCAACCATGCCCTGTTGCAGTTGGAGCGCGCGGCCCAGCAACTGGCGCTGTCGGGGGGCGGCGGTGGGGCCCTGGAGTCCCTGCGCGCGGGCGTGGGGCAGGTGCGCGGTGTGCAGAAGCAACTGCTGCAGCTGTCCAAGGACGTGCACCGCGAGGGCGAACAGCTCGCGCTGGTGGCGCAGGTGGTGCGCGACGACCTGCGGGATCTGCGCATGGTGCCCGCCTCGCAGATGCTCGAGCCGCTCAAGCGCACGGTGCGCGAGCTGGCCGCCCGGTTGGGCAAGGACGTGGAGCTGGTCCTCGCCGGAGGGGACGTCCGCATCGATCGGCGCATCGTGGATGTGCTGAAGGATCCCCTCCAGCATCTGGTGCGCAACGCCCTGGACCATGGCCTGGAGTCCACGGCGGAGCGCGTGGTGGCGGGCAAGTCGTCGCGCGGGCAGTTGTCCGTGCGCGTGGAGCCCCGGGGCACTCGCCTGGCGGTGGTGGTGGAGGACGACGGCGCGGGCCTGTCCCCGGAGAACGTGCGCGCCACGGCCGTGCGTCGGGGGCTGCTCACCGAGCTGGAGGCCTCCAAGCTCACCGACACGCAGGCCACGCGGCTGGTCTTCGAGCCGGGCTTCTCCACCCGTGAGCAGGTGACGGAGACGTCGGGGCGGGGCGTGGGGCTGGACGTGGTGCAGAGCACGGCCACGCGGCTGCAGGGGGCCGTGGACATCGCCTTCACCCGGGGACAGGGCACGCGCTTCACCATCGATCTGCCCCTCATCCTCGCGGGCGCGCTGGGCCTGCTCGTGCGCATCGGCACGGCGGTGGTGGCCATTCCCTCGGACTCGGTGGAGCGCGTGCTGCGCCTGGCCCCGGCGGACGTGGGCACGGTGGCCGGACACGTGGTGGCGCGCGTCGAGGACGAGCAGCTACCCTTCCATCCGCTCTCCGTCTCCCTGCAGATGCCTCGGCTGCCGCTGGCGCTCGAGTCGGGCAAGCCCCAGACGGCCATGGTGCTGGCGCTCGGCGGTGTCCGCGCGGTGTTCGCCATCGACGCGGTGGTGGGCCAGCAGGAGATCGTGGTGCGCTCGCTGGGCCGGCATCTGAGCCATGTGGCGCACCTGGCCGGGGCCGCCGTGCTGGACGATGGCAGCGTGGTGCCGGTGCTCAACGCGCCCGAGCTCTTGCGCGCCGCCGCCACGCCCGTGGTGTTGCGCACCGCCAGCGAGACGCGCCGTCCCCACATCCTCGTGTGCGATGACGCGCTCACCACGCGCTTCGCCATCAAGTCGCTCCTGGAGATCGCGGGCTACTCGGTGGTGACGGCCGGTGATGGACAGGAAGCCCTGGGCATCCTCGAGCGCACGCCTTGCCAGCTCGTCGTGAGTGACTGGCAGATGCCCCGGCTGGATGGCATCGGCCTCACCCGGCGCATCCGCGCCCATCCCCGGCTGTCCCATATCCCCGTCATCCTTTGTACCTCCCTGGATACTCCCCAGGAGCGGGCCGCGGGCCTGGAGGCGGGCGCCGACGGCTACCTCGTCAAGCGCGAGGTGGAGCGCGGCAAGTTGTTGGATTTGGTACGCCAGCTCCTCCCCACGAGCGCTTGAGCAGGCAAGGGACCGAGGTGCCGGGGTTCCCTTTTCCTTACCTCCCGGTGTGAGCACCCTGAGCGGGGACGTCAGGAGGCTCGGTGGACACGCAGATCGCCTTGTTGATCTCTGGTTTCTCGTATCCCGCCGTCTTCCTGCTGCTGCTGCTGTGTGGTGTGGGCGCCCCGCTGAGCGAGGAGTTGGTGATCCTCACCGGAGGCATTCTCGTCTCGCGCAGTGGCGCGAGCTTCCCCCTCATGGCACTCGCCGCCTACCTGGGCATCCTCGCCGGGGACAGCGCGCTCTACCGGATTGGTTACGCGCTGGGGCCTCGCGTCTTCTCCCATCCCCGGCTGTCGAAGATGTTTCCGCCCGCGCGGCTCGAACTCCTGCAGCAGATGTACATGCGGCGAGGACCCCTGGCGGTGTTCCTCGCCCGCTTCCTTCCTGGGCTGCGCGCTCCGGCCTTCCTTCTCGCGGGCGCCACGCGACTGCCGTACCGCCAGTTCGTGATCGCCGATGGGGCCGCGGCGTGGATTCCGGCCCTGGGGGTGACGTGGCTGGGCTTGCGCTTCGGCCCCAGGGTGCTCGCCGACGTTCAGGGCGGCTTGCGCTGGTTGCTCCTCGCGGTGCTCTGCGGGGGCGTGGGCTGGCTCACGATGCGCTGGCTCAAGCAGCGCCGCCTGGTCCGGGCGGCCCGCCTGCTGGCGCCCCCATCGCGAGAGGTCTGAACCCCCTCCCGACGGACTCAGGTGGCGAGCCGAGGCAGCAGCACCGTCAATTCCACGCCCTCCTCCCGCCGCACGGAGAGCCGGACATCGCCCCGGCGTGCCAGGCGTTCCAGGGACAGCATCGCGCGTTCGGGCAGGGGCCGCTCCACCTGACTCTGGATGCACAGCCTCCACACCTGACTGTCGTCCGGGACATCCACCCGCATCCGCGTTCCCGAGGCCCCCGCGCCCACCAGCAGCCGCTCCAGGGCTCGCACCAGCAGGGCGAGTGTCGTCCGGGGTGCTCGGACGCGGATCGGCTCCTCGGGCAGTTCCAACCGCGCGGCGCCGGGCCGCCCCGGTCCGAAGGCCGCGTTCAACAGGGGCCGGAGATCCGAGGATGAGACCGTCTCGCCGCGCTGGCGCTGCTGCAACCGCGTGTTGAGGTCCGTCGCGGACTGGCGCATGCGATCCAGGTAGCGCTGCATGGCCGGGGTGAGGGTGCCCGCGATGCCCTTGTTCATCATCTCGATGTAGCCCTGCAAGACGAGCAGGGGGGTCCTGAGATCATGCGCCGCGCGCGCCCAGGCCCGCTCCCGGTGCGCCAGCAACTCCTTGAGCCGTTGCCGCTCCAGGCGCAGCCGGTTGCGCTCGGCCTGGGCCTCTTCCTCCCGCGCCAGACTCGCCAGCAGCGCGCCGCCCAGACCCGTCAGCCGGGCGAGGCTGCGACGCAGGGGTGCTTCCCGGCAGGGCTCGCCCACCACTAATACGGTGGGGCCCTCCTGGAAGACCTGCCAGGGGTGCGCCTGATCCAGCCCGGGCGGCGCCTGGCCCATCCGGAGCACGCGTCGGCCATCTGTATACAAGGCGGCGCCGCTCATCCCGGAAAGGCGTACAACTGCCTCCATGAGGGCATTCAAGCCCACCCTGGCGCCGTGGTGGAGGGCCTGCTCGGCAATGGCCGACAGCAGTCGCTCCATCCCGGAGACGCCCACACCTGCTCCCACCTCTTGCCCGCTCCAAGCACCTTCCAGCACAGAAGGAGGAATGCGCATGGGCCAGCGAGGGCGCAATGCACCCCCCTGTGGGAAATCCGGGGGAGACAGGATGAAAACCTTTCCACTCCTGGGGGTCGGCACCTCCAACCTTTTTACTGCTCTCCAGGCGTTCCACGGGCCCGAGCCGTGTCTTCCCCTGGGAAAACGATGGCAGACCCTTTGCTAAGGGATGAGCCCGGGAGGGAACGGAGAGCGAATGGGCATGCTGAGCTACTACTCGACGATGGCAAGGCTCGCCCCCGTGGGACTCGCACGGGGCATGGTGCGGCGGGTCCACGGGGTGGCGCGGCAAGCGCGCTACAAGAAGCGCGACCGGCTCGACGAGCGGGGGCTCCTCGAGGCCTTCGGGGTGACGAGCGCCGAGGCGCTGGCCGAGCGGGCACTGACGGCGCGTCTGGGGGGCGCCTGGTGCGAGGTGGGGCAGCGGGCCTCCGTGCTGGCGGCGCTCGCGGAGGTGCCGGGCGCCAGGGAGCGCGCGCTGGAGAGGGCCCGGGCGGCCCTGCGCGGCGAGTACCACGTCTTCGGCACCCGCGTGTGCTTCGGCGAGGGCCAGCCGGTGGACTGGTCCCTGGATGTGGGCAGCGGCTACCGCTACCCCGTCGTTCCGGTGGAGCGGTTGACGCTGACGCGGCCGGGGGTGGACCCCAAGTACCCGTGGGAGTTGGGGCGGCTGGACTGCCTCGTGGCGCTCGGCCAGGGCTACTGGGTGGCCTCGGAAGAGGAGGCGCGGCGGGCCTTCGCGCGGGGCTTCGTGGCGCGCGCGCTGGACTTCCTCCAGGCCAATCCCGTGGGCGAGGGCGTGCAGTGGACGTGCCCCATGGACGTGGCGCTGCGCGGTGCCAACCTGGCGCAGGCGCTCTGGATGTTCTCGGACGCGCCCGAGGCCCGGCGGCCGGAGTTCCTCGTGCCCATGCTGCGCTCCATCGCGGAGCACTCGGCCTGGGTGGAGTCTCACCTGGAGGATGGCGGCGCGGTGCCCAACAACCACCTCGTCTCCAACTTCGTGGGCTTGTTGGTGATGAGCCTGCTCTTCCCGGAGCTGCCAGACGCGGCGAGGTGGACGGCACTCGCGGCGGCCGGGCTGCGCACGCAGGTGGCGGCGCAAGTGAACGCGGATGGCAGCTCCTTCGAGGGCTCCATTCCCTACCACCGGCTGTCGGTGGAGCTCTTCACCCTGGCGCTCGTGGTGGCGCGGGTGCGGGGCGTGGATCTGGGCGGCGTCTATGAGCGGCGGCTGCGCGGCATGTTCGCGGCCTCGCGCGCCTGGACCTCGGAACAGGGTCTGGCCCCGCAGGTGGGGGACAACGACTCGGGACGCGTCTTCCCCTTCCAGGAGCGCGATCCGCGCGAGCAGGGCTACCTGGCGCCGCTGGGCGCCGCGCTCTTCGGAGACGCGACCCTCGCGGGCGGCGACTTCCCGGACGAGGCGGCATGGCTGCTGGGCCGGCCTGGACTCGAGCGCTTCCGCTCGCTGCGGCCCGCGCCGGCGCCGGTGTCGGTGAGCTTCCCCGAGGGAGGCTTCCACGTGCTGCGCGGCGCCGGGGCGGTGGTGACGGTGAGCGCGGGCGCCCAGGGCCAGGGAGGGGTGGGGGGTCACAGCCACAACGACAAGCTCTCCTTCGAGCTGCACCTGGGCGGACGCCCCGTCATCGTGGATCCGGGGACGGGCACGTACACGCGTGATCCCTCCGTGCGCAACGCCCTGCGCTCCACGGCGGCGCACAACACGCTGCAGGTGGATGGCGCGGAGCAGGCGCCGTTGGAGCCCCACCGGCTGTTCGCGCTGCCCGAGTCGGCGCGCGCCCGTGTGCAGGTGTTCCAGACGGGCGGCGAGCTGGAGCGGCTGTGCGCGCGGCATGACGGCTACCGTCTGCTGTCCTCGCCCGTGGGCGTGGAGCGCACCTTCGTGCTCGACAAGCGCGAGCGCGCGCTGGGCATCGTCGAATCTTTGGTGGGGGTGGGGCTTCACGAAGTGACGGGGCGACTCCACCTTCCGGACCGCGAGGCGAGATTGAGCAAGCCCTCCGCCGGACAACTGGCGCGGGCGCTGCGAGTCCCGGATGCCCCGCGAATCTTCGAGCCACTCGCGGTGGAGTTGGGGCCCGCGGAAAGCCCCGTGGCGGTGGTGCTTTTTGAATCAGGTGTCTGCCCGCGGTTGGAGACGTCCCGGTATTCGCCGGGCTACGGCCTCCAGGTGGAGTCGCGGGTGGTGGTGTTCGGAGGCTTGTTGTCACCTCCGGCGTGGTTGCGGTGGGTTGTCGTTTTTGGGTGATGGTCTTGGATGGGCATGTCGGGGAGGCCCGCATGCCCTCAGGTGGAGGGTGAGAAGATGCGCGTTATGGTGAGCCCGTTGCTGACTCAGATCCGTCGGCGTGAGGCGAAGGTGGGTGTGGTGGGGATGGGCTACGTGGGTCTTCCGCTGGGCATGGCGTTCGCGGAGGCGGGTTTCCCGGTGACGGGGCTCGACGTGGACACGCGCAAGGTGGATTGCATCGGCAAGGGGCAGAGCTACATCAAGCACATCAAGAGCGAGCCGCTCAAGGTGCTGACGGATTCGGGCAAGCTCAAGGCGACCACGGACTTCGCCCAGGCGAAGGAGCTCGACTGCATCATCATCTGCGTGCCCACGCCTCTCACCGCGTCGCGTGAGCCGGACATGAGCTACATCATCAAGACGGGTGAGGCGCTCGCGCCGCACGTGCGTCCCGGCCAGCTCTTCATCCTCGAGTCCACCACCTACCCGGGCACCACGGACGAGGTCCTCAAGCCCCTGCTGGAGAAGGGCGGCCTCAAGGCGGGCGTGGACTTCCACCTGGCCTTCAGCCCCGAGCGCGAGGACCCGGGCAACAAGAGCTTCAACACCAAGACGATTCCGAAGATCGTCGGTGGCCACACGCCCGCGTGCCTCGAGGTCGCCCAGGCGCTCTACGCCAGCGCCCTCAAGGACACCGTGCCCGTGTCCAGCACCCGCGTGGCGGAGCTCGCCAAGCTGCTGGAGAACATCTTCCGCTGCGTCAACATCGCCATGGTCAACGAGATGAAGATGCTCTGCGACCGCATGAACATCGACGTGTGGGAGGTCATCCAGGCCGCTTCCACCAAGCCCTTCGGCTTCATGCCCTTCACGCCGGGCCCGGGCCTCGGTGGGCACTGCATCCCCATCGATCCCTTCTACCTCACGTGGAAGGCGCGCGAGTTCGAGTTCCACACCAAGTTCATCGAGCTCGCCGGTGAGGTGAATCAGCAGATGCCCTACTACGTGGTGCAGCGCACGATGGAAGCGCTCAACAAGCACCGCAAGACGCTCAACGGCTCCAAGGTCCTCTGCATCGGCGCGGCGTACAAGAAGGACATCGACGACATGCGCGAGAGCCCCAGCCTGCGTGTCATCACCCTGCTCAAGGGCACGGGCGCCGAGGTGGACTACCACGATCCGTACGTGCCCAAGCTCGAGGAGGGCCACGGCTTCCACTTCAACATGAAGTCCGTGCCGCTCTCTCCGGAGACGCTCGCCCGCTACGACGCGGTGGTCATCCTCACCGACCACTCCAACATCGACTACAACGACGTGGTCAAGCACTCCCACGTCGTCGTCGACACGCGCAACGCCTGCAAGAACGTGGGCCCCGGCCGGGAGAAGGTCACCAAGGCCTGATCCACCCCGCGTGACGCCCCGGAGGCCTGGTCGCCGTCCGGGCGCGCGAGCGGCCCCGCCGTGACACCTCCAGGAGGCGTCATGGCGGGGCTTCTTCTTTTCGTGGCTTCACTTCGTGGCTTCACCTTGATGCCCCCGGAGCCGACTTGTAGACCCGTCTTGCGCGGATGGGTCGCATCCGCCGAGCCTCGGAGTCGCCCGTGTTGGAGCCGCGTCATGTCCATGTCGTCATCGTTGGGAGCGGATTTGGAGGCCTGGGCGCCGCCATCCGGCTCAAACAGCGGGGCATGGACGACTTCATCATCCTGGAGCGCGCGGACTCGGTCGGCGGCGTCTGGCGCGACAATTCCTATCCAGGCTGCGCGTGCGATGTGCAATCGCACCTCTTCTCGTTCTCGTTCGCCCCCAATCCCCGGTGGACGCACGATTACTCCCCCCAGGGAGAGATCTGGGAGTACCTGCGCGACTGCGCCTCGCGCTTCGGCATCACGCCCCACCTGCGCTTCGGGCACGAACTGCTCGAGGCCGAGTGGAACGACGCGCGGCGGCGCTGGCATCTGAAGACGTCGAAGGGCGCCTTCACCGCGGACGTCCTCGTGTCGGCCATGGGCGGGCTGAGCGAGCCGTCGATTCCACCCCTGCCCGGGCTCGATACCTTCCAGGGCAAGGTCATGCACTCGGCGCGCTGGGACCATGCCCACTCCCTCGCTGGCCAGAGGGTCGCGGTGGTGGGGACGGGCGCCTCGGCGATCCAGTTCGTGCCGCGGATCCAACCGCGGGTGGCGAGGTTGTCGCTCTTCCAGCGCACGCCGCCGTGGATCCTCCCCCGAGGCAACCGCGCCATCTCCGCGCGGGTGATGCGCCTCTTCCAGCGGATGCCCCTGGCGTTGTGGCTCGCCCGCGCGGGCCTCTTCGTGAAGCATGAGTTCCTGTTGCTGGCCTTCCGCCACCCGTCGCTCATGCGGTGGGTCCGGCGCCAGTCACTCCGTCACCTGGCGCGCGGTGTGCCGGACCCCGTCCTCCGTGCCCGGCTGACGCCTGACTACCAGATGGGTTGCAAGCGCGTGCTCGTGTCGGATGACTATCTGCCGTCGCTGACCCAGCCAAACGTGGAGCTCATCACCGACGCCATCCAGGAGATCCGCGCGCACTCCATCCTCACGCGGGCGGGGACCGAGCACGAGGTCGACACGATCATCCTCGGCACCGGCTTTCACGTGACGGATCATCCCTCCTCCCGGCGCATTCGCGGACGCGACGGGCACACGCTCGCCGAGGTGTTCGCCGGAAGCCCCAAGGCGCACCTCGGGATGACGGTGTCGGGCTTCCCCAATCTCTTCATGCTCCTGGGTCCCAACACGGCGCTGGGCCACACCTCGGTGGTGTTGATGATCGAGGCGCAGGTCGAACACCTGCTCAACGCGCTGGACTTCATGCATGGGCGGGGAGTGGCGGCCGTGGAGCCGCGTCCGGAGGCGCAGGCGTCCTTCGTCGCCGCCGTGGACGCGGGCACCCGCGGGAGCGTGTGGAACCAGGGCGGCTGCACGAACTGGTACCTCGATGAAACGGGGCGCAACTCCGCTCTGTGGCCGGGCTTCACCTTCACCTACCGGCACCGTGTCGAGCGCTTCGACCCCTCGGAATACCTCCTCCTTTCCCCCCCGCGACAGCTCGCGTCCACGGGCTCCTGAGCCCGTTCCTCCGGGCCCTTGACGGAGGAGGGGTGTTTCGTGTAATTGAAATTGATACTGATTATCAATTTCAACTTGGCGGGACCGCCGGGTGTGAGGAGCGAGACGTGGCGCGGAATACGGGACCTCGCGGCAGGGTGTGCCGTCGGCTGGGGATTGCGCTGTCGAACATCACCGCGAAGGATCCGGACAAGGATCCTTCGCTGCGGCGGCCCTATCCGCCCGGACAGCATGGAGCGACGGCCCGGCCCTCGGTGAGTGACTACGGGCAGCGGCTGCGCGAGAAGCAGAAGCTCAAGCTCTTCTACGGGCTGTTGGAGAAGCAGTGCCGCAGGGCCTTCCTGGAGGCACGCCGCTCGCCGGGCAACACGGGCACGGTGTTGCTGCAACTGCTCGAGCGCCGGCTGGACGTGGTGGTGCTGCGCTCGGGCCTGGCGACGAGCATCCGTCAGGCGCGGCAGTTCGTGCGCCACGGTTACCTGCAGGTGGACGGGGAGCGCGTCGACATCCCCAGCTACCGGGTGAGGAATGGCAGCGAGGTCCGCTTCGCCTCCACCCACAAGGATCTGCTCATCGTGAAGGAGTGCTTCGAGCGGATGAAGGACCGTCAGGTGCCGGGCTACCTCCAGGTGGTGGAGGGAGGGCAGGGCGTGCGCTTCGTGCGCGAGGCCGAGCGGGAGGAGATCCCCGTCAACGTCAACGCGCCCTTCATCGTGGAGTTCTACGCGCAGCGGGTGTGAAGCCCGCCGCGCTCAGGCCTTGTCGGGGGCGCCCGTGTCCGCGGAGCCGTAATACGCGAGCACCTGGCCGTGGTACTCGGGCCGGGTGTACACGTCGCCGCGAGGCCGCTCGATGAGCTCCTGGATGACGGCGGCGACCTCCTCGGGCGTCTGGGCATTGGGCATCCGGCGCGAGTCGGGCCCGCCACCGAGCGCGTTCACGCCGAACTCGGTGGCCACGGGGCCCGGCAGCACGGTGGACACGTGGATGTGGGGGAAGCGCTCGTGCACCTCCATGCGCAGGTTGGCCGTGAGGGCGTTGAGCGCGTGCTTGGCCGCGTTGTACGCGGAGCGGAACGGCACATAGGGCACGCGTCCCAGCATGGACGACACGTTGATGAGGTGCCCCTGGCCGCGCGCCTGGAAGTGGGGGAGCACCGCCTGCATGCCGTAGAGCGCCGACTTGACGTTGACGCGCATCATCTCGTCGAAGTCGTCGTCGGTGAGCTCGGAGACGAGCTTGCTGATGCCCCGCCCGGCGTTGTTCACCCAGACGTCCACCCGTCCGAACCGGCCGAGCGCCGCGTCCAGGACCCGCTGGATGTCCTCGCGCCGGGTGACATCGGCGGGGACGACCAGGGCCTCGGGCCCCGAATGGGCGGCCACCTGGCGCAGCTCCGGCTCCCTCCGCGCGGCGAGCACCACCCGGCATCCCTTGCTCCCCGCCAACCGCGCGAAGGCGGCGCCAATGCCGCCGCTCGCCCCCGTGATGACCACGACCTTGTCGTTCATGGATGAGTTCCTTTCAAGTGCCTGTCTACCGCTTCGGCCCGCCTCCCCGCCAGTCGAGCATCGTCCCGGGACGACCCAAGGGGTCCTTGGGGTAGAGTCCCGGGCGTGCGAATCCGAAACCGCTCCCTCCTCCCGTTGCTCGCCACCTCCGTCCTGCTCACCGCCGCCGCGCCCCCGCCGGATGCGCGCGTGACCCTGCTGGACGCGATGGCGGAGGAGCTGCAACGCAACCACCAACAGCTCAAGCTGCAGAACCACGAGCCGCCGTACTTCATCAGCTACCAGCTCAAGGACGTGGATCAGTCCGTCATCGTCGCGCGCTACGGCTCGCTCTTCCTGGACGACACCTACCACCACCGCAAGCTGTACGTGGACACGCGCGTGGGCTCGTACGAGTTCGACAACTCGGGTCCGGATGAATACGCCTACTACCTGGGCAGTGGTCCGGGCTCCAGCTACGTCGTCAACAAGGACGGCCCCCTGGATGACTCGTCCCTGGCGCTGCGCACCGCGCTGTGGCTCGCCACGGACGAGAAGTACAAGGCCTCGCTCAGCCAACTGCTCAAGAAGAAGGGCGAGCACGTCTACGCGGTGGAGGATCCCAAGCGCCCGCCGTCCTTCTCCAAGGAGAAGCCGGTGCGCTCGGTGCAGCCGCCGCTGGCCTTCCCGTTCGACCATGACCGCTGGACGCGCGTGGCCCGCGAGGTGTCGGCGCGCTTCACCGCGCATCCGGAGATCATCGATTCGGAGGTGCGCATCACCGCAGACAAGGTGAAGCGGCTCTTCGTGTCCACGGAGGGTGGCCGCATCGTGTCGGAGGAAGTGATGTACGGCCTGCACGTGTCCGCGGTGACACGCGCGGATGACGGGCAGTTGCTGAACGACGCGCGCAACTACTACGCGCCCACCGAGGCGGGGCTGCCGGACGACAAGACGCTGGACGTGGCCGCCACGCGCGTCATCGAGGAGCTGCGCGCGCTGCGCAAGGCGCCGGCCATCGATCCGTACACGGGCCCGGCCATCCTGGCGCCGGAGGCCGCGGGCGTGCTCTTCCACGAGGCGGTGGGCCACCGGTTGGAGGGAGACCGGCAGGACGGGGAGGGCGAGGGCAAGACGTTCCGGGGTCAGGTGGGCAAACTGGTGCTGCCCACGTTCCTGAGCATCGCGGATGATCCCACGATTCGTTCGCTCCAGGGCGAACCGCTCAACGGCTTCTACGAGTACGACGAAGAGGGTGTGAAGGGGCAGCGCACGGTGCTGGTGGACAAGGGCGTGCTCAAGAACTACCTGCTGTCGCGTCGGCCCGTGGAGGGCTTCCTCCAGTCCAACGGCCACGGCCGCAGTCAGGGCACGGCCAAACCCGTGGCGCGCATGGCCAACCTCATCGTCGAGTCGACGAAGCAGGTGGATGACGGGGAGCTCAAGCGGCAGCTCATCGCGGAGGCGAAGCGGCAGGGCAAGCCCTACGGATTGCTCATCCGGGACATCACCGGAGGCAACACCAACACCTCGAGCTACGGCTACCAGGCGTTCAAGGGCGTGCCGCGCATGGTGTTCCGCGTGGACGTGAAGACGGGCGAGGAGACGCTGGTGCGGGGCGTGGAAATCGTGGGCACGCCGTTGTCGGCGGTGAACCGCATCCTGGCCACGGGGCGCAAGTCCGGCATCTTCAACGGCTTCTGTGGCGCGGAGAGCGGCAACGTGCCCGTGTCGACGGTGGCGCCCGCCATGCTCCTGCAGGAGATCGAGCTGCAGCGGACCCAGGATGGCAAGGACCGGCCGCCGCTGTTGTCGCGCCCCTCGCAGAATGGCACCGCCAGCGGCGAGGTGAAGTAGCCATGCGTCTGGCGGCGGGCACCCGGATCACCGCCCACGGGTTGTTGTTCGACATGGACGGCACGCTCATCGACTCGCACCTCGCCGTGGAGAAGGCCTGGGAGCGGTGGGCGGCGCGCCACGGAGTCGATTGGCCGACGCTGCTCGCGCACCTGCATGGCCGGCGCATGGAGGACACCGTCCGGCGCTTCGCTCCGCCGGGAGCGGACCTGGCGCGGGAGTGTGCCTGGGTCCTGGATCAGGAACTGAGCGTCGACGACGGCATCGTCCCGATTCCGGGCGCGCGAGCGCTGTTGTCCTCCCTGCCGCCCGAGCGTTGGCTGGTGGTGACGTCGGCCGCGCGCAAGCTGGCCACCCACCGGTTGAGTCTGACCGGGCTCCCTCGACCGTACCGCCTGTTGCCGGGAGACGAGATCGAGCGGGGCAAACCGGATCCCCAGGGATACGCCATGGGAATCCAGGCCCTGGGCTGCGCGCCGGCGGAGACGGTGGTCTTCGAGGACGCGCGGGTGGGCATCATCGCCGGACGCGCCGCCGGGGCGCGTGTCATCGCCATCTCGGGCACGGAGACGGCGGATCAGCTCGCGGACGTGGACTGGATCCCGGACTTCTCCTCGCTGTCCTACGAAGGACAGGACGCACGCGGCCACCTGATCCTGCGCGTGGCGGGTGGCACGTAGGTCTGGCCTGTTTTTCGCGTAACGCGCGAGCCGTGATTACCCTGGTGGGCAGGAGGCGGAGAGAGGGCCGTGTTGCCTGATTCCCAGGCAGGCGAGATCCACCGGGGTACACCGCATCGGCCTTGAATTCCCGAGGCGGCAAGCCCGTTCAGAGCACCATGACGCTTCGTCCGCTCCTGCTGGCCTGCCTGCTGGGCGTTTTCTTCGCGCCTCCTGTCCTGGGGGCGCCCCGCGCGTCCGCGAAACCGGCGGTGGTGAAGGCGAAGAAGACGCCCGCGAAGACGAAGGCCGTGCGCCCCTCCCGGGGCCGGCGGGTGGCCCTGCGTGCCTCGGGCCTCGTGGGCACGTCGCTGGCGCGCCACCGCGTCCCGGATGATTGTTCGGGGCTCGTGCGGCTCGCCTACCAATCCGTGGGCGTCGAGCTGCTGTCACACGGCACCCGCCCTGGAGAGAACGCGGCGAGTGCCATGTACCGGCGCGCCCAGCGTGCGGGCGCCCTGCACCGGAAGACGCCCCTGCCGGGCGACATCGTCTTCTTCCGCGAGACGTATGACCGCAACCGCGACGGCTTGCGCAACGACGGGGTGACGCATGTGGGCGTCATCGAGTCCGTGGAGCGTGACGGAACGGTGGTCTTCGTGCACCGGGGGGGCAAGGGCGTTGGGCGGGCGCGGATGAACCTGCGCGACTCCAAGCACAAGGGCACGGGCGGTCGCGTCCTCAACGACTACCTCCGCCGGGCCGAGAAAGGGGAGCGCGCGCGCCTCACGGGCGAACTGTTCGTTGGATACGCGTCGGCCAATCGCCTGTAGGCCTCCGCCCCTGACAATCCGGTCGAGCCCCTGGACAGAGATGCCTGGGACGCTGAAAACAGGTATTTGTGAGAAAACCTGTTTAAAGCCGAGGTCCGCGAGTGTCACATCGAAAGTGGTGGATGGGTTCATGCCTGCTCCTGGCGCTGTCTCCTGCCCTGGGGCTCGCGGCGGATGCCCGGTTTTCCCTCTCGGCGGCCGCCGTCACCGCGAGCTCGGATGATGGAAACATTCCCTCCCATGCGGTTGACGGGGATATGAGCACCCGCTGGTCGGCGAAGGGGGATGGGCAGTGGATTCAATTCGATCTGGGTGCCCTCAAGAAGGTGGCGTTCGTGAAGATCGCCTTTCTCGAAGGCGCGTCCCGGACCTTCACCTTCGACATCCAGACCTCCTCGGATGGTGCCACGTTCACCTCGGTGCGCTCGGGGGTGGCGAGTGGCCTGACGGATGGCCTCCAGACCTTCGACTTCACCGATGTCGCTTCCGCCCGGTACGTGAGGCTCGTGGGGTACGGCAACACGTCCAACACCTGGAACAGCTACCTGGAGGTGGAGATCCACGGGAGCGCCGCCGAAACGACCGCTGGCCCCGTCGTGAATGTCTCCACGGCCGCTCAACTCACGGCGGCCCTCGCCAACGCGACCGCGGGGACCACCATCGTCCTGGCGAACGGCACCTATACGAAGAGCGGCGCCTTCAGCCTCAACAAGAGTGGAACCGCCTCCAGCCTCATCACCCTCCGGGCGGCGAACCGGGGCCAGGCCCTCATCTCCGGAGGCGCCTGGCTGCAGGTGTCTGGCGCCTCCTACGTCGTCATCGAGGGGCTGAAGTTCACGAACACCGGCAACAGCGCCGTCGTGCTCGACAAATCCCATCATGTCCGGCTCACCCGGAACACCTTCGCACTCACGGAGAACGGGACCGAGGTCAAGTGGTTGATCCTCAAGGGGAGCGGAAGCCACCACAACCGGATCGACCACAATGATTTCGGCCACAAGAGCGATCCCGGTCCAGTCATCGCGATGGATGGCGACTACTCCACGCAGATGACCCAGTATGACGTCATCGAGTACAACTTCTTCCACGATGTGGGACCACGTCTGTCCAATGGGTTGGAGACGATACGGCTCGGCCTGTCCAGCGTGTCCCTCTCCGATGCCTACGCGACCGTGCAGTACAACCTGTTCGAGAACTGTGACGGAGATCCGGAGCTCATCTCCATCAAGAGCGGTGGCAATGCGATCCGCTACAACACCATCCGCACCTCACAGGGCCAACTCACCGCGCGCCATGGCAACAACAACAGCATCTACGGCAACTTCATCCTGGGGGATGGAACCAAGGCCGGCGTGGGCGGCATCCGGCTCTACGGAACCGATCACAAGGTCTACAACAACTACCTGGACAAGCTGACCGATGACGCCCTCCTCATCGACGGAGGCGATCACGATGGGGGGCCCACCTCCAGCAACGCCGACGCTGCTGTCTTGTCCAAGCACTGGCGGGTCTACCGGGCCGAGGTCGTCCACAACACCATCGTCAACAGCACGAGCGGGATCCTCCTCGGCAAGAGCTACACGTACGCCCCGGTGGACGGGAAGGTCGCCAACAACCTCGTTCGCAACACGACGGGCACGCTCTTCCTCGAGAAGAAGACGAGCAACACCTCGTTCAAGGGCAACATCGGGTACGGCTCGACGTTGAGCAACACGTCGCGCACGTCCAGTGAGGTGCGCAACGTGAATCCGCTGCTGACCTCGGCCGGTGGGCTGCAGAAGCTGTCCTCCACCAGTCCCGCCATCAACGCCGCCGTGGGGACGTATGGTTATGTCCAGGAGGACATGGATGGGGATATCCGCTCCACCCCGGACGTGGGGGCGGATGAATACGCCACCCCGGCTCCCGCGCAGCGGCCGTTGTCTCGCACCGACGTGGGGCCGGATGCGCCGTAAGCGGAATATTCTCCTGCTCCATCGGCAGGGGCTCCGCGTTCAGAGCTACTGAGCCGCGATTGACTGGGATTGGGTTCCCAGTTCATCGGGTGTCATCAGGCGGGGCGGATTCTTCCGTCCCGCCTTTTCTGTCTTTCCGGAGCCCGCCCAGGGGCATCCGGGGTGCCGGCTCGTCTCCTGCCTGTTTTTTTGCTAATGGAGGGTTTCAACCCTTTTGGAGGAGTGACACATGCGTTGGCTCGCATTGGTGGGAACGCTGGGGCTGTTGAGTGGCTGTGGTCCCGAGGTGGTCCAGGAGCAGCCGGTGGAGGCGCAGGGCGCTCCCGAGTCCTGGTGCAGGAGCTATAAGACCCAGCAGTACTGCCCGAAGAACGTCTGTGCCTGGCACAGCTCTCCGGCGCCGGGCTACTGCGGCTTGCCCCTGACCGAGTAACCAGGTTCCTTGCTGCAGAGGGCTCCAGCGCGGGCATTCGCGCTGGAGCCCTTCTTCATCCGTCCCCGGCCAGGCGGCGGACGCGGGCGCTTGGCCCACGTCCGGAGCTCGCTCGCGCGAGGGCTACTGCGCGAAGATCTTCACCGACGACATCTGATCGTTGGCGTCTGGTGGGAGCAGCGGCGTATCCGCCGTGAACTTCCACATCGTCCCGGTGAAATCGCTGTTCTGATAGACCTCCACCGTCCAGCCGCCAGGGACTTTGAGTGAGCTCATCCAGTCGTTGGGGATGCCCGCCGCGTTGAGCTGCGCGAGCGTGTAGCTCCCGGCGTTCAGCGAGATCCCGAGGCCGCCGTACCCGCCGTCCGCGTAGAAGACAGCTCCGGGCGGCTTCGATGCTTTCACGTTGTCGAACGCGGCCGCGCTGTCATGGGCCCGGATTCCGAGCGTCCCTGAGGCATACGTGGAGTCGATGGCCGTGACGCTGGGGACCGTCGAATGGTTCAGATAGACGGAGATGCGGTCGCCGTTGGCCACGACCGCGAGGTGGTAGGTGACGTTCGGATCGATCGTCACGGCGGCGCTCGCGAGCTCGGTCCAGGCTCCTCCGTTCGCCTTGCCCAGCACCACCCTGTCGCTGCCCGCGGCGATGCCGGCGTAGTAACCCTTGTAAGCGTCGAGCCCGGCTCCCGGGTTGCTCACCCGGAATATCAACCCAGCGTCCCCGGAGGCGCCCGGCGTGACGTCGGCCTCATAGGCCAGCGCTGAGAATTGAGTGTTCAACAAGGCCTTTGCGTCGGGGTTCTGTTGGGTGACATACCGGCCGTTCGACACGGTCCACGTGGCGCTGTATGTGGTCCAGCCCAGTGAGTTGCCGTCGCAGAAGTTGTCCTGGCTGCTCATCTCTACCGGCTTTATCGTCCCGTCGCCGTTGAAGTACATGCGATCGTAGGCGAGCACGCGGTGATTCCCGTCTGTCTCTCCGAGCGGACGGCGGTGGTAGAAGATATACCAGTCGTCCGTTCCAGGGACGTTGACCACCGTGTTGTGGCCCGAGCCAGTACCGATGGTCGCGTTCTGGCTGAGGATCGTCCCCGCCTTGGGGAAGGGCCCCAGCGGCGAGCTGGCCATGGCATACGACACGCGGTAGTCCGGCCCCGTCCACCCACCCTCGGACCACATCAGGTAATACTTCCCGTTGCGCTTGAACATCAGCGCGCCCTCGACGTAGCCCGACGGCGTGATCTCCTTGAAGGACGAGTTGTCCAGGCTGATCATGTCATTGTTGACCTTGACGACGTTGCAGTGGCCCCAGCCGCCATAATAGAGATACGCTTGGCCATCGTCGTCGATGAAGATGTTCTGATCGATGGGCTGCGCTCCGTTGATGAACTTGTCGATCAGGGGACGGCCGAGCGCGTCGACGTAAGGCCCGCCGGGGTTATTGGACTTCGCGACCCCGATACCGCCCCGCTGTCCGTCGCTCTGGATGTCGTTGGCCCCGAAGTAGAGGTAATAGGTGTTGTTGCGGAAGATGGGCGACGGCGCCCAGATCGCCCGGGTTGCCCAGGCCACGTTCGCCTTGTCCAGCACCTTGGAGTGCTTCGTCCAGTGGATGAGGTCGGAGGACGAGAAGGCGTCCAGATAGGTCTGCGCCTCGTAAGGAGCGGAGTACGTCGGGTAGACCCAGTACACGCCGTTGTAGATCTTCATGTCTGGATCGGCGTACCAGCCGCCCACGAAGGGATTGCCGGAGGTGCCGGGCGAGCACTCCGACGCCGCGAGCGCGCCTCCCACCCGCTCGGGGCGAGCCTCTGCTCCATCGGCGCCGGAAGCGTGCGCATGCGACGCGTCCGTGCCGCTGCCGCGTGGGCCGCCACTCTCGCCAGTGTTTGGGGGTGACGTCGTCCCGTCGCCGCAATGGAGCGTGGCGGTCAGGAGCAGTGGCGCCAGCGCCAGATTGCCCAGCCAGGGACGTTGCCGCGCGCGCCCTGGAGGCGATGCATCGCGAGATCCCTCTTCACGCCGCTTCAAGGCCCGCGGCGCCACCGCGCCTGTGTCCACGCGACGGCCCGCACGTCCATCATTGAGTGTCACTTTCATGGGCTGCATCCTGCGTCAAACAAGTAAATCCAGCAAGTCGAATTGCTGGTTATCCTGGATTTTGCGAGTCGCCCGGCGGTGTATCCCCCTGACTTCCCTTGGGAAAGGCCGCTCAATGGCAGCCCCGTTGATTTGTTACCGTGCCCCGCGCACCGAGCCCGCCTCGAAGGCGACGGAGTTGGATTTCGACCCGTGGAACCCTCCGGACGGCTATCTTCTAGCGAGCGATATTTCCTTGGAACTCCGTGAGGCACGGGTAGCGGGAGTTCGCGAAGGAAGTCAGCGCGTCATTGTCGCGATAGAGGTTCAATCATGAGCGAACCATTGGGTCCCCCTCCGCGTCCTCCCGGCATGCCAGAAGAACCCGAACCCGAACCGGTCAACCCCGTGGGTTCGGCCCATCTGCGGTTGGATGGCACGTTGGAACTCCGGATGCGCGCCGAAGGTCCAGGAGCGACCGTTGGAGAAGCCCTGTTCATCCTCAAGCCAGGCGATGCCCGCTACGCCTCGGTGCTCGAACACCTGGGCCCGATCTCTCCGGGTGGCTACGCGCCGGTGTTGCCGTTTCGTCCAGGCACGTTCTGACCCCGGAGGCCCGCGCGCGGCGTTGACCTGTGTTCTCGGGCAGCCCCCGCCCTCGATACCGCACGGGCCCACCCGAACTGGAAGACGGCTTCAGTCACCGCGCCGCCGTCGAGAAGCCGCTGAACACCTTGGGGTTGGAGGACACCTGGAGCTGGTGGTACGCGCCCGGCATCAAGGGCTCACGCGGCGTCAGCCGGTAGGTCGAGGGGGGCTCGAGCGTGACGTCCAGCTTCGGGTAGTCCAACACCGTCCCGCCCTGGGTGCTGTACGTGGTGAGCTGGAACCAGGTGGCGTTCCACTGCGGGGGTGACTGCGGACGGTTCACCCGGACCGCGAGGGATGCCGTCACTGGCACGTCGGCTGTGCCCTCGGCGGGTTGGATGTCCACGACGCGAATGGGCCCGTGGGCGAGCCGCAGCGTCACCCGCGTGTCCTCGAACTCGCGTCCGAAGCGGTCGAACACCGGCGGCATGACGATGCGCAGCGCGTGCTCCTCCTGCAAGGGCAGTCCCGGATACACGTCGACGTAGGACTGGTTCAGCACCATCTGCACGCCGCTGTCCGGGCGCGGGCCTCCGTCCAGCTCCTCCACCCGCCCCGTCAGCACGTTGCCCCGCCCGTAGTCGTGCACGGGACTTCCGGTGAGGCCCAGCCGCAGCGGCTCGTTGCGCGACAGCGTGGTGAACAGCCCGTCGTCCACCGTCAGGGTGCAGCCCGAGTCATCCCGCTCCGCGAACCCCCGCTCCGCGCACTGGAGTTGAAAGGGGGCCAGACGGGGGTCCGGCTGCGATCCGGCGTCCCCCGCGGTCTCGAAGTCGACCACCGTCTTGTGCCCCTCGGGCAGCTTCCACGTGGGCACGTCCCGGGGATCCGACACCCGCCGGGGCGAGGCCACCAGCCGGTAGCGATGCGCCGCCACCAGGGGCACCTGGGGCCGCAGGCGCAGCGTGTGGGCCGCTCCGGCCACGGGCTCCCACGTGCCCCGCACCTGCTCGGCCCGCGAGAGATCCCAGAGCGTCAGGTCGCTCTGGGCGGGCTGCTCCACCGCGCGATCGAAGGTCACCATCACCGCGGTGGCCAGGTCCACGTCCCGAGCCCCCGCCGCGGGCTGGGTGGAGGTCACCGAGGCGAGCTCTCCGCCCAGCTCCGGGTCCAGGGCACTCCCCGACCCCCGCGCCCGCGTGCCCAGATGGCCGCCGTGGCACACGGACAGGCTGTTGTCGGAGCCGAGGCAGACGCCCAGCTCGAAGGGCAGCGCCCGGCCATGCGCGAAGACGGGATACGGCCCGCTCCCGGCCACGGAGCGGAACACCGGCGCGGGGGACGGGTCGCTCGCGCACAGGGGCCACGTCTGGCCCAGCGGCACCTCGGTCCAACCCGCTTCCAGGGTCCAGAAGGGCACCGCGGCGAGCCGGAAGTTGCCACACCCATCCGCCAGCAGCTTGCCGCCCGCGGCGGGGGCGACGGTCGTCTGGTACTCCGAGGCCGGCGTGCTGAAGCGGTACTCGTCGGGAAAGCGCTCCTGGGCGTTGAAGGCATAGGGATCGCGCACGTCCGACCAGGCGCGCATGAAGGCCCAGGGCAGCTCGCCATTGGGCTCTCCTCCCTTGCGCTGGATGACCCGGGACGGGCCGGCGAAGAGAAAGCCCGACGGGTGGTCATGCAGATCGAAGAGGCCCCGCTGCCCGTTCTCCCGGTCGCTCGGCAGCGAGAGCACGGGCATGCCGACTCGCCAGAAGCGCCCGTCCCGGCCCTCGCGGAAGGCCTCCACGGAGTGTTTCAGCGGTGAGGCGAAGGGATAGGACGTCGGGCGCAGCATCGACAACAGGAACCGGTGGCCCAGCTCGTCATAGGCGAGCGCGTTGCGGCAACCGTAATCCCAGACCTGCTGGACCCCGGGCGGGGGGCCCTCGGTCTTCGAGCCATCCGCGATCAGGTTCCAGGTGAAGGCCGTGGCCTGGGCAGCCCGCTTGCCGTGGAAGAGCTGGGGCTTCCACTGCATCGGATCCCCCCGCACGATGAGGTCCAGCGCTCCATCCGGCGCGCTGCCGAGCGTCACGTCCGGACAGTTCTCCAGATAGGGCAACCGGTTGGTCTCCGTGCCCACGGGCGGGGGGATGTCCTCCACGCGCGCGGCCTCGCCCGGACGCCAGCGCACCAGCTTGAACGGCTTGTTGCGCTCGCGCGGCCGGAAGGCCACCCACACCGTGCCCGATGCATCCGCCACCGCGTCCAGCGCGCCGATGGTGTCGGGCCTCATGTCGAGCAGCGGGACGCGCTGCCAGGGCTTCTGGAAACCTCCCCAGGCGATGTCGAACCCGGAGGGGCGATCCTCGGGAGGAAACACCACCGCCACGGTCTCTCGGTCGATGACCACCGGACGCCAGCGCGGCTCGCGGAGCGACACCTGCTGGGGCGGCGTGCTGTTGATCTGCACCGGGTAGGCCTCCGCCAGCGCATGGCGCGAGGCCGTCCAGGGCAGGCGTTCCGGAAGGAAGCGGGAGGCGAGCGGACTGGCCGCCTCGGTGTCCACCTCCTCCGCGGTGCCGCCATCCCCGTCCAGGGAGCCGGGCTTCGCCGTGGGGCAACCGAGCCCCGGCACCAGAGCCAGCAACAGGAGCAACAGGCTCGAGGGAGACAGCGGGGAGGCTCGACTCACGGACGAAGAACGCATATCCGCGACTCTCCTCCGTCTCGTGCGTTCGAGACCACCCCGCGTCCTGGGGGGGCCTTCCCCGAGCGGGCGGAGATCAAGGTCGGCGCGCTGAATACCCCACGGCTGACTGCCTCCCCGGTCGCTGTCTTGAGCGCCGCCTTCACTCGGGGTCTGCATGCACGAGCAGCGACGATTCGCGTCAAGGACTCCTCTCGAGGCGGTGCGAGGCGGACGTGAATCCGACCCTGGACCTTCCTCCGTGGAACCCCGAGGATGCGCCCCCCTCGCGGAGGAGCACGGCATGTCACGGTTCTGGGGATTCTTCCTGGCGGTCACGGCGCTGACGTTGGGAGGATGTGGGGACACGCGTCCGGTCTCGGATGCATCTCGGGGAGAGGCTCGTCAGGCGCTGGCCGCTCCGACCCTCACGAGCTTCAGCCCGACAAGTGGTAGGGCCTGGTCGAGCACCATCACCCTGACCGGTACCGGCCTCACGGGGACGCGGGTGGTGCGCTTCAACGGCGTGGCCACCGAATTCACGGTCAACAGCGATACGAGGGTGTCGGCGGATGTGCCCTATGGGGCTTCCTCCGGACCCATCACCCTCGTCACGGACGCGGGCTCGGTGAGCTCCTCGACCTCCTTCACGGTGCTTCCAGAGCCGGAGCTCACCGGTTTCTCGCCGCGGTATGGCGCCGCCGGCACCACGGTCACCCTCACCGGCAACAACCTGACGGGCGCGACGGAGGTCAGCTTCAACGGGGCCAAGGCCCTCTTCACGGTGGTCGACAGCACCCGCATCACCGCCACGGTTCCACCGGGAGCGACGACCGGAACGCTGCGGGTGTACACGCCGGGCGGGAACACCTCTTTCGGTGTCTTCACCGTGCTCGGCAGCGCCGCGCCCACCCTCACGTCCTTCAGCCCGGCCTCCGCGGGCGAGGGGAAGCGCGTCACCCTCACCGGGACGGGCTTCACCGGGGCCACTTCGGTGAGCTTCAACGGAGCCGATGTCTCCTCGGTCTCCGTGGAGAGCGACACCAGCCTCTACGCCTACGTCCCCACGCGCGCGTCCACCGGTCGTCTCCGGGTGTACAACTCACGGGGAGTGGGGGTCTCGTCGTCCGACTTCACCGTCCTGTCCGCCCCTCGCATCACCGGTTTCAGTCCCACGTCCGGCCCTGTGGGTACGGTCATTACCCTGAACGGCAGTGGTTTCACCGGTGCCACGGACGTCCGCCTGGGGAACACGCCGCTGGCCGTCACCCCCAAGAGCGATACCCAGCTCACCGTTACCCTCCCGACCGGGACCTTGAGCGGAACCTTCCGCGTTGACTCTCCAGGAGGACGGGCCACCTCCGACTCCAGCTTCGCCGTGCAGAGCGGCGGCGGCCCCACCCTGAGCAGCTTCACTCCGAATACCGGATGGGTCGGCACCAGCGTCACCCTCAACGGCGCGAACTTCACCGGGACCACGGAGGTCAGCTTCAACGGCACTCCCGCGACGAACTTCTCGCTCAGTGGCGACACGCGCCTCTATGTCGACGTTCCGAGCGGTGCCACCAGTGGCTCCATCCGCGTGGTGAACACGAAGGGGCAAGTGGGCTCGCCCCCTTTCACCGTCATGGCGGCGCCCACGCTCACCGGGTTCAGCCCCGCGAGCGGTGCGGTGGGGACTGTGGTGTCGCTCACCGGCAGCGGCTTCGCGGGGTCCACGTCCGTGCGGTTCGGGAGCGAGTACGCGAACACCACCGTGGTGAGTGCCACGCAGCTGACCGCCATCGTTCCGGCGGGAGCCGCGTCGGGGCAGCTGAAGGTCTCCGTGGCGGGTCAGTCACTCACCTCCTCGGAGAGCTTCACGGTGCTCGGAGGCACCGTGCCCACCCTCACCCGTTTCTCCCCGACGAGCGGTGAAGCGGGCACCCAGGTCACCCTCGATGGGTCGTTCTTCACGGGAGTGAGCCGGGTCGAGTTCAACGGAGTCCCGGCGACATCCATGTCCCTCACGAGCGATGGGCGGCTGAGTGCGTTCGTGCCGTCCGGTGCCAGCACCGGCCCCCTCCGGGTCGTCACCAACGCGGGGGCGGTCACCTCGAGCACACCCTTCACCGTGCTCTCGATGCCGGTCATCACCGGCTTCACTCCCGCGCGCGGCACCCTCGGCAGCACGGTGACGCTCACCGGCACCGGTTTCACGCGGGTCCGCCGGGTGTGGTTCGCTCCGTCACGGGACGCCACCTTCCTGGCGGACAGCGACACCGAGATGAAGCTCATCGTCCCTTTCGGGGCGCTCACCGGGCGCATCACGCTCGTCGCCGGGTCCGTCAGCTACTCCGATGGTGAGTTCGTCGTGGATGCCAACAGCGCGCCCACCCTCACGCGCATCAGCCCTTCGGCGGGCGGCGTCAACACGAGCGTCTCCCTCTCCGGCTCGGGGTTCACCGGCATCACGCGGGTGAGCTTCAACGGCATCCCGGCGAGGTACTTCTCCTCGTCCGGCGATGGCACGTTGACCGTCTGGGTGCCGCCCGGAGCCACGAGCGGGCCCATCCAGGTCACCAACTCCGTGGGCAGCGCCACGTCCAGCGCCTCCTTCACGGTCCTCCCACCTCCGGCCGTGACAGGCCTCTCACCGGCGAGTGGCGCGCTCGGAACCCGGGTGACGCTCACCGGCACGGGCTTCACCGGCACCAGCACCGTGCGCTTCGGAGGCATCTCTTCCTCCCGGTTCGAGGTGCTGAGCGACACCCAGATGACCGCCGACGTGCCGGGCGGAGCGGTCTCCGGGCCCGTGACGCTCCACGGAGTGGCGGGCGACTCCCTGGCTTCCGTGGACTTCTCCGTGGTGAGCGGCTGTGCGCCCTTCCTCACCGGGTTCTCTCCGGAATCCGGTGGGCCGAATGTGACCGTCACGGTGCGGGGTGGCTGCTTCACCGGGATCACCCAGGTGCTCCTCCAGGGCACCCCTACCCGGTTCAGCATGGGCTCCGACGAGATCCTCTATCTCTGGGTACCCGATGGAGCGACCTCGGGTCCCATCTCGGTGCGGAACCCGCTGGGCACCGCCACGTCGAGCCAGCCTTTCACGGTGGTGCCGGGACCGGTCATCTCCCGCATCTCGCCCACGAGCGGCCCGCCCGGCACCCAGGTGACGGTCACCGGGACGGGACTGGCCAGTACGTCCTGGGCGAGCGTGACGGGGGGCCTCACAGCCTCCTACAAGGTCCTCGGCGACACGCAGGTCGTCGTCACCATCCCCTGGGGTGGGCGCTCGGGTCCCCTCTCGCTCACGACGAGCAGTGGCAGCGCGGTCTCGACGGAGCGCTTCACCCTCCAGGCCGTGAACGCTCCCACCCTCACCGGCTTCGCCCCGGCCCGGGCCGGCACCGGTACAGAGGTGCTGCTCGAAGGCTCCGGCTTCACCGGGCTCACCGAGGTCCGTTTCAACGGGGTGAAGGCGGAGCTCTTCTCGTACAGCGGGAGTGACACGCGGCTGTTCGTCGTGGTGCCTCCGGGAGCCACCACCGGACCCATCACCGTGGTGAACTCCCTGGGCAGCGCCACCTCCTCGGCCAGCCTCATCGTCGACTCCGGGAACGCGCTGTCGCTCACCGGCATCAGCCCCGCCCGGGCCGCGGTGGGCACCACCGTCGAGCTGTCCGGCACGAACCTGTCCGGGTGCCAGGCCCTCTTCCCCGGCCTCTCCAGTGGAGCCAGCGTCCTCTCCAACACGGGGACGCGGATGCGGGTCGTCGTGCCGGAGTCCGCGGTCTCCGGGTACCTCCAGGTGCGCTGTGCCACGGGAGCGGCGTGGATCGATTTCGAGCTGGCGGCGCCGCCACGCATCACGGGCATCAGCCCGTCGTCCGGCCCCTCCACCGGAGGGACGCGGGTGAGCCTCACCGGCTCGGGCTTCGAGCCGGGTGCCACGGTGTCCTTCGGAGGGGTGGCGGCGAGCGGGGTCACCGTGGTGGATGCCGGACACCTCAGCGCCACGGCTCCAGCGCACGCGGTGGGGGTCGTGGACATGGAGGTCTCCAACCCGAGCGGGAGCCGCACCACCCTGAGCGGGGGCTTCACGTACGAGAAGGCCCCCGCGCCGGTACTCACGGGCGTCGCTCCCGGCTCCGGACCGACGCGGGGAGGGAGCGCGCTCACGCTCACGGGCGCGCACTTCGTGGCGGGGGCCCGGGTGACCCTGGGCTCCGTCGAGGCCACCGATGTGACCGTCGTCAGTGCCAACACCCTCACCGCCACGGCTCCGGCGCGCGCGGTGGGGGCCGTGGACGTGGCGGTCATCCACCCGGACGGGCAGTCCGCGGTGCTCGCGAAGGGGTTCACCTATCTGGCGCCGCCCACGATTTCCTCCGTCACCCCGGATGAGGGCGAGAGCAACGGGGGCCAGCGCGTGACGATCTCCGGCTCGGGCTTCCGGACAGGAGTGAAGGTGCGCTTCGGTGGAACGGAGGCCGCGGGCGTGTCCGTGCTCGGCGACACCTCGCTCTCGGCCTTCACGCCGGTGCATGCCCCGGGCATCGTGGACGTGGAGGTGGAGAACGCGGACGGGCAGTCGGCCACGCGGGGCGGTGGCTTCACGTACATTGCCTCGAGTGGGCCGTACCTCGCGTCCGTGAGCCCGAATACCGGCATGTCCTCGGGTGGAGAGTCCTTCACCCTGCGCGGCGGATACTTCGCGCCCGGAGCCACCGTGAGAATGGGCGGCGCCAGTGCGACGAGCGTCACCGTGGTCGATTCCTCCACCCTCACCGGGCGCACGCCCGCGCATGCGCCGGGGACGGTGGACGTGGTGGTGCGCAACCCGGACGGGCAGACGGCCACGCTCGGTTCCTCCTTCACCTACAGCCTGTCCCCGGCGCCAGTCGTGACGGGGCTCGGGCCCAGCGAGGGCACGTCCAACGGTGGCACGCGCATCTTCCTCACCGGCAGGTACTTCGTCCCGGGCATCACGGTGCACGTCGGCGGGGTGCCGGCCACGGAGGTCTACGTGAACGATGCCACGTCGCTCGCCGCGACCACGCTCGCGCATGCGCCGGGGACGGTGGACGTGGTGGTGCGCAACCCGGATGGGCAGACCGGCACCCTGGAGAACGGGTTCACGTACGTCGCGGCTCTCGCGCCGAGCGTCTCGGGCATCAGCCCCGGAAGTGGCCCGAGCACTGGCGGGACGCGCGTCACGCTCACGGGGAGCCACTTCGCACCGGGTGCCACGGTGGTGATCGGCGGTGCGAGCGCCACCGAGGTGACGTGGGAGGCTTCCCACTCCCTCACCGCGACCACGAGCGCTCGGGCGGCGGGGACGGTGGACGTGGTGGTGAGGAACCCCGATGGGCAGCAGGACACGCTGCCCGGGGCCTACACGTACGAGCCCGCGCCGGCGCCGACCCTGGCCGCCATCAACCCGGGGCGCGGTCCCGCCACGGGAGGCACGCGCGTCACCCTCACCGGTGCCCACTTCGCGCCGGGGGCCCAGGTGCTCCTCGGGGACGTCGCGGCCATGGCGGTGAGCGTGACCAGCGCGACGTCCCTCACCGCGACCACGCCCGCGCACGCGCCGGGCAAGGTGGACGTGGTGGTGCGCAACGCGGACGGGCAGGGCGCCGCCCTGGCGGGGGCCTTCACCTACGACGTGCCGCCTCCGCCCACGGTCGTCTCGGTGGCTCCGGGCAGTGGCATCTCGACAGGAGGGGCGCGGGTGACCATCACGGGGACCGGCTTCGGCCCGGGGGCTTCGGTGCGCTTCGGCGGCGGGGTCGCCAGCGGCGTCACCGTCACCAGTGACACCTCGCTCTCCGCGCTCCTCCCGCCGCACGCGCCGGGCAGGGTGGATGTGGTGGTGCGCAACACCGATGGGCAGGAGGGCTCCCTGCTCGGGGGCTTCACGTACGAGGCGGCTCCGGCCCCCACGCTCGTGGGGCTCTCTCCGGGACGCGGCTCGGGCAACGGAGGGACGGGGGTGACGCTCAGTGGCAGCGGTTTCGCTCCGGGCGCCAGCGTGACGTTCGGCGGTGTGGCGGCCCCGGTGGTGGAGGTGGAGAGCCCGAACTCCCTCACGGCCACCACGCCGGCCCATGCGGCGGGATGGGTGGACGTCACCGTCACCAATCCGGATGGGCAGGGGGCGACATTGCCGGAGGCATTCACCTATGAGGCGGCGCCTCCCCCGGTCCTCGCCTCCGTCTCGCCGGCCGCGGGCCCGTCGAGGGGCGGCACATCGGTCACCCTGCGGGGCTCGGGCTTCGCGCCGGGCGCCACCGTGCGCTTCGGAGGCGTGGCGGCCACCTCGGTGCTCGTGGTGAGCGGCACCTCCATCAGTACCCTCTCGCCGGCCCACGAGCCGGGTCGGGTGGACGTGGAGGTCATCAACCCGGACGGGGGTCGGGCGGTCCAGGCGGGAGGATTCCTCTACGAGGTGGACGGGCCCCCGACGGTCTCCTCCGTCGGCCCCAACACCGGCTCCACGCAGGGGGGGACCGTCATCACCGTTCGGGGCATCAACTTCGCCCCCAACGCCCGAGTGACGCTCGGAGGGGCGGATGCCACGAACGTCGTCGTGGCCAGCGCGACCTCCCTCACGGCCACCACACCTCCCCACGCCACGCCGGGGACGGTGGATGTGTTCGTCCTCAACCCGGGTGGGGCCAACGGCCGTCTGGAGAGGGGCTTCACCTATACGGAGGAGCCGCGGCCGGGCGAGGGCGAAGGCAACGGGGGTGGGTGTGGAGGTTGCGCGGGAGGCCCTGGCCTGCCGGGGGTCGCGCCGTTCCTCCTGCTCGGACTGGCGCTGCGGCTGCGTCGGAGGGCTTCGCGGCGGTGAGCCCACGGCTGTATGGGCGGGAGAGCCACGTCATGGGAGTCATGGGACCGGATCCGGCTCGGGTTCCGGAGGGGAGGGCGCTTCACTGCCTCCGGTTCCCCCATCCTCGTCCATTGTTCCCGCGTCCTCCGGCGGGGGTTGCACCACGCCCGCGTCGGTCCCCTCATCCTCCGGCGGGGGTTGCACCACGCCCGCGTCGGTCCCCTCATCCTCCGGCGGGGGCTGCACCACGCCCGCGTCGGTCCCCGCGTCCTCCAGTGGGGGTTGCACCACGCCCGCATCTCGTGGCGACGCAGAGGCCTTTTTCTTTTTCCTCGGTTCCTTCGGCGGGGGGGGACTGGTCATTGTCCTCTCGGTCATCCCCGCCTCTCCGGAGCCTCCGGTGCCCTCCTGCTTCCTATCCTCGTCCACAGGATTCGGAGCGAGTCCCTGGGCCTCTCCCGCGTCTCCGGCTCCTCCGGTGCCCTGCGTCTGTACTGACTCGTTATCCCACAGCAGCCTCCCGACGAGCGCCACCACGGTGATGGTGATGACGAACCCGACGGCTCCCCACCGCCGCCACTGGACTCCGGGCCGTGGTACCCCGGAGGCTGGAGTGGGCGTCTCGCCGAGTGCGCTCTGGATGGCGCGGATGAGGTGCGCCATGTCGGTACGGAAGCGGGGAGCGCTGATCTCGATGGCGTTGCGCCGGGCCAGCGGGGCGAGGTCGGGGGGAAGTTCCTCCTCGGAGGGGAATGAGGCTCCACCCACCAGCACGGGGATGACCCGCACGTTGCGCGACAGGGCCGCGGCCACCTCCAGCCGGACGAAGTCCCTGGGGTTGTCCAGTCGTCGCCGTCCCTCCTTGTCCCGGGCGCCGAGCCACTGCGGCCCGATGACGGCGAGCAACACGCCGCACGATTCGACCGCCTCCGTGATGGCGTGCGCGAAGTCGGCTCCGGGCTCGATGGTCTCGATGTCCCGAAAGACGAACGCCTCACCGAAGTGGGTGATCAGGTGGTCATAGAGTCGGCCTGTGTGCCCTGGGCTGTCCTCTCGCCGGTAGCTAACGAAGATCCGTGCCATCCTGCCCCCGTGGTCAGTGTTTGGTCGTCTGGGCCTCTCCCGGATGCTTGTCGCGCCGCGTCTGCATCCGGGCCAGGGTGTCCCTCATCTCCTGCAACCAGCCCGTCAGCTCCGCTTGGAGGACGAATTCGGTGCTGTCGATGAGGTTCTCGAAATTGCGGCGTCTGCCCTGCTCTTCGAGGGAGAGGGCGCTCCACCAGGCCTTGATGTTGTCCAGGTCGGTCGTGGACTGGTGGTACTTCGTCAGCTGGCTCTCGGCCTGTTGGTAGCCCAGCCAGGCGGTGACGGACGTCGCCAGCGACGTCGTCAGGGGCACCCAGAGTTCCACCCCCATCGCCGCCAGCACCGTGCCCATGCCGCTGGCGAGGATGGTGAGCCACTGCAGCCGGTGGGCACTCCGGTCGAGCCGATCGATCTTCCGCCGGTAGTAGCCGAGCTGATCATCCAGGCGATAGCGGATGTAGCGGGAGGGTGTGAGCGAGCTGAAGCCGTCATCACCGGGGGCCAGTGAACCGGGTGGGGGCAGCGGGCCGCGGTAGGTGCGCGGCGCGGAGAGGTTGGCCTCTGTCTGCAGGAGCGGGCGGCTGATGAATTTCATCTGGCGGGCCAACCGGTGCTCCCTGGAGAACCGGCCCGACCTGGGCTCGCTCCGGATGCCGAGGCGGCAGCGATAGCGGAAGATTTCCCGCTTGAGTGCCTCGGCGTGCGCACGCAGGAGGATCCACCGGGTGCCAGCCTTGAACTGGCTGGAGGCGGCCACCAGCACGGTGACCGACGCGGCCAGGAGCACGATGAGTACCCTCAACAACCAACCCATCCGTCCCGTCTCCGCGATGTGCTTCAGGCGCAGTTGCGTATCGAGCAGGGCCATGAGCGTGCCCAGGAATCCCAGGGCCAAGCTCCAGAACTGCAGTCGCCGGAAGGCGTGCTGCTGCCGGGTGGAGTTGGCGTCGTAGAGGGCGAAGCGCTGCCAGGTCAGCTTGAGGATGGAGTCGTCGCGCAGCTCGCGTTTGAGCAGGTGCTTGAGGTCGCGCGCCGAGCCCTCCACCGGGAAGAGGCAGAGGTCGCCATCGGAGAGGATCTCCGCGAGGACCGGGTCGGCGATGTCGGCGGAAGGACGGGGCACCTGGGTGGAGATCTCGTCCGCCAGTCGGCCGGAGCCCTGGATGATCACCAGGGGCCAGTGGTGGCGGACGGCGGCGAGGGCTTCCTGCCGGGTGACGTCCCCGCCATTGGCGAGCACCACGACCACGGGGATGCCCCCCTCGGTGAGCGCGGAGGCGAGCGTGTAGAGGGTGGGCGTCTCCCCGCCCCAGGTGTCGCCGTCCACCAGGACGAAGTGGGTGTGGTTCTCATCGAGCGGCGTGCGTTCCCCGGCGCCCTCCCCGAAGGGGCCTCCGGGCCAGGTGACGAGCTGCGAGGGGGCCACGCCGACGAGCGGCGAGCGGTGACCGCGTTCGGCCACACCCTGGCCCATAAGGGCCATGATGCCGGACCAGGTGCCGCCATCGAGGATGAGGGCGCCCGTCTCCACGGCGCAGCGGGCCACCGCTCGGCTGATGAGTTGCCGCAGGCTCGCGTTCAGTTCGGGCGCCAACTTGTCCGCGCCTCCGAGCAGGAGGATGAGGGCGCGAGGCCTGGGCAGGTCGAGCGCGCGGAGGAGCGCGTGGGGATCATCCCCGGGCGAAGCACGTACCCACTTCGCACGGTTCCCATTGGGAAAAGGGATGTCCCCGGTGTGCGCCTCCGCCATGGACGGAGGCGTGTTCACCCTTTCGCGCACCAGCCCTGCGCTCGTCTGACTGCCCCGTTACGCCTCATGCCCGCCCTCCGGTGTCATTCAGGTGGAAGGTAATGCCACCTCCGACCTCGGCCCATCCGTCCGCGGGGATGCGGCGGTGTCAGCTGTCGGCACGGACCCGTTCGTCATGCATGTTGGAGGACGTGCGAGAGGGGCCGAGGCTCACCCGCCCGCGGGCGCCTCGCCCTGGAGCAGCGCCGCGAGGAACAGCGAGTAGGTGAACTCCGCCACGAGCCGCTTCTCGCGGCGGGCCTGGGTGCGCAGCGCCTTGGGCAGGGAGCAGGGCTTGCCGCGCTCGCCGTCGCGCAACTGGACATAGCCGCGCTCGGAGAACCCGAGCACCCGCCAGCCCCGCTCGCGCAGCGCCTGGCTCAGGTCATCGGTGAGCTGGTGGTGCAAGGCCTTGGCGAGGGGCAGCGGGCCGAAGAGTTCGTTCGCCCACCCCGCGTCCTCCTCGCGCCAGCCGCGCGCGCGCAGGTAGTGCGCCTTGCGCGCGAGCGAGAGCCCTCCGACGTGGCGCTCGAGCCTCACGGGGCCGCGCGGGTGAGGGGCCCATCGAAGTGCTGCCCCGCGCACTCGACATAGGCGTGGTCCCCGCTGAAGGTCAGCGACAACTGGAGGCGGCGCGTGTCGAACTGGGCGAGCCCGCGCAGCAGGTCGGCGTCCACGGCGACGAACTCGGCCTTGGCCAGACGCGGGGCCTTGGCTTCACGTGCCTCGGCGAGGAAGGCCTCGAGCCGCGGCACGGACTCGAACACCACGCAGACGCGGGCGTGCGGATTCTGGTCCACGGCGCGCTGGACCTTGAGCGGATCCGCCTTGCCCACGCGCACCCAGCGGGTGACGAGCCCCGTGTAGTCGCGGCACTCGATGTCCGGGGCGTCCGGCTCGCTCAGACCCTTGGTGAAGGCCAGCCGCTCTTCCCACAGCCAGCAGAACGCGATCACCCGCAGCCACGCGCGCTGCATCGTCTCCGAGGGGTGGCGCGCGAGCTTGACGACGAGCTGCGGCTGATCGATGGAGCGGTCGACATGGCTCAGGGCGACCTGGAAGTCGTACAGCGTGGGGGCGAGGGTCATGCAAGCCCTTTACGCCGGGCACCCGGGTCTGGGCTAGGAGGGCCGTCCCGGGAACGACCCGGGAGGTCCGTCGGAGCGGAGAGTAGGATGTCGTCCGGCCGAGAACGAGGCCCGGAGGTGGGTGTGGTCGCGGTGTCAGCGGGAGACGATTGGGAGGCGGACCTCGAGCGGCGTCTGGCTCGGGTGCGCCCCGAGCACACCATCCGGGGGCTGTTCCTCCAGTCCTACCTGGGGCAGCTGCGCGTGCTCGGAGGCGAGCCCCTGTGGGAGCGGGGCCTCGCCCTGTGCGGCAGCGCGCCCCTGGTGGAGCTCTTCCACTACCCGGTGCGCACGCAACTGCAACTGCTCGGGCTGCTGATGCCGCTGCTGGTGGAGCGTCACGGGACGGCGGCGGTGGGCTTGCGCGCGCTGGGGCGCGAGTGCATCGGCGACTTCCTGTCCTCCTACACCGGCCGGTTCCTGGTGCGGCTCGCGGGGACGGACGCCCGGCGGATGCTGAACCACTCGCCCATGGGCTACCGGGTGGCCACGGGCTTCGGCGAGCACTCGCTGGAGTGGCGGGGACCGCGGCACTGCCACTGGACCATGCGCGACGTCTTCCTGCCCTGCGCGTACCACGAGGGCCAGTTGACGGGCATCCTGGAGCGGGGCGGAGCGCGCGAGGTGCGGATGAATGGGCGGCAGACGGATCTGCTCGACTGCGAGTACGACATCTCCTGGGAGTGAGGGCGTCGGGGCGGGGAGGTGACGGTAGAAGCGCTCCATGAACTCGCGTTCCGCTCCAGCACTCCACTCTCCACCGGGCTCCCATCGCTCCTATACTTTGAAACTTCACGTCTCGAAGAGGAGCCAGCAAACGATGATTCGTCCGAGCCTCGTGTCGATCTGCGCGTGCCTTCTGCTCGCTGCTTGCAGCGACAATCCTAGCGACAACCCTAGCGACTCCCCCGTCCCCCGCGGCGCCACCGTTCCCTGGGACGAGTACGAGGCCGAGGCGGGCGTTTCCTCCGGTGGTGCCACGCTCGAGCAGACCACCAGTGGCCCGTGGCTGGAAGGCACGCTCTCCGGTGAGGCATCGGGCCGCAAGGCGGTGACACTGCATGGCCCCAGCGACGCGGTCGCGTGGACGAGCCGCGTGAAGGCCAACTCTGTCTTGGTGCGCTACAGCGTGCCGGACCAGAAAGAGGCCCACCTGGATATATATGTGAATGACGCGAAGGTCGCCACGCTCACGGTGAACTCGGATTTCGCCTGGCTCTACACCGGCCCGAACAACACCGAGACGCACAACGCCTTTCCGCGCCAGCAGGTGGACGAACTCCCCCAGAACCCGAGCACCAGCGACGAGAATTTTGGCCTGCGGCTGCCTTGGAGCGCCGCGCACCACATCTACGACGAGGCGCACGCGCTGCTGGCGACCGACGGCAGGGAAACCATCAACGCGGGCGATGTGGTGAAGATCATCTCGCCGGATGCCTCCGCGGAGCTCCCCGTCACCATCGACTTCATGGACCTCGAACTCGTGCCGGAGCCCCTCTCCGCTCCGGCGGACTACGTCGTCGTGAGTGAATTCACCCAAGCAGCGGTGGTGCGGGCCCTTCAGGACGCCGTGGACGGCGGCAAACCAGGCATCTTCCTCCCGCCTGGCGATTACGTGATGTCGCACGTGAGCCCGGCGCTCCCCAAGGTCTACGTTCCCGCCGGCCTGACCGTCCAGGGCGCTGGCATGTGGTACACGCGATTCGTGCCTCCTCCCCCGCAGGAGGTTGGCTACAACTATGAGTTCGGGTTCCGTCTGAGCGGCGACAACATCACCTTCCAGGATTTCGCGATCTTTGGAACCTGGCGCAACCGGGCGGCTCGCTATAACAAGGACGCGGCCGATCTCGGCAACTGGCCGTGGGACAGCTATGACGGGATCGGGCGTGCCTTCGACCGCTACATGCACAACAACGCGGTCTTCAAGAGGCTCTGGATCGAGCGGATGATCGTGGGTGGCTGGGTAGAGGGCGGCAACAACCTGCTGTGGCAGGACTGTCGGTTCCGCAACACCCTGGCGGACGGCATCAACTTGTGCAACGGAACCAGCAACTCGCGGATCGTGAACTGCACGGCGCGAAACAACGGGGACGATGCCTTCGCCATGTGGTCCGCCATTACCTGGGACAAGGCGCCCATTGGAGACACGCCCTGGGTTCACCAGCCCGAGGGCCCCACCCAGGGCAACGTCATCGAGCGCTGCACCGCGGGCCTGATCTGGCGGGCAGCCGGTTTCGCGGTGTACGGCGGCCACGACAATGTAATCAAGGACTCGGTTGTCTACGACACCCTGCGCTACCCGGGCATTACCGTGGATAACGAGTTCGCGCCCCAGCACGAGTTCTCCGGGCTCACCACCCTTCAGAACATGACGGTTGAGCGCTGCGGAGGCCGCATGTGGTGGGACGACGACGACGGAGTGCAGGGAGACGAAACCACGCGGCGGAAGTGGGGCGCGGTCTGGTTGTTTGCCGCCAACCCATACTCTCCGGCCGAGCCGTACTCCTTTATCCGCTTTCAGGGTATCCGTTTGAAAGACATCGATATCATCGATCCCGTTTATTACGGCGTCCTGGTTCAGACCACGCAGGGGCAGCGGATCGAGGACACCGAGTTCGACGGCGTCCATATTGTCATGGACCAATCAGGCGATTTTGGCATGGTGGCCAACGACTCGCACAAGGCCCCGCCCAGCCCGTTCAGCGGGAAGATCGCCACCACGGGTTCGATCACCCTCAAGAACTCGAGCATCACCGGCCACCGGGCAAACTCCGGAAACCTGTTCTCGAAAGACGGGGTCTCCACCGGGACGTTCTTGTTCAAGGACGGCGGCGGGAACATCTGGACGGGCGATCGGTAGCTTCGAGTTTCGCACTCGACAGGCGGCACCCGCGGTGACGGCCTGAAGCGTATCCGGTGGCAAGTGGGCTTGCCCCGGTTACGTGGCGGTGTCAAAGGACGCGTTGTGCCCTCGCTGCTCACCAGGCCCCGGGGACCCGCTCGAGCATCAGCGTCGGCTCGCCCTTGTACGTGCCGCGTGAGAACTCGCGGAACCCGCACTTGTGCGCGACCTTGAGGGATGCCTCATTCTCCGGGTCGATGATGCACACCACGCGCTCCGGACCGAACCGGCTCTCCGCCCACCGCAGCGCCGCGCGCACGGCCTCCGTGGCGAACCCCTTTCCGTGGGCCCACGGAGACAGCACCCATCCCGCCTCCTTGGACTCCCCGAGGGAGGGGTCGATGTCCCGTCGGAAGTCCGCGAGGCCCACCTCGCCGACGAACCGGCCCGTGCTCTTCTCGCGCACCACCCAGAACCCGAACCCCATCAGGTTCCAGTGGCCCACGTAGCGCAGCAGGCGAGCCCACATCTCCTCGGGGGTGGACGGCTTGCCGCTGATGTATCGGACGACCTTCGGATCTCCCCACATCGCGAGGGCCTCCTCGAAGTCCTCGAGTCGCGGGCAGCGCATCGTGAGGTGCTCGGTGTCGATGGCGGTACTGACGATGGTGGGCATGGGCTCCACTCTCCTGTGCGGCTCACGGCAACGTGACACCACGACCATACGCGAGGATGTCCGGCGGATCGCGAAGACATCGAAGCGCTTCGAGGCCCGCGAGATGGCCCGGCCCGTCCACTGCCCAGCGTCAATTTCGCCTGTGTCGAGAGTGGAGGCAGGCGCCGGGTGTTGGCGGGCCGAGACAGCACCTGGAGGGGTGCGCTCCATTCTGGAGCACCTGGGACGGCCCACGCGGCCTGCGAAGCGGGCCTCGGCGCAGGGGCCACCCCAGCAGGAGTGGTGTTGAGCCTGGCTCAGCCACGAACCACAACTCCCCGCCGCTCTCCTCCAGCAAGGGCGGCCAGGGCCCCCATTCCGCCTATACTTCAGAGGCTGATGTCATGGCATATGGGCATTGTAGTAGAAAACAACGAACGAGCGAAAGCACGAACGAGCCCGTTCGCGATGTTCCTCGTACCAGGGGATGGCCTTGCTGAAGAAAATGATTTTCGTTGTCACCGCGGCAGTAGGATTGATGGCTTGTGGGACGAACAATCCCCAGGAGCCAGCAGAGCAGTCCACGGGCATGGTGAAGCAGGCGAGCACCTACTCCGAGTGCGGCTCCCCATTCCATTACTGTGGCCTGGATGCCCACCCGGTAGGTGTGACTTGTGCGGGTTGCCCATGGGGCAACTGCCCTCTGAATGGTTATGACGCCACGCTTTGCGCGCCGAACGACTCGGGTGGCTATACCGAGTGCGGGCTGGTCTCAGGATATGGAAAGACTTATTGTGACCCTGGGTTCATCCGGGACGACAGCCACCCCGAGGGTCCCTATCTCTGCGCCCCGCAGTGTCAACGCTCCCCCAACGACGAGCCCACCAATTGTACGCTCAACCGATACAACGCGACTCGCTGCATCGCCGAACCCGTCAGCCGTTGAGGTAGGCCGGCCCGTTCAGGGAGAGCTTCACGCGCACCTCTCCCTGAACGGAGTGCTTTCGTCCCCTCTCCAGTGGCTCAGGGCCCGGGAGCCGGGGTGGACTTCGGAGCCCAGAGCAGCCCCAACTCCAGCGGCTCGGCTTCAAGCTCCTCATGCAGTATCAGGAGCCGAGGAAGCCACGAAATTCATGGACATAGTCGCGTCGCCGCGATGATCGGCCAAGCACGCAATTCCGCCCCTTCTTACAGGCTGGGCGTGAGGGCGGGTCATGGCCGCTACGGGGAGGCCGCGGTCGAGCACGTGGTGCGCAGGTGCGTGGACCACAGCTGGCCGCCATCGATGATGTCGGCGGTGCTGATGAAGACGCGCGGGCCCACGCGCAAGAACCCATACGGGTAGGAAGATTCAGCGCCTGACCGGTGCCGCACATCCTGGGAGGGCGGCCAGGGCCGGCGTGTACTCCAAGGGGCTGCGCGGCTTGCGCACCGGCCCGAAGCACTGCTCGGGCGGCCCCGTCAGCGGCCCTCGTGAGGCCCGGAAGGGACGCGAGCGCGGCGCGCCGCCTGTTTCAATAGACGAACAGGATGGGCGGCTTCTGGTTCACCCCGAAGAAGTTGGAGTAGAAGGCCGCGAAGCCCGTGCCCTCCTCGAAGCGGGAGTCACCGCTCGGGTACGCCGTCACCAGGTTGCCACTCCGTATGCCCTTGAGTTCGACGTGGGTGGGGTAGATCGCCAGGCGCACCACGTCCGCCGTCCCGGGCCCTCCCGCCGTTCCCGGCGCCGAGGTCCACCCCGCCGAGATCATCTCCTGACGCAGGGTCGCCAAGGTGCTCGGCTCCAGCCGACGTACATAGGTCGCGGCGTAGGGGCCGATTGCCCGGACATACTCGCCTCCGGAGAAAGCCGCCACGAGCCCCTGCTCATTGGCCGCGATCGCGATGTGTGGCTCGAGCATCGACGTCCCCAGTACGACGGTCCGGGGCTCCAGCGTGCACGTGTCGGCCGAGACAACCGAACTGTGCACGGAAACCCGGTAGAGCGGCCGGGGATAGGGAATCGGGTCGACATCCTGCTCCACCCGGATGGCGTAGTCACAGCCTTCCCAGACCGTGTGAGCCTCCTGGACAACGGGCAGATCGGCCCAGGCGGGTGAACCGAGCAACGTGACGATTCCAACGGCACTCATTCCAAGAACGCGCATGAAGGCAACCTCTTCGCAAGTGAGACGCGGGTAGGACGAAGCGTATGCGCGATTATTCTAGGGCGCCGTCGCCTACCAGGCGTGTCCACCGTGTCTCCGTCGAGGGAAAACCACGACGCCTGTCCCCTCCTGGCGAGAGCACATGGAAGTCCTGCGCGGGGATGAAGCCCTGGCCGAGCAGGGCCACCCGCCGTCCGCGGGCATCACGCGCCACGTCCAGCACCAGCACCTCTCGGACGGCGCTGCCCGCGCCCGCGCGCTGAATTGAATACCGAGGAGGCTTCGCCGTTCCAAGAGCCGCGGAAGCCTGACTCCAGACGCTCCCGGGCAACGCGATGCGCCAACCGGAATTCTCCGGATCGCCCTTGATTTTTTGGTGCACATAGGAATATTACACCCGTGCCATCATCACCCTCGGTGATGACAAGCTTTCTCTCCCCGATTGTCATTCCTTGAGAGGCCTCATGAAGAATGTCTTGCAATGGTCGTGTCTGATGTGGGGAGCCGCCTCGCTGCTGGGTTGTGGAGAGGCTGGCCCCGCCCGGGAGGAGATGGGCGCGCACGCCCCGCTCGCGACGCTGTCCCAGGCCGAGACCACGAGCCCCTGGAGCACGACCGCGCCCATGCAGGTGGAGCGCGCCTCGACGCCGCCCATCGCGCTCAAATCGGGGCTGGTGCTCTTCGCGGGCGGCCACACGCGCGGCTCGTCCTACTTCACCACCACGTCGGAGCTGTATGACCCCTTCACCAACACCTGGCAGTCCACGGGCGGCACGACCGGGAAGCGCGCCCGGGGCGCCGCCGTGAAGCTCGACTCGGGCAAGGTGCTGATGGTCGGGGGCAACAACGACCAAGGCATGGTGTCCAGCGCGGAGGTGTATGACCCCGACACGGGCACCTGGTCCGGGGTGGGCAACATGAGCATGCGCCGTTGGGAGCACCGCGCCACGCTGCTCCAGTCCGGCAAGGTGCTGGTGACGGGGGGCGAGGTCATCCGGCGGCACGAGTATGGCTATGACATTCATGAGGACGCCACGAGCGCGGAGCTGTACGATCCGGCCACGGGCGGGTTCAGCTTCGCTGGGAACATCGGACACAACACCAGGTTGTCCACCCCGGTGCTGCTGTACTCGGGCGAGGTGCTCCTGGTGAGCGGCAACACCCAGCGGGTGGCCGTGTACAACCCCGACACCAACAGCTGGCGGGCGGTGGCCTCCATTCCCACCTCCCGTTCTGGCTACAGCACCGGTGACAACGTCACCGCGACGCGGCTCTACTCCGGCGCGGTGCTGGTGGTCGGCGGCCCCACGGTGGACCTGTATGACCCCTACAACGACCAGTGGACGACCGCCGCTCCCATGAACCACCCGCGCCTGGGCCACACGGCCACTCTGCTCTACTCGGGCCAGGTGCTCGTCACGGGCGGCGGCGTCGCCCAGAGCGAGGTGTACGACCCGTACACCAACACCTGGACCGTGGTCGGCATCGCCCCGAACACGGCCAAGGACAACACCGCCACCCTGCTGCAGTCGGGCCAGGTGCTCGTGTTCGGCGCGGTGTTCGACTACCAGAGCACCGCGTCCATCTTCACGCCCTGAGGGCCAGACAGGCGTGACTCCGTCGCGGGCCGGTATTCGAGCCCTCGGTAACGGCGCGGGTCGATTTGGGCACGGAGCCCTCGGAGGCAGCGACGGGCTATTTGCCCGAACCGGGCGGGCTCATGGGGGCCGCGTGACTGGAGCAGGGAGGAATCATCGCGTCTAAAGCGCTCAGCGACGTGAAGCGCTACCCCGCGAACGCGCTCCTCCTGGTGGACGGCAGGGCGTACAGCTACACGCTCGTTGGAGGCGCCCAGGCGATAAGTTTGTCGGTGCGGTTGCTGCTGTCCAACCCGGGCGCGGCGCCCTGGACGGCGGCTACTTCGCTACGGGGGGGCTTGGGTCCGTGGGAAGGTCCAAGACGAAAACGCAGCCTTTGCCCGACAGGTTATGCACACGCACTTCTCCCCCGTGCGCCTCCGCTGCCTGCTTGGCGATGGCGAGCCCCAAGCCGAAGCCGCTTCGGTCCTTGCCCACCTGAACGAAGGGATCGAAGAGTGACTGCAACCTGCCCTCGGGCAGCCCGCCGCACTCGTCCTCAACGTCAATGGCTATGCGCTTGGTGCCGCCATCCCGAGCCCGCAGGATGATGGTGCCGCCCTCCCGCGAGAACTTCACCGCGTTGCGCACGAGGTTGGAGAGAGCCGAGTGCAGCAGCTTGCGGTCAGCGTTGAGGGTCAGCCCGGAGGGGGCTTCTATCTTCAGTTGCAGGCCCTTGATTTCTAAATCCACGCCGGACTCCTCCGTGAGTTCGTGGAAGATTTCGGTCAGGCTCACCAGCTCCCGCTGGGGCTCAGGCATGGCCCGCAGCCGAACATCCAGGAGTGCGTTGTCTATCAGGTCGTTCGCCCGCTGGATGCTGCGCCCGATGACTTCGACGGAACGGCCCTTTGGCAACAGCCCCTTGCGCTCCAGCATGGAGAGCGCGAGACGCGCGGAGGCCAGCGGGTTGCGCAACTCGTGGGCTAGAAAACCCAGATGCTTAGCCGCTTGCTTTCTGAGCTGCTCGTCCCGTTCCATGGCGTGCTGGCTCGCCGCGTCTGCGATGCTGGCAGTGAGGCACTTCGAGAGCACGCGAAATTCCCGGACGCTGGGGGACAGGCTGAAATCCTCGATCAGTTGATAGAGCACGTCTCGCAGCGTGCCGTACTCGCGGATAACAGCGGCGATGTCGTAGCCCAGGCCGAACCGCTGGCCTCCGTGCCCCTTGGCAATGCCGCTCGCCATGGCCGTTTGCGTGTGCTGGTGGAAGCCATCCTCCCGCCGCAGGGCTATCACGAGTTCGTCAAGCATCTCTCTTGCCGAGTCGATCACATCCTCGCGGTTGAGCGAGGCGGGCGCGGTCGTCGCATAGAGCTGATCCGCCCATTGCTGGACGATCCGCTCTCTCTCCGCTTCGATGAAGTCCGCAAGCTGGCTCACCGCTCCTCCAAGCTGGGCACGTTCGGCATGACACCCGAAGCGGACAAGGACCGAATCCGTGAATGCCAGATAGTTGACAGGTGCGCTTCCCCCAAGGGAGAGCGCACGGCAGTGGAGGAGGCACACCAGACGACGCCCTACGCCGCGAGTGCGTTCTCCGCCGCGCCCTACGTGCCCCCGCCCCGGACCCTCCAGGAGATCACCGCCGAGCACCCCTCGCAGCGCGACAAGCCGCCGCCCGAGCGGACGCGCGAGATGGCCCCCACCCTCCGGGTGATGTAGTCCTGACGGATTCCGGCCATGGGCGAACTCCTCCGCGGGGGGATGACTCCGCCCACCGTCGCAGGGCCCTGTCAGGAATCCCTCCCTGGCCCGTCACGGTGGGGCGATGACCCGCCTCGACCATCTGCGCGAAGCCCATGCCCGGCCGCTGCTCCAGGCCTTCCTCGCCCGTGAGCACGGCCCCGAGCGCGCCTGGGCCGACGCGGGCGCCCCGGCGCTCTTCGCCCGCTTCGCGGAGGCCGACCCCACCGTGGGCAGACCGCACCTCGCCTGGGTGCTGCGGCTCTACCTCGCGGGACGGCTCCTGGCCGAGGACCTCTACAAGGTGCCCGAGACGCTCCAGCTCTTCCGCCGGGCGCGCCGCCACCTGCCTCCCGCCGCCCGCCAGCTCGACACCTACGCGGATCTCCCCGCGCTCTGGCGCGCCGTCGTGCCGTTCGCCCAGGTGCCCTCCAAGCGCGACCGGGTCGCGGGCGAACGGGAGCGTGCCCGCGCGGAGAGCCGATTCCTCTTCGAGGACGCGGAGCTGATCGTCGCCGTGCCGCGCACCGAGTTCGCGGCCACCTGGTGGGGCCGCGGCACCCGCTGGTGCACGGCGGCCGAGCGCCACAACGCATTCCTCCGCTACGACCGGACCGGACCCCTCGTCGTCTTCATCGTCCGGGGCGCGAAGTTCCAGTTCCACGCCCCCTCCGACAGCTTCCAGGATGCCGTGGACGACTCGGTGGACCTCCTCGAGGTGCTCGGCCCCTTCTTCTCCCGGCTCGAGGCGGCGGGACTCGCGGGCCTCGTGTTCGCGCTCGACCCCCTGGCCCGGACGCCCTCGGAGGCCGGCGAGGAAGCGGTCCGCTCCGCCCTCATCGACTGGGGCCTGCCCCTGTGCTGCCTGCCCGAGTCGCACCGCGATGAGCGGTGGTGTCAGCTCGCCGTGGAGCGCTCGGCCGACAACCTCGCCCACGTGCCCGAGCCCCTGCGCACCCGAGCACTCTGCCTCCAGGCCGTGCGCCAGGATGGCCGGGCCCTGCTCCACGTGCCCGACGCCCTGCGGGATCGGACGCTCTGCCTCACGGCCCTCCAGGCGGGTGCCTCCCTGGAACACGTGCCCGACGTCCTCCGGGACCGGGAGCTGTGTCTGGAGGCGATGCGGCGTCCCTACATGCTGGATCACGTCCCCCATGCCCTGCGGGACGCGGAGATGTGCCGCCGGGCCTTCGAGGGACGGCAGATCTTCCTCTTCCAGGTGCCACGGGCCTTCCGCGACCGGGAGCTGTGCCATCGCGCGATGGAGGAAGACGGCTCCATGCTCTGCTTCGTGCCCGAGTCGTTCCGGGATCGGGAGCTGTTCCTCAAGGCCGTCACCTGGGGCGTCTCCCTGAGACTCGCGCCCCTGGCGATGCGGGACCTCGAGCTGTGCACCGCGGCGGCGCGCGCGGACCCCGTCTCGTTGTTCCTCGCGCCTCCGGAACTGAGAGCGGAGATCGCCACCGCCGCGGGGGTGGACCTGAACAATGACCGCGTCCGGGCCCTGCTCACCGGGCTGGCCCTCGTGCCGTTCGCGGAGCGGACCCCGGAGCGATGGCTGAGGGAAGCACGGGAGAACGGCGCCTTCCTCCTCTCGGAACTCGCGCCCGATGTCTTGCAGGACCGGGAGACGTGTCTGGCCATCGCGGCGCATGGCGTCTCGCTGGAAGCCGTGCCCGAGGCTTTCCGGACCCGGGAGCTCTGTCTGCGCAACCTGCGCACCGAGCCCGTGTACGGCCTCGCGTATGTCCCCGAGGACGTGCTCGACCCCGAGCTCTGTCTGGAGGCGATACGCGTGAACGCGGAGCAGCTGCGCTTCGTTCCCGCGCCGCTGCGGGACGAGGCGCTCTGCCTGGCCGCCGTCACCCAGCAGGGCTCCGTGCTCAACCACGTGCCCTGGGCGGTCCGGACGCGCGCCCTCTGTCTGGAGGCCCTTCGTCACGGCGGCTTGCTCCATGACGTGCCCGAGGCACTGCGCGACGAGGAGCTGTGCCGCGCCGCGGTCGAGGAGAAAGACACGCTGACCCATGTCCCCTTCGCCTTGCTCACCGAGGCGCTGTGCCGGGGGCTGGTCGCCCGCGAGCCCCGAGCGCTCCTCGACGTGCCGCATGCGCTGCGCGACGAGGCGATGTGCACGGTCGCCGTGGCCCAGGACCCCAGCCTGCGCCGCCACGTCCCGGCCGCCTGGCGCGCCGTCCGCCCCTCCCGGCTCCACCCCGGATGAATCCCCCAGCCTGGAGCGGTAGACTCAAGGGCATGACTGCTCGCGCCAAGCAGCCGCATCCTTCTCGGGTTACTGAAATGAGGGGATGGCTCGGTCTGCCCGCAGCAGCTCGCCTCGCACGTGGGGCGTGCCGTCCTCGGCCTTCACGCGGTAGGCAATCCCTCCTCCCACGAGCGCCGCCGTCTGGAAGACGACGCGCGAGGGCAGCAGGAGCGGACGTCGGAATTCCGAGGTGAGGGTGAGCGCGGGGGCCTCGGCCTCTTCGCCCAGCTCCGCCACGCAGCGGCTCACGGTCCACATGCCATGCGCGATGGCGCGCGGAAATCCAAAGGCGCGGGCCGTGAGCGCGTGCAGGTGGATGGGATTGTAGTCCCCGGAGGCCCGTGCGTAGCGTCGGCCTGTGTTCTCGGGCACGGCCCACCGCGAGGGGGGGCTATGGGTGAAGGGCGAGTCCTCCGCGTCCGTCGCCGGAACTTCCCGGGGTCGCTCCTCCCGTGAGCGCTCGGAGGCACTGGGAAGCCGGCGCAGCATGGTGGTGAGGGCACGCCACGCCAGCCGTCCATTGGCCTCCACCTCGGTGTGCAACTCCAGCTCGCGGCCCTGGCGGACCTCGCGCTGGCCCTCCAGCCACACGCGGACACGCAGCGGCGCCCCTTCCTCCAACCGGCGCCACTGCTGGATGTGATTGCGCACGTGGATCATCCCGAGCAACCGGTAGGGGAACTCGGGACGGTTGAGCAGTGCCAGGTGCAGCGGCGCGGCGAGCACCTGGGGATAGGGGAGGGGAAGGAAGCCGTCCGCGTTGAAGCCGCACACCTCGCGGTAGCGCGCGAGCGCCTCCAGGTGGGCGGTCAAACGCGGGACGCGCACCTCCAGGCGCGGCACCTCGCCCGGACGCGCGGGGCGGCGGTCCAGAGCGGCGCGGAACAACTCCGTGGCGAGCGCGGGAGCGGTGTCGAGTTCGAGGACGGAGGGGGCGTGGGACATGAAGTGCTCGAGGAGGGGAGACCCGCGGGCGGGGCCTCCCCTCCTGGGGAGTGAGGACTACTTGAGGGACGGCGGCCGCGTCGCGGGCACGCAGCGCAGCAGGGTGGGCTCGCAGACGGTGGCGAAGTCGGGATTGATGCTCCCGGCGCTCGCGCACAGGCTGTCGTCGGGCTGTCCCTCACCGTTGTCGCATTCGACATCCCCGGGCCACATCGCCCACACCTCGTACCGCGCGGTACAGCCGTCCTCGGTGTATTCGAGGTCCGCCACCATCTGGGTGCCGGGGGCTCGCGGAATGGCGAGAACCCGGACGTTGCTCCAGCGATAGACGATGTCGGCGGGAGGCAGGTCTCCGTCGGCCGGGGCGTGCTTCTCCGCGACAGCCATGTTCGTGGCGGCGCAGAAGCCCTCGGTGTCGGACTCCTTGGCCAACTCCCCGAGTGAATAGGGCACGCGAGAGGTGTCCCGTCCGTCGAGGTCGATGTCCGCGAGGGTTTGCGGCTTGATGGACAGTCGCTCGTTGCGCTCGGGGGTGGAGAACTTCTGGACGCCGAGCATTTCGCCCGCCTTCACCGGGCACGTGTTTCCGGGCTTCGGCCTGTAGGTGGCGGACCACTCCAGGCTCTGCACCGGACAGCCAATGGGAGGCTGGGCCGTGTCACAGGACGCGCCGAGCACCGCGGCCAACCCCAATCCAAGAATGTGTCGAGTCATGTGTGAGAGACCTTTCCGGGGCGGGGCCATTAGAAGGACACCCGGGCGCCGAGGCGGAAGGAGCGCGGAGACTGATAGGCGGTGGGCTTTCCGAAGTTCTTGTTGAGGGAATCGGCCGCGATGGGCGTGCCGTCGGGAGAGACCAGCTTCGTGGTCAGGTCGTTCACGCTGCCGCCCTCGATGGGGAGCACGGGGGCGAAGGTGTAGTTCTGGTCGTAGGCGACGGGAGCCTGGAAGTTGAAGACGTTGAAGACATCCACGCTGAGCGAGGCGGTGAGGTTACGGCTCAGGCGGTAGTTGAGCGCCAGGCGGCTGTCGATGCGGTGGGACCAGGGCAGGCGGCCCGCGGCGCCACGCTCCAGGATGAAGGCCTGACCCGCGCCGTAGTCCTCGTGCGCTCCGAGGTAGCTGTAGGGCGTGCCGGACGTGCTCCGGTAGGACAGACCGAGGTTGAGGCTCACGTCACGCGACAGGGTGAATTCCCTCGCGCCGAAGGCCTTGAACTGGTGCGTGCGGTCCGCGGGCAGCGGGCCGGAGCGGTTGGGCAGCAGGGAGACCAGATCGAAGTCGGAGTTGATGTTGGGATCCAACTGGCCGGTATCCGAGCGGAACAGGCCCTCGTAGTTGCCGCGCAGGAAGGACGCCGTGTAGCTGACCTGGGCGAGCCACTGGTCGGCGAAGTTCTTCTGGAAGAAGAGCGTGAGGGCGTCGTAGTTGCGCTCGGGCTTGACGAAGTCAGTGGCGAAGCCGCGCCCCGGATTGCCGATGAAGTAGGTGGAGCCGTCATCCCGGCTCATGTCCTCGATGGCGACGTTGAGGGTGCGGTGGGTGTAGGACAGGCCGCCGCGCGCGTTGGCGAACAGCTCGTACTCACCGCCCACCACGAACTCGTCGGTGGACTGGGGCTTGATGGAGGGATCCACGATGGTGGCGCCCGCGCCCACGGTGTCCCAGAGGCGGTTGGCGTCCAGACCGGGCCGGTCCGCCAGCCGTGTGTCATCGCTGTTGCAGACGCCCTGCTGCTGCGCCGGGTCGCGCGGGTCACACCTGGCGGAGTCCTTGTGCGAGCGCACGCCGGGCTCTCCGGGGAAGGAGCGGTCCACGAGATCCAGCGGCACGCTTTCGTAGTAGCGGGCGTAGTTGGCGAAGAGCTTGGCCTTGCCCGAGCGCGTGGGGTCGACGATGACGCCCAGGCGCGGGGACCACTGGTTGGCCAGCACCATGGCGAGCTGATCGCCGCCAAAGAGGTATTGAGCGTCGTAGCGCACGCCCACGTTCAGGGTGGCGATGTTGTTGAACAAGCTCCAGCTGTCCTGGACGAAGCCGCCCACGGCGTTGGACGTGGACACCGGGTGCTGCAGATCCTGGATGAGCACCTGATCCGGGCCCACGAGGTAGCCGTACTGGCGGTAGTCGTAGAAGAAGTCGCCGCTTTCATCCTCGATGAGCACGCTCCTGCCGCTCAAGGCGCGGATGTGATCGTAGCGCATCTGCTCCAGATCCAGACCCGCCTTGATGACGTGCTGACCCGCGCCCTGGAGGAGCAGGGTGCCGATGAGCTTGCCCTGGTAGCGGTCCAGCTTGCTCTCGTCCATGCGGCCCGGGCCGCCCGTGACATAGCCGAGCACCGGACAGCGCGAGGCGAGCTCGGGAGTGGGGGACAGACAGACGGACGGGTCGGGCAGCTCCTCGAACTCGGTGATGGCGTGGCTCGGGCTGCCGCGCTGCCAGGTGGTGTTGGAGATGCCCGAGAGGCCTTGCATGGAGCCAGCGATGGTTCCATCCGAGGCGCGGATGCCGATGTCCTGGTGGTGCCAGCCGAGCGTGGCGTTGAAGAGCAGGCGCTTGTCCAGGAAGGACGAGGACCACTTGAGGCTGGCGTCCAGCGCGTTGACGAGCCGCTGGGTGGAGAGCGCTCCCTGCTCTCCCTGGATGCGCTCCACCTCGGGAGCTCCCGTGCGCTCGCTGATGGAGAAGCGGCCCAGGCCACCCGACGTGGAGGGCGTGCCCGTCACGGACACGCTGACGTTGTGGTCCTGGTTGAACAGGTAGGTGAGCTTGCCGATGAACTGGAAGTTGCGCTGGTCGGCGAAATAGAAGCGCTGGGTGCCCGGGATGCGCTCGGTCTGGGTGAATCCGGAAGAGTCCCGCACGGTATTGCCGCTCTCATCCAGCACGAGGGCGTTGAGGTTGCGCTCCAACTGGTGGCGGGTGAAGGACGGCGCCACGCCCGCGTAGAACCACAGCTTGTCCTTGAGGATGGGCCCGCCCAGCTCGAAGCCGAAGTCACCCAGGTTCCACAGGGCGCTGCGGCCGGACACCGTGCCCGCCTCCTGGCGGATTTCCGTGCCGCGCGTGGCGAGGACGCCGGGGGTGAGGTTGCCGAAGACCGAGCCGTGAAACTCGTTGGAGCCGGACTTCGTCACCGCGTTGACCACGCCGCCCGTGGAGCGGCCGTACTCGGGCAGGTAGCCGCCACTGATGACGTTCACCTCGCCGATGAACTCCACGCTCAGGGGCGTGCCATTGATGCCGAAGCCCGGGTCGTTCACCGACACACCGTCGACGATGTACTGGTTCTCCGGCGACGTGGCGCCGCCGACGGACACGCCATACGTGTCGGCGTTGGCGCCGGGCGCCAGCTCCGCCAGGGACTCGAAGGAGCGTGAGGCGGCGCCCTTTCCACTGGGAGAGACGACGGCGATGTTGCGCAGGAAGTCCGAGCTGATGTTGACGCCCGTGGACGCCGAGCCGATGTCGACGGTGGGCGTCTGGGCCACCACGGAGATTTCCTCACCGAGCGCTTCCGGGAGCAGTTCCACGTTGACGCGCACCGAGAAGTCCAGACGGACGTTGAGGTTCTCCCGGGCCAGGGGTTTGTAGCCTTCCCGGTCGAAGCGCAGCGTGTACACGCCGGGGGGAAGCTGGGGGATGCGGTACTGACCAGACTCGTCGGTGACGACCGTTTGTTCACCTTGGAGCGAGGGCGCGGTGGCTGTCACCACCACGTCCGCGACGGGCTTGCGGGTGGCGGCATCGGTCACCGAACCCAGGATCACGGACGATCCTTGGGCCAGGGCGACATGGCTCGCCAGGCATAGGGCCAGCGCGAGCAGGCCGGAATGCCGCGAGATGCTTCTTCTTGTCATGGGGTGTGTCGTGCCCGGGGAGGAAGGGGGACGAGCCTGGGGGCACTCCTCGGGTCGAGTAGCAAAGCGTCATCTCCGAGGATGTCAAATATCGTGCCGCGAAAACCCGTCCCCCGCGAAGCGCCTCCCGAGGCCTCCCCCTGTCATCTCGCCTGCGAGCTGTCCTGGTTCGAGTACGAGGATACCTCCGTGCCCTGGAAGGCCCGAACCCGGTAGGTATGGGTGCCCGGTGCCAGGCCGTTGTCCACGAAGATCGTCACGTTGGCGCCCACCCGGCCCACCTCCACGAATTGCAGGGGCCACGTATCGGGGGAGCGCTCGATGATGAAGCCTTCCTCGGTGCCGGAGTTGTCCGTCCACCGCAGGGTGATGCTCGAACCGGACGCCTGGGTGTAGAAGCCGCTCGGAGCCGCCAGGGATGGGTTGGGATTGGGGTTGGAACTGGAACTGGCCGTGACGGTCGCGGTGCTGGACGCCGAGGCTCCGCCCGAGTCCGTCACCGTGAGCGTCACGGTATAGGTGCCCGCCTGGGTATAGGTGTGGCTCTGCTGGGAACCCGTGCCCTGCTGGCCGTCACCGAAGTTCCAGGCATGGGAGACGATCGTTCCATCGGCGTCGCTCGACGTCGTCCCATCGAGCAGCACCGGGAGGGGAATCGTGCCCGACACGGGCGTGGCGAGGATCCGGGCCACGGGCGGCTGGTTGATGGCGGCCCCCTTCGGCAGGACGAGCAGGGTGATGCTCTGGGCCGGCACGGACGCGCTCAGGCCGGCCGAGGACACGGAGAGGTCGGCCAGGCGGACGATGGTGTTGGACGCGGTGAGTTGCCAGCGCTGGGCCGTCTCCGCGGGCTTGAAACCCGCGAGGCTCAGCGTGACCGGTGTGTCCGTCAGGGCCTTGTTGAGGACCATGACGGTGAGCGCCCCGTCGGACGAGCGCTCCGCGGCGAACGCCGACAGTTGATCCGGATCCGGCACACCGCACGACACACTCGTGTCCCCGAAAGCCGACTTCTGCCCGTCATAGTTCCGGTACAGCTTCATCGCCTTGAAGGTGGGCGTGGCCGCCTCGGGGGTCTGCCAGCGGATGCCGTAATCGAGCCCCTCGCGGCCGAAGATGCCGAGGACGTCGGCTTGCGCGATGGCTCCGTTGATGTGGTTCTCCGCGCCCCAGTTGTATTCGGTGATGCCAATCTGGGTCCCCGGGTAGTACGCCTGCACCCAGCCCTTCAGCCGGGGAATGAGCGAGACCCGGTCCTTGACCCACGACTCATCCACGTAGTTGGGATCCCACAGCGAGCGCGTGGAGCGGTTGCGCAGCAGTTGCATGGTGGCGGAGGTGTCCGTGCCGAACTCCCCGCCCTGGGGGTAGTAGTGGACGGTGAAGACATCCAACAGACGCCGTCCCGTGGCCTGTTCCCGCTGCCGGAATTGGTCCAGCAACCACGGCAGATAGTCCATTCCCCCGTGGTTTTCGCGATCGGGGGTCCGGCCCGCTCCGTACGTACTCAGATACTGCTGATCATAACCGCTATGGAAATAGCCATGCCAACCCCATTCCTCGGGCCCGAAGGTGAGCGCGTTGGGATCCTGGCTCTTCACCATGGCCGCGTAGTCCAGGTGCTTGTCCCGCACTTCGTCCATGGTGGCGCCCGTGGGGTGGACGTCGCGGTGGTTGAGGTGCCAGATGCTGGGCTCATTATCCAGGCTGTAGAAGCGGACGCCTCCTTGTGCCGCCGCTCCCCACCGTCCGAGCAGATGCCCCATCCAGCCCTGCTGGAAGCTCACGCTCGAGGGCATGTTGGCATCATTGGGATCATTCGTGACGAACTGCCCGTTGTAATAGACGCCATTCCCGGCGTCCGGGAACCACTGGAAATCGCGGTCCAACTGCAAGCCGTATTTCAAGATGGAAAAGCTGGTCAGACGGGAGCGATTGAGCCCGAGCCTGGCCACCCAACCCATCATGGGGACGGTGATGAGGGGTTGGCTGCCCACGCCTCGCGCACTGGCGATGAAATCATCCACCTCCGCTCCGGGCTGGACGCTGGTGTAGGGCAGGCTTTGGAAATACCAATCCCGTCCCCGGTTGGTGGCGTTTGATTGCCAGTTATAACGAGAGGTGGCGTTTCCTCCATGGCGATTGATGGGCGCGTTGAGTTCGCTCAACTGCGCCTGGGTCGCATGGGCCACCCCGTAGATGTATGGGTTGATGGGCTTCTTGTTGGCGTTCGCGTCGACACGGATGGTCACCGGGGACGTCTGCGCCAGACACGGAAACGCGACAATCGCCATCCACCCCGCGAGCGATCTCCAGACCTGGGCTTCCATATGCGCTCCTTCTTCACGGGCAAGTGCATGGAGACTGACGTTGCCGTGGGCGAGCCCATTCACTAGGGCAAGGGTTTCCAGGAGGCTCAGCTGAATTCCTGGACCGGAGCGCAATGTACAGCGGGGAGGGGTCTTTGTCCTCCTGTTGATAGGACTTCCAAGGGAGCGCGGGACTTTCGCCACTTCACGCCCAGTGAGTATGGAATTATCTGGTGCCGCGGCCCCGGACCCGGTGAGGGTCCGGAGCACACGGAGGACTAGTTGAGGATGGGCTTGCAGACGCAGCTTGTCATGTCGCAGCGCGCGCCCTGGCCGCAGGTGTCTCCGCAGTTGGGCTTGCAGACGCACTGGTTGGTCGACTCGTTGCAGCCCAGTTGCGTGCCGGCGCAGTGGTCCGGCTCGCTCGGGGTGTAGTTCGGGTCGTTCTCGCACGGCACGCCGCCGTTGGGATCCTTCACCGTGTCCACCCAGTAGCGGTACGACACCGCGACCTCGGTCGCACCGGGCTGCGGACGGCAGGCGCCGAAGAAGGACAGGCTCCGCGCGCTGCCATCGAAGTCATAGCCATTGGCCGTGCTGCGCGGCACGTTCGCTCGCGCCGAGCAGACTCCCGCGTCGCGCACCTTCTCCACGGCCACCTTGATGGACGCGCCGATGGGCGGCTTGAGCGTCTTGTAGCCCGAGCTTCCGATGGTGTAGCCGATGATGGCGTCCATCGAGGCCTTGATGGAGTCGTCATCGAGGATGGAGCCGAGCACGCCGCCCGAGGCGTTGACCACCGCCGCGTGGCGCTGCTGGGACACGTTGTTCACGGGCAGGGGATTGAACTCGCGGCTGCTCTCCGTGATGGTGCAGACCTTGCCCTTGGAGCAACCACAGGCCTTTCCAGAGGGGCACACGATGCCGTGGACGGCGATCTGCCTGCCCGTGGGATTCGTGGGGCTCAGCTCCGAGCCGTCACCGAAGAACCGCACGTAATCCGAAACAGGCACGCACTTGCTGCCCGCCTTGTCCTTGGATCCACCCGTGCCGCAATTGTCGGCGGACGTCGTGTCACCCGTGGTCTGGTCGTCCGCGTCGCCGAGCAATACGACGACCAGGGCGGCGCCCTTGCGCGCGAGGGTGTCGGATTCCGGCTCATCCGGCGCGGTTCCGGGCGCGATGTCCTTGACGATCTTCTTGGCCGCGCCGAGCAGACCCTCGTACCCATTGCCAGCCAGCGCGACCCAGCAGCCGCCCTTGTCTCCCTGGGAGGTGTCTCCGGGGCAGGCCGCGGGCTCGGGCGTGGTGGGCACGCCGCTGCACACGTTCTTCGTGCAGGTGCTGTTCTCCGTGAGCCAGGCCTTCACCTTGTTCTCGTTGCGGGTGAAGCGCCGCAGCTTGCCCAGGTTGGGGCCACTCAGGTGATAGCTCGAGGTGACGAGCGACATGCGCCAGTCCAACGAGGAGGCGTTGAGGGCCTCGATCGCCGTCGAGGCCGTCTTGGCCAGGGCCGCTTGCGAGGTCGTCATCGAGCCGCTGTCATCCACGACGAAGATGAAGTCCACCCGCGCGGAGGGCAACTGGAAGCGCTCGCACTGGACGGACGTGGACTCGCTGAACTGGGCGAGCGCGGAGCCATTGGCCAGATCCTTGGCGGAGAAGGCCGTGGGCGAGCCCGAGTTGGCGTTCGTCACCGCGGACAGCTTCGTCACGGCGATGAGCACCACCAGGCTCTTGTCGGAGCGGTGCACGTAGAGCGCCTGGACGCGGAAGTCACCCGTCACGCCCGCGGCCGCGGCGCTCAAGCGCCCCGTGCTGCCCGGCACCAGCGTGTCCACGAGCTGATCCGTGCGGCGCTTGAGGTCCGTGGTCGTGCCGGTCTGCTGGTAGATGGCCTGCAGGGCCTTGAAGCCATCCCACGTCGTGAACAGTTGGGCCGTGCGGTTGCTCAATGCCCCCTTGGTTTCGATGAGGGGCCGCAGGGTTTCCTCGTCACCGAGCGGATCCGTATCGCCCGGCTTCGGCTGCGTGCGGAAGGCGAGGAAGGCGACCTGCTGGGTACTGTCGTAGCCCACGAGCCCCTTCACGTCGTTGCCGACCTTGATGGGCGTCACCTCGGTGAAGGAGGGCGGCAGGGCCAGCTTGATGTCCGGCCCCTTCTCATCCTGGAAGGTCACCGGGCGCAGGTTGTCGGCGGTGCAGGCCTCGGCCACGGGGCCCTTCACGTCCGTGGGATCGTTGGGGTCGAGCTCGCCCTCGTCCACCCGGCCGTTCTGGTTGGTGTCCTCGGCGCCGTCGCTCACGCCGTCACCGTCGGTGTCCGGGTTGCCGGGATCCGTGATGGAGCTGGGATCCTCGTCCGGGCGGAAGATGCCCGTGCAATTCGCGTCGTCCAGGTTGGTGGTGACGCCCAGCTCCACGCCGTCGGAAATACCATCCGCGTCGGTGTCGAAGCGGCGGGGATCCGTTTCAGACCCGTCGACACGGCCATCGCCGTTCTGATCCTCGCCCTTCACATTGCCCTGGCTCGGGCCATCCAGCAGACCATCACAGTCGCTGTCGCGCAGCAGGGGGTGGGTTTCTCCTTCGTCCACCCGGCCATTGTGGTTGGCGTCCTCCAGGCCATCGCTCAGGCCATCTCCGTCCGTGTCCGCCTTGACGGGACTCGTCTTCAGGAGGAGATCCGCGTCCCCGGGCAGCACGCAGTCGGTGCCGGCCACCGGCTTGACGATGCTCAGTTCGAGTCCGTCCGGGAGTCCGTCCTTGTCCGTGTCCGCCAGACCCGGGTCCGTTCGCCGCCCGTTGTCGTAGACGGTCTTGAACTCGTATTGGTCGCTCAGGCCATCGCAGTCGGTGTCCCGGCGGGCGTTGTTCGGATCATTCGCATCCGTGGGCAGGCCCGAGGGATCCGGGTAGGGGGAACCATCCGGTCCTCCCGGATTATCAGGATCCGAGGGTTGACTGCCATCACCCGGTTTGGGGCCGGGCGTGGTCCCCGAGGTATTGCCGCAGGCGGCGGCTGTCATCAGGCTGATCGCGAGCAGTGCGGTGCTAATCAGTTGTCGCGGATTCATGGGGCTCGTCCTCTAGAGAGCTGCTTGGGCGTATCGGTGAAACCGCCCCCCCGTGCGGATGGGATGGAATCATACACGTTGGGAGCAGGCGACAGGGCGTGTTTCGTTCAGAATGGGATTTTACGGCGGACACGTTCAGGGATGCCGCCGCCGCTCGAGGAGCAGGCAGACGACCCAGCCGTGGAGTGAACTCTCCGTCACCCGGATTTCCTGCTCCCGATAGATGGATTGGTTGAAATTGGTTCGTCCAGCGTTCTGGAATTCAGTGGTTGATGTTTTTTTCGGCTCACGGCGGCGGTTGGATTGCCGCGAGGTGCTGAGTTGGCCGACAAGAGCACACCATGAAGACCCTCTGTGGGTCTTGGGGGGGAGGACCCAGGAATGCGCCGGATTCAATACACCACGTGGCTGACACTCTCCGTGATGGTTTGGGCGGGGTGTGCGCGGGAGGTCCTGGAGCGCGTCGAGGAGACCCCTTCGGGCGAGGTGCGCGTTCCGGCTCCCGCGCCGGAGGCCCCGGACACCTGGGCGCCGATGGCCTGGGCGCATGAGCGGCCCGAGGGGTATGACTCGGATGTCTACCAGTGGGTGGACTCGGGCGGGCAGCCGCGCGTGGCGGTCCTCACACGCAATGACGCCTCGGATCCGGGTGGAAGCCAGGGCGGCATGTTGCGGCGCTTCCGCTTCCACGTGGGGGGCCAGGAGCGGGTGGCCACGGGCACGGGCGCCGATGGCTTGTGGAACGGATGGGGTTATGTGGTGAGTCACTATAACGAGGGCGAGGCGGTGAGTCATTCCGCGGTGCTTCGGGGCACCTGGCGCCAGGTCTTCCTGGGCCGGCACCACGCCCTTCACGAGTTCTCCTGGGAATTGCCCATCGGGGGAGTCCCCATCCGCGCCACGGTGCAGTGGTTCTTCGCCACGGGGAAGGACCATCCCGTCTACGCCGTCACCTTCGATTCCCGCGCCGCGGGTCCGGGGGGCTTGATGACCAACGCGGACTCCCGCACTCCTTATGGCGACATCGCCTGGGATGGAGATGGGGCCCACGCCTGGGTGGATGGCGTGCGGTGGGGAGACAAGTACCGCTTCTCCTCCCGTGCCGAACCCCTCACGGCCTCGAGCACCTGGGATTACAGCGAGCCCAACGTGGTGCCCTATGCCGCGGTCTACTCGCGGGCCGCCGACGCGGAAATGGGCGTGGTCCAGACGCTCGATTGGCTCCAGCACAATACGGGGGGGTCCTGGTTTCACGACAACTGGGGCCACGTGTCCGAAACCCGGGTCCATGGCGACCTGTTCCGGGATTGGATGATGCCTCCGAATTGGAACTGGCCCTATCAACTGTGCCAGTACGAACTGGATTCCTCTCATCCGACCCGCAGCAAGCGTCTGGCCTGGGGATTGATGTATGGTTCCGTGGGAAAGACAGCCTACTCGGGCTATGGAATGGACCGCGTGCTGACGGGTCATCCCTATCAGAGTTACTCCGTCTTCATGGTCATGGGCCGGTGGAGCCAGAAGCCCGTGCTGGCACAGGTGGCCGAAGTCGAGCACCTGCTCCAGGCGCGGCTGAGGGTGAGCCAGGGGTTGAGCGTGTCCGAGGGGCCTGGGGGGGTGGCCCGTCCGGACACCGTGCGCTACGCCGTGTCTGGTTATAACAGTACCTATGGCGCCCACGAGTTCCAGGCGGACCTGTCGGGTGGCTTCTCCGTGAGTCTGGACGCGGCGGGGGGAGACATCCTCAACCCCCTGTTCCTCGTCCACGGCATGAAGGCACCCTTGCGGTGGCTTTCCCTGGACGGAGCGCCGCTCCGGGCGGACCTGGACTACTTCGCCTCCTTCGATGCGGGCACGGGCACGGTGTGGCTCACCCTGTCGCGCCAGTGGAGCGGGCAACACACCCTGGAGGGTTCCGCCGGGGACGGGTAGAGCGGGGCCTGGCGCGCGACCAGGCCCCGCGGTCCGGCTACTTCCAGGTGTCGTTGAGCGTCGCGGTACCCGACGCGGGCGTCGTGGTGGAGCGGTTGGCGCCGCTCTCCCAGGTGACGTTCCCGGCACCGTCCTTCTTGATGTACTTGTACTCGAGGGCCATCGAGCCGGGCAGGCTCAGCGTCACACTCCACTTCGGGTAGCTGGCCGAGGAGAGGAGGATGGCGGAGCCCGTGTTCCAGTTGCCGATCGCGGCATGGTTGCCCACGAGGTAGATGTTCTGTCCCACCACGGTGCTGGCCGTCACGTTGAAGGTGACGCTGGAGCCCGAGGCGGTGCTCGTGGTGACGATCGCGGCGGCGCTCTGGGCGGAGGCATTGCCCGCCGTGTCGCGTGCGCGCACGGTGTAGCTGTACGTGGTGCCGGCACTCAGGCCGCTGTCGGTGTAGCTGGCCGGCACGGGCGAGCCCACCAGCGCGCCATCACGGTACACGTCATAGCCGGCGATGCCGCTGGCGTCCGTGGGGGCCGTCCACGTGAGTGACACGGAGGTGGATGTCTTGGAGGCCACCGCCAGACCCGAGGGGATGGAGGGCGGGGTGGTGTCGAGCGTGGGCGCCCCGCTGGTGATGGCGCCATCCTTCACGGTGGAGGTCCCCATGGGCAGGAGGTAGTTGTTGCCCTTGTTGTTGTCCCAGGCTCCCTTGCCGTCGTTGAAGACACACTCGAGCTGCGTGGCGGCTCCCAGGTTGACGGTGTATTTGGCGTAGCCCGCCACCTCCGAGCTGGCCATGACGTAGCCCGGCACGGTCGTCCAGGTGCCGCTTCCGGCGCGGAAGTGGATGTAGGGCGTGGCGAAGTCCTTGTTGTAATAATAGACGGTGGCGCTGTTGCCCGAGTTGGTGGTGACGGACAGGGCCGCGCTGTGCGCGGAGGTGTTGCCCGCGGCGTCCTTGGCCCGCACCGTATAGCTGTAGGGGGTGCTCGGCGTGAGGCTGGTGTCCGAGTAGGTCGTCCCCGTGACGGACGCGACCTGGGTGCCGTTGCGGAACACCTCGTAACCCGCGACGCCGTAGTTGTCGGTGGAGGCCGTCCAGGCGAGGGCCACCGAGGAGCTCGTCGTGCCCGACGCCGTCAGCCCCGTGGGGACCGAGGGCACGGTGGTGTCCGGCGGCAGGGTGGCCACGGACAGGGCGCTGCTCCGCGCGGAAGCATTGCCCGCGGCGTCCCGTGCCCGCACGGTGTAGCTGTACAATGTGCCCGGTGTGAGGCCGCTATCGGTGTAGCTCGCGCCGGTGCTCGCGCCCACCTGGGTGCCATCGCGGAAGATGTCGTACCCGCTCACCGCGATGTTGTCCGAGGAGGCGCTCCAGTTCAGCGTCACCGAGCGGTCCGTTCTCGCCGTGGCGGTCAGGCCCGAGGGAACGGAGGGCGGGGTGGTGTCCACCACGAGGAAGGGATGGGTGCCCTGCACCGTCCCGTTGGCGTCCTCGATGTACTTGCCGCCCACCTGGTTGTACCGGCCGGAGCCCACGTAGACGGATTGGATTTCCCCCCGGGTGATGTTGCCGCGGCTGTCGGTGGCCTCGATGTAGTAGTCGAGGAGTTGGTCCCGGTAGTTGCCCAGATAGACGTAGTAGAGGTCTCCAATCTCTTGAGCGGGCACCTTCGCCATGACGGGCAGATAGGCGGGTTGCCAGGACACGCCATTCATCACCGGCTTGAGCTCCCGCCGGGTGAGCGGATAGTCCACCCAGGCGCCCACGCGCGAGGGATCGATGTTGGGAACGCCCGCGGCCTTGCGCGCCGCCGGGTCATACACCTTGTGGGTGTTGTCGAGCGGATCGATGCTCTTGTTCGTGTGCACGCGGACGCGGGCCTTGATGCTGGAGATGCCGCTCACGTCGTAGGCGTAGGTGTAGAGGGCGAATTGGTTGTTGAAGAAGTGGAGCGTCCAGCCCTCGGACTTGTCGGTGTTGGCGCTGCCCGGGTTGTAGGGCCAGCGCTGGGCCCACCACACGGAGGGGCCCGTCTTGTCCTGGGCGATGCGTGCCTGCACGTAGGGCTTGGAGAAGTAGAGCGACTGGTTGAAGGACAGCGAGGGCTTGACGTTGTCGTCCTGGTTCTCGTCGTAATAGCCGAAGCCCGAGTCCATGGCCGGCAGCAGGAAGTACCAGGCGAGCTCCGCGGGGTTGGCGCCGCCCGCCCAGTCATTGCCTTCGTCTCCCTTGACCGGGAAGGACAGCATCCACGGGTTGAGCTGGTTGCCCGGGTGGGTGATCTGGTTGTCCTGCGCGGTGGTGGGCGACCAGTGGTTGGGGTGCGCGTCCAGCCAGATCTGCTCGGCTGTCTTCGCGTGGTTGAGGGCCGCCTGGAGCAGGGCGAAGTTGCGCTCCAGGTAGTGCCAGCCGTGCTCGAAGGAGACCGTCATGCCTTCCTGCACTCCGCTGAGGTTCGTCTTGGGGGCCAGGTTGAGCCCGGTGGCCGCGTTGAACGCGGGGAACTGGCCCTTCCAGATGCCAAAGGGCAGCTTCCAGTGGTGCCACTGGGGATCCGACGAGGAATCGCGCGTGTCCACCCACGAGCCGTCCTGCACGTGCACCACGTCGGTGGTGGCGGGGGTGTTGTTGACGAGGTACTCGGAGATGCCCAGGCACTGCACACCGCCCGAGCAGGTGACGGAGCGGCCGTTGTACCAGGTGGAGTCGGAGCCCGCGCGGCCGCTCGAGTTGTCGCCGTCATGCGCGATGACGAAGAACTGCTTCTGGGCAACGAGCCCCTCGAAGCTCTTGAGGTTGACGACGTCGACGGTGGCCTCGCCCTCCCAGCCCTCCAGCCAGGAGCCGTTCTGGTTGACGGGAATGCCCACGACGCGTGACTCGGTCCCCGTGGCGGGGTCCACATAGCGCACCCAGTGAGGCGTGGAGGCGAAGGGGTACTTGTTCTTGATGACCTGCTGCTCGTGCGCCATGGACACGCTCACCCAACTGCCCACGGTGCTGGTGTTTTGCAGGTCCGCGCGGTTGGGCGGGGACACGAGCGTGTCCGAGCCCGGCTCGTTCAGGTAGGGGTAGTCCTTGAGCGTGCGCGAGAAGTGGTTGTCTCCGATGACGGCCCACTGCACGCCGAGCCTGGCGAGCGTGGGGATGAGCCGCTCGGAGAAGCCCAACTCCGTGGGGAAGAAGCCCTTGGAGGACTGGAAGGAGCCGCCCAGGAAGTAGGGTTGGGCGAGCGTGGCGCTCTGGTAGATGAGATCCTTGAGGAAATACTCCGGGCCCACCAGCGGCCCCATGGAGTGGTGGCCGGTGAAGTGGATGAGGTCCAGCGTGCGGTTGCCCGCGGGGGTGAACAGCGTGCTGTAGCGGTCCTTCCAGGACGCTCCCCAACTGGGGTTGTCGTAGCCGGGGACGTTCTTCAGCGTGCTGAGATCCTGGACGTTGTTCACCACCGCTCCGGACATGGTGACGTGCACCTGGCCGGTGGGGGCGTTGGCCTTCATGTCCGCCGCGACGCTCTGGGGCCAGTACAGATAGGCGCCCGTCTTCGCGTTGTGCGAGTAGTAGGTTGCCAGGTCGTCGTGCGGCATGGGCGCGCCCGACGGCAGGTAGTACGTGTAGTTCGACGGCGGGTTCTTCTTCAGGTTGATGACCTGTGCGTCGTACATGTACCGGATGGCCCCGCCGGTGGGCGTGGACGCGTACTTGCTCAAGTCGTAGTACGCCCAGAAGTTGGGCATGTGGTTGTGGTAGACGTGCGACGCGGCGATCTGCGCCCGCGCTGGCATGGCGAGCAGCAGCAGCAGCGCCGACAGGGTGGGCCCTATCAACGACCTCAATCGATACATGGGGGGTCCTCCGGGGTAAGGGAGGCGCTGCACTGTAGTGACGGCGTCCGGGTTCTTCGTGTTTTCTGACAAAAAGCGGATTTGCCGCGTCGCGGCAATCGTTCGAGGAGTGACGGATGAAAGGCGTCTGGATGGGAGTCTTGTTCGCGGTCCTGGGAGGGGCCTGCTCCGAGAAGCCAACGAAGCGCGCGGAGCCGGACAAGTCCACGCTGGCCCTGGCGAACAAGGATGAGACGTGTCCCGAAGGGACGGTGAAGGGGTGTTTCGACGCGGCACTCAAGGCCGAACGGAACGGGCAGGTGGAGCGCGCGGTGGAACTGTTCACTCGCGTGTGTGACGCGGGGGTGGCCCGGGCGTGCAATCAGTTGGGGTCACTCGTCTGGCAGGGGCGCGGAGTGAGCGCGGATCCCTCTCGGGCCTATTCCCTCTACATGCGCGCGTGCGATGGCGGCGACGCGGCGGGCTGCTTCAGCGCGGGCATCTGTCACCGGACGGGCGCATGCGCCACGAAGAGCGATGCCGATGCCACGAAGCTCCTGAAGCGGGCCTGTGAGGGCGGGGACTCACGGGCCTGCGCCAACCTGGGTGGCCTCTAGCGGAGCGGCGGCGCCCTCTTGCCGCGATTTGATCAAGGCATCTCGTTCGAGCCGGTTGCGCACCTCCGCCTCGGACAGGGACTGGAGGGACTTCAATCCCTGTTCGATCTCCTCGCCCGCCCCCTCGTCGGGGTCCGTGAACAGCGTGCGGGCCTTGTCCAGGAAGGAGTGGCGCCGCTCCTTCGCCCATCGCAGCGTGACGCCCTCCGTGCCGGGTTGGTAGGTGAAGAGGAAGGTGCTCGAGGACGGCTGGGGGGCGTATCGCTCGGCCTGGATGCGGATGTGCTCGTAGGGCCGGGCATCCAGGATGGTCATCCGGCCCTTTCCCGTCTGTGCGTTGCCCGCCCAGGTGTAGACGGCCTCGGTTCCAGCGTAGGCCCCGTCGAAGCCACGCTTCATGTCCGGCGCGAGCGCTTCCCAGGGCGCCCAGTACTTCCAGCGGTGGAAGTCATTGACCAGCCCGAAGGGAATGGCGGCGGGCGCGGCGATGGAGATGGAGCGTTCGACCCGGGTGGTGGAGGGCCGGGCCGCCACCAGGGCGACGCCTCCCACGGTGATGACGGGGAGCACGAGAAGGAGCTTCTTGAGCATGCCCGCTGAACCGTACGTCTCCGTCGCTTCCCCGGCAAATGACGAAAGCGCCTAGGCGCCCCGCCGCCCGACCGGAATCCGGGTAAATAGGTGTTCACCGGCCGCTTCTTCCGCGCGGCCCGTCAGCGGTCCCCGGGTTCCCTTGCTCGAGGAGTTCACGGCGCATGAGAAGCAACGAAGTGATTCGTCCCCTGGCTCTTTGCTCGCTGTGGGTCCTCTCCGCGTGTGGGGGCAGTGGTGACAGCCCGGACCCCGATGCGCGGATGGACGCCCTCGTGGTGCGCTGTGACTCGACGACCCTGGAGGTGACCAGGACGACCCGATGTTCGGCGAGCGCCCTGGACGCGCAGGGCCAAACCGTCGAGCTCTCCGACCCCACCTGGAGCACCAGTGATGGGCGTCTGGCCCGGGTGGATGCCGCGGGAGGGGTGCGGGCCCTGGCCAAGGGAGAGGTTCTCCTCCGGGTGAAGGCCACCGTGGACGGCGTCAGCAAGCAGGGGGAGACCCCACTGACCGTCAACGGCACCCTCCACACGGAAGACATCACCGCGCATGAGACGTGGCAGGCGGCCGACAACCCCCATGTGCTGGGCCACGGTCTGGTGGTGGGCGGTGCCAGCAACCCCTCGCTCACCTTGGAGGCGGGCGTCGTGGTCCGCTTCGCGCGAGGCGCGGGACTGTACGTGGGCGGGTTCAGCCAGGAGGAACCGGGCTCCCTCGTCGTGGAGGGAACCGGGACCGCGCCCGTGCTCCTCACTTCCCATGAGGACAACCCCCAGCCGGGTGATTGGTCGGGCGTGGTCGTGAAGAACGCGACGACATCCAGCAGCATCCGCCACGCCATCATCGAATACGCGGGCAGCGACTTCTCCGAGGATGATTCGGGGACGGGCTTCCTGTCGTTGGTGGGCAGTCTGTCCGCGTTCGGGAACCGGCCGGGCGAGAGCGAAGCGCCGCCCCTCTTCATCGAGACCGTCACCGTGCGGAAGAACAAGGCGTATGGTGTCTATCTTTCGGGAGTGGCGTTCGCGCCCGGCTCGACAGGGCTCGTGGTGAGTGACAGCGCGAAGCCCGCCGCCGTGTTGTCGGCCAATGAACTGGGCTCCCTCCCCATGGACAGCGTCTTCACGGGGAACCTGCCCAACGCGGTGGACATCGTGCCGGGCGGCGTCACGCGAAGCCAGACGTGGCGGGACCTGGGCGTCCCCTACCGGCTCCTCAGGACGAACAGCTTCCTGCCCGCGACCCTCTCCGTGGGCGGCGCGTCCCAGCCGACGCTCACCCTGGCTCCGGGCACCGAATTCCAGATGTCATCCGAGTCGGCTTTCGTGGTGGGGGGAGCGGGCGAATCCGGGAGCCTCGTGGTCGAGGGGACCGGCGCGCGGCCCATCCGCTTCGTGGCGGATTCGTCCACTCCCTCGCCGGGCTTCTGGGCCGGGTTGTATTTCGTGGACGCCCAGGGAAGCAGGCTCGACCACGTGCTCGTCTCCCACGCGGGCGCGCCGCTGTACACGCCGGGCGCCGGGGGCAATCTGGACGTCTCCCAGGAGCTGGGCCCCTTCGTGACCCACAGCACGTTCAGCGGCTCCTCCGGTTGCGGCCTCACCCGCGACCCGGCCCTCGTGACCACGGACTTCACGCGGGCGGAGTATGGAAACACCTTCGCCGACAACGCCGAGGGCGCGCAGTGCGAGAAGTGAGTCTCAGCACTCGATGATGTTCACGGCCAGGCCGCCGCGCGCGGTCTCCTTGTACTTCGTCATCATGTCCGCGCCCGTCTGGCGCATGGTGGCGATGACCTTGTCGAGCGACACCTTGTGCTTGCCGTCCCCCTGGAGCGCCAGCCGCGCGGCGTTGATGGCCTTGATGGAGCCCATGGCGTTGCGCTCGATGCACGGCACCTGGACGAGCCCGCCGATGGGGTCGCACGTGAGCCCCAGGTTGTGCTCCATGCCAATCTCCGCCGCGTTCTCCACCTGCTCCGGCGTGCCCCCCATCACCTCCGCGAGCGCCGCGGCCGCCATGGAACAGGCCACTCCCACCTCGCCCTGGCAGCCCACCTCGGCGCCGGAGATGGAGGCGTTGAGCTTGTAGAGCATCCCGATGGCTCCCGCCGCGAGCAGGAACCGGATGGCGCCCTCGTCGTCCGCGTTCGGGACGAAGCGCCGGTAGTAGTGCAGCACCGCGGGCACGATGCCCGCCGCGCCATTGGTGGGGGCCGTCACCACGCGCCCTCCCGCGGCGTTCTCCTCGTTCACCGCGAGCGCGTAGAGGTTCACCCAGTCCATCGCCATCAGCGGATCCGCGCCCCCGCGCATGTCCCCCTTGAGCTTGCGGTGGATGGCCGCGGCGCGCCGCTTCACCTTGAGACCCCCGGGAAGGATTCCCTCGCGCTCGCAGCCTCGCTTCACGCACGCCTGCATGATCTCCCAGATGTGCAGCAGGCGCGTGCGCACCTCCGCCTCTGGCCGCAGGGCCTTTTCGTTCTCAAACATCAGCGTGCTGACGCTCAAGCCGTGGCGCTGGCAGAGCGCCAGCAGCTCCTCGCCCGTCTTGAAGGGGTAGGGGATGCGCACGTCGCCGCCCACGCCCGAGGTACTCGTGCTCCCGTCGTCATTCACCACGAAGCCGCCGCCCACCGAGTAGTAGGCGCGGGTGAAGGGCGCGCTGCGCTGGGCGAGCACCGCGCTGAAGCGCATGCCGTTGGGGTGGCGCGGGAGGGATTGCCGCTTGTGGAAGACGATGTCCTCGGAGGGCTTGAACTTCACCGGGTGCTTGCCGAGCAGCTTCAGCCGTGCGCACTCCGTCACTCCGGAGATGCGGCCGGGGACCTTGTCGCAGTCGACCTGCTCGGGGTGCTCTCCCTCGAGCCCCAGGATGACCGCCACGTCGGTGCCGTGCCCCTTGCCCGTATGTCCGAGCGAGCCGAAGAGCTCCACCTTCACGGTGGTGACACCGTCCAGCCCACCCACCTCCTGCTCGAGCGTCTCCACGAACTGACGCGCCGCGCGCATCGGTCCCACCGTGTGGGAACTCGACGGACCAATGCCAATACTGAACATGTCGAAAACGCTGAGGGACATGGGGACGCCTCCCGCCCGAAGGCTGGCGAACCTATATCCCAAGCCCATGCCGTGCGCAGGGCCACCCGCCCGGCGATGACTCCACACTCCTCAACGGTGAACTGACCGGGCGCGTCAACGCACTCCCCGCGTGGTCCGGGCTTCTCCCCGGACAACTCCCTGGAGTTCAAACGAGTGGGAACCTTGGAGAGGACGGAGCGGGAAGATGGCTCAGTAGCCCGACGTGGCCGAGGCGATGGCGTCGTCGGGGATCATGGGCTCGTGCGCGGGCAGTTGCCAGCGCCGCTCCTTCGGGCGAACGCTCTTGTTGCTCGCGCGGAGGGACCGGCTCCACTGGCTCAGTGCCCACGCGGCGAGCGACAGCATCCCCAGGGTGATGGCGCCCGATGCGGCGTTCTGGAGGACGCGGGGCCTCAATCCCCGGATGCCCCACAACCCCACCGGAGCGGCATAGACCGGGATGGAAATCAAGCCCGCGAGCTTGAGCCAGCGCCTCTTGTTCACAATGTCAGTCATCGCAGTGATGTCCATGGTTCCCCACAAGGTGGGCTGACGCGGGCTCCGAGGGAAGGGGTGTTTCGGGTCGGGAGAACAGGCACGAGCCCGGGGCAGATGCACTCCCTGGGTGTCTGGCGCTCGTCCGCCTGGCTGGTGCCTGGGTTCAACGGGTGGGTGGTTGGTTCCAGGCGGTGCGACGCAGCGCCTGGAAGCGCTTGCGCGTGAGCGCCTCTTCGAGTTGCTGGGGCAGTTCCTCGAGGCGGGTGCGGTGCATCCGGATGCTCAGTTCATACAGGCCTCGCTCGGGCTCGGAGAGCCGGTCCCCCTCCTCTTGGAGTACCAGGGTGGCGAAGGCCATGAAGTCCTCGGACACCCGGCGGCGGTGCGCGTAATAGGCGTGGATTTCCTCTTCGGTGGCCGTGTTCGACAGCACCTTGCCGTTGAGCCTGTTCCAGCGCTGCTCCTCCTCCTCGCGCCAGCGCAGGAGGTTGGGATCCTTCGTCGGCGCGCCCATCCGCCAGTAGAGGTTGCCGGGCAGACGCTCTCTCAAGTGGGTCAAATCCACGAGGCGCTCGGAGAACTGATTGGCGGGCGCCAGAGTGCGTTTTTCAAAACGCTCCTGACGGAAGCGCAGAATCCACGGCGTGGCCAGTAACGCGAAGATAATCAACGCGGCGAGCCATAGCAGTGCCTTCGATCGGAGATCCGCGCCCATGCCAACGAGATAAGCCGCGCGGCACGTCCTTCGCAACCCGCGCGAGAGGGATGTGCGGCTTGCGTGTGCGGTGCAATGACTTCTGGCGGGGGCATGTGTTGGCTCGGCCCTCCAGGAGCGAAAGCCGAGAGGTGCAAGAGTGAGAAATCCGCTGGTGGTCATGGGTTTTCTGTTCGCGACGGTCATGCCCGGTGTCGCCCGTGCACAGGTGCTGGTGTCCACGATCGTCGACGTGCTGGTGGACGGCGGCAACAATTACAATTGGGACAAGGTGGAATTACCGGGGACGCTGTGTGGCAATGGCTCGCAGTACAAGTTCTTCGTCCACCACAGCACCACGGGTTCGCGCAACCTGCTCTTCTTCCTGGAGGGGGGCGGCGCGTGCTGGGATTACGACACTTGCAGTGGCCGCGCGGGCGTTCTCGGCGCGGCCAATCCCAATGGCATCGCGGATGACTACATGCAGCGGTTCACGGCGAAGTACGTCTCGCCCATCGTCAATGGCGCCGATCCCGGCCTGCCCATGAAGGACCGGACGGAGCTGGTGACGAAGGACTGGAACATCGTCTACCTGCCCTACTGTACGGGGGATGTGCACATGGGCAACAGCGTGGCCTCCTATCCGGACACCATGGGTCAGGAGCCGCCGCTCTCCTGGCACCACTCCGGCTACGTCAATACGCTCGCGGCCGCGAACCATGCCAGGACGCGCTTTCCCCGCGTCCAGAAGTTGCTGGTCACCGGCTTCAGCGCGGGAGGCACCGGCACCTCGGCCGCTTACTATTTCGTGCGCCGCGCGCTCAACCCGGCCCAGGGTTATCTCTTGAATGACTCGGGCCCCATCTACCTCTCGCTCCAGGCGCAGGATCGCTCCCGGAAGATGCACGAGAGGATCCGCGAGGCGTGGGCGCTCGACTCGGTGTTCAACCTGTTGCCGGCGGCCTTCCAGCGCGACGACCTGGGCAGCATCAACCGGATGCTGGCCACGGAGTTCCCCCAGGATCGGCTCGCCTACACGGGCTACACACGGGACTTCGGCTACTCGCGCTTCTCCTACGAGCAATTCCTCTCGCCCAATGATCAGGAGTCCCTGCTGAGCTACTGGAAGGAGGACCAGGACAAGCTGGTGGCCGAGCTGACGCTTCACGACAACTACAGTTATTTCATCCCGCACCAGCGCGACATCAATGCCAGCCACTGCAGCACCATCATCACCTTCGTGGGCGCGCGGGCCTGTCAGCGGATGGAGAAGAAGCACTCGATCTGGGAGTACGCCACCGAGCCCTGGCAGAGCTACAAGTGCTACAGCGAGTGGATCTCCATGAGCACCTTCCTCGAGCGCTTCGTGCGGGACGGGGAGCGCGTGCGCGTCCATGAGCCCGCCAACGGCTTCAACAGCGAGGATCCGGGGATGCGGTTGCTCGCACCGCTCATCAACCAGGCCATGGGCGGGTGACTCAGGGCCCCAGGAGAGGCGGGGGCGCGGCGCGCGCATGCCGCAGGAAGTGGCCCGCGAGTCCCGACAGGGCATCCACCGGCAGTACCCAGGAGAATGCCCGCTCCACCCTCAGGTCCGGTATCGGCAGCAGCCGCAGCCGGCCCGAGGCCAGTTCGTCCTGGAGGCTCCAGCGCGACAGGAAGCCCACGCCCAGCCCCGCCGCCACCGCGCCCTTGATGGCCTCGGTGCTGCCCAATTGGAGATCCCCGGCCTGGGGTCCTCGCCGCACCCCGGCCTTCTTCAGGGCTCGCTCCAGGACGGCGCGCGTGCCCGAGCCGGATTCCCGCCAGAGCAGGGGAACGGCGTGAAGGTCCTCCACCGTGCGCACCCGCTGGAGCTCCGCCGGTGCACGGGCTCCCACCACCGGGACCAGTTCATCCTCCAGGTAGCGCTCCAGCCGGATGCCAGCCGCGCGGGCGTGGCCTTCCACCAACCCCAGCGGGACGCGCTCCTCGCCCACCCAGGTGAGCACCTGCTCGGTATTGCCCACCTCCAGCCGGACCTGGATGCCCCGGTGCGTGCGCAGGAAGGAGGCCAGCAGGGACGGCACCACGTAGCTGGCGAGGGTCGTGCTCGCCGCGAGCACCAGCTCGCCGCCCGGGCTTTCCTCTCCCGCCATCGCGGCGGACGCTTCCTCCATCAAGTGGTGGAGCCGTTGCGCGTACTCCAACAGGACCCGGCCCGCCTCGTTGAGCCGGACGCCTCGCGCGGTGCGCACCAGCAGGGGGCGTCCACACTCGCGCTCGAGCTGACGCACCTGCGCGGTGACGGCCGGCTGCGACAGGTGCAGGAGCCGCGAGGCCGCGGACACCTGTCCCGTGGTGGCCACCACGCGGAAGGTTTCGAGGCGGCGGGGATCGAGATGCGTGGGCAGGGCGCGCGCTCCCGGACTAGCGGCCGTAGCCGCCGCTGCGCACGTCGACGAGCCGGCCGTTCTCGAACACCGCTGTCTGCAGGAGGCGCGAGGGGCCGAAGTTGTACGTCCACTCGTCGATCGTCTTGTAGACCACGCGCTCGGTGGTGGTCGTGGTGTCCGTCTGTTTGTCCTGGCCGCGCGTCTTCTCGCCCACGCTCTCGGTGTGGCTCTCCTTGGCGGTGGGCTCTCCGCACCGCGAGAGGACCTCGGACTTGGAGGCGCCATCCGAGGCGAGCTGGTTGCCGCAGCGCAGCGTGGCCGCGTCACCGCGCAGGGGCATCACGAGGGCCGAGAACGTCGTCAGGGTGAAGAGCAGGGCGCGCATGGAGCGGACTCCTTACAAGTACCGGGTCGAGGATGCGCCGGACGTCCCCGGGTGGGAAGATATTCAGCGCAAGCGCGACTCTCCGGGAGGTTCGCACGATGGCTCGGCCCAGGGGCTCGAGGTTGATGGTGTACGACCGGACCTGTGGTGGGCGTTGGGGTCTGCCCGGGCTCACCGCCTCGTGGCGCGCCGGGAGCGTGTTGTACCGGGGGCTCGGCCGGCTCGATGACTGGCGGGGCGTGGCGAGCTGGCCCGAGGCCCTGGACTGGTTGCTCGCGCGTTCCCAGGACGAGCCCATCGCGGAAATCCAATATTGGGGCCATGGGACCTGGGGCTGCGTGCTCATCGACCGCAAGCCCTTGGATGTCCGGGCCCTGGTTCCGGGCCACCCCTGGCACGAGCGCCTGGCGGCGCTGCGCGATCGGCTCGTGCCCGGCGGGGACGCGCTCTGGTGGTTCCGCACCTGTGAGACGTTCGGGACCGCCCGCGGCCATGCCTTCGCGCGGGCCTGGACCCGGTTCTTCGGGTGCCGCGCCGCTGGGCACACCTACACCATCGGTCCCTGGCAGAGTGGCCTGCACTCCCTGCGCCCGGGGGAGGTGCCGTCCTGGTCCGTGGAGGAGGGGATCCAGCCCGGGTCGGATCCAGCGCGGCCGACATCCCTGGGGTCGGGTCCCCGCGAGCCCCACACCATCTCCTGTCTGGGTGGGCGGGTTCCCTCGGGCTATTGAGCGCGGGGGACGGAGGTCCTTGCCTGGGTGGGGGCGCTCTGCGACGGTGCGCCGCCATGAGCACACGACCGTTTCGGATCCTGGGCCTGCAGCAAGTGGCCATTGGCGGTGCCGACAAGGCGCCCCTGCGCAGGCTCTGGGTGGACCTGCTGGGTCTCACTCCCTCGGGCACCTACCGCAGCGAGCGCGAGAACGTGGACGAGGACATCGTCGTGGCGGGCGCTGGCCCCTTCCGCGTGGAAGTGGACTTGATGCAGCCGGTGGATCCCAACGGCAGGCCCCGTGTGCACGATCCCGCGCTCAACCACCTGGGCCTGTGGGTGGATGACCTGCGCGCGGCGGTGACGTGGCTGGAGGGGCAGGGGGTGCGCTTCGCCCCGGGTGGCATCCGCAAGGGCGCGGCCGGCTTCGATGTGACGTTCATCCACCCCAAGGGCAACGAGCAGTTCCCCCTCGGCGGCGAGGGCGTGCTCATCGAGTTGGTACAGGCGCCCGTGGAGGTCATCTCCGCCTTCGATGTCCTCGCGAAGGCTCAGGGCGCTCCGTAGTTCTGCACCCGGGAGTTGAGTTCCACCGCGACGGAGAAGATCTGCGCCCAGGTGCGGCTCTTCCAGCGATCCACGGGGCCGGACTTGTCGTTGGCGTGCTGGAAGAGATCCTCCCGGAACTGGGCGTCCGCCGCCTTGCGGGCCTCGGGGCCCAGGGGCTGGCCCACCCGGGCGTGGTAGCGCAGCAGGTCGTAGCCGTAGTCGTGCGTCTTGGCCATCACGTCGAAGTCCTCGACGGGGCCGATGCCTCCCGGCGACGACGCGTAGCCCAGCGGATCCTGCATCCGGGGGCCGTGCGGCGTCTGCAGCAGGACGGGCTTGTAGCCCATCACCTTCTCGAAGTCGGCTGGAGGGGGGAGCGCGCCCGTGAGGTAGTCGCGCATGACCTGGGCCGGATTGGCCGCGGGTGCCAGCGCGACATTCGCCGAGCGCTGGAGCGCCGGGGTGAAGGTGTCCACCGGACGCGTGAGCCCCGTGGGGGCGGGCGTCTGGGGCTGGAGGGCGTTCGCGCGGGGCGCCGTGGGCTCGGGGGCGGGGAGACGGCTGGGAACGGAACTCTTGATGCGCAGGTCCATGGGGTGACGTCGTTCCCTGGCGCCGCCCGGGCGCTCGTTCGTCGGGTATGGAGGTGTTATCGGAAAATGAGAGCGGCGGGTTGCGTGGGAGGGCTCCGCCGCCTCGTTTTCACGGGGTGAGGCGGCGCAGGGCTTCTCGTAGACCCGGGTCGAAGCGGAAGGGGTCGGGGCAGGCCCGGGCCTCGCAGACGGCGAGGTAGTCGTTGAAGAAGGCGAGCGCGCCCTTCGAGGAGTAGCCGCGCAGCCGTTCGGGCCCCAGGGCTTCCTCCAACGTTTTCGCCATGTGGACGCCCACCCGGATGAAGAGTCCGTTCGCGCGCGGCTGGTGGGCGGCGAGGATGCGCGCGCGCGCGGCGGCGGGCTCGCGGGCGATGGCGCTCCGGTCCAACAGCCGTGTCACCTGGGCGAAGGCCTCCGCGAGCCCGTTCGTGTCGAGGGGTGTCCCAGGTCCGTACTCGGCCCACGAGTGGTAGGCGAGTCCGTAACCGAAGACGCGGTTCAGGCCCTCGTTCACCACCGCGTCCACGGGCTCCCGGAGCCGCGCGCTCACCCGGGGGCCCTCGTTCTCGAGCAGCAACCCGATGATGTGGGACGCGAGGCGCTTGAGCGGGACGGCCTGGCCCTCCAGATTGCTCGCGAGCGCGATCGCCACGCCCTCGCCCGGCAGCAGCAGGAGCAGCGTGGAGGTTTCCGGCTGCGCGCCCGCATGGGCCACCACGTAGTGTCCCCGGAGCGGCCACGTCGCGAAGCCCATGCCGTAGTCGGTGAGCCGTCCATCCCGGGTGCTCATGGGCGTCTGCATCAGCCCCGTGGTGGCGCGCGACACCAGGCGCTCGTCGAGCAGCGCCTGGCCGAAGCCGAGCAGATCCTCGATGGATGCCCGGGTGCCTCCGCCCGCGAAGCGGCCCGAGACGTCGACGCGCCGCGAGGGCACCAACTGGCCCCCCCGGAGCCGGTAGCCCACGGCGTGGTGCTCGTCGCGCGTGAGGCGATCATCCAGCGCCGCGCGCTCCATGCCCGAGGGGCCGAAGACATGCGCCTGGAGGTAGTCCGCATAGGACTGGCCCGAGACGGCCTCGATGGCGGCGCCCAGCAGGTTGTAGGCCCAGGTGCTGTAGATGAAGCGGGTGCCGGGCTCGGCCTCCAGCGCGTAATCCGCCACGAGCGCCACCGCTCCCGCCGTGTCGAGCCGCCCGGTGTCCTGGCTCGGACCGAGGTGGCCATAGTTCGTCACGCCCCCCAGGTGGCCGAGCAGTTGCCGCACCGTCACCGGCCAGCGCCGCTCGGGCCAGGCGGGCACCCACGTGTGGATGTCGGTGTCCAGCTCGAGCCGGCCCTGTTCCACGAGTTGCATCACGGCCACCGCGGTGAAGGACTTGGTGAGCGAGGCCATGCGCCAGGTGGTCCTCGGCGTCGCCGGCAGCGCCTGGGCCAGGTCGCGCGCGCCGTAGGTGCCCACCCAGCGTGCGCCCTCGCGCACCACGCCCACCGCCAACCCCGCGTGCGGCTCCCGCGCCAGCATGTCGCGCACGAGGGCGTCGAGCGCTCCTTGGAGTTCGGGAGGCAAGGAGCGCGCCTTGGCCGGTGCTGGCACATAGGGCCGTTCGCACACCGGAATGCCCGGGAGCGCCGCCTCCACCGGCACGCCGAGCAGCAGCACCATCAGCGCGAGCCACTTCACCTGACGCCTCCCCGGGGCCCTCTCCCCCGCCTGGGTTCGTTCGGGCTGGCACCCACCCCTTCGGGTGCCGTGCGCCATGGGAGAGGGTAGCCGGATCCTCTCGAAACCGGGCGGCTGTGGAGGAAAAGGGCAAAGCCACACATGGGTTGCCCCTTTGCTCCACGCCTTCGTCTCTCGTCTCAGAGGGCGGAGCCCGTGGAACGAGGCTTGCTGGAGCGTGATGGGTTTACCCACAGGGGTCCTTTGGGCCCAAATTTTCGCAACACCAATGGAAAACAAACCCACCATGAAGAAGCTGTTCACGTCGTTCGTGGCCGTGTCCGTCGTCCTGCTCGGGTCCGCCTGCCAGAAGGTGGAGAAGATCGCGGTGACGCCGTCGAAGGTGGCGATGTCCGAGGCGGGCCAGACGGCCCAACTGGCGCCCCAGGCGCTCACTGGCGAGGGCGAGCCCGTGCAGAAGGCGAAGTTCGAGTTCGCCTCCAGCGACGGGCAGGTCGCCACCGTGGATCCCCTGGGCAAGGTGACGGCGGTGAAGAGCGGCTCGGCCACCATCACCGTGAAGTCCGCCGAGGTGAGCGCCACCACGCCCGTGGAGGTGGTCATCCCCGCCACCATCGTGCTGCAGGGCGCGCCGCTGACGCTCACGGGCCTGGGCTCCGAGGGAGCGCTCACCGCCGAGGTGAAGGACGACGCGGGCCGCACCGTGGCGGACGCGAAGGTGGAGTTCTCCAGCGCCGATGCCAACGTGGTGGCGGTGGAGGGCAACACGCTCAAGGCCAAGGCCGTGGGCACCACGACCGTGACGGCGACCTCGGGTTCCCTCAAGCAGACCGCCGAGGTGAGCGTGAAGCTGCCGGACGTGGACACGGTGGCCTTCGCCGAGGTCGCTCCGGCCACGCTCAAGGTGGGTGAGAGCGCGGCGCTCGCGGTGGTGGCCAAGGGCACCGACGGCGCCTCCATCCAGGGCGTGTCCTTCACCTTCACCACCAGCGACGAGAAGGTCGCCACCGTGGATGCCGAGGGCAAGGTGCTGGCCGTGAAGCCCGGCTCGGTCACCATCAAGGCCGAGGGCGGCAGCAAGGCCGCCGAGACGAAGCTCACCATCAAGAAGTAGTCGCACGGCCTCCCCCCGGGACTCCGCGTCGCGGGGGGAGGGGCGGTCCTACTTCGTGGCCGCCGCGAATTCGAAGGACGCCGGGGCCTGCTCGCCCTCCTTCACCGTCACCTGTGCCGTCCGCGTGCCGAGCGTCTCGTGCCAGGCCTCGAGGGTGTACGTCCCCGGGGGCACGCCCTCGAGCATGAAGGCGCCATCCTCCTGCGTGGTGGTGAAGAAGGCATTGGGGCTCATCACCACCCAGGCGGTCATCCACGGGTGGATGTCGCACTTGAGGCGGATGATCTCCGCGTCCGTGGGCGGCATGGCCTCCTTCGTCTTGAGCGGCGGCTGGGTGACGTTGAAGAGCTGCTTGGCCCCGGCCATGCCCCGCACGTTGTGCAGCGTGCTGTCGCTGTTCATCAGCACGAGCGGCTGGCCGATGACGGCGCCCTGGACGCGCGGCTTGTACATGCAGCGGTTCTGATCCACCACCACCAGCGCGCCGGGCGGCGGCTTCGCCTGTCCGGGAATCTCCCCCCGGACGCGCACCAGCACGTTGGCCAGCTTGCCGTCCGTCACCTGGACGGGCTGATCCTCCAGGTCCATGCCATCGCAGTTGGGATCCGAGCCCGGAACGATGGGCTGCGGCGCGGGAGGCGTGCCCTTGAAGGTGACGACTCCGTGGACGGAGCCGCCACCCTTGGGCGCCGGGGCGTCCTCGTCCTGGGGCAGGGGCACGTCGGCGGGCAGGTGCTCGGCCTTGATGCCCGGGGCCGTGGGCGTCGCTGCCGGGGCGGCGGGCGCCTCGTCCTTCTTGCAGGCCGTCAGGGCGGTGAGCCCCACGGTTCCGAGCACCGTCAGGCCCAGCGTACGCAGCTTCATCGTGCAGTTCTCCTCACACTCCGGCGGCGCGCGGGGGCCGCGGGCCTGGGTGGGGATGGTCCAGGGGTGTCGTAACAGAAAAGCGGGCCGCTGGGCCAATCACGGCGGCTCGGGTTCTCCCGATGCGCCAGGGCGGTCTCCAGGGGGGCGGGCATCCCGGGGCGGCAGGCGGCCTCCTCGAAACCCCCGCCACCGCACGTAATGCGTGAAGTCCCGCGTGAAGGCCTCCACGGAGATGCCGATGGCGTGCTCGAACGCCGGGGGGAACTCCGTCCCGTCCTTCATCTCGCTCAGCACCCCGCGCACCGCTTCCTCGCCATAGCGCCGCGCGAGGAAGGCGAAGGCGTGGTGGGCCATTCCATAGACGAGGTTCGATTCGTCCCGGTACAGCTCCGGGGTCGCTTGCAGGAGATCCCGCCTGGGGTTGCGCTCCAGGTAGCGGGCGAGCTCTTCCAGCGACACCCAGCGGTACGCCTGTTCGGCCGTGTACGACGCCATGCCCTCGCGAAACCACAGGGGGATCTGCTTGCGCGACCAGCCGAACCGGTCCGATGCGAGCTGATACATGACGCTGTGGGTGAGCTCGTGCAGCAGCAGCTCGGTGAGCTGCGCGGAGGAGGCGCTGGCGGCGCCCCAGGTGGACGGGGCCTGGAGGAACACCTCGTCGTAGCGGCTCCAGGCGCGCAGCCACTCGAGACCCCGCTGCCGCACGGCGGCCTCCAGGCTCGCATGGTCGGGCATCACCCGGACGGTGACGGGCTCGCGCAAAGCGCCCCAGCGCTCGAGCCGGGGCAGGGCCTCGTCCACGGCGCGCTGGACGCGGGGGATGTCCGAGGCATTCGCGGGCGCATACTCGATGCGGTAGTGCCCCGTGGGGCTCGCCCAGGCGTCCGAGAGCCGCGCCTCGACCGCGGCCTTCCGGGGCCCGGCACACCCCACGAGCCACAGACCCAGCCCGAGCGCCAGGCGCGTCACGAGCCCACGTCCGCCATCCACTCGCATTCGCTCCCTCATGGTACGCCCCACCAACGCAGCACCGCGCGGCCCACGTCCGCCACGGTGGCCAGGGACTCGAGTTCAGGCGCTGGCGGCCCGAAGTAGAGCACGGGCACGGGATTGAGGGTGTGGGAACGTGTGGACAAGTCCTCCACGTTGCCGTGATCGCTGCAGATGAGCACGCGGGCGTCGGCCGGACGGGCGGAGACCACGGCCCGGGCGAAGGCGTCGAAGGTGTCCAGGGCCTCGTGGGCGGCGGCGAAGTCCTGGGCATGCCCCGCCTCGTCCGCCAGATAGTGCTCGAAGAAGGTGAAGTCGGCCTCGCCCGCCACGCGCCAGAACACCTGGGCGGCCTCGTCCGGGGTGCGCGAGGGGACGGCCAGACTCCGGGATTGGGCCCGCGCTCCGGTGATGTCATGGGTGAGCCCGAGCCCCGCGCGTGCGTCCTCCAGGGTGCGCAGGGGGACACCGCCCGCCATGAAGGCCAGGGTGCTCGCCGAGGCCTTCATGCGCCGCAGGGTGGCCGGGGTGAGGGTGAACTCGGGGGCGCTGTCCGAGGGGCGTCGGGGCAGCTTCAGCGCGTCCAGGTAGGCCACGGGGTAGCAGTTGGCGAAGGTGGCGGTGCGGCCCGCGGCCACCAGGCGTTTGACGAGCGAGTGGCGCGCGAGCAGCTCGCGCAGGGGCGCGTCCGGATAGCCGAGCACGTGCCGGCCGATGAGGAGGGGCGCGGGCTCTCCGGTGAGGATGGCCGTCTGGTTGGAGGCGGATTGGGGCCGCCCGGAGACACCGAAGGTCGTGTCCACGGGAAACAGACGGCCCTCGTGGGGCAGGGGCCGGGAGGGCTCGTCCTGGAACTGGGAGAGCAGGTGCCCACGCCCGGCGAGTGGGTTGCTCGCGGGCTCGTTCCGCCCGATGCCCACCCCATCAATGAAGAGGACCGCGACGCGCATGGCGTGTCACAGTATGAGACCCCATGGCCCTCCACGGTGATTTCTCCAGCTTCCCCCTGCCCGAACTCCTTCAGTGGCTGGACAGTTCCCGCAAGACGGGAACGCTCCAGTTGCTTTCGTGGGAGGGCGGAGAGCGCTCGCTCTTCCTGCTGTCCGGGCAGGTGCTGGCGGTGGCCAACGAGGGGCTGCGCGGGCGCGTGGCCCGGGTGCTCGCCCTGGCGAAGCTGGCGGATGGGGCGGCGGTGCTCGCGGCCCTCAAGGCGCTGCCCCCGAATGATGAGGAGCTGGAGTCCGTCTTCCAGGCCCACCATGTGGATCCGCGCCTGGTGCGCGACCTGGTGCGCGAGGAGATGCTGGGCTCCATGGCGGACCAGACGCGCGGGGGGCATGGCGCCTTCCACTGGACGGAAGACCTGGACCGCTCGGGCGAGGAGTGGGCGCCTTGCGAGATGGGTCTGCGCGAGCTGCTCTTCGAGTCCCTGCGCTGGGTGGATGAACAGCCGGACGTGGACCGGGTGCTGCCGGGAGACGCGCTGACGGTGCGCTCGCTGGTGCCGCCGAGCTCGCGCCAGCCGCTGATGCACCGCATCCTCCTCACCATGTGCGTGGGAGGACAGAACCTGGGGCGGCTGCGGCTGTCCCTGGGTCTGTCGCGCTCGTCCACCTCGCGCCGGGTCTTCGAGCTCTTGCGCGCCCGGCAGGTGGAGGTGGAGGGCGCGCCAGAGGTGGTGGTGGATCCAGTGACGGACATGCTGGAGAAGGGCGCGGTGCTGGTGCGCGAGCGGCAGTACGACGCGGCGGAGCTGGTGTGCGCGACGCTCCTGGCGAGCGATCCCACGGACCGGCGGGTGCGTGAGTTCGCCCGGATGGCGCAGAGCGAGCACGTGGCGTCGCTCTACGCGGCGCTGCCCCCGTTGTCGGTGCCGGTGCTGTCGCCGGACTCGGAGGAGCTGAGCCTGCTCAAGTCCGAGGAGCGCCAGGTGGTGGGGCTCGTCAACGGCTCCTGGGATGTGTCCACCCTGGTGCTGGCCAGCCCCGCGCGGGAATTGGAGACACTCAAGACCCTGGCCAAGCTGGTGCGCATGGGGCTGCTACAGTTGCGCTGAGCGGGTGTATCCCTGAATCACCTGCACTCGCAGGCCAACTGGGTCAGTTGGTGCCCCAAGTCCGCGCGAGCTCGCGGGCGGCGGTTTCGTTTTTCAGGGGAGTGCCATCGCGCGCACACTCACGGGGAACCCCCGGGTACTTCCTTCACCCACGAAAACCCTGGAGGCTGAGGAGAGCGCCCTTTCTGTTCGAGGGGGGGTGATGGTCCTTATTATCCGGACGTGTGGAGACGGCCCTCGGGCCTCTACATCCCGTCCCGAAACGGCTATGACGCCGTGTGTCGACACGTGGTCATTGACCCCAGGAGAGATCGATGAGCCTCAGACAAATGATGGCGATGGTGATGTTGCTCGCTGCTCCCGCGCTCGCGGGAGTGGAGCGCACGGGATCCGCGAACGCGACGTTCAATGGCAAGGGCCCCGCTGGATTCAAGGTCGAGGGAAAGACGGACGAGGTGACGCTCAAGGACGACGGAAAGACGGTCGTCATCACCGTCCCCCTGGCGAAGCTCACGACGGGCATCGACCTGCGTGACAAGCACATGCGGGAGAAGTACCTCGAGGTGGAGAAGTATCCGGCCGTCGTGCTGGAAGTCCCCTGGTCCGAGATCAAGCTGCCGGAGGCGGGCCAGACGACGACCCAGAAGGTGAAGGGCAAGCTGACCCTTCATGGCCAGACGAAGGACGTGTCCGCCGAGTATGTCGTCAAGCGCAACGGCGATGTCTACGAGGCGAGCGGCAAGATGCCGCTCAACTTCAAGGAGTTCGGCATCGACGTGCCCAGCTACATGGGCGTGACGGTGAAGCCAGACATCGAGACGACCACTTCGTTCAATTTCAAGAAGACCTAGAGGCCGTACATGCGTCAGTTGTTTGTTCTGTTCGTGTTGCTCGGGCTCTTCGCACCCATGAGTGCGGAGGCCTACCCGTGGATGATCCGCCACGGTTATTCCAGCTGTGCCGCGTGCCACGCGGATCCCTCGGGGAGCGGGTTGCTCACCCCCTATGGACGGGCCCAGTCCGAGTTGTTGCTGGCCGCGACCTACGGAAAGACGAAGGAGGAGGTCAGCCCCAGCACCAACTTCCTCTTCGGCGCGGCGCCCCTGCCGGAGTGGTTGAACCTGGGGCTGTCCTTCCGGGGCGGTGCCCTCGTCAACCGGGTCCCCACGGCCACCAACGTCCGCCCCTTGCAGATGGCGAGTGACATCCGCGCCCAGGCCACCTTCGGTCAGTTCCGTGCCAACGCCAGCCTGGGCGTCGCGGTGCGGCGTGCCCTCCTCGCCTCCCTGACGCCTTGGGAGGGCAACAACATCGTGTCCCGCGAGCACTGGCTCGCCTGGGACAACGAGGATCAGACGGTGGTGGTGCGCGCGGGCCGCATGAACATCCCGTTCGGTCTGCGCAACGCAGAGCACACCACCTGGGTGCGGGAGCGCACGCGCACCGACACCAACGAGCACCAGCAGTACGGCGCGGCCGTCGCCTACAACGGGGACGGGATTCGTGGCGAGCTGATGGCCATCGCCGGCAACTTCCTGGTCAACCCGGATCTCTACCGGGAGCGCGGCTACTCGGGTTATGTCGAGTGGGCGCCACGCTCGGATCTGGCCCTGGGCGTGAGCAGTCTGACCACCCGGGCGCGCTATGACATCGACTCCCGGCAGCCCGGTTTCTGGCGGCAGGCGCACGGAGTCTTCGGCCGCTGGGCCGTGGCGCGGCCAGTGGTGCTGATGGGCGAGGCGGATGTGCTCGTCAACTCGTCACGCGAGCAGGACGCGGGGCTGGGCTATACGGGCCTGCTCCAGGCGGATGTGGAGCCCGTGCAGGGTCTGCACGTCCTCTTGTCGGGCGAGGCGTTGAAGACCGTGGGAGGAGCCGGAACCAGCGTGGGCGCGGGCCTGGGCGTGGGCTTCGTCGTCCTGCCCCAGTTGGAGTTGCGCTTCGATGGCTTCGCGCGGCGGACTCCCACGTCGAATGACAGCGGCATCAATTCCTTCACCCTCCTCTCCCAGTTGCACCTCTCGCTATGAGCGCTCTCATGAACCGTGGGTTGGCGCGGGCCTCTGTCCTGGGCATCGCTTTGTTGGGGGCCTCCTCCGCGTGGGCGACGGGCAATTTTCCCAACGTCGTCCGGTCCGAGCTGGGGCTCTCCTCGTTTCCGTCCTGCATCCTCTGCCATCAGGGCAACCCCGCGGTGGGGACGGTGGTCACTCCCTTTGGCACGTCGATGCGCGCCAAGGGCTTGATATTCTACGACGAGGCGTCATTGAAGACGGCGCTGGCCGCGTTGGACGCCGAGAAGGTGGACAGTGATGCGGACGGCGTGCCGGACATCGAGGAGCTGAAGACCGGCCGGGATCCCAACCGGGCGGAGACGACCTCGGGCGATGGAACGCCCATCATCGATGATGTGTTGCCCGAGCCCACGTACGGTTGTGGGGCGGCGCCGGGTGGCCTGTCGATGGGTCTGGCGGGACTGCTGCTCCTGCTGAAGCGGCGTCGCTGAGGAGCCGCGCGCGGGGTGACTCCGCCCCGCGCGCATGCCGGAAATGCCCGGGTCGGGGTTGGACCGTCTGTCCGCCGTCTGGCCCGGGTGGCGTTTCCGCTCCGCGCCGCCGTGCCGTTATTCCGTGGCGGGCGCGGGCAGTCCGGCGGTGTGCAGCCGGGTGAAGATGTGCATCAACACATACAAGGCGAAGGCGGCGTCATCCACCCGGTGGTTGGAGCGGGCCCCGAGCGTCTGCAGCTTGAGCAGATCCCCTCCATCCACATGCAGCAGGTAGGCCTGGGCCGCGATCGTTCCATCTCCCGCGAGCGCGAGTCCCCGCCGCGCGGCATCGAGGCAGGCCTGGATGCACGTGCCGTAATCCCCGGACGCGAAGGCTCCCTCCGCCGCCCGTGCGTGATCGAACAGGTCCGAGGGTGCCAGCGCGCTCGCGGCGCTCAGCGGCCGTTGTCCCGTCAAGGAAGGGGGCGCGGTGGCTGGCTGCTGCGAGCCAATGGCGGGCATGCTCCGCGAGGGCTTGGGTGCCATCGCGGGAGACATGGCGGGTGCCGCGGACGTCCTCCCCACCAGGTGCTGGTTCAACTGGGCCTCCAGGCCTCCCTTCGCTCCCCGGGCGGGGGCCACGGCGGGGGGAGGCGCGCGAGGCGGCGGCACGATCTTCTTGGCGCGCAAGTCCTGGATGACCAGCCGGGTGATGGCCTTGAGCGCGTCCATCACCCCCCGGCCGCTGACGGCCTCGGTCTCGAAGTCGGGGACGGCACGGGGATTGAGCGCCTCGCGCAGCTCCTCCACGGGCATCGCCGTGGGCAAGTCCCTCTTGTTCCACTGCACCACCAGGGGAAAGCGCTCCAACCGGATGCCCTGCTCCAGCAGGTTCTCCTCCAGGTTGGCCAGGGACTCGCGGTTGGCGTCCATCATCTCCGGCTGTGAGTCCGCCACGAACACCACGCCGTCCGCGCCCTGCAGCACCAGCTTGCGCGTGGCGTTGTAGAAGACCTGGCCGGGCACGGTGTACAGCGCCAGCCGCACCGTGCAGTCGTTCACCCGCTCCACCTTCACGGGCAGGAAGTCGAAGAAGAGCGTGCGGTCTCCCTCGGTGGCGATGGACATCATCTCGCCCCGGTGCGCGGGGCGCACCGTTTCGAAGACCTTGCGCAAGGTGCTCGTCTTGCCGGACAGACCCGGTCCGTAGAAGACGATCTTCACCGCCACTTCTCTGGCTACCAGGTTCACGCTGCTCACGGTGTCAGCTTACCTAGAACGACTCGCTTCCGAGCGCCAGTTGCCGACGGCACGTTCGCGGGCGTCCCCGACAGGTGCTCGTTCGCCAGGAGCGCGAAGCACACCGCTTCCTTGGCCCCCTCGGGCAGCCCCAACGCATCCACCGGGCGCACCGGCAGGGGCGCGAGCCTCGCGGTCAGCCGCTCCATCAGCACCGGATTGCGGATGCCTCCCCCGGAGACGTACACCGCCTCCAGGGTGAAGCGCGGCAGCAGCCACGTCTCATAGGCTCGCGCGGTGGCCTCCACCGTGAACGCCACCGCCGTGGCCATCAAATCCTGTGGCGAGACGTCCCGGGCGCGCTCCCACAACCGCGTCACCAGACTGTCACCGAAGCCCTCGCGGCCGGCGCTCCGGGGCGGGGGCAGGGCGAGGAAGGGGTGCGAGAGCAGTTCCTCCAGCAGTCCGGGCACCACGCGGCCCTCGCGCGAGAGGCTTCCATCCAGGTCGCACTGGAGCCGGCCCTGGGTGAGCCGCCGCGCCAGCCCGTCCATCACCATGTTGCCCGGCCCGGTGTCGAAGGCGAGCGTGTCCTCGAGCCGATCGCCCACCACGCTCACGTTGCCGATGCCGCCCAGGTTCTGCAGGGCCCGCGCCACGCCCGGCTTCCGGAACAGGGCCCAGTCCAGGTAGGGCACCAGCGGGGCGCCCTGGCCTCCCGCAGCCACGTCCCGGGTGCGGAAGTCGCTCACGACGCGGATGCCGGTGCGCTCGGCGATGACGGACGCCTCCCCGAGTTGCAGGGTGGAGGGCGTGGCCGACAGGTGCGAGGGCAGGTGCGCCATCGTCTGTCCGTGCGAGCCGATGACGTCCACGTCCTCGGGGCGGTGGCCTCCCCGGGCGATGGCCTCCAGCGCGGCCTCGGCGAAGCGCTCGCCCAGGGCGAAGTTCAGCTCGCACAGCGAGCGGGCGTCATCCGCCGCGAGCACCCGCTGGGTGAACTCCAGCGGAAAGGGCCGCGAGACATGCGACAGCAGGGTGATGCGGACCTCGGGTCCCGTGCCCTCGATGCGGCAGAGCACCGCCTCCACCGCGTCCACGCTGGTGCCAGACAGCAACCCGACGCACAGGCGCGACGGGGGAAGGGCCGAACGCGAGTCCATGCCCTTGAATGTAAGCGTCCGCGTTCCCGGTTGCCGGGTCCGTTCGGGGTGAACGACGAGAATCCTCCACTCGGCGCTCGCCGGGCGCCCGGGCAAGGGGTGTGTCGGCGGAGGGGCCTCCCCATCCCAGGGACGCCCGGGGGACGGGACTGCGCGGACGCGCGCTTCCGGGCGCGGCTTCACCCAGGCGCGCCTGATCCTTCCTCCACCGGCGGATGCCCGGGCACTCGGGCGGTTCGAGCACCTGGGGTTCGATGGCGCATTCTCCGCTCGCGGGTGGACCCGTTCCGGAGGGGCCTCCGGTTCGTGCCGGGGGCGGGCGGGGAGGAGGCGTGTCCACCACGAGCCTCACGGGCGGGGACTCCCGGGGTGGCGGGGTGACGGGGGGCGCCTGGGTCACCCCGGGCGGAGGAGACACCCGCTCGGGGGGATTCATCGCCGCGCGGACCGGGGCGGACCGCGCGGGAGGTAGACGCGGGGCGGGCATGCTCGCGGAGGGCATCTCCTCGAGCCCACTTCCCCGAGGCCCCTGGGCGCTCTCGATGACACGGCTGTCCCGGGAGGGCGCGGTCCGCGCGCGCCGTCCACAACCGCTCACGTCGTTGCCCCACAGGGTGGGCGTGCCCCAGGTCACCTGGATGCAGTCCTCGGCTTGCGCGCGCACCGAGGTGTCGCGCACCGTGGCGCTCATTCCCAGGCTGATGCCCTGCGAGGCCTGGGTGAGGGTGGCGCCGTCGATGACCGTGCCCCGGCCACCTCGGACGCGGATGCCATACCAGGCGCCCTCCGCGCCCTGTGAGGTGAACTCCACCGGGAGCTCCGCGGTGCCCCGCACCAGCAGCGTCCCATCGACAATGAGCTCGACTCGTTTGGGATCCACTCCGGATCCCAGAGCGTCATCGGAGGCGGCGATCACCTGCACACCCGGCTCCAGGGTCAGCTTCGTTCCCCAGGGAACCGTGACATCGCCATGCAGCACATAGGGGCTGCCGCTCCGCTTCCAGACGGTGTCCCCGGACAACGCTCCCTGGACGTCCGTCGCGGCGGACGCAATCGCGGGAAGCAGGAGCATCAGGGTGAGGAGCACGGCACGCATGGCGCGCCCAGCGTACCGTCCGCTCCAAGACACCGTCCAGGAGATCGCCCCAGGCTGGCTGCTCATCAGGCGGCGCGGATGACCGATGGAGGACAGGTTCGGGACCCTGGGTTTCCCGTCTTCCTGTCCTCCCTCGAGCAGGGACAGCGGATTACTTCAGCAGACCCTCGGCCTTGAGGGCCGCCTGCACCTGCGGACGCGCGCCCACGCGCTCCTGGAAGCTCTTGAGGTGGGTGTACGGGCTCAGGTCGACGCCCGTGTGCGGCGCCCAGCTGAGCACCGTGAAGAAGTAGGCGTCGGCGACGGTGTACTGCTCGCCCTGGAAGTAGGGCTGCTTGCCGAACGTCTCGTCCACGGACTTGAGGCGGATGGCCAGCAGGTTGCGCGTCATCTTCTTCGTCTCCTCCGGCAGGGTGGGAATGAAGAGCGAGCCGAACGGCTTGTGCAGCTCGGTGCCGATGAAGTTGAGCGTCTCCTGGAGACGGTAGCGCTCGAGGGTGCCGTTGGCCGGCGCGAGCTTGGACTGGGGGGCCTTGTCGGCGATGTACTGCACGATCGCGGGGCCCTCGGTGAGGACATTGCCGTCATCGAGCTGCAGGGCCGGCACGTACCCCTTGGGGTTGATGGCGTTGAAGTCCTTGCCGGACTCGGTCTTCTTGGTGCGCAGGTCCACCTTCTCGATGTCGAAGGTCTGTCCCGCCTCGAACAGGGCGATGTGGGGCGAGAGCGAACAGGCGCCAGGGGTGTAGTAGAGCTTCATGGGGTGTCTCCGGGTGGAAATGGGCCTGGGTCGACAGGCGGCGGATATGTTCCCCATTCGCCAATGGGTTGCCATCAATTCGCATCGCCCTGGCCCGTGACTTTTCTTGGCGCGATGCGTCATCGGCGGCGACTCGAGGCGCGATTCGCGTCGCCGCGAACGGTGAGTAGCGTAGCCGCCTCTGGAGAACACGCATGCCCACCAAGATGAAGCGAACTTCCGCCAAGCCGGCCCAGCGGAGCGCGAAAGCAGCAGGCGGCGCGAAGCCTGAACCCCTCGGTTCGCGGACGGACCCGGCCGTCGTCGCGTTCCTGCGCGAGCTGGATCATCCGCTGAAGCAGGAGGTCGAGGAGATCCGGCAGCTCATCCTCGGCGTCAGCCCCGAGATCCACGAAGGGATCAAATGGAACGCGCCGAGCTTCCGGACCACGGAGCACTTCGCGACGTTCAACCTGCGCACCAAGGACCGGGTGCGGCTCATCCTCCACACGGGAGCGAAGACGAAGGACACCGCGACGACGGGGATGACCATCGCGGATCCCTCGGGCCTGCTGGAGTGGCTCGCCAAGGATCGCTGCCTCGTGACGATCAGCGACGCCAAGGAGCTCCAGGCCCGGCGGGCGGCGCTGGAGGCCATCGTGCGCGAGTGGCTCCAATGGCTTTGAACCCTGGCGTGCTCGAGCTCCTTCCGGCCTTTCAGTGACGCCCGCCGAGCCGGGCCAGCACGGCCGTGCCAATTTCCCCGGTCCCCGCGGGTCGAATACCCGAGGGGACGAGATCGGCGGGGAGGGCACCTGCTTCAATCGAGGAAGCCACCGCGACCTCCACCGCACGCGCCTCCTGCTCGAGTCCAAGACCCCAGGCTCATCGAGCTCGCGACCGGCCGCGTGGTGGAGCGCTGGCCCGAGCTGGAGACGGGCCGACAGTGCAGCAGCATCCCGCATCACATTCCCCGGCCTCCGCCGCTCGCGTTGGATCCCCAGGGAGGCCGCCTCGCCGTGGGCACCGCGAAGGGCATCGAGGTTCTTCACTTTCTCCAGCCGTGAGCTCGGGCGAGGCACCAATGCCCTACATCCCAGACTTCGACACAGACGCAATCCTTGGCGCTCTTGATGCCATCAGCCAAAAGCATCCGGAGTGCGTATAACCAAAAAAACAGGATGTATTTGAAAGCGCGGGACTTCGCGAAAGTCCAACCAAGGCGTTCTCATTGAATGGAAACGCCCATGCGTTTCCTGGCATGGCCCACGCTGATTCTCACGGTGTGTAGGCCTTGTTTCACTTCCGCTTCACCAGGAGCGAAACGACTTCTTCTAGGGGATGAGTGAAGATTCGATGGTCGAATGAAATCGAAAAGACACTCGCGATTGCTGCTATAGCGCGAACTTTTCGCCGAGGCTTTCGAACCCCGGCTCCGGACGAACCCGGCCCGCTTGGAGGCATCGCTGAAGCGCTCGCACACCCTGGTCTTCCCCACGCCCTCCCTGTACTGGTTCGTCGCGGGCATCGTCATGATCTACGTGGTGGTGGCGGCGCTGCTCACCCCCCTGTCGCTGCACCTGCTTCCCCGGGGTGCGATCGAAAGCCTGCTCCGAAGCTACTTCGGATTCTTCATCCTGCTGTTCGGCATTCCCTGCGGCATCTACGTGATTGGCTGGCGGGCCAGTGACATCTTCGCCTGGATGCGCGCGCCGCGCTCGCTGGAGCTGGACGACGAAGGTCTGCGCGCCGCCGATACCCGGATCGCGTGGCGGGACGTGAGCGCCATCGTCGAGCAGTACAATCACGACCGGGTCGTCCTGCGTCACCGCGACGGGACCTATCGGTTGCGGCTGAATCTGTGGAGCGACGCGGAGGACCTGAACCACGAAGTGGTCGGCCACGTCGTATCGAGGCTGCTCGAGCGCGTGAACCGCCAGGTCGCCGCGGGCCAACCCGTGCACTTCGGTCCGCTGACCCTCAACGACGACGGGCTGACCCACAAGGGGCGGCTGATGCGTTGGGATGAGATCGAGAGCATCCGCTTCCAGGACGAAGTAGACCACGGCGTGGGGACCCGCGAGCTGGTCATCGTCGCCCAGGGAAAGCCCCGCAAAATCGATGAAGCGAAGGTCGTCAACGCGCCAGTTCTGCTGGCCTACCTGTCAAGCCGCCTGAGCGGCTGACTTCCACTCCCCCCAATCACAGGCGTCACCTCATGGAAATCTATAGCTCCTCTCAGACGAAGAAGAAGACGGAACAGCCGCGCGAGATCTACTACTCCCGCATCAAGCTCATCTCCGGCGCCGTGATCTGGGCACTGGCCATGGCCTTCTTTGGTCTGCTCACCTACCGCTCGATGGGGGAGACCGGCGCGATGGGCTTCTTCGGAGTGATCACGTTGGGTGCGGCCTGGATGTTCTTCAACTGCGTCAAGCCCCTGGGCAGCCTGGACAAGCCAGCGCTGATCATTGGCAAGGACGGCATCCGTTTCGATGATGGCCTGCTGATCGGTTGGAACGACATGCGGGAAAACACGTACATCAACCAGATGTACATGGGCATTCCGATCCTCAAGTTGGTCCAGATCAAGACCACCCTGGCCAAGCCCAAGGTCAAGAAGATGCGCGTTGCCGCCCTTGCCCTCAATAGCGACGAGTATCTGGCGCTCTGTGACAGCTACAGCCAGGGCTCGATCCCGTCAGCCACGCGCTGACACGCCCGCGCATCATTTCCTCGAGAGGCAGGGTCAAGGCCTTGCTTCCTCGAGGTGACGGGTGCGGTGGCGCTAGGCACCCGAGGCCAGCGGCGCGTGGACTGGCGGAGCCACGGGCACGGTGAAGAAGAAAGTGCTCCCACGAGCGGGCTCGCTCTCGACCCAGATACGGCCCGCGTGCGCCTCGACGAGGCCCCTGGCGATCGATAGCCCGAGCCCGGCCCCGCGGCGGTCTCCTCGCCGCGCCTGCCAGAAGCGATCGAAGAGGTGCTCGAGCGCCTCGGGGGCGATGCCCGGCCCGGTGTCTCGGACCCAGAAGCGGACCACCTCTCCCTCCGCCCGGGCCCCGAGCGTGACCTGGCCTCCGTGTGGCGTGAACTTCAGCGCGTTGCCGAGCAGGTTGGAGAAGACCTGCAGGAGCCGCTCCCGGTCCGCGCGCACCCACGGCAACTCCTCGGGCACGTCGAGGGCCAATTGGAGCTCCGATGCCAGCGGGCGCGCCGCCTCGAAGGCCTCCTGGAGGAGGGCGCACGTGGGCTCCGGATGCACCTCGACGGCCAGTTGGCCCGATTCCAGGCGGGCCACGTTCAGCAGATCCTGGATCAGCCGATCCATGCGCCGGGCGGAGCTGAGGATGAAACGCAAGGGGCCTTGGGCTCGCGGCTCGCCGACCTGGGCGTGCTGCCGAAGCAGCATCTGGGCGCTGAGGACGATGGCGTTCAGCGGGTTGCGCAGATCATGCGCCACCACCCCCAGGACGTCGTCCCGGGCCCGAGTGGCCTCCCGGGCGGCCCGGTAGCGCCGGGCATGCTCGATGGCGAGCGACGCCCGGGAGGCCAGCGTCTCCCCCAGCCGCAGCTCGTTCTCACCATACCGGCGTTGGGGATGGGACGAGATGAGCGCGAGCGCTCCCAACAGGTGTCCGTTGGCCACGAGGGGCACGCACATCATGGAGCGGGGATTCAGCTCCCGTAGGGCCTGGAGGTGCGGCTCGCTCTGGGCGATGGACTCGATGAAGCCGGGGGGGACCTCCGATATCAGCTCCGGCCGCCGCGTCCTCATCACGGTCCCCAAGAGGTACGGACGCCGGCGATCCAGCGGTATCTGCTCCAGGATCTTCGCGAGGCGAGCCTTGGCCGGGTCGCGATGCGCGACCTTCAACCGCCACCCCCGTCCGTTCTCCACCAGGTCGATGATGCAGCAATCCGCCAGGGAAGCCGCCACCTGCTCCGCGGCGCTCGACAGCGCCTGCTCCTCATCGAGGGTCGAGAAGAGGAGTTCCCCCACCTCGGTCAGGAAGTGCTCCTCCCTCTGGCGCATCACCCGCTCGGTGATGTCGCGGAGGACCAGCGTGACCAGCCTGGAGCCGTCAGCCTCCAGCTTGGACAAGGTGGCCTCGACGGGAAACTCCTCGCCCGTCCTTCGAAGGCCGGACAGCTCCGGGCGGCACGCTCCGGGAGGGCGCTTCGCGGCCGGGCCGGAAGCGAAGTCGTGCACGCGCTGGCCTTGGGCGCGGCGCAAGCGTTCGGGGAAGAGGAGCTCGAGCGGCTGGCCGAGCAGCTCCTCCTCGCGGTAGCCAAACATGCCCTCCGCGGCATGGTTGAAGAGGACGATGCGCCCCCTCTCATCGATGGAAACGATGGCATCCTCGGCGACGGAGATGATGCCCGAGGCTCGGGCCTCCGAGGCGCGGAGCGCTTGGACGAGCGGACTCTCCTCGTTCCTCGGCAGCAGCCGCCTCACGAGCCCCGCGAGTGTCATCAGGAATCCCATCGACACGATCAAGCCGCACGCGTTTCGCGCACCCCTCCATTCCAAATTCCGATTGGCCAACGCGCACAGACCGCGATGTACTCCTCGCCACGGCTGCCAGGAGCCGAGGCAAGACTCCAGGGCGACTGCCATTTCCCTCCAGGACGACACACCTTCCTGGTAACTCCACCATGGACAGACGTCCGCAATCCGGTAACCACCACGCCCAGCTCGTCGAGCGCTACCTCGAGACCCAGCTGGCGGGAGACGTCCGGGGCACCTTGCGCCTCCTCGACGAGGCGCTCGCGCACGGCACCTCGATCACCGATCTGCAGTGTCACGTCATCCAGGCGGCGCAGCGCGAGGTGGGCCATCTCTGGCAGGGCAATCAGATTGGTGTGGCCCAGGAGCACCAGGCGAGCGCCATCTCCCAGCTGGCGCTCGCCCACTTGTTCTCTCGGGCCCAGCCCGAGCCCTCCCGGGGCATCTCCGTGGCGGTGGCCTGCGTGGAGGGAGAGCTCCACGAGTTCGCGGGCCGGCTGGTGGCCGACTTCCTGGAGCTGGCCGGCTTCACGGTGAGCTACTTCGGGGTCAACCTGCCCATCGACAGCCTGGTCGCGGTGCTCGAGCAGGAGCCATCGGACGTCGTGGCCCTCTCGGTGACGATGACCTTCAACCTGCCCGCGTTGCGAAGAACGATCCAGGCGGTGCGCAAGTGCCTGGGCGAGCACCAACCCATCCTGGTGGGAGGCCCCGCGCTCGTCGATGCACCGGGTCTGACCACCGAGCTGAATGTGCTGACCGCGGGTCCGTCACCGTCCGAGTTGGTGGCTGGCGTCCAGGAGGCGCTGCGGGAACGCCGCCACTGACGGGGATGGGCGCGGTTTGGCCATGGGGATGTCGGAAAAGTCCTTTCTCGCGCCGACGAATTTCGTCCACGACCTTGGTCACGCTGAGCTGGTAATGGCCGTCGCTGCTCTGTCCAGGCCGCCGACGGCCGATAGAATGCGTCTCAGTAGACGGCGAGTCCGAGCGACCACGAGTTGACGAAGCCGCTCAACTCCGGGCGGGAGTTGGGCAGCCAGTCCTGGGTCCAGCGGAACGTGAGGCCCAGGCGCGTGGTCAACTCCAGCTCGGCGAGTCCTCCGAAGGTGACGTAGGGCCGGGAGGCCGCCGTGGAGGACAGGGCGCCTCCCTCGGTGGCGGACCACGCCCGGCCTCCGCCGACGAAGGGCCCCAGGTGCAGCCGCCACAGGTTGATGGGGTACCACTGCGCTTCGAGGCCCAGGCGCACGTTGTAGAAGGCGCTGAACGCATCGGAGGCGAACTGCAGCCGGGTGTCGGCGAGCAGGCCGAACTTCCGGACGGGGTAGTAGCCGAGCGCGAAGCGGAAGCCCGTGTCGCGGTGGCTCTGTCCGCCGGGCAGCGCGAGGCTGTCGTTGCCCACGCCGAACTGGTACGAGAATCCCTGACGGTTGAGGGGCGCGGAGCCGTTCAGCCACATGCCCGCGCCTTCCTCTCCCGACAGCAGGGCCTCCGACAGGTTCCGGAGGTCTCCTGGCGCGAGTTCATCGAGCGGGACGATGCGCTGCTTGCCCCGGGTGTCCATCAGGTGCACCGGGTGCTGCGGGTGCACCGCGACCGTGCCCTCGTAGCGCGCTCCCTCGGTGGCGGCCAGGCTCACGCCGACCACCACGCCGACGACGACGACGAGCACCAGCAGCCTGTCGATGCCCTGGAGATTGCCCAGGGAGCCGCCGGAGGAGCCGCCGCCGGACGAGCCCTTGGGAACGGGCGAGGCCCCATGCACCCCCGAGGGCAGCTCGGAGGAGGTCGGCGGAGTCCGTTGGTAGACGGGCGGCTCGTAGTAGGGCAGGCCGTAGGTCTCGACGTAGAACGACGGCACCCAGTGCCCGTGATGGGTGGTGAGGTAGCCCGGCGGTGGCGGTCCTGGCGGAGGCTCCCAGGCGATGGCGGGTTCTGGATCCGATGTGGTCGAGAACTGCTGGATCGCGTACACCTCCCGTCCGCGTTCCTGTGGCGGCGTGCTCACGAGCCGTTCCATCTCCGAGCGGGGAATCTCGTAGAGGTGACCCAGACAGCCGCTCGTCATCATCGTGACCAGGCACAGCAGGGCCACCGCGCGCGAGGTGCCTCCGGGCGCCGACCGTGTGTTGTGTTCCATGCACGTCTCCTGACCGGACCCGTGGATGCGGGAGGTACGGGAGGGCGAGCATAGGACGCCTGGGTTCCTTGCGTGTGGCCGGTGATTCGCCTCCTTGGGTACTGGCGTCGCCTCCGTGGGAAGTGTTCTTCCCACCCATGCCCAGAGAAGTGCCCACGGACGTTCCGGGAAGCCCTTTTCCGTTCCACCAGAGGACACACCGTGGGGCATGACTTCTGCACATCGGGGCGCGGCTTCGGACGGAGGTTCCATGGCGCGATGGCGGCAGGGTGTGTGGGGGCTGTTGGCGGTGGGGTTGCTGGCGTGTGGACCCGAGTCGGATCCGGCCACGGCGACGCTGACCGACAGCACCTCCGGAGACACGGAGTCTTCTCCGCCTCCCGCCGTCGAGCTTCCCTCCTCGGGAGAGGGCGTTCCGCCTCCTGAGGGCGAGTCCGGTATGGGACTGCCCGCTCGGGGTGACTATCCGCGGGTGCAGACCCGGGTGCCGGTCATCGAGCTGCGCATCACTCCGGAGAACCTGGCGCGGTTGGATGCGGATCCCGCGTCGAACGAGTCCGTGCCGGTGGTGATGGTGCTCGATGGCCAACAGGCTCCGGGTCAAGTGCGCTACCGGGGCGCCAGCACGCGCACCCTGCCCCAGAAGAGCTTCAAGGTCGAGCTGGACTCCGGCTACGCGCTGGATGCCCGGGATCATTTCGAGCTGCTCGCGAGCTGGCTCGACAGCGGCAAGCTCACGGAGAAGTTCGCGGTGGACCTCTACACCGCCCTGGGTCTGCCGGTGCCGAGCGCCCGCTACATCCGCGTGAGCATCAACGGCCAGCACAACGGGCTCTACCTGGACATGGAGCACGTGGGAAAGAAGTACCTCGAACGCCATGGCCTGGAGAAGAAGGCCGCCATCTACCGCTGTGGCCACCGCAATTGCGAGCTGACGCTCCATGCGGGCTCCCACCAGACCGATTTCGAGAAGAAGACCCAGGAGGCGACGGGGCGCGCGGATCTGGAGGCGCTGCTCGCCTGGGTGAATCGCAGCGATGACGCGGACTTCGAGACGAAGCTGGCGCGGCGCGTGGATGTGGAGGCGTACCTGGGCAACCTCGTCGCGGACATGCTCATCTCCAACAACTACATCGAGGACGCGCGCGGCTACTGGATTCACGAGACGGTCAAGGACCGGTGGCAATACACGCCGTGGGATTTGAACAACGCGGTGATGTTGCACTGGCGCACGTGGGCGCCCACGGATCCTCCCATCACCAACCGCTGGCCCCAGGCGTTCAGTCTGTATGATCCAGTGGTGCAGCGGCTGTACGAGCAGCGCGTGCGCGAGCGCCCGGCCCACAAGCCCACCTGGAACGTGCTCAACACCCGCATCTGGGATCGGCCCGCCCTGCGCGCCCGGATGATCTCGAAGCTCGAGGCCGCGCTCTTGGGTCCCTTCTCCGAGGCCCGGGCGAATGCCCACCTCGACGCGCTCTGGGCCTTGGTGGAGCCGGAGATGCGCAAGGATCCCTACGTCTCGCCCGCGCATCTGGCGCGCACGCGCGAATTCATCCGCACGTATGTGCGCGAGCGCCGCGCCTTCCTGCTCCAGACCCTGAGCACGCTCCGGGCCCAAGGCGGCGGCTCCATCGTCATCCAGGAGGTGGCGGCGGGAAGCACGGGCTATGTGGAGCTGTACAACCGGGGTTCCTCCCCGCTGTCGCTCGCGGGTCATGAGCTGACGAATGATCTGCGCGCCGTCTCTCGGTTCCGGTTGCCGACCCGCACGTTGGCGCCGGGCCAGCGCCTGCGTCTGGTGGCGGACGGCGCCCCATCCAAGGGTCCCCTGCACCTGCCCTTCACCCTGTCGTTGAGCGAGGGCGGCGAGGTGGGCCTCTTCAATGGCAACCTCCTGTCGGACACGGGCAAGCCTCTCGTGTACGGCCCGGTGGACGCCGTCTATTTCGGTCCGTCGCCCGCCAACACGGTGTATGGACGGCTCACACCGGGCGGTGAGGATTTCGGCCGCCGTCCGCGTGCTCCCTGAATCCAGCTTGTGCTTCCAGACGGCTCGGGCTGTAAGCGGCGCATGGACGACATCGTGATTCGCGTGGCGGGGCCGGACGACGCGGGACTGCTCTCCGTGCTGGGCCGGGAGACCTTCGTGGATACCTTCGTGAAGGGCTTCGCGATCCCATATCCGGAGGAGGACCTGGCCACCTTCTTCGCCCAAGCCTATACGCCCGAGGTCTATGCGCGGGCGATCGCCGATCCCTCACGGCGCGTCTGGTTGGCCGAGCGCGGCGGCGAGGCGGTCGCCTACGCCACGGCGGGTGATAACGCCCTGCCGCACCCCGAGGCGCGGCCGGGCGAGGGCGAGTTGAAGGCCTTCTATGTCCGGCGTGAGATGCATGGCTCGGGTCTGGCGTCGCGGTTGATGGACACCGCGCTCGCCTGGCTCGATCCGGAGGGCGGGCGGCGGCTGTGGATCGGCGTCTGGTCCGGCAACGTGCGCGCCCAGCGCTTCTATGCCCGCTATGGGTTCCAGAAGGTCGGGGAGTACGAGTACCCCGTCGGCCGCGTCCGCGACCGGGAGTTCATCCTGCGGCGCGGCTGACCGTCGGGACGCGCTATGATCCGGGCCCCATGTTCCTCCGGCCCTGGCGCAAGCACCTCGTGCTCGTGCTGCTCTGCATGTGCCTGTCGCCGCGCCCCGCACGGGCGGCGGACGACTTCGATCATTCCCTCGCGCAGGCCCTCCGCCTCTACGAAAGCCTCGAATACGAGGCCGCGCTCGCCGAACTGGCGCACGCCAGGACCCTGGCCCAGGACTCCGGGCAGGACGTCCAGGTGTCGCTCCACGAAGGCATCATCCTCGCGAACCTGGGCCGCTGGGAGCGGGCACGCGATGCCTTCCGGGCGGCGCTGCTGAAGGAGCCGGAGGCCACGCTGCCTCTCATGGTTCCTCCCAAGGTGAAGAAGGAACTCGAGGGCGTGAGGAGCCGCGTGCGCAAGGAACTGGCGAGCGCGCGGGTCCGGGAGCCCAAGCCCGAGGTCTCCGCGTCCCTTCCGGCTCCGGCTCCGGTGGCTCCCAGCGATCGTCCGGAGCAGGCCGCCGCGCCCAGCTTGACGCCCGCCATGCCTCCGCCCACGCCGGAGTTGACACCCCAGGTGGAGGTTCGTGCCGCTCGCGGGCCCGTCCTGCCCTGGGTGCTGCTCGGCACGGGCGTGGTGGCGGGGGGAATGGGCGGCTATTTCGGATGGACCTCTCGCGGGCAGATTTCCTCCGCGCGCGAGGCCTCCCGGCAGTCCGATGCCGCCGTCCGGCTGGACGAGGCGCGCGGCAGTGCCCGCGTGGCCAACATCCTCCTGGGGGGCGCGGGACTCGCCGCCGCCGGTGCGCTCGTCTCCTGGCTGCTGCATGACGGGGACGCGGATTCCACTTCTCTCGGAGACTCTCCATGAGGCGTTCTCTTCAATGGCTCCTCTGGGCGGCGGGAGGCCTGATGGCCTGCACTGTTCCGGAGCTGTCGACGCTCGGCCCCTTCTCCTGTGAAGACTCGAATGCCTGCGCCAAGGGCTACGTGTGTGTGTCGGGCCGCTGCTCGCCCCCGGGTACCGAACCCGAGCCCGAGCCCGACGATGGGCTGCCTCCGACGTTGTGGGTCAGCGTCCCCCCTCCGCCCGAGAATCCAGCGCGGGTGGGCGGGACGACGTACACGGAGGTGGGGCAGAACGGACAGCCCCTGCCCGTGGCCTGGCGGAGGGATCAGGAAGTGCCGGTGGAACTGAGCACGAACTCCTCCGTGCCGCTGGTGCTCGAGATGAAGGGAACCGACGGGCAGGTGGTGCGGGTGGACGCGGTGGCCTTCACCGAGGGCTGTACGGCGCGCCAGTGCGTCAGGGCCGCGCTCCCGCTCTGGAAGCCGAGGCTCGACGCCTCGCGCGGGGCGCTCACCTTCGTGGCCACCGCGCGCTCCCGGTCCGGTCTCACCACCGTGCACGAGCAGACCCTGCCGGTGACGCGGTGGAAGTGGGCCTATACCGTCTTCGACGCCACCTCCGACAACGAGGAGAACTCCCTGGATTCGGCGCCCGGCATCGGCGCGAAGGGAACGGTGTTCGTCTCCACCTACTTCACGGAACTCATGGCGCTCAGCCCCGAGGGACGGGCGCTGTGGACTTCGCCCCTGGGGGGAGAAGGCGCGCCGATGGTGAGTCCCCAGGCGGATGGGCGCGAGCTGCTCTACGTCCGCTGGTATGGGGATAATGATCGGGGCGGGGGCCACCAGTTGTACGTCTATGACGTGGCGACCCGGGGCCTGTTGGGGCAATGCCCGCAGAAGCTCAACGCCAATCTCTGGTTCGACTCCTTCGTGCTCGGGGACGTGGGGGGTGGCGTGGAAGGCGCGATGACGGCGACGTACGGCGGTGCCGCCGGGGCGTTCCTCGCGTTGACCGGTGGCGCTTCCGGACCGGTTCCCCAGTGTCAGTTCGTCCAGCGGGAACTCAAGCCCTCCGAGCGGGGCAACCTGGTGTTCCGGGACGGGGCCCTCTACTACTCCGGCCCCTTGTCCCGGGCGATCAGCATCGCGACCGGCTCCTTCACGGCCCGTTCCGGATGGCCCATCGCGTCCGCCTCTCGGACGGGGGTCAACGGGCTGGCCGTGTTCGATGACCTGCTCGTCATGGGAGAGGGCTACACCGATGATTCCTCCAGTGCCGGGGGCATCAGCACGTTGCACACGAGTGGCACCCAGGCGGCGGTGTCGCGCTATTCGAGCGGTCCGGTCTCCATGCCCAGCGTGGGGGCGGGAGGCGTGGTGTTCGGCGTGGACAGCCGGGAGGGCCGTCTGGTGCGGGCCTCGCTCATGGGCAGCGGCTTGCCCCTCCTGTCCAAGGAGCGGGGACTCGCCAATGACCTGGCGCCCACGTTGGGGCAGGGCGGGCTCGTCTACGCCATGCGCTCCGGAGAGGTGGGCGTCTGGTCGGCCGCGGACCTGTCCCTGCAGTGGAGGTGGTCCCCGCACGGCGAGGAGGAGAGGCCCCTGGCTCCGCCTGTCCTCGACTGCACTCGGGATGCCCAGGGCACGCCCATTCCGGGCCGTCCCGGGGTGCTCTACGCCTCCATCTACAACGAGCTGCACGCGCTCGTGGTGGACAGCGCCGGGCTGGACGCGGACGCGCCGTGGCCGAAGCAGCAGCATGACGAGCGCAACACCGGCAATGCCTCCACCGCCGTGATGCGCTGTCCGTGAGGCACCCGCGCGTCAGGGCGGGTTCACCGGGCGCTCCAGGCCCTCACGGTGATGCCCAGTCCCACGGACCATTCATCGCCCCGGCGCACTCCCGCGTCCGCGTGCACATGTGTCGCGGAGAGGCGTAGCCAGAGCGGCTGATCATTCACGGCGAGCAGCAGCCGTTCGAGGCTCGCCTCGGCGCGGGTCCTTGGTCGCATCGAGCCATCCAGTCCCATCGTCCACCCGGCGAGGGCCGTGGCGCGCGCCACCCACCACCCGTCGTCCGTCTCGTAGCCGGCGTCGAGCAGCAGGGTGGTGAAGGGAGAGAACTCCTGGGTGGTTCCCTCGGGCGAGTCGCGCAGCGTATGGCTCGCGGCGGGACCCACTCCCAGCCACACCCTCGCCGAGGGCGAGCGCAGGGGATCCACCAGCAGTGCCGCCCGGCCCGTCTCCAGGGTCCAGCCCGCCCCTTCCCAGACGCGCCGCTCGTAATGGCCCGCGCGCACGGAGAAGGTGAGATCGAAGGGGAAGGGAATGCGCACCGGGGGCAGGGTGGGCAGGAGGATGAAGCCCTCCGTCAGATGGCGGCGCAGATTGCCCTCGTAGAGCGTGGTGGTGAGGCCGCGCCGGGAGGAGCCCCCTCGCGCCTCGGTGACGAACATGCGGTGGGTGTTGAGCCAGGGGGTTGCCTTGCTGTGGCTCGTCCGAGCGGTGCGCCGCAGGAGGGCCGTGCGCAGCTCGGGCGTGAATCCCCCGTCCGTCCCCTGGGCCCCAGCGCCGAGCAACCATCCCTGGCCCGGATCGAAGCAGGTGGTGAAGGAGTCTCCGGCCGCGTCTTCCACGGAGCACGGAGACTTCTCCTCCGGGCCCGCGGAGAGCAACAGGGCGAGCGCGAGTGCGATCATCCCAGGCCTCGGCTCAACGGGAGGCCATCGAGGTAGCGGAGCGGCGGGCGGGGGCCCACAGCGAGAAGCGCAGGCCGGTATGGGCGGACCACTCCCAGGCCGGAGGCACGCCCTCGAGATCGTCGCGCCACTGGCCCCGTCCCTCGAGCACGAGGCTCACGGGCTGATCGTTGATGGCCAGGAGGATGAGCTCGTAGCCGGCGCGCATCCGCAGCCGCTCCGGACGCAAGGGCCGCCCGGCGATTCGCTCCGCGAGGAGGATCTTCTCCACCTCGGCGCTGGCGGTGAGGTGGTGGAAGCCATTCGTATCGAGCGTCAGGTCTCCCTCGAGGGTCGCTCCGGGCACGAGGGTATAGAGCCTGTGGGTGCGGTCGTACTCCAGCGAGGGACCCGCGCGCACACGCACGTAGGAGGAGAGGTCCGTCGAGTGCCACAGGTCCAGCGTGAGCTGGCCGCCGACGATCGTGAGGAAGCTCGTGTCGATGCCGCCGCGCCGCACCTGCTCCAGGCGCAACACCTCCAGCCAGGTGCCCAGGTCGAGGCTGAAGTCGACGCGGCGGGGCTTGCCGACGAAGGTGGAGACGCGGATGAACGGTTGGGAGGGCCGGGCATTGGTGTCGTAGCGCAGCAGCGTGGCGTCGAGCGAGGACTGCTCTCCCAGCACCAATTCGGTGTCGAACAGGGTGACGCGATGCATCCGCTGCGCGCGCCGGGTAGGCGTCTCGGTGACGATGCCGAAGTCCAGGCGACCGCGCGACAAGGCCCGTGCCTCTCCCTGGCGCCACTGGGGGCTCCACCCACCGCCGAGCCACACGCGCCGGTGCAGATCGAAGTTGAACTGCATCACCCGGCCGCGCTCGTCCCGGTACCAGCCGGGAGGTGACTCGGCGATGGCGGGAACGAAGACAAAGCCCGCCTCCGCGCGCCAGCGGGCTCCCTCGGGGGCCTGGCTGCATCCGGTGACGCGCTCCAGGAGGCGAGTGCTCTCGGTCCCATCCGCCTCCAGCTCCTTCTGGGGCACGGCGAGGCAGCGCCGCGTGGCCTCGTCGCACTGCACCCGGTACTGGACCACGGGGTTCTGGGGCGTGGGCATGAGGCGCATGCAGTCGGTGGGGGCGCCGTAGCGCAAGACGGGCAGGGGCTCCTCCTTCGCGGCGAGCGTCGGCAGCGGACGGAGCGCGGTGTCGGGCGCCTGGGGGGCCTCGGTGCCTCCCGTCTGGGAGAGCAGGAGCGCGAGGAGCGCGGCGGTCATCATGATGAACAGGCCTCCGGAGTGCTCCCACGGTACGCGGGAACTCAGGAGGGTGGCGAGATTCAAGGACCATGCCTCGCGCTCTCCGCCCGCTCGGGACGGTGCGGACGCGCCCGGGATGTGAAGGGCGAGGCACAATGGGCGGGGCTGATGTGAAGCCCCGTGCACGGTCCTCGTGAATCAGCCCGAGGGGCGCCGTTTTCGTGGGCGCTTCGTGGCGGTGGCCGGGCCGCGGACTTGGGGGGACAGGGCATGCAGGGGCGCGTGTTTCAGGTGCCGCCGGGCCTCGGTGGCGGACAATCCCGTGAAGTGCATGGCCAGCGCGAGCTTCACCTCGTGACCCGCCGCTTCGAGGAGCCGCTGGGCCGCGGGCGGGGTCAGGTCCGTCAACTCCGCCACCATTCTCGCCGCGCGCTCGCGGAGCTTCTGGTTGGTGGGCCGCACGTCCACCATGCGCCCCCGGTAGACCTTGCCCAGCATGACGAAGGCCGTGGTGGTGAGCGCATTGAGGATCAACTTCGTCGCCGTCCCCGCCTTGAGCCGCGTGCTGCCCGCGACGAGCTCCGGCCCCGTCCTGGCCAGCAGCACATGGTCCACCGACAGGTCCGGGCCCGGTGGGTTGCAGCACACCAGGACGGTGCGCGCGCCCCGCTGACGGGCCTCGTCCAGGGCCCCTCGCACGAAGGGGGTCCGGGCGCTCGCGGAGATGCCGCACACCACGTCCTTCGGATTCACGCCCAGCCGGCTCACCGAGGTCCGCCCCGCCTGGGCGTCGTCCTCCGCGCCTTCCACGGCATGCGTCACCGCCCGGCGGCCACCGGCGATCACCGCTTGGACTTGCCGGGGGGAGGCACCGAAGGTGGGAGGGCACTCACTCGCGTCGAGCACGCCGAGGCGCCCACTGGTTCCCGCGCCTATATAAAGGAGGCGGCCTCCCGCCTGGAGGGCATCCGCCACGGCCCGCGCCACTCGCGCCACTTCCTTCAGCGCGGGGCGGACCGCTCGGACAGCGGCCTCGTCCTCCCGATGCAGACGGCGGACGACCTCTTCGGGTGAGACGAGGTCGAGATCCTCCGCCTGGGGATGCAACCGCTCGGTGGGGGGGAGCGCGTTCCGTGTCGAGCGCGATCTTCCCTCCCGCGAGCCCACGGCCTTGCTCAGGCCGCCTTGGTGATCTTGCCGGCCTTGATGCAGCGAGTGCAGGCGAGCACGCGCGTCGGAGTACCGTTCACGGACGCCCGGATCTTCTGCAGGTTCGGCAGGGTCCGCTTCTTGGTCTTGTTATTCGCGTGGCTGACGTTGTTGCCAACCAGCGGCCGCTTGCCGCAGAGGTCGCATTTCCAGGCCATGACTACTAACTCCTTGAAATCAGGGGCAATTTGACAGAAGCCCACCTGAGAGGGGCGGGACCCTACCCACAAACCACTGGAAAATCCAGCCAGATCCGGCCTCAGCGCCGGAGGACGGGCTTCTTCTTGAGCATCTCCTGGATCAGGCGCGTGGCGCGCATGCCGGCCAGGAATTCTCCCTCCAGCCCCAGTCCGGGGAGGACCTCACGACCCGCGAGCAGGAGGTTCTTGGTGGGGGTCTGCTGCTTCAAACCGGTGACGCCCAGGGCCGCTTCCGCGTCGAAGACGTAGTGGGGGTGGGGCATGAGCCGGCTGCCCCGCACCGCGCTCGCGTCCAGGTAGGGCGCCGAGCGCAGCAGGCGCTTGCCCTGGGTGAAGGGCATCACGGCGTCCAGGTGGGCGTCGATGCGCTGGGCGAGCGTCTGCAGGTAGCTCTCGCCCAGGTCCCGGATGCTCGCGGGCACGAAGCCCCCGGCGCACACCACCCGGAGCGCGGGGTCCTCCTTGCCATCGGCGGAGCGGGCCGGGTGGATCTGCACGAGCAGGGCGCCCAGTTCGGCGTCCTCGGTGTCCAGCAGCACCAGCTCGCCCATGCCGCGCGGGAGCATCGCCTCGGGCACCACCCAGTTCACCGCGAAGAGGAGGGACTTGATGGTGGACTGATCGAGCTGATCGCTCAGGCCCCGGTGCTTCTTTCGGCCCGTCATCAGACGCCGCAGCGCGCCCGCGTCCGTGGCGGACACCAGGCACGAGGCCCGGTAGAGGGTGTCCGAGCGCAGCAACTTCACCCCGGAGAAGCGGTTGCCCTCGAAGTGCAGCTCCTCGACCACGTAGGTGTCCGTGTTGCTGGAGCTCAGGAGGTCTCCGCCCAGCTCCTGGAGCCGGTCGAAGAGCAGTTGCCGCAGGCCGTCGCGACCGCCCGGGTAGCGCCAGGGGGTCTGCAGGGCCTGGGACAGGGGCCGGGTGCGCGCCAGGGCGGAGGTGGGGTGATCCAGGTGGATGGCGAAGGGCCGCAGGCCGCGCAACAGGCGCGAGGGGGCGTCCTCGCCCGCCAGCCGCAGCTCCGTTTCCAGGCCCGCGTGCTGACCCTTGCGCCGCTTGAGGTTCCAGGCGTCCAGCAGGCCGTCGGGGGGCAGGGGCGGCCCCTCCTTGAAGAAGGCATCGGACGGCTCGTGCTGGCGGAGCGAGGCCGAGAGGTCCGCGAGGACGCGCTCGCCCTCGCTCCCGAATTCACGGACGAATTCGGCGCTCCGGCGGGCCAGGTCGGCGTGCAGGTCCAACCGGTGGTGCGGCATCACCAGTTGCAGCTCGGGCACGTGGGGCTGCTGGTGGCGTTGCAGCTCCGTGGTGAGGCCCACCTCGGTGAAGGCCTCCTCCACCGCGGGCATCGTCTTGAGGGACGGGGCGATGAAGGGGGCGTAGGGCAGCAGGTATCCCCCATGCTCGTAGCCCGGCCCGGTCCCATCGTGTTCCACCAGCAGCACGCCATAGCCCCGCTTGGCGAGCATCACCGCGGCGAGCGCCCCCCCGAGCTGACTGCCCAGGACGATCACGTCGTAGACGTGCCGGGAGGGGGCCGTGGACGAGGGGAGTTGCTTGGGTCTGGCGGCGGGCATCGGCATCGCGTCGCGCACACTACACACGTTGCCCGGGGCCTCGCAGCGCTTTCCCACTCCCGTGGGTCCTTCGGGGTGGCGCATGATGGCCCGGGGGTGGTCATGAACGAGCCGAAGCGAAAGGCGTTGATCATTGGCGGCGGAGTCGGGGGGCTGACGGCGGCGCTCGCGCTGGGCCAGCGGGGCTGGGAGGTGGACGTCTTCGAGCAGGCACCCGAGCTGCGGGAGGTCGGCTCGGGGGTCATGATCTCGCCCAACGCCATGAGCGTGCTGTTCGGGCTGGGGCTCGAGCGGGTGGTGGAGCGGGGGGTGACTCTGTCGCGGGTGGAGGTCTGCACCTGGGAGGGCAGGGCGCTGGTGCGCGAGCGCTCGGAGGACGTCCCTGGGACGGACGTGCCCGCCGTGCTCTTCCACCGCGCGTCCCTGCATGGCGCGCTGCACGAGGCGCTGGGGGCCGGAATTCGCGTCCACCTGGGGGCCCGCCTGTCGCGTTTCGAGGAGGACGGGGACGGCGTGGTGGCGCGCTTCGAGGATGGACGGGAGGCGCGGGGGGAGGTGTTGGTGGGCGCGGATGGGTTGCGCTCGGTGGTGCGGGCTCAACTCCATCCGGGAGAAGTCCTCCGTTACGCGGGCTATCCGTGCTGGCGCGGGCTGGCGCGCGGCTTCTCCCATCCAGAGCTGCCTCGGGGGTTGTTACAGGAGACGCAAGGACGAGGGGCTCGCTTAGGCGTGGGCCATGTGCGCGAGGATCTGGTGTACTGGTGGGCCACCGCCGACTGGCCCCAGGGAAAGGCCGTTCCAGGAGGAGACAAGGCCTTCCTGGGAGAGATCTTCCGGACGGCGCATGCGCCCCTTCCGGAGCTCATCGCGGCCACGCGCGAGTCGGACCTGTTGCGCAACGATTTGCTGGACCGGTTGCCGCTCGGACAATGGGGGCGGGGACGCGTGACGCTGTTGGGCGACGCGGCCCATCCGATGATGCCCAACATGGGGCAGGGCGCGTGCTCGGCCATCGAGGACGGGGGCGTGCTGGCCCTGGCGCTGGAGCAGGGGGCGGATCCGGTGGAGAGTCTTCGGCGCTACGAACGCGTGCGTCAGGCACGGACCCGGTGGCTGCAACAGCTCTCGTGGCGCTTTGGCGTCATCGGCCAGTGGCGCCAACCCGTGGGGGTCTGGCTGCGGGAGCAGTCCATGCGCCTGGCTCCGGCCAGCGTCCTGCGGAGGCAGTACGAGCGACTGTGGGGCTGGCGGCTGGGGGCCGACGGATAGGTCCGTTCAGGGAGGCGTGTCCCCGGGCTCCTTCGCGGGGTTCCACCGGGGAGACTCTTCCGGACCGGGACGGCCCTCGAGCAGTTCGTGGGGGCCGAACGAGCCCTTGTAGCGCAGGGACGCGCAACCCTGGACGCGATAGCCGAGGTACACGTGCGGAATGCCCCGAGCCCGCGCCAGCTCCACCTGGAACACCACGTTGGCCGAGCCCGGTGACGCACGCGCGTAGGCCGGATCATAGAAGAAGTACACCGCGCTCCAGGCGTGGGGGGTCTCGTCGCAGATGCCCAGTCCCACCAGCTTGGGGCCGCCCTCGGCGGTGTCGTCGTAGTAGGCCACCTCTCGTGCGGAGGGGTGGGGGAAGGCGAATTGCAGGAAGTAGTCCCGCGCGCTGAGGGGCGAGGCGTTCCACTCGCGCGTCTGCTCTCGTTCGCCGTGCCAGACGTGGTAGAGCGCCAGCCGCTCCTCGTCCACGCGGGGTGGCCCTACTTCCACGCGCAGGTGGGCACACGCGGCGCGGGCCCGGCGCTGGCTTCGGTTGGGCTGGAAGGTCGCGGTGGGGATGCGCAACGAGACACACGCGGCGCAGTCCTGGCACGCGGGCCGGAAGTACATGGGGCCGAAGCGGCGCCAGCCCCGCGTGAGCAGCCGCTCATACTCCTCGGGCGTCACGTCCTTCATCAACACCTGCTCCATCGAGGAGAGCTGCTCGGGCAGGTAGCCGCACGTGTCGGGCGGCTCGATGGAATGTCCCACGATGGTGGCCATGCGGCTCGGGGCTCCGTGGGGGTCAGCCCGGCTCGCCGGGATTGCGCAGGCTGTTGTCTCCCACGGCGGGCCCAAGGGGGGACACCACGCGTCCAGCCTCCAGCCGCACGCCGCCCGTGACGGCCAGCTTCACCACCAGCGGGTACAGCCGGTGCTCCTCCGTCAGGATGCGCGCGGACAGCGCCGCCTCGTCGTCTCCGGACAACACCGGCACCGCCGCCTGCGCGATGATGGAGCCCGTGTCCATGCCGGAATCCACGAAGTGCACCGTGCACCCGGCCACCTTCACGCCCTTGTCGAGCGCCTGCCGCTGGGCGTGCAGCCCCGGAAACGACGGCAGCAGGGATGGGTGGATGTTGAGCACCCGGCCCGCGAAGCGGCCGAGGAAGTCCGCGCCGAGCAGGCGCATGAAGCCCGCGAGGCACACCCACTCGACCCCGGCCTCCACCAGCAGATCTCCGAGCGCCCGCTCGAAGTCCACCCGTGCGCCGAAGCCCTTGTGATCGAGCACCCGCGCCTCCACGCCCGCGTCCCGCGCCCGCTGGAGCGCGAAGGCGGTGGGCACGTTGGACACCACGAGCGCCACCTCGGCGGGGAAGTCCGCGCGGGCGCACGCGTCGAGCAGGGCCTGCAGGTTGCTGCCACCGCCCGACACCAGCACGCCCAGCTTCGCGCGGCCGCTCATGGCGTGATGACCGCCGTGGCCTCTCCCTCGCCCGCCTCGATCCGGCCGACCTCGGAGGCCTCCACTCCGCGCGCCTCCAACAGGGCGAGCGCCACGGCCACGTCCTCGCGCGCCACCACCGCGATGAGACCCAGGCCCATGTTGAAGGTGTCGTACATCTCCTCGCGCGCCACGCCGCCCAGCCGCTGGATGAGATCGAAGATGGGAGGGCGCTTCCAGGTCGTGTCGTCGAGCACCGCCCGCGTCCCGTCCGGCAGGCACCGCGGCAGGTTGCCCGGAATGCCGCTGCCGGTGATGTGCGACAGGCCCTTGACCTTCACCGTCTTCATCAACGCGAGCGCGTCCTTCACGTAGATGCGCGTGGGCTCCAGGAGCGCGTCGACGAGCGGCCGCTCCAGGCCCTCGGGCACCTCGTGCGGCGCGAGCTTCGCGTCTTCCAGCAGCACCTTGCGCGCCAGCGAGTATCCGTTGGAGTGCAGGCCCGAGGACGCCAGCCCGATGAGGGCGTCACCCGGCTTCACGCTCCGCCCGTCGATGATCTCCGAGCGCTCCACCACGCCCACGCAGAAGCCCGCCAGGTCGTACTCGCCCCGCGCGTAGAAGCCCGGCATCTCCGCCGTCTCCCCGCCCAGCAGCGCGCACCCCGCCTGCTCACACCCCTGCGCGATGCCCTTGACCACCTCGGCCGCCGCGTCCACCTCCAGCCGTCCGGTGGCGAAGTAGTCCAGGAAGAACAGCGGCTCGGCCCCGGACGTGAGGATGTCGTTCACCGACATGGCCACCAGGTCGATTCCCACCGTGCCGTGCCGTCCCGCCTGGAAGGCCACCTTGAGCTTGGTGCCCACCCCGTCCGTGCCCGCCACCAGCACCGGCTCGCGGTACTTGCCCGGCGGCAGGGCGAACAACCCGCCGAATCCGCCCACCCCGGCCAGGACCTCGGGCCTCATCGTGCGCGCCGCATGGGGCTTGATGCGCTCGACGAAGGCATCCCCCGCCTCGATATCCACTCCCGCCTGCTTGTAGGTCGTTCCCACGCCCGGCCTTGTACCGGCTTTGCCCTCCCCGTGTCTCGATTCCCCATCAGGTGGGTATCTAGGCGACACTTGGAATGAAGGAGGGGAGGGACAGACGGAATTTGACCCTGCTGACGGGGAGGGCTTAACTCGCGTCCGCGATGGGCGCCGAGGAAACCCTCTTTCAACGTTTCGGCAAGGAGTTCTCGAAGGGCACGACTCTCTTCCGCGAGGGAGAGGCGGGCAAGGAGATGTTCGTCCTGCAGTCGGGACGGATAGCCATCTCCAAGCGCGTGCGCGACGAGGAGAAGGTGCTGGCCGTGCTCGGTCCGGGGGAGTTCTTCGGCGAGATGGCCATCATCTCCAACCGGCCGCGCAATGCCACGGCCACGGTGAGCGAGGACGCGAAGCTGCTCGTCATCGACCCGAAGACCTTCGAGGGGATGATCCGCGGCAACGCGGAGATCGCCGTGCGGATGATTAAGAAGCTGGCCGAGCGCCTGTCCGAGGCGGACGCCCAGATCGAGAATCTGCTGCATGGAGATCCCACCAGCCGGGTGGTGCACCACGTGCTGCAGGCGTGCCGCACGCGCGGAATTCCCACCGATGAAGGGATGGAGATCGATCTGACCTTGCGCGAGCTGCCCCGGCAGCTCGGCGTGGGCGAGCCCGCCATCCGGCTCGTGTTGGATCGGCTGGATCGCGCGGGGCTGGTGGTGCTCGGCGATGACAGGCTCACCGTGCAGGATACGGCCCGCCTCCACGACTTCCTCCAATACCTGGAGATGAAGTGGAAGTTCGGAGACCTCTAGCGTGAAGCTCCAGATCCTAGGCTGCCATGGGGGTGAGCTTCCCGCGTGCCGTACCACGTGCTTCCTCGTGGACGACGTGCTCGCGCTGGACGCGGGCGCGCTCACGAGCACGTTGTCGCTCGAGCAGCTGTGCCAGGTGGACGACATCATCGTTGGCCACAGTCACTTCGATCACGTGAAGGATCTGCCGCTGATGGCGGACCTCATCATCGGGCGGCGGGACAAGCCGGTCACCATCCACGCCTCGCGCGAGTGCGCCCGGGCCCTGCGCGAGAACATGTTCAACAACGCGCTCTGGCCGGACTTCACGCGCATTCCCACGCGCAAGGATCCCGTGCTGCGCATCAAGGCCTTCCGGGCGGGGAGCACCTTCCAGGTGGGCCCCTACACGGTGCAGTCCGTGCCCGTGCACCACCCGGTGGAGTCGTGCGGCTTCGTCATCACCCGGGGCCGTACGTCGCTGGCCATGAGCGGGGACACGGGCCCCACGGACAAGCTCTGGAAGGTGCTCAACCAGACGCCCACGCTCAAGGCGCTCCTCATCGAGACGAGCTTTCCCAACGCGCTGCAGCAACTGGCCGACGTGTCCGGGCACCTCACCCCCCGCACGCTCGAGAGCGAGCTGGCGAAGTTCGAGCGCGACGACGCGACCAGCGTGCTGCTCTACCACCTCAAGCCCGCCTTCGTGCAGCAGGTGAAGAAGGAAGTGGCGGACATGCCCGTCGAGGTGCTGGAACTGGGGGACATCTTCGAGTTCTAGGGTTGGGAGTTGACGGCTCCCGGGCAGTGGGATTAACCGGGGCCTCCCATGGCCTGGTTCTCCAAGAAGCCCCGTATCGCCACCACTCCCGAGCCCGTCGAAGCCCCCAGCCGCATGCAGGGGCTCTGGGCCAAGTGCGAGAGCTGCGACGAGATTCTCTACCGGCAGGAGCTGGAGAAGAACCTCAACGTCTGTCCCCACTGCGAGCATCACCTGCCGTGGCCGGCGCGCGCCCGCCTGGCGTCGCTGCTGGATCCGGACAGCTTCGAGGAGTTCGACAAGGAACTCGAACCGCAGGATCCGCTCGGGTTCTCCGACTCGAAGAAGTACAAGGACAGGCTCCGCTCCACGCGCAAGGCGCTGGGCGAGAACGACGCCTTCATCTCGGGCGTGGGCCGCATCGAGGGCAAGCAGGTGTCGGTGGGCTGCTTCGTGTTCGAGTTCATGGGCGGCTCCATGGGCTCGGTGGTGGGCGAGAAGTGCACGCGCGTCTTCGAGCGGGCGCACGAGCTCAAGTGCCCGGCCATCGTCTTCTCCGCCTCGGGCGGCGCGCGCATGCAGGAAGGCATCTTCTCCCTCATGCAGATGGCCAAGACGAGCGCGGCCATCGCCCGCTTCCGCAACGTGGGCAAGCCCTACATCTCCGTGTTGCTGCACCCCACCACGGGTGGCGTGGCGGCCTCGTTCTCGTGGCTGGGGGACGTCATGCTCGCCGAGCCCAAGGCCCTCATCGGCTTCGCCGGCCCGCGCGTCATCGAGCAGACCATCCGCCAGAAGCTCCCGGAGGGCTTCCAGCGCTCCGAGTTCCTCGTGGAGCACGGCATGCTCGACGCCATCGTTCAGCGCAGGGATCTGCGCGCGAAGCTCAATCAGGTGATTCAGCTGCTCGGGTAGCCTCCGCGCCCGCGCCCCGCCTGATGACGCCCCGTACCCCCGCCGAGGCCCTGGAGTTCTTCTCCCACCTCAGTCCCTCCAGCATCAAGCTGGGTCTGGAGCGCGTGGAGGCGGCCCTGGAAGCGCTCGGCCACCCCGAGCGCCGTTTTCCCGCGCTGCACGTGGCGGGAACCAATGGGAAGGGGAGTACGTGCGCCTTCGCCTCGGCGGCCCTCCTCGCGGCGGGCCATCGGGTGGGGTTGTACACCTCTCCGCACCTGGTGCGCGTCAACGAGCGCATCCGCGTGGACGGGGTGGAGATCGCGGACGAATTGTTCGGCCAGCGCATCCTGGAGGTGCTGGAGCGGCACCCGGAGGCCACCTCGCTCACGTATTTCGAGTTCGGCACCGTGGTGGCGTTCTGGCACTTCGCGCGCGAGGCGGTGGACGTGGCCGTGGTGGAGGTGGGTCTGGGAGGCCGCCTGGACGCCACCCGCGCGTGCCAGCCGCTCGTGACCGCCATCACCCCGGTGTCCTTCGATCATACGGAGTACCTGGGCCACACCCTGGAGGCCATCGCCGGGGAAAAGGCCGGCATCCTCAAGCCCGGCGTCCCCGTGGTGGTGAGCCGCCAGGAGCCCGAGGCGCTCGCCGCCATCGAGCGCGCCGCCCGGAACGTGGGCGCTCCCCTGGTGCTCGAGGGTCGTGACTTCTCCCTGGACGCCCGCTCGGAGGGCTCGCTGGTCTACCAGGGGCCGGGGATGTCCCTGGAGGGGCTGACCCTGGGGTTGAGGGGCGGCCACCAACGGCAGAACGCCGGAGTGGCCCTGGCCTCGCTGGAACAACTGACTTCCCGGGGGGTCCAGGTCTCCTCGGAGGCGATCCGCACGGGTTTCGCCGGGACGCGCTGGCCCGGACGGCTGGAGGAGTTGGGGGGCTCGCCCCCGGTGGTGCTGGATGGGGCGCACAACCCGGCGGGTGTCCAGGTGCTGCTCGAGGGCCTGCGCTCGCTCTATCCAGGCCGCCGGGTGCACTGCGTCTTCGGGGTGGTGGCCGACAAGGATCGGGGCCCCATGTTGCGCGCCCTTCTCCCCGCGTGCGCCTCCGTGCACCTGACACCCTTGGATACCCCGCGCTCGCTCGCGCCCGAGCGCTACCTCGACGAGGCGCGTCCATGGTGTGCCGACGTGCGTGCCTACACCTCTTTGGATGCGGCGCTTGCCGGGGCCCTCTCCCAGTCGGCGAGCCATGACGTTATTCTGTGCACGGGCTCACTGTTCCTGGTCGGTTCCGTACGCGCCAAGCGAGGTGGAAACCTTGGCGCATTGCATCACAGTCCATAGGTTGAAACCATGCGCTTGCCGGATTGGAGAGCGGCGACTCCGACGGGTCCCCATACACCGACGGTCGATGAGGTCGACTTCCGGTCGCTCTACCAGAAGACGAAGTACGTCGTGGAAACAGCGGATGGCTGGTCGCTGGTCATCACCCGCTACCGCCCCGTCAAGCAGCCTTTCGCCCAACCCCTGTTTGGCGAGCCCCTGCTGCTGGTGCATGGCTTCTCCCAGAACCGGCATGCCTGGACGAGCGGGCAGTTCGTCAAGAACCTGCTGTTCTTCGGGGTGGACATCCACATCCTGGAGCTGCGCGGACACGGCAAGAGCTCCATCGACTTCCAGAAGGAGCGCGCCGCGCGCTTCCGCCGGCCGCTGCCGCCGGACCTGGACTACGGCTGGGACATCGACAGCTACTTCCTCTACGACCTGCCGGCGGCGGTGTCGGGGGTCAAGCGCATCACCCGGCGCGAGCGGATCTTCTATTGCGGCCACTCCATGGGCGGGATGCTCGGCTACGGCTACGCGGGCATCCACGACGACTTCGAGGGCCTCATCACCATTGGTTCCGCGGCGGACCTGGGCCGGGGGGCTTTCGTGCTGCGGATGCTGTCCATGTGGGCGCCCGCGGTCGGCGCGAGCATCGACATGGTGCTCGCCGGCATCAACCTGGAGAAGCGCCTGGGGCACAGGGGCCGCGAGCTCCTCGCCAAGGGCGCGTCCTCGCTGCACGCGGGACTGGCCCAGTGGCTCAAGCCCAAGGACGCTCCCGAGCAGCGCCGCTTCCACGTCATCCCCATGAATGACTGGCTGAAGTTCGCCGAGCGGCAGCTCGCCCGCGCGGAGCAACAGCCCCTCTTCAACTACATCACCACCCGCGTCAACCGGCTGAGCAATCCCGCCCGGGCGAGTGCCCAGGACGTGCGCTGGCTCTTGCGCGAGGGCGGTGAGCCCGAGCCGCGCAAGGTGGTGGAGCAGTTCGTGCGGTGGATCCGCGGTGGGGAGATGGTCTGCTACCGCACGGGGTTCGACTTCCAGCGCGGCTTCTCGAAGATCCGCATCCCCATCGCCATCATCTTCGGGGACATGGATCCCCTGGCCTCCCTGGAATCCACCCGGAGCGTGTACCACGCGGCCAAGAGCGAGTACCTGCTGTGGCGCCCGGTGAAGGGCAACAGCCACCTCGAGCTGACGATGGGGCACGACATCCGGCAGATCTGCTACGACATCAAGAACCTCATCGAGTACGCGCGCACCCACCGGACCCATAAGCCGTCGTTGCCCCGGCTGCGGTAACGCGAGGCCGCCAACAGAGAGGTCCACGGGAAAGTTGGAGCCAGAATGGCGCGTGCTACCTTCGAAGTGGCATGCGTTCGTTCATCGAGAAGCCGTTCCCCAAGGTCCTTGTCCTCGCGCTGCTCTCGTGCGTGCTGGGCCCGGCCCGGGTGCTGGCGCAGGAAGCGGGCAACCTCAACTCCATCACCAGCGTGAACGTGAGGGGAGGAACGGTGGAGATCGTCGGGACGAAGAAGCCCAACTTCACCACCTTCAGCCTGACGGATCCGCCCCGCCTGGTCATCGACATCGCCGAGGCCACCTTCTCTGGAGTGAAGGAGGACATCACGGTGGGCAACGGCACCATCACCGCCATCCGGACGGCGGGCTACGGCTCGGATGACTCGTCCATCGCCCGGGTGCTCATCGGCTACGCGCGCGAGGTGGAGACCGATATCCAGGCTCGCGGCAACACCCTGGTGGTGAGCGTGGCCGGTGGCGGGAGCGCCGTCGTGGCGGCGGCGCCCACGGGCACGGCCCCCCAGACGACACCCGGTGCGACCGCGGCGCAGGCCCCCCAGGATGCGGGGGATGAGCAGCAGCAACAGGAGCGCGCCGTGACCCAGGCGACGCAGGCGGCCCAGGAAGAGCGCAAGCGTCAGGACGCGGCGGCGGCCCAGGCGGCGCAGGCGGCCCAGGAAGAGCGCAAGCGTCAGGACGCGGCGGCGGCCCAGGCGGCCAAGGCCACGGAGGCCGAGGCGCGGCGGCAGGCGGAGGCGCGCGCCGAAGCCGAGCGCAAGTCCCAAGAGGAAGCCAGGCGGGTGGCGGCCCAGCAGGCCGAGCAGCAGCGCCTCCAGTCGGAGCGCGCGACCCAGGCGGCCGAGAAGCAGCGGCAACTGGACGAGGCGCGGGCGGCCGCCGAACAGAAGAAGCGCCAGGCGGCCGAGGAGAAGGTCCGTCGTGACGCGGAGGCCCAGGCGGTCGCCGAGGCGAGGCAGCGCCAGAAGGAGCAGGAGCGGGTGGCCGCCGAGCAGAAGCGGCGCGAGGAGGCCCAGGCCCGGCGCGAGGAGGCCCAGGAGGCAGCCGAGGAAAAGCGGCGTTCGAGGGAGGAGGCGCGTCAGGCCCGCACCGCCCAGGCGGAAACGCCGCGTCGCCAGGAACCGGAGCAGGGCTCGAGCGCCACCGTGTCCTCGCGCCGCAAGACGTTGACGCTGGTGGGCTTCAAGCAGGAGGCGCAGTCCTCGCGCATCTTCATCCGCACCGACGAGCCCGTGCGCTACTCGGTCTCCAAGGGGGAGCGGATGGTGGTGCTGGAGTTGGAGAACACCCGCGTGGATGCGAACAACGCACGCACGCTGGACACCTCCTTCTTCGACACGGCGGTGAACACGGTGCAGACGGATTCAGGCCCCTCGCAGACGGTGCGCGTGGCCATCCGGCTCAAGCAGCAGGTGCCGTACCAGACGCACCAGCAGGGCAACGAGTTGTCGATCGAGTTCCCACGCCCCGCCCGTCGTTGATGTTGATATAGGGGGGCGGGCCATGAGCTTGCTGATGCCGGTGGCGGCCGTGTTGCTCGTCTCGGCACAGCTGCCCCTGTCCACCCAACTGCAACTGCCCACGGGTCGGACCGTGGAACTGTCCGCCGACCACGTCCTGTACGCGCCGGAGCAGCGGGTGCTCACCGCTCGTGGGCACACCGAGCTGCGCTCGGGCACGGTGCTCCTGCGCGCCGACGAGGTCGTCTACGACCAGGCCCACGAGACGGCCGTGGCCAAGGGCAACGTCATGCTCGTCAACGGCCTGATGGCGGCCGTGGCGGACGAGGTGGCGGTCGACATCAAGTCCTCCGAGGCCAGCGTCAAGGGGGGCCTCTTCATGCAGAAGCGTGGAGTGACTCCCGAGCAGCTTCGCGCCGCCCGGACGCCCCAGGAGTTGCGCGACATGGGCGAGACGCCCGTGCTGCTGAGCGGCTCGCGCATCAAACGCACCGGGGAGGAGTCCTTCCAGGTGGAGGGGCTCGCCCTCGCCCCGTGTCTGTGCGAGGGCGGCCCACCGTCCTGGCGCGTGGAGGCCAGCCGCGCCAACGTGGTGTTGGGCGAGCAAGCCTCGCTCACCTTGCCCGTGGTGTATGTGCACGACGTGCCGGTGTTCGCGCTGCCCTGGCTCTACCTGCCCCTGGCCGAGCGGCGCTCGGGATTGCTCATCCCCAAGCCCACCACGAGCAGCCTCAACGGCTTCTCGTTGGAGCAGCCGGTCTTCCTCACGCTCGGGCGCAGCTACGACCTGACCTTCACTCCCGGTTTCTACCTGGGGGCCTCCGAACAGGAAGTCGCTCGCACCATCGCCGGGGAGACCCTCCTCCGAGAGGAACCTCGGACGACGGGCATCCGTGGGCCGCGGTTGCTCACCGAGTTCCGTTACGTGCCCGCCGTGGGCACCGAGGGCCGGGCCACGCTCGGCTTGCTCTATGACCTGCAGCCCGTGCGCAATCCGGTGACGGGTGGCTACTACCTGGACGAGGCCGGCGGTCTCATCCGTACGCGGCGAGGGCTCCGGGGCGAGGCCTCGCTCCAGCATCGCCAGGACCTGGGCGGCGGCTGGTACGACCGCATCGACGCCTTCGCCGTCTCCGACGGCTTCTACACGCGCGACATCACCGCCGACATCGTGGCGCGTGAGAACCAGTACCTGCGCAGCTCGGGCGTGCTCTACCACCGGGGCGAGGACCACTGGGTGGGCCTGGAAGTGGGCCTGCGCCAGGACATCCGCTGGGGCTACCCACTGCTCGGGGAGCCCTCGCCTCCCACCGGGGCCGTGTCCAGCCCCATTACCGCCGCGCCCCGCACCTTCCAGAAACTGCCCTCGCTCAGCTGGGTGCTGGCCGAGCGCCCCCTGTTCGACAGCCGGTTCATCGGCGGCGCCCGGGTGGAGTTCTCCCGCCTGTCTCCGCTGCTCTCCTCTTTCGGCGACGAGGGCTTGGATGGCCGCTTCGAGCCCGATGCCAGCGTCGTCCTCACCACGCCGGAAGGCACGGTGCGCCAGCCGGATCCGGCCCAGGGCAACGGCCTCTTCGATGGCGCGGACCGGGAGGCGCGCAGCCGCATCGACTTGAATCCCCGGGTGTCCACGTCCTTCGCCCTGGGTCCCTGGGCGCGGCTGTCTCCGGCGCTCTCGCTGCGCCAGGACTTCTACCTCGGTGAGGTCTCGGGCCGTACCGCCCAGCGCGGCTACCCCATCCTGGACCTGGTGGTGGACTCGCGGCTGTCGCGCACCTTCGACATCCAGGGCCTTTCCTTCAGGCACTCGCTGGAGCCGTCCGTGTCGCTGCGCTACGTGCCCCTCGTGTGGGGAGACCTGCCCTCGCCGGGGGCCGCGCCGGAACTCCCGGGCCAGCCCTACGACGAGATCGACTCCGCCCTGCCCACCACCCCGCCCGGGGTGGCCCGCCGCTTCCTGCACGCCGTGGTGGAGTTGAGCCAGACGCTCCACTTCCGCAAGGAGACCCTCCAGCGGGAACTCGTCCGGCTGACCGTGGGCCAGGGGTTCGACCTGTCACGACATGCCCCTACGTTTGGCCGGGGGTCGCTCCTGGAGTCGGATCCCATGGCACGTGACACCTTTGGCAGGCTTTCCGCCCGGGTGGGTTCGATCAGCGGGGGAGGCACCCTCCGCTATGACCCGAACTCCAATCAAATCGCCCAGTTGAGCGCGGATTTCCGCGTGGACCTCCCCAAAGGCAACATCTATGCCCGCTACGACGACCTGGAAGGGGTGGGGTCGGATCGCCTGCGCCGCAGCCTGGATGGCCTGGTGGGGACCGCTCGGCAGAGCCCCCAGCGGGCACAGTTCTTGACGGCCGGGACGCAAGCAACGCTCGGCTTTGGACTCGGATTGAGGTACGAGGCCATCGTGCAACCGCAGTCTCGCAGCGAGTCCCCTCTCAGTCAGCAGTGGATTGGAGTATCATACGGTCCGGCTTGTAACTGTTGGCGCGTCGAGGGAATCGCTCGGCTGCAGAGGGGACGGGCGATTCCAGACTTCGGTCTCAACCTCACGGTGACCGGAGTTGGAACGTTGGGAACCGGGGGTTAGGAATCCCGGCAGAGGGTGCATGGTTCTTCACTCCCTGAGTGATTCCCCCATTGATTCCCCCATTTGAGGAGGACGAGGTCTTTCGTGTCGGAACTCGGAAAACGTATCGGACAGCGCATTCGTGAACTTCGCACCCAGCGCCCGGAGCGCTGGACCCAGGAAGAACTCGCGGAGCGGGCTCAAATCAGTGTCTCCTTCCTCTCGATGATCGAGCGGGGCGAGCGCGTGGCCCATGTGGAAACCCTTGCCGCCCTGGCAAACGCCCTGAGCGTGAGCCTGGGCGAACTCTTCGCCGGAACGGAGGAGACCCCGGCGCAGACGGAAGATTTACTGCGGCCGTTGTCGGACTTCGCCCGCGCCCGGGGCCTGACGCCTCGGGATGTGGAGCGCCTGCTGGGCGTGGCGCGCGCCATGTTCAACGGCTCCGCGGCCTGATCGGCGAAGGCGGTGGATCTCCCACCGCCTTCGCTTGACTGGACGCCTGAGGGCCCGGGAAGATGGGAATTGTTGGCTGTGCGTCACTGACGGACGGCCTCCCTTCCTCTTCGACCGGAGTCTTCTCTGATGCGTCTGGGTCTCGCCGTTTGTGTGGCGATCACGAGCGGGGTGCTCGCGGCATGCGGCTCCCCGCTTCCGGCCACCCTGGAGTTCGTGGATGTGTCGCCGGCCCAGCCGCGGCTGGGGGAGATCACCACGCTGCGTTTTCGCGCCATTGATTCCCGGGGACAGCCGCAACCGGGCGTCACGATGACCTTCGAGGTCCAGGGTCCCGTCACCGACGTGGAGCTCAACCCCACGGAAGCCACGACCAACGTGGGCACCGGTATCGCCTCCACGCAGGTAGTGGCCAAGGGAGGCCGTGTGTCCTCCGTGGTGGTGATTGCCCGGGTCGGGGAGAAGGCCGCCACCAGCTCCGCGGTCACCTTCGCGGGTTCCAACTCCACCGCGCGCCAGTTCACCTTCCAGTGCGGCCCCATCTCTGGACCGGGCTCGGGCGGTGTGCACGCCATTGGCGCCTATGACGACACGCGCCACCTCATCGCGGGCGTGAAGCTCAACTGCATCGCTCACGTGGCGGATCGCAACGGTGATGGCATCGCAGGGGCCCAGGTGTCCTTCCTCACCGAGGCGGGCACCATCGGTCCCAGCTCCGTCAGCGTCACGGACGTGGTGGGCAACGCCCAGGTGCTCTACAAGACCTCGCTGCCGCTGCCCGAGGACGTGGAGCCGGGGACGTTCTCCTGGAGTCCTACCAACGACGGGACCCACACCGGTGAGTACCTCGCCCCCCTGTGGATGCACCCGTTCGAGTGGTCCGAGGATCCCATCGCCAACTTCGGCAAGGTGGGCACGTTCGTGGAGCCCCGTCGGCTGGATCCCGTCCGCCAGGTGGTCAAGGACGGCAGGCTCGTCACCCCGACGAACAACCCGCGCGACAACCTGGTCAGCATGATCGCCATCACCTCGGGTGAGGAGGCGTTCGACGACCTCAACAACAACGGTGTCTACGACGAGGGCGAGCCCTTCACCGACCTGACCGAGCCCTTCGTCGACAACAACGACAACGGCACGTGGGACAAGGGCGAGCGCTACGTCGACGCCAACGCCAACGGCACGTGGGATGGCAAGAATGGCAAGTTCGATCCCATCGGCCTCATCTGGGTTCAGGAGCGCATCCTGTGGACGAGCTGGCCCCACGCGCGTGACGCCGACGCGGCTCTGTCCAAGCGCGTCATCCTCCAGGTCAACCCCCTCGACAACGTCGCGCAGCGGATCGACAAGTACGGCGCGCTGCCCGTGTCGTTCATCGTGTCCGATCCTTGGTTCAACAGCCTCGCGCGCAACGCGGATGATGATGGGTGCACGTCGGGCACGGTGGGTCCCATCACCGTGGAGAAGCTCGGGACGGGCCTCGCCTTCACCTATCCGGCCTATACGTACATGCGCTACGTCATCAAGGACATCCGCGACCCCAACAATGATCCGCCGCCTCCGGACTACCCGGTCCTCCCGGCGACCACGGTCAAATGGGAGGTGAACGCGCTCTGCTCCTTCACGGCGTCTCCCGAGGCCGGACACAAGGTCGTCGTCACCGCGCCGCGCGTGTTCGGTGACTTCATCAAGTAACGCGGCCCGCCAAGGGCATTGACCCCAAGCCCCCGCCTCCGTAGCGTCCTGGCTGGCCGATTTTGGAATCAACCCGCCAGGAGATACAGCGCGTGAGTCAGCGGCAGAGCAAGTCGGAGGAGGCGGGGAGTCGGGAGAGCGAGCGCCGCCACACCATCCTGCGCGCGGCGATCGACGTCTTCGCGCGCAAGGGGTACCACGGCTGCCGCATCGCGGACGTGGCGCGCGAGGCGGGCGTGGCCTACGGGCTCGTCTACCACTACTTCAAGAACAAGGACGAGCTGCTGGAGACCGTCGCCGCGACGGGCTGGAGCGGCTTCGTCACGCGCCTGCGCGCGGTGGCCGAGGACGAGACTTCCTCCATCGAGCAGAAGGTGCATGGCATCGCCGAGGTGGCCTTCGAGGCCTACCGCGTGGACCCGCGCGCCGTGAAGGTGCTCATCCTGGAGATCGCCCGCAGCCCCGCGGGCGGCCATGTCGTCACCCGGCAGCAGGCCTTCCTCGACACCATCCGCATGGCCGCGGACATGTTCGCCCGGGCCCAGGCGGCCGGGCAGCTGCGCGAGGAGCTGGATCCCATGCTCTGCGCGTCCCTGCTCGTCGGCTCCATCGAAATGGGGCTCACCGCCTTCGTGTCGGGGTTGATGGAGGATCGCAGTCCCGAGGCGCTGGAGCGGGCCCGGACGCAGATCTCCGAATCCTTCCTTCGTGGCGTCCTCCCGAACGCCGCCCTCCAAACGGAGACGTCATGGAAACAGGACAAAACGTCGTCCGGTACCAGGCCGAAGGCGGGCAAGCGCGCCTGACGATCGATCGGGCCCGGGCGCGCAACGCGCTCTCGCCCGAGGTGTTGCGGGAGCTGCTCGCGGCGCTCGAGCGCGCCGAGGCGGACCCCTCCGTGCGCGTGCTGGTGCTCACCGGCGCGGGGGACAAGGTCTTTGGACACGGCCGTCACGCGGCTCGTGGACACGCTCGCGGGCAAGAGCCATGCGGTGCTCGCCCTGGGCCGCCGTGCCTTCTTCACCGCCGAGGACCTGCCGCTGCCCGCGGCTCTGGAGTACCTGTCCTCGCAGTTGTCGCTCAACGTGCTGGCCGAGGATGCCTCCGAGGGCATCTCCGCCTTTCGCGAGAAGCGTCCCCCGAAGTGGAACGACCGCTAGGAGAGCCCCATGCCGCTGTCGAAGGACAAGGTCATCGTCACCTGTGCGCTCACGGGCGTGCTGACCAAGCGGGATCAGTGCCCGTACATCCCCTATACGCCGGTGGAGATCGCCGAGGAGGCCCGCCGCGCGTATGAGGCCGGCGCCGCGGTGGTGCACATCCACGCCCGCGAGCCCGACACCGGCGAGCAGACGTGGAGCGCGGACATCTACGGGCAGATCAAGGACGAGGTGCGCAAGCGCAGCCCCATCATCGTCAACTTCTCCACCGGCGGCTTCAACATGGGGGTCTCCTCCGAGGAGGAGAAGAAGGAGCGCCTGGCCTACGTGGGGAAGACACGCCCGGAGATGGCCGCGCTCAACATGGGCTCGATGAACTACGCGAAGTACTCGGAGAAGCGCAAAGGCTTCGTCTTCGACTTCGTGTTCCCCAACCCCTTCTCGGACATCCTCCTGGCCACGCACGCCATGCGCGAGGGGGGCGTGAAGCCGGAGCTCGAGTGCTTCGACCTGGGCCACATCCACAACGCCCAGCCGCTGCTCTCCATGGGGGCGCTCAAGGGTCCGCAGCAGTACAGCTTCATCCTCGGGGTGCTCGGCGGCATCGCTCCCTCGGCGGAGAACCTGCTGGCCATGGCGCGGCAGATCGGCGCCGAGGACACCTGGGAGGTGATTGGCATCTCCAAGGTGCAGTGGAAGCTGGTGGCCGCGGCGCTCGTGCTGGGCGGCAACATCCGCGTGGGGCTCGAGGACAACTTCTACCTGGACCCCGCGGGCACGCAGATGGCCCAGGGCAACGGGCCGCTGGTGGAGAAGGCGGTCCGGCTCGCGCGGGACATCGGCCGCGAGCCCATGACGCCGGACGAGGCCCGGGGGGCGCTCGGCATCGGCCAGTCGTGGTGAGCCCTCTGCCGTGAGCCCTACTTGGCGGCACCCACGGAGGGCGCCCCGCCGGGGGTGAAGTCGAGCGCGAGCAGCGTCTGGGGATCCACCCACATGCCCTCCACCTTCGCGCCCCAGTGCAGATGGGGGCCGGTGACGCGGCCCGTGCCACCCACCTTGCCCAGGAGCTGGCCGCGTTTGACGCGCTGGCCGGACTTCACGGCGGTGGCGGACAGGTGGAAGTAGGACGTGTAGAGGCCCGCTCCGTGGTGCACGAGCACCGTGTTGCCCGCGGCGTAGTTGTCGCGCGTCATCACCACCGTGCCCGCGTTGGCGGCATACACGGGCGTGCCCTTCTTCCCGTCCAGGTCGGTGCCGAAGTGCTGGCTCTGCTTCTGGCCATTGAAGGTGCGCAGATCTCCATAGGGAGCGGTGACCCGTGCCTTCCGGGGCAAGGAGAAGTTCTCCGCGAACAGGGGGTCGGCGAAGGGTTGGGAGAAGGCGGCGGTGAAGGCGGCCTGATCCGCCTCCATGCGGGCCTGCACCTCGGGAGGCGGCTTCACGTACTTGTTGGCCACCTGCAAGGTGCGCACGCGCCAGCCCGGCACCGTCACGTCCAACTGCGCCCGGAGCTCCACGGGCGTCACGCTTCCGGCCGTGGGCCCCACCACCTTCACGGCAATCGGCCCGGGCACCTGCTCCACGGGAAGTCCCGTCAGGGCCTGGAAGCCGTCGCCCGCGGGGTAGAAGCGCAAGGGCCGCTCCCCCAACGTCCCGATGGGAGCGCTCTGGAATCCTCGCGCCGTGACGAGGACCGGATCACCGGGCCGGGCCCGGGGGGGCTGGAGCACCAACCGAGGCGGCGCTTCCTCGGCGCGGGCGGAGGGAAGGACGAGGGCGAACAGCAGAAGGGACAGGAGCCGTGGGAAGAGACTGGGCACGGACGAGATATGCGGGGCTCGCGGGGGGGACGTCAACGAACCTCCCTTGGGGCAAGTCCCCCCTGGGCGCGAGCGTCCGGTTGTCCGTGCTCATCGCTGGAAACAAAACAGAGGCCTCCTCGTTTCCCAAGAGGGTAGTCAGGCAGGCAGGGCCTCGTGTGCTTCATCATTCCCTCCCGGAGGCCGACTCCCTAGCTTCCGTTATCCGTTTTCTGAGGGGATTTTCAGGGCGTTTTCTGAGGGGGAGATACCGGATGCCGCGCACTTTTCGCTTCGAACATTTCACCGTTGCCAAGTCCACCCCGAGTCGTGGTCTTCGCCGTCGGGACAAGCAGCACCTGTCCGAGAAACGGGTGTCGGAGCGCCGTATCGACAGGCCGTTGCACTATGGGAAGAACCACGCGGAGACCGAGGAGCTCTTCCACGTGCGGGCCATGAACGCCCAGCTCGAGGCGCTGGCGGGACTGTCTCCCAACGCGCCGCTCAAGCCCACGGCGACCAACCGGGGCCAGCCCATTGGCGCGGTTCCCCTGAGCGAGGTGCCCATCCTGGAGCGCGGCACGGCTCCGAGAGACATGCTGGACGAGGCGCGGCGTCAGTTGCGCGCCGTCCACCTGGGCATCCTGGATGCCACCCAGGCCGCGAGCCGGCTGTTGTCGCTGCCCATGGACGCGGCCCGTCTCCTCGCGCACCGTCTGCGGCTCGTGCAGGGTTGACCGGGAGAGGACGTGGAGCTGACGCTCGTCTCCTACAACATCCATAGTGGCATCGGGACGGATGGTCTCTTCGACCTGGAGCGGGTGGGCGAGGTGCTGCGCGACATCGACGCGGACATCATCGCCCTCCAGGAAGTGGGGGACTACCGGGCCGTGACGCCTCGGGAGGACCAGCCCGAGCATCTCGCGAGGATGCTGGGCCTCCACATGGCCTTCGGTCCCAACGTGGTGCGGGAGGGCCGCCGCTATGGCAACGCCATCCTCTCCCGGTTGCCCATCCGCCAGTCTCATAACTACGACCTGAGCGTGGGCCGCCGGGAGCCTCGGGGCGCCTTGCGCTGCGATCTGGACATCGGGGGGGGGAGGCTGCTGCACGTCTTCTGTCTGCACCTGGGCCTGGGCATTCGCGAGCGACGCCGGCAGGAGTCGTTGCTGCTGTCCTCGGACATCCTCCGCGATTCGGTTCAACGCGAGCCGGTCGTGGTCTGCGGGGATTTCAACTACCTGGGACCCGGTGCGGTGCGCGGGCTCGCGCGCCAGGCCATCCACGACGTGGCCCTGGAACTCGACGTGAGCGTGCGCACCTATCCCTCCCGCTACCCGCTGTTGCGCCTGGATCGCGTCTACGTGGACACGGGCATCAAGCCGTTGTCCATCCGGGCCCACCAGACGGACCTGTCCGAGCTGGCGTCGGATCACCTGCCCCTGGTGATGCGTTTCAGGACACAACTGGAAACGCAAGCCTCCGATGCCGCTCCCGTGCAACTCATCGGTTAGGCCCCTGTCCCCGCCCGTCGGAGGCGTGCCGCTGACGTGCGGTGGACAGATCGCCACCTCCGGGGTTGTCGTGGAGAACAGGAGCACCCTACGTTGGCTCTCCTGAAATGAGAGTGACGACCGGGGAGCAGATGGGAGTGGGTACCGAGCAGACGGAGCGCGGGCTGTCCGCGCTGGTCGGACGGTTGACAGAGGGCCTCACCAAGCTGGTGGCGCAGCACCTGACACTGGCGCGCGCGGAGATGATGGAGGACGCGCGCTTGATGGGCGCGGACCTGGCGCTCATCGCCCTCTTCGTGCCGTTCGTCCTGGTGGGCTACGGCTTCGTGTGCGCGGGGCTGGCCGTGGCGCTGGCGCATTGGCTGGGGCTCGCGGGCGCGCTCGCACTGGTGGGGGGAGTCAACCTCGTCGGCGGCGTCGTGGGCGTCAAGCGCGCGGCGGATCGGCTCAAGGCACACCAAGTCATGGACGACACGAAAAGTGAACTCAACCGCAGCGTGACGGCGCTCTCCCAGGAGGTGCCGCATGGCCGCTGATTCCATCAAGCTCCGGTCCGCTTCGCGCTCGCCCGAGCAGATCCGCGAGGAGATCGAGCGCACGCGCGCCGAACTGAGCCAGTCCATGAGCGCGTTGCGCGAGGAAGTGGCCTGGCGCACCGACTGGCGCGAGTGGGTGCTCCGCCGGCCCCTGACCTGCGTGGGCGCGGCTTTCTTCATCGGATTCGTCATCGGCAATAGCCAACGGCGCTGACACACCCCACCTTCCATCCACCCAGATTCACTTCACGAGGACATGCCTCCCATGGACGTCAATTCACAGAACCTTCAGGACAAGGCCCGCCAGCTCCAGGACACCGTGCTGCCTCAGCTCGACGAGGCCCGGCGCAACCTGGAGGACCTCAACACCCGCGCGGCGAGCTTCATCCGCGCCAATCCGGGGACCTGTCTGTTGGGTGCCATCGCGGTGGGTTTCATCGTCGGCCGCATCGCGTCGCGCCGGTAGCCATCCCGCCCTCATCTCGAAGACTCGGAGTTCCTACATGACGACCTACCAGAATGCCGGCAATGGCGGCTCCTCGGGTCCCGGCGGCCCGTCGGGTGACAATCAGCCGGGTTTCGGCCAGCGGGTGGATCAGATCGGCTCGGATGCCCAGCACCTGTGGGACAACGCTCGGGGCGCGGTGACGGACCTGCGCGACACGTTGGATCTCAAGGGCCGCGTGGACCGCAACCCCTATCTGATGGTGGCCGCGGCCGTGGGCGTGGGCTACGTGCTCGGCGGAGGACTTTTCACGCGCACCACGGGCCGGCTGTTGCGGCTGGGCGTGCGGCTGGCGGCTCTGCCCATGGTCAAGGACGAGCTCATCAGCATGGCCGAGGCGGCCCTGCACGGCGTCGAGGTGGGTGCCAGCCGGGTCTCCGGCAGGACGGGCGCCCCTCCCACCGCGGGCAGCCCGGAGCGTTCCCAGGGCCACTAGTGGGTCCGCGTCGCTGTTCCACTCATCACCTATGGAGTCATTCCGATGCTCAGCCTCAAGGACTTGAAGAACACCGCCCAGGATCTCCGGAGCCTGGACAAGGATGATGTGCTCGAACTGCTCGGCCTGGAGACGCGCCGGAGTTCCGCGGACGCGCTGCTGCCCGTGCTGGGCGCCTTCTCCGTCGGTCTGCTGTTGGGCGCGGGCGTCGGTCTGCTGCTGGCGCCCAAGCCGGGAGCGGAACTGCGCGGGGATCTGCGCACCCGCCTCAAGGATGGGCAGGAGGCCCTGACCAAGGCCGCGGATCAGGCGCGCGCGGAGATCTCCAACCGCACCAGCTGAGGCTTTCGGGCGGAAGGGGTTGCCACGGGGGGCGGTCCGCGGATGGCGGGTCGCCCCTCGGGCGTTTTTATGCGAAAGGGAAGGGCGTGACTTCGCGCAAGCAGCCCCCGGAGGGGGGAGACGAGGACGTGGACTCCCGCCGGGACACGCCTCGGGACATGCCCCGCGTCCTCCCCCCCGAGGAGCACGTCCTGTCCCGGGCGCATGGCCTGGAGACGCTGGAATCCGCGTATGAGGCCTGGCTCGGGTTGCGCCGGGAGCATGCCGCCGCGCGCCAGCGTGTCCTGCGGGAGTACGAACGTCTGGAGCAGCAGGGCTCCTTCCTGGTGGGCTCGGTGCGCTCGGCGTCGGAGGGCGTGGCTCCCGCGGGGACGGCTCCGAGCGGTGTGGCGCCGGGGGACTCGGCGCTCGCCTCGGGAGCGGGCCCCCTGCGCGACTTCCTGCGCCAGGCCGAGGAGAAACTGGCGAAGGCCCGGGCCGTGCTCGCGCGGGAGGAGGCGGAGAGCGAGGCGCGCTACCAGGCGGACTTCGCGGTGCTCCACACCACCGTGCGCGACCGGGTCCGGCGCCATCTGGGCGCGTCGCCTCCCCGGTTGAGGTTGTTGCTGCGCAAGGTCAGCGCCTCGCGCGCCGTGCTGCACGTGGAGCGCGTGGGCGGAGATGTCCCCGTGCTGCTGTTGTACCTGTTCACCGGGCGCATTCCCTCGCGGCACGGGTTTCTCCTCGATGACTCCACCGACGACGTGTCGCTGCCGCCCGCGCCGCTCTACCCCGAGGAGGGCGTCTCCCCGTCCGAGGTACGGCCCACGGCTCCGGCCCTGCTGGCGCGGGTGCGAGCGTCCGGCGAGGTGCTGCCCGTGAAGGGCTTCCTCCCCGTCTTCGTGCCGAGGCCCGGCGGCGGCGAGGACTTCTTCCGCCTGCTGCAGCGCGGGCCGGTGATGGAAGTGGAGGTCGCGGAGGGAGAGTCGTTCCGCGCGGTCCTCACCCGCGAGGAGTCCGAGCGCTTCGCGGGCCACCTGCTGCGCCTCAACCTCCAGGGACAGCTCGCGCTCGAGGTGGAGGCGGACTGAGTGCCTGGCGGGCTCCCGAGGCTCAGGGCCCGGTGTGCACCAGCCCCACGTCCGCGGTGCCCACCAGCAGCGCGCTGCCGTAGAACAGGTTCTCGGAGTCGGCGCCTCCCGAGCGCGTCGTCTGGAAGACGACGAGGTAGTTGCTGTCCGGAGTGGGGAAGGCGCTGCCCGGTACCTCCAGCGTCGCCTGCTGCCACTCCCCGGGGGTGGCCACGATCTTGATGAGGCTCAGCGGATCCGTGGGCAGGGTGGTGTAGGTGGACTCGCCCCGCTCCCCGTCGGCGCGCAGGGCGAAGACGGTGACGAAGCCGAGCGTGCGCTCCTTGCCCGCCTGGACGTCAGACCGCCGCAGCGTGAGGCCCTGTTGGGCCGTGTGCCGGACATAGCCCCCCTTGGGGTGGAGGGCGTCGAGCTTCTCCAGGGCGGGGGCCTCCTCCACGATGCCCACGTAGGACGTGCCCTGCTGCGTGGCGACGAAGCGGTAGGTGGCGCCAGACTGGTAGCGCACGCCCGCGTCGTCCTCGGGGTCGCTCGTCAGGCCGTAGGTGCCCGCGCCCTTGTTGTCGAGCTGCACGGAGAGGCCGTTGGCCTCGAGCCGCACCGTGGCGTCGGTGAGGGGTTGGGGCGTACTGCCCTCGCCGTTGCGGGTGCCGAAGAAGACGAGGGCGGCCGTCTGGCCGGGCAGGGAGATGCGCTCCTCGTCGGGGATGCCTCCGTCGGGCAGCGTGCCCGCGTCGAGCCCGGCCAGGGCGGCGGCCGAGATGTCCACGTCCGGTGTGGAGAAGAGGGTGCCCACCATCACCTTCTCGGCGAGGAGCTGGTTGCCCGTCTTCTGGATGTCGCAGGCGAGGGGAGACAGCAGGAGCGCGGTGGCAGCGGCGGACAGCAGGAGGCGGTTCATGGGGGAGGAAACATAGCAGGGCCTCATGAGGGCTGGGGACATGGGCCGGACGCGCTATCCTCGCCGCTCCCGTGCGAAGTCTTCCCATCTACTCCACCGGCCTGCGCTTCCTGCAGAGGCTCGCCTACTCCCTGCTGCAGGCCATGCTCTTTGGCTCCATCCTCGGAGTCCTCGTCTACTACCGCGTCCCGCGCGCTCAGTTGTCCGAGGACGCCACGCCCAGCACGTTGATCGCCCGTCCCTCGGCGGGGCTGGAGGCCTGGGAGCGCATCACCTACGACGGGCGCGTGCGCTCGTTGGGCGAGCGCGCCTCCCGCTCGGATCGCGTGGTGGTGGTGGCGCTCGACGACGAGACGCTCACCGAGGCCCGGCTGGACGATCACGCGGGAATCGCCTCCTACCCCTGGCCCCGGGAAATCCTCGGGGGAGTGACCCAGCGGCTGCTCGACGAGGGCGCCGAGCAGGTGTTGCTCGACCTGCCCTTCACCGAGCTCAGTCCGCGCGCCTGCCTCACGCCGGGCGCGAGCGGACCGTCGGGCCTGGACGATGACCGGGCGTTCCGCGCGCTGTTGGATCGCTCGCCCCAGAAGTCCGTGCTGTCCTTCTCGTGGTCGACGGAGCGGGGGATTCCTCCAGGCAGCCGGTTGTGGCCCTACCGTGTGCGGCTGGGGACCTACGCGAACGAGGCCGCCGCGAGGAACCGGGTGCGGACCGTCCTGTCGGATCAACGCCCCGTGTTCCTCATTCCAGCGGGCAAGGGCGTGGAGGTGTGGGGCGGCGTGGCCAGCGAGCAGGAGGGCCAACGGGTCGCGCTGGACCTGGGGGTGCGCGAGCCTCCGCGCGTGCTGGAGCGGGGGACCCGCGATGACGCGTACCGGGTGGGACCGCTCGAACTCTTCGTCTCCCTGGCCGAGGTCCAGGTGGAGGGGCTGGATGCGTCGAGGCTGGAGGAGGTCCGGCAGTTGGAACACCCGGTGGCACCGCTGCTCGGCGAGGCCAGTCTCTATGGCGCCATCACCCTGCCCGCGGACTCGGACGGACTGGTGCGGGCCGTCCCTCATCTGGTGAGCTACCGCGGCCGGGGGGACACCCGGCACGTGTTGCCCTCCATGCCGCTGGTGGCGGCGATGCGTCAGGCGAACACGCGCCAGCTCCGCTATGCCGAGGGCCGGCTGTACGTGGGGGACCGCTTCTCCATCCCCATGGACGAGTCCGGCTACAGCCTGGTGCGCTGGGACGCGGCGGAGGTCGGGCGCGGCTCGCGGGGCTCGGTGGCGCGAGCCATTCCCGCGTGGAACGTGCTGCTCAACGTCTTCGCCGTCCGCGAGGGCGTGCCGCCGCGCGTGGCCCACGACATCGAGGGGCGGCTCGTCGTCTTCACCAACACGTCGCGCCGGGCCATGGACGTCCAACACACCCCCATCGGCGAGCGCACGCCCTCGGGGGCCATCCTGGCGCAGTCGCTGGTGAACCTGCTCCAGTCCGAGGGCATCTCCCGCGCCACGCCCCGCGAGGATCTGGTGCTGACGCTCGCCCTGGCATTGGTGGGGGCCTTCGTCGCGCTCACCGTCAATCGGGGCCTGCGCTCCTCGGGAGACGTGTTCTTCTACCTCTTCACGATGACGATCGTGGGCGTGCTCTACACCGTGGGCGCCTGGTACGTGTTCGTCACCCGGCTGCTCTGGGTGGCGCTGGTGGGCCCGCTGCTGGCCATGGGCCTCACCTTCCTGCTCACCATCATCCAGGCCTCGCGCTCCGAGCAGCAACTGCGCCTCTTCGTCACCGACGTGCTCGGCCGCTACGTCAACCCCGAGGTGGCGAGGCTCGTCAGACGGGACTTGCGTCAGCTCACGCGGCCGGAGGTCCGGGAAGTCACCGTCTTCTTCTGTGATCTGGATGGCTTCTCCCGCGTGTCCACGGAGCTGCCCCCCGAACGGCTCGTGCAGTTCCTCAACGAGTACCTGACGGAGGTGACGGACGTGGTGCGCGCCACGCGGGGCCAGGTGGACAAGTACATGGGGGACGCGGTGATGGCTTTCTGGGGCGCGCCCGTGCGCACGGAGCGGCACGCGCACCACGCCTGTGATGCCGCGATGAAGGTCCGCGCCGCGCTGCTCGCGCGTCAGGAGTACTGGAGCAAGACCTATGGCCACGCGCCGCAGTGCCGTGTCGGCATCGACAGTGGCGAGGTGCTGGTGGGCGGAATGGGCAGCGACTTCGAGTCCAAGTACTCCGTGCTGGGCCAGTCGGTGAAGTTCTCCATGTACCTGGAGGGCCGCAACCGCCACTACGGCACCTTCGTCCTGGTGGGCGACGGCGTGGCGCGCCTGGCTCAGGACGGCTACGTCTTCCGCGAGGTGGATCGGGTGCGGCCCAAGGAGCGGGAGGTGCCCACGCGGCTGCACGAGTTGGTGGGACGCAAGGGCGAGCTCGACGAGCGCATCCAGGCGCTGCTGGCCATCCACGAGCAGGCGCTCACCACGTACCACCAGCGGCGCTTCGACGTGGCGCTGGCGTTGTTCACGCGGGGCGTGGAGGAGTTCCAGGATCCGGTGGCCAGCGTGTACGCCGAGCGCTGCCGTGCCTATATCCGGGCCATGCCGCCGGAGGACTGGGACGGTGTTTTCGTGGTCGATGGGCCCTGAGGCTCACTCTTCCGCTTCGTCCGGGTGGCCGAGCAGCTCGACGACGGGCTTGTCCTGGGCGACGTGTTCGGCCACCACGCGCCGCATCTTCTCCGGCGTCATGTGTGAGTAGTACGCCTCGCCCTCCCAGCCCATGAGCTGGTAGTCCTCGGGCGACAGGGGGTCCCGCTTGCGACCCGTCTCCTCGCGGAGGACGACGTTGGGACCCATGTGGCAGAAGCCGTAGCAGCCTCCGCGGTACAGCTCGCAGCGGGGCTGCAACCCCCGGGTGGACAGCTCCTCGCGGGCGGCCAGGGCCACGGCGTCGGAGCCTCCGGCCTTGCAACTCGAGCCCTTGCACACGGAGAGGCGGTAGCGCTTCATCGAGGAGTCCACCCTACGGAGTTTGAGGGGCACTGCAAAGGGCCGCGCGGCTGGAGAGGGCCAGCCCCCTCGGATGCCGCCGTGAAGGCTCGAAACGGCACCGGCCCGCCGTCCGCCGTGGAAGACACGGAGGGGGCGGGCCGGGGAGCACCAGGGCGAACTACTTGAGGAACTTCGTCACGGGCACCGGACCATCATGCGAGACGATGGCTCGGCTGTGCGCGTGCTCTTCCTCGCCAATGCGCGTGTGGGCTTCCTTGTGCGCATGGGCGGGCTGCTCGGAACTCGAGCGCTTGTTCCACGGATCCGACGGGTGGGACACGGCGGGCCCCTTGAGCAGCTTGGGGATGTCGTACACGAAGCCCTGCCGGTTGTACTCCGGCGGAGTGTGCGTGTAGGTGTCCATGCGGATGGCGTCCTTGGGGCACGCCTCCACGCACAGGCCGCAGACGATGCAGCGCAGCTCGTCGATGACGAACTGGGTGGGGTACTTCTCGATGACGCGCGATTCCTTCTCGTCCGCGCCCGCCGGGTACTCACCGGCCTCGATGTAGATGCACTGGGCCGGGCAGATGGTGGCGCACATGTAGCAGGCCACGCAGCGCGGCTTGCCATCGTCCCGCGGAACCAACCGGTGCAGACCGCGGTAGCCCGGAGGATAGGGAATCTTCTCCTCCGGGTACTGCACCGTGGTGACCAGGCTGGTGCCGGTGCGCTCCTCGAACGGCGTCTTCGTGTCGCGCGTGCCGAAGAGGTTGCGCCAGAAGTGGCGGGTGGTGATGGCCAGACCGCGGAGCAGTTCCGGCAGGTAGGCGCGCTCGCGTATGTCGGTGCGGGGATCCTGGGTCGCCTTGTAAGCCATGGTGTCTTTCTCTCCGCTCCGACCTAGTGCGAGGAAGCCGTGGAGGCACTCGCGTGCACAGCGGCCGAGGGGGTTTCCGCGTGGGCGGCATGCGTGGCGGCGGGCAGGGTGGGGGCGTGGGAACCCGAGTGGCCCTTGTGCACCGGCTCCTCGTCCTTTTCCGGGGTGATGGTCAGCGCCACCAACACGAGGATCTGCAGGATGCCGAAGATGGCCAGCGCCCGCAGGGACGGATCCCACAGCACCAGCGCGCCCGTGGCGAACACGTTGATGAGGCCCAGCGGCAGGAGGATCTTCCAGCCCAGCGTCTGGATCTGATCGTAGCGGAAGCGCAGGAAGGACCAGCGGATCATCATCTGCACCCAGATGAAGAACAGGACCTTCACCCAGAACACGGTGCCGAGCACGGTGCCGTACAGCCAGCCGTGCTCGCGCATCACGCGCAGGTTGGACAGCCACTCGCCACCGAAGGGCAGGTGGTAGCCCCCGAAGAAGAGCACGGTGATGAGACCCGAGAGGATGACCACTTCCACGAACTCGGAGATCATGAACAGGCCGAACTTCATGCCCGAGTACTCGACGAAGTAGCCGATGATCTCCGACTCACCCTCGGGGCTGTCGAAGGGGGCGCGCTTGGTCTCCGCGAAGGCCGCGGCGAAGAAGAGGAAGAAGCCCATGGGCTGTAGCAGGAAGCCCCAGGCGGGCAGTCCGATGTCGAAGCCACCCAGCCTGGTGGACCACAGGTAGCGCGCCTGTCCCGTGGCCTCTCCGCCCAGGCCCAGCTCGTTGGTGACGTTGCCCACGAAGGCGGGCAGTTGCACCGTGGAGAAGGACATCATCAGGCCCACGAGCGACAGGCCCAGCGCGACCTCATAGGAGATCATCTGGGAGGAGGCACGCACGCCACCGAGCAGCGCGAACTTGTTGTTGGAGGACCAGCCCGCGAGCGACGTGCCGTACACGGCCAGCGAGGCGATGGCGAACACGTAGAGGATGCCGAAGTCCGGCGTGGCCACCACCATGTCCACGGTCTTGCCGAACACCGTCACGGTGGGGCCCGCGGGCACCACGGCGAACAGGGCGAACACCGGCGCGAAGGCCAGCATGGGGGCCAGGTTGTAGAGCAGCTTGTTGGCCGCGGCCGGGAAGTGGTCCTCCTTGAACAGCATCTTCGCGCCGTCGGCGAGGAAGTGGGGGATGCCACCCAGGGCGTTGTTGCGCAGCAGCGGCAGGTCGATGCGCGCGCGGTTGGGACCGATGCGGTCCTGCATCAGCGCGCTCCACTTGCGCTCGGCCACGGTGAGCATCGACCCGATGGCCATCACCAGGGCGATCATCAGGAAGAACAGGTTGGTCAGCCGGCTGCCGCCCGGGAACCACGCCTCCATCGGCCCCCCAAGCAGGTAGGCGAGGAGCGTCATCGTGGCGAAGTAGCCCACGAAGATGACGAACATGAAGAGGACGGTGAAGACGCGCATTGTCAGAGACCTCGGACCCTGGGAGCGCCGAACTCACGGTAGCCCGGAGGCCGGCCGTCGGCGGCGGTGGCCAGTGGGTTGATGCCGGGCTTCTCCCGGTCGGGCGGGGCGGCCTTGTCCCAATCGAACGACGCGAACTCGGGCACGCCCTTGCTCAGCTCGCGGAAGGCCTCGCGCGAGGACGTCCAGGCGGCGCTGCCACCCATCTGCCGGGTCAGCTCGGCGGCCAACGCCCAGTGCGCCACGGCCTCTCCCTTGGAGGGGTAGGCCTTGCGGAAGCGCTGGATGAGGCCGTCCACCTGCACGAACGAGCCATCGGCCTCGATGTGCGCGGAGGCCGGCAGCAGCACGGTGGCCTGCGCGGTGAGGGCGGACTCGTTCGTCGCCTGCGCCACGAACACGTCCAGCTTCGCGGCCGTCTGGGCGAAGCCGTCCACCTCCACGGGCACCTCGGTGCCCACGGCGTAGAGCGCCTTCACCTTGCCGCCGCTGATGCCCTTGACCAGCTCGTCGAACGGCTTGAGCGTGAGTCCCAGGCCCTGGGCGATGAACTCCAGGCCCTTGCGGTTGGGGTTCTTGTCCGCCGTCATCAGGAACTGGTCCGCTTCTCCCTGGGGACGGCCGCCCACGTACACCTCGCGGGCGCCAAGCGTGCCCTTGGCGAAGGTGAGCGCGGCGAGCAGATCCTCGTTGGAGGCCACCGGCGAGGCGAGCACCGCGAGCTGCTTGCCCTTGGCGTCCGTGAGCGCGCGGGCCGCGGCCTGGATGGCTTCCTGCCGCGCCACCTCGGGACGGGCGGTGTCTCCCTGCTGGCGGCCCACTACGGCGCTGAGCACCCGGCCCAGGTTGAGCGCCTTGTAGGTGACGCGGCCCTGGTCGCACATCCAGCTCTTGTTGACGGCGTCGTTCTCGCGCGGGCGGAAGCGGTAGGTCTCCTGCCCCATGAAGTCCGCGTAGATGTTGCAGCCGCGCGAGCAGCCCGTGCACACGGAGGGCGCGGCGGACTGGAACCACGAGCGGGCGCGGAAGCGGTAGTCGCGGCTGAGCAGCGCGCCCACCGGGCAGATGTCCACGGTGTTGAGCGAGTAGTTGCTGTTGAGCTCACTGCCGGGGAACGTGTCGATGACCTCGTGGCTGCCGCGGCCGAAGATGCCCAGCTGGGGCTCCTTGGGCACCTCGTTCATGAAGCGCACGCAGCGGCTGCACAGGATGCAGCGCTCCTGATCCAGCACCACGCGGGGTCCGAGCACCTTGCGCTTGTTCTTGAGCACCTTGCCGCCCTCCAGACGCGAGGGGCGGTAGTCGTAGCGCATGTAGTAGTCCTGCAGCTTGCACTCACCGGCCTGGTCGCAGATGGAGCAGTCCACCGGGTGGTTGAGCAGCAGGAACTCCATCACCGCGCGCTGCTGCTCCTTGACCTTGGGCGTGGTGGTCTTGATGACCTGGCCCTCGGCGAGCGGCGTCTGGCACGCGGGCACCATCTTGGGGGCGTTGGACGCCTCCACGAAGCACATGCGGCAGTTGGCCGCGATGGACAGGCGCGGGTGGTAGCAGAAGTAGGGGATGATCGAGCCGACCGAGCGGGCCGCCTCGATCATGTTGGTGCCCGGCTTGGCGATGACTTCCTTGCCGTCGATGGTGCAGGTGACGAAGCCCGGGTTCTTCGGCGGGGGAGGGCCGGCGGGCTTGGGCGCGGGCGGAGGCGGGGCGGGCGGCGTGGCGCTGCTGGCCGCGGCCGGAGGCGTGTCCAGCTTGGGGGCCGCGGGGGGATTGGACGGCTCGGAGCCGATCTTCGCCGCGGGCGTGTCCGTGGGCGCGCCCTTGGGGGGCGGCTGCGCGTCGCCAGAGGGCTTCTTGGTGTCGTTGTCGCTCACTGCTCGACCTCGCCGCCGATCATGTTGATCGTGTCAAAGGTGGGAATGAGGTCCGCGAGCAGTCCGCCCTTCACGATGGACGGCATGGCGGACAGGATGGGGAAGCCGGGCGCGCGCACGTGGACCTTGTAGGGCCGGCCGCCGCCGTCGCTCACGATGTACCAGCCCAGCTCGCCATTGGCGGACTCGGTGGCGTCGTAGACCTCACCCGGGGGCACCTGGATGCCCTCCATCACCAGCTTGAAGTGGGAGATGACGCCCTCGATGGTGCCGTACACCTCGGGCTTGGGCGGCAGGGCGATGCGCCAGTCATCCACGATGATGGGCCCGTCGGGAATCCTCGCCAGCGCCTGGCGCAGGATGTGGTCCGACTGCTTCATCTCCTCGATGCGCATGAGGTAGCGATCGTAGTTGTCGCCCTTCTCACCCACCGGCACGTCGAAGTCGAGCTGGTCATAGACCCAGTACGGCCGGGCCTTGCGCAGGTCGTAGTCGATGCCGCAGGCGCGCAGGCACGGTCCGGTCCAGCCGTAGTCCAGGGCGTCCTCGGCGGAGATGACGCCCGTGCCCTTCATGCGGTCCACGAAGATGCGGTTGCGCGACAGGAGCGACTCGCACTCGTCGGCGAGCTCGCGGATCTTGTCGAGCGACTTGAGCGTCTTGGCGATCCACCCCTCGGGCAGGTCGCGGTTGAGTCCACCCACCCGGCCGAAGCTGGTGGTCAGACGCGCGCCCGTCAGCTCGGCCACGCGGTCGTTGATGAGCTCACGCGCTTCCATGCCGAAGAGGAAGGGCGCGAAGCCGCCCAGCTCCATGCTCGTGGCGGCGACGCACGTGAGGTGATCATGGATGCGGTGCAGTTCCGCGCCGATCACGCGCACGTACTGGGCGCGCTCGGGAATCTCCAGGCCGATGAGCTTCTCCACGGCGGTGAGGAAGCCGAAGTTGTTCATCAGCGGGGACGCGTAGTTGAGCCGGTCCGTGTAGGGCAGGCACTGTGTCCAGGTGACGTTCTCACAGCTCTTCTGGAAGCCGCGGTGCAGGAAGCCGATCTCGCAGTCCGCGTCGGAGATGGTTTCTCCCTCCAGGAGCAGCTTGAGGCGCACCGTGCCGTGCGTGGCGGGGTGCGAGGGGCCCATGTTGATGTACATGGGCTTGGCCTGGAGGTGGGCCTCCAGCTCCGACTCCTGGGCATAGGCGTCGGTGTCCGGATTGGGCACGTCGGGGCTGGGATGGGCTGCGGGCTTGTGGGGGTCCGCCATGATGTCCTCGGAAGGCGTTGGCCGGTGGGGGCGGGTGCGTCAGGAAACGCCGCTCGTGCCGGGGCCGCGGAAGATGTCCTTGATGGGGCGCTCGGGAATGAGCGGCTGCCGGTCGCGCAGGGCGTAGTCCTTGCGCAGGGGATGGCCCTGGAACTCCTCGTAGAGCAACACGCGGCGCAGGTCCGGGTGTCCCGAGAAGCGGATGCCGTAGAAATCCCACACGAAACGCTCCCACCAGTTGGCGCCCTTGAAGAGGGACGCCAGCGAGGGAATCTCCAGGTTCGACTCGCTCACGCGCACCTTGAGCCGCACGTGCTCACCACGCGAGAGGGAGCGCAGGAAGTAGACGACCTCGAAGCGGGGATCGCTCTCCGCGAGGTGGAGCCGGTCCACCGCGTCGATCGAGATGAAGAGCTTGAAGTCCAGCTCGCTCTTGAGGAAGGCGGCGACCTTGGGCAGGTGCTCCGCGTGAATGACGGCCCAGGCGCCGCCCGTGCGGTCGAAATAGCGCTCCGCCACCGCCTCCGGAAACTGGGCGGTGAGCCTGTCGAGTGCGAAGGTGCTCAAGGGGGGCCTCGATACTGGCTAGGGAATCCGGCGCGTTATAAGGATGCGCCTTGGGGGGCGTCAACGGAATCCCTTAGCCATCCTCGCTACTTACGCGAGGCAGAAGGCGGCTTTCGCCCGAGCGGGGCTTCTGGGACGCCGTCCCGGCCCTCTCACGGCCGGGCAGGGACCGGGGAATGAAGGTGATGACCGGCTCGCGCTTGCCCGCCACGGGCGTGGGAGGCAATTCCTCCCAGAGGCAGCAGTCGCCCGCCCGCTCCCGGGTCTCCCTCGAGACGAGAATCGGGGTGCGGTGCCGCTTGGTGAGCTGCTCGATGCGGTTGGCCAGGTTCACCGTGTCCCCGATGGCGGTGTACTCCAGCCGGCGAGCCATGGAGCCGATGTTGCCGAGCACCACGTGGCCGGTGTGCAGGCCCACGCCCATGAGGAGCCCCGGCTCGCCCCTCGCGAAGCGCTCGGCGTTCATCTCCCCGAGCTCCTTCACCATGTCCAGGGCGCACTCCACCGCGCGGCGGGGGTGGTTGGGTTCGGACAGGGGCGCGCCGAAATACACCATGAGTGCGTCCCCGATGAACTTGTCGAGCGTTCCTCCGTGGCGGAACACCACCTCCACCATGCGCCCGTAATAGTCGTTGAGGATGGCCACCACGGCCTCGGGGCTCAACCGCTCGCTCAGCGCGGTGAAGTCGCGCAGGTCCGTGAAGAGGATGGTCACCTCGCGCAACTCGGGCTTGGACGCCGGGGAGGCCAGGTCCTGCAGCCGCTCGGCGACGGCCGGAGAGAAGTAGCGGCCGAGCTGGGCGCGCTTGAGTTCCTCGCGCGTCAGGGCGGAGACGAGCACGCGGATGCGATGGAAGAGGTAGTGCGAGGCCCCCGCCGTCATGCTCACCACCACCACGCCGACCACGCGCGCGCCCATGCCGATTCCGGCCTCGACCTGCAGGGCCACCTCGGCCACGGCCGCCACGGACGCCACCACGAAGGTCACCGCACGGCGCAAGGACAACGCGGAGAGGACGATGATGAACGCGTAGATGCCGAGCGTGAACCCCGCCACGCCTCCGGGGGAGGGCGACACGGGCAGGGCGAGGTGCTGCAGCCAGTAGATGGCGGGCACGTCCACCACCGCGAGCGACGCTCCGGCCCAGCTCGCCACCAGGGGCCAGCGCAGGACACAGGCGAACGTCACCGCCGTGCACAGCCAGTACGCGGTGAAGGGGACGAGGTACACCTTCCAGTCCGCCAGTTCCTGCACCCCCCCCAGATACGTGGCGACGGCCAGGACGATGGACACCCCGAGGAAGCGCATCTGCGCCAGCCTCAGCGTGTTGTATTGCCGCTCGGCCTCCAAGGCACGGCCCACGGGCTCGCTCAGGAAGGTGGAGAGCGGGGATGGCGACTGCCCGGACTCGTCCACGCGACCTCGATGGCAGGCAAAGGGGTGCTTCATTCTCTCACGTTGCTCGAGGGCGCGCACTTTTCCGCGGGGCCGCCCGCCCCCTTCGCGGCGGAACAGGTAACGGAGGCGGTATGGTGGCGCCATGTCTCAGACTCCGCCTGACGGTCTCCAGGAACGCTTCGCTCCCCACCTCGCCTGCTTCGGATGTGGTCCCGCCAACCCCCAGGGGCTGCGCATCCGCAGCCGCGTGGAAGGAGAACGCGTCGTCGCCGACTGGACCTCGGCCGAGCACCACCAGGCCTTCCCGGGGGTGGTGAGCGGCGGCATCATCGGCACGCTCCTGGACTGTCACTGCAACTGGACGGCGGCTTATACCTTGATGAAGGAGCGCGGCCTGGACACGCCGCCCTGTACCGTCACCGCCGAGTACACCATCCAGCTCAAGCGCCCCACGCCCCTGGGCCCCCTGCACCTGGATGCCGGGGCCGTCTCCGTCGAGGGGGACAAGGTCGTCGTCGAGGGCACGCTCACGGCGGGAGGCAAGGTGTGCGCGACCTGCCGGGGCACCTTCGTCTCGGTGAAGCCCGGGCACCCCGCCTACCACCGGTGGTGAAAAAGCGAGGGCCCCGCCGCCTCCTCTCGGGAGACTCGCGGGGCCCGGGAGGGCTTGAGCCCTCGGCGCCGGACGGCTACTTGCGCAGCCCGTAGGTTCCGGCGACCAGGTCGTGCGGGGCGCTTCCTCCGTGACCGATGCGGTGCGTCTGGCCGCCAATCTTGTCCTGCAGCAGCTTGAGCCCGTCGAGCACCTGCTCGGGGCGCGGCGGGCAGCCGGGGATGTAGACGTCCACCGGGATGATGCGGTCGATGCCCTGGAGCACCGCGTAGTTGTCGTAGAATCCACCCGAGGACGCGCACACGCCGAAGGCGACCACCCACTTGGGCTCGCACATCTGCTCGTACACGCGCTTGAGGATGGGCGCCTGCTTGAGGTTGATGGTTCCAATCACCATCAGCATGTCCGCCTGGCGCGGCGAGAAGCGGGGGAACTCGGCGCCAAAGCGCGCGATGTCGTGCCGCGCCGAGGACAGCGACATGAACTCCATGCCGCAGCACGCGGTGGCGTACGGGTAGGTGAACAGCGAGTACTTGCGTGCCCAGCCCAGGCCCTTGGAGATCTTCTCCGCGAAGAAGCCCATGGCGTCCTCGCGGCGGGTCGTCAGTACGGGGACATTGTCGTAGTCAGCCATGTGTCCTCAGTGCTCCCACTCCAGAGCGCCCTTCTTCCAGATGTACATAAGGCCCACCACGAGGGTCGCCGCGAAAACGGCCATCTCCGCGTAGCCGAACCAGCCGAGCGCCTGGAAGTTGACCGCCCAGGGATACAGGAAGACCGCCTCGACGTCGAACACGATGAAGAGCAGGGCCACCACGTAGAACTTCACCGCGAAGCGCTGGCGTGCCGGGCCGCTGCTCTCCGAGCCCGCCTCGAAGGGCGCCGACTTGATGGCGCTCGGCCGCTTGGGGCCCGCCAGGGCGGCGAACTTCACGATGAGGAGCGCCAGCAGGCCCGCCAGCAGCAACACCACGGCCAGCGGCATGTAGGGGCTCAGGGGGTTGGGATCGATCGCGGGATTCATCGCGGCGGACCCTAGGGACACCCGGATGAGGTGTCAATGAGGAAACCGGACCGCCAACCCCTGGACATGACAGCGGAAAGTCGTTGCCGCGCCCCGGCCGTCCTTCCCCTCCGTGCAAGGGGGCGTCCGCCAGGGGGTTTGACGCTCCGAGCACCGGGGGCCTAGGGTCCCAGCCCGACGCATCGTGCGATCAGACAGGAGTGGCGTCGGGCATGTGGGGTCGGCTCAGTCTTCGCTGGCAGGTGGCGTTCGCGGTGCTGGTCCCCAGCCTCGCCGTCGCCCTGTTCAGCGGGTTCTACTTTCCCAAGCAACAGTGGCACCAGGGCATGCAGAAGCTCGAGGAGCGCGCGCGTTCCACGGGTGAGTTCGTCGTGGCCGAGATCGACCTGCTGATCGAACACGGGCATTCCTCGCCCGCGTCGAGCGTGTTCTCCCCCGCGCCTCCGGCGAACGAGCGGGAGTTGGAAGCACGCGTGCTCAATCTGGTGCCGCGCATCCTGGCGCGTGTGGAGCAGTCGGGTGACGTGTCCTTCCAGGCGGTGCTCGGACCCCAGGGCGAGGTGCTCATCGCGCGGGGGGATCCGCCCCGTGGCTTGAGGGGGGTCTCCGAGGCAGGCACGTGTTCGGTCCGGCGCATGCAGGGCGCCCCGGTGGCGTTCTGCGGAATGTCTGGCGGGAGCACCTATGTGCTGGGGATGAATTCGGACCGGGTGATGGTGGAGGCGGCGGCCCTGCGCGGCTCCACGGTCCTCGTGTACCTGGGCGCGTTGCTGATGGGCCTGTTCATCTCCTTCTTCATCGGGCGCGCCATCGCCGAGCCGGTGACGCGCATGACGCAGGCGGCGCGCGAGGTGGCCCAGGGCGACATGTCGCTGAGCGAGGTGGACGTGGCCTCCGCCGGCGAGGTGCGCATGATGGCGTACTCCTTCAACGCGATGCTGGGCACGCTGCGCGGCACGGTGTCCGAGCTGCTCACGCGCCTGGAGCAACTGTCCAGCGCCTCGCGGGGGCTCACGGGCGCCTCGGCGGACCAGGAGCACGTCATCAACCAGCAGGCCGCGTACGCCCAGCAGATCGCCGCCACTTTCGAGGAACTCAGCCGCACCGCGGAGCAGATCTCCAGCTCCACGGAAGTGGTGGAGTCCAGCGCGCGGCGCACGCACGAGGCCGTGGCCGAGGCGATGGCGGTGGTGGCGCAGGTGGTGGCGGGCATCAACGACATCCGCATGGAGTCCAAGGGCGTGGCCGACGCCATCGTGGGCCTCAATCAGGACCTGCAGCAGGTGTCGAAGATCGCCCAGGTCATCAATCAGGTGGCGGAGCGCTCGGACCTGTTGGCGCTCAACGCGGCGCTGGAGGGCACCAAGGCGGGCGAGGTGGGCCGGGGCTTCTCGCTCGTGGCCGCGGAGATGCGCAAGCTGGCCGAGAGCGTGTCCGCCTCGGCGCGGGACATCGCGCGCATCGTGGAGAAGGTGCAGGACTCCGGCAACGAGGCGGCCAGCAAGGCGCGCGTGGGCATGGCGACGAGCGACCGCGGCGTGGAGGTGGCCGAGCAGGCCTCGTCCGTGTTCCAGCGCATCGTGGAGCTGGCGCGCGGCACGAGCGAGGCGGCGCGGCAGATCACCATCGCCACGCGGCAGCAGCGTCAGTCGAGCGAGCAGGCCGTGCAGGGGGCTCGCAACGTGGCGGAACTGGTGAAGCAGGGCGTGGACGCCACGGGCCGCACCACCCGCATCGCGCAGGATCTGCAGACCGTGGCGGACAGCCTCACCGTCCTCACCAGCAAGTTCAAGGTGGCGCGCGACCGCTGACGTGACGGCCGCTCAGGCCGGCACCAGCTCGATGCGCGTCTTCTTCGGCGGCTGACCGAAGGGCAGGTAGCGCAGCTTCGCGGGCGCGGAGCCCGGCGCGATCTGGGGCTTCAATCCCCGGCGCGCCAGCTCCCGCGCGAACCCCGTGGCGAACTGCACCACCTCCATCCAGGCCAGGTGGTAGCCCAGGCAGAAGTGGGGGCCACCTCCGAAGGGGGCCGTCTCGATGGCGGAGGGGGGCAACCGCCGGCCCATCCATCGCGTGGGGTCGAAGCGCTCGGGCTCCGGGTAGAGCGCCGGATCGTAGCCGTAGATGCCCACGGGGACGGTCACCATGGTGCCCTTGAGGACGCGCTTGCCGTGCAAGGTGATGTCCTCGGTGGTCTGCCGCGCGGTCGCCGACAGGGGCGGGTAGAGCCGCAGCACCTCGCGGAAGAGCGCCTCGGCGAAGGGGTGGCGCTTGAGGTCCTCGGGGGATTGGGGCAGGGCCGGCGCCGCCTCCGCCTCCTCGCGCAGCTGCCGCCAGAGGTCCGGCCGCTGGGCGAGCACGATGCCCATCCAGGCCATCACCGAGGCGGAGGTCTCGTGTCCCGCGAGGGCCACGAGCCGCAGGTTCTGCACGAGGTCCACTTCCTTGAGTTCCTGTCCCTGCTCGTCCCGCGCCGCCAGCAGTGCCGCGAGCGTGCCCTTCATGTCGGATCTGCCACGCGCCGCCACGATGAGCCGGGAGAAGCGCTCATCGAGCCAGCGCCGTCCCCGCACGGAGCGCCAATAGGGCCCGAAGGGCACGGTGATCTTCACGGGGAAGGCCCCGAGCACGAACTCCCGGTAGTGGTGGTTGAACGCGTCCAGCTCGGAGCGGTCGATGCCCATGATGCGGAAGATGATGTCGAGCGCCAGCCGCTGGGTCTCCGCGAGCAGCGAGAAGGGTTGCGAGGGCAGCTTCGCCAGGCTCGCCTCGATGACCTCGGCGGAGAGCGCGGAGGCCCCGCTGGACGTCAGCCCCCGGGGCGTGAAGGGCCCGCTCATGGCCGTGCGCAGGCTGCGGTGCGGCGTCCCATCGCGCGACAGGAGCGCATCCCCGATGAAGTCCGGCGCCTGCTCGCGGATGAACTCGCTGCTGGTCACCCGGTTCTTGAGCAACTCGAAGCCCGGCTCACCCATGCACACCAACTGCATCTCGGAGCCGAGGTTGCGGATCCAGAACAGGGGCCCCACCCGGTTGGCGGCCTCGCGCAGGAAGGTGAGGGTGTCACCGAGATTGAAGGGCACGTGGCCCACCAGGGGCAGGGCCCCGGGCAGGATGGGGATTCCCTCCTTGTGGGTGGCCGGGCGTGGCAGACGCTCCCTCAGACCGTTCAGGGTATTCAATTGCATGCTCAGCTCGTTCGTGGATGTGGGTTCGAGGCTCGTGCGCGCAATCGCGCGAAGTTTTCCGCCGGAGTGGGCGAGTCTCCCGGGCGTCGGCCCGGTGTCACCTGCTCCCCATGGAAGTCGCTGCCTCCGGTGGGGACCAGATCGAATTCCGTCGCGAACTTCATGTACCGCTGCCGCACGCTCGGGTTGTGGTCGGAGTGTAGGGCCTCCAGGCCATCCAGCCCCGCGCGCGCGAGGAGCAGGATGTCGTAACGCTCCAGTTTTGAACTTCCCGGGTGCGCCAGGGTCGCGGTCCCTCCCGCCTGGTGGATGAGGTGGATGGCGTCCTTGCCGTCCAGTTTGAAGCGCTCCACCCAGGCGGGTTTGCCCGCCCCGAGAAAACGGTCGAAGGCCTGCTTCACGTCGAGGCACCAGCGCCGCTCCACCATCACCCGCGCCAGGTGGGGCCGGCCCAGTTGGGCTCCGCCCGCGAGCGCCCGCACTTCCTCCATCTGGATGGGAAAGCCCATGCCCTGGAGCCGTTCCACCATGCGCACCATCCGCTCTTCCCGCTCCACCCGCAGCCGCGCCGCGTAATGCGCCAGTCGCTCGAAGTCCGGCCGCACGAAGTGTCCGAGGATGTGCACCTCGCGCTTGTTCACGAACGCCGACAGCTCGATGCCCGGCACCAACTCCATGCCGCGCGCCCGCGCCGCTTCCGTGGCTTCCGCCAGGCCCTCCACCGTGTCGTGGTCCGTCACCGCCAGCGCCGTCACCCCGGCCCCCGCCGCCAGGGCCACCAGGTCCGTGGGCGAGTGTTGGCCATCGCTCGCGGTGGTGTGGGAATGCAAATCAATCACGGTGGGCTCCCTGGTGCTCGGGTTGAAGGGCGCTCGCCGCCGTCCCTAGGATGATGCAGCATGCAACCGGGAGGGCCCCATGGCCAAGGACGATACGGTCGAGAACCGCGTGTACCTCTTCGAGTCCCTGGCGAGCAGCTATGTGTCCGCCGCGTCCGATGCGCTCTCCTCCGAGGACGCCGCGGTGCGTGCCCGGGCGCTGAGGGCGCTGGCGGACCTGGCGTTCGTCTCCTGCGTCGTCGCGGACACCGGCCACCTGAGCGCCGAGCAGGTACGCGAGCGGCTCCTGGCTACCCCCGAGGACGGCAAGGCGAAGAAGCGCAAGTAAACCCGGACTCCCCTCGGCGCATGGGGGGTGGTAGATCGGCGCGCCATGGCCAAGACCTCCACCAGCTCCAAGAAGAACCTGCGCGCTCATTACTCGGGAGCGCGCAAGGCGGACCCTCGCCCCATCACCGGCAAGGAGTCTCCCACCGAACTCCTCGCGCACGCCTTCTCGGCCTACGTGGGCCGTCAGGAGCGCACCGCCTTCGAGCTGATGCGCCGCTCCATGGAAGTCGACGCCTCCGTCTTCCTCACGCTCTCCGGAGCGATGACGCCAGCGGGTCTGCACCAGAGCTGCATCATCCCGCTCATCGAGAAGGGCATCATCTCGGCGCTCACCACCACCGGCGCCAACCTCTACCACGACGCCCACCGCATCATCGGCCACGCCATCCGCGAGGTGAACCCCAACGCGGGTGACCTGCAGTACCGCCTGGCGCGCATCATCCGCATCTACGACCTGGGCTTCTGGGAGGAGGCGCTGCTGGACACCGACCGGCTCTTCTCCGCGCTGCTGCGCCGCCCCGAGTTCCAGCGCAAGATGACCACGCCCGAGTTCCACTACCTGCTGGGCAAGAACATCGCCGCCATCGAGAAGAAGCTCGGCGTGAAGCAGCCCTCGCTCCTGTCCACCTGCTACAAGCACGCGGTGCCCATCTTCGTGGGCGCGGTGCAGGACGGCTCCATCTTCCTCAACGCCGTCAAGCTCAAGCGCATGCTCGGCGCCGAGTTCAAGTTCGAGATCGACATCAACGACGACGTCTATTGGATGGCCGCGATCCAGCACTACTGCCGCCACCACTTCTCCAAGAAGCAGGCCATCTGGATTCTCGGTGGTGGCGTGCCCAAGAACTACACGCTGCAGGGCGAGCCGCTGCTGGATCAAATCCTGGGCGTGCCCACGGACGGCTTCGACATCGACGTGCAGTTCTGCGTGGACCCGGTGGACAACGGCGCGCTGTCGAGCTGCCCCGCGGGCGAGGGCCACACCTGGGGCAAGGTCTCCATCGAGGCGGTGGAGGCGGGCTCCATGTACGTGCACACCGACGTCACGGCCGTCTTCCCGTGGCTCACCCACGCGCTGCTGAGTGATTCGAAGATGAAGCGCAAGCCGCGCCGGCTGATGGACGTGATGCAGGAGGCGGTGGCCTTCCTCGACGCGGACGTGAAGAAGCGGCACAAGTCGCTCCTCAAGACGATTGACTGGAGTCCCGACGAGCAGAGGCCCGATGCGGAGGCGCACGAGACCTACGTGCGTTAGTCCTCACGCTCGATTTCCCCAGGAGCCAATGACCATGAGCCAGCCCACCTCTTCCCCCACCGGTGTCGTGATGACCGTCGCGAGCGCGCCGGGCTTCCACTGCAAGTTGGAACACGGCCCTTCCGGCACGCACATCACCACCGAGGCTCCCAAGGACAATGGAGGCACCGGCGGTTCCTTCTCGCCCACGGACCTGATGGGCGCGGCGCTCGCCTCGTGTGTGCTCACCACCATGGCGCTGGCCGCTTCCCGGGAGGGCATCTCCCTGGGCGAGGCCCGCGCGCGGGTGGAGAAGCGGATGACGCCCCCTCCGCGGCGCATCGGTGAACTGGTGCTGGAGATCGACATGCCCGCGGGCCTGTCCCCAGCGCACCGCGCCCGGCTGGAAGAGGTGGCGCATGGCTGCCCCGTGTCCCGGAGCCTGCACCCGGACGTGAAGCTGCCCATGTCCTTCCGCTACCCGGACGCCGCCCAGTAGAGCGTCGAGGAGCACGCTCCGCCGCCTGCTCCTCGAGTTCCCTGGCGGACCGTGCTGCGCCGCATCCCCAGCATGCCGACTTTTCCGGACGACCCCGGCATGCACGAGGAGCGCGGCGTGACTCTGGACCTTCTGCGAATCTACTTGAACGATCACCTCATGGGCTCCGTGATGGGCCTGGAACTGGCGCGGCGTGCCCACGCGGAAAACGAGGATCATCCGGTGGGTGGGTTCCTGGCGAGCCTGGTGGATGAACTCCAGGCGGATCGCACCACGCTCAAGGGCGTGATGCGGGCGCTGGGCCTCAAACAGGATGTGCTCAAGCAGGGCGCGGCCTGGGTGGGGGAGAAGCTGGGCCGGCTGAAGTTCAACGGCCGCCTGATGAGCTATTCCCCCCTGAGCCGCCTGGTGATGTTGGAAGCGCTCAGTCTGGGCACGGAGGGGCGGCTGTCCATGTGGCGCACCCTGCGGCGGCTGGCGAGCAAGGACGCGCGGCTGGGCCGCTTCGACTTCAACGTCCTCATCCACCGGGCCGAGCAGCAGCGGCGCGCGCTGGAGCGTTGGCGGCAACAGACCTCGGACGAGGCCTTCCTGGGCTCCGACGAAGGCTCGGTGCTGCGCCTCAACCCCACGCGCGCGCCAGGGTAGATGCGCCTATAAGGCGCTCCATGGATGCGAAGGTGCGGCAGTTGGTGGAGTTCCTCCTGAACGAGGAGCAACTCCGGTGGAGCAGTGAGAAGGCCGCGCCCGGGGTGGAGCCCCGGACGCGGGAATTGTTCGTCAGTGTGGGCTCTCGTGGTGAGGCCCTGCCAGAGCACCCTCACATGCTGTCGTGGAAGCTGCCGCAATGGACGCGTCGCGCGGTGCGCTCCTCCACGGGCGCCGTCCTGCTGTCCGCCGACATGCTCGATGCCCTGTCGCCCCGGTTGCGCGAGGAGCAACCCGAGGGGCCACCCGCGCCGCTCACCTTGCGCGTCCCCCAGGTGCACACCCTCGACGTCCTCTGCGCCACCCTGCTCGCCGTCTACCGGCTGCTCCATGGCTCCTGGCCCGAGGGGGCCGATGCGCTCACCGACTACGTGGGCGAGTGGGAGCAGGGACACACCGAGACGGTGGGCGAATACGAGTGCGCCCTGGGCACGGTGTTCTACGCCGCCCTGAAGCTCTGGCCCTCGGAGACGGCCCGGCCCACCCGCGAGGTGTTGGAGCTGATGGCCCGCGTGCTGGAGACGGTCCACCTGCCCGCGGAGCTGGCGCGGCTGCCCGCCAAGCTCATTCCCGCGACCGTCTCCCGGCGGCTCAAGGCGGACGAGCTGCTCTACCGCGCCGAGCTGTCGCGCGCCCAGTGCGTGCAACTCGACATTCCTCTCGGGGACGACGAGGACGCGCCTCCTCGTCGGGTGGACGCGCTCTTCCTCTCCTCCTTCCAGGACGTCACCGTCCTGCGGTTGCTCGCGCGAGGCGATTCCTCCCACACCCACTACGGCCAGGGCTTCGACTTCATGGCCCTCCACATCTCGCGGACGGAGCAATCCCGGCCCTGGCATTCCTTCTCGCTTACGCCCGAGCGCGCGGGGACGCTTGGGGAGCTCGCGGGTGCGTTGGACGAGCTCGAGGGCCCCCGGCTGCCGGATGGCTCGCCCCGGACGCGGGGCGCGCGGCGCTTCGAGCGCCAGCCCAACGACTACTCCGACCCCTGGTATTCGGACGGCTACGCGAGCCCGACGGGCCGCACGACGATGGTGGCCGGGCCCTACTCGGGCAGCCGGTTGTCGCGCCGCGAGCTGTGGGAGAACCTCTGGAGTCGCTTCAACGTGGGCCGGCGCGTCCACGTCTTGAAGGCCCATACCGTCTTCGCCCGGCCCTTTCTCTGGAGGGGACCGGCGCCGGACGCGGAGCTGGTGTCCCGGGGCTTTCGCCGCTGCGACCTGTCCGCCCAGGGCGCGGCCTTCCACCCCGCGGTCGTCAATTCCTTCCTCGGCGCCACGGACGAGGCGGACGTGCTGCACTACGAGAAGCCCACCGAGGGCCACTCCGTCCATGTCTCCGTCTACCCCAACCGGCTCGTGGCCGTGTGGGTGGCCCGGCCCCGCCAGACGGCCACCTCGTTGTACGCGCTCGCGCACGAGCAGGCGGCGCTCGTGGAGGGCCGGGGCTTGTGGGACCTGGAACCGCTCCGGGCCCTGGCGCCCTGGCTCGCGCCCCTGAGCGCCGAGCGCTGGTTCGTCTATGGCGCCTACCGCATTTCCCGTGGCCGCTCGTCCATGTTGGATGACTCGCGTTCCATGCAGGGGCTCTTCCATGCGCTCGCCTCGGGGACGGAGCCCACCCTGGAGAAGTTGCCCTCGGAGGCCGCGGCGGAGAGCCGGCGCGTGCTGCGCGACGCCGCCGGGGAGACGGAGCACTGGATGAGCTCGACGGGGGGCGCCCGGCTCGAATTCCTCATCGAGGAGGAGGGGCGAGGACCGCTCGCCACCGATCGCGACTTCCTCCTCTTCCTGCTCACCATGGGCCAGCGCTACTCGGCCTTCGAGACGAGCCGGCGCATGGCCGAGGTGGAGCAGCGCTACCGCATGTCCCGCTGGCAGAGCCTGCGGCCCGCGCGCAGCGTCCGCTCCGACGTGATGCTCTTCACCAATTCCCTGTGGCACACGCGCGTGAGCGAGGATCCCGACGTCAACGCGCGCTACCTCGCCTGGCACTCGTTGCACGGCTTGCAGGAGACGGTGGAGGCCATGAAGGATCAGGCCTCGGAGCTGGACCAGTACAAGCGGGACCAGTTCGACCGGATGGTGGGCCTGCTGGTGTTCGTCTTCCTGCCGGTGAGCCTCGCGTGTGGCTTCTTCTCCGGCGCGCAGTTCCAGGACATGAGCCCGTCCGTGGGCATTCCGGGCACCACCACGGGCTGGCTCATCTTCCTCGGCTACACCGCGGCCTTCACGGTGCTTGTCTTTGGCACCGTGTTCTTCGCGCGGGTGATGAACTGGCGCAAGCGCTGACGGGTGTTGGCGAACGGGCAACGGCCACGGGGGGGCGTTCCAAACGAGAAGACAGACAGTGGCTGTCCCGCGTGGTGATGGGAGCGGGAGTGGCCCTGGGGGCGTTTGGCGGGGTGGACCGGCCGTTTCCCGTTGTCTCCCCGCGCGCCCAGGAGGGCTCCACGCGTAGACGCACTGCGTAGCGAGCCCACGGTCATCTCCTCCAGCGTGTGACGGAATGGCTATTCACGGGGATGTCACCCAAGAGTGTTATTTCCCTGGCCGCTCAGGACAGATGTGTCCTCAGACCAGGAGATGCCCGTGCAAACCCCTTCCTTCCTCCGCCCCTCGCCCCGTTCCGTATGGTCCTTCACCGCGGCCTGTTCCCTGGCCCTGGTGGCCTGTGGGGGTGGTACGACACCGCCCGAGCCCACCACGCCCGACGCCACCCCCCCACTCGCCGAGAAGATCCTCGTGGTGGGCCACCGGGGCGCCAGTGCCCTGCGGCCGGAGCACACGCTGGCGAGCTACCGCAAGGCGGTCGAGGACGGGGCGGACATCATCGAGCCGGACCTCGTGTCGACGAAGGACGGGTATCTCGTGGCCCGTCACGAGAACCTGATCAACGACACGACGAACGTCTCGGCCAGGCCCGAGTTCGCGGACCGCAAGACGACCAAGGTCATCGACGGCGTGTCGCTCGAGGGCTGGTTCACCGAGGACTTCACGCTGGAGGAGCTCAGGACGCTGCGCGCGCGCGAGCGCATTCCCGCGATTCGTCCGGGCAACACCCAGTACGACGACCAGTACCAGATCCCCACCCTCACCGAGGTGATCACCCTGGCCAGGGAGCTGTCAGCCAGCACGGGCCGCACCATCGCCCTCTACCCGGAGACCAAGCACCCGACCTACTTCCAGTCCATCGGGCTGCCGCTGGAGGACAAGCTCATCGAGACGCTGAAGGCGGATGACTTCACGAAGACGACCGCCACCGTCTACCTCCAGTCCTTCGAGGTGGCGAACCTGAAGGAACTCCGCACGAAGCTGGGCGCCGCGCAGCCCAACTGGAAGCTGGTGCAGTTGATGGAGGAGGCGAACAAGAAGCCCTACGACTTCGTCAAGGCGGGCGACGCTCGCACCTACGCCGACCTGATGACGGAGGAGGGCATGAAGGAGATCGCCACCTACGCGAACGGCGTGGGCCCCTACAAGCGCAGCATCATCGACGTGGACAGCTCCGGCGCGTTCCTCCCGCCGAGCCCGCTCGTGCGCAACGCCCACGCGGCGAAGCTGCTCGTGCACCCCTACACCTTCCGGCCGGAGAACAGCTTCATGCCCACGCCCCTGAAGGTCGAGGGCGCGGACAGCGCGCGCGCCGAGGAGGGCGCGGTGAAGGAGATCCAGGCCTACCTCAAGGCGGGCATCGACGGCTTCTTCACGGATGACCCCGCCGTGGGCCGCAAGGCCGTGGACACCTACAAGCGCTAGGGCGCGCGGGTCGTCTCCAGGAACTGGAGCGCCTGGGCGAACTCGGGCCGCTCCATCGCCTCGAGTGAATCCTTGGCGAGCACGAGGCTGAACATGAAACGGAAGTCCGGGCCGTGGTCCGCGAGCGTGCTCGTGCTCATGGCCCGGCGTGCCTCGGGCCAAGAAGGCAGTTGTTCCCGCGAGGGAAGGGTGGAGGGCGGCCGCTGGCCGTTCTGGAGCGCGACCAGCAGGAAGACGACGGCGTAGAAGCACCGCGACACCTGCCGTGTCACCTCCAGCCTGGCGCGCTGCCAGGGCGTGGGCTCCGCCCCCCAGTAGGCGCGCAGCAGGGTGTCCTCCTGCTCGGGCGAGAAGCCGAACCAGAGCAGCGTCGTGGTGAGGTCCAGGTACGGATCCCCCATGCAGGCCGTCTCCCAGTCGATGAGCCACAGCCGGGTGCCATCGAAGAGCAGGTTGTTGGGGTTGAGGTCGTTGTGGCACGGCGCCAGCGTCAGGTGGGGCCGCAGCGCCGTCTGGACCGTCTCGAAGCGGGTGAGGAAGGTCTGGACGAGCTCGGGGATGGGGTATTTCGCGCCCACCAGCGTGCCCACGCCGCCCTGGATCATCTGGAGCCCATCCAGGAAGACGGGAAACGCGGGCCCGGTATGGAGGCGGCGCAGCAGCTCGCCGAAGTGCGCCACCTGGCTTGGGTTTGCCTGGAGCGCGGGCCGGAGGGGCTGGGTGTCGATGAAGCCGGTGATGCAGATGCCCGTCTGGGCATCCGCGAAGAGCACGGGTGGGGCGATGCCCTGTCCGGCGGCGGTCGTCATGCAGGCGAAGTGTCGCTTGGGATCGTTGAGCGGCGAGGGTGCGTGGATGACGCGCAGCACATGGGGTTGGCCCGCGACGGTGAGCTTGAGCACGGGAGCGCCGGAGTAGCCGCCATGCAGCGGCGTCAGGGACACGGACGCCTCGCTTCCGAACGTCGCGCGGATGGCCTCGGCCACGGCCTCGTGCTTGGAGGCGGGGAGGGAGGCGTAGATGGATTCACCGGGCATGTTTTCCTCCAATGCTCGTCGTTCCCTCGATGATGCCGTGTCGCGCCCGCTGCACCACATATATTCACCAGAAGACCCCATGCCGCTCCCTCCGTGCCGCGACAGTTTCCGGTTCGGCCCTTTGTCCACCCGCGTCGCACTGGCTATGTGACGGGAGCGAGTGGCGTTGCCACGTCGTCCGCCGTGAAGGCCGTTGCTTCCCAGCTCGCCCTGTTCCAGCACGATTCCCATGCCATGGAATTGGGCAACCTGAAACACGCACGGGCCCTCGCCTGCATGCACGACATCCTGCGTGAGCTCTGGCCTGCTCCTGTCAGTATTGAGCAGCGGTACCGTTTCTATCGCCATGCCAAGGTCGTTGAGACGATCAGCCGCGCGGACGAGCAGCGCTTTTTCGACGAGTCTTCTCCGGGCGATACTGATTCTGGACCTCAAGTTTCCCTGTCCCGAAGATCGAGAGCCTATATGGACGTATTACGGCGACAAGAGCGCCTACTCTGGTTCAAGTCAAAATAAAGTCTATATGGTAGACTCAAAGTCCTCGATGGTCTCGTCCTGTGTTTCTTTATTCCGCGCAAGCATACGGAGATCAATCAGGCGGTCAGGAAAAACATGGGCCGTTGGCTTCGCCGCTTCTGCCTATGAGCACGTGTTCGATGATTCCTGGTAGACTATTCGTGGCCGATGGGCCCAAGGGGGAGTCATCATCATGAAGACATGTTGGATTGGAATGCTGTCCGTTCTCACCGTGGTTACGGGGGCCTGTGGTTCAGGCGAGGTCCCATTCCACGAAGCCGAGGTTCGGGAGGGGGCGGTCCGAGCCGCGCTGGAGACTCAATTTGATTACAGCGCGGGCGTCACCTCGAATGCGACCCGGTACACGGTCGACCGCACCCTCAGCCTGGCCACGGGGCAGACCGTGACCCTGGGCACCTGCGGCGTGGATGGTGCCTCCTACACGGGTGACACCTACCTGCGCCTGTACAACCCAGCGGGGGTGCAGGTGAGCTTCAACAACGACGAGTGTGACGGCATGGGGTCGAGGCTCACGTACACCGTCCCCGCGGGTGGCGGTGGTGACTACCAGGTGCGCGCGGGCTGCTACTCGGAGGGGAGTTGCAGTGGCACCGTGGTCTGGACCTTCGCCGACAGCCCTCCGCCGCCTTCCACGGGGGGATCATTCTCCTACAGCGCGACCAAGACCGCTTATGGGGTCGCCAATTCCATCAATCGGACCATCACCCTGGCGGCGGGGCAGTCCATCGTCCTGGGCACCTGCGGGGTGCCCGGCTCGTCCGTCACGGGCAAGAGCGTGCTGAACCTCTACGATCCGCTCTGGAACAAGGTGGTGTCCGCCTACAACGGCGTGTGCACGGGCTCATATCTCGCGTACACCGTGCCGACGGGCGCGGGAGGCCACTACGTGCTGCGCGCGGGCTGCAATGCGAACGAGAGTTGCGGTGGCACCGTGGCCTGGAACATCACCAGCCCTCCGGCGCCGAGTGGCAACTCCTATTCCTACAGCACGTACTCCTCGAGCACGGTCAACCGGACCGTGCAATTGGAGGGGGGCCAGACCATCACCGTGGGCACCTGCGGTGTGGCCGGCTCCGCCTTCTCCGGGAACACCTCATTGGCCCTCCACAATGGCACTGGCCTCTACGCCTTACGGGTGGCGTTCAACGACAGCGCCTGCGGTGCCCGTGGCGGCGCGCATTTCTTCTACACCGTTCCCCCGGGGTATGGGGGCACCTATGAAATCCGCGGGGGATGCTTCACGGGCTCTTCTTGTAGCGGAACCGTGAGCTGGAGCATCCGATAGCGGCGATCGCCACCCCTGGTGTCTTCGCTCACCAGGGGTGATGGCCGCTGGCTCAGTCGAGGAATCGTCTCCACCAACGCCGTGCCTCGTTCTCGGTGAATCGAAGCGCGGTGTACCGGGGCTCATCCTCGGACGCCAGCGTCTGCTTCAGGAAGATGGGTTCGAACCAGGGCTCCATGACCCGGGCGAACTCGCGGTACGCGGGAAGTGTATCCCCCTTGTGCAGATCTCCCGTCTCCGGTTTCTCTCCCAGAGAGACCATGATGCGCTCCTCCGGGATTTCTCGCAGGGTTGTCTCGGCTGAGTGCAGCCGGGAGCGGAGGGTATCCGCACCACCGAGTTGCGTGAGCAGGGGCGGTCCGAGGAAATTGAGCCAGTGGACACCATCCACTCGAATACCCAGATATTCTTCGTGGCGCCAAGCGGCTCGGAGGTCGATGCCTGGGTAACGCAAGACTTCGGCGCGATAGTCATCATCCGTGAGACGAAGATTCCGGTGGACGTGAATGGCCAGGCCCGCATGCCCTGAAGAGAAGCGCAACCTGGAAGCCATGTCGAGGGCCAACTGGCGCACACGCGCGGGTCCATGCTCTTCGAGATATTCGATGGGAAGAGTCGCCGTGAGCAGACTCACGATCGTTTCTTCGGGAGCAGGCCGCCACGGAATGCGAGCCTTGTATTCGAGCTCATAGCCGCTTCGACTGCCGGAGCCTCCTGTGAAGAGAATGCCCGGTTGGAAACCTCGTTTCTCGATTTCCTGTTGCGCTCTGTCACTGAAATCATCGGGAAAGAACCGGGGTTGTGTGTTCCGCAGCACGTGGCGGACCTCATCCCACCGCGTCTCTGACAGGGGCGCTCCTTCGCTGTAGTTGATGTGGGCATGAGTGATGGTACCGGGACCCGCGCCAACGGCGCGAATGTAATCATCGATGGCATGGCTCACGCCGGATGCGAGCATGGGATGGTCATGCGGCATGTAGAAGGCAATGCGGAACACCTCGCGCGCAAGCACCTGTCGATGAGTGGTCTTAGACCCCTCTTGTCGAAGCATCCGATTCTCGGGGATGCCGCGAAGGCGAAGGCGTGGGTAGTCACTAACCATCATCCTCCTCCATATGGATCAAGCCCCGCGGGCGTCACAAGAGTCACCCGGCAACTTTTGGAAAGGTGTGTGTATTTGTCTAGTTGGGCTGTCACTCCTGGAGAACTCATCGGATCAATCCGATGTCTTTCGTAGCATGGAAACTTGAATTCGTAGACGCACTGCACGTCAGTGGCATTCCGAGTAGCGTGTACTACGACGTCAGGCTTGAGTGAACCGGGCTTGTTGTTTGTGAGAACGGTGCCGTTGGCCTTTGGGACGCCTTTGTAACGCGGCTCGATAGAGAAGTTGCCGCGGAACTCGTCCGGAAGGTGGGCGTTGATGCAAGCGAATGCGGCTGCGTGCTTCAGCCTCCCCAGTTCCCGAGCGAGAGTGACGGTAGCCCCCTCTTCGTCGATACCTATTTTCTGGTCACACTCGGCGTCGTTGGGAAACTTTCTATTCTTGAATTTGTAGCCGCTTTCGCGTTGCTGGTATGCCTCGTTGACATCGGCATGGGCTTGAGCGACGCACTCCCTGAAGACAGTTTCGACGTATTTCAATTCCGCGTCGGTGAGGAGCCGCTGAAAGCTAATGACGCCCTGGGTGGCTTCTGCTGCCTGGATGGCTTTTTCAACAAGCGCGGAGCCCGATCGAGCGGCCGTTGGTGCAAGGATTTCCCCTGTGCCCGCATTGACGGGGGCGGCGCAGGCCGCACCACAGGATTGGTTGAATTGAGAGCGACCGCCGGTATGCAATCCTCCCCAGGAGGGCTGATGCTGAATCACTCCATGTGGAGCGGACGTAGGAGCGGGGCTCGACGGACGGAGCCCTGTGGACAGCATGCTGCGCGACGCATGAGTGGAGGTGGAGCAGGAAAGGCAAAGCGGCAGGAGCGTCAGGACGACGAGCAGAAGCCACGGAGGGCGCTGGGTCTGGGGCCTGGGTGAGTAAAGTTGAATGGTGATGCTCCTGCGCTGATGAGTCGTCGGAGCAGTCTACCAAGTTGGCACAGTCTTTTGACCGCGGCCGTCGACCGCCTGAAAGGCAAGAGCCCCGGAACACCTCTCTCGGTGCCCGGGGCTCTTTTCATGACGACTGTCTTACTGGCTCAGGCGCCCGTGCCGGTGGGCGGCGGCGTGAGGGCTCTCGTCTCCTGCGCCACCAGCTTGAGCTGGCCATTGTTGGACACGAAGGAGGCGTCCACCTCGCGCTCCAGGTACGTGTAGCCAGACAGGCCTTCCTCGTACATGCGCAAGAGCTGGCGCGACTCGTCCAGCGTCAGGCGGCCATTGCGCAGCGCCACCTCCGTGGACTTGCGCAGCTTCGCCACGAGGTCGTCCTTGTTGTAGCTGACGTAGTTGAGCACCTCGGTCACCGTGTCGCCCTCCACCACGTGGTCGATCAGGTAGCCGCCGTTGGGCGCCAGCGACACCTGCACCGCGTGCGTGTCACCGAAGAGGTTGTGCAAGTCGCCCAGAATCTCCTGGTAGGCGCCCACCAGGAAGATGCCCAGGTAGTAGTCGTCGTTGTTGAGCGAGTGCAGCTCAAGCGCGTCCTTCACCTCGCGCTTGTCGATGAAGTGATCGATCTTCCCGTCCGAGTCGCACGTGATGTCCGCCAGCACTCCCTGGCGCGTGGGCTTCTCGTTGAGCCGGTGGATGGGCATGATGGGGAAGAGCTGATCAATGGCCCACGAGTCCGGCAGCGACTGGAACACCGAGAAGTTGCAGAAGTAGGTGTCCGACAGCTGCTTCTCCAGCGCCTCGAGCTCCTCGGGGATTTCTCCCGTCTCGCGCGCGGTGCGCATGATCTTGTGGCAGAGCGCCCAGAAGATGTTCTCCGCCATCACCCGCTGCTCGAGCGACAGGTGGCCCAGGGAGAAGAGCGTCAGGCTCTCTTCCTTGTATTCCTGGGCATCGTGGTAGGTCTCCAGGAGGTTCTTGTTCGTCACGTCGCGGAAGGCGGACCAGAGGTTGCGCACCACGCTGGGGGCCTTGTCGTCCACCTTGTCCGGGACCTGGGCGGGATCGAACTCGCTCGTGCCCAGCACGTCGACGATGAGCACCGCGTGGTGCGCCACCACGGCCCGGCCCGACTCGGACACCAGGATGGGGTGGGCCACGCCCGCGGAGTCACACGCCTCCATCACCGCGAACACCACGTCGTTGGCGTACTCCTCCGTCGTGTAGTTCATGGACGACGTGAAGTTGGTCTGCGAGCCGTCGTAGTCCACGCCCAGGCCGCCGCCCACGTCCAGGTACTTGAGCGGCGCCCCCAGGCGCGCCACCTCCACGAAGAAGCGGCCCACCTCGCGCAGCGCGTTCTTCACGTTGCGGATGTTGGAGATCTGGCTGCCCAGGTGGAAGTGCAGGAGCTCGAAACAGGGCAGCAGCCCCGACTCGCGCAGAAATCCCAGCGCGGCCATCAGCTCCGAGGAGGACAGGCCGAACTTGGAGCGGTCTCCGCCCGAGGCCTCCCAGCGGCCGGCGCCGCGGCTCGACAGCTTCACGCGCATGCCGATGCGCGGGGAGATGCCCGTCTTGCGCGCCACCTCGGCGATGAGCGGCAGCTCCGAGGGCTTCTCCACCACGAGGATGACCTTGCGGCCCAGGCGCGAGTAGCGCAGCGCCGTCTCCACGTACTCCTCGTCCTTGTAGCCGTTGCAGATGACGAGCGCGTCTTCCTGATCCTGCAGCGCCATCACCGCGAGCAGCTCCGGCTTGCTGCCGGCCTCCAGGCCGTAGGCGAACTGCTTGCCGGTCTCGACGATGGTCTCCGCCACGTACCGGTGCTGGTTCACCTTGATGGGGTAGACGCCCTGGTAGACGCCCTTGTAGTTGTGCTCGGAGATGGCCTTGCGGAACGCTTGGTTCAGGTGCACCACGCGGTGGCGCAGCACGTCCGTGAAGCGCAGCAGCAGCGGCAGGCCGATGCCCCGGCGCCGCACCTCGTCCACCAGCTCCTTCAGGTCCATGCTCGGGGCCGAGGGCCCGTCGGGATGGACGCACACATGACCCTTGTCATTGACGCCGAAGTAGGGCGAGCCCCAGTTGCGGATGCCGTAGGTGTCCTGGGCGTCGGCGAGGGTCCATCGGTGCTGAGGAGTGTGCAAAGGCATCGGCGTTCCTGATCTCCCGGTCTGGGGTTGCGTCGTCCAACAGTGGACGGCGCGGGAAGTATCGAGAATCCACCCGGGGTTCAACCCTTGGTTGAGGAGTAGCCGACCAGACGTGGCCTCGTGCCTGCCTGCCCTGGAATAGATGGGCCGCCGACCAGTGGGTTCCTACTCTAGGGGGGAATGATGCCGTCAGTCCGGCGCCAAGGAGAGGATACATGGAGTCGTCCGCACGCAGGGACTCACCCATACTGACTCCGAGGGAGATCTACGAGCGGTTGGACCGGTTCGTCATCGGGCAGGAGGCGGCCAAGCGAGCCGTGGCCATCGCCGCCCACAACCACCTCAAGCGCGTCCAGGCGAGGCGGATGCGGCGCACGTCGCTCATCAAGAAGTCCAACATCCTGCTCATCGGGCCCACGGGCAGCGGCAAGACGCACATCGCCCGGAACCTGGCGGAGATCCTGTCCGTGCCGTTCACCACCGTGGACGCCACCGAGTACACGGAGGCCGGCTACTACGGCAAGGACGTGGAAGTCATGGTGGCGGACCTGCTCTTCAAGTCCAACCACTCGGTGGAGGACACCCAGCGGGGCATCATCTTCATCGACGAGGTGGACAAGATCGCCCGGCGCTCACAGGGGGCGCGCAATGGCGCGGGCAGCCGGGACATTGGCGGCGAGGGCGTGCAGCAGGCCCTGCTCAAGCTGCTGGAAGGCCGCGAGGTCTTCGTCCCCATGAATGTCACCCAGTCGTTCAACCGGGGCGACACGGTGTCCATCGACACCCGGGACATCCTGTTCATCTGCGCGGGGACGTTCTCGGACCTGCAGGATTCCGGGCACATGGCCGAGGCCCGGGTCATGGGCTTTGGTTCCCCGGAGACCCAGCGCCAGCGCCGGCACATCACCACCAAGCAACTGGTGGACTTCGGCATGCTCTCCGAGTTCCTGGGCCGTTTACCGGTGGTGGTGCAGTTGGACATGCTGGGGGAGCCGGAGCTGCTGCGCGTGCTCACCGAGCCCCCCGACTCCATCGTGCGGGAGTACGGAGAGCTGCTGGGGCTGGATGGAATCGAGCTGGAGCTCACCGAGGACGCCTTGCGCGAGGTGGTGCGCTTCTCCGTGGACAAGGGCCTGGGGGCGCGGGGCCTGCGCTCCATCATCGAGCACGTGATGGCGGACGTGATGTTCGAGGCGCCGGAGCACCGTCACCGCCGGATCACCGTGGATCAGGACTTCGTTCGGAGCCGGCTGGTGGGTCTCGAGGCGGGGGCTGGGTTCGGGACTTGAGCTTGCGCGGCGGCTCGTCGTCCGGGTCGGAGGCGTTGGCCACGGCCCCGAGCCGGGCGACGAAGTCGGGATCCTGCAGCAGTTGCATCACGAGGTTGCTGCGCAGGACCTCCTGGGTGTCTCCGCGCTCGATCGCGGCGCGCAGGCGCTTGTCCGACAGGGCCCGCTGGTAGCGGGGATCCTGCTTGAGGGCCTTGTAGGCCGGATCATCCGCCATGTGCCGGGCCTGCTCCGGGTGGGTCATCACCCGGGTCACCGCGACCATGTCGCGCACCGCGGAGAACTGCGTCAGCTCGAAGGCGTTGTAGTGCCGCGCCAGGTCGAAGGAGAGGGAGTCCTTGGGTGACAGGCCGAGCTTCTTGCCCGCCACCACCACGTTCTTCTCCACGAACACGAGCGCGCTGAGCGCCACGTAGGCGATGAGGGCCACCTTCAATCCCCCGAGCATGAAGCCCAGGGCACCGTCCACGCCCCGCCGGTCTGGATCCCTCGCGCCGAGGAGCCGCCGCAGCAGCACGGTGAGCACGTAGCGCACCGCCACCAGGAGCACGAGGAAGAGCAGCAGCGAGGCGGCGAGCGTGCCGATGATCAGGGGCGTGCCCCCGAGCATTTCCGCCATGCGGGGGCCCAGGACAGGACCCAGCCGGCGCGAGACGAACCAGGCCACGGCGAGCGCGACCATGTGGGCGATCTGCCGGGCCGCCCCGGTCATGGCGCCCACCAGGGCGAAGAGCAGCACCAGGCCCAGGATGATGAGATCGATCGTCACTCGGAACCTTCCCCCGTGGCCGGGCGCCCCTCAGCGAATCTTGAAGGAGTCTCCCTGCTTGCGTGACTCCTCCAGGAGCACCTTCTGCACCTCGGCGAGCTTGTCCTTGTAGCGGCTGTTGGCGGGCTCATAGGTGAGGGCCATCTTCAGGTTGCGCTCGGCCGAGGCCCAGCGCCCCGCGTCCGCGTCCGCCGCGCCCGTCTGGTAGAACTGGCGCCCCTTGGGGTGGACGCCGATCTGCTCCTCCACCTGGCGCTTGGAGGCGGCGCGCGTCTCGGCCTCGGAGGACTCGGTGAAGCGCAGTTTCTGGGCGCGCTCCGGGCCGGAGATGTCCGCCGTGTACTGACGGCGCTTCGCGTCGTCGCGCAGCACGTAGTAGGCCTCGGTGACGCGCTTGTAGAGCTCGTTGACGCGCTCCTTGAGCTCCTTGTCGGACAGGTGGAAGAAGCGGTCCGGGTGGTAGGCGCGGCTCTCCCGGTAGAAGGCCTTCTTGATGTCCCCGGGCGCCACCGTGCGGTCCACCAGGAGGATCTCGAAGTAGTCCATCTGGTCGAGCCGGGCGCAGCGCTCGGTGAGCGAGGCCATCTGGGCCGGATCGAGTTCGGACTTGCTCGCGGCGGGAGGTGGCGGAGGCGGAACCGCGGGCGCCTCCAGGGTGGGGCGCGCCCCGGGGCCAAGCGGAGGCGCGGCGGGGGGCACGCGAGGCGCCACCGGGGCCACCGCGGGCACGAGCGGCGCGATGGTGGGCATCGGCGGGGGCGGCGGCTGAAGCGCCGCGGGAGGCGGAGGCGGGGGACGCACGGGGCCCACCCCCGAGGACGGACGGGCGGGCGCGGTGGGCGGCACCACGGAGGACATGCCCGGGATGGAGGCGCGCGCGGGTGCGACGCTCGGAATCGCGCTGACGGTGGGCCGCGATCCCTCGGCGGTCCCGATGGGCCGGACCGCGGGGATCGACGGCATCGAGGGCACGGCGGGCGCGACGGAGGGAATCTTCGCCGTGGGGCGCGAGACGCTGGGCGCGACGGAGGGAATCTTCGCCGTGGGACGCGAGACGCTGGGCAGGGGCGCCGCGACTCCCGGCGAGGCCGGGGGCTTGGACTGGGTGGCCTCGGCCGGAGGGGGCGGAGGCGTGGCGGGC
>Ga0081606_1000027_pt1 | contig 188589 bp, 146 predicted proteins | sample EareggfetidaYelm_FD_71127 | JGI IMG/M metagenome (GOLD analysis project Ga0081606, IMG submission 71127) | Earthworm egg capsule microbial community from the University of Washington, USA - E. fetida Yelm (SPADES assembly) (version 2) | ecosystem: Host-associated > Annelida > Reproductive...
CTGTAATAGATCTTAAACGCTTCTTCAAATACCGGCCAGTTGATCCGATGGGCCAGCACGTACAAGGGATGACGCTGATCCAATTGATCCGACAGACCGGAGAACATCCCCAACTGCGGACTATGTTGTTTAGGGCGTGATAGCATCACCCAATTTGCAAGCTTTTTATCACTTTTTCAAATCACTTGCAGATTTTTTAATAACCAATTCCTCCGAAACTCAATGCTATAAAGCAGTACAGAGTTTTTGAGGCTCGACTAATTATTCAGCTGCCCCAATTTATGGAAAATACGATCCGCGGTAGCAACCTATGCAACTTATGAAACCTCTCAAACTTCTCAAACCTCCCACTCAAACTATTCCAACTGCAGAATGCGGTCTTTAGGATACTTTACTACATAGCCGAGCTGAAGTTTGTTTTCTTTTTTTGAGTCAAGAGTTAATGACCAGGTAACTTTTTTTGTGTCATCTTCCAGCTTGCCTGAACCGTAGCTGAGCTTATCCACTTCTATTTCCTTGTTGGTAGAAACGGGGAACTGATCTTCTACAATGATCCTGATCGGTTGCTGTTTGTTGTTGCGCACGGTTGTTTCGTATTGCCGTGTGTCGGATTTATTAGAGCCGAGGAATTTACGGGAGCTGAATTCCTTTAACAGTGTTCGTTTTACTGCCACGCCTTTGTCGCGGCCCAGAGAGAGATTCAGGGTATCATCTGCATTTGCGGGATCGAGTAATGAACTGCCAAGGAAGGTGCCTTCAAAGAACAGGTTTGCTTCACCGGGCAACAGGTTGAGATCCTGCCAGCCGGTGATCTTTGCCGTGAGATAAGCGTAGGGATCGAGTTTTGGCGCAGCATAGTACTCATACAGCGCATTTAATTCAAACAGGCTGATGTCCACAGAGTAAAGTTTTCCATCCTCCGGAATGGAGTAGGGGTCTTCAATTTCAAATGTTGTCGACGTTGGTTGATAAGCAGTGGTGGTGCTGACCATTGTCAGTTCTTTTTTGCGCTTATCAGCGCGACCAGCCACCTCATCATCGTAACCTGCTGTAGCTCCATAACCCACGACGACCACTTCTTCCAGGGGCTGGGACTGTTGCCTGACCTGCAAGCCGGCCACTCTTCCTTGCAATGCCTGGGATGGACCGGATACAGAGGCTGGTACGTAATAACGAAGATACCAGGGTTGCAGATCAGGCTTCGTTCCATTTTCTTTTGGATTACCAGTGGACAAAACAAGTTTTACGTCTTTCCAGTCTTCGCCTGATTGCTGCCGCAGGTTCGCTTTCATTTGCAGCGTCAACGGCTGACTGATATCCTGCACCCTTATATCATAAGTAGGATACCATGATGACTGTAACGCGAGATAAGTGAGTTTGAATGTGCCGGTCGTATTTTCTTTTACATCAACGGATACGATCACTTCACTGGTCGACAGATCTTTTTTCTGATGCAACGCCTGTAATTGTAATTCCAGTTTTTGTAATTCTTCCGCCAGTTTTTTCTGCACACGCGCGGTCTCCTGCAGTTTTTGATATAGTTCTGTCAGCCGCGCACGCTGGAAATCGGCAGCTTCTTTCAGGTCCGCAGCTTTCAGTGTTGCGTTATCTCCTTTAATGGATTGATTCTTGATGATCATCTGCTCTTCCTGTACGTATACGTCTTTCATGTGTGATTCCATCGAGATTTTTTCCGACAATTGTTCTTTCTGAAGATCCAGTTGCCTGATATCTTCTTTTACGCCCTGTTCTTTCAGATGGTTCAATTGATGCGTAACTGACAGCACCGTTAATTTTCCTTCTGCTTTCAGCTGTATGCTTTTCTTATCAATCCCCGGAGAGATATCGCCAAATACAATATTATATTTTCCCGCAGGCAGCGCCTGTTTTGCTGATCGTTCTACCTGTGCTCCCTGCAGGAATACTGTTACTTTCTCGATCTTGCTTGCCACGGGTTTATTATCTTTTTGCGCGGATAACAACGTTGCGCACAGGCAGAGTCCGCCTGTGATGAAATACTTTGTCATAAGGCTTGTTTTGGGAAGGATGCGCGGAAGATCCTGATTACACAGGGGTACGGGGTGATCAGACAAAAATATACGGGAACAGTCCGGACTCTTCTTAAACTTACAGAATCGCCAAAAAACATCCTGCTTTGGAACTTTTGAGTCTTTAAACGATGAAGATTCCGGGCAGGAATCCAATTTTTACTTTTGATCCGGCCGATGGCAAAAATCAGGCAAGGCCGTAAAATAAAGAAGCCCTCCGGTCAGGGAAGGCTTCTTTTACCATATATAAATTTCAAATTGGCGTTCGGGCCATCGGCCATCTCTCTTATGCTACTGCTTTCTTCACCAGGTCCGCTGCTTCGCTCAGCAGGATAGCGCTTTCTACTTTCAGGCCGCTTTCGTCGATCAGTTTTTTCGCTTCTTCGGCGTTGGTGCCCTGCAGGCGAACGATGATCGGGATGTTGATATTGCCAAGATTTTTGTAGGCATCGATCACACCGGCAGCAACACGGTCGCAACGAACGATCCCGCCGAAGATGTTGATGAGGATCGCTTTTACATTCGGATCTTTCATGATGATCTTGAACCCGGCTTCAACTGTTTGAGCATTTGCGGTACCGCCTACGTCAAGGAAGTTTGCAGGCTCACCACCGCTGAGTTTGATCATGTCCATGGTCGCCATTGCCAGACCGGCGCCATTTACCATACATCCTACGTTGCCATCCAGTTTAACGAAGTTCAGGTTGTATTTACCTGCTTCAACTTCTGTAGGATCTTCTTCTGTAATGTCACGCAGAGAGGCGATGTCAGGGTGACGTGTCAGTGCGTTATCGTCCAGGCTCATTTTACAGTCAACTGCGATGACCTTGTCATCGGATGCTTTGAAGAGCGGGTTGATCTCAAGCATTGCACAGTCAAGGCCTACATATGCATTGTATAGATTGGTTACGAATTTCACGCAGTTTTTGAATGCTTCACCGCTCAGGCCGAGGTTGAAAGCGATCTTTCTTGCCTGGAATCCCTGCAGGCCACCACCCGGGTGTACCCATTCTTTGAAGATCTTTTCAGGTGTATCATGTGCTACGTCCTCGATATTCATACCACCCTCAGTGCTGTACATGATCACGTTCTGCCCCCTGCTGCGATCGAGCAGGATAGAGAGATAAAATTCTTTGCGCTCGGAAGGACCATCGTAATACATATCCTGTGCAACCAGGATCTTGTTTACCACTTTACCGGCAGGCCCTGTCTGAACCGTTACCAGCGTACCGCCCAGGATCTTTGTTGCAAACTCCTGGATATCTTCCAGCGACTTTCCCACTTTCACTCCATTGATACCCGTTTCCTTCACGGTGCCTTTTCCGCGGCCACCGGCATGGATCTGGGCTTTTACTACGGCAAACTTGCTGCCTGTCTCGGTTTTGATCTGACGATAGGCTTCTTCAGCTTCCTGAACGGTGCTGCAGGCAAATCCTTCCTGGACCGGAACGTTGTACTTTTTCAGTAGTTCCTTTGCTTGGTATTCATGGAGATTCATGTTCAAAAAATTTGTCGCAAAGATAGGGTGAAAAGTGATGTGGTTCGAGAAGTTTGACAGAGCGATAGCCAGTGATCGATGGCTGATGACTGTCGGCCGTTGGCCGGGAATACAGCCGCTCCAGGAGCTGGTTTTAAATCGGCCATCGGTCATCAGCCATCGGATAACGTCCTTACGTAAAGCAAAAATCTGATATGCGCCTTCTGCCATTGGTCATCGGCCATCGATTCCATGCTTTACCTATATTTGCGGCTAATCTTCCATTAATATGGCCTTTGATCCCATGCAGCAACTCCAGGAGACCGTTTCATTTTTAAAGAAGCAGTATCCTCATCAGCCTGAAGCCGGAATAGTTCTTGGCAGCGGCCTTGGCAATTTAGCGAATGCAATCAGCATCGAGAAAGAGGTGCCTTATGGCGAGATCCCGAATTTTCCGGTATCAACGGTGCAGGGGCATAATGGCCGCCTCATTTTTGGTACGCTCAGCGGTAAGAAAGTAGTGGCAATGGCCGGCCGGTTTCATTTTTATGAAGGGTATACGCCGCAGGAAGTGGTGTTTCCTATCCGCGTAATGAAACTGCTGGGCATTCACACGCTGTTGCTTTCCAATGCGGCGGGTGGAGTGAATCCCGCTTTCGGGGTAGGAGATATTATGATCATTAAAGATCATGTGAGCTTTTTTACGCCCAACCCGCTGATCGGGAAAAATATCGAGGAATTCGGCCCGCGTTTCCCTGATATGAGTGAGCCGTATAAGAAAGAACTGATCATCCGCGCAAAAGCGATCGCCCGTGAGCATTCGTTTGAGGTAAAAGAAGGCGTATACGTTGCCGTTACAGGGCCCACGTTTGAAACAAGGGCAGAATACAAGCTGATCCACGCACTCGGCGGGGATGTGGTTGGCATGAGCACCGTACAGGAAAGCATTGTGGCGAATCATATGGGCATAAAAGTGTTTGCGGCAAGTGTGATCACGGATCTCGGCATCCGCGAGGAAGAAAATGTTATCACCCACGAAGAGGTGCTGCAGGCCGCCAAAGAAGCAGAACCCAAACTCGCCATCCTGTTCACTCAGTTAGTGGCATCCATTTAACAAATTTTGATAACGGATTGTGAGAGAGGGGAAGTAATTTGCACCGGTCCGTAATAAGTAAACCGATAAGCGTATTGACAGGAGAGAGCCCGTATCGTCACGGACGCGCAATACTTTATGCCAACTGGACCCAAAAATGTTTAAGCTGAAGCTGAATTTTACATACCTGTTCGTAGCGATCCTGTTATTTGCTTCTTTACCTTCTTTTTCTCAACGGGATATCCTGAGGCAGGGCGGGAGCCGCATCCGCCAGATGGGAAGCAGCTTCAACAGTGCCGGCGGCGGAACCGACAGTTTGAAACGAAGAGACAAGAATGAAGATTCCATCACCATCAGTTACCGCTACCTGGATTCTACCCGCACCTTTAAGTTTGATTCATCGATCAACGATTTCTCCAAACGCTGGCCCATACCCGCCACATTTATCACCCTGGGAAATACGGGCACTGCTTCGCGCTCCCTTCTTTTTTCGCCAAACATGGAGGCGGGTTTTGACGCCGGGTTTCATGCCTTTGATATTTACAGGTGGACAACCGACCGCGTCCGGTTTTTCAATACAACAAGACCTTATTCTGAGCTGAACTATGTACTCAGCAGCCGCGCAGAACAACAGATCGAGTTGATGCATACGCAAAACATCAAGCCGAACTGGAACTTTCATTTTATGTACCGGCTGATCAACTCTTCAGGGTTTTTCCGTAATCAGAAGAGCAATCATAACAATTACCTGTTCACCACCTGGTATCAGTCAGTCAATAAACGCTATAATCTTTACGGCATCATCCTGGCAAATAAAATGCAGTCTGGTGAAAATGGCGGCATCCAGGATTCATTCAGTCTCTCTAATCCATTGTACAAGGACCGGTTCAATATCTATACGAATCTTGGCGGTACATCGGCTTATTCGGCGGATTTCTTTAATACAGATGTTGGTACAGGCAATCGCTACAATGATTTTACGGTGCTCGTCCGTCAGCAATATGATCTTGGTAAAAAAGATTCACTGGTAACGGATTCATCCGTCATCCCGTTGTTCTACCCAAGGCTGCGTTTTGAGTATACGGCGCAGTACACCAAACGCAGTTATGATTTCCGTGATTACGTGGGTGATTCAACTTATTACCACGACCGGTATAATATCACTTTTCCGTATACAGCCGCCGGAGATACGATCGAATTCAAGGACTCCTGGAAAGAGATCGTAAATGATTTTTCCATTTACCAGTTCCCGGATGCAAAAAACCTGCAGCAGTTTTTTAAAGTAGGTACGGCTATACAGAATATGACTTTCACCGGTTCAAAATCGCCGGGAAGCAGTTCGCTTTATAATGTGTTCGGACATGCCGAATACCGCAACAGGAGCCGCAACCAGAAATGGAACATCGAGGCAAACGGTAAACTTTATTTCGTAGGGTATAACAGCGGCGATTATCATGCATATGGAACTTTGCAGCGGTTTATCGGGAAAAGAAGGGCGTATGCATTACTGGGTTTTGAGAATGTGAACCGGACTCCGTCGTTTATTTATGATAACCGCAGCAGTTTTTATTTGCTGCCGACTCAGATGGACCTCAAAAAGGAAAATACGATCCATTTATTTGGCTCAATGTATCAGCCGTTCCTCCAGCTGCGCCTCGCCGCGGACTACTATGTGTTGACGAATTATACCTATTTAAGAAGTTACTATGACCTGCAGCAGGAAGGATCGCTGTTCAACCTGTTGCAGCTTACAGCACAAAAGACGGTCAATCTCGGTCGTTACTGGAAGTGGCATGTAGATCTTTATTACCAGCAACGTGTCGGTAATGCTGAAGTAAATGTGCCCGCCCTTTTCACCCGCAACAGGATTGGCTATGAGGGCAATCTTGGTTTCAAAAATCTTGACATTGCATTTGGTGCGGAAGTGCGGTATCATACCAGCTATAAGGGAGATAACTATTCTCCGGTACTTGGCCGATTTTTCTACCAGGATTCAGTGACGATCAAAAATGAGCGTCCGCAAATAACGGGCTATGTTCATTTCCGTATCAAGGGTTTCAAATTCTACTACCGCGCAGAAAATCTGAATACCGCCCAGATCTCCAGTGCCAACGGTTTCGGGTTTACCAAGAATAACATTGAGGTGCCGGGTTATCCTTATCCGGGATTGGTGATGAGGTTTGGGATTTACTGGAGTTTTGTGAATTGAGGGGAAGGCAGAGGGCCGACCGCCGCCAAGGTCTTAGAACAGGTGTTAATCTTATCTCGGGATTCCCCTGGAATTCTCTTATATAAGCCCCTTATGTTCATAAGATAAGGTCTGTTTATACCGAAACGGCCGTCCCGGTATGCCGTCGGCGGTCATTCTCTTGCATTTTTTCCAAATCAACCCTATCTTTGCCTCATGCGCAAGCCCGCCGTCATATTATTGATGATCTGTTACCTCGCCTTCAGCAGCGGGATAGTCATCAATTCGCATTACTGCATGAACAGGCTGGCGTCTACGCAGTTATTCGCCTCAGGCGGGAAGGAATGCGGTAAATGCGGAATGCATATCAGCGATTCGCATGGTTGTTGCAGAGATGAAGTGAAGATGGTAAAGATGGATGATGATCACAAAGTATCTCCATCGGTGACTGCAGACTTTGCATTATTGAAAATACCTGTACAGGTTCCTTCTGAATTTATTTCAGCACCTTCTTTCAATATTCCGTTCCAGGAATTTACAGATGCGCAGCCTCCACCTCTGCTAAAGGGACAGGAGACCTATCTGCAGCATTGCGTTTTCAGAATATGAGATAAAGAAAAGTTATTGCATTGTTATCAGGCGATCGGCCCGGGATAACGGTGTTATATGCTGTGCATACGGCATACTTGCATTTATCTTTTATTATTCCTATTTTATATTATTAAATTAAGACAATGAAAACGTTTAAAATATTTTCCGTTATTGCTATTTGCCTCACACTTGCTACATCTTCATTTGCGCAAACAAAAACTGATACGATCTCAGTAGCGGGCAATTGCGGCATGTGCAAAAGCACTATTGAGAAAGCTGCAAAAAAGGCAGGGGCGAGTGCTGCAGACTGGGACACTGAATCAAAGATCCTTACCGTTAAATACAACAGCTCTGGTACCAATGCCGCCAAAATCCAGCAAGGCATTGCTGCTTCAGGTTATGACACACGCGACTTCAGAGGTTCTGACGAAGCCTATGACAAGCTGCATGCCTGCTGCAAATATGAGCGTGTAAAAAAAGAGGCACAACCATCTGCCGCAGTAAATAAAGGAAAAGAGTCCTGCTGCAGCAAAGAAGACGGTGAAACAGCTTCTAATACCAGCAAAGAAAAATCCTGCTGCTCCGAAACAACAAACTGATCACGTTCTAAAAAAAATAAGTTATGAAAAAGCTATTGATCTTATTGATAGCAGGATTCATGACGCTGGCTGCCAGTGCGCAATTCACAAAAGCGACATTGCAGGCAACAGGCCTGACATGTGCAATGTGCAGCAACGCGATCAACAAAGCTTTACAGGCGGTGCCATTCGTGGCTTCTGTGAAGTCTGATATCAAGAATTCTGCATTTAATATCGTATTTAAAGAAAACCAGAAGGTTGATATAGATGCCATCCGCAAAGCCGTGGAAGATGCGGGCTTTTCTATTGGCGGCTTGAAAATGACCGGCACATTTGATCACGTGGCTATCGGCAACGATAAGCACGTTGATATTGCCGACGAAACATTCCATTTTCTGGATACAAGATCATCCTCACTGGATGGAGAGCAAACGCTGACGGTGGTTGACAAGAACTTTGTTCCGTCAAAACAGTTCCGCAAATTCAGCGCTTCCACGAAGATGGCTTGTATTCAAACCGGCAAAGCGGCTTCATGTTGCGTGAAAGATGGAGTGAAGGAAGATGCGAGGGTGTATCACGTCACTATTTAAAAAAGGCATTGGGAGTTTAACGGTTTAAATGTTTAAAAGTTAAGAAGCGTAAACGTTCAGCATTTCCTGGTGGAATTATGAACAATTGCAAGCTGACTCTAAACATTTAAGCCATTAAACTTTCAAACCTTCTCGCAATTGTTCAATGTCCTAATTTTTTAACTATGATCAAATCAACTATCACGGCTATTATTTTGCTCTTTACCCTGTTAACTGCAAATGCACAGCGCGAGCTAGCCAATATCACCGATCCCCGATTGAAAGTGGAGTTGCCGGATGCAAAGGGGCAGAAGGTCTCGCTTCCGTCATTGAAAGGTAAAGTGGTGTTGCTTGACTTCTGGGCAAGCTGGTGTGGCCCCTGCAGAAGCGCGAATAAAAAGCTGGTTAAGCTTTATGCGAAATATAAAAAGCTGGGCTTTGAAATATACAGTGTGTCTGTCGATGATGAGAAAGCTGATTGGCTTAAAGCGGTGAAGAAAGACGGCATCACCTGGTTGCAGGTAAATGAATCTGCAAGTCTTGATGCGGAATCCGTCCGCCGGTGGAATGTGAACCAGTTGCCTACCACTTTCCTGATCAACAAGAAAGGCGATGTGGTGGCGATAGACCTGGAAGGCGGTGAACTGGATAAAGCTGTAGCAAAGCTGTTGGTCGAATAATGACAGCAATTGCCCGTTAAGCTGGTTTGATGATTCAACGGATCATTCATCATGAAGTATTTTTTATTGATAATAACATTCCTGTGTTACCTGAACAGCAGCACACAGGAACTATATGTATATTCTGAACCGGCATCTAATATGCCGGCGCACTCGATCAGCGCGAAGCTGAGCAGTAATCTTATCGCCCGCCAGGATCCGTACAACCGTTTTATGCAGCGCTACACACCGGAGATCATGTTTGGGATCAACAAGAACTGGATGGTTCACGCAGGCGCCACCTTTGCAAACATGCATACAGATAACTTCCGGTGGGAATCGGTTTATCTGTATGGCAAATATCGTTTTCTTTCATCCGATGATCTGCATTCGCATTTCAGGATGGCGGTATTCGGAGAAGCTGCTTATAGCCGCAGCCCTTTTCATTTTGATGAGCTGAGTTTCCAGGGAGACAAAAGCGGTGAGCAGGTGGGCGTTATTGCTACGCAGTTGTGGCATAAACTGGCGGTATCAGCAACTGTGAGTCATCTTCAATCATTGGATGGCTCACGCAATGATAAGACGCTTTATGTCCCGTCCCGGATCTACCAGGCGATGAATTATTCGTTGTCTGCCGGGTATTTATTGCTGCCGTTTGAGTATACAGACTACAGGCAAACGAATCTGAATTTGTATGCCGAATTCCTTGCACAACAATCGCTCGACAGAAAGGCATACTACGTGGATTTTGCGCCGGCTGTTCAATTGATCTTTAACAGTACGACCAAACTTAATCTTGGTTATCGTTTTCAGTTGGGCGGCGATATGCAGCGGATGACAAAGAACAGTTGGCTGATCAGCGTGGAGCGCGCATTTTTAAATGCATTAAAGAAGAGGAGATAAAATGGAAATCTATATCAGGAATATGGTGTGTGACCGTTGTGTCAAATCGGTCAGGCATGTTTTTGAAAATGCGGGGATTCCGCTGAAAGCGATCAGGCTCGGGGTGGTGGATACTGCTGCCCCGGTGGCTGATCAGCAGGCGAAGCAATTGAAGGAACTGCTGCTTGAAGAAGGGTTTGCGTGGATGGATGGCCAGAAAGCAAAACTGGTAGAACAGATCCGCAACCTCATCATTCAGCTGGTGCAATCGGAAAACCTGGATGAAATGAAAGGGAACCTGTCGTCTTATCTTTCTGCAAAACTGTTGCGTGATTATCATTCACTGAGCCAGTTATTCTCTTCCATGGAGAATACTACGATTGAGCAATATTTCATTTTACAGAAAATAGAGAAGGTAAAAGAGTGGCTGGTGTATGATGAGTTTTCCGTGAGTGAGATTGCTTTTAAACTTGGGTATAGCTCGGTATCACATCTTTCAGGGCAATTCAAGAAGATCACGGGATTTACACCAAGTGAGTTCAGGCAGTTCAAGGATCATTACAGGAAGCCATTGGATAAGGTGTAGAAAGCCCATAAATGTTCTTTTGTATGTCTGGCGTAGCGAAGCGGAGGAGGAACCCTACGCAGTTCATTGCTTTTTGGAAGATCACGCACCATTTCCGTTGTCCTGGTGCATGTCTCACGCACCAGGACAGCGGAATTAGAAATTCTATAAACCTTATCCCGAATTATATAACAACCCCAACCTCTTAAGGCAGGAATTTTGTGTTATAAAAATCAGTTTATGACACATACGTATAGTATATCCGGAATGACCTGCGGCAGTTGTGTTGCCCGCGTAAAAAGCGAATTGCTTAAACTTGGTGATATACAATCTGCCGAGGTGCAGCTTGCATCGCCCCAGGCAACGATCACGATGGGAAAACATATAAACACGGCTGTCTTGCAGGATGCAGTGCAGAAAGCCGGTCATTATTCCATTATTGAAGCCGATGGAGGGATGCAGCATGCGGTGAAAGAAGAAGGCACGGAGAAGAATTCTTATTATCCGATCTTCCTGATCTTTGATTACATTACGGGTATCACATTGCTTATACAAGCTGCCTCAGGCGGTTTCAGCTGGATGCAGTGGATGAGTCATTTTATGGCTGGTTTCTTCCTCGTGTTTTCGTTTTTTAAACTGATGAATCTTCGTGGTTTTGCGGAAGGATATAGCAGTTATGACGTTGTTGCGCGGGTCATGCCTGCATGGGGATTTATTTATCCGTTTGTTGAATTAACGTTGGGCATTGCGTTTCTTACCGGGTTTCAGCCTTTGCTCACTAATTGGGTTACACTGGCTGTGATGGGCGTGAGTACAATTGGAGTAATACAAAGCCTCTTGAAGAAGACAAGCTTTCAATGTGCCTGTCTGGGTACGGTGATCAAGCTTCCGTTGAGCAAGGTTACGTTGTTTGAAGATCTGCTGATGGTGTGCATGAGTGCCATTATGATAATAACAATGTTGTAATGAAAATGATAAGAGACATTTTGCGATTTGTTACATCAGTATTTGTAAAGAAAAATTGTTGTAAATGAAATTATTCATCACGATCTTCTTTGGGCTGATATCGTTCAGCTCGTATGCGCAGCATGAGCATCACATGATGCAGGAGAAGAAGGATACAAGTGCTAAAAAGGATACAATTCCGGTGATGCACGATCACGGACATGAGATGATGCAGCATGATCATTCCATGACGCATGCTTTTTCGCTCAATTTACCCATGAACAGAAATGGTTCTGGTACATCCTGGCTCCCGGATCAAACGCCGATGTATATGTATATGACGGGCAGGAAGGCCATGTGGATGTTTCATGGCAATGTATTTCTCCGTTATACCAATACTAATGTTTTTAATAAGGGGATCGGTGGGAATAAGTTCGATGCACCCAACTGGTTTATGGCGATGATGAATAAACGGATAGGGAAGAAGGGATTGCTGACAACCAAGGCAATGATCAGCCTTGACCGGCTGACAGAAGGCGGAAATGGTTACCCGCTGTTGTTCCAATCGGGTGAAACATATAACGGCAGGCGTCTGATAAACCGTCAGCATCCGCATGACCTGTTTGCTGAATTGAGTGTAGGATATACATATTCGATCAACAGGAATACGGATGTGTTTGGTTACTTCGGTTATCCCGGTGAGCCGGCAATAAGTGCGCCAGCATTCATGCATCGCATTTCTGCAATGAATAATCCGGATGCACCATTGGGGCACCACTGGCAGGATGCTACGCATATTACTTTTGGTGTGGGAACCCTGGGCTTCCGTTATAAGCAATTCAAAGCCGAAGGTTCGATCTTTACCGGGCGTGAACCCGATGAGGAGCGGTATGGATTTGATAAGATGTTATTTGACAGCTATAGCTATCGCCTTTCCTATAACCCTTCTTCCAATTGGGCATTTCAATTTTCACAGGGATTTATCCATGCACCCGAGGCGCTGGAGCCTGGTGTTGATGTAACCCGTACAACGGCTTCGGTTCTTTATGCAAAAAAGATCACGAAAGAAAAAGACCTGAATGCTGCACTGATCTGGGGATTTAATGACAAAGGAGAAGATCATAAGGAACATTCGGCGCTGCTGGAAGAGAATTATCGTTTTGGCCGGAATGCAATATACAGCAGGTACGAGTGGGTGCAGAAATCGACCGAAGAGCTTGAGCTGGAGGATCAGCTGGGACATCAGACATTCGATGTGCATGTTTTTTCTGCAGGGTATAACCGTGGCATCTGGCAAAATAAGGTAGTGGATCTTGCAGTAGGAGCACAGGGAACATTGAGTTTTCCGGCGGCCGGGTTGAAGCCGGTATATGGAAACAGGCCGGTAGGGTTCCAGGTTTATGTGCAGCTGAGGCCGGTCCTTCAGCGATGAGCTGAGCGTTTTGCTCCGTATAGAAATCCTCCCGGGCTGACAACCAGCCGGGAGGATTTTTTATTTCATTTGTCTAAATATTTATTTAGGTATGTCTAAAAAAATGTTTAGCTTCATTTAATAATGAAGTACGGAGTTTTTCTTTTTAGCTTATTGATGTGTTCTTTGGCTGGCAGGTCACAGCATGCGCTGACCGGTCAGGTTCTCGATGCGAGTACCAGGGAGGCCATTTCCGGCGTTACCATAAAGGTATCAGATTCGCTGGCTGTATTAACGGATGGAAAAGGACGGTTCAGCCTGCCCGTTCAACCCGGAGATTCCTTGTGGATCACTGCTGTGGGTTATACTTCGCAGAAAATTTCGCCGGCTGAAAAAAGTGTGCTGCAGATCCTGTTATTGCCGGATCACCGGGAAATGGATGCGATCGTTGTTACCGGAACAATGAGGCCTGTAAAACGGCTGGAAAGCCCCGTGAATGTTGAAGTATACACGCCGCAATTCTTTAAGAAGAACCCTGCGCCAAGCATTTTTGAGTCGCTGCAAAACGTGAACGGGGTGAGACCGCAATTGAATTGCAGCGTTTGCAATACCGGTGATATACACATCAACGGATTGGAGGGACCATATACCATGGTGACCATCGATGGCATGCCGATCGTGAGCAGCCTTGCATCTGTATATGGCTTGTTCGGCATTCCCACACAATTGATCGACCGGGTAGAGATCGTGAAAGGACCGGCTTCGGGATTATATGGCTCCGAAGCGATCGGCGGGTTGATCAATATCATTACAAAATCTCCCGACAAAGCGCCTAAGCTTACAGCGAATGTAATGGCCACCAGCTGGGAGGAGTATAATATCGACCTTGGTATTGCATTCAAACCTGGCAATAAAGTGAAATCTCTTTTGGGCGTTGATTATTATAATTTTCAGCACCGCTTTGATAAGAATAATGATCAGTTTACAGACGTAGCGCTCCAGCACAGGATATCTATCTTTAATAAACTCAGTCTTACCCGCAAACATGACCGCATTGCAACGCTGGCGGCACGGTATTTTTATGAAGACCGCTGGGGTGGTGATATGCGTTGGAACAGATCATTCCGCGGAAGCGATAGCATTTATGGTGAAAGTATTTATACCAGCCGCTGGGAATTGATGGGTAATTATCAATTGCCGGTTGAAGAAAAGATCTCTTTTTCGTTCTCCGCCACAAGCCATCGGCAAAACTCCTATTACGGTATTACTCCTTACAAAGGTGATCAGCGGATTGCATTCGGGCAATTGGTTTGGGATAAACGGATCGGTTTATCTCATAGCCTGTTAAGCGGCGCAGCATTGCGGTATAATTATTATGATGATAACTCAACCGCGACTCTTGATACCCTTACGGGCAACAATACGCCGGATAAATATGCTATTCCCGGTTTGTTTGTACAGGATGAATGGAAATTGAGTGCGCGGCATTTGCTGTTGCTTGGCCTCCGTTATGATCATCATCCTGTTCACAAAGGAATTTTCACTCCGCGGGTTGCATGGAAATGGTCGTTGAATGAAAGACAGGTATTTCGTTTGAATGCAGGCACAGGATTCCGTGTGGTGAGTCTTTTTACAGAAGATCATGCCGCACTCACTGGCGCCCGCGCAGTTGAGATACGTGAATCGCTGAAGCCGGAGAGAAGTTATAATGTCAATCTGAATTATGTGCATGGTTTCAGATGGAATGATCTTTCCCTGAACTTCGATGCTTCTGCGTGGTATTCCTATTTCACCAACCAGATCATTGCGGACTATGATACAGATCCTAACCTGATCGTTTATCGCAACCTGAACGGTTCCGCTGCTTCAAAAGGCGTTACACTGAATGTGGAGTTCAATAAAGGTCATAGGCTAAAAGCATTGGCGGGCGTAACGATGCAGGAGGTGAATAAATCGGAGAGAGATCTTGCCGGGCATTCAGTGAAGACACGACCGGTATTAACCGAGAAATGGAGTGGTACGTGGTCCGTAAGTTATACTTTTCCTGCAGCAGGCATTACCCTGGATTATACAGGCAATATATATGGGCCGATGCGTTTACCGCTTTTATCAGACAAAGATCCGAGGCCAGCTTATTCACCGGTGTGGAGCATTCAGAATATTCAATGTACCAAACTGATCAATGGTCAGCTTGAGGCTTTTGCGGGAATAAAAAACCTGCTGAACTGGACGCCTGCCGATAACACTCCATTCATCATCGCCCGCTCACATGACCCCTTTGATAAGAATGTGCAGTATGATCAGTCGGGCGCTATCATTGCCACACCCGAGAATCCTTATGCGCTAAGCTTTGACCCTTCTTATGTGTATGCGCCGAACCAGGGGATAAGGCTTTTTGGCGGTGTCCGGTACACGATCAGATAAAAGAGCCGGTTGATGAGTTTGATCGTATAACTGTCTTTGTCTTTTATCGTCTTACCGCTTTTATCCTTTATTCCCTTTCTTCCCGTCTTATCGGTTTGTTTTTACTGGTAAAGCGGAAAGAAAGGATGACTGAAAGAATTGTTTTTTTGATTGACCAGCAGAGGGTTGGTTTTTTAATATAGTTCTAAGACTGTCACGGGATTGTCTGCACATGCAAAAATCCCTATCTTCGTCACCGTGAAACGCCTCGCAGGTATATTATTCATATCGATCTACATGCTCGCATTTGCTGAGTTTCACCAGCTGCTGCGCATACCCTTACTCATTGAGCATTTCCAGTTTCACCAGGAATCTGATCCGCAGATCAGCTTTATGAAGTTCATGAATATGCATTACCTCGGTCCGATCATCGTTGATGATGATTTTACCCAGGATCAGCAACTGCCTTTCCGTGATGTTGATTGCCATACCATGATCGGTTCTGTTGTTGTTTCATCTGAACCTCCTGTTTTTTCTATTGATCCGCCGGTCACTGCCGTTGCGGAATTTTATACCTTCAATGAAGTGAACAAGCCTCAGTTCGGGGCCTTCGATATCTTCCAGCCTCCCCGTTGTGCGTGATAGCACGTATTGCTGAATGCGCGGTTTAGAAGTTTGAAAGGTTCAGGAAGTTTACCTTTCTGAAACCTCTCAGACCGTTACGTTAGCGTTTCAGCCAGATTCTATCACTTCTTCACAGGCATAATTTTTTTGCATGTTAAATTCTATCATTCGCTTTTCCGTAAGGAATAAGCTGATCGTAGGTTTATTCACCCTTGCATTGATCATTTGGGGTGGGATAAACCTGAAGCAGTTGCCTATTGATGCGCTGCCGGATATTACGAGCAACCAGGTTCAGATCATCACCGTATCGCCGTCGCTGGCGGCGCCGGAAGTGGAGCGGCTTATTACATTTCCTCTCGAACAGGCTAATGCCAACATTCCCGGTATCAAAGAAATGCGTTCGATCTCAAGGTTTGGATTGTCCGTAGTTACTGTTGTATTCTCAGACGAAACGGATGTGTATTGGGCAAGACAGCAGGTGGGAGAGCGGCTTAACCAGGTAAGAGAACAGATTCCGTCCAGCGCGGGAAATCCAGAGCTGGCGCCGGCTACAACCGGTATCGGCGAGATTTATCAGTATGTATTGCGGCCCGCTAAGGGGTATGAAAGCAAGTATGATCTTTCCGAATTGCGTTCGATCCAGGATTGGATCGTAAGACGGCAATTATTAGGTACGCCAGGTGTTGCCGATGTGAGCAGTTTTGGCGGTTACCTGAAACAGTATGAAGTAGCTGTTCTGCCGGATCGTCTCAAGAGCATGAAGGTTACCATTGCCGACGTGTTCAATGCGCTGGAAAAAAACAACCAGAATTCGGGTGGCGCTTATATCGAAAAGGGCCCCAATGCTTTGTTCATCCGCACGGAAGGGCTTGCGGCTACAACGGGCGAACTGGAAAAGATCTTTGTCCGCCACACTGCTGAAGGCATTCCTGTCTATCTGAAAGATGTAGCTGAGGTAAAGATCGGTCATGCGATCCGTTACGGTGCGATGACGTATAAAGATCAGGGAGAAGTAGCCGGTGCGGTTGTGCTCATGCTGAAGGGGGCAAATGCATCTGCGGTGATCACGGATGTAAAGACAAAGATCGAGGAGATCAAAAAAACGCTTCCCGAAGGCGTGGTGCTGGAGACGTTTTATGACCGTACAAAAATGGTGGATAATGCGATCGGTACCGTAAAGAAGAACCTCTTGGAAGGCGCGCTGATCGTGATCTTTATCCTTGTACTATTCCTTGGCAATTTTCGCGCAGGACTGATCGTGGCATCGGTGATCCCACTGGCCATGTTATTTGCGATCATCCTGATGAATACGTTTGGTGTAACGGGAAACCTGATGAGTCTGGGTGCGCTTGATTTTGGTTTGATCGTTGACGGCGCGGTGATCATTGTAGAAGCGGTGTTGCACCGGCTGATGCATAATAAAAGAGTTAATGGACAGAAACGCCTTACACCATCCCAGCTCAATGATGAGGTGGAATCTTCCGCGGGTAAAATGATGAATTCTGCGGTGTTTGGCCAGATCATTATCCTCATCGTTTATCTTCCTATTCTTACCCTTACCGGCATTGAAGGAAAGATGTTCAAGCCGATGGCGCAGACCGTGTCATTTGCATTGATCGGGGCATTTGTATTATCGCTCACGTATGTGCCGATGATGACCTCTTTGTTCCTCAGCAAAAAAGTATCACATAAGCAAACATTTGCAGATAAGATGATGAATGTGCTGCAACGCTGGTATCGCAGATTGCTGGTGAAAGCAATGGCCTTTCCAAAGATCGTTGTATCAACGGCGCTTGTGTTATTTGCATTTGCTGTATGGCTGATCGGAACGCTGGGCGGTGAATTCATTCCTGAACTGGAAGAGGGCGATTTTGCGGTGGACGCGCGCTTGCTTACAGGAAGTTCATTGACGGAAACGATCAGGACCACACAAAAGGCGGTACATATTTTACAGGAACGTTTTCCTGAAGTGGAAAAGATCGTGACGCGTATCGGCGCAAGCGAGATCCCGACAGACCCAATGCCGTTGGAGATGACGGATATCATGATCACACTGAAACCAAGAGCTGAATGGGTTTCAGCTGCATCATTTGATGAACTGGCGAATAAAATGAGTAAATCGCTGGAAGCAGTTCCCGGTCTTACCGCCGGTTTTCAATTTCCCGTGCAGATGCGCTTCAACGAACTGATCTCCGGGGCCAGACAGGATGTTGTGTGCAAGATCTTCGGCGAAAATCTCGATAGTCTTGCCGTGTATGCAGACAAGATCGGCAGACTGGTGAATACGGTGAAAGGCGCCAGTGATATTTATGTTGAGGCGGTGACGGGCCTTCCACAGATCATCATTCAATATAACAGGGATGCAATGGCGCATTATCAGTTGAATATCGCGGATGTGAACCGGGTGGTGCGCACAGCATTTGCAGGAGAAAGCGCCGGACTTATTTATGAAAACGAGCGCCGTTATGACCTGGTTGTCCGTTTGAAAGATGAAGCAAGACAGGACATCAGCGATGTTCGGCAATTACTGATCCCTACTCCCGGCGGCCTGCAGGTGCCCTTGTACCAGGTGGCAAACATTGAGATCAAGGAAGGGCCGAACCAGATCCAGCGCGAAAATGCACAACGCAGGATCATTGTTGGCTTCAATGTGCGTGGCCGCGATGTGGAGTCAGTTGTTGAGGAGTTGAATGCAAAGGTGACGGCACAGGTGAAATTTCCGTCCGGGTACCTGGTGAAATATGGCGGACAGTTTGAAAACCTGGTGGAAGCAAAGCAACGTTTGTCCATCGCGGTGCCAGCGGCGTTACTGCTGATTCTTGTAATGCTGTATTTCGCCTTTGGTTCTTTGAAATATGGGTTGCTGATTTTTTCCGCCATTCCATTGTCTGCCATTGGTGGCGTGCTGGCTTTGTGGATGAGGGGAATGCCATTCAGTATTTCGGCAGGTGTTGGTTTTATCGCGCTGTTTGGTGTGGCGGTGTTAAATGGAATTGTATTGATTGCAGAATTTAACCGGCTGAAGAAGCAAGGGGTTTCCCGGCTTAAGAGAGAAGACCCTGAATCAGATGACCGGGACAAATCCCGGCTTAATGGAGAAGACTCTGAATCAGATGACCGGGACAAATCCCGGCTTAAGGGAGAAGACCCTAAATCAGATGACCGGGACAAGTATGATGTAAAATACATAATTATGGAAGGTACACAGGTCAGGCTCCGGCCGGTATTGATGACAGCGGCGGTTGCATCATTGGGCTTTCTCCCAATGGCGCTTAGCGAAAGTGCAGGCGCGGAAGTGCAGCGACCATTAGCAACTGTAGTAATTGGAGGATTGATCACAGCGACATTGTTGACGCTTGTAGTATTGCCCGTCTTATATGAATGGCTGGAAAGAAAGAAGAAAAGAAAAGGCCCCTCAATAAAAAATGTTGCAATGATCCTGTTGCTTCTTTCCATACAACAGGTGAATGCACAGGAAAGAATGACATTGCCGGATATGTTAACTAAAGCAAGAAAAGACAACCTCTCATTGCAGGCAGTAAAAGCGGAGCCGCAATACTGGAAACAATTGCAGTCGGGTGTTTTCGATCCGTCCAAAACCTTAGTGAGCGGCGAATACGGAGGAATAAACAGTATACAGAATGATACAAAGTTTTCTGTTAGCCAGACGTTCAGCCTGCCTGTAGTGTATCAGCGTCAGCGATCATACTTTCACACCAAAGAAATATCTCAGCAGGAGCTGGCTGGCTGGCGGCAGGCGGAATTGGATAAAGAGGTAAAGATCAGTTTTTATCAGTTGGCCGATTGGCTCGAAAGAAAAAAACTGCTGGAGCGTCTCGATTCTGTATATAGCCGTTTTCAGCAATCCGCGGCATTACGGTTAAAATCAGGTGAATCCAATCTGCTGGAGAAAACAACCGCTGATGCGCAATTGCAGCAACTGGATCTTCAGCAGCAACAACTGGACGCGGATGTATTGGTTTTGCAAAAGAGGTTGCAGTGGTTGTTGAATACAGATACTTTATTGCTTCCGGAATATGCAACGTTGAAAATGGAAATACCAGCGATGCCTGATTCCGCAGCTGTGATGGAGCATCCGCAACTGCGTTTTGAAAGAGCGGGGATCAATGCGGCAATAGCGGAGACTGCCGTGGAAAAAGCAAAACTTTCACCGGATATCACACTTGGTTACAGCAATCAATCCATCATCGGTTATCAAAGTGCGGACGGCGTGACGCAACAGTATTACGGTGGCGGCAAGAGATTTCATGTCGTAAATCTTTCTGTGGGTATTCCGCTTTTCAATTCAGCCGGAAAAGCAAGAATACGCGCCGCCGGAGTAAGACAGAATATTGCAAAGATGAATACCTCTGCCACCGAAAAGAACCTGCTCACTTCTTATCAGCAATTGCAGCAGGAATATATCAAGCAGCAACGGGCTTTGCAGTACTATGAACAAACGGGTTTGCAGCAGTCGGAACTGATCATGAATCATTCGCGGATCAGTTTTCAGAACGGCGATATCAGTTACCTTGAATGGACAACACTGATGAACAACGCTGTTTCCATCCATTTGAATTACCTGGAATCGCTGCGTCAATACAATCTCGCCATTATCGAACTTGAATACATCACCGGAAAATAAAATCATTATGCGTTATATAATTGCTTTATTGATACTTGTTTCTGCTGTTGCCTGCAGCAGTGAAAAAAAGCCAGAGGAAAAACAGGCTGCTTTGCCTGAAAATACGGTTACGCTCACATCCGAACAGGTTACAAATGCCGGAGTGCAGACGGGCGTGGTGGAAAAGCGATCGCTGAACAGTGAATTGAAAGTAAATGGTATTGTGGATGTGCCGCCACAAAATATCGTATCAGTGAGTTTTCCTTTGGGTGGTTATCTGAAATATACAAGATTGCTGCCGGGCGTTCATGTAAGCAAAGGAGAGGTGATTGCCACGATGGAAGATCCTGCATTGATACAATTACAGCAGGATTATCTGATAGCGAAAGCAAAACTGGAATACAATGAAAAGGAATACCAGCGTCAGAAAATGCTGAATGAAAATAATGTGAATGCGGAGAAAGTGTATCAGCAGGCACTGGCGGATTTTACCGCGCAGAAAGTGCTGGTAAAGGGATATGATGAGAAGCTCCGTTTGATCGGGATCAATCCAGCAAACCTGAGTGATCAGAATATCTCACGCAGTGTGGCTGTATATTCACCGATCAACGGGTTTGTGTCGAAAGTAAATGTGAACATTGGGAAATATGTAAATCCATCCGATGTCTTGTTTGAACTGATCAATCCGGATGATATACACGCGGCATTGACGGTATTTGAAAAAGACCTTGGGAAGATCAGGCCAAAGCAGAAAGTGATAGTTACGTTTGTGGATGATCCGGCGACGGCCTATGAATGCGAAGTATTGCTGGTGACGAAGAATGTGGATGACAACAGAAGTGCGCTGGTGCATTGTCATTTTGAAAAACAGCCAAAGCAATTGCTTCCCGGCATGTTCCTGACTGCAGCGATCCGCATCAATGAAGCGCAGGTGGCCGCCGTGCCGGAAGAAGCAGTGGTTCGTTACGGAAACGGGCAGTTTGTACTGGAAGAAGTGGCAGACAAAACGTTTCAGCTGCATGGTGTTGAAACCGGGATCAGGGATAATGGCTGGATTGAGGTAAGCGGAAAGGAGCTGGAGGGTAAGAAGATCATTACAAAAAATCCTTACCCTGTTATGGCGAAGCTGAAGAATACGGCTGAGGATTGATCCTGATCTGTGTATCGTGTAAAGACCATCATGATTTCCTCGCGGGCCCTGGTGTGTGTCTCACGCACCAGGGCGTAGAGGCCTCAAATGGCAGCGACCTTGTTCTGGATTAACAAATTTCTTAAAATCAGCGTGATCCAAACCTCCCCAATGCGCTTGTTTTTATCTACGAAATGCCACGGTAACAAACAATTTTTTTTTACCGAAACCGCCCCTACATTTGCTGCCCTAATTTTTCGAATATGGAGATCAAATATCTGCAGCATATATCTGCTACCCTGAACCTGGCGATCAAGCCTGTAATGAATATCCTGGAGCTGCATGACGGCGGTTCTACAATCCCGTTCATCGCGCGTTACCGGAAAGAGGCTACTGGCAACCTGGATGAGGTGGTGATCGGCAACGTGATCGACCAGATCAAATATTTCAACGAGCTGGAAAAACGTAAGGAAACCGTTTTAAAAACGATCGAAGAGGTGGGCAGGATGACGCCGGAACTGAAGAAAAGGATCGAAGATACCGTGAGCTCCACCGAGCTGGAAGATATTTACCTGCCATTCAAACCAAAACGCAAGACCAAAGCTTCCGTGGCCATTGAAAAGGGCCTCGAACCGCTGGCTAAACTGTTGTTTGACCAGGAAAATATGAACATTGAAGAAGAGGCGGCGAAATACATTACCGAACAGGTAAAAGATAAAGAGGAAGCCCTGCAGGGTGCGAGAGATATCATTGCAGAATGGGTTTCTGAAAATGAACAGGCGCGTAACATTGTGCGTAAACTGTTCACAGAAGAAGCCGTATTCTCTTCACGCGTGCTCAGCTCTAAAAAAGATGAAGCGGAAGCGCAGAAATACCGTGACTATTTTGAATTCAAGGAGCAACTGGCAGATAGCCCTTCTCACCGGATCCTGGCGATCCGCCGTGGTGAAAAAGAAGGCTACCTGATCATGAATATTGATGTGGATAAGGAAGTGGCGGGTGAGTCTTTGAAAAGAACTTTTGTAAAAACATCCGGGCCTGTAGCGCAGCAGGTGGGTATTGCAGTGGAAGATTCATTCAACCGCCTGCTGAAACCGTCTATAGAAACCGAATTCAGGATGAGCAGCAAAACAAAAGCCGATGAAGAAGCAATCCGCGTATTTGCGGAAAACCTTCGCCAGTTATTGCTGGCATCACCGCTTGGTCACAAACGCGTGCTCGCGCTTGATCCGGGTTTTCGTACAGGTTGTAAACTGGTTTGCCTGGATGAACATGGCAGCCTCTTGTATAATACAGCGATCTATCCGCATGCGCCGCAGAATGACTGGAATGGTGCTACGCAAACGATCAAAGAACTGGTGGCGAAATACGATATTCAGGCGATCGGATATGGTAATGGTACCGCAAGCAAGGAAACAGAACAGCTGGCCCGCGGTATTGATTTCGGCAAACCGGTCTCTGTGTTCATGGTAAATGAAAGCGGTGCGTCTATCTATTCTGCAAGTGAAGTGGCCCGTGAAGAATTTCCTGATCATGATGTGACCGTTCGTGGTGCGATCAGTATCGGCCGCCGTTTGCTTGATCCGCTGAGCGAACTCGTAAAGATCGATGCAAAGAGCATTGGTGTTGGACAATACCAGCATGATGTGAATCAGAATCGTTTGAAGGATGCGCTCGACCAGGTGGTGGAAAGCTGTGTGAACTTTGTTGGTGTTGATCTGAATACAGCGAGCAAACACCTGCTGATGTATGTATCGGGGTTAAGTTCTACTGTTGCAAAAAATATTGTTGAATACCGGACAAAGAATGGTGGTTTCAAGAATCGGGAAGAGTTGAAGAAAGTAACGATGCTTGGTCCGAAAGCATTTGAGCAGTGCGCAGGGTTCCTGCGGGTGCCGGGTGCGGAAAATCCATTGGACAATTCAGCCGTTCACCCTGAAAGCTATTCTGTGGTAGAGGCGATGGCAACAAAAGTGAACAGTTCTGTTCCTGAACTGATCAGCAATAGTGCAGTCAGAAAGGGATTGAAAGCTTCAGAGTTTGTTACGGAAACGATCGGTCAGTTCACCATCGAAGATATCCTGAAGGAATTGGAGAAACCGGGCCGTGATCCACGTGAAGCGATCGAGGAGTTTCGGTTTGCAGATGGTGTAAGCACAATGGGCGATCTGAAGCCCGGTATGCGCATACCAGGTATCGTTACGAATATCACCAACTTCGGAGCATTTGTGGATATTGGCGTGAAGCAGGATGGCCTGGTGCATATTTCGCATCTGAGCAACCGTTATATCAGCGATCCGAATGAAGCGGTGAAGCTGACGCAAAAAGTAATGGTGACTGTACTGGAAGTGGATCCATCACGTAAACGGATTTCGCTGTCGATGAAAGATGGAGCAGATCAGTCATCTTCAAAAGGAGGAAGACAGGAGAACAGGCCGGGGAATAAAGGAGGAAATAAACCTGCCGCACCGGCGAATCCGTTCCAGGCGAAGCTGGCGGAATTGAAGAAGAAGTTTGTGGATTGAAGGAAGGCCCTCTCTAAATCTCCCCCGAAGGGGAGACTCGTGAAAAGTCATTACGGCGAAAAGTCAAATCATATAGAATAGTGATATTCTATATGATTTGACTTTTCTTATGTCGGATTGTTTTAAGTCTCCGCCTTCGGGGCAATTTAGAGGGGCGTTATCTATAATCTTCCCGTACCGGATTAAATACATCTATCAGAGAAACTTTCGTTATCGCGATGGCTGAGTGCAATGTATCCGAAGGGATCACCTGACACATTCCTGTCATCAGTGAACAGAGTTTCCCATCAATCATCATATCCAATTGACCATCGATGATATACGTGATCTGCTCATGCGGGTGCTTGTGTTCCGCAAGGCTGCTGCCTGCTTCGATCTCCACCAATCCGAGTGTCATCCGTTCTCCGTGTGTATAATATCCTGTCAGGCCGGGAGCCAGTTCTTTCGGCTTTTGTTCTTTTATAAGTAGCATAAGATCGACTATAATTATTTATTGTTTTCAAACAGGCAATAGCTTCCGCCAACCCATTCTTTGTCTTTGTTGTAACGGACGCCGATCATCTTGCCCTTGCTTAAGCGCGCAAGATTGTTGACGGGAACAGGTCTAGCCTCGCCATCTTTCCAGAAATAGAAAATGCGGATCTCAGCCTTCGCGGGCGTATCAGGCGTTTCAATCACTTCAGCGTATTTTACTTTACGCTGAAGGATCCAGTTTTCCGGATCTTTGATGTCATCAATATCTTTCATTGTTATATCGATCACCACGCCCTGTCCGGCAAAGGAAAACAAGGGCTTCAATACAAAGTTCTCCAGGTCTCCCGGCAGTTGTTTTATTTCATTCAGGAAAAAAGTTTCCGGTACATATGGGTGATGAATAAAAGGGATCGTGTATTTGCTGATCCGGTAGAACCAGGAAGGATGAGGAACCCATTCAACATCGAGCTCTTCAAAAAAGATCTTTCCTTTTTCCTGCACGTCGGCCGGTTGTTGCTGCAGATCATCAAAGATGACGCGGTTATAGATCCGTTTGATGGCTGTTTTCCTGCCATCTTTTATATAGAACAATTGTTTTCCTTCTTTGATCAGTTCGGTCACGCAAACGGGTTCTATTCCCACATGATCTTTGGTGCAATAGAAATCGATCTTTGTTTTTTGCTGGTGGGGGAAGATCTCCAGCAAGATCACATTCTCCGGTGCATGATTGCCAAGAATGATCTCCTTCAGGAGTTTCAGGTAAGTTTCTTTTGTATGCCCGCCCAAATAAGCGCTGAACCCGTCGGGGATAGAGAAATGACTTCTGCATACATCATCCAGTAATACTTCATAGGCAAACAGGGTGGGGAAGCCCTGCATTTCTATCAGCTGCGGTTCGTATTCACCTTTGTCATTTATACAAATGCCGAAATCAAATGCAATGAAATGGGACTGGCGGATCTCTCCGGGTACATTCAGTGAAGGGGGAATGGCGCGGTCCGTCATTTTTATAAACGAAGGTCCGGTAATGATGTCAACGATGCTTTCGCAGGCATCCAGCATCTTTTTGGTAAAACCGGCAGGGATAAATATGGGTGTTTCAGCCACTCTGAATTCAATGGCGCCGGAATGTGCGCTGTTCAATTCCTTCAGGAAAGCCTCGTATTTCTCCGGCGTGAAATTTTCGTTGTATTGTTTGCGGATGGAAGGTATCATAAGCGATGTATCTGGCATTAAGTTAAGTAAAAAGTCAAAAGTAAAAATTAAAAAACCCCGATATGATTAACACGCCGGGGTTTCTGAATTTTAGTTTCTGACTTTTTACTTCGCTCAGGCCATTTCTGCCGGAATCAGATTGCCAATAGCGAGGTTCAGGAAGTTGGGTAATACGTGCGAGTATGTCCATGAGATCTTGTCGGGATCTTCCAGTTGTTCCACCATACTCTGCCATTTCTCTGCACCATGGTTTTCGGTCACGGTTTTCTTTCTTTCGTCAGTTTGCAGGTGAAGGCTCATGCCCTGTGCATCAGCTTCGGGATGGAATTGTGTACCGATCATGTAAGGGTTGAAGCGGATGCCCATGACTGCTCTTTCGTATGGAACATGCGGGCGGCTTTTTTCGATACAGAGAATCTCGCCGTTCATGTCTTCCAGCAGGCCATGATTGGGCTGGATCACCTGGTAATCGCGGCTGTCCACTGCATAGAACGGATCACGGAGACCATCAAATACGGCCTCTTCATGACCAGCAGGCAACATATGCACAGGAAACACGCCAAAAGCTGTCGATCTTCTTTTGCAGACAAGCCCCGCGTTGAAGTAACGGCAGGCCAGCTGAAAAGAATGACAGATAAAGAAGATGTGTTTCTTTTCCGTATTATCGGGGTTGGCATTCCAGCGGATGATCTCTTTCACCCACTTACACCAGGAAATATCCCAGTCGTCGAACCGGCTCGACAAAGGGTCGCCGGGGCCGCCGCTGGAAATATAGATATCGAATGAAGTGTCTGGTACTTCGTTTTTCAGGCGCACATCAAACTCGGTGGATTGGACATCGAGATCGTGCTGCTCCGCCCAGTCTTTAATGATCTGACGGATACAACGCATTCCCTGGTTGGCTTGTCCTTCGTAAAGATCGAGTATGGCTATACGGACTGATCTGTTTGCGTTCCAAATCATCGTGCGAAGATAGTGTTTTTGATCGAGGGCTCCTATCGCTGGTCGATGGTGGATGACTGATCGCCATTGGCCGAAATCAGATTGTGATCCTTTAACAATGTCTAAACATTGAGACGATTTGCCAAATGCTTGCATTTCAATGAAGGAAACCGGCCAATGACGGTCGGTCATCCGCCATCGGTCAAACTAAAATTTTTTCTTAAAAACCGATTCTCCTCCCAAAAAAGTCTCCAGGACCTCCGTTCCCAGCAGGTCATTCTCTCCTGCTTTCATCAGATCGCGGTCGAGGATGATGAAGTCGGCGAATTTACCGGGTTCGAGGGAGCCTTTCTCCTTTTCTTCGAAGTTGGAACGGGCGGCCCAGATGGTCATGCCGCGAAGGGCTTGTTCGCGGGACAGGGCGTTTTCGGTTTGGAAGCCGTTCTGCGGCCAGCCTTTAGCGTCTTTTCGGACCACGGCTGCATAAAATGTTTTAAAAGGGGAAATGTCCTCAACAGGAAAATCGGTGCCAAGCGGCAGCCAGCCGTTTTGTTCAAGGAGTTGTTTGTAGGCATACGCACCTTTTACACGCTCTGTTCCCAGGCGCTTATCGGCCCAATACATGTCTGACGTGGCATGTGTTGGTTGAACGGAAGGAATAATAGATGTTGCGCCGAAGAGGTTGAAGTCTGCCGGATTGATCACCTGGGCGTGTTCTATTCTCCAGCGGCGGTCATTTTTGCCTTTGAGGTATTGGTTATAGATCTTAAGGATCGTACGGTTGCCGCTATCGCCGATGGCATGTGTACACATCTGGAAATTGCGTTGGGCGATCCAGTTGGCAACGGAATCAAAATGTTCGGGATTGCTCAGCAGGAAACCATAATGGCCGGGCTTGTCGCTATATGGCTGCAGAAGACAGGCGCCTCTGGAACCAAGGGCTCCATCGCCGTATACTTTGAATCCGCGGATGTGAAAGCGATCCGTTTTAATAATGCCTGTTTTGTCGAGATAATCGAAATTACTTTTGTCGTCGCTCAGCATTATATAAACGCGCATTTTCAGCAGTCCTGTATCCTGGAGTAATTTGACTTTTTCGGCCACGGCATAACTCAATCCGCAATCGTCAATGGTTGTCAATCCAACGGCGAAGCAATTCTTTTCGGCCTGTTGCATGGCGGAAATGAATTGGGCCGGTGTTGCAGAAGGTATTTTAGCTGAAACAAGATCAACTGCATTATCGATAAGAATGCCGGTGAGTTTGTTGTTTTTTGTTTCCACTTCGCCACCAACCATCTTATCGCCGGGTTTTACGCCGGAAATATCAAGAGCTTTCTGGTTGGCAATGGCCGCATGGCCATCGATCCGCGTTAATATCACGGGTTGGTCGGGAAATAACTCATTCAGTTTTTCATTGCCGGGAAATTCTTTTTCAGGCCAGTCGTTCTGATCCCATCCACGTCCGATGATCCATTGATCTTTCGGCAATCCTTTTGCAAAATCACTCACACGGTGAAGGATCTCATCCCAGCTTTCTGTTCCGGTAAGGTTTGCGGTAAGGAGCCCGGTGCCATAACCCACAAAATGAGCATGTGCGTCGATCAGGCCGGGGTAGATGAATTTCCCGCCGGCATCTGTTTGTGCGGCGGCGCTGTATTTTTTTTCGAGTTCTTCTTTTTTGCCGGTCTCCAGGATCTTTCCGTCTTTGATCACCATCGCTTCAGTGGTGGAAAATACGGAATCGACGGTGTAGATCGTTGCATTGAAGACAAGCATATCGGCCTTTTGCTTACCGCCACAGGATAAAAGGAACAGTGCGGCCGGCAATAACAGGAAATGCAATTTTTTCATGTGGATGTTGTTGGTGATGCGATCGTGCGGGACCAAGATAGCTATTTAGCGCAACTTGTTGGTTAGGTTATTCGATGGCTGTTGACCGATGCCCGTTGGCCGTTCTTAACGAACGGTCCTGCGTCTTATTGATCGGTTTAGTCCTCTTTTTACAGGATCATTTCCAGCGTCTGGCTTTAAATCGGCCATTCGCCATCGGGCAACGTCTCTTTGCGTGCGGGTTTTGCTGGAAACAGGTGCAGGTCTGTGTGTCATTCAGCTTCGCTGTGATCTTCTTCGGCTTTTCTCGCTTTCGCTTCTTCTTCCTTACGTTCTTTTTCAAGGCGTGCATTATTCCGGGCAGTGTCCCAGTATTGTTTTCCGTAATGAACAAGGATCTCGCTGCCAGCTTCGATATTGGCTCTGGCTTTTATAAAAACGCGGCCTTCTATCTTTTTAAAGATGCAGTTATTGTTGATGCCGGGCATTTGAGTGAGTCCTTTTGCGTCGTTAGCATATCGCGCCAGTGATTTTGGTGTTGGTCCTGCGTCGATCACATGATTGAGGCTGATATAATAGATATAGTCGTTGTCGATCTGATCTTTCACTTCATCCCATGTGGTAATGATCCCTTTGTATTCGATCACCAGTGAACCGGCGGGTATGAAAATGTTGGTGTACAGTCCCAGCCCGGCGCCGGATATCTGCGACGGTTTGATCTCCAGGTATTGCGGTTTGACGGTCATGCAATGCAAATTTAAGGAGGATCGGCCTTTCATGCAGTAATTCCCACATGTTATGACCAGCACGAGGTAATGCCTTGTTTCCGTAATTATTTTAGCTCTGGTAACAACACTTAACAGACGCTGCAAGGGAACGAGATTTATTTTTTCCATCCGTTGACTGATGGATGAAGCCGGCAGGCGGGTTTGTTCTGTGCTAAAAAAAATATGGGCAGTGCTTAGTTATCGACAAGTAAAAATGACTTGTTTAAACAGAAAGCTGATCATGATGAATACTTCTGTATGTCGATGGCAAGCCTTACCAAACAAACCTAATCTGTATGCATTCGTTTTTCTTTATTCATTTGAAAAAGAAATTTGTTCGTATCGATGTAAAGGATATTCGTTATGTGTTGTCGGTTGCGCATCACGTAAAGATTTGTACAGACCAGGGAATATTTATGCCGCATTTAAGCTTAAAACAATTAGAGACGACACTTCCGCCTGAGTCTTTTTCGAGGGTGAACAGAGGTACACTGGTTGCGCTGGATCGGATCATATCATTTGACAAGGACGAGGTGGTGCTGAAAGATGTGAAATTTTCTTTCAGCGATAAATACCGGAAAGAACTGGAGAACAAGATCACCGTAATGCTTCACCAGGAAGGCGGTACCGGAAGTAAGGGGAAAGCAGGAGGAATTTGAGAGATGCGGATTGAGAGTTGAGCGTTTGGTTTTGAGTTGTTGGATGGGAGAAGTGATTGTGAGAGTGCTGGTGAGGTGGTTTTCAGGAATGAATAGTTTTAGTTAATGCATGTTTCGTTTTAAAGAGATAGACTTCGTTTTTTGACCGATACCGGGCTGAAAGGCTAAACAGAAAATATTTCGTTCCCACTTTAGTGTGGTTACCGGGGGGAGTGTCTACTCCCTCTTTTTTAAAATTTTTCCCGAACTTATTTTAACAGACAGGATGAAGCTTATCGAAAGATGGGCGTGAATTGTTATTACCAAAACCTAACCTTATCATCCGATGAAAATTCGAATCATTACTGTCGTTGTAAATGCGATTGCCGCATTGCTGATATTTGTGTTTGCCTATACGGCAGTCAGCAAGTTTTTTAATTATCAGATCTTTCGATTCAATCTGAAGGAAGCTCCGCTTGTTGGAGATCATGCCGGTGTTACAGCAATTCTGTTGTCCGTGATCAATCTTATTCCTGTTTTCTTGTTGTCGGTCCCCATTGCCAGGAGAGCAGGGTTTATATATTCATTCATTCTTCTTTTTCTGTACTCCTTATATCTTTCGTATGCGTTGTTGACAGCGCAGCATTTACCGTGTTCATGCAGCGGTATAGCGCCGTGGCTCAGCTGGAGAAATCATTTGTGGGTAAATCTTGTGCTCGCAACGTTATCGGTCATCGCTATTCTGCTTTCCAAACGGATTATTGCAATAAACCCGCCGGTACCGGCCAGTACGGGCAACAGGCGAAGCTGAAAACCTGTATAAGAGAGTAAGCATCAACCAAACAAAAACTATATGAAAAAGTATCTGTTGGGGCTGGTGGCCATAGTGATGGCCATTGGTATGAGCGCGTTTACTGCGCCAAAGAGGAGTGTCGTTAAAGGGAAGAAAGGGTCGTGGGATCTGTATTGGTTTAAGGTGAAGCCGGGCTTTGGAATGGCTTCAGGTTTTAATAATGCTATGGCGGATTTTGTCACGGTATTGCCCTATATGCCGGAAAATATTTGCAATGAGTTTCCGTATAAGTGGAAGTGCACCATTGCGTTCGAAATATTCGATGTGGATGTTAGTACGAATCAACTTTGGCCGGGAACTCATTTTCCAGTCGCTGTCGGGGAAATGCGTCCAAACTATTAACTTCTTGTGATTGCTATAAGCAAGGGGATTGCCTAAGTTCTTATCACAGCCCGCCAACCGTGGCGGGCTTTATTATAACCGTAGGCTGATACCAGCGCTAAAACATTTTGATAATGGATAGGAATAGAAACTCTGAACTTCCGGATCAGTTAGCTTGAATGAGGTCATCGTCAAAATATTCTGTAGTTGCAGGTAAAGTTTGGTGTTCTTGAGAGTTCCTTTTTGGAGGTCATAATTTATCCGGAAGCTTCTGAGTTTAAGGTATGACGCATTTGAATATGCGGCGTCAGAATCCGATAATAAAAATGTCGCCAACATGGCATCCAGATTGAATGGCAGAGCAGGACGCTGCAATGAAACTCCTGCAGGATTATTTCCCTCTGAAAATCCGATAGGCAAATTGAATTGCTCACCCGCATGATAATCGGTGATCTGTTTAAGATAATTGATGCCGGTCTGGATTCTAAATTCAACAATCATTTCCAACGTCCATCGTTTGAGCATTATCTTGTTCGTCCAGCTGCCATAAATTTTCGGGGTGGTGTTTATGTAAGATTTCTGACTTTGTTCAAAAGAATAGAACCCGGTAGAAGAATCTATTCCAGAATAATGAATAGACTCAATCGCATTCAATGGGTTATTCAGCCAGTATAATGATGAATATAAACTGCTTTCGATAGAAGGGAATTTTCTTAATTTATTAGTGGGGAGTGATATGTTGAATTCACACAACCAGAAGGGCTTTGTGTTTTTGATAAGGGGAAAACCTGCTGTTATTTCCAGTCCGCTGTTTTCAACAACGGCAGGAAAATTTAAAAGATACCTGCTCCTCCCGGTTTGTGCCGGAGAAACCTGACTAATTAACTGGTTTGCGCTTTGATGCCTGTAGGCAGAGATTTCCAGTGTAAGCCCATTGTCAAACATTCTCAAATCCAGTCCGACTTCCAGTTTTTTTGTAACGGACCAGCTTAATGACGCATCTCTCAACGGCAGGGCGTCTGGGCCTGCGGAATAGTCTTGCGTTTGCGTCCAGGAATATAAGTAATGATAATAGCCAACATTATCATCGCCGGAACTGCCATATGAAACCCTTAGCTTTCCGAAGTGCAGCCAGCGGAGACGGTTTTTTTTGAATTGTTCTTCTGAAAAAATCCATCCAAGGCCGAGTGATGAAAACCGGCCGGCTTTTGAGTCACTTGAGAACCTGCTCGATCTTTCATTTCTGCCAGATAGATGAAGAAGATATTTGCTTGCGTATTGCAGGTGGATGCTACTGAAAAGACTTGCGTAATGGTAACTGTCTCCGATGAAACGCTCGTCAACCTTACCTGCATTTTCAATGGAAGTCATCATTGCTTCACTGGAATACCGGGTACCCCGTTTCGAGCCGAGCTGAGTTTTGTTTTGTTGAAGCGTTAATCCTGCTAATATAGTTAAACGGAATTCCCCCGGTTTGATCTTATATTCAATCTGTGGTTCAAATAATTTTGAAGATAAATGTGACTTGGCAAACAATGATTGTGCATTCGGCTGGTTACGGATGGAAAAAGAACTCATAGGGAAAATAGACATTTCTTTTGTCGTAAAGCCGCTATACCCGGCACTTAAAATCCCTGTTATCTCTTTCGAAAACCTGTAACTAACCTTTGGACTGATCAATAAATCCGATGCATCAATAGAATACGTTTGGCGTAGCAGTGCTGCCGGATTATCACTCAAATCAACGCCATCATCATTCCAGTTAATATTTCCCAACTGGTCATAAACTTCCGGGTAATTAGGTGGGAGCCGGATTGCTTCAAGTAAGGATGGCGATGCAAGCGAATGATTCCAGCTGCGCGAATAAACAATGCCGGTTTCAATATTCAGGCGTTTATTCGCAGAAGTAAATCTTAGCTGGTTGTTGGAAGAAAATTGTTGAGAGAAAAAATCTCCTTTTAATAAATATTTTTCATGACGCAGCGTCAGACCGGAGAGGACGCCGAATTTTCCGGCCTGACCCTGAACAGTCGTGCTAATGCTGGAAAACGGCGTAGCTGTATGAAAGAAATATTTACTCCAGTCAGTTTGCCTGTTACTATCATATTTCAATAGATCAGGAGCATACGCAGGAGATCCCGGGATAAGATTTGGTTGCAGGCTGTCTGATGAGAACGCAGTTTTTCTGAGGTCCAGGTAGTCCTTGATGGCAAGCATCGATGGTCTGCCGGCGATCAGGTTGATTCCTGTTGAAACGTGTGTTTCGACTAGAAAATCTTTTGTTTTTGGCTTACGTGTGGTGATCAGCAGAATTCCATTCGCTGCCCTTGACCCGTAAATAGATGTAGAAACTGCATCTTTTAATATCTCCACGCTTTCAACCATTTCGGGATTGATCAGGCTGAACGGACTGATGCCTCCATAAGGGTTTTGATAAAACTCGAGATTGCCGGGCGCGGCCAATGAAGTGAGTTGATTCACGTTATTATTCTGCGGCGCAAACGGCACCCCGTCGATAATAATAAGCGGCTGATCCACCGGCGGTATCCGGTAATTGATCAGTGGATTCGGATTGATCGAATGCTGCCCGCGGATCTGCATGAGATACGATGATGATGGCGCTCCACCCGTTGCTGTGATCAATAACCCAGGAACACGGGCCTGCATTGAAGTGAGTAGATTTCCTGTTGAGGACGGAGGTAACTCTGCAACATTGATCTTCACGATATTCCCGGTATTGAATCTTTTTTTGATTGAACCATAACCGGGAATAACAGTTTCTTCAAGTTCACGGATCAATTCGGTGACCATTATTTCGATATAGTTGTTGCCGGTCAGTTTTATGAATGACGTTTCAATTTCAGCGCCGCTGATCATTAAACGCGTATTCTGCAACAATTCTCCTGTATTGAAATATCCCTGCTCATCGGTCACAGCGATCGTTTCTCCATTCATCTTTTGGATAGTTATACCTTCTATTGGTCTTCTCAACTGATCGATTACTTTTCCCTTCAGCGGGGTAATGCTTTTAGATACGAGGATGATAAAACTATCCTTTACTGTAAATCCTACGGGACTGTCTTGAAGTTTACGATCGAGGAAACTGATCAGGTCAATATCGTTGCTGTTTATTGTAACGGGCGGTAGTTGTCTCAGTTGTTCAGTCGTATAAACAAATGAAAACCCTGTTTGAGCTTCAACGGCTTTGAATAGTTCCTTGAACGAGGCATGTTTAAGGGATAAATGGACCCTTTGCGCATGTATCTGCACGCCTGTTAAGAAAATAACAGTGCAAAGGATAAGCCTGCTCATCCGTTTTAGTTTCGTTTGGTTAGTGTGGTTAGGTGTCGTTCTTTGTTAAATTAACAAAAAAACGGCTCGGCCCTGCTTTTGAAACTGCCCTCTATGGAGTATTGTAAATAAATGTGCTTGTTTGCCTGATTGGGTTCGGGCGAAGGGGGCTCAGCTCTGCTGTACGGAGTGTTCGGTTACTGTAATTGCCTGCGGGAGCTTTGCGATGCGGGCTTAGAAAGATTTATGCTGCGGCGCTTGACCTTGAGGTTATTGCATGCTCCAGGCCTTTGCCGGTAAGGGAGATCTGCGCAATATTGAGCTGAACAATATCAATCAAACCCTCTTGTTTTAATTCATAGAGGTGTGCAACTATTACATCCCAGCCAAAATCAAGACGCAGAATTATTTCCCGCGGATTCACCATACTCAATACAGGCTGATCGTCTCGTCTGACCAGTTCATAAATAATCTGAAGGGTTTGGTACTTTTCAAGCATAGCTCAATATTAATACGATCAGTGACAGGAAGCTGTTAATGCTCACCCAAATTTCTGTTTTCTGGTTTTCGGAGACAATACCATTTAGCGGGTATAGGTTTTTATTGAGTGGCGGGAAGCAGGCAAAAAGTTAAATGTAAGATCAAAAATGAGTTTCCTTCTTTGGTGAACTTCTTTTATCTGATTCCCTGGCAAAAAGACATTGGATATTGATTGCCGGCCGGCACATTGATGGTTTCCGGAAACGATTTCGGACTCTCATAATATACCAGCCATCCTCTATCGGTTTTCTGCTGTATCTTCCGGCTTGATTGTTTAACCAATTATCTATCACCTGTATCTGCCATGATCGTCCGTTTGTTCTTTGGTGTTTGCACATGTATCCTGGCGGTATCAAAATCTCCTGAACATTTAATCCATTTGAATAATGAATCGTTACAAACTTTACTGTCTCGCTATCTTTTCTTATCCCGTGTTTGCCTTTGCCCAGATATCAAAAATTGATCAGCGTGTCGATTCGCTGATAAAGCTGATGACGCTGGAAGAAAAGATTGGTCAGCTGAATCAGTATTCTGGTCGTGAAGTGACAGGCCCTGCGAGTGATAAGAAGACAAATCAGCTGAATGATATCAGGACTGGCTGGATTGGCAGTATGCTCAATGTAAAAGGAGCAAAGGATACCCGCGATATACAGGCTGCGGCTATGCAGTCACGTTTGAAAATACCGCTGTTGTTTGGACAGGATGTGATCCATGGATACCAGACTGTTTTTCCTGTTCCGTTGGGAGAGGCTGCTTCCTGGGACCTTGAAGCCATTCGTGGTACGGCGCATATTGCGGCAAAGGAATCAGCGGCAGCGGGTTTGCACTGGACCTTTGCGCCGATGGTGGATATTGCGCGTGATCCGCGTTGGGGGCGGGTGATGGAGGGTGCTGGTGAAGATGCTTATCTCGGTTCGCAGATTGCTATTGCGCGGGTAAAAGGCTTTCAGGGTGAGTCACTGGGTTCGCTTGATGCGATCATGGCTTGCGCTAAACACTTTGCCGCTTATGGTGCGGCGATAGCCGGAAGGGATTACAATGCGGTGGACATGAGCGACAGGCAGCTTTGGGAAACTTACCTGCCGCCGTTCAAAGCCGCGGTTGATGCAGGTGCTGCTACTTTTATGAACTCCTTCAACACACTGAATGGAGTGCCTGCCACAGCCAGCACTTATCTGCAACGCGATATATTGAAAGGCAAATGGGACTTCAAGGGGTTTGTAGTAAGCGATTGGAATTCTATCGGCGAAATGGTGCCATGGGGCTATGCGAAAGATCCGCAGGAGGCTGCACTTAAAGCGATCATTGCCGGAAGCGATATGGATATGGAGAGCAACGCTTACCGTCACACCCTTCCACAATTAATTAAAGAAGGTAAAATTGATATAGCCCTGATCGATGATGCGGTGAAACGCATTCTCCGCAAGAAATTTGAACTTGGGCTTTTTGAAGATCCCTACCGGTTCTCCAGCGAACAAAGGGAAAGAGAAGTGCTGGCAGATAAAAGCCATATTGCTTTTGCGCGCACAGCCGCTGCAAAATCGATTGTATTGCTGAAGAATGAAAAATCGATCCTGCCGCTTACCGCCAGGTACAAAACGATTGCGGTAATAGGACCTTTGGGTAAATCAAGAAAAGACATGCTTGGCAGCTGGGTTGTATATCCGAATGATACTGCTGCCGTAGTGAGTGTGTGGGATGGCCTGCAGAAGAAAGCCGGGGCGCAGACAAAATTCATTTATGCAAAAGGTTGTGAGATCACCGGTGATGCAGCCGGTGGTTTTGCGGAAGCAATTGCTGTTGCCCGGAAAGCGGACCTCGTGATCTTTGCGACCGGTGAAGGCGGAGATATGACGGGGGAAGCAAAGTCTAGGGCCGATATTCATATTCCCGGTAAGCAGGAAGAATTGTTCAATGCAATAAAAGCAACGGGTAAACCTGTAGTGGCACTGGTGATGGCTGGCCGCCCGTTGATCTTCAACAGTATTGCTGATAAGGCAGACGCCATTCTTTATACATGGTGGCTGGGAACAGAAGCCGGTAATGCCATTGCGGATGTGCTTTATGGCGACTATAACCCTTCAGGAAAATTACCGATCAGTTTTCCGCGCTCTGTAGGACAGATCCCCGTGTCATATAATTCTTACAGTACAGGCAGACCTGTTAAGGATCCGAAGAACATTCATTACAGATCTGCTTATATCGATGAATCCAATTTGCCGGCATTTGCGTTTGGATATGGTTTAAGTTACACAACGTTTGCTTACACCAGCCTTGAAGTGGATAAAACATCTTTTAAAAAAGATGAAACCGTAACTGTAAAATTCCGTCTGTCCAATACCGGCAAGATTGCCGGCGCCGAAGTTGTACAATTATATATATGGGATAAAGTGGCATCTGTTGCACGCCCGGTAAAAGAGTTAAAAGGGTTTGAAAAGGTGACGCTGCAGCCGGGTGAATCCAGAACAATACAGTTTGTGATTGATAAGGAAAAGCTGGCGTTTTATAATGCAGATCTGAAATGGGATATGGAGCCGGGTGAGTTTGAGATCATGATAGGAGGAAGCTCGGATGCTATACAATTGAAGCAGGTGATTGAATTGAAATAAGAAGAGAGACTTTTCTGAAGAACGCCTTCGATCCCGGATCGAAGGCGTTCTTGTTTATGGTTTGAACCTGCTTAAAAGGGCCGGTCCTCATGGACCGGCCCTTTTAAAACTTACACGAGACACAACTATGTACTCCAAACGTACAACATCCATCCGGCCTCTGAAATAGCAAATCTCTCCCGGATACCTCGTATTTGCACTTACTTAAACTACCCGCCGCCGGGCGATTGCTTTTTCTAAGTTTAAGTATTCTAATAAATTAGGTGGATATTTGTAATATGTCCGCGTTTCTTCACATTGCATTCGCCCCTGTTTATGCACATCCATTGCCAGAAGGGCATCGCTTCCCGATGCTGAAATATGAATTGATCCCGGGGCAACTTTTACATGAGGGGATGATCACTTCCGCTAATCTGGTCGCGCCAAAGCCGTGTGCAGACGAGATCGTTTTATGGACGCATACGCGTGAATATGTTGACAAGCTGAGATTGCAGGGACTAACGGCGAAAGAGCAGCGGCATATCGGTTTTCCCCAGTCGCCTGAACTTACACTGCGTGAGTGGGTGATCGTGCAGGGAACAATCGACTGCTGTCATGCGGCATTCAGGTGGGGAGTGGCGCTGAACGTTGCCGGAGGAACACATCATGCGTTTGCAGGCAGGGGAGAGGGATTTTGTTTGCTGAATGATTTTGCCGTGGCAGCGAATTATCTTTTGCATAACAAGTTGGCGGAACGGATCCTTATTATAGATCTGGATGTACACCAGGGCAATGGCACAGCAAGTATTTTTGAACACGAACCACGCGTGTTTACCTTCAGTATGCATGGTGAACACAATTATCCTTTTCATAAAGAAAGAAGCGATCTTGATATTGGCCTTGCTGATGGCGCAATGGATGAAGAGTACCTGGAGCAGCTAACGTCGGCATTGCCGCGATTACTTGAACAGGTCAGACCGCAGTTTGTCTTTTACCTGTCGGGTGTGGATATTCTTGCATCGGATAAATTTGGCAAATTGAAAGTAAGCATGGATGGGTGCCTGGCGCGTGACCGGTTTGTTTACACTTCACTTCGCAATGCGGGAGTGCCCTGTGTAACCGCTATGGGGGGCGGTTATTCGGCTGACATAAGGGTTATTACTGAGGCGCATTGCAATACATTCCGGGTCGCAAAGAGTATTTATGAATTGGATAGTTAACGGGCGGATAAAGATTGATCTTTATTGTTATGTATTTTGCCAGTAATAAATAGTTCATTAACACGATTGTGCGATGATTTTTTACCACACTTTTTTATATACGGGAAATCGATCCACAGTTGCCCGCTTTTAACTACACCATTTCGGGTACGGGTTTTCCCGGGTATAACTGCACTATTGCGGTAGGTTGCAGAATAATTGCAGGTCTCTGCTGAAACGTTTGAGAGGTTTGATAGGCCGGACAGGCTGCGTTTGTCTGATCAGTTTAATAGTAATGCTTGCAACTGACTGCCTGGACCTCTTCAATCTGTTGAACGTTTATCAACCTCTTATTGATAACAGCGTAGTTATTCAGCAGCCCCTGTATACGTGCCGTTTATGATAATGAAATGGCCCATGATGGATATCATGGGCCAGCTGAAACATTAACCATACTCACCGAAATTTTATTCAAGTGATAATTTTTTGCGCAACGCTCCCGGTGAGAAGTCATAAAACTTCTTGAACATCGTGATGAAATTGCTGGTTTTTTCATATCCGAGCATATACGCAACTTCTTTTATGCTGATAGGTTGCTGATCCAGCAGATGTCTCGCCAACTGCATTTTCTTTTTAAGATAGAATTCATAGATACTGATGCCATAAACTTTCTTGAAGTTTCGCTTGAGTGTGGACTCGCTCAACGCAACCTGTTTGGCTATTGTTTTTATAGCGGGCAGATTTTTATCGAGGTATTCATCCAATATTTTTTCCACAACAAGCATTTTTGCTTGCAGCTGTTCATTATTGTCTTTTTTAGCATTTGCCGGAACACGCTGCAAGCGGCGGAAGATATCATGTAAAATGGAAAGCGTTTTTGTTCTTGCGTAGAATGGATCGCCGTGGCCTCTGTTCATCAGTTCCTGCATGTCTTCGAGATTATGATGCATTGTGAAGGATGCTTCCTCTGTGTACAATAAAGGCTTTCTTTCGTAGAAAAGGTCATGTGCCTGAAATAAAATATCAGGATCAGCATCTCTGAATTCGCGGAAGATCCATTCTGCGGAAATGTTTATGATAAGTACCCTGATCTTATGTCCTGGCAGTAATGTATAAATGAGCGGATAGTCTGCAGAAATAAATATCACGTCAGGCAGTAAGGTCCCGTCACGCTTTCGGATCTGAAAATGTTTCGGACTTAACGAGGCAATGAGCGTGAAGAACTTTCCTGATTCGGGTCGCAACGGAAGTTTTTTGAATTGTCTTACACCAGACACCTGCATGTCCCACGTCATAAGATGTAGTCCATTGTTTGTGTCGGTCAGTCTGATGCTTCCGGATCCTTCGGCTAATGGCAAGCTGATCGTGTTGTTAACTGGCTCAGCGTTGAAGATGCGCGCAAGTTCGTTGAAGAAGTTGGTCGCACCAGTCTGCGTGGTTGTACCCCGCAGCTTTTGAAAGGCGGTAAGTAATTTGTGCAAAGGAAAAGATTTGCTAATGTTAAGTACAACTGGCATACCAATCTGGCAATTCCAACTAAGATATCCTGTTTATAAGTGTTTTTTCTTACCGGTAAACCATTAAGTGATTATGATCCCATCCGGGCACGAATTGATCTTATAAAGGCATGAAGAAAAAAAATATGTGAATACTTTTATAAGGAACGTTCATTCTTTTTCAACAGACTATATAGCGCTAATATTTTTAAACTCCTGTTTCCGGGGGAAAGCCAGCTTATGCTCTTGATCCAATTACTGTGATTAGTGAAAGTGTTAGGGCTAGTCCTTTATGATTACATATTGTGTGTCCCTTCTTTCATCTTCCTTCCAGGAAGACCAATTGTTTTTAACCTTAAATCCTGGATTATGAAAGCAAAATTCTATTTTATCATAGCAAGTTTATTCATTTCATTTATTGTATTATCTCAATCCAATCCTGCGAATCTCTCACCTTCTTTGAATACTTATTCTTCCGTTCCTTCTTCAAAGCAAGTTCCGGAAGCTGCAACTGACAACTGGCTCAGTAATGCATCATCATGGATCAGACAATTTGAATATTCATTTCACACGTCGGAAAGCAATACGTATCGTACGGTAAGCCCAGCCAACAAGGTTTGTTATCTTATCAGGCCTGATGGATACACGGCTTCGCCAATGCGAATGGATAGCGACGACCCTGACTGGACGGTGGCTTTCCATCTTAGATCAATCGGTAAAGGCAGCGATGTTTTTAATTTTGAAAGTCCGCAAATGATCGATAACACCGATAATGTGCTTACTCAGCATTTCGGTTTTGCCAGCGTTGAATACCGGAATGATGTATCCGGTTTACGACAAAACTTTATTGTGTATGAAAATCCTGGTAAGCAGGGTTTACTGAATGTAACATTGTCACTTGAATCGCGGTTGTCCGCGAAACTTATCAATCAGCAAAGTCTTCAGCTGTATGACAGGTCGGGTGATAAAAAAACGAAATTGATCTATGAAGACCTGAGAGTATGGGATGCGAATCATCGGCCATTAAATGCCTGCATGCGGCTTGATAAAAAAGGCAGGGAGCTTTCGCTGCTCGTTGATGATAATAATGCCGTGTATCCCATCACTATTGATCCGCTTAACAAGACGCCGGACTGGACGACATCTGCCGACGGCCTTCTTCCTTCTTTGCTGACGAATCTGGCCTTGCAGGTCCAGACACTCTATGGCTATACTGTTACGGGCCTGGGAGATGTAAATGGTGATGGGTTTGATGATGTAGCTGTAAGCGCGCCCACGATGGCGGATCTTGTAAGCGGTACTGGTTCATTGCTGGGCGTTGGTGCGGTGTTCGTTTATTATGGATCATCTGCCGGCTTGCCCGCCCAGCCAAACCATGTATTGCAGCCAACAGTAACGATCGGTGGTGGCCTGTTTGGTTTAAGCGTTTCAGCGGGCGATGTTGTTGGTACGGCCGGCAATTTTCAACCTGATATCATTGTTGGAGCGCCGCTGGAAAGTCTTACGCTCAACTTCGGTGCGCTTGGTGGCGGTATTGTTTCCGGTCGGGTCGGCCGCGTTTATCTTTTTGATGCGCAGGTGCTCACTTCTACCGTTGCGCAGAATATGGCACCCACGCTCAGCGTTACCCTGTCGACCTCCGATCTTACCAATATAACAATAACGCTGAACGCATTGCTCGGCTTTTCCGTAGCAGCAACCGGTGACATGAATGGCGATGGCAGAGGCGAGATCATTGCCGGTGCTCCAACGTTTGCAAGAGTGTCCGGGCTTGCGAACGTTAAGACCGGAGGAGCATTCGTTTTCCTGAGTGGCGGATTTACAACGAGGGTGTCTCTTAATCCTCCTACAGGCGGTCTGCTCGGTCTTGCGGGCGCTATTCAATCGATCGTGACAGCATTACCCGGTGGCGCAGCATTATGGGCTGTTGCCGGGCCGTTGATCAGCTCGTTGGTGAATGGGCAGATTGAAGGGCTGCTGTTTGGTTATAGTGTGGAGAATGCGGGGCCTTACACAAGCGATGCCATCAGTGATGTGATCGTTGGAGCGCCTGCCGGATTAAACCTCAGCAACCTCATCGGCAGTCTTGTCCTGAATCCTGATGTGGCCGGTGCTTTGTCCGGGCAGGTGCTTGGAGGTTCGGCCTATATATTTGCGGGAACAGGCACCGGTACTGGTGTAAGCGCAACAGCCGCCGGCCGCCTTCAGGCCGGTGCGACCGGCTTATTGAGCAATGCGGCTAATCTGTTTGGATATTCCATAAGAGGTGTCAGCGGGATCACGGGTGCCAGAAATGGAAATGTGCTTGTCGGAGCACCGGTTTCGAGTGTGTTAAGTAATGTGCTTGGCGGCCTGCAGTTGAAAGCGGGCACCATCAGCGTGTTTCACAAACAGACCGGAGCCATCACAAGTCCTGTACTGCCGGTTCAAACGATTAATTCTCCAAGACAAAGTAGCATACTTGGTATTTTGAATGGTCAGACTTTGAGTACTTCGCTATTGTTTGGCGCAAGCATGGATAATTTGCTGGACATTAATTGTGATAATAATGCAGATATCATCGTTGGTGAGCCGTTGTCAAGCAGCGTGCCGCTGATCGGATTAAATGTGCTGGGCGGTTCCGCTTATATCTTACTCGGGAAACCCGATGGTACATATGCGCCAGGGTCTGTATGGGACCTTACTCCGGTTACTTCGCCACTGCTTGGTGTGAATGCGACGGCCCTGCTCGGTTTCAGTGTTGCCGGTGGTGGGCATACGAACGGTTCAGGTCTTCCCGTTCGTGCTATTGTTGGTGGTCCGGCCAATTCGCTCGATTTCGGAGTGGGACTGCTGAATCTGGGAAATACGGTTGGCACCCTGCTTGGTTTTGTCGCAGATAATAATGGTATCGGTAAAGCTTATTCTTTTAATGCCGGTCTCTGTGGGGTGGTGACGCTGCCCGCAACATTGATCAGTTTTAAAGGTGACAAGATCAATAACAGTTCAGTCGGGCTGGAATGGACAAGCGTGGATGAGAAGGATCTGAATTATTACGAAGTTGAAAGGAGCGAAGATGGCATCCGGTTCGCCGGTATTGGCACCGTACAGGCCAGGGATCTGCAGCGGGTAACGTATACGTATGTGGATGGCAAGGCTGTTTTTGGAAATAATTATTACCGTCTGAAAGTGATGGATGATAATGGAAAATTTGTTTATTCCAATACTATCGTAGTTCAGTTCAATCAAAAAGATGCCGGCCTGATGGCTGCGGTGCCCAATCCGGCTTATCAGCAGGTTAGCATCATGTTAACGGGCTATCAGAAAGGTGAGTACACTTTGCGCTTATATAGCACAGCGGGCATTTTAATTGAAACACGGAAAATAAATCTCCGCGATCATCAGCAAACAGAAGTGATGAACCGGAACGGCAATTTGGCGCCGGGCATGTATATGGTGACACTTCATGACGGGAACAATAACAGGGTAAATACCGTACGCCTTGTCTTTAATGGGCAATGATGGGTGAGTTCCGGGGGACAAATCGGGTGACTTGCTTAAAAAGAAAAAGGGCTGGATAGACATCCTGCCCCGTTTAAAATCCAATATCCTATGAAAAACCATTGCAAGAATACGAAGCCGCGGCGGTTTATGCAATAGTAGTTGAGCAGATAGCAGATAAAATTGAGTGAAAAGGTTAAAAAACGGGATGAACCGGTGTTTTTTGACTGTTATCTGAGCTGTTTTGACCTGATTGGCTGGAGTATTGAATGCTTAATCTTTTTCGCTCAGTACCCTAAGCAGTTTTGACCTTAAGAGGTTGATCGCTCTGGCTTTTTGCGCCCTGACGGTGTAAGGAGATATTACCAGTTCCCTGGCGATCTCCGATGTACCCATTCCTTCCGTATACAACAGTTTGAAGATCTGCCGGCAGCGCGGAGGTAATGTATGTATTGCATCGGCGATCGCTTCGCTTATTTCTGTCTGCAGTATCTCGGGAGATTGTACCGATTGCGCTGTGGTCAATAAAAGATTTTCCGGAATGGATACTTCCCTGTTCTTCTGACGGTGTTGCAGCAGGCGGAATGCGTCTCTTCTGGCAATGGTGAACAGGTATGCCCGTATTGCATCAGATGTGGAGAATTGCTGGCGATATTGCCAGGTTTTTACAAATGCTTCGGATGCGATCTCTTCTGCAACTGAGTGATCGTTGGTCAGCGAACGGATATAACTGCAAAGCGATGGATACCACGCATCAAATAATACAGCGATACCAGCATGGAGCCCTTGTTGAAAAGCGGTGGCATTGCTTTCCATGTCCTGTTTTAGTGAAACAGTTTTCATAGTAATGCTTTTGAAGTAAACAATAAAATGGGGCAGGGGAGTAAAACGTAGCGGTAATGTCGTGGGGATGGAACCTGCCGGGGACTTTTAAATTGACGTAGTAATGTTTGTTATGCTGACCCTGCAATAAAGGTATTGATTTTTTTGTACCGGTATTCGATCGCATACCGGTAAATTTTAAAATTCCTTGTTGTTTTCCGGTTCAATGGAGAGCAAGGAAAAGCAATACATATTACTGAAGTGGGGACTGTCCTTAAAACTGATCGTCGAAAAAAATAAAACGCTTGTGCAGGATAGGAAAGCACAGGGTATCAGGGATAAGAATATCATCAACAGCTTTGGTCGCCTGGAAGCTGCTTCCGGTATTCCAAAAGCTACGCTCGTCAATATCTCCCTTGGTAGAAAAAATGCTGCATCTACTACCTGGACGGCTATACTTGAGGCATTGGATATGAGTATGGCTGATTTCGGACAGGTATTTGATTCTATCAAAGAAACGGAAGTTCTTTTTTATAAAGATGAACTGGAAAACGCCCGCAAAGAGCGCGCCCGCGCGAAAAATGCCCGAAGGAAAAAAGCAGGAGGATTGTAATTATCCGGTTATTATGTTTGTTTATCGCTATATAGGCCCTGCTGAACAACTACAGGTTTCTGCTGAAATGTTTCATAGGTTTCACAGGTGATAGGTTTCAGAGGTCGGGCAGCGTACGTTTGTCTGATCAGTTTAATAATAATGCAGAAACACCGGTATCTGCTGCCGGCTTTTTGTAATTGCCGCAGCGTATTTTTTCTATTAGAGGTTATGGTGAATTACCTGATCAAACTTTTAGAAACCTTATTCAGTCCGCAGGCTTTTTACAGGGTTTGCGATTGCCGCTTTGATGGTCTGATAACTGACGGTGGCGATTGCGATCAGGAATACCAGCAGTGCTGCCAGTGCCACCATCCACCAGCTGATGGTGATATGATAGGAGTAGCCGCTCAGCCATTGATCCATACACCACCATGCTACAGGCGTAGCAATAATGATGGCCCAGATGATGGGCTGGAAAAAATCTTTTGATAGCAATGCCGTGATGCGCGCCACTGAAGCTCCCATCACTTTTCTCACCCCGATTTCTTTAATACGGTTTTCAGCAAGGCAGGCTGCAAGTGCAAATAAGCCAAGGCAGGAGATGAAGATGGTCAGGCCTGCAAACAATGCCGCAAGTGTAGCCAGTGTTTTCTGCTCGCTGAATTTGTTAGCATAGGATTCGTCTGCGAAGAAATATTCGAATGGATAATCAGGGTTGTATTTTTTGAAGATCTTTGCGATAGTTGCCAGGTTGTCTTCTTTATCATTCATGGTATTCAGGCGGAAGGAGATTGCGCCAAAGTTTTTGGTGTCGCCATGTATCACTGTCGGCATAAAAGCCTGGTAGGGCGTAGACGGAATGAAATTCTGGATCACTCCGACGACATCCAGTTCTCGTTGATCCTGGGTTATTTTTTGCCCCGGAGAAATATGCATCAATTTTGCTGCAGTTTCATTCAGCAAAACTGCGCTTGTATCTCCCGGGTATTTTTCCACATCAAGATCGCGGCCGCTTTTAAGACGAAGTCCCATTGCAGACACATAATGAAGATCAGTAGAGAACTGTTGCACAACATAACGCGTACCCTTCTTCAGGTCCGGCCATCTGTAATTATCGCCATTGGCCCATACATCTGTGATCGGGCAATTGGAGCGCGTGATATTGGATATCGCGCCGCTTTCCAGCAGTTCTTTCCTGATGTTGAAATAATTCTGTTCCATCTTGCCCTTCATATACATATATGCGAGCCCTTTCCCGTTGTAACCGGGATCACGTTCCTGGGTATGTTTGATCTGCCGGTAAATAACGATCGTGCAGATTATCATGACCAATGCGAATGAAAATTGCAGCGTCACGAGCATTTTTCTTGGTGTAACGAATACCCTGATCTTTTTGAAATGTCCTTTCAGTACTTTCACCGGTTGATATGATGAAAGATAAAATGCGGGATATATTCCGGCGAGCATACCTGTGGCCAGTATAAAACCGACGGCCGCCAGCCAGAATCTGTAATCATTGAAAGGAACAGTCAGTTCATCATGGATCAGCATATTGAACCCAAGCAATGTGGGGTACAGCAAAAGCAATGCAATGATCCCTGCGAGAAAGGAAACGAGGATCGATTCGCCCAGAAACTGTGTGATGAGCGAACCTCTTCCCGCACCAACGACCTTTCTGATCCCCACTTCCCGTGCCCGCTTCTGGCTTCTTGCCGTACTCATGTTCACATAATTGATACAGGCAATCAGCAATATAAAGACAGCTATAATGGTGAACATCCGCACAAATTCAATGTTGCCGCCAACGATCTTCCCGTTCTCGAATCTTGAATAAAGATGCCATTTCTTCATAGGGTGAACAAACAGTTCGTTCTCCGAATCAGGCACATGTTTTTTAATAATATTAGCGAACAGCTTGTTGGCGTCAGCTTCGGTGATCCCCGGCTTCAGTAAAACCATCGTCTGAATATTGTTATTCTGCCAGAGGCTGTCATTCCATCCGACCTTTTTCAGGTAAGTCCAGGGAACAATATAATTGAATTTGAAGTTGGAGTTTTTCGGAAGGTCTTTCACCACGCCGGTAACGGTGAAATAATCCGAACTGTCTATTCTTACCGTATGTCCCAATACGTTTGTATTGCCAAAAAGTTTTTTGGCCATCGTTTCGGTCAGTACAATGGAATAATCGGAACTGAGCGCAGAGTCAGGATTTCCTTTTAATAAAGGGAAGTCAAACAATTTGAAAAAACCGGGATCTGCAAATACGCCGGGCAACTGGTATTGCTGATTGCCTGCATGCAGTACAAAGAGCAACACCCAGTTCAGCCGTACCGCGGTTTCAACCTGGGGATAATCATTCTGCAGTGTGGGGCCAAGAGGTTTGGGTGTTGACCACCAGACCTGTTTTTCTCCTTCAAAGGAAGCGCGGTTAAGGACCTGGTAGATGCGGTCTTTCTTGCTATGGAATTGATCCACGCTCACTTCTTTAAAAACCCAGAGCAGGATCGATAACGCACTGACCATGCCCAGGGCAAGTCCGGCAATATTGATCAGCGAAAAACTTTTATTCCTTTTGAGATTGCGCCAGGCCACAGATCCGTAGTTGCGAAGCATGCTGCGGTTGAATATGGGAAGGCTTATTTTACGGCGATCCGGGATCGTTGCTTTCTTTGTTTTCACCTGCCTGGCATCTGTCAGCATCTCTTCTTCTTCAGCCTGTTCCAGGATCCGGTTGAACGCTTCATCGTTTTGTGCATCACCGGTGGGAGAGGCGTTATTCCAGAATTCGGACATCAGCTGTAGCTGCATATCCATCGACGGATCGTCTTTGATCAGGTCGTTCAATTCCCGCAATTCATCTGCGGATGCTTCGCGTGCCATCTTGCGTGCGAACAATTGCAATATACGTTCCTGTTTATCCATCAAATAAGCAACTGGTATTAGCGTTGGTAAAAATAAGTAAAACGTTTTCTCATTCGCGGGTCTTAATCTCCACTAATCTGCTTCTGTGGAAAAAATGGCGTTAAATTTTCCCTGTTTTTTCAAAAAATCGGGGATACCTGCCTGTTTGCCCGATCTTTCTTCCTGCGGCCATTCACGGAGCCTTCTTCCTTCTTCATGCGGACAACAACTGTCGTGGCCATCAGCAGCCCTATTTTACATCCGATCTAATAAGGTTTAGTGTAAAACGTCCTTGTTTTTTCATTTTCTCATGTGAAGCAACGGGGGAAGTTTCTACTTCCCCCTCTTTTGTTTGGCAACTGTTGATCAGCGATAATCGATGTTCGGCCATTGATCAAGGGCCATCGATCGCCGGGCATGTTGGCAGCATTTTAACCGTCAGCAGCCCCATGCCCCGGGATCGCCCATTCACGTCGGCAATACCGCTATTACTGTTTACCACGTTGAAAATGCAGGAGCATTCTTTTATCTTTTCGTTATCAATGCGCCCCGACTATCCAAATAAATGTTTCAATGATCAGCGTACACGCTACGTGTGCCTGATGCTGGCTTTGGCCTGCAACAGGTTATTGGCCTGATCTCTTTAGCTGACTTCTGCCAGCCAGCCCGTTTATTACTTATCCTAAATCGTTACCATGCAATCCAGTTTTTTTATTCATCTGAAAAAGAAGTATGTCCGTATAGAAACGAGTGAGATCCGTTATGTATTATCATTGGATCATCATGTGAAGATCGTTACTGACAGTGGTATCTATATCCCGTTCTTAACTATCAAGCAATTGGAAAAGATATTACCGCCGGATCAGTTCTGCAGGGTGAACCGTTCAACACTTGTTGCGCTTAACCGGATCATTTCATTCGACAGGCAAACAGTAACATTGAGAGATGGCGTTTTTTCATTCAGTGATAAGTATCGTAAACTGATGGAGACAAGGATCCGCCTTCTATGGAGTACTGATAACGGAAGCGTTACCGAAGCTGCCGGAGAAATGAACGACCCTGATGACCATCTGATCGATTTCAGCGGAACAAGTACATTATGCAGAATAGCCTGACAGGATCGGGCGGGCTATTCAGAATTATAAATCAGCTTTGATTAAAAACGAAAGCCCAATGTAAGACCGCTCCTGAATCCCGGCCACCCACCGGTGAGTTTTACGCTTGCTCCGTTCGCTGTGACTGTCACCTCTTTCTTGCCGAACGGCAGCTCTGTATCTTCCAGTGATTCACGGAGATCAGCCTGTTCCTGCGGCGTTAATGTGTGATCCGTCATTCCGTCAAATATACCATTGCCGGAACCATAATGTGCACCAGCGATCCACCAGTCGAGGGAGATAAGTTTACCCAAAAACCATTGAGCGCCCAGCATCAAACCACCTGAATGGGATGAGAATTTGCCGCTAAGCCTGATGGATTCTGTATTGTTATTAAAGTCGTAGATCACATTATTTGATTTGAACTTTGAATAACGATAATAAGGCGCAATATAAAAGCCTCTTCCATAGCCGCGGGATCCGACATACCAGCGGAATTCAGGAGTGATGGCATAATTGCTCAAACGCAATTTATCCAGCACGTCTTTTGTATCCTCGTCATCATCGGAAAGATCGAGGATAATGTTTTTCAGCGGAAGAGATGTGGTGGGCATCGTACGGAACGACAATGCAACACCGGCGGATCTGCCCAGCACACGTTCATATTGTACAGCATAATTTTTCAGGAGAAGTGCTGCAACATTCAGCTTGAGCATATTCTTCTTCGTATTGCCCGCCTCCTGTTCTGCACTTTGTGCATACAGGGAGCAGGCTGCGATCAGCAGGCAAAGGATAATGGATGTGCGTTTCATGCTGGTTTTTGATTTCAGTGACAATATAAAAATAAGTTTGGATCAATCGTTAGTACTTTTACTATAATGCCATGACAGGAAGATGATTAGAAGTCTATAGCATTGACATAATTCTCTTCTTTGTCTTTTTAACTTTCATTCCGGACTGTTTTTTTGCTTTTCCCTTGTTCTTCATTGAGCTAAATTTGCAAAATGATAGATTTTACAGGCATCCGGCTGATAGCAGCGGATATGGACGGAACATTGTTGAACAGCCAGCACGAATATGATCCGGGTTTTCCCGCGATGTACGAACAACTCAAACAACAGGGAATTCTTTTTGCACCCGCCAGCGGCAGGCAATTATATAATCTGCAGAATAAGTTTGGTGAGCTGGGTAGAGAAATGATTTTTGTTGCGGAGAATGGCAGTCATGTATTTTATAAAGGCCGGGACCTGCTGGTGCAATCATTACCCCGTGATAAGGTCCACATGCTGATCAGGATGGCGCGCCAGGTGAAAGGCGTCAACATTATTCTCTGCGGAAAGAAACAGGCATATATGGAAAGTACGGAGCCTGAGTTCACCCGAAATGTTGAAATGTATTATGATCGCCGCATGCTGGTGGATGATCTCTTGCAGGTAAATGATGATGAGTTTCTGAAGATCGCGATCTGTGATCTGCAGGGAGCGGAAACGAACAGCTATCCGGTGTTCCGTCATTTTGAAGGAGAATTACAGGTAAAAGTTTCGGGAAAGATCTGGCTTGATCTGTCGCATCAACTGGCCAATAAAGGCAGGGCGATGCAGGTGGTGCAGCAGCAGTTGAATATTACAAAAGAGCAAACAATGGCGTTTGGCGATTACCTGAACGATGTGGAGATGATGCAGCAGGCCTACTTCAGTTATGCCATGAGCAATGCGCATCCGGCAGTAAAGGAGGCCGCGCGTTTTGAAGCAGGATCAAATGAAGAAAATGGTGTTGGATTGATCATTGGAGACGTATTGCATTCGTTGGGAACGATCAGATAAATTGCTTTACCGGTACTGTTACTGTAACAGTGGTTCCTTTTCCGGGAGATGATATGAGCCTGAGTTCGCCGCCGATCATAATGGCTCTTTCTTTCATGCCCAGCAGGCCGAGTGTTTTTCGGCGGCCATTGGTGTCAAAACCTTTTCCGTCATCGATGATCTCTAATTTCAGGAATCCGTCGGCTACGCGCAGGGATGATCTTACCTGGTGCGCTTTTGCGTGGCGGGCAATATTTGTCAATGATTCCTGGAAGATGCGAAAGACGCCGGTGGCGATCAATGGCGGAATCGAAATGTCTGCCATTTCGCTGTGAAAGATACTGCGGATATTATAACGGTTCTCAAACTCCTGACTATGCCATTCCAGTGCAGCGATCAATCCAAGATCATCAAGCAGACTGGGGCGAAGCTCTGCCGATAGTTTCCGTACAAACTTGATCGCTTCATCACTGGCAGATTCCATTGCGTCAAGTTTTTTCCGGATGTTTATATCGATATCAATCCCCAGTTTTCTTTTGACGGACATTACATCCATTTTAAAGCCGGTCAGCAATTGTCCGAGTTCATCATGCATTTCGCGGGCAATATGCATACGCTCTTCTTCGCGGATATTTTGCAGGTGAGCAGAAAGATCGCGAAGCTGTTCATTCATCTGCCCCGTTTCTGTTACCTTTTTTTCCAGCGAATCATGCGCCAACCTGATCTTGCCGGACATTGCATTGAACGCTCTTGCGAGTTTTCCCATCTCATCCCTGCGGTCAACAGGTACAACGGTACTGTAATTTCCGCTCGCAAGCGCGGAAGATGCAGCCGTCAGATCTTTTAAAGGGCGGGTGAGATTGCGGCTCATGATCCATGCGATAAAACTGCCGGTCGCTGTAAACAGCATGCCGGCGATGACCAGCCAGCGCAAAAAACGGTTGGGTGCCGCCAGCAGATCTGCACGTGAAAATACAACGGTCAGGATCCATGGCGTGTTTTGAATGTTTTGAATAGCACCGATGGCAGGTCCGCCCTTCCCATTAAAATCGAATACGCCATTGTTTTTATTCAATAACTCATTTGGCGGATCGACCGGCGTTACAAGATCTGTCCATACCGTACCATTCTGATTGGCAACATAGAATGTAGCGCCTGAGCCCAGCAATTGTGAAAGCTGCTGAACACCCTGCGGTGTAGTGGATAGTCTTCTCCATCTCAGTAAATATCCGATAATGTTTTTTCCTTCTTTTATCCCATTAACAACCGGATAATAAAGATGATCACCGTTTTGATAGAGGTTGCCGATAAATCCACCATCGGGAATATGTTGTGAAAGAAGCGCAGGATCCTGCGGAATTTTTTCTCTCAGATCATCTTTGATCAAATACAACAAAGGCTTTTTTTCTGCGTCAAAAAGCGTCGCGTTCATATTCGCGGTATCTTTTTTAAAAGCCTGCATATTCTGCAAAGCTGTTAGCCTGTCTGCGGAACTGCCTGTTACAAGATAAGCGCGCAGGTCTTCATGATTGGCCGCCTGCCTCGCTGTCTGAAGAAATGTCTGGAACGTTTGTCCAAACAATCCGCTTAGCTGATTGCTGAGAGTCTGGAGCCGTTCACGGCCAGCATTTATATATGATTTTTTTACGGTGAGATAAGAGCTGATGCTGAAAACGATCAATACTGATAAAAGCAGGATGCATATTAACAAAGGAAGGCGTTGCTGGAGGGAAAGTCCACGTACAGGGATCCTGCTGAATTTGTATTTTTTTGTGTCGGTTGATCTCATATACCAGGGCAAATTAAGCGAGACGTTAAAGTTAATTTTTTTGGGTCAATAACGTCGTATAGGGAAACCCTTATAGCATGGGTACAGGCGCTTGCAACAGAAGAGAACGGCTGTTATCTCCTGAATAACCCGCCAAAGGGTGAAAATCAACCTGTTTATTACAAATTCAGCCGCCCCTGACTCTGCAACATGAAAGAAAGGTGCCTGTACCCGGTTGATCAGCAGCAGTTATCTCATCTTATCAATCCTGTATCAATGGCTGGACTATACCCGCTGCAACCAGTCAATCATATAGTCCGCATTTTCTTTCCATACCGGAAGATTTACAACATAGTGATTCCGTTCCGGGAATTCTTTGTAATCAAGAACAGAGCCATTATTCTTTTTGTATTTCTTATAGTTGCGGTAATTAAGATGTGCGGGGATGATATGGTCTTTGCTGCCAGCAGTCATCAGCATCGGGGCATGTGGTTTATCATAATCCACCGCAGCTGCTTTGGTAAGGCCGCCGCGTGCAACTGTTTTCGATTCGGGGATCGTACTGATCTCATAGGCCTGCTTTTGCTCATCGGGCGACATGCCGTTGACGAATGCATATTGCCAGTCTTTGAACGACATCAGGTATGTTTTTTTCAGCGAAGTAAATAATCCCAGCGATTTCCAGCCAGCCTTCAAAAAGGAAAATTCATAGGGGAATACGCCAAGCGTTGGTACCGAGTGAATGGTCACTGCGGCTGCGGCAAGCCCGCGGTTCAGTAATACCTGTGTGATCAATCCTCCCAGCGAGTGGCCGATGATGATCGGTTTTTCGGAATAGCTTTTCGCAATACCGGCGTAATGGTCGATCAGAGAGCTTAAAGTCAGCAGGGCGAGGTCTGTATCATTATTCTGCTGTTTTCTTAATTCAGGGGCCGTTCCGTTTTTATATGGCCATGGCGGATTACTGGCATTATAGCCTTTACTGTTGAAATAATTCACCCATTCGTTCCAGCTGTGATGGGTTACGAATGCTCCTGTGATGAAGAGGACGTCCCTGGTTTTGATCGTTGACATACGCGTGTTTTTGGGTTTATAGTGTGATGAGATGATATTGTACGTCCAAAAATAACCGGTCCTCTAAGGGCGGTCAATATATAAACCGGGGATGCAGATGTCTGTTTTGTTCACAACTGCAGGCTGCAATGCGTAAGGGGCAGGACTTTAAAATAGTGAGGTATTTCGCACGAAGATCATTGCGTCTTCATAAATATAGGTGATTATGATGAAAACCGTCCGTTGCAATTGATGTAATGAATTGTATCCGGAATTAATGTTCTTCGGGAAGGTTTCAGGTTGTTTCGTATTCAATGCCCCATTTTCATAAAAATCAAAGCTGGTACTGATTTTTAGATAGATTTGTAGGCTCCCATAATGACCGGGATAATTGCTTATGAAAAAATGGGCCTTCTGCCTTTGTTTCTTATTTGGTTTAACTGATCACACTTACGCTTATAACGACAGCCTGCTGACGGAATTAGGCAATGCCATCCGCCAGGCTGCCGGTTATGATAGTGCCAATATCCGCCGTATAGATCAGTTAAAGCTTTCTTTGAAAGAAAAAGGAAGCTCTGCACAGGAAGTATTCCGGTGGCAGGAAAGGATCTATGAAGCGTATAAGCTGTTCAACTACGATTCCGCCTATCACTATGCAAGAAGTCTTGTGAATATAAGCCATAGCCTGCCTGATCAGCATTACCAGGTGGCGGCAAGGTTAAAACTGAGCTTTATCCTTTTGTCGGCGGGCTTGTATAAGGAAACATATGATTCGCTGAATTCAATCTCCCGGCATCCCGTACCTGAATCATTAAAGGGGGAATATTATGCGTTGTGGGGAAGGTATTATTATGATCTCGCCGGTTATGCCAACGATCATTATCATTCGGTTGATTATGATATTGCGGGGGGAAAGTTCATCGATTCCGCCATCGTCTTTTATGCGCCCGGCTCGTTTGAAAATAATTATTATCGTGGGTTGCGGTTATTTAAAGAAAGTAAAACCATTGAAGCCGCTGATTACCTGGAAAAGCTGATGAATGATTCATCGCTTTCGCAGCATCAGCTTGCCTTAACAGCTTCCACCCTGAGTGGTTTTTATTTGCAAAAGGCAAACATGGAAAAAGCGATCGATCTGCTGATCATCGCAACGATCGCTGATGTGCGTTCTTCAACAAAGGAGAACGGCGCGATCTTTCATCTGGCAGAATTGCTATATAAGCAGGGCGATATCAGGCATGCCGTCATGTGCATCGAAAGCGCTGTAGCAAATGCGGAGTTTTATGGTGCAAGACAACGCAAAGTACAGGCAAGTTCCATTTTGCCACTGATCGAAGGCGAACGTATCAATGGTATCGAGGCACAAAAAAGTCTGCTGATCAGATATGCGATCATCGTTACATTGCTCGGATTTACATTGCTCGTACTTGCTTGGATAATCTGGCGCCAGGTTAAAAAATTGAAACAGGCACAGGAGGCATTGACTCAGGCACACCGTCGTCAGCAGGAGATCAATCATCAACTGGAAGAATCCAACCAGCGGCTGGAAGAACTGAACCTGCAACTGGAAGAGTCCAATCACCGCCTGGCCGACCTGAACGAAAAACTGGAAGACTCCAATAAGATAAAGGAAGAATATATCGGATTCTTCTTCCGCTCCGATTCGGAATTCTATGGAAAGCTGGAACGGGTGAAATCGGATATCGAGAAAAAATTGCTGGAACGGCGGTATGACGATATCAGGTTCTTTCTGAACAAGATCGATACGAAAAAAGAAAAAGAAGACCTGCTTCACAGTTTTGACATCATTTTCCTGAAGCTGTTCCCGAACTTCCTGCAGGAAGTGAATAGCCTGTTGCGCGAGGATGAGAAGATCAGGCTGAAAGAAGGAGAGTTGCTCAGCACTGACCTGAGAATTTTCGCACTTATGCGGATGGGGGTCACGGATCCTGAGAAGATTGCGCAAATACTCGAATACTCGGTCAAGACGATCTACAGCTATAAATCGCGGATCAAGAACAAGGCAATCCTGCCGGGAGATGAGTTTGAAGAGCGGATCATGCGGATCAAAACCTTGTAAGCCGGATCGTCCTTTTAAGCTGCTGCCAGCTTCGGATTACTGCGATCGCTGCCTGCAGCCAGTCCTGATTTAAGGTGAGAATCTGCCCAACTTCATTCTATATCGTTTTTATTTAATGTATTTTAAATAATTGATAATCATTTATATTTACCCTCGTATTTTGTCATTAGCCCTTCTATTTTTTCCATTTTAAGTATAAAACTTTGTCTGCCTTGCTGGTCATCGTTCCTTAGCTTTTCATTTCTTAATGATTGCAAAGGACCATATGCAAAAAAAGCTGCTTCTTCTTTTCATGTTTACCCGGCTGATGATCGCTGGTGCCCAGGATTCAGTGATCCCTGTTGGTGAAGTCCGGCAATTTGCGGTAACCGGCCAGCAATTGAATATTACTACCACGAACGGCTATGTGAGAATCCAGTTCTATGCGGCTGGAGTCGCCAGGGTGAGGATGTCCCGTCAGGCTTTTGCCGATGATTTTTCTTATGCTGTTGTTGCCGTTCCAGCCATTCCGATTCCCAGGCCGGTCGATGCGAAGGGTGAAATTACCCTTACCACCGATTCTTTGAAAGTTGTGATCCGGAAATCGCCATTTTCCATCCGGTTTCTCACGCAGGATGGCAGGATCATCAATGAAGATGAACCAGGCCTGACCACCTCCTGGATTGGAACGGAGGTAACAGCATACAAACACCTGCAGGATGGCGAGCATTTTCTGGGGCTTGGTGAAAAGACGGGAAATCTTGACAGGCGCGGCTCGGCATATACCAATTGGAATTCGGATGTCTATGGCTACAGCGTTTCTGCCGATCCGCTTTATTCCTCTATCCCTTTTTATATCGGTGTTCATCACGGATTGCAATACGGTATTTTCTTCGACAATAGTTTTCAGTCAGATTTCAACTTTGGCGCGAGCAACGACCGTTTTTCTTCTTTTGGAGCAAAAGGCGGGGAGATGAATTATTACCTGATCTATCGTTCAAACGTAGCAGGTATCATCGAATCCTATACCGCACTCGCCGGGCGCATGCCTCTTCCTCCGTTGTGGAGTTTGGGCTATCAGCAGAACCGGTATTCTTATTATCCTGATACAGAAGTGCTGCGGATCGCAAAAACATTGAGGGAAAAGAAAATTCCTGCTGATGGCATTACGCTTGATATTCATTATATGGATGCGTACAAGCTCTTCACCTGGGATAAAGAACGGTTTCCCGATCCGAAAGGGATGATCGATAGTTTGGATAAGATGGGTTTTAAGACAACGCTGATCGTTGATCCGGGCATCAAAGTGGAGAAGAATTATCCGGCATATGAAAGCGGACTTAAAGAAGATATTTTTCTGAAGTATGCAGATGGAAGGCCTTATACCGGTGAGGTGTGGCCGGGTTGGTGCAACTTCCCCGATTTTACCAGCGAAAAAGGAAGAAACTGGTGGAAATCGCAGCTCAGGGCCTATACAGATATTGGCGTAGCCGGGATCTGGAATGATATGAATGAGATTGCGACATGGGGACAAAAAATGCCGGCGAATGTGTTATTCAATTACGACAACCATCCAACAACACATCTGAAAGGCCACAACGTTTTCGGTCTGCAAATGGCGCGTTCAAGCTATGAGGCAGCACGGCAGGCATTGCAGCAAAGACCATTCATTCTTACCCGTGCCGGTTATGCTGGGATGCAGCGTTACACTGCATTATGGACAGGTGATAACCGCGCTGAAGATGATCATATGCTTGCAGGCATACGGCTGCTTTCGAGTCTTGGCATGAGCGGTGTTGCCTTTACCGGTATGGATATCGGTGGGTTCACCGGGAATCCCACACCGGCATTATATACACGATGGATGCAGTTGGGCGCTTTTGTGCCATACTTCCGCAATCATACAGCATTGAATACAAGAGCTGCGGAACCGTGGTCATTCGGGGAGGATGTGCTGGAGATCTCGCGCAATTATATCAACCTTCGCTATAGGCTTTTGCCATATTTGTATTCTTCTTTTTATGAAGCATCGCAAACGGGTATGCCCGTTGTTCGCTCTCTTGCGATAGATTACACGCATGATGAAAAGGTCTACGATCCCGCTTTTCAGCACCAGTATTTATTTGGTCAGTCTTTGCTGATCATGCCGCAGGCAAGTACGCAGACATTTGCGAAGATATATTTCCCGGAAGGGGATTGGTATGATCTGTACGCTGATGGTCATGAAACAGGCAGCAGCGAAAAATTGATCGAACTTTCCCCCGCTTTGCTTCCCGTTTATGTAAAAGCCGGCAGTATCATTCCTGAACAATCACTTATTCAGTATACAACGGAAAAAACAACCGACACTTTATTACTTCATATCTATAAAGGAAACGGATCATCATCTTTTACCTATTATGAAGATGATGGGATCACCTTCCGCAATGAACAGGGAGATTTTTACAAGCGTGTTATTCATTTTAACGGAAACACTAATAATATCATACTTGATAAAGCCTCAGGAAAAGATAGCAGCAGGTTCAGGTATATCCGTTTTGTGCTGCATGGGTTTGAAACAGACATTTTTTCCATCGATGGAAAAGCCTTGAGCGCAGGTATAATGCGGCGATCGTTTTTTGAAAGTATACCACCGCCCGCTGCATTGCCGTTCTTTTCCGCGAAAACTTTTGTGATAGAGAATACTACTGAAAAAATATTGATCAGTTTTTAAAACCATTAACCATTTTTTGTTCACTATAACTTGTCATATATGAATTCATCCATCCTTCCAAAACTGTTACTGTTCTGTTGCTTGCTGTTTGCCGGGCTGCAGCCTGCAAACGCGCAAGGTGATGTACAGGTAACAGGTTCCGTCAAGAATGAAAAGGGCGAGCCAATCGACTTCGCTTCGGTAAAGATCTCCGGCACTGATAAGGGCACTGTTACTGATGCCAAAGGTGTTTTTAGTATCAGCGTTCCTGTCAACTCGCGGTTATTGATCTCGCACGTGGGTTATGATAGTATTGAGGTATCGGCTCAGGCCAGTCTTAACCTGATCCTTATTTCCACAGCCAGCACATTGACCGATGTGGTAGTGATCGGTTATGGTACGCAGCGTAAGCGCGAACTCACCGGCTCTGTTGCAACAGTTACCTCAAAAGATTTTCAGCAGGGTGCGATCACCACACCTGAGCAATTGATTGCTGGTAAAGTGGCTGGTGTGTCGGTAACATCCAATGGCGGTTCGCCCGGTGCGGGCAGTGTGATCCGTATCCGCGGTGGGGCATCGCTGAATGCCAGCAATGATCCGCTGATCGTGATCGATGGCGTGCCGTTGAGCGGCAATAATATTTATGGCGCTTCCAATTCGCTCAGCCTGATCAACCCGAACGATATCGAAACTTTCACCGTACTGAAAGATGCCGCCGCCACCGCAATTTATGGTTCCCGCGCCTCAAACGGCGTTATTCTGGTCACAACCAAAAAGGGCTCATCGGGAAAGCCTGTGTTCAACTTTGCCACACAAGTCAGCGCGGCAACGTTGGCGAAAAGAATGGACGTGCAGTCGGCCGGCGACTTCCGGAAATATGTAGACTCGCTCGGTGGTGGTACGTTTGATAACGTTCATACCTACAAATCATTACTTGGTTCCTCCAATACAGATTGGCAGGACGAGATCTTTCAAACAGCCATCAGTACAGATAATAACCTCAGTGTGTCAGGCAGCATGAAGAATATGCCATACAGGATCTCCGCTGGTTATCTGAATCAGAACGGTTTGCTGAAAACGGATAACCTGCAGCGGATTTCGGCGGGGATCTCACTTAGCCCGCGCTTGCTGAATAACCACCTGAAGATCGACCTGAATCTGAAAGGAGCATACAATGAATCAAGATTTGCCAACCAGGCAGCCATCAGTGCTGCGGTTTATTTTGATCCGACACAACCCGTTCACGCAACAAGCTCTTACGGTAATTATTACGAATGGGCTTCTGTTGATCCCGGCTCCGGAGCCGTTACGCTGAATAAACTGGCGCCAAAAAACCCGGTTGCGTTATTGGACCTGTATCGTAATAAGAGCAATGTGAAAAGAAGTTATGGCAATGTTCAATTTGATTACTCTTTCCATTTTCTTCCTGAACTGCATGCTAATCTTAATCTCGGCTATGATATCGCCAAAGGCGATGGCAAAATTGATGTGCCCGCTTTTGCAGCTCAGAATTTCCTGGACGGTGGTCAGCGCAATAAATATTCAAACGAGATCAACAATAAGGTTGCTGAGTTTTACCTGAATTATACAAAAGAACTGAAGGAGATCAGGAGTAACATCAACGTAACAGCTGGTTATGGCTATTACAATAATCTTTCAACGAACGATAATTACCCGAGCTTCCGCGCAAACGGTGATACTATACCTGGAAGCAAACAGGTGTATATGATGGATAAACCGGAGAATACGTTGATCTCTTACTATGGAAGATTGATCTATAGTTACGACAATAAATACATTCTCGCGGCTTCGTTGCGTACGGATGGGTCCTCAAGGTTTGCACCAGATAAGCGCTGGGGTACTTTTCCGTCTGTTGCCGTCACCTGGCGGATCAACCGTGAGGCATTCCTGCAGGATACACGCACGTTGTCTGACCTGAAGCTTCGCCTGAGTTACGGCGTGACCGGTAACCAGGATGGTATTTACAACTATCCATATCAATCCATTTATTCGTTAAGCGGCAGTGGGTCAAATGTATTGTTTGGAGATACTTATTACGGTATGGGTACGCCGGCTGCTTATGACAAGGGCATCAAATGGGAACAGACCGCCACATACAATGCCGGGCTTGACTATGGTTTTCTGAATAACCGGATCAATGGTAGCCTTGATTTTTATTTTAAGAAAACAAAAGATCTGTTGAATACGATCCCGATCCCCGCAGGTTCAAATTTCAGCAGTACCATTCTGACGAATGTCGGCAATGTTGAAAACAAAGGTGTTGAACTGGCGATCAATGCCGGCATTATCCGCACTTCGAAATTTACCTGGGATGCAGGGTTTAATATTGCTTACAACGAAAGCAAGATCACAAAGCTGACCGCTACTGAAGATTCAACTTATCCGGGCACGCTCACAGGTAACGGCGTGATACAGATCAATACGGTAGGGTATCAGCCAAACTCATTCTATGTATATCATCAGCAATACATAAATGGTAAACCGGTTGAAGGTGTTTATGCTGATATCAATAAAGACGGTATTATCAATCAGGAGGATCTGTATCGTTATAAATCTCCGGCGCCGAAGTTCATCCTTGGATTTTCTTCACAGTTTACTTACGGCAAGTGGGCGCTGAGCACTGTGTTGAGAGCAAACATCGGCAACTACATGTACTATGGTATCGCAACCGGATCTGTAAAAAGCAATATCCTTAACCCGCTCGGTTATCTCGCCAATAGTTTGAATGATGTTTACAACACAGGCTTTACCAACAGCGGCGTACAATCTGATTATTATATCCAGAACGCTTCTTTCCTGAAGATGGACAATGTAGGTGTGTCATACAATTTTGGAAAGATCATACATGAGAAAGTTGGTCTGCGTATTATGGCCAATTGCCAGAACGTATTCACGATCACGAAATATAAGGGTCTCGATCCGGAAGTATTTGGCGGCATTGATAATACTATCTATCCAAGACCGCGCACATTCGTTTTAGGTGCGAGTCTTCAATTCTAACTAACGATTAAAACTTTCTTTATGAAGAAATATTCATTTTATATAAGCCTGCTGATCATTGTTGCTCCGGCAATGATGTTAAGCTCCTGTCACAAGGATCTCGATCTGCAGCCGTTGAATTCAAATACTTCGGAAAAACAGTACAGCACGCTTGTTGGTTATAAACAGGTGCTGGCGAAAGTATATGGAAGTTATTCGCTGGTGAGCAGTACCGGTGTCGGCAATTCTGATATCAATGTACCGGGTATTACTGATGCGGGAACAACCGATTTTGTCCGTGCTTACTGGAACCTGCAGGAGCTGACCACAGATGAAGCTGTCTGCGCCTGGAATGATGCCAACCTCCAGAGCTTTCATAATCTTAACTGGGCTTCTTCGAATGTACTGATCCAGGCATTGTATGCAAGAAGTCTTTTCCAGATCACCGTCTGCAATGAGTTTGTCCGTGAGTCGACTGACCAAAAGATTGCTGCACGCGGGTTTAAAGATGCTGACGCAAGTGAGATCCGTCATTTCCGTGCGGAAGCACGTTTTCTCAGGGCGTTTCAATATTGGGTGTTGATGGATTTGTTTGGCCGTCCGCCGTTTGTAACAGAAGATGACCCGATCGGAAAATACATTCCTGAGCAGATTGAGCGTCCTGCGCTTTTTGCATATATCGAATCTGAACTGAAGGCAATTGAAACAGATCTTGTTGCCCCGCGCCAGAATGAATATGCACGCGTGGATCAGGCGGCGGCCTGGTCGTTGCTGGCAAGATTGTACCTGAACGCAAAAGTGTACACGGGCACAGATCATAATACAGATGCGATCACTTATGCCTCAAAAGTGATCGGCGCGGGGTATACGCTGAAAAATAATTTCGGGACTTTATTCATGAGTGATAACGATCAGAACAATACTGAAGTGATCCTTCCTATTGCATATGATGCGACGAATTCACAGAATTATGGCGGTACAACCTTCCTCGTTTGTTCATCACATGGAACCAATCCTTCCGACAACCAGGCGTTCGGTATTCCGGGTGGTGGCTGGCTTGGCAATCGCAGTACACAGAATCTGCCAATGGTGTTTGGTGATTACAGTGGTAATGCAGATAAGCGCGCATTGTTCGGTCCGGGTAATCTTGAAGTGAGGGATGTGCTGACATTTAATGACGGAGTGGGGGTTTATAAATTCAACAACATTAGTTCAACCGGGGCGATACCTCCTTCACCCAATGGCGTGCTTTGCAGTATAGACTTTCCCTTGTTCAGGCTGGCGGAAATGTATCTTGTTTATTCGGAAGCTGTATTGCGTGGAGGTACTGGTGGTAGCAGTACGCAGGCTCTTCAATATTTTAACGCGCTTCGTACAAGAGGTTATGGCAATGCCAGCGGCAATCTTGCTTCTATTTCACTGCAGGATGTGCTGAATGAACGCCAGCGTGAATTATACTGGGAGGGTTTCAGAAGAACAGATCTCATCCGGTTCGATCAGTTCACCGGTAGTAGCTATCTCTGGCCATGGAAAGGTGGTGTGAAAGATGGCCGTGCGGTAGATACTCATTACAACGTTTTCCCGATCCCTGCTGCGGAAACGATCGCAAATCCCAATCTTTCACAAAACAACGGGTACTGATCCTTCATGCTTAAATAAAATATTATGCGGACAATCTTTCAATATATAATTATACTCGCACTGACTGTTCTTGCGTCGTGTAAAAAAGATGGAGAACAGTACAGCCTGCAGGTGGGCGGCTTTAATGCAGGCGCATTGACGGCTTCCCCGGGTAATATCGTTTTACAGTCAGTAAACGATGATGAAAATGCTGTAACGTTTGAATGGAGTGGCGCCGGATTTGGCAAGCAACCAGTGGTGAGTTATACGCTGCAGCTCGACACGCCTGCGGATACAACGGCGAATCACTGGACTACGGCAAAGAACTTTACAATTCCTGCGGGTGCGCTGAAATATTCGTATCTGACAAAAGACCTGAACAATCTTCTCAATACAATGGGCCTCACTCCGGGTGTTGCAAATGCTGTTGTTGTCAGGATCAAAGCAGACGTGAATCAATATAACGGTGCGACTTCAACAATCGCTCCCGTGTATACGAATGTTGTTGCATTGCAGATTACGCCTTATGGGTTAAGCCTGTATGTGCCGGGTGACTACCAGAGCTGGAGTCCTGATACCGCACCACAGCTGGCGCCCGTTGCAGGAAAGCCGGGATTGTATGAGGGCTATGTGAACATGCCTGGCGCAGGTGCGCATTATTTTAAATACACCAATGCGCCGGATTGGGATCATACAAATTATGGTGACGGAGGTAATGGCGCATTCAGTACTGATGGACTTGCAGCGGGCCTTTCCGTTCCTGATGGCGGTTATTATTATCTCACCGCAAACCTGAATAATAATACCTGGACTGCCACAAAAACCACATGGGGGATCATTGGTGATGCAACACCGGGTGGCTGGGATAACGATACACAACTGACGTATGATGAGACAGCTCAGGTATGGAAGGTGACAGCAAATATGGTCAGAAGCGGTTCTTTCAAATTCAGGGCAAACAATGCATGGGCACTGGATTTTGGGATAGATAATAACGGGGTCCTTGTGTATGCAGATAATCCATTTCTTGGATATACACCGGACCTGAATAATCTATCCGTTTCGGCTGACGGCAATTATACGATCGTACTTGACCTGCATGTAGCGGGCAAATACACTTATGTATTGAATAAAAATTAATCCTTGAAAACAAAGTATATGGACAGGCTGATCATTTTATTTTCCTGGCTGTTGATGGCATGTGGTAAAAAAGATAGTGTTCCTGATAACCCCAATCCGCCGGCGCCAACGGATAATACGCCGGAGCAATACGGAACGCCTTATGCAGAGGTTCCTGATGCACAGGATGCGGTGATCTACCAGATAAATCTTCGCGCATTCAGCAGCCGGCACAATTTTAAAGGTGTACAGGAAAGGCTGGATGATATTAAAGCGCTGGGTGTAAATGTGATTTACCTGATGCCGGTTTATCCCGTTGGTAAAGAAAAGTCTGTGAATTCGCCATACTGTGTCCAGGATTTCTATTCTGTAAATGCTGAATTCGGAACGATGGAAGATCTTCGTTCGCTTGTTGCCGCAGCTCATGATCGCAAGATGGCGGTGATCCTTGATTGGGTGGCCAATCACACCTCATGGGACAATGCATGGATCAGCAATAAATCCTGGTATACGCAAAACGCAAGCGGCAATATCATCAGCCCGGTAAATACCGGCTGGAATGATGTAGCGGATCTTAATTATGATAATGCCGATATGCGCAGGGAAATGATCAAAGCAATGAAGCAATGGGTCTACACGGCGAATGTTGATGGTTTCCGTTGTGATGCCGCTGATTTTGTTCCGGCTGATTTCTGGAAACAGGCGATCGATTCGCTGGAAAAGATCAGTACGCACAAATTATTGTTGCTGGCGGAAGGCACAAGGCAGGATCATTTCACTGCGGGGTTTCAGCTGAAATACGGAATGGGGTTTTATTATTACATGGTTGATAAAGTGTATCATGACGGCCGGCCCGCGCAGCAGATCGATTCTGTAAATACCGTAGAATACACTGCCGCAGCAGCTTCAAGCCGTGTGGTCAGATATACCAGTAATCATGATGTGAACAGCAGCGACGGTACGCCGCTCGAATTGCTGGGTGGAAAAGAAGGTTCAATCGCTGCGTTTGTTGCAGCCGCTTACTCAAAGTCCACGCCAATGATCTACAACGGGCAGGAAGTGGCCTGTCCCGTGAGATTGAATTTCTTTAACACCAGCACCACCATCGACTGGACGCAGAATGCAGATGTAACCGCGACGTACAAAAAAATAATCTCGTTGCGTAATACAAACAAAGCGATCCGCCAGGGAAGTTTTACCTCCTTCAGCAATGCTGATGTGTTTTCTTTTGTAAGGGAAAGTGACGGGCAGAAAATTTTTGCGATCATCAATCTCCGCAACAGCGCGCATACTTATACACTGCCGGGGACGATGGTAAACAGTAACTGGAAGAATGCATTTGACGGAGCGGCGGTTTCATTGCAACAGCAGGTTTCGCTTGCTCCTTACGAGTATATTATTTTAAGTAACTAGATGTTTAAGTGCATCAGTTTCGTAAACGCCCCTGATCTCTATCGGGGGCTTTTTGGTTTCCTAAAGACTGATAAATCTGCGAAATCGGCGGGAGTCCTACGCACTACATTGCTTATTTTTGCAGCATAATCGTTAATTATGTCAGATCTCAACATCAATATACCGCACAAACTTTCTTCAGAAGAAGCCACAAGCCGTATCAAAAAACTGCTGACCGGTCTTCGCGAAGAGCATAAAGATCTTATTCAAAGTGCCAGTGAAGAGTGGGAGGGCGGCAATGGGAAATTCGGTTTTTCCGTAAAAGGATTTGATCTCGCGGGAAATATCCGGGTGAGTGAGGCTGCCGTAGATATCAATGCAAAATTGCCTTTTGCGGTCTCTTTATTCAAGGGTGCGATCTCGAAAGTGATCACGGATAAGGCAAACGAACTGCTTGCCTGACCGGGCAATATTGGACTGCGATCGGGTTAAACAAAAAATGGTTAATTTAATTGCTCAATAAAATGACCCATATGAAGAAGTTCATTCTTCCGTTTTTTGTTTTCTTTCTTGTGATCAGCCTTTCTTTTAATAATGACAATACCGGTCACCCTGTTTCCCTTCAGGTGAAAACCATGAACGGAACAGTAGAAGGTGTGCTTGAAAAAAGTGGCGTGATCGCTTTCAAAGGAATCCCTTTTGCCGCCCCGCCCGTTGGTGAATTCAGATGGCGGGAGCCTCAGCCCGTGAAAAACTGGGAGGGCATATTAAAAGCCGACCATTTCGGCCCGCGGGCTATGCAGACAGCCGTATTTGGCGATATGGGTTTCAATTCAGATGGAATGAAGGAGGATTGCCTTTATTTAAATGTTTGGGCGCCATCAAAAAAATCAGCAAAACTTCTCCCTGTACTCGTGTACTTCTATGGTGGTGGCTTTGTGGCCGGTGATGGCTCTGAAAACCGCTACAATGGCGAAAGTATGGCCACGCACGATATTGTTGCCCTGACGGTGAACTACCGGCTCGGCGTTTTTGGTTTTATGTCTCATCCTGAACTGACAAAAGAATCACCTTTTCACGCGTCGGGCAATTATGGCCTGCTTGATCAGGCTGCTGCGTTGAAGTGGGTGCGGGAAAATATAAAAGCATTTGGAGGTGATCCGGCCCGCGTTACGATCGCGGGAGAGTCGGCGGGTTCAATTGCCGTCAGCGCACAGATGGCTTCGCCATTGTCAAAAGATCTGATCAATGGTGCAATCGGCGAAAGCGGCTCTATTCTCGGCGCATTGTCTGCTGTGCCGTTATCGAAAGGAGAGGCTGTTGGTACAGAGTTCTCCAAAGCATCAGGCGCCGGTTCACTTGTTGAAATGCGTGCAATGCCTGCTGAAAAGATACTTGAAGCAGCCGCCAGATTCAACCCTTTCCGTTTTGCACCCACCATTGACGGTTATTTCTTTCCTGAGAGCCCGTTTGCAATTTATGAATCGGGCAAACAGGCAAATGTTCCTTTGCTCGCGGGATGGAATAACGAAGAATCGAATTATCGGGGTATTACCGGCGGCGCGGCTCCAACAAAAGAGAGTTTCGAAACAGCCGTCAGAAGAATCTACGGCGACAAGGCTGATGAAGTATTGAAACTATATCATGTGACAGATGATTCCGAAGCGGAGCAGGTGGCAACAGATCTTGCCAGCGACCGGTTCATCAGTTTCAGCACCTGGAAATGGCTGGATCTGCAGGTTAAGACGGGGACCAAACCTGTGTATCGTTACCTCTATTCACATCCCCGTCCGGCAATGAAGGCAAAAGATGTAAAACCGGGTCTTGCCGGTGGTGTGGTAAAAAGTGATGGCCCCCCGGCACCAGCGGATAAGGGCGCTGTGCACTCCGCCGAGATCGAATATGCAATGGGCAATCTTGATGGCAATAAAGTATTTGCATGGACGCCGGATGATTATAAAGTTTCAAAAACGATGCAGGCGTATTTTATCAATTTTATAAAAACAGGTTCGCCGGATGGAAAAGGGTTGCCCCTGTGGCAGGCCGTTACCAAAGAAAATGTTCCGTTTATGAATATCAATGTTAATACAAAACTTGAAAAAGAAACGAACAGGGGTCGGTATCTGTTTTTAGATAAGCAGATCATTACCCAATAAATCAGAACTCTCTATTGGCATATGAAAAAGGTTACAATTAGATTTATCCGCATTTTTTCCGCTTTCACGATACTCCTTATTGCAATGAGTTTCTCCTGCAATAAGGCCGGTGGCGATCCGGAGCCGCCGCCAACGCCGCCAGATGATTTTGCAAAAGGTGCAGACGTTAGCTGGATCACACAGATGGAGGCTGAAGGGAGAAAATTCTACAACAATGCCGGTGCTCAAACGGAAGGAATGGCTTTGCTGAAAGCTCTTGGCATGAATACGATCCGCCTTCGAGTATGGGTCAATCCCGCGAATGGTTGGAACAATCAGGCAGACGTAGTTGCAAAGGCCATCCGTGCAAAGGATCTCGGTATGCGTATAATGATCGATTTTCATTATAGCGATTCATGGGCGGATCCCGGCAAACAGATCAAACCTGCGGCATGGTCTGCGTTGGATTTTAGCGCATTGAAAACCGCTCTGAGCGATCATACAAAAGCTGTATTGAACGCGCTGAAGGCAAATGGCGTTACTCCCGAATGGGTTGCCGTTGGCAATGAGACCAATGATGGGATGCTCTGGCCTGATGGAAAAGCATCCACCAACATGGCGAACTTTGCACAACTGATCAATACCGGGTATGATGCGGTTAAAGAAATATTCCCCCGGGCAAAAGTGATCGTACACACATCCAATGGATATGATAACGGCCTTTTCCGCTGGATGTATGACGGGCTGAAAAATAACGGCGCCAAATATGATGTCATCGGTATGTCGCTCTATCCTTCACCGTCAGACTGGTCCACACTCGCTACACAATGCCTCTCCAATATGAATGACATGGTCAGCCGTTATGATAAAGAAGTGATGGTTGTGGAAGTGGGGATGAGCTGGGATCAGCCAACCGCCAGCAAGGCATTTCTTACGGATATTATTGCAAAAGTCAGGTCCGTTGCCAATAAAAAAGGGTTGGGCGTTTTATATTGGGAGCCACAGGCCTATAATAACTGGCAGGGATATACGCTGGGCGCATTTGATAATTCAGGAAAACCTACCGCCGCGCTGGACGCATTTAAATAAGCAGAAAATAAAAGTCAAAAGTAAAAAAGCCCGTTTTGTTAGGGCATGTCCGGTTATTCACGGATTTTTAATTTAAACTAAACAGGGTTTATGAGAAAGCGTTTTACAGTAGCAACGGTGCTGATGATCTTGTTACAGCCGGCATTCGCACAGGTAAATGAGCCAGGAAGACATGTAAGTCTTGATGAGGATTGGCGTTTTCATTTTGGTCATGCCGCAAATGCTGAAAAAGATTTCAATTTCGGCATCGCTAATATCTTTTCCAAATCAGGTGCTGGCTCAAAGACAGCGATCGATCCGGGGTTTGTGGATACAAACTGGCGGAAGCTGGATGTGCCGCATGACTGGGCGGTAGAAGTGCCGTTTGTTAATATAAAAAATGACGATCTCATTTCCCATGGATATAAAGCTGTCGGAGGCCTTTTCCCGGAAACAAGTGTTGGTTGGTATCGTAAACGCTTCAGCGTAGAACCAACCGATAGTGGTCAGCGCTTTCAGTTGCAGTTTGACGGGATCTTCCGTGATGCGAAGATCTGGCTGAATGGTTTTTATGTAGGCAATAATGAAAGTGGCTATCTGGGCGCATCATATGATGTAACGGACTATGTACGCTTCAAGGGGGAGAATGTGCTGGTTGTAAGAGCGGATGCCACACAGTCTGAAGGCTGGTTCTATGAAGGTGCCGGTATCTATCGCCATGTTTGGTTAAATCAATATAATAACACGCATATAACTGATGGAGGGTTGTTTGCTTATTCTGATGTGAAAGGAAATGCTGCAACTATAAACGTGGAAACGACCGTTGAAAATCTTGCGCCTTCATCCGCGGATGTTGCCCTTTATTCTTATATCACGGACAGGGATGGTAAGGTCATCAATCGTTCAAAGGAACAGGCCGTATCGGTTGGTGTGAACGGAAAAGTTGTTGTTAAGCAAAAATTAGCTGTTGGCAATGCGCGCTTATGGTCGATCGAAGATCCTTATCTCTACCGTGTTGTTGCTGTATTGACACAAGGCGGAAAAGTGATCGATCGGGTTCAGCATCGCTACGGGATCCGTACTATTTCTTTTGATGGCGAAAAAGGATTTTTTCTGAATGGAAAACCGGTGAAGCTGCAGGGTACAAACAATCACCAGGATCATGCAGGCATTGGCAGTGCATTGCCTGATTATATGCATTACTACCGGATCAGTCTGCTGAAAGAGCTTGGCGTGAATGCTTACCGTACAAGTCATAATGCGCCAAATATTGAGCTGCTGGACGCTTGTGACAGTCTGGGAATGCTTGTGCTGGATGAACAACGGCTGCTCAACAGCAGTCCGGAATATATCAGCCAGTTTGAACGTTTGATCCTGCGTGATCGTAATCACCCCTCTGTATTTCTCTGGTCCATCGGTAATGAAGAAGGCTGGATCCAGACGAATACGCATGGAAAACGTATTGCGCAAACATTGCTTGCCAAACAAAAGGAACTGGATCCTTCGCGTACGGGTACCTATGCCGCAGATCTTGGCAATGTGTTCAATGGCGTGAATGAAGTGATCCCGGTGCGTGGATTCAATTACCGACAGTTTGCCGTGGGCGATTATCATAGGGATCATCCGGCTCAGCCATTGGTCGGAACGGAAATGGGAAGTACCGTGAGCACAAGAGGAGTCTGGGAAAGAGATTCAATAAGAGGCTATCTGCAGGACCAGGATGTATTTGCTCCGTGGTGGGCAAGCCGCGCGGAACAGTGGTGGCCGCTTGCAGCGGATAATTCTTACTGGATGGGTGGTTTTGTATGGACAGGGTTTGATTACCGCGGCGAACCGACTCCGTATGAGTGGCCCAATATCAATTCGCACTTCGGTATCATGGATGTTTGCGGTTTCCCCAAAAACATCTATTACTATTATCAGTCATGGTGGACGGATAAAGATGTATTGCATATTTCTCCGCACTGGAATTTCAATCATGAAAATAAACGCGGACAACCGGTTGATGTATGGGTCAACTCCAATGCGGATAATGTGGAATTATTCCTGAATGGAAAAAGCCTTGGCAAACAGGATATGCCACGCAATGGACATTTACAGTGGAAAGTAAATTATGAACCGGGCAAGCTCGAAGCTGTAGCGTTTAAAAAAGGCCGCAAGCTGACTGCAAAAGTTGAAACCACCGGAGCTCCGGCCGAAGTGGTGGTGACGCCTTATAAAACAACCATGCTTGCTGATGGTAAAGATGTTTCTGTAATCAATATCTCTGTGGTGGATAATGAGGGCCGCGAAGTGCCGGATGCAGACAACATGATCCGTTTCCGCATCGATGGACCGGGCAGGATCATCGGCGTGGGAAATGGCGATCCAAGCAGCCACGAAGCTGATAAATGTGAGGATGGCATGTGGCAGCGCAGCCTGTTCAATGGCAAATGCCAGGTCATCGTACAGGGATTGAAACAACCCGGCATGATCAAGTTTGAAGCAACCGCAGCCGGCCTGTACCAGGGCGCTACGGATATCGTTACTGTTACACCGGCAAGTCTTGCCAGGGTGACCGTCGATCCGCAATATATACTGAAAGGAGAAGCCGCAAAGAAAAGGGAAACGGCAAAAATGGTGGGTGCCGATATTTCATTCCTTCCGCAACTGGAAGACAGGGGGATCAAATTTTCGGACAATGGTGTTCAGAAAGATGCCATCCGGATCTTAAAGGATCATGGCTTTAATTATGTACGTCTGCGGATCTTCAATGATCCGGCACAGGACAGCGGTTATTCTCCCCAGAAAGGTTTCTGCGACCTGGAGCATACCAAACAAATGGCTAAACGGGTAAAGGCTGCAGGTATGAAGCTGCTGCTGGACTTTCATTACAGCGATTACTGGGCTGATCCCGGCAAGCAATTCAAGCCGGCTGCATGGAAGGGTCTTACTTTCCCGGAGCTGAAAAAAGCCCTGTATGACTACACCAGGAAGGTAATGCAGGAACTGAAGGACCAGGGAACAACACCCGATATGGTGCAGGTTGGCAATGAGATCAATCACGGGATCGTATGGCCGGACGGCAATGTGGCCAATTTTGATCAGCTTGCCCAGCTGGTGAATGCGGGAACGGCTGCCGTGAAATCCGTTGATCCCAATGTGATAATGATGCTGCATGTGGCACTCGGCGGACAAAACCACGAATCAGCCTTCTTCATTGACAATATGCTCGCACGCGGCGTTCATTTCGACGTGATAGGAGAGTCCTATTATCCCAAATGGCACGGCACACTGGCTGATCTGGACAATAACCTCAATGATCTCATCCGCCGCTACGACCGTGATGTAATCGTTGTTGAATACTCTCAACTAAAAGATGAAGTCAATACCATTGCCTTCGGATTGCCCAGCGGAAAAGGTAAAGGCACCTGCATCTGGGAGCCGCTGAATACCTGGGAGTCTGTGTTCGGCAAAGATGGAAAGTCGAATGAGTTGCTGTTGAAGTATGATACGATCTCGAAGCAGTTTTTGAAGTGAGGCCGTAGGTGGACAGGTTTGATAGGTTTAATAAGTTTCAGAAGTTGCTACCGCGCTTTGAAAGGGAAGTAGTTGGTTTGTGTTGGGCATTGATAGGCTGATAAGCGAATTTCAATTGTTTACACCAGGGCGCGTGGAAACTATGCATAACCTACCTGAACGGCTCAAACCTATGGATCCCTCCCTCTCTTCCACAAAAAAAGCCTCAACATCAGTTGAAGCTTCAATTTTATGCTATATAGCAGGCTTTATCAGCTAACGTTTTTACCTACGATCTTGGCGAGGTCAAACATAGAGATCTGCGCTTTGCCCGCAAACAGTACTTTCAGTTTTGCGTCAGCGTTGATCATGCGTTTGTTCTTCTGATCCTGTAATTTGTTCTTTTTGATATAATCCCAGATCTTTTTGATGATCTCTGTACGAGGAACAGGTTTGGTACCGATCACGTCAGCAAGCGCTGCGCTTGGAGTGAGGGGAGCCATAAATGCTGCGTTAGGTTTACGGGCAGATTTCTTTTTAGGGGCTGCCTTTTTTGCTGCTTTTTTAGGAGCTGCTTTTTTCGCCGCTTTCTTAGGAGCTGCTTTCTTTGCTGCTTTTTTAGGAGCTGCTTTTTTTGCTGCTTTCTTCTTTGTAGCCATTGTGCTGAATTTAATGGTTGGTTAAAAATATGTTCTAAACCATAGCTAATATAAGCAATTGCTTTATATACAAACATCACCGGTTGTGAACAATCTTGAAGAATTGTTTATAACTGTTTCCCAAAAAACTCCGTTCCCCATAGGGAAAACGGTCTTTTACAGCATTTTTTCTGCGTATATATTTGTTCTCTGAAACCCTTAACTGTACTGCGTTTCATTATGTTCCTCCTATGAAATAACCGATATTTTTTTCTTTATTGCGTTCTGCCGTTTTTTTTCATAGGGGAAAATGAAAAAAAGATGGTTTTATGGGGATAACTGATGTCCGCAAAGCACGTTTTCTTAGGGGAAATGGCCTTTTTCATCCCGGGGATCTTTTGTTCCTGCAGGGAAAAATCCGGTCTTTTCATAGGGAAGACGACTTTTTCCGGGGAGGAACGGCCGCTTTTTATTTGGGAGATAAGAAGGAATTGCAGTAATTTAGTTGTATATACAACTAAATCAATCATGTCAGGAAAAGGATTCGATGACAATATTATCTACCTCACCTCTTCGTTTGCCCATCATTTTAACCGGGCATTAACGGGTGCGTTTCGTCGGAATGGTCTGGCGGTTACGGCCGAGCAGTTCAGTATACTTATGCTGCTCTCGGAGGAAGACGGGATCAACCAGCAGGAGCTCAGCCTCCGGCTGGAACGCGATAAGACAACGGTCACGCGTGTGCTGGCCAACCTGATCGATCGTGGATTCATACGCCACAGGCAGGATTCCGCCGATGGCCGCGCCCGGATCATTTATCTGACTCCCTCAGGAAGAAAATTGCAGGAGAACGCCGTAAGCATTTCCGCTTCGATCTATATACAGGCACTGGAAGGCGTGTCAGGGAAAGAGCATGACCAGGTGATCGGGTTTCTACGACAGTTGAATGATGCAGTGAGGAAGATACAATAGAAATGCTCTTCTCTCATCACAGACAACACTGCGGTCAATGCATCCTAAAATCTATAGCCGATCGTCAGATAATTGATCGACCCTTCCTTCGAAAATCCTTTTGAAAATTGAAGCAATACCAGTTCTACCGGTACGAGATAGATCCCCGCTCCATATCCGTTATGCCACTCTGTAGAATGTTCTCCCGGCAACCAGACCCGTCCGATATCATCAAAACCAATAATGCCGACGGAGCCGGGGAACAGATAGGAGTTGAAATCAAACAGCTTCAAACGCAGCTCAAGATTATTATACAGCATCGTTTTCCCGGAAAACCTCCAGGTATGATAGCCGCGTAATGTCTGTGGCCCGCCGAGCTTGAGCAACTGGAAATAGGAAGCATCTCCGACGGTGGTGCCGGCGCCGGTCCGGTTGGCAAAGATCAATCGTGATTGCCTGTCGGGGTTCAGATAAAAACTGAATTCCGAACTGATCTGTCCGTAAGTGTCGTGCACATCGCTCAATTGCCGCAACGCATTTAATTTTGTATACCAATGAATGCCCCGGGAGGGGAAGGTTTTGTTCGTTCTGGTATCCAGTTCTGCGGATGATACGATGCCCATGTAGAATTTTGAACCAAATACTTCTTCTTCGGGGTGCTGCAGGCTGAAATCTTTCAAATATTTGGAGCTATTGTTCGCGGCCTTGCTGGTATAATACTGACCGGCAATACCGCCATTTACTGTCAGGTTTCCCCAGGTACGGCTGATCCGGATGTCTGCATCCACATAGTCATAACGATTGCGGTAATAAAGAATCTTTTTATCTCCCTGATCTTCGAAAACACTTTCATTTCCGAGGCCAAAGAAGTTGCTCACATTATTCGGGCCGCGTGAGGCGATATTGATGTTCAGGTCATTTTTCCCGAATGCTTTTTTGTAGTCTGCTGTATAGGTGAGGAGGAACGATTTGCGTGCGAATGAGTAGTCCATCAGCAACTGATGTTTGAACGCATAAGGTGCACGACGGAATCCGTGTTTGGTCAGTGATGCGCCGGCGATCAGGCTGATACCGATATCGGTATTGTAATGCGCCAGTATGATCGGTTCAAACCGGTCATACTGGAAGCTTTTCGGATCGAAAGCATTGATGCTGCTATCAGTTCCTGTAACGATCTTTGCCAGTTTGCGGGAAGGCAGCTGGTTGGTTTTATCCGAACGGTCATAGACGAAGAGGTTCTTTTTATTGTCCATATTGCTATCGATCATAAAAATGTCTTCACCTCCGCCGCCGATCATGCGGATGCGGATGGGGGAAGAGATCGGGGCATGTACACGGAATTCATCTTTACCGTCGAAGCCGTATAAACGGATCTCCTTTGTGACTTTCGGGTCGAAGCTGCGGTGGTAGATCACTTCATTCCGGGAAGTATCTTTTTTTTGTTTGAAAATATCAACGACTATGTTATTTCCTTCCTGGCGGATATCAAAATATTCCCGCTTATCTGATGCTGGTACGTCTACATAAACGGAGAGGAAACGGTAGTAGCTGATCGCCATTTTTTCCAGGTTGTTTCTCCTGGCGATCATCGTTTGAATGGTCTGTTCTCCGGCAAAATGGAAAATGCTGTCCGGCATCCGCCCGACCGCATCCCGGATCACAGCGTCGGTAAGTATGGACTGGATAAAACTGATCTGTTTCTTCCAGTCGTTTTCATCCAGGGAAGTAAGAAAATAGCGGTCGAAATATCTTGCATTGAAGTTCCAGCCATTGATATCACGGATCTCATCATGATAGGGTTGGAATTTTGACTTCAGCCATTGATGCGATACGATCCAGGGAAATACGCCCGAGGTCTTGTAGTAAACCTGGTCACGGTCACGCGGGATGGGGGTGTACACGATTTCTTTTTGATCTTTCTTCCGTTCCCAGCGCCACTGATCTTCATGCCGGTCCCAATCGCCAAGCAGCATGTCGAGCAACCTGGCACGGAGAACGACCGTCTGATCAACTGTGTTATCATTATCCTCCTGCAATCGAGCCTGCATGCGGGTGGTATTGTCTGTCTTTTGTATATCAACGGGCTCGCGTTCTTCCAGTAAAAAGATCTTATTGGCAAACTCCTGTTCGTATTGGCCAAGTGCTGTATCAGCGGCAACATATACGATTTCCGGGTTTGAATGTGGTATGCCGAGTGCTTCCGCGAGTGGCGGAACGGTGATCGCTGCAAATGGATTGGAGGTGGTTACCTGGTCGCGGAGGATATCACGCGTAACTGTCTCTTTCAGTTTAGGCGGCAATGCCCTTTCCGGGTATTTCTGCACGCTTCGCAATACCCAGTCTTTACCGGTGTTATCGCGTAGCCGCAATGACCGGGTCTGCTGTCCTCCACCTTCCTGTAAGATCTTTAATCCGCCCTTTTCTTTACTTAAATGAATGATACGAAGCTTAACAGGCACTGCCCAGAGCTTCCGGTAATTTTCTCCAAGAAAAAAACGATGCAGGCCGGATACATTATCATACCCCGGCGCAATAGCCAGTGTGATGCTGTCCTGCGCGTTTACGAAACATGTAAGAGGTAAAATGGCCAGGCAAAGCAGTATTACCCGGTGAATAAAATGATGCTGCCTGCTGCTCGTCATTGTGCGGAGTAATTTTGTGTGCTGAAGATAACATACAAAATTCGTTTGCGCACTTTAAATAGAGGATAGGTGTATTTCGCGCGCGCCGGGGCGTGTCTCACGCACCGGAAGTTTAGCTCTGGCATGCTTCACATTCCGCGGAAGATCCTGAACTTTCCCATTCCGGCTTTCTGCAGTGCATACTGGAAACTCACTCTCAGCACACCCAATCCATATTTTACACTGCGGCTGAAATTGATGGATGATGCTTCGTCGAAATACCGGGTGGGGCAGGTGACTTCTGCAATTTCAAAACCTTTATAAAAGATCTGTGCGACCATTTCATTGTCAAAAACAAAATCATCCGAATTATTCTGAAAGGGCACCGATTCAAGCACATTACGATGGAAGGCACGATATCCGGTGTGGTATTCCGACAGTTTCTGACCCATCAGCAGGTTCTGTGAAGCAGTCAGGAACCGGTTGAAAATGTACTTGTAAAGGGGCATTCCGCCTTTACGCGCGCCCATTCCAAGGATCCGCGATCCGAATACAACAGGATACACTTTATTGGAAATGATCGATACCATCGGGCCGATCAGCGCAGGAGTATACTGATAATCGGGGTGAAGCATCACAACAATATCAGCACCGATCTCCAGCGCTTTACTGTAGCACGACTTCTGATTGCCGCCATATCCCTTGTTTTGTTCATGCTTTACGATATGCGTAATGCCTACGAGTTTCGCGATCTCTATCGTATTATCCCTGCTGGCATCATCCACCAGAATAACTTCGTCTACAATATTGCGGTCGATCTCCGCATATGTCTGCCCCAGCGTTTTCGCTGCGTTGTACGCGGGAAGAACAACCACTACTTTTTGCCCGTTGATCATTCGTTGAAATTGTGCGCAATGATAAAGAAAAGTTGGGAGGGCATTGCGATGTTGAAAAGTTTCTGAGGCTTGAGGGGGCAGAAGTTTCAGAGGTTTCATAGGTTTGGCAAAGATCAGGTGGCTGATCTGTATGTTGTATTAGTTAAAAACGCAATAGTTGAAATTTGATCCGTCAGGATCAATGGTCAACAGGAAGGCTATTTGTCGGATCAGGTGCCGGTTATTACAGTTAAAAAAAACCATTTTCAAGGCGCGCCAGCAACCTGTTAAACCTCTCAAACCTTTCCCCTGTCTGCTTGTTAAACCCCAAACACACCAAATGATCTTCATTCAGCAAAACCTTCAATTAAGGCCCTATCCGAGAGGATTTCACCTGATAACGAATGACGTGCTGCAGTCCATACCGGAAGTCAGCGGGCTGAAAAAGGGCATGTTGCAGGTATTTATTCAGCATACATCCGCGTCGCTCACGATCAATGAAAATGCAGATCCGTCAGTGCGGGATGATTTTGAAATGTTTTTTAACAAAGCCGTTCCTGAAAATGATCCTGATTATGTACATACCGACGAAGGTCCGGATGATATGCCGGCCCACCTGAAAGCAGCTTTGCTGGGAAGTTCAGTGCTGATCCCGGTCAGAAACGGGAGGCCTGCGCTCGGAATCTGGCAGGGTATTTATCTTTGCGAACACCGGGATCATGGCGGACCCAGGAAACTGGTGATTACCGCATGGGGTGAATAAGATTGGTACGGAAATTTCGAAAGATCTGGAATAATAACATTGACGAACGAATGAATCAAAAGCAAACTGGTATGACAAAACGGATCACTATGAGCCTGTTGCTGCTTGCATCGATGATATGTGCAAGGGCGCAGAAAGACTGGACATTGAAGCTCGACAAAGAAAATATCAAGGTGTATACAAAAACGCAGGAAAACTCCAACCTGAAAGCGATCAGGGTAAGCTGCGAACTGAATACAACTCTCACAAAACTTACTGCTGTGGTGTTGGATGCAAATGCCGGTACAGAGTGGGTGTACAGCACCAAATCAAGTACATTGCTCAAACAGATCTCTCCTTCAGAACTGATCTATTACTCGGAAGTAAGTCTTCCCTGGCCTTTAAGCAACCGCGATTTTGTAGCCCATCTCAATGCAAAGCAGGATCCCCTGACAAAAGTGGTTACGATCGACGGACCCGTTGAACCGGACTATATTGCCGAAAAGAAAGGCGTTGTGAGAGTTGAAAAGTCTTTCGGCAAATGGGTTATCACGCCTAAAGGGGCCAACCTTGTTCATTTGGATTATATGCTTGAAACCAATCCCGGCGGTTCTATCCCTGCGTGGCTGGTGAATATGTTTGTAACCAAAGGGCCATTTGAAACCTTTAAAAAATTGAAAGTTCAGCTGGACAAGCCGAAATATGCATCTGCAAAATTGCCTTTTATCACAGAATGATCTGACCCGTAGATAAATTATCCGCAGGTGGTAATTGAGGATATCGTCACCGGAATGGAGTTTTGCATCAATCTGCCATTGTTCCATTAAATTTTGCAAGGAAGATTTATTTCGCCCGGGAAAAGCATTGCTTTCCCGGTGATCTTATCTGGGATTGGATCATACGATACATGTTCTTTCGTAACCGGACAATGCCCGTATCAAAAGCGAACACTTTTTTCTCTGATCGCATTCCCCAATCCTGATAATCAATAAGGTAAAAAATGGTATCGGCTTTGGTAGAGAATCAGCATCTGATGCATTAAACCAGGCTTTTAAAATACCATTCTGTTATGCTCCAAAATCTTTTCAAGACCGCGATCCGTGTACTGTGGAAACGCAAAAGTTTTTCGGTGTTAAATATTTTTGGTCTGGCCGTCGGCATTGCTGCTAGTCTGATGTTGTTTCTCATCATCCGTTATGAATTGTCTTATGATGGTTTCCATGCAAACAAAGACCGGATCTATCGTGTCACCACAGACCGGATATGGAAAAGCAATGGAGAAGTTGCATCACATAATGTAGCTATTCCGATGCCGTTGCCGCCGGCCATGCGAATGGATTTTCCGCAACTGGAAAAGATAGGTACGCTGGGGAATATCGGCAATGCGCAGATCTATGTTCCGTCAGGTGGGCCCGGAGATGAAAAACGCTTCAAGGAGAGCGGCGGTTTGTATTGGAGCGAACCGGAGATCTTTGATATCTTCTCCTTCAATTGGGTTGCCGGAAATGCAAAAGGAATGGCTGAGCCGAATACGGCTGTTTTATGTGAAAGTCTTGCGCGGAAATATTTTGATAACCCGGCAGCAGCTTTGGGGAAAACGATCCAGATGTGGTCATTCCGCGTACCGCTTCAGGTTGTGGGTGTTTTTAAAGACGTGCCCGGCAATACAGATATACCTGTTCGCATGTGTCCCTCGTTTGCAACATTGAAAAAGCTGGCTGGAGATCCGGTCAGGGAAGAAGATTGGGATATCGTGCGTGACAATGCCCAGTGTTTTGTGCTTGCGCAGGATGGTCATCAGCCTGCGGCCATGCAAACACAGCTCGATGCATTTGAACAGAAGCATTACAAGGCAAATAGTGACATCAGGCGTCAGTTAAGGTTTCAATCGCTATCGCAAATGCATCTCGATAAAAATTATGAGATCTTCAGGTCCGGAGGCCGTTCAAAAACGGAACTATGGTCTCTTGGTCTGATCGGTATATTCCTGTTGCTGGTGGCTTGTATCAACTTTATAAATCTTACGACGGCACAATCCATCAACCGTGCAAAAGAGATCGGTGTCAGAAAAGTACTGGGAGGGAACCGCTTTCAGCTGATGCGTCAATTTTTGCAGGAGACGGCGCTGATCACCTTCATATCTGTGCTGATCGGTTGCCTGCTGGTGTGGATCTTTCTGCCAATGCTGAATAAACTGATGGGGAAAGAACTGTCGATGAATTTCTTCCTGTATCCGATGATACCTGTTTATTTGTTGATAACAGGTTTGATAGTGACCTTGCTTGCAGGGATCTATCCTGCTCTGGTTCTTTCCGGTTTCAAACCGATGACGGCATTTAAAAGCAAGGTGAACGCAGATTCAACAACCGGGATCTCGTTAAGGAGAGGGCTGGTGGTGTTTCAGTTTGTGATCGCACAGTTACTGATCATCGGAACGATAGTCGTGGTGAAACAAATGAACTACTTCAGCAGTCAGTCCATGGGTTTTGAAAAAGACGGTGTTGTGCTGATCAATCTGCCAAGCGATAGCACACTGAAGACGCGTTACCTGGCATTGAAGTCACAGACCTTGCTGATCCCCGGCGTTAGCAATGTGAGCCTTTGCATGGATGCGCCAACAAATAACTGGACATGGACAACCGGGTTCGTATATGAGAACGAGCCAAAGGAAAAAGATTATGTAGTGGCCTGTCAGTTTGCAGATACCAGCTATTTCAGCACTTTCGGAATTCCACTGGTTGCCGGCCGTACGCCTTTTGCAAGTGACACGGTGAGGGAAGTTGTAGTGAACGAACTCTTTGTAAAAAAACTTGGATTACGTGCTCCGGAAGAAGTGATCGGGAAGAGGATCAAACTTGAGGGCTGGGCACAGGAAGCCCCGGTAGTTGGTGTAATCAAAGATTATAACAACAAATCTCTCCGTGATGCGATCATTCCAACCGTGGTCAGCACCCGGTATAATGCCTACGAATGGCTCGCGGTAAAAGTGAAGAGGGAGGCTATGACCAGTACGCTGGCAGACGTAAGAAAACTTTTCACCGGTTTTTACCCGACTTATATGTATGACCAGTTCTTTCTTGATGAACGGATCGATCGTTTTTATCAGAGCGAACATATCACCGCGCAATTGTTCAAGATCTTTTCTTTCCTTGCTATCCTGATCTCCTGCCTGGGATTATATGGACTGGTTTCTTTTATGGCAGTGCAGAAGACAAAAGAAGTTGGGATACGCAAAGTGCTTGGAGCATCGGTGCAAAGCATCGTGTATATGTTCTCCAGGGAGTTCACAGTTCTTATTCTGGCCGCGTTTGTGATCTCCGGGCCATTGGCCTATTATTTTATGAATAACTGGTTAGGTGGATTTCATTATCATACGACGATAGGTTTTGGTGTGTTTTTGCTGGCTATCATTGGATCGGTATTCATTGCGTGGCTGACTGTGGGGTACAAGGCAGTGAGAGCCGCATTGGTGAGCCCGGTGAGAAGCTTAAAGTCGGAATAGATTTTGAATGGTCGCCCTCGTACGTGACACACGCACGAGGGCAGCTTAAAATCCCCGGTACGTGTCTCCCGCGCCGGAACAGTCGGATTCATGTTGCCTGAGGGAATATTCAGGTCGTTTCTACGGTGTTCTCCCACTGATATAGCTTCTGTGAGATGCTCCTCAGCACTCCGCTCGTTCCCATATACAATAACATTACCGGGAAAATTTTAAACAGCCCTCTTTTTGTCGAATGATCAATATCCAGCAAGGGCAGTAAATAACCCAATACAGGCATCCCCGCATAAACCACTATCACCGCAAACAACCAATTACGGGAGTTTTTATTCATCCTGTAATTGAACAGAAGATCTGCGATCAGTACCATCAGAAAAATATAAAAGAAATACGCGTAATATCCCGGCGCTTCATTACCGAATATAAGTTGTTTGTTCATCGCACAAAGCCGGCTCCACAAAGGGCGCAGATCAGTAAGATGATCGTTTACCAGACCCTGAACATCGTATTTTACCGGCAAATAGTAATTGAAGTAAAGGGTGATCGATAGAAGATACAGGATGATCGCCGGAACAAAGAACCATGTGCAAAGTATGATGAGTTTTTTGAAGCTGTCATGGTGTCTTAAATGATGCAGCAGAATTACGGGTGCAGCCAGGCCTGCAAGGATCAACGTTTCAGAACGGATGTAGGTGGCTATGCTCAGCAGTACTCCGGCCAGTGCAAAGTAGTTGACCTGTCTTCGCTTGAAATATTCGATCAGGAAATAAAAAGACAGAAAAAAGAAAACTGCATTGCTGTAGTCAAACAACGCCATGAAAGTATACGCATACATTTCAGGAATGGCAACAAACATGATCAGCAATAAACCGGCAAGCACACGATGCAGGTGCCGGCACAATGCATGATACATAAAAACAAGAATACTGATAAAAATACCGCTCAGCCAGATCTGGCCAAACGGGAATCCCGCATATTTATAAATGATCTGCAATGAGGTGATGAAAGGCGGTTTGAACTGATTATTCGTTGTTTCAAGATTTACACTGAACACCGAATTGATCATTGTCTTTTCCTTTATGGCGTATTCCGCGATCACTTCTGCGCCGGAGGTCAGGTCCCGTGGAGTCGGGGGCAGGTAAAAACACCTCCATACGCTTAATGCTACAATAAAAAACAGGCAGATGAAAACCGGCCATTCATATAAACGGATCCTGAATTTACTTTTACGGACCTGTTGCCTGAGCGATTGCCAGTTTCTTTTGAAATGGATATTCAGCCATACACATGTTGCAAGCAATGATAAAAAGATATTTATTGCATTCAACGGAAGCCGGATCAGCTCAAGTAAAAAAGGAATAAACGAGAAAACGGCGATCCCGAGCAATAGGGATAAGGAGAGATAAAGACCTGTTTTTATTTTTATCTTAAAGAAACCCAGCAACCCAAAGCCGGTAAAGAATTGCACAGTGGTCAGTAATAATGCCATCAGGACGTTCATCATAATTTCACTCCATGCTTTTTAAATGATGCAATGGTATCCTTCAGGGCTTGTTTGTCCGCGCCTGATGCGAGCAGGATCTTTCCTTCTCTCACATGCACATACAGAGAAGCATTGATCGCCTCCCTGCTGTCTGCCCACACTGTTTTTATCCCGGTAAAATAATAAAATACTGCCGGCTCGGGTACATGATATTTCATGCCGGCATGCGTAAAGTAATTAGTGGGAGGTATAAGCACCAGCTGGCTTTGCTGTTTGTTCTTCCGCATGTTTTCTGCAATGGAAACTGAATAGGTGTATTCAGTGCCAAAGCGTTTGGAAAATCTTGTTCCTTCATCCATCCGCCTCAGTTCTTTGGGGAGATCTTTTCCATAGCCGATAAGCTTCTCTGCCCACTCCCTGTTTTCCGGAAGGAAAAAGAAACCGGTGAGCAATACAACGGACAATACAGTCAGTAAAAACTGTTTCTTTAGCATTGCGCAAATATAAGGATGATGGGGAATGATCGTTCGGGCTAAAATGCCTCGGAGATGTTTATGATCAAAGCCTGGTATCCTTTGCTGAATCCATAATCAATACCGAGATTGGTGCCGGATACCTTGCTGCATTTGATCCGGATGCCGGCGCCAGCCGCAGGATGCCAGTCGCGGAACAATGAGTTGTTGCCGCTTACGGTATTTGTATTGGCAAACATAACAAAGCCAAGTAATCCGTTATTCGTAATGTCCCGGCGATACTCTGCTTCAAGATACAATAATGTTTTTCCGCGGTACCTGTTCTGATCGATGCCGCGGGCAGACCGGTTGAATCCATCCCAGCCTGTACTTGGCAGGTCAAGATATGGTGCGCCATTATTCAGTACTTTCCAGAAATACGACCAGAGCGCCAGCGTATTCTGCTGCGATGGCTTTGCCGGATTCATGGAAATGTATTTCCTTATATCAAGGTATACGGAATGCCAGGGTTGCTGATTTCCCAGGAAACCGGGATTTACGCGATAGGTCAGGTTTGCATAAAATCCAGGCAGGGGATTGATAAGATTATGTCTTGTATCATATACTGCCTGTAATGAAATGCCGGACGAAAGCGAATGGCCGGTGGTGCCAAATTGGTAACCGGTAAATGATTTCAGATCGTATACGCTGTCACTCGTCTTTATATCGAACCGGTAATCCAGGTTATACCCGGCACCAGCGTAAAACTCCGGCGTGATCTGTTTCAGTGCGGCCTGGTAGAACCGGACATATTTATAATCTACCATGATCTTATGACCATTATCGCTACTGCTGCCCGTGCCCCAGGTGTTTTGCGGATATACGAGGAATCGCATGTCTCCCTGGATATTCCAGGTATTGTTGGGCAGCCAGACGCTGGTACGGAGAGGCAATCCAAAACGCCCTTTGAAGTTCCAGTAAGGGGCGAATGTTGCGCTCGATTTGTTAGTTGTTCTTTTAGGGCCAAGATACATGCCCGCCGTGGTGCTCGTTACCAATGCACGCCCCGCTCCGCCGGGGGCGTTACTGAAAGGAAGAAGCGAGAAGTAGATCTTCCGTTCACGGTCCTCCTGGATCTTTTGCGGACTGATGTCAAAAAGCGTCTTTGCAACGTCCAAAAGATCCTTCTGCCCCGAAGTATCCGTGATGGGTTTGTTCTGCGGAATCGTATTCGGTGCTTTCTGGGCTTTTACCAGTGGCGGAAAGAAACAGAGGCAAATGATCAGTCTCTTCATTCTTAAGGTCAGGATTTGATTGTGGCTTTATTTGCATTGATCTAAGACAAAAAAAGAGCCATGGACGTTGCGTCCTTTGTAAACCTACGTTTCTTTGATAAATAATCTCCTATAAATGCATAACAAAAGCTATTGAGGGCAGGAGTGGGGAAAAAAATGGACGATTGAAGGTGCGTGATCGGTCCCCGGATACCAAAGGCTTGACGCGATTGTTAAATACCCGGCCCTTTCCCAATACCCTGTCGGATCAATGGATTTCGCTGAATGGTTAACCGGTTTATGGTATTCTTCGTTTTGCTGAAATAATCCATTTCTTGAGGGCGCCAGATATGAGCCACAGATAGTATATTTAACAGACTACTGCCAAACTGATGTTAACTGCAGTCTTAGGGCCGTAACAGCATGAAAAAAAGAAAACTGGTTTTAGGGATAGTGGGTGCGCTGATGATGTTCGCCTGTACCTTTTTCCTGAGCTTTTATACACTCAGGGATTATTATATCGCTCAAAGCGGAGCGAAAGTACGGGGCCGGGTGGTGAACAATGCCAGCGTTTGTAAAAAATGGAACAAATTTGTGGCTGTGGAATATGCCCGTCGTCAATTTGATATCCGCCTTTACGGACCAGATTGCCGGGCTGCCGAATTCCGGTTCAATCAACTTATTGAGCTCCGCAGTGCTGATGGTGGCAGGCTGGTCGTACTTGAATCAAACAGGTATTTGATTCGCATGTGTTTTATGGTTACTATTTTTCTGCTTTCCCTTATCGTAAACATCCTGATGTATAATCAGTATCGTTTCTGGAAACGCGCAAACGCAAAAGCATAAACTTGCCGGATGAAATGAATTTCTCAACTTCGGTGTTGTGAATGCTAATCGATCTTCCGAAATCATCATCATTGGCGCCGGTGCTGCCGGATTAATGGCAGCAAAAGAGCTGGCTCCGCATTTCAGGGTGACCCTGCTGGAAGCCCGCGCAGAACCGGGCGGCCGTATCCGGACAACCTATCGCTCCGGAAAAAAACATATTGAGCAGGGAGCTGAATTTGTACACGGCCGGTTACCCGTTACGATGGATCTTATCCGTCAGGCAGGATTGACCTGCTTACCCGCAGTGGGAAACTTCTACCAGGTAAAAGATGGCCGCTGGACGAAGTCTGAAGCAATGATCGAAGGCTGGGATGAACTGATGGAGAAAATGCAGCAGGAAAAAGAAGACATGACCATGCTGGCCTTTCTGCGTAAACATTATTCAGACGAAAAACATTTTTTGCTTCGCAAATATATCAGCCGTTTTGCGGAAGGATTTGATCTTGCAGACATCAGCCGTGTCAGCATGAAATCCCTGCAGGAAGAATGGATGAATGAATCGGACGAGAACTTCCGGATAGAAGGCGGATACATGCCGCTGATCCGTTTCGTGGAAAGTGAATGCGCGAGACTTGGCTGCAATATCATTTATAATACACCAGCAAGGCTGATCGAATGGAAAGAAGGTTTTGTCAGGGTATATAAAGATCGCGATACAGTTTATGAAGCGGAAAAGGTTTTGATCACCATCCCGCTTGGATTGCTGCAAAGCCGCGAAGCGGCAGGTGCGATCCGCTTTGATCCGGCAATCGGTCATTATCTTGATGCAACACAGGAGATGGGTTATGGAAGCGTGATCAAATTTGTACTGGATTTTAGCACAGCATTCTGGCAAAAGAAACAACCTGATGCCGGATTTATCATCAGTGAAGAACAGGTGCCAACCTGGTGGGTGCAGCAAAAAGATGATACGTTGTTAACGGGCTGGCTTGGGGGGCCTCCGGCAGATGAACTCATTAACGCTGGTAAAGATCAGCTTATGTCTGTCGCCATTCATTCCCTGTCAACTATCTTCCAGCTCAGTTATGCCGAAATCCAGGAGATGCTGATCGGATCAAATGTATTTAACTGGTCGCATGATGAATGGGCTGATGGCGGATACAGTTATACAACACCCGCAAGCGCACGCGTGTTAAAGCTGTTTAATACCCCTCCGGGTAATACGATCTTTTTTGGCGGCGAAGGCTTTTACGAAGGCAAATCTCCCGGAACGGTAGAGGCTGCACTGAGCAATGGCATTACCGTAGCAAGGAAAATTATCGGTCTGTAAGAAAAAATAAAAAGCAGACTGAATATTATCGGTGTTTATTCATCCGTGAATTTCCCTTAGCGGGCTGACGCGTTGCTCAATATACTGATCTGCTTGGGAGATAGTTGCCTGCACTCCGTTGGTCACATTCCTCAATTGATACGTTTTGGTAAACGGGATATGGCAGTATTTTCTATTTTTATTTTACAATAAGCCCCCGCCATGCCACGTCTGACCATTCTGTTTATGATCCTGTTTGCCGCTGTTTCCTGCTATTCACAAAAATCTTCCATATTTATTTCTGCTGAGGCAGGCTGGTCGGATGATCATTATCAGATGAATGATATTGGCAGCCGCTTTGACGCGCCGCAACTGGGTTCCGGATATTTTGGAATTGCTGTAAGGAAACTGGTTACTGCACATTTATATGTGGAGGGAGGTGTTTATACAAGAGGGTATCACCAGGGTGTTGCGCTCAAAGGCGGATTATCCTTATCAGGATCAGGAAGGAGGTTTGCTCAATTTCCGATGCGGGTAGGTGGCAGATGGTCTTTGTTCAATGATCGTATTTCGATCAGGCCCGCAGGCGGTTTGATCTTTAGTGTAACAGGTAAATACGATGGAAGAGGACCGTTAGATTTAGTGGATCGCCAGAATGGCGATCAGGTAGAGTATACATATAACACGATTTATCAAACCGACGCTTTTTTTCTTGCGCATGCAAATTTTTCGGTGGAATGCCGCGTGGGAAAAAAGGTTTATCTCGGCCTTTCTTCCTCATATAACTGGGGTCTTCAGAAAATCCAGTTGCAGCGGATAGAGTATACCGTCAATGGCGGCGCCGTTATGAAGGCTACGGCATCAACAATGGGCGGATACAACTCGATCACCGGGACGCTTTCTTACCGGTTTGGCAGTTGATCGGGGGTGAAATGGTCTTGTCGCAAATGGCCCTTTCAATGTCATGAATGAACCTTAGAGGTTTAACAAGCTGGCCGTATGTTTGCATTATCAGAATAATAACGATAAAGCAAACATTTATGGAAACCGCAACAAAGAAGTTTATCACGGTAGATACAATTGTTAACGCCCCGGTCGCGAAAGTTTGGGAAGCGTGGAGTAAACCCGAACATATTACTCAATGGTGCGCCGCTTCAGACGACTGGCATGCGCCTGCCGCTACCAATGATCTTCGGGAGGGAGGAAGTTTCTCCACAACCATGGCTGCCAAAGACGGAAGCTTCAGTTTTGATTTTGGAGGTGTATACGATGTCGTCAGGCTAAATGAACTGATCGAATATACCATGGGTGATGGCCGCAGAGTTGAGATTGTTTTTACCAGCGAAGGTGATCAAACCAGGGTGGTGGAAACTTTCGAAGCAGAGACACAGCATTCGCCGGATATGCAAAGAAGCGGATGGCAGGCAATACTGGACAATTTTAAAAAATATACAGAGACACTGTGATCTGATCAGCAACGGTGGAAATGGTCGTGATACAGTATGTCGCGACTGTTTTGTGTGTATACAACGGAGGAGGCAGATTGGTCATCTGAAGGGGAGGTGGTGTAGCATTTGTAACGTACTTTTGCGCTGCAGACAGAATAATAATTCAGATGGTGAAAAGTTTTACGCAGAAGTTTATCATATGGCTGACGATTTTCATGGGAATAAAGCACGATGTATTTTCCCAGTTCAGTGATAGTGTCAGTCATTACCTGAAATATGCCGCAACGGGTACATACAACAAAACGAATGACGGGCGTTCTTATATCTTTAATAATGGTGTATCGTTCACCATGAATAAAAAGAAGGCTACGCTTAATAGTTCCAACAGCTGGATCTATGGAAAGTCCAACAGTAATCTCACCAACAATGATTTCTCTTCTGCATTGAATTTTGATCTGCTCAAAAATATGCAGCGTCTTTACTATTGGGGCCTTGCTACGTATACGACCAGTTATTCGTTAAAGATCAATCACCAGTTCCAGGGAGGGGTCGGGCTCGGATATAATATTTTCAACCGGAATGATCTTGAGCTGTTGGTGAGCAATGGAATCCTTTATGAAACAAGTAGTCTTGAACTGGCGCCACAGGTCATGGATAAATACAACACCTTCAGGAATTCCCTTCGTATTAAATTTCATATCGTTATCAGAGACCTGATTGTGCTGGATACCTGGGATTACTGGCAGCCATCACTCAAAAATTTTGACGATTATATCATCAGGTCATCAAGTTCGCTTACAATTAAATTGCGGAAATGGCTGGGGATAACTACATCACTTAATTACAACCGGCTTTCGAGAACAAACAGGGATAATCTCCTGCTAAATTTTGGGCTTACTGCTGAAACGTATTTCTAGCGTGAAGAATATTTCAAAAGCGAGTGACGGGTTAGGCGTTTTAAAGTTAAAGCCTGCCCCCGTTATACAACGCAGCTTTAAGCGCTTCCGCTGCATGCTTCACAGCTTCCTGCCAGTGTTCCGCTGCTTTTCCATCAGCGCCATCAGAGATATACTTCAGGCATAAAAAAGGGATGCTTTCCTGTTTAGCGATCCATGCGATAGTATACGCTTCCATATCGATCACGTCATACTGAGTTACGCGATGATCAACTTCAAAACTATCGCCGCTGCCACAGATGCCCTGCGGCAGGTGTTCAAGGGAGGAACCATGCTCCAGCAGAACCGGATCGGAGGAGAAGGGTGTCTGATATTTTTCAAAACCCAGGGCTGTTACGTCCATATCCCGCTGGATAAATTTTGTGCAACAGATCACTTCGCCCCTGGTGAAAGTATTGCTCCCGGCTGAGCCGAGATTAATGATCATCGGCGGCTTTTTCACTGCGATTCTCTTCAGTAAGGCGTATGCTGTATGCAGTTTGCCAACGCCGGTGAACAGCGCGTCAGTGTGCGTAAACTCCGTGGAAGCCTCAATTTCCAATGCAAATACATATAGCGCGTTGTCAAGCGTTGATTGTTCCAAGATGATTGATTTTTCGCAAAGTAAGCATTTTGGAGGTTCCGGGGAGAGGAAGGCTTGAGAGGTTTCATAGGTTTCTACCGCGGATCGTATTTTCTGACGATCTGGTAGTAAGCCTTGCGGCTAAACCTTTGGAACCTGTGAAAACTTCTCAAACCTCTGCCCCTCAAAACCAGTTCCCTGATCTAATTCCGCATCGGGAAACCGATTCCCAGCTTTATTCCCACGGAATTCATATTGTCAATGCCATTTTTATTGTAGCGGACGTAATTGTAATATGCGCCAACATTTATGCCTGTCAATGACTCTTTGGCAAATGGAATGAATACGCCAATTTCAGGTCTTGCCGCAAGACTGAACCGGTTTGTGTTATCATTTGTGTACTCACCAAGGTATTGCTGGTTGATGACCAGTTGTCCGCCCACACCGGCCAATGCATAGGGACGGATAGTTCCTGATGGCATAAAATCATATCTCACTGTTGCGAGGAAAGGGATCTGCTGAACAGAGTTGGAGATTACGGCGGAAATATCACTTCCGTCTCCCAGCTTATATACCTGTCGTGGATATTTTTCATAAAAATCCTGATAGCCGCTTGTCAGGCCAACAGATATTTTTGAACTGATGCCATAAAGAATGTTTACATCCACACCACGAAAAGAAGTTTTTGAAACAACATTGTCTTTAAAACTTCCCATAGGGATCGCTACCGAATAACTTGCTGTGGCCCTGAGTTCGCCCTGTTGGGCATGGCTGCCGGCCGCTGCAAGAAGCAAGACGGATACCAGCATATATTTATATGATCGCATGAGTGACAAATTTGAATTAGTTACGGGTTAAATAAGATGATTGATCAAAGAGCGCCTGCACGTTTGTGTTGATGTTGCCCTCCGAGAAAGTGCCGCTTCCGCGGATCAATCCATTCCATAGAAAACGGATACTATTGTTGGATGCAGCATTCTTTACGTCAAACATATCGATGGATACTGCGCCATCTGTAACGGTATACGTGCCGATGATCCCGGGAAAATAATACCCATAACCAGGATAGCCCCAATAAAACGGGTCCCAATAACCGCCATAGCCGCCCCAGTAATCAGGATAACTGATCACGCCGGAATAATCGTTATAAACACGGCTGATTGCAATTCCAATATCAGGTGTGGCGCCTGCCTGTACACGTGTATAACCTTTCTGCTGCATTTGCGCAGCCACCGATTCGATCAGCTGGGCATCGAAGGCCGTCCGCGCATGTTCCTGCAATTGATTGTTATGTACAACTGCCACAGAATCAGCAATTCTGAAAGTGGCATAAGATGAAAATGAAACGCTATCATTTTTATTGGTGATATAAAGTCGCGCTTCGTCAGGGGAGAGGTTGTTCAGCGGATCCTTTGCACAACCGGTCATAATCAGCAGCATCACTGCGATGCCGGGCCATAGTCTTTTCATTGTCTGAATGTTTTAAGAAATAAAACGTTTCAAACACAATGCCCGATTGTGCGAGGGAAAGGATAAATTGTTGTAAGGGAGGGGTGAGTTTGCTGCCGCGGATCGTATCAGGGTTTAAAATGTAATTGAATAGTTAAGGGCTCATTCTTGCAGACAGCTCAGGAAATATTAAGGGTTACACTATACGATAAGTCATGAATTTTATTGAACTGTCTGTAAAATAAAATTTTAACTATCGCAATTTCATATATGTCAGAAAATACGATCCGCAGCAGCAACCTATGAAACCCCTGAAACCTCCCAACCTTTCCCCGCTATATTATCCTGCCCTTCACTCTCTCCATCAGTGCAGCCTTGTAGTTGTCTCCCGTAAGTATCTCTGCGGTTACGTTTTTGAGGAGGATGCGGTTGCCTTCGATGCCGGTGATGCGGTCGATGGCGATGATGAATGATTTGTGTACTCGCATGAACTGACGTTCGGGCAGGCGTTCTTCCAGTTCTTTCATGCTGGTGTTGACAAGTGTTTTTTTGCCGCTGCAAATGATAGCGACATAATTTTTCATGCCTTCGATATAATCAATGTCGGCAAGATTTATCTTGAGCAGTTTGCCCTTGAGTTCTGTTTTTACAAAGATGTAATCTTCTTCTTCGGGTTCTTTTGGCTTTTCCAGGGGCGCGGGATCGCTCAGCGTTTTGGCAGCTTTTTGTACGGCAGCCAGAAAGCGGGGAAGGCGGACAGGTTTTAATAAATAATCAACCACATCCAGCTCATATCCTTCGAGGGCAAACTCGCTATAGGCAGTCGTCAGGATCACGCGTGTTTTACCTCCGAGTGCTTTAATGAAATCAATACCTGATAGTTCGGGCATTTGTATGTCGAGGAATACAAGGTCCACGGGTTTGGTGGCAATGATCTGCAGCGCTTCGATGGGGTTAGTGGTTGTAGCCACCAGGTTCAGCATCGGTACCTGGTGTGCATAATGTTGCAGGATGTCGATAGCATGCTGCTCGTCGTCTACAATAATACAATTGATCATAAATGATAAATGCTTAAACGTGTAGTGTAAAAATCCTGTTCATCACGAATGTCGAGCACATAATCTTTTTCATAAGCAAGCTCAAGCCGCTTGCGGATATTATCCAGTCCGATACCTGTCGATATTTCCTTTGGTCCTGTCTTCTTTTTATTTCTTGAATAGAAGTAGAGCGTGTTATCACCGATCTCAAGAAAGATTTCGATCGGATGTTCACTGCTCTTCACATCTCCATGTTTGAATGCGTTTTCAACAATGGTGATCAGTACGAAGGGAATGATCTTTTTGCCATTGATCACGCCTTTTACATCAAAACTTACTTTCAGGTTATTGCTGAAGCGAAGCTGATTGATGCGGATCACATTTCTGACATGCTCGATCTCATCTTTCAGCATCGCTTTTCCATCTTTTGAAAGGTTGTCGCTCAATGCGTATCGCATGATCTCGCTGAGCGTCAGGATCCCTTCCGAAAGTTCTTCAGAGTATGGAATTGATTTGGCATACAGATAATTCAATGTATTATGCAGAAAATGCGGGTTGATCTGCGCCTTCAGGAAATTCAGATTGGCATTTGCTTTTTCTATTTCCAGTTCCGTTTTTTGTTTTTCGAGAATATTGCGTTGTTTTTTTGCATCTACCAGGTAAACGATGTAAGCAACGAAAAATGCCAGCGCTGAAAACAGAATGATGCTGATCGTATAAGAGATAAAGATGACGCCCGGTGTTATTTTTTGAGCAAATTCTTCCTGTGACACGCTGGATATTTTATCGCTGATCAGCAGGTATACGAGATAAGACAGTACCATCAGCGAAAATGTTCCCATATACTGCAGCGCCTTTCCTCTTGTTGAAAGAAGTTTATAGAGCTGATTCAGGGAGAAGTAAAGAAAAAATGAGTGAAATATAATGCTTACCGCAGTAAGCAGCAGGTAATTCGGACGGAGATAAGACGGTCTTGTTTTCATTGAAACCAAAAAGCCACTGACTGCGAAATTGATCAGGAAGAACAGGGTATAGATCCCGATCATGATCAGGAACAACTTATAGAGTTTGAATCTTGGTTTTTGCATAACCTGTTAAAATTAGGGGAAACTGTCTTACCGTTGTACGGTTCTTTATATCCTTCTTTAACCAAAGACAAAGCGCTGAAAACAGCCCGGCCGTTTTCAGCGCTTTTGGAGACATCTTATTTAGAGGTTCACGCCGTTGGAATTACCGGATTGGGTAGCGCGTTTGTTTTCGTCATCTGCACCGGTACTGTGCTGACGGGCGGCTTTTACCTGGTTGCTGCCGAAACGATAGGTGAAATTGAGTTTGAACATGCGGCTTTCAAAACGCACAGAATTGGTTGTTTGCTGCCCGGAGAAATCGGTAGTGCCTCTGTATTTCAGGCTATGGAAAATATCACTTACAGATGCTTTGATATTTGCTTTCCCGTTCCAGAGCTTCTTTTGAATGCCGGCATCAGTGCTCCACATGCCTTTTGTTTTCATCATGCCCATCATCAATGTTGGAGCATAATAGAATCCTGTAAGTTCGGCAGTCCATGTTTTTGAAAAAGTGAGGCTGTTTTGCATAAAAGAACTGAATCCAAATGCGTCCTGGCTGATCGGGCGGTTGTCGATATTGGCTTTGTAGTTTGAGTAGTTGCCGGCGGCATTCACTATTCCCATATAATTTCCTTTGCGGATCACATAGCTTACGGTCAGGTTGAGGATCTTTTGCGAAGCCAGGTTTCTGAGCGTTACAAAGGATTTGGAAATATCGGTTGTGTCTGTCACCTGTGTGAACATATCCTTAACAATGCTGTAGTTCAGCGTTGTTGTCAGTTTGTATTTATAGGTATGTGTGATGCCAAAGCTGTTGGTGTATTGGGGCCTCAGGTTGATATTACCTCTCATAGAGTAATATTCACTTAATCTCAGCTCAAACTGATTCAATTGCTGATAGGATGGGCGATCGATGCGGCGGCTGTATGTTAAGCTCAGCTGGCTCATCGGGTTCTTATTGAATGTGATTGCCGCACTTGGGAAAAGATCGGTGTAATGGCGTTTGAAAGAAGAATCATAAGGAAGATGGCTATTTCCGTCTTTTCTGAATGCGCTGGATGTTCCTTCAATATTGGTATTTTCTGCGCGCAGACCCGCCTGGATCATAAAGCCTTTGAAAGGACGGCTGTAGTTTGCATACACAGCATTGATGTTTTCCTTATATAAGAAACGGTTGCTTCTGTCAAGATCTTTCACCAGATTATCATCATATTGCTGGAAGTCGTTATCGGTTTTTACATAACCTGCTTTACCTCCGAATTCGATTTTGCCTTTGCCCAATGTTTGTTCGTAGTCGGCTTTGAGTGAATAGATGTTGATCTTAGCTGGTGTGATCATCGTGATCGCCGTGCGGCTTAATAATGTCTGACCGGTTGGATCATAATATTCATTTGGTTGCAACTGGTGGCTTTTAATATTATAATAGCCATAATCTGCATTCAGGGAAAGGCTTTTGCCTTTAGTGCCGGTACGGGTGAAGTTGAAGTTGGTATTGATATTGTCGTTGCTGCGTTGGTTATCACTGCCAGCAATAAGTATGCGGCTGATCTCGCCTGTTTGTTTGCCGGCAATAGGAGTGGTGTTATTGGTGAGCAGGCCCATGTCAGCAAAGTTGCCTGATACGATGGCTCCGATCGTTGTTTGTTTGTCAAGAAAATAATCTGCGCCGGCTTTTACGTTATAACTGGTTACACGGCTTTGGATCGTTCCGCGCTGATCGAATACTGAATCGGGAATGCTGCGGTAGGTATTGAGCGTTGTGATCATCTTTGCCCTGTTTACGCTGGCATTTCCAAATACATTGAATTTTGCCGTGCGATGATTAAGCGAAAGACTACCATTGTATTTTGGATAGGTGCCGATATTCCATCCTGCAGAAACAGATCCGTTTGTACCGAATGCTTTATTTTTTTTAAGAACGATGTTGATGATACCCGCGTTACCGGCGGCTTCATATTTTGCAGAAGGATTGCTGATAAGCTGGATCGATTCAACCTGTGATGACTGAATACTTTTCAGGTATCTTGACAGATCTTCACCGGATAGCGGGCTTGGACGGCCATCGATATAAACCTGTACGCCGGTCTTGCCGGCCATACTAAGGTTGTCATCTTTATCTACCATTACTCCGGGCGATTTACGTAGAAGCTCCAGCATATCGGAGCCGGTTGCATTGATGGTTCCTTCAACGTTCACAATGGTTTTATCTGCTTTGATCTCAACCAAAGGTTTTACAGAGGTTACTGTAACTCCTTTCATTTCTGAAACAGATTTTTTGATTATGAGGTCAGGTACGGAAATATCTGCTGATTCGGTATTGATCGCATTGGAGAAAGCGGGGGTATGTCCGGTAAGTGTTGCCTTTACCAGGTATTGTCCTGCCTGTATGTCGCTGAACCGGTAAGAACCGTCGGCTTTTGAAACTTCCAGTTTTATCACGGAAGAATCTTTTGCGCGAAGCAGGCTGATGGTAGCAGACGCTGCAGGCGCGTTTTGCTGGTCATTCACCCGTCCGCTGATGTTTTGGCTGAAGGTGGCTGAAGCGCTCAGAAGCAGCACGGAAAGGATAAAGAGTCTCATAGTTGAGTTGTTTATATTAAAGAGTTGGTTTCTGTTGACGGGGGCAAACGTATAACAGTGCAGCGGCGGGAGGAAAAACGTTCCACCAAACGGGTTATTGGCGGTACGAAACCGGTTTTTTGGAGACGCAGGAGAAATTCTGATACGAGTATTTCCTGCCGGTAAAAAATATGCTGGTGAAACATGAAGGCTGGTAAGACAGCTGCGAATGCATTATTTACAACTTAGGGTGTATTGTGTGAAGTTGTATATAGTCTCAGACTACACAGCGGCCTGGCAGAAATAGTTCGGTAACTTCTATAACCTTTTATTTGCCGGCAAACTCTTTAGCGCTCAATCGGCATAAACCAGCCAGACCTATGAAACTTTTAAAGCCTGCAACAAACTCTTTATCTCCCCGATCGTTTCCCTGAACCTTTCTCCTGCATAGTGATCTTCTGCAGTCAGATCTGTCCGATAAGATCAGTTTGCCCAATTCACCGGGATTTTATGCTTTGTCGCAAACATCTTTCCTGAATTGATCAGTGCATTATACCGTTCTTCAAATCCGGCGCTATATTTATCGTGAATGGCCTCAGCAGCGTCGCGTATCGTATCGTTTGGCATACAATCGTCATACATATCTGCGAGTTGCTGGTATTCTGATCTGTAAACCGGTAAAATAAATTCATGTAGCTGGATGGAGGCTTGTAATATTTCTCTGGTGTCAGAGGTTTCTTTGAGGCCTTTCAGTTTTTTAAGATTGCCTTCCACAAAGCGGATGCGATCATTTACCACATCTGTACGTTTCATAGGTTGTGTCTGATCTCCGCGGCCTTTAACGGGAGCCACCGATAGCTGATCCAGTTCACGCTGAAAGCCATCATTGGCAAACCCGGCAACCAGATGGCTGTTGAGAACAGCAATCCCGAAATATTTTTCCGGCCCGGGCTGCTCACAGCCGGTGAGCAACTGCAGGGAGAGGAGAAAGGTCAGCGTGGTTTTGGGGATCTGTTTCATGCAATCTCATTAAGCCATTCAAAACTCCTGATTACCATTTTTTCTGCCAGAGTTATCATCCTGAGGCGAGGAAATCTGACGATGAAACCGGGGAAAGCAGCAATGAGCGGATAAGGGTGACCGATGGCTGGTCTTCGAAGGCTAAATCTCCGGTTATACCCTTGAATAGCTAACTGATTAAAACCAGTAAATTATAAGGTGGTTACAACCCGGAAGCCGAGGTTTCAATGTCGTATCTTTGCTGCCTTGTCTGCCGCATCTCACATACGACTGTCTGAACTGACCAGCTCCATTGCCCGGGCTATTAATGCAAGCTTTATTAATCAGCATTATTGGGTCGTAGCGGAGGTGACCAATTACAGTTTTCAGGCTACAAAAGGGCATCATTATTTTGATCTTGTTGAAAAAGCGGGCAGCGGAACGCAGATCATTGCAAAGATGCAGGCTGCTGCATGGTCGCAGGGACATGAGCGCATACTGGAATTTCAGCGCGTCACAGGGCAGCGGTTCCGGAATGATATTGAAGTGATGATGAAGGTTTCTGTAAACTATCACGCGTCCTATGGTTTGAAGCTGACCTTGCTGGATGTCGACAGCAATTTTACCATTGGTGCACTGGAACTGCAAAAGCAACAGACACTGCAAAAACTGATCAATGACAATCCCGGCTATATCCGGAAAGAAGGAGATCTGTATATAACCGCCAATAAAGAAAAAAAGCTTTCTGCGGTTATTCAGCACATCGCCGTTATAACCTCCAGTTCATCTGCCGGTCTGCAGGATTTTCTTCACACGCTTGAATCGAACGCTTTTGGATACAAGATCCGGATCGATCCATTCTACACGATTGTGCAGGGAGAAGCCAAAGCGGAACTTATTTTCAACAAACTGCTGGAGGTATTTCACTCGGGCATTACCTATGATGCTGTGGTAATGATCAGGGGCGGTGGTGCACAAACGGATTTCCTGATCTTTGATCAATACCCCCTGGCAAAGATCATTGCAAGATTTCCGATGCCGATCATTACAGGTATCGGACACCAGGTAAACCTGACAGTGGCGGACATGATGGCGCATACATCTGTTAAAACCCCAACCAAAGCGGCGGAATTTATCATCGCGCATAACCGTACGTTTGAAGATCAGATGCTCGCTTTGCAAAAAAAGATACTGATCCGTTCGCAACAACTATTCTTAAAACAGCACAACGCACTTGCAGGCCTTAAATCCGTTGTTTCCAATAAAACACAAACTTTACTTGCAGAGCACAAATCTCAACTCGTCAAAGCTCATCAGACGGTGGTGAACAGAACCGGAGATCTTCTGCTGGAGAAGAACCGGGAACTGTTGAAGCTGGGTTCTGTGGTTTTGACAAAACCGCGCATCTTTGTGTCTGCACAAAAGAATGCGCTGACAAATATTGTGGGAAACATAAAGATCTTCAAAGCAAATTTCTTTCGTAACCAGGACGGATACCTGAATCATCATAAAGCAATTGCTAAAATGATGGCACCGGATAATATTCTCAGGAAGGGATTTGCAATTGTAAAAGTTGATGGCGAAGTAACAAGTGATCCTGCTAAAGCCGGCGAAGGAAAAGATATATCCATCATTTTAAAGAATGTGGAAATACTCGCTACCGTAAACCAACAAAAAAAGTATGACGGAAAAGATTTTATCATATGAAGAAGCTTACCGCGAACTGGTGGAAATAGCAGAAGCGATACAGAATGAATCCGTATCGGTAGATGTGCTTGCGCAAAAAGTAAAACGTGCTTCAGAGCTGATCACCTATTGTCAGGGGAAATTACGCTCTACCGAAAATGAGGTGAATAAGATCATTGCGCAGATGGAGCAGAAGACGAAGGAGTAGAAATTTACTGTTTGTAATCGGCTCCATTATACCCTGATCATTATCCGGGCGGGGAAAGAGCCCGGATGCCCCAACGAATAGGCGAAGACAGGGCAGCACTCATTTTTTAACATTCATATACCCGCACTGGCCTGATTTTTTGACTACGTTTTCACAATTTACTATGTCTATGAAAACGTCGATCCTGTCCCGTTTGCTGGCTCTGTGTCTGTCATTTCCGGCTTTTTTTTCCGCAAATGCGGAGGATGACAGTGCTGCGCTTTCAAAATACAGTTATCCCATCTTTGCGCTTTCAGGAACCACGCAATTTACCGGTACGGCTTTTTTCTACAGGTCGGGAGACGTCACGTTCCTGGTAAGCAATTATCATGCGATCAAAGGGATGAGCCCATTGAAACAATCGATGACCTTTGATTCGGACACATTATTTCTCAAATACCCTGTCAAATATTCTGATGAAACAAAGTTGTTGCCGATCGATGTGAGTGAAGAAACGACTGGTCAAACCGAGATCTTCAGTATGGTTGACCGCATTGATCTGCTGAAAATCCCGCTTAGGTTGCCTGAAGACGCCGACATTTGTTTTATCAACGACCTGATCGACCCTGCTTATTTTGATGCCACACCGGAAGAGGTGCTGGTATTTGGATTTCCTGCAGAAGCCGGTCCTGTGCCAACGTTCTATTCGAGACAGCAACGATTGGATGGCCGGGTGAATCTTCAGGGGTTTGCTGACTATGATGAATCATTGAGAGTGAACTTTCCAAACTCTTCTGATAGTGCACGGGCGATACTTGGCGGCACTTCACGTTATTACTATTTTATCAGGCCCTATGCCGCACAGGGGTATTCCGGTGCGCCGGTGATCGGAAGATTCCGCAAGGCGGACAATAAAGTGATCTATCGGTTCATTGGTGTCATCTTCGCCGGTCAGCCCCTCACACAGCAGACCTGGGCGATCAAAGGCTCCGTTGCGCTGCAATACCTGCGGGGAGATCTTTGATTTCCGGCAGGCAGATCTGCATCCTGGTCCGTGTCAGGGAAATGTTCGGCATCTGCCCTCACCGGAGGGCCGCTTAGGGGTTGCCGAAAAACTGTAGGTTTCTGCTGAAACGTTTCACAGGTCAGACAGGCTGTGTTTGCCTGATCAGCTTAATCATAATGCAGGATCACCGATCGCTGCTGCAGGCTTTTTGCGCTGATCTGTTCATGATGCCTGCACCAAACTGCCATCTGACTGCCCCCGAGTTTCTTCAACCTGTTAAACGACGAACGCTTATCAACCCCTTATTGATAACAGTATGGTTATTCTGCAACCCTGCTTCAAACCGCCAACAAAAAACCCGGGATCAACTCCCGGGTTCTATATCTAAACTAAATCAGATCTCTTATTTGCCAGCTTGTTTTTTTGCAAACTCAGCACGGATCACGTTCAACGCGCCACCAGCTTTGAACCACTCGATCTGTTGTTCATTGTAAGTGTGGTTTACTTCGATCACATCTTTTGTGCCGTTTGCGTGGTTGAGTTCAACGCGCAGCGGTTGGCCGGGAGCAAAAGCCGTCAGGTTTTCGATATCGATGTTATCGTCTTCCTGTACTTTATCGTAATCTTCCTTGTTTGCAAAAGTCAGCGCCAGCATACCCTGTTTTTTCAGGTTTGTTTCGTGGATCCGTGCGAAGCTGCGTACGATGATCGCTCTGACACCAAGGTGGCGTGGTTCCATCGCAGCGTGTTCACGGCTGCTGCCTTCACCATAGTTCTCATCGCCTACAACCACGCTGCCGATCTGCGCAGCTTTGTAAGCGCGCGCTGTTGCCGGAACAGGGCCGTATTCACCGGTCAACTGGTTTTTAACGTTGTCGGTTTTATCGTTATAATAATTGACTGCACCGATCAGCATGTTATTACTGATGTTGTCAAGGTGACCACGGAATTTCAACCATGGGCCAGCCATTGAGATGTGGTCAGTCGTACATTTTCCTTTTGCTTTGATCAGCAGTTTCAAACCTTGCAGATCGTGTCCTTCCCAGGGGGCAAACGCCTGGAGAAGCTGGAGGCGCTGGCTGTCTGGCTGAACTACAACTTTCACCCGGCTGCCATCTTCAGCGGGCGCCTGATAACCGGCGTCTTCCACTGCGAATCCTTTTGGAGGAAGTTCGTAGCCGGAAGGTTCGTCAAGTAATACATCTTCTCCTTTTGCATTCTTCAATTTATCTTTTAACGGATTGAAGGAAATGCTTCCTGCGATGGCCATTGCGGTTACGATCTCAGGGCTCGCCACAAATGCGTGTGTGCTTGCGAGACCATCATTGCGTTTTGCAAAGTTGCGGTTGAATGAAGTGATGATCGTGTTTTTGCGGTTAGGATCGTCGATATGACGTGCCCACTGACCGATACAAGGTCCGCAGGCATTTGCCAGAACAACACCACCAACACTCTCAAACGTATTAATGAATCCATCGCGCTCAATCGTGAAGCGAACGAGTTCGCTGCCCGGAGTGATGGTAAATTCGGAATTTGCTTTCAATCCTTTGTCGATCGCATTTTTTACGATGCTGGCAGAACGGCTGATGTCTTCATAAGAAGAATTCGTACAGCTGCCGATCAATGCAACTTCCAGTTTCTCCGGCCAGCCGTTTGCTTTAACAGCTTCAGCCATTTTAGAGATAGGCGTAGCAAGATCGGGCGTGAACGGACCGTTCACATATGGTTCCAGTGTGCTGAGGTCGAGCTCAAGCAACTGATCATAATATTCAGCAGGGTTTGCGTATACTTCAGGATCAGGACGCAGATGTTCTTTGATGCCATCAGCCAGTGCAGCTACTTCGGCACGGCCAGTTGATTGCAGGTATGCGCTCATTTTTTCGTCATAAGCAAAGAGTGAACATGTTGCGCCGATCTCAGCTCCCATGTTACAAACAGTGCCTTTACCGGTTGCGCTCATGTTGTCCGCGCCTTCGCCAAAGTATTCAACGATGGCTCCGGTGCCACCTTTAACTGTCAATTGCCCCGCAACCCAGAGGATTACGTCTTTACAGCTTGTCCAGCCATTCAGTTTACCAGTGAGTTTAACACCGATCACTTTTGGCATTTTCAATTCCCAGGCAAGACCGGCCATTACGTCAACCGCGTCCGCACCACCAACGCCGATCGCCACCATTCCGAGGCCACCAGCGTTTGGCGTATGAGAATCGGTTCCGATCATCATACCACCCGGGAATGCATAGTTTTCGAGTACCACCTGGTGAATGATACCTGCACCAGGTTTCCAGAAACCGATGCCATATTTATTGGAGATAGAAGCAAGAAAATCGTAAACTTCTTTGTTCACTTCGTTCGCGGTAGCAAGGTCAGCCACAGCTCCTGTCTTCGCCTGGATCAGGTGATCGCAGTGTACGGTAGAAGGAACGGCTACCTGGTCACGACCACAGGTCATGAACTGAAGCAGCGCCATTTGCGCAGTTGCATCCTGCATCGCAACGCGGTCCGGAGCGAAATCGACATAGTGCTTTCCGCGCGTATAAGGAGTGGGCGGTAAAGCGCCGTGCAAGTGTGCATATAAAATTTTTTCGGTAAGAGTGAGGGGCTTGCCGATAGTTTGACGGGCGGCAGCGATCTTGCCCGGCATTTCAGCATAGATTTTTTTAATGAGGTCGAGATCAAATACCATGTGGATATAATTTGAGTTTAGATATTGGGTCATCGGTCATTGTCAGGTCATTGAAGACCAGAGGCGGGGTTGGGAAAAATGACGCGACGGTGACGACGACTTATAAAAGTGCTGCGAATTTACGACAAATCGCCGTTTTTTCCCATTGAAACTGAAGAAAATGCAGCCAGCCGGGGAAAATTGCCCGGGAACCGGGGTTTGCCCGAAAATATTGGGAATGTTTGATGGCCGTCGACCGATGGCGGATGGCCGGTCTGTGCTCGTTTAGCAGGAGCTCCTGCGTCTTATCAGGGGTTGCTGAATAACTGCAGGTTTTTGGGTGAAACGTTTTATAGGTTTCAAAGGTTAGGCAGGCTGCATTTGCCTGATCAGTTTAATAAATAATGCGGGAAGCACCGGTATCTGCTGCAGGCGTTTTGTACTGGTGGGTTCATAATGCCTGCACCAGACTGCCATCCGGCTGACTGCCTGGACCTCTTCAACCTGTTAAACGGCCAACGCTTATCAAGCCCTTATTGATGAGAATATAATTAGTCAGCATCCCCTTATTAACCGGTTTAGCATTTTATGGGATCATTTCCTGAGCTGGCTTTAAACCGGTCAGCGTCCATCGATTAATGCCTCATTCAGATCGCAGGTTCTTTACCGGGTTCGATAATGCTGCCCGTACGGTGTGATAGCCCACCGTCAGCGTTGCGATCACTGTGATGGAGCAGAGGGCCGCGGCAAATACCCATCCGGTGATATCAGTACGGTATTCAAAATCTTTCAGCCAATTGGTCATCAGCCACCAGGCAACCGGTGCCGCAATAATAAAGGCGACAAGGATAAGACGGCTGAATTCGCGGCCGAAGATCCACATAAGCTGGCCCGGCGTACTGCCCAGGACCTTGCGGATACCGATCTCCCTGGTCTTTTGTACAACCATAAAGGATACCAGTCCGTACAGGCCCAGACAACCGATGAAAATGGCAATTATGCAAAAGATACTGATGCCCTGCAGCATGAAATCTTCATTTTTATAATAGGCGGCAATACGGTCGTCCAGGAATTCGAATTCGTACAATTGATTAGCATTGGTTTCGCTCCAGGTCTTTTCAATCGATGCAAGTGTTTGAGAGATGTAGGCGCCATTGATCTTGATGGCATAGTTGTCAAAATCACCCGGACTTGTCCATATACAAACCGCATTGATGTCTTCATGAAAAGATTGGTCATGAAAATCTTTTACGACCCCAACGATCGGAAGCGCCGCAGCATTGCTGATGGATAGTTTTTTTCCGATGGCTTCGCCGGCAGAATGCAAGCCAAGTTTTTTTACCATCATTTCATTGATGAGTAATTCACGAGCGCTGTCCGCGGGAAAAAGATTTCTGCCTGCGGCGAGCTGGATATCGAAGGTTGAAAGGTATTGGTCATCGGCGGACTTAACGTTTGTGCGGAATGATTCTTCGTCCTCCCTGTTATCAAACCTCACGGATGTATTCCAATTGGCTCTTGAAGAAGGAGGTTCATAGCATAAGGAGATCTTTTCAACTCCGGAAATCTTTGCCAGCCTGGCTTTCAGCGATTGTACCGAGCTTTCATTACTCTGACCAACAGGTACCACCAGTACTGCATCTTTCTCAAAACCCATTGAGGTCTGTTTGGCAAACTGAACCTGTTTTGCGATCACGATCATGCCGATGATCAACAAAAAAGAGATCGTGAACTGACCGATGATCAGCGTCCGTCTTGTATTGAATCCGCCCAGTTGATGTTGCTGGATCTTTCCTTTGATCGCTGCAATAGGCTTGAAGCCCGACAGGATCAATCCGGGATACGCGCCGGCAAAAAATGTAACAAGGGTGATCAGCGCTATAAGGAATAATGACAGTTGCCATGATTGGAGGATGTTGATATGCATCACCGTGCCAAGCCAGGTGTTGAGGTAAGGTAAAGCAAGATTAGCCAGCAGCAATGCAAGGACAGCTGCGATGACGGTGATCGTGGCGGTTTCGCCAATGAACTGCCAGAATAACTGGGAACGCATTCCTCCGATCACTTTCCTGATGCCAACTTCTTTGGAGCGTCTCAGCGCCTGGGCAGTTGCAAGGTTGACGAAGTTTACGCAAGCTGTTATGATCAGGAATATGCCGATAAATGAAAGTATCCAGAGGTTTTGCTTTTCCATTACACCGCTGTAGCGTGCGTCAAAATGGATGTCAGCGAGCGGTTGGAGTTTATAATGGTGTACGTTCTTATTGCCTGCCCTGAATTTTTTTACATAGTTGGGTAAAACGGCTTCGACCTGTCCGGGGCTTACACCGGGTTTCAACCTGGTGTAGCAGCGCATGGCGGCAGTCATTCCTCCCCAGGCATCATCGCCGGCGAGCCAGCTGTTGTAATCTTTCAGATTTGTATAAGAAACAAAAATTTCTGTTTGCAGATCGGTGTTGTCGGGGAGATCTTTCAATACACCCGTTACTTTTGCTTCGAATTTGTTGCCAATGGAGAGTGTCTGGTTAACAGGATTGGCATCGCCAAAATATTTATGGGCGATCCTTTCCGTGATGATGGCGGTGTTGGGCGATGAAAGGACGGCGGCTTTATTACCGCTGATCAATGGATAATTAAAGATGTCAAAATATTCAGATTCTGTAAATGCAATACCACCTGGTTCTTTGAATTTTTTTGTATCACCATTGGTTGTCACATTGATCTGCTCGTTCTCGAATGTGGCAACGCGTGCGGTTTTTTCTGCAAAGGAATAATCGTTGCGAAAAACTTTACCGAACGGGGATGGCACACTGGAGGAATACGTGATATTATCGCGATGCTGTTCAGTAACGAACCGGTAGATCCGATCAGGATTCTGATGGAAATCGTCGAAACTCAGGTGATGGCGGATCAGCACAAATATTATGATGCCACAGGTCATGCTCAGCGCGAGCCCCATAACATTAATGAAGGTATAGCTGCGATGTTTGACCAGATTTCTCCAGGCGATACGGATATTGCTTCTGAACATGATTGATGTGTTGATTTCACGTATTGCTTTGCGAAGTCGATGCCAGAGTAATAATTGGCTGATTTACAAATAATTGATTCCTTTGTGTGAATTGTTATCGTCCGGTTGTGATACAACGGGTGTTCTTTTTTAACAAAACAGGCCTGATGTGCGTAACAGCAACTTGCAGGAAAGGGCTCTTTTTTTTACATTAGCATAATGAACCGCTTTAAAGATTTTGTGGAATGGAATGCCTTTGGCGTTTGTTCGGCCATTGGTAACAGGATGGGAATTGCAACGAGCAAGATCCGTCAGTATTTTATTTATACATCCCTGCTTACGATGGGTTCTCCGATCATTATTTACATGGTGCTCGCTTTCTGGCGAAATCTTCGCAAGTATACCACCGCAGCGAAAAGAAATCCCTGGTATTATCTCTGAAAACTGCAGGTTTCTGTATCTGTGGCGCCAGGCGCCTTCCCTGCCTGATCTGTAACTGTATACGGAACTGACTGCATGGTAAGGCCAAAACTCCGGACAGGCGGATACTGACGCATGTCCTTACTCTGCATAAGATCCTGATCAATACACAAAAGAATTCCTCTTTTATAAACAAATTGCCGGAAAAATGATTTTTTTTTAATATATTAGGATATAAATCCAGCATTGAATTTTTCTCATAAGCAGTTAGTTTCAATAGCCCCGGTTGTTCTCAGCCAGGGCTTTTTCTTTGTAAAGGGAATCTGTGTGGAAGTTTGCGTTCGATGCGGATCATGAGCCCGTCAAAGAAATAATAAAGCCCTCCTGTATCAGAAGATTTTATTATCGACCGTTACTTCTGGCACAAATTTGATTGCCGGTCTGGAATTAAACCGGCCAACGGCCATCGAACAACGATAACGCGATAACCGGCAGGTTGGGGTAATCAGGAGCTGCTGAATATCTATCCTGCTATCAATAAGGGCGTAATATGCGTTTGTTGTTTAACCGGTTGAAGAGATTCTGGCAGTCGGCCAGATGACAGTTTGCTGTAACGATATGAACAGATCAGCACAAAAAGCCTGCAGCAGCTATCGGTGCTCCTGTATCATTATTAAACTGATCAAACAAACGCGACCTGCCAAACCTATGAAACTTCTCAAACCTCTCAAACGTTTCAGCAGACCCCCGCAGTTATTCAGCAACCCCTGATCAATAAGCCCGCAAGGCTTCAATATTATGTTGATGATCTTTTCCGCCTGTTATTTCAGTATTTGTTTTGACAGTGCACCGGTCCCGTCATTCGGGAGAGGTTTTATCCCAAGGATATTCATCATTACATCATATACTTCAACGTTCCTGAACGAAGGAATCTTCAGATGTTCTTTAAATGCGGGTCCCCAGGCAAAAAAGGATGCGTGCATTTCTTTTACTTTTGCAGGATCATATCCATGCGCACCTGCATTTACTTTCTGATTAAATGTTTTGGGCCATTGCGCAAGAAGGACGATATCGCCGATACGGTTATATCTATCATCTTTTTCCCCGTAGTGAAGATTTTCAGGAACATCTTTCTTCAGATACACGTTATAGCCATCCACGTTTAATGCTTTTAGTTTTTCATAAGCAGGCAGAATATCTGCTTTATCTTTTGCCTGGATATTTACCGTGGCACCAAGTACCGTTGTGATAAATTTATCCCTGGTGATAAACGCCGGCACAGAAAGCAGATGTTCTTTATCGATATAAGTCATGCCATGATCGGACACAATAATAAAATTCACGGGTAATCCGGAGGCTTTCGCAGCGGCATCCAGTTTACCGATGGTCTGATCAATAAAATGAACAGCTTCTTTTGTTTCAGGGGCATCCGGGCCGTGATCATGACCGGCATGATCTGTATCCGGGAAATAGATGGAAATAAAATGTGGCCGTTGAGTTTCCGGCAGGCTGAGCCAGTTTTTCAGGGCGATCACGCGCCCATCTTCATAAACGTCTTTATTTGGACTGGGGTTGTAATAATAAGTCGGCAATACTCCTTTGATCGCGGCAGAACTTGCCGGCCAGTAAAAACTTGCTGTCAGCAGATGCTGTTTTTCCGCAGTTACCCAGATCGGTTCTTCGCCAAACCATTTACCTTCTTTTGCTTTGAAGTTACCCTTCTGCGCCGGGTCATAAAAATCGTTACCAACAATTCCTGCATGGGAAGGGTAGAGGCCACTCATCAATGCGAAGTGATTGGGTTGTGTGACCGAGGGGAATGAAGGGATCATGGATTCTGCGCGAACCCCTTCACCGGCCAATCGGAGAAGATTTTCTGCATGGTATTTTTCTGCGTAATCATATCGGAAGCCATCAGCGGAGATGATCACGACATAAGGTTTTTTTGCCTGTTCAGCACTGTTGCTGCGGTTGGGAGTAACTTTTTGAAGTGTGTCTACCTGAGCGAAAGAATTATGCAATCCAAGAGTAAAAAGTGATGCAGCTAAGATGGAACAGTGTTTTCGTTTAAAGGAAAAGAGTGGAGCCATTTTGAGAAATTTGATATCAAATATCCCTGGTTCAGCGATACATCAATATGACCATTGTGTTAACTGTCTGCAACACCTGCATGTTTTTCCAACCCTGCGATCCGATGTTTTTCGTTGTCTGTTCACGCTTATGTATTCTTCTTTTCAATAGCCGGAAGGAATACGGTGAGCATTCCGATCAATGGAAGATATGCGCAAATATTGAAGACATGTTCAACGCTGGTACTATCCGCAAGCCGGCCCAGTACTGCGGAACCAAGACCGCCCATACCAAAGGCAAGGCCAAAGAACAGACCTGCGATCAAGCCGACTTTTCCCGGAACGAGCTCAGTAGCATATACGAGTATGGCAGAGAATGCGGAAGAAATGATCAGGCCGATCAATACCGATAAGATGATGGTAAGAGTCAAAGACATATGCGGCAGCAGCAGGGTGAATGGCGCGGCACCGAGGATGGATGCCCAGATGATCGCTTTTCGTCCAAACCGATCACCAAGCGGGCCTCCGAGAATAGTGCCGGTGGCTACGGCGCCGAGAAAAACAAACAGGTAGACCTGTGATTGTGCAACAGATACGTGAAACTTGCTGATAAGGTAAAATGTATAATAGCTGGTCATGCTTGCCATATAGAAATATTTGGAGAAGATCAGGATCAGTAATATGATCATGGCAAAAACGATCTGGCGGGTTGAAAGATGTTGTGTATTGATCGTTGTTGTTGTTGTTGTGATCTTATTCGCTGCACGCTGATCAAGATGTTGCTGATACCATCGGGCAATAAATGAAAGAACAAACATGCCCAACAGTGCCACGATCGCAAACCAGATGATATAGAACTGTCCGCGCGGTGCTACGATGGCGGCGGCAAGCAAAGGCCCGATCGCACTGCCGGCATTGCCGCCCACCTGGAAGATGGATTGCGCCAGCCCTTTTTTTCCTCCTGCGGCAAGATGCGCCACACGTGAAGATTCCGGGTGAAAGATAGAAGATCCTATGCCAATAAAGGCAACAGCAATCAATATCTGGTGAAAAGAAGAGGCCAGTGAAACTGCAATCAATCCTGTGAGCGTGAATCCCATGCCAACCACCAGCGAATAAGGTCTTGGTTTCTTATCCGTAAAATAACCGATGAACGGTTGAAGAATGGAAGCGGTTAACTGGTAAGTCAGCGTGATCAATCCGACCTGGGAGAAGCTGAGATCGTAACTCGTTTTGATGATCGGGTAAACGGACGGCACAACAGACTGCAGCATATCGTTGATGAAATGTCCGAGGCTTATGGTGAACAGAATGCTGTATACCGTTTTCGTTGTATGGGTATGGGGAAGTGTTTTAACAGACATAAAAATTATTTATCAGATCATCTGATGATCGATCAGAAAAAAATTAGTGTGCAATAATTTCGGACGCGAGTTTCCATGCTTTTGCCGGGTCTTTTGCCTCTATGGCGTCAAACAGCCGCTTGTGCAGGGGATGGGTAGATACAAAAATCTGTGTGCTGTCATATTTAGTCAAAAACCATTGAGTCAGGTGACTGGCTGCGGCCTTATAAAGGTCAGCCAGTATTGAATTGCCGGAGGCAGTGGCGATAGCTGTATGAAAAGCGATATCCGCCTCGATGCAATCGATCAGTGACTTCTCTTCCGCGGCTTTTTTTCTTTTTGCCAGGCATTCGCTCATTTGCTTCAGATCCTTTCTGGTCCTGTGTTTGGCGGCTTTTTCAGCAATCTTCAGCTCAAGGATCTGGCGCACTTCATCTACGTCCTGTTCTTTTGCGCGCTTCAGTCGCTGGTCGACTGTTTCTTTGTGTTTGTGAGCATCTTCCACGAATGTTCCCAGGCCTTGTTGCACACGAAGCAGCCCCGAATTGACCAGCAGTTTGATCGCCTCACGGACAGATGAGCGTCCGACACCAAACAATTTCATCAGTTCGGGCTCTACCGGTAAGCGGTCACCGGGGCGATACCTGTTCGCTGCAATCTGTTCTTTCAGTTTTTCAGCTACTTCTTCGGAAAGAGATTTTTTTAAAATAAGCATAAATTACAAATTCAGCAGATCATCTGATGATTGCAAAAATAAGGCTTTCCGGATCGAACCAAATTTTTTTAATGTTGACAGGTTGCTCTTCTGCCAAACAGAAAAGCCATTGCGTCAACGCAATGGCTTTTCTGTTTATTACTAACAGCTATTAGTACTTATCATTCTGCGTATATGCGTCGGATGCATCCATTGTTGATTGTGGGATCGGATAGATCCGGCGGAAAGGTTGCGATGCGGGTTTTGCAGTTCCCGCAAGATCAAACTTATTAAAGCGGATCATTTGCTTCCTGCGGTTCATTTCCCAATACATTTCAAAACCGGTCTCATTGTACAGGACTGTTTCGTCAAGCGTCAGCAATGGTTTGCCGGCTTCGTTGTTGTACAGTGCTTCACGTGTTCTGCTTGTACGCAGGAGATTGATGTCGGCCAGCGCCTGCGCTGTTTGCCCTTTACGGAAATATGCTTCTGCGCGCATACAATACAATCCTCCCAAACGATACAGCGGGATATCTACATTGCTCGAGGAATTGTCACGCTCGGGATCAAATTCATATTTGAACACACGTACGCCACGATTGATCTGTGCCTGCGTGAATACTGCCTGGGCGGGATTGTCAAAGTTCAATTCCGGAGTGAAATCCATAGCAAGTGTCGTATTCTTTTCGCAGAACAGTTTGGAAACCTTAATACGGCCATTGACCATTTCAAAGCTTGCGCTATTAAGCAGGATCGGGCCATACTGCTGTCCTGCCTGCATGCCGCGATTAAAGTGGAACCATGGCAGGTTGCTGCTTCCCGGAACGATGCTGGTTGCAGGGACGCTGACGTCAGTACCGTCGTTCATGAACCATGTGCCATCTGTATATTGATAATGGCGCTGGAAACGCGGGTCATCATGATTGCCATCCCATGTACGATAGAACTCAGGTGTGATACAGCTGGCATTCGTACCGCGGTTAGCAGGTGAAGGCTTCTGATTTCTTTCCATTGACATATACACAAAGTCATTGTCACTGTTACGGAGTGTTGTAACTTTTTGGGTGACAACAAATATCAATTCAGATCCTCCTGAATTATCCAGGTCGAAATTCTTGAAGTAGTTGCTCTCCAGTTTGAATTTTGTATTGCCGATGATCTCAGATGTGTACTGGATCACTTTGTCCATATCAGTACCCTGGCCGCCAATTGCGGCTTCGCTGAAGTTGAACGTTGCGCCATAACGGTTTTTCAGTACCGCGCGGTTCATGTACATATCTGCCAGCAGGCCATAAGCGGCCTGCCTGGTGAAACGGCCATTGTGTGTTGACTGTTCTCCAAGGTTAGCCAGAGCAGGGATCAGACCTTCCACTTCTGTGATCAGTTCATCGATTGCTGTATCTGCTTTGCGGATCACCAGTGGCGCGCCGGTGGTCAGCGGATCGCGGTAAGGCGCCTGTCCGAACAGGTCGAGTGTGTGATATGTGTAAAATGCAAGAAGGCCTTTTGCTTCAGCCAGCAACAGCGCCTTGTTAGCTGCATCTGAGGCATTGATATTACTGATCGCCGTCAGCGATTTAATGATACCATTGTTCAGCTGGTCCCAGGTAGTTGTTACCACCGCGTTGTCCGCACCCCAGGTGAATTCATGCATGGCTCTCCATTTACCGCCATCGCCCCAGTCGCTACCACGTGTTGGCAACAATGCTTCATCTGTAGGATATTCCTGCAAAGCGAATACGCTACCGTGGTCAACAAATGTTCCATCGCCCAGATTGCCATATGCAGCAGCGATTGCGTTTTCAGGACTTGCCGCGCCGGAGCCGAGCACTTCATCAATTACTTCTTCATGCAGTTTTGTACAGCTTGTGATAACAGAAGCTGCAAGGAGTATAATGGGTAGTTTTATTGCGTTTGTTTTCATTGCCTGATGTTTTAAAAGTTTACGGTTGCACCGAGGATCAGTGTTTTTGCTGCGGGATAAGTGGTGTAGTCGATACCGAGTGACTGATTACCACCAACAGTTTTTGTGGTATTCACCAGTGGATCGTAACCAGAATAGTTAGTGATCGTGAACAGGTTCTGTGCGCTTACATAAATATTCAGCGACTGCAGGAAATTGAGTTTTGCCGTTCTGAATGTGTAACCGAGGCGCAGATTGTTCAAGCGGACAAAATCTGATTTCTCAAGGTAAAGAGAAGAGAGAACAACAGGGTTTGCTGTATTTGCGCCGGCCTCATAGAATTTGCGCAAAACGTTACGGTCAGATGCGAGGCTGTTGATGTTCAGGTTCAGCGCTGTGTTATTTACAAGATAGCCACCAGTCTGACCGATGAACGATGCGGAAAGGTCGAACTGTTTGTAACGCAGTTGTGTATTCAATCCGAACGTAAAGTTTGGAATAACGCCCTGGAAGATCTCGCGGTCATCCGGATTGATAGAGCCATCGCCGGTTTTATCTTCAAAGATGTCTTTGCCATTTGCATCATAACCGAGGTGCTTCAACATAAAGAAAGAACCTGCTTCGTAACCATTTTTATAAATGTTGGCATTCACACCAGAGAGGCCAGGACCGGAAATGCTGCCCGAATAGAGTTCAGAAACCGGCAGATCTTTAATTGTATTCTTCACTGTGGCTCCGTTCACGTCAACTGACCATGTCAGATCTTTTGTATTCACGAGACGTGAGCCAAGTGTTATCTCAATACCTTTATTGACGATTTGCGCATCAACGTTTTTCCAAACGGTTGTTGTCGGGCTCAATGGCTCAGAAGGAATATTCAGGATCGGATCTTTTGTTGTTTTGTTATAATACTCGATAGAACCATAAAGTTTACTGCCCCAGAGATCAAAGTCGGCACCGATGTTGAACTGTTCAACCACTTCCCATTTCAGTTTAGGGTTAGCGGTGCGGTTTACAAGGATCCCATTAACAAGTATCAGGTCACTGTTCAGATAGTAGCCTGCGGTTGACGCCAGCGAATAACTTGCCTGCGTGATCTTGTTTGGCACTTCCTGGTTGCCTGTTTTTCCCCAGCTTGCTCTCAGTTTTAGTTCTTTGATACCGGAGACATTTGCCATGAAGTCTTCATGCGAGATCACCCAGCCCAATGCTAACGAAGGGAAGTATCCGTATTTATTGTCTTCTCCAAAACGTGTTGAGCCATCTGCGCGTAATGAAGTGGTGAAGAGGTATTTGTTATCATAGTTATAGTTGATCCTTCCGAAGAATGACTGCAACTCATTCTCCTGCGCATATCCGCTTGGAGGAAGCGCTGTTCCCGAATAGCCGGGATTATATTCGGGCGCTACTCCCGTTGCCCGATCAGCGATCTTCTCTACGCCGAATGTTGTTCCTGAGAATTGGAATTTCTGGTAAGACATACCGCCCAATATTTCAAACTGGTGTTTTGAGATGCCGGTTTTGTAGGTGAGGTAGTTGTCGACAAGCGTTGTAAGCGATGAAAGATTGCTTTGTGAATAAGCACCGAGTGGTGTACGGTCAGTCACATTGGGAAACATGGTTGTATTACGTTCTGAAGTTGATTTATCTACTCCATAATTGAACCTGTACTCCAATCCTTTAACCAGTTTCAAACGTGCTTCCAGGTTGCCAAGTACACGGAATGTATTGGTCTTGTCATCATAAATGCTGAGCAGGTAAGCGGGGTTATAATGCGCATTCATGTTGAAGTTGGTGTATTTGCCATCCTGGTCAAATACGGAGCGTGTCGGATTTGCCATCAGTATGTGCGTGATCAGCTGTCCGTCCGAACCGCCGTTTGCGCCATTGGGAATACCTGTTTCGTTGATATCACTGGCGGTAACATTTAAACGAACGGTGAGGCGTTTATCATCAAAGAATGACTCTTCAGCATTCAAGCGTGCTGTAGTGCGTTTGAAACTGCTGTTCTTCACAATCCCGTCCTGCGTCATACGGGAAACGGAAGCGAGGTAGTTTCCTGTGCTGGTTGCTTTTGCGAAAGTTACATTATGGTTTTGGGAGAATGCATTGCGGTATAATTCATCCTGCCAGTCAGTGCTTGATTTGTGATCATAAGCCTGATCTTTGATTGCTGCGCGATATTCATCAGCAGATAAAACATCGAGCTTTTTGATCACTTTTGATGTACCAACATACATGTCATAACTGAGCATCGGTCTCTCACGACGGCCTTTTTTCGTGGTGATCAATACAACACCGTTGGAGCCCCGCGCACCGTAGATTGCAGCTGCAGATGCATCTTTCAAAATGGTCACTGTTTCAATGTCGCTTGTATTTAAAAAGTTGAGCGGATTTTTTGCTTCAGAATTTCCGAGGCCGAAGTTTGCGCCGGCCGCGCTTACCCCGTCATTGCTCAGGGGAACTCCATCAACAACAAAGAGGGGAGTACTACCGCTGCGGATAGAACCGACACCCCTGATGAATACGTCAACACCGGCACCTGGTTCGCCGCTTGATTGCGCGATACGCACGCCGGCCACTCTTCCCTGTAAAAGATTATCAACAGAAATGTTGATGCCCTGTCTGATATTGTCACCTTTTAATTGGGTCAGAGCCCCTGTTACATCTTTTTTGGATTGACTGCCATAGCCTACCAGTACCACTTCATCCAGCTGACGGCCGGATTCTTTCATGGTCACCTGCAGGGAGTCTCCCTTTACTTCCACTTCCACCGGAGTAAAACCAACATAGCTGATGGTCAGTTTCTCGCCCTGCGTGGCTTCGATACTGAACTCGCCATGTTCGTTAGTGGTGGTAGTTTTGTTGGAGTTTGACGATTTGATCGTTGCTCCGGCCAATGGAGTGCCATCAGCGCCGGTAACAACTCCTCTTACGGTTTGTTGCTGATTTGCCTGGAAATAATGATCCGGGCGCGGCGGAGTGTTGGCCATTGCGTTTCCTAATCCCAATATGCAGAGGGATGCAGCTAAGCAAAGCTTTTTTTTCATAAAACAGTTTGGTTGATTTTGTAAAAACGGCTGTATTAATTGTGATATAAAAACCTTCCGGCAGGATCAATGCCGTACAGGATGTTTATGTGTGATACGCTGAAGTAAACCTGCCATTGACAGGCATCGCAATATGTGTGGCTTATAGCAATCTGAAAAGGTGGTAGATAATAGCATAGCGCAAAGGCTATGCGTCTGCAAATACGGTCAGTAATATCATTGTTGTTTGCATGGTTTTCTTACAGTTTTGATGCATTTCAGACGGGTGACAGGTATAATTCGCAGAACAGCTGTTCAACGAAAGACGGACACAATAGTACTGGAAGATGTGAAGATGAATGTCATTTAGAGAGTTATCTTAATGTTACCTCTGTTCTTTTTTTAGAGATAAAAGCATTCATGTAAATATCCGTTACAAACCGGTGACAAATTTTCCGGTCTTTTTGATGTATACAATGGATGGAATTTTTTTATTCTTCCAAAAGAAAATGAAGGGCAATTGTAATAAGGATTGTAAAGTTTCTATGTTCAATGCCTTTTGTAATACAGGCGATCGATTTGAGAGAGCGAATGAAGAAGGTCCGGGGAAAAGGAATTACTTAAGGATGATCTGTATTTCTGAGAATTACTGATAGATCATATTTCCCGGTTTGAAGAGGATAGGATCGGGGATGCTATCCCGTTTGCAATCCCGTTTATGTTCCTGATGTCAATAAGCAAGTGAAGATATTTGTCAGCACCTGCTTATTTGCCGGCTATATTGGTTTGTTGAAGCGGTATTATTTTCCCGGGATAAGATCGTAATCGTGACCCGTCACCACATTCGCCCTGGGTGTTGCATTTACTCGTACTTCAATCTCGCCGTCCAGTAAGATCTGAGATAAGCTGGAGATCAGTTTGCCTGAAGATGTAACTGATCCATGACCATAAACATACAGGTGAGTCAGCTCCCGTGCCGCAATATAGATCCTGATGACATTTGTCTTGTGGGTACGGTTATCGTAGACAGAAAGTTTTCCATTTTTGAAGACAGCTTCCACCTGATCTGCCGGTGACTTATCTCCTTCGATAGTGATCCGGTCGCTATGATCCGGGATGAGTACGATCTCAAAATTTCCTTTGGCAACAACCCGGGAAATTTTCTGTTGATAGGTGATCGTTTTGGAGACCGGTGCAGGCCGGGGTTTGACACCATTTGAGGCAAGCAAGGATGATGTTGCGAGAAAGGTGAATACGCCTGTTAAGATTTTTGCATTCATGTTGATAAGGTTTAATGGCGCCGAAAATAGGACAGTGGTTTTTCTTCGTCAATCCCAGGCTGAGTGAATTGAGGCAAGTGTGGAGTGAATGGGGCGACTTCAATCGTTTTTACATAAAAAAATATCGCCGTTATCGCGATATTTTTATCTGAACTAAATCTTTGCTTTAATCAGCGTTACATAGGGTTTCAGTATCTTTATTTTTTCCGTCAGCGGTTTATCTTTTAATGTGTTCGCCGGGGGAATATATTTTCCGGGAAAGCTATTTGCCAGTAGTTTTAATAGCAACTCGCTTTTGATTGCGTAAGCAACGTTTTCCATGGTTTCAAGAAAACCGGCGTTTGTTAATCCAACAAGATTTCCGTCATTATCAAACAGAGGGCCGCCACTGTTGCCATGTTGTATAGGCACGGTGATCTGGTACCAATAGGGGTTATCCTGTGTACCGGTTTGCGCACTGATCTTACCATCTGTGAATTTTATATTCGTTCCAAGCTTCATGATCTCCGGATAGCCGAGTGCGAATACGCTTGATCCGATATCCAGCAGTTTATTACTGATGCCATACGGAAGTGCAGTTGGTTTAAATGAAGCATAACGCGGATCATTGATCTTCAGAATGGCAAGATCCTGTTGTGCATCAGCTTTTACGATCTCTGCATTGAACGTATATTTTTTGTTATCTTTTGAAAATTCCACTTCAATCGCTTTTGCTCCGGATATTACATGTTCGTTTGTGGCGATAAATCCGTTCTTATCGATCAATATACCGCTGCCACTGACATTCCATCCGGCCGCTACGGCTGATTGATTGTCATCTCCGCCGGAGCTGACGGCCGCTTCCTGTTGTACAATGAATCGTTCGAACGCAACGTTTTCAATTCCTGCAGCTATTGTTGCGCCGGCATAGTTGCCCATCAATGGCTGGAAGTTACTGGAAGAAACAGCCTGCCCGTTTATCACGAACACATATTGTGTACCGATCTTCAGTACTTTCATTGAATTGGTTGCCTTTCCTGTTTTGACTGAAGAAGACCTGGTCCACTTTACCGTATTTATTTCAACTCCTTTTTCCAGGTAGCCAACGGAGAACATGCCGTCTTCAGTGATAGTAAAATATTCGTAGTTGTTTGCGTCTTTTACGCCCCAGATAAGACCATGGCTTTTGAATCCGCTGGAAGATTTATCGGTTGTAATAACCGTTTCAATGGAGAAATTACCTGTTCCTGTCAGGGGCACATATTTATAACCGTATACACGGAACTTTCCTGTTTTATTGCTTAGCCATAGTTTCCTGTCCTTTATTGCTGAGCTGTAATCACTGGTGTTGTATAATGTCCATTTGCCGGCGTCGCTGAATGATTCGGGATAAACAACAGCCGGAACGCCATTCTCATCGTACTCAAGATAGAGGCCGTCTTTAAGTGCGCCGTTTTCGTATACAGCGACCAGTCGCGGTTTCTTATTGGGAAAATACCTGAGCCAGGCGCCATGAAGAATGTTGTTCTGATAATCTTCCTCCCCGGTAAGATCTCCGGTTTCATTCCAGTAGAATGTGGTGCTGTCCAGTTTTCCCTGCCGATAAAAACTCTGTTGCTGAAAAGCTCCGTTAGGATAGAACCAGGTGCACCATCCCTGTCTTGTTTCGTTCCCTTTGTTGTCAATGGACAGGATCACTCCTTTCCATTGCAGCTGACCGGTGATGTAATAGTCAGTCACCACCCCGGCTGGTTGCCCATCCGGTGTGTAACGGATCATTCTGTAATATGCGGCTTTATCCTTGTTCTTTGTTTTCTTCCAGTCTGATGTGAAGTATTCGATCGTTTGGGCGAAGAGTGCAAACGGCAGGCCGGCGAAGGCTAAAATTATTGCTAAGGATTTCATGGTTACAGGTTGTTAAAATTTTCTGGCCAGTTTGATTTTGATCTCAAAGAACCCCGGCTGCCCATTCTGATCCATTTCATCTGATGAACCCCAGCTTACCAGGCCAAAATGGACTTCGGGAGTCAGCGATAATTTTTTTAATGGAAGATCCAAACCAACCGATGCCTGCAGCCCATAGATGTAATTGCCTACACTATTGTCTCCGCCGGTATTGATATAATTGAAATAAGGGCCGAGCCCGATGAGCGGAATGGCCGTTGCTTCTTTATCAGAAAACAGGTATCCCGCTTTAAAAAGTGCTTTAATCCCGGCGAGGTAACCGCCGCTGCCCTTGCCATCGATATTGCTGGTTGCTTTCGAATCTGTTTTGATGGCAAAGCCTCCAGTCAACTCTGCACCGATATCAAAGACGAACTGGTTTTTCACCCAGGCGGATTTTCTTTCAATGCCAAGCGATACTACAGGCCCGGAGAATTGCTGATCATTATAGCTGTTGTTACCTCCGGCATAGTCATAAAGATCCAGCGAGTAGGTACCATAACCTGCAGCTATATTTCCATAGATGCCTTTCCGTTGTGTCTGCGCCAGCCCGTAAAGAGGAAGTAAGAAGACGGCGAGGAAAAAGAATGTGCGTGATTTCATGGTAATAGCTATTTGTTTGGTGTTGTAAAGCTATTGGCAGAAGAAATGGAAGTCAATAGAACGAAAGTTATATCCGGAGGAGGATGGTCTCCGGGATTTGCTGGTTGGCCGTTGGCTGGATCTTTATTCGCAGGAACTGTTGTACAAACAGAAGCATTCAAAATAATGAGGGCTTCATTTAATAACATTGATCCAAGTCCGTTAGATAGCTGTCTGCCATCGTTTATTTAGGGGTTGCTGAATAACAGCAGGTTTCTGCTGAACGTTTGAGAGGTTTGAAGGGTTGATATATTTCAAAGGTTAGGCAGGCCGCGTGTCTGATCAGTTTAATATTAATGCGGGAGCACTGATATTGGCTACACGCTTTTGTACTGAACGGCTCCTCATACTTGCTGCAAACTAAGATCTGACTGACGGTATGAACTTCTTCAACCTGTTAAACGACGAATGCTTATCAACCCTTATTGATAACAGCATAGTTATTCAGCAGTCCCTATTTAACGAAAGAATAAGTCCTCAGGCAGGGGGAAATTTCAAACCATAACCATTTATCCTGCATTTCCAAAAACCTTATTGATAGCTTCCGTTCGGTTTTGCACATGCAGTTTCTCATAGATATTATGTACATGCTGGCTGACGGTACCTTTGGAAATGGATAGTTTTTCAGCGATTTCTTTATAGAGCAGTCCTTTTGCGAGTTGGGTGAGGACTTCCATTTCGCGATCGGAAAGTTGATTTTCCTGTGTTGGCCGCTGAAAGGAGGTAACGACTTTGCGGGCAATGCTGAGGCTCATAGGGGAGCCGCCCTCATGCATTTCCTGAAGGGCGGAAATGATCTTGGCGGGTGGAGAGTTCTTTAACAGGTAACCGCTTGCCCCTGCAGAAAGTGCTTCGAATACCTGGTCGCTGTCCTCATATACCGTGAAGATCACAAACTGCATGGGAGCTTTCAACGCTTTCAACCGGTTGATGCATTCAATGCCGGTGCTTTTGGGCAAGCCAATGTCCATGATCACGATCTCCGGAAGATCACACATTAAACCAGTGATGGCATCTTCGGCATTATTGTAGGCAGATACAAATTCGAACCCCGGAGTCTGCGTTATAATAAATCGCAGCCCTTCGCGTATTTCTTCAATATCTTCCACTATGCTTATACGAATCGGTTCCATGTAATAAAATTGACATTCCCTTTTGAATTATTGCTATAACGATCGTTATAGCGGCAAAGCTGCGTTTAATATAACTACGGTGCCCGGGTCACTGGTTTGTATGACAAATGAGCCACCGGCCTGTTCCATTCTTCTTTTCATATTGACAAGCCCGTTGCCTGAACTATTTTTATTTGTAGTGATACCATGCCCATTATCGCGGATGATGATCTCCAGGCGATCCGTAACGTTTACTGAGATATCAACCTGCGTGGCTCCGGCATGTTTGATGGAATTATGCACCGCTTCTTTACTGGATAGGTAAACGTTCCGCCGGAACTCCTGGTTAAGCGTCAGTGTGGGCAATGGGTCGGTCGTGGTGAAACTGTATTCAATGCCCGCATTATCCAGGGATTCCGCAATGTGGATCCGCATATAGGCAATGAGCCGGTCAAGCGTATCCTGTTCATGATTCATCACCCAGATGACCTCGTTCATTTTCTGTATCAGGTCCTGCGCCGTTTGTTTTAATCTGGCTACCAGGTTATCCTGTCCCTGGATGGCCCGGCTCAGGAATAACATTGATGTTAATCCTGAACCCATATCATCATGCATTTCCTGGCTGATGCGTTGGCGTTCGAGCAGTTGTCCTTCCATCAGGCTTTTTAAGCGCAGATTTTCCTGCCCGGCTTTTAATGCTTCCATGTTCCTGCGATTGAGCAGCTGGCGTTGCCGGTAATAACGGATGCCCCAGAATATAAGGACCGTCATTACGGCCAGACCGGCGAGCAGTAACCAGAGCCATGTACGCTGCCTGGCTGTTTCGCGGTTTTTTTGTTCTATCAATAATTGTTGTCTCAGCAGCTCTGATTGCTTTTTTTCAACCTGGTACTGTGTTTCCAGCTCCTGTATATTCTTCAGCAGATCTTTATTGACGATCGATGCATAAACAGAGTCGTATTGATTCCTGTAATAGACTGATGAGTCGAGTTCATTCAACGCAATCTTGATATCAGACAGCAACAACAATGCTTTTGCTTCAGTTTCATGTTGCTCAGTTTCCCGGGAGAAATGTAATGACCCGGTCGCTATTGACTCTGCTTCTTTGAATTTTTTACTTTTGAACAGAGCGTGGCCAATTCCCTGCAGGGCGAGTGATTTCCCATAAACGTCTCCCAGGGAATCTGCGAGGGGGAGTGCCTGACTGAAAAGGGAGAATGACCGATCCGGCGGGGCTGTATTGCTTAGCAGATCACCGAGGTTGATCAGTGCGGTTTCCTGCAGATCGATATCATCTATCTGTTGGCCGATATCATAGGCCCGGTAGAGATATCTCTCCCGTTCGTTATCTTTTCCCGCATTTTGCAAAGCGTTGGCCATGCAATGATAGGAGCGTCCGATCGTATACGGCTCTTTGCTTTTTTCTGCAGCGGCGACAGATCTCTTTGCAAACTCAAGTGCTTTCTGTGGCTGGTTCAGTGTGCGGTATAATCCGCATAGGTTGCAATACAGAATTGAAAGAGATTCTGGCGGAGCTGTTTGTTCAAATGCCGGCAGGCTTTTGAGATAGTGATCCGCGGCGGCTTTAAAATCTCCTTTCATCTGGTATGCCACGCCAATGTTCATCAGTGTCTTTAACCGGAGATCGTCGAGGTGATTTTTCTCAATGATGTTCAGGGCTTCCTCGTGCAGCTTCAGCGATTCGTCAAACTTTCCCTGCACATTCAGCATGGCAGTATAGTTGTTGATATAGCGGACAATGCCGGCCGGGTAATTCAGTTGCCGGGCAAGTTGATTGGCCTGCTGATAATAATAGATGGCAGAATCGGGAATATTATTTTCATACTGCTGACCGAGCGTAATAAAATTGTTCACTTTGCCCGTATCATTCCCAGATTGCGCGATAGCATTTTTCAAACTGTCTTTATCCAGCCCTAAAATCATTTGTCCCGCCGCTGCAAGATGGAAAAAAGTGCAGATGCCCGCAAGCAATAAAGAGGATAACAAGCCGGGTAAACGTGTTTTCATGAAAACCGGGTTTGATTTTTTAACGGGCGGGAATCAGTGGATGACAGGGTAAAATACGAAATATCGGGGAAAGAGAGGATCATTTGGGAACTAACGGGCGCGTATCAGATTTTCGCTTTGTGTAAGGTTCCTCCTTCGCTTCGCTGTGGCGGACGCGGTTCGGAGATTTTATCATCAGGATCACCGGAAATACTGTCATGGGTCGAAATGCTTTCATCAGAATTCGCAGATCCGCGGATTAGCTGGCAGATAGCAGGATGTTATGTGATATCAGGGGCTTTGAGAATGGCAGGATGGCCGCAATAAAAGTATTCGTGACCGGGCGAAATAATTGAAAAAAATCAATTGAACGATGCCCGGAAATTCAGGGGTGATTGGTTCGTTTTGCTTTTGAATAATTTACTGAAGGATTGCGCATGTTCAAATCCCAGTTGGTAAGCAATCTCGCTTACTGTAAGATCTGTGGTAGATAATTTTTCCTTGGCTTTTTCAATGAGCTTGTCATGAATATGCTGCTGGGTTGTTTGCCCTGTCAGTTGTTTGGATAAATTGCTCAGGTATTTGGAGGACATGTTCAGTTTGTCAGCCATATATTGGACGGTTGGCAATCCTTTTGATAATAATTCTTCATCGGCAAAATAGTCGCGAAGCACACCTTCCAGGCGGTCTAATATTTTAGCACCTGATTTTTTCCTTGTAAGAAACTGGCGTTCATAAAACCGGTGCGCGTATGTCAGCAGCAATTCAAGTTGTGTGATGATCACGTCCTGGCTGAACCGATCCATATTGGAGCAATATTCATGTTTGATATTTGCTGCCAGTTCATTCATCATCATTTCTTCTTTTTCGGATACAAACAATGCTTCATTAACTGAATAGTCAAAGAACTCATATTGCCTGATTTTTTTTGCAAGCGAAGTATTCCATAAAAAATCAGGATGAACGGACAGCATCCATCCTGTCAGTTGAGCGCCGGGAAGATGTCCCTGACCGCGCAGGATCTGTCCGGGTGCGGTAAAAGCCATCATACCTTCATCAAAATCGTATCGCTGCTGGCCGTAAAACAATTTATCACAACCCCTTTTTAGCGATATCGTATAAAAATCCAGTACTGCGGCTGCGTCTGGATGATTCCCGAACAGCGAAACATCAACGATGCTGATCAGGGGATGCTCGGGCGCAGGTAATTCCTGCATCCGGTGTCCCTGGCTGATTGTTGCGATTCTGATCAATTCTTGTTTTTTCATAGCGTTCAGTACGTCTTCATTTCTTTAATGGATGCCCGAGGTATATCAATACCAACGGAATAAGCAAAAACGGAATTTCGATCAGTGCGGTTTTTGTATTGCCTGTTTTGAGTGAAAAGATCATGATCAGTAATATCGTCACTGCGTTCAAAAGGTTTGCGATAAAAAAGGTTTGGGGGAAGAATATAGCGATGCCAATGGCGATATTGAGAATGCTAAGAACGGTGATGCCGGTTTTTCCAATTCCAATGTCCGCGATCATTTTTGCCTGTTCCGGATGGGCCTCAATGTGCAATCCTTCCCAGGCATGCTTGAGGTTCAGAAAGGCGGTGATCAGTATCAGTATGGCACTTATTATTTTCATGGTTGAAATTTTTGCTGTTGTCTGTTCTGTAAAATGATCCCGTTTATTTTCCGTACATCATTGATGCGCCCATTCTGGCTGCCTGTTTGATGATGAGCCCGGGAGCAAGCCTGCTGAGCACACGCATCAGTTTTGCGAGGCCGGGATAAATTTCGTATTTATCTTTCTGTATTCCCGCGATTGCCTTTGCAATTATTTTTTCCGGGGGCATGAGCAGTTTTGGGTTGAAGCCGTCTTCGTTCATGAACTTATCATTCAATGCCGTATTGGATCCAGGGGCTATCAGTTCGAATACTTTAACGCTGGTATTTTTCAGCTGGATCCGTAAGCATTGGGTGTAGGAGCGCAATCCGGCTTTGCTGGCGCTGTAAACCGGTGACACCGGCAGTGGCATGAGAGCGATCCCTGAGGTGACATTCAATATGGCCGCTGATTGTCTGGTTTTCAGGTGTGGGAGGAACTGCTGGATCATACGGACCGGCCCCATCAGGTTGATCTCTATTTCACGGGTGATATCGTTCAGATCGTGTACAGCCTGCAGTTTCAGTTTGCGCATTTCACCCGCATTATTGATCAGGATGTTCATTTCCGGAAACCTGCGGATCACGTTTTCGTAAAGGCTGATGATCTCTTCCGGATTGCTGACATCGCTTTGAATAGTATGGACTGCGGGCAACTGCTGTTTTATTTCGTCCAGCTTTTGAAGATTTCTTCCCGTAATAATAACGGTGTTGTCAAGGGCGATCAGTTTTGTTGCGAATTCAATGCCGAATCCACCGGTGCCGCCAGTTATCAAAATTGTATTGTTTGTCAATTTCATGATCTTGTTCTTTTGCTTTACAAAATTCGAAAATCATAAAATGGGAGATGTATCCAAAAATCGCCTTGTTGTAGCCAAAAGGCATATGGTGATGTTAGTGGATCGGATCTTTCATAGATTGGCAAAACTATTTCGAACAAAGGCCCGGTTGACCTTCTTTTAGTGGTTGTTTTTTATCGGTTCGTAATAAAATATTACGGCCCCGCATCGAAATGTTTTCGTCTTTATAAGTTTCAGATCAAGCCTTTCGCTGATATTTTTTAATAGTGACAAGCCCTTTCCCACGATAACCGGGTGCACGCAGATCTGAAGTTCATCTACCAATTGGAGGTTCATTGTGGAGACAATTAAGCTGGGGCTGCCAACTAAAATAGCCCTGCCTGATTGTTGCTTCAGTGCTGTGATCTCCTCTTCAATGCTTCCGTTTGCGATCCTTGCATTATCCCATTCCAGCTTTTTCAGTGTATGGGAAAATACCAGCTTGTCAACGCTGTCAATGGCTGCGGCAAACTCATCCAGCGATTGTTCGCCAGAAGGTTGTTTTACGAGGGTCGGCCAAAAATTTTCCATCAGCAGATAGGTAATTCTTCCATAGACCAATGTGTCCGCTGAGCGTATCAGTTCAGTGTAATGGTCGTGTGTTTCACTATCGGCGGACATTGCAGTGTGATCACAAAATCCATCCAGCGACATATTGATCGCGGCAATCAGTTTTCTCATATCTGGTAATTGAAGTCAATCGTTTGTTTGCGCTTACCGGGTAAAGGTACTGATCTTCTTCGCCGTTTTATCCGGCTTTTAACGCCGCCGGTTTTGATGTTCGTTGTGTATTCCTTCGTCAATCATATCAGCCGCTTTTGTTTACATTATGTCAAAGGTTACTCAATGGCAAGAGCCGGCTTTTGAATCAGCCGGCTCCTGCCATATCGATCGCATCAAAATATCCGGAGGTTTTATCGCTATTGATCTTTCTTGTCAGGAAAAACGTACAGCTTTGAGATCTTTTCGTTTTCAATGATGAACAGGTCCATGCCGGTCGTGTTTGCGGGATTGTCTTTTGTACCGAATTGCCAGAAAAGACGGGCAACATTTGAATGGGCATCTATTGTTTTTGTATGCATAAATACTGCGCCGGGGTTTTTATCGTGCAATTGCCTGATGAAATCGTTGATCGGTTTGTAGCCCACTGCTGTAAAATGTACATCGATCATTTCAATTCCGGGTGAATAGACCTGTTGCATTAATATGTTCTTTTTTGTTTCATCTTTTTCATTCCAGATAGCAAGGTGTTGTTCAGCCAGCCGGGTGATTTCTCCAGGTGTCATAGTTGTGTCTTTTAAGGGTGATCAATTGTTGTAAGCGGCGAGCCATTTTACTTTGATAGAAGCACGTGCGTCAATAAATTCCTGATCGGTGCCCTGCGCGATCGCGTCAAGCGGAAATCGTAGCGGGCGAGTACCTTGTTTCATGTTCACCAGTTGCAGGATCCCATCTGCGATAGTTTGAGGATTCATATCAAATTGTGTCATTTTCCCAAAGAGGGCAGCCCCGAGGGCGTTGAACTTATCTGTAGCGGCTGTTCCGTATTCTGCCAGCACTTCGGTTTTATCGGCATTGATACCGGACTTTGTTCCATTATTCATTTCCGTTGGATAAACGCCGGGTTGTATGCTCACGTTCTCGATGCCATATTCCGCCAGCTCGTCCTGCAGCCCTTCTGTAATGCTCTCCACTACAAATTTGGAAGACAGGTAGGGAATCATAAAAGGAAGCGTGTGGCCACTTGCTCCGGAGGTCAGGTTGATCACCAGTCCTTTTCTTTCTTTGCGCATAAATGGAAGCACGGCCTGGTATGTACGGAGTACTCCGAATACGTTTACTTCAAACATCCGGCGTACCTGATCGAGTGAATAGCCTTCGAGTAATCCGAATCCACTGACGGCCGCATTGTTTACCAGTACATCGATCTTACCATATTTATTGATCACGGATCGAATAGCTTTGTTAACAGATTCTTCACTGGTGATATCTATATCGGTGACTTCGATATTGGGGATCTTGTTCAGTTCGTCCGCGGCTGCGGCATTTGATGTTTGCGTATTACGCATGCCGGCAATCACAGAATGTCCGGCGTTTGCCAGGGTGATCGCTGTTAATTTTCCAAATCCGGTGCTGGTGCCTGTAATAAAAATGATCTTTGACATGATGATTGATTTTGTCGTTTGTATTGTTTGATTGACAACACAAAGATGGGTCAGCCATCAGTGGCCGGCATTGAGGTAGAATAAGAAATAAATTGACATAGATCAAGTGTGGCGATATCATCTTTCCGTAAGAAAGTTCCGCGATTTATTTTTTTGACGTTTGCTTCCGGATGCGGCTCAGGGTTTCCGGTGTAATACCAAGATAGGAAGCGATCATACTTTGTGGGATCCGCAAAGCAAAATCTGCATATTTCAGCAGGAATTGCTTGTATTTTTCTTCAGCAGTGAAACTTAAAGCCGCCTGGATACGGTTTTGTTGCGCGATAAAACTTCTTTGAAGGATCTGCAGAACCATATTATTCAATGCAGGGATCTCGTGGCAAAGCATTTCGAAGTTTGTGTGGGTGAACAATACCAGTTCGCTGTCTTCGATCGCATCGATATTGAACCTTGATGGCTCAGCGGAAAGCAGGCTTTCCCTGTCGCCGGTCCACCAGTTTTCAATAGCAAACCCGATGATATGCTCCACTCCCTTTTCGTCGATGGAATAGGTGCGCACGCATCCTTTTGTAATAAACGCATCGTATTTCCACACGTCGCCCTCTTGCAGGAGAAATTGCCGCTTGCGGATCTTTTTCAGCACTGCAACTGAGCGGATCTTTTCCTTTTCACCGGGCATCAGCGTGATCTTATTGTCAAGGTATTTCTGGAAGACATCGTACATGTTGTAAATGTAGCAATGTTTGCGGGCTTCCTGCAATATCAAGTGCTTTTGCAAGGCCCAACGGGAAGCTACGTAACTATTGTCCGGTTTCTTATTGCAAGGGTCATAGCTTTATTTCTTTCAATCGGATCATCCGGTGTTTCAGCTGAAATGCCCACCGCCGTTTGTCAGGTATCCGGAATCGCCAGATGGATAAGCAGGATGATTCCTAACTTCAGGAATATATCGGTTACCCTATCCATCCTGACCGCGATTTCTGGATTGTGTATCTGCGATCAGGAAGGAACGGGTTCCTGTTTTTCTTTGGTTCCGGGATATCGAAATTACTATGCAGGCAAAGGGTCGGGGATAGACGCGCTTAACTCAAACCGGATGATTATAGCTGTGCCTTGTTTTCCCGGCATATCCTGCTCAATAATGTTTTATACGCCAACCCGGCAAACCACTCTCGCGATTGCGAAACTGCCATACTGCTTGTTAGATTTTTTCACTGGCTTTTGGCTACCACCAGTGTATTACTACTTGTCGCAACAAAACTTATACAACATTCTGCTCATACAGGGCAGTTAGTTTTTCCAGCAAGACGCCTTCCTCCCAGCTTCCGGCATATTTACTGCCATTGATATAAAAAGTTGGTGTGCCGTTCACGCCACTTCGGATCCCGCTTTCAAAATCTGTCAGCACTTTTTCCTTCAGGTCCGCTGAATGTATGTCCGCCGAAAATTTTGCAGGATCCAGCCCGATTGTCTTTGCCATTCCGAGTAAATTTCGCGCGGTGAGATTTCGCTGGTTTTCAAAAATGATATCATGCATTTCCCAAAACTTATTTTGCAGTGCAGCGGCTTCACTCGCAATGGCTGCATCCAATGCACTGGGGTGAATTTCCTGCAACGGAAAATTTCTGAACACCAGTTTCAGCTTATCTCCTAATTTTTCCTGTATGTCCTTGATGATAGGGTAGGCGTGGCCGCAGTGCGGACATTGATAATCGCCATACTCTACCAGTTCTATCATTGCATCTGCATTTCCCTGGATATGATCCATTGCATTTACAAGCGGTTTTAAACTCATGTCGTTTTTATTTTACGGTTGATAATTCTTCCAGCGCATCCATAATACCATCTGCTCCGGGATTTATTCCCAGGGGAGAAAGATAGTTCCAGCGAACGATCCCTTCTTCATCTATGATGAAAATTGCTCTTTTGGATTGGCCTTCCACCTCATCAAACACTTCATATAGTTTTGATACCTGACCTTTAGGTTCAAAATCAGAAAGAAGGGGGAAGTGTAATTTCCTGTCCTGCTCAAAAGCTGTGTGGCACCATTTACTGTCAACAGAAATGCCGATCAGTTCTGCATTATGTTTACGAAAGTATTTCAGCATTTCATTGTAAAGCGCCATCTGATCGCCACAAACGGGGCTCCAGTCTGCCGGGTAAAAAGCGAGAATCACTTTTTTACCTTTAAGCTCACTTAATTTTAATTTCTGATCCGGCGTTGAATGCAAGTCAAAGTCGGGAGCTTTCGTTCCTATTGTTATCATCGTGTTTCATTTATTTCACCGGCTTGCTTGTTGTGCTGAAGCTGTCCTGTTCCGTCAGCACGTTCCGGGTAGTTTTCGGTGTCAGACGCTGATGCTTTTGGCGGTTCTTAGTAAGCCGGTGATGTATTTATATTTATTTGATCTCGTCCAGGAATTGTTGTACCGTCAACACTGCATGCCCGAATGCCGGATACGAAATATTGATTGCAGCGAGGTGAGCCTCTTCGGTAAACTCTGCCACGCCGTCTTTAAGAAACGTGACGTGATAGCCAGCTTCCAGTGCATGACGCCCGGTGCCTTCCACACAGGTTTGAGAAGTCAGGCCTGCCAACACCACTTTTTCAATGCCTGCCTGCTGCAAATGCAGATGAAGGTCAGTATTGGTAAAGGCATTATAGATATGGTGACGTTGTGCGATAAACTCTCCCTCGGCAGGACGTAACGGTTCATAAAAGCCTGCACCCACGCTGCCTTTCCAGAATACTTTGTTTTCTTTTCCCCACTGCATTCGCGGAAGAACAGTCTTAAAGTCATTAAAGGTCGTTTCATCCAGTCCGTGCGGAGCGTACACGATCGTGATCCCGGCGGCGCGCGCCTGATCAAGGAGTGTTTTAAGCCGGTCTGTTAGACCCGTTTTCTGCAACTGCGCTTTTATCTGGCCATTTAATTTTCCGTCATCGGCCAGGAAATCATTCAATACATCTACCAGGATCAAAGCGGTTCTATCTTTCGGATAATTTCTGTTCATGCGCTTATTGTTTTATTAGGATTTGAAGGTTTTCTTAAGAGATCAATGAAGGTGATACCGTTGTTTCCAGCTTAATGATCTTGGAAATCGTACAACCTACACGTGCCTTTTCCGCAAAGTCTGCCAGCTGACCTTCTGTGGCGCCTGGGATTTTTGAAGCCACTGTAAAATGCAGGCTCTTTATTTCAGGATTGCCATTGTTTTCGTCAAAGCCCAGCTCAACTTCTACGGTTGTATGGATCGTTTCGGTCTCGAAGTTGTTTTTCCCTGCAATATTTGCCAGTGCCTGGTTGTAACAGGCCGCATGTGCAGCAGCCAGCAGTTCTTCCGGGCTGGCGCCCGGCGTGCCTTCAAAGCGGCTGGAATAGCTAACGGGAACTGATGTAAGTATTCCGCTGTTGGTGGAGATGGTTCCATCACCTTTTTTCCAGGAACCTTCCCATGTTGATGTTGCGATTGCTTTCATGCTTTCTTTTTTTTGCTATTACGTAATTGTTTTAAAGTCTCCGTTTACTTTTCGGCCAGGGTTCCCAGGTAGTGTCCCAGTCTTAATTCAGTATCACCTGAAGTCTGAAAGCCCATGCCCATTAATTTCTTCAGTAATAGCTGAGCTTCGGGCCGTTGGTACAATTCAAAAAATTTGTTGGTGGATTCCTGTATTGCCATCGGGTCGGGGCCGCCGCCGGAACGTTTCAGCATTGTTGATTTTGTGGCCTGTATGGCAGGACGTTCAAATCCGCTGATGCGGGTGGCCAGCGTATTGACAAACGCGTCGAGTTCTGCATCGGGAAGAGCGCGGTTTATCCAGCCATACAATTCTGCGGACCCTGCGGTATAGTCATCTGCGCTTAATGCAATTTCCAGTGCGCGGGAATACCCTGACAGCAACGGCAGATATTCGGCAGCTCCGCCACCTGGCAGTAACCCCATACCGACTTCCAGGTGTCCGAAAATCGCTTTCTCTTTTGAAGCGAAACGCATATCACAGGCAAGAATAAATTCCGACCCGATACCCCGTACACGGCCCCGGATGGCTGCAATGCTTATCACGCCAGCATTGTGCAACCGGTTTGATACATCCACCCATTGTTGTACGCCCAGTTTCCCGGATACCATCGGCACTTCCGCACCACGCAGTACATCAAAATGTGAAATGAAAAAGTCTTTGTCGGCGCTGTCAAACACGATCACCTTTAGTTCCATGTCTGCTTCAATGCGATCCATCAGGCGCTGGAGACCGGAGATCATATCCGGCCCCATGAGGTTGATCGGCGGATTATCAAGGGTAACTCTCCAGAAAGCCGGACTGTGTTTGGTGATCAGTAGCGGCGCTCCCTCCATTTTTTCCACGGATAAGGGCTGTTGTGATTGTGTGCTCATTGTCTGAATATTTTTTGTTGATAAGAATATGGATGATTTTTTTAAGGCCTTTGAATCTTAAGCAACCTGGGTTTGATTCAATGTTTGAAAGGCAGTTTTAGGATCCGACAGATAGAGCGTTCTGAAGTCTTTTGTCTGGCCAACATAAATTTCTTCCAGGTCTTCCGTTATGCCTTGTAGTAAAGCCTTAGCCACATCGGCGGCAGGAATACCGTTGGCTTCGCCTCCGATCTCTTTGGAAAAATCCGTATTAACAAGTGGCGGCAGCAGCTCAAAAACTTTTACTGCGGTATCTTTTCCCAATTCGTGCCTGAGGGCGAGTGTGTACGAATGCAGCGCCGCTTTTGTATCCGAATAGGTGGGAATGACCGTCACCGGCGCAATAGATACCAGCGACGTTACGTTTACGATCGCAGCTTCAGGTTGCTTTTTTAAAACCGGCAATAAGGTTTCATTCAGCCGGATCACCGACAAATAATTAGTCAGCATTTCCTGCGAAGCCTTGTCAAATGCATTGACGCCATCCGCATGTGCATAAACAAAAGAAGCCGCTGCATTATTGATCACAACGCTCAGCTCACTGAACCGGGACAGTATTTCCTTGTGCAGGCCATCTACCTCGTTTTGCCTGGTGATATCTATTGCGAGATAAGACACATTGTTCAATGCTGCAGCTGCCCTGGCGAGCTTCCCGCCGTCTCTGCCGATGATCAGTATCCTGTTGCCTTTTTCACTCAGGAGCTTTGCCGTTTCAAATCCGATCCCGGAACCGCCGCCGGTAATCAGCACTGTTTTGTTTGCTATGTTCATGTTGTATGTATTTTATTTTTTGCCCGATTTTCATTGAGCGGGATGTACGCCTTCAATCACAAATGCCAGTGTATTCGCGCCTTTGAAGCGGTGAATAGCCGCTGCCTGGTATGCGGGACTGTGATACCAGGCCAGCGCTGCTTCTGTTGAAGGAAATTCAAGGATCACGGCTCCTTCTATTGCAGGGCCTTCCAGTACGATTCTTTCACCCCGTTCGGCTAATATTTTTACAGGATGTGCCACAAAAGTTTCCCGCACAAGTTTTGCATAAGTGAGCAGTTCTTCCGTGTCCGTTATCTGTTCCCGGATGAAGACGATGTAAGCAGACATATCATTTTCTTTTTGATTTCAATTTCCAAAACAATCACCCGCCCGCTTTATAGAAGCCCTTGTCTTTTGCTGCGTACGCGCCCTGATTTTAACAGGTATGCATAAAACAGACTTTTTTGTCTTTTTCAGGCAAACGACTTTTCCCGTTTTAAACAAGGCATAACCGGTCGGATGATCCGTTCATCAACCACCAGTGGATTGAGAAAGCAAAGTTATTTTACAACAAGGGGGGAATGATTAACCTAGGGTAATAAATCAATCGGTCTTTGATACCCTGCTGCGGATACGACTGAGGGAGGGTGGTGTGATGTTGAGATAGGAAGCGATATAGTAGTTGGAGAACATTTGTACAAGATGCGGCTCTTCAGCCAGCATCTTAATATACCGGTCTGAAGCCGACATTGTGAGCAAGGATGAAATGCGGTCGTACATCACAATAAAGAAAGATTCATTGAGCCGGCGCATCCATTTTTCAAAAACAGGAATGTCATTGCACATCGTTAAGAAATTTGTGATGCTCCATTTAATCGCTCTTACTTCCGTCAATGCCTCGATGGTCAGTGTACAGGCTTGGCCGGTAAGAAAGCTTTTATAGTCATTGATGAAAAGATTCTTTGCATTACTGAAGGGCTCATTGAAATGAAAGAGCCAGGTAGTGGTCCTTCCATCCGGTCCGATATAGTACGATCTGGCCAGGCCGGATACAATAAAGTAGCAATACTTTGAAACGGCCCCTTCTTTCAATAGTATTTCGCCCTTGGAAAAGATCACTTCCTCGGATTGAGCTATCACTTTTTCAACAGACTCGACATCCAGGGTTACCGTTTTTTTTATATAGGTGATGATCGGTTCGCAGAAATTTTCTACTGTTACTTTCATAAATAGACTTTTTTGTCTGTTTTACCTGAAATAAAAACCCATAAAAATGGGTTGAAATAAATATGACCAGGCTGTGCTTGCCGGATGAATGATCGTTACATCGCGTAACTTTCTAATTCTGCCTTTAATTCTGTCACCAGCAATTCTATCGGCTTGTTGCTGCCTAAAATGCGGCAAAACACGATAGCTCCCTCAATCGCCGAAAACATCTTAAATGCAAACTCTTCCGCATTCAACTCTTCAGACAACTCTCCGGATTCGATGCCTTCCGTTAATATGGTGGTGAAAAGCTTTTGAACAGCGATCAATTTCGCTTTTACTTTTTTCTTTATATCCGGACTGTTGTCATCTGCTTCCACCGAAATATTCAGGATCGGACAGCCGCCCTGTATATAAGTGTTATTGGTGGCAGCTTTGCTGAAATCCAGGTAGGCATGAATTTTTTTCCGGGCCGATTGTTCACCGTTAACTAGTTGCGTATATTTTTCCAGTGTTTTATCCAGCAGATGTTTTACGGTGGCATTGGAAAGTGCCTCTTTGTTTTCAAAATGATTGTACAGGCATCCGCGTGCAACCTTCGCGGCGGCTAAAACATCGTCTACCGTTGTGCCTGCAATTCCTTTTTTATTATAGATCGCGCCTGCCGTGGCGATAATGAATTGTTTTGTATCTGCTGCTTTGCCCATAGTTCTTCAATTTACAAACAAAAACAGACAAAAATGTCTTTTTGTCTGTTTTGCCGGTATTAATGCCGTCTTCGCCTGTTCCGTTGAAACCCGGGTTCGGTTGTTGTCCGTCGTTTATCGGGATGCCTCAAGGATAATATCCGCCAGTTTTTTAGGCATGGAGATGAATGGAGTGTGACTGCTTTCCAATGTGTACTCTTTTTTCACTGGCGTTTTCTTTACCATTTGTTTTTGCAGTGCATAGCTCACCGCATGATCGTTCACCGTATGAATATAGTTTTTTTCCACCTGTCCGAAATTTTTCTCTGTTAATTTCACCGGTGTTGCGAGTGGAGCCAGCGGCTCTTCTGATCTGAAGCCGGCTACTATCTGTGAAGCAATTTCCGCGGGCGCATCGCCAGCAAATACGTCTGTCACGCCTTCTTTGCCAATGTACCCGATCCCTTTGGCTTCTTCGATTTTCAGGTATTTGCCGGTATGGCTGTCCCCATCTGTAGTAGCAAGGGATAGCAGGCTTTCTCCGTCCTTTGGAAGGTAAGCGGCGAGGTAAACCAATTTGTGGATCTGCAGCGGAATTTCTTCTGCCACCTGGCTTATTACCAGCCCGGCCATACTATGCCCGACCAATACCACATGCTGTCTTGTGCCGATTGCCGCTTTTACCACGTCAACATAAGTTTGCAACGTAATCGCGGATACAGCAGTTGTATCGGCGCCATGTGCGGGCAGGTTTACGGCGATCACTTCGTGACCTTTTTCTTTTAGCAGGGGAATAACTGCCTGCCACGCAGAGGCACCGGACCATGCGCCGTGCACTAACACTATTGTTTCCATTTTTTTTGTTTGTTTACTTTGAGAAAATGCGTTCAATCCACCTATACATGCCAGAAGCATTAAGATTGCTGTTTTCATAATTTTGTTTTTATCAGATGAAGAAGCAAAATTAGCTTCATTAGATTCCGGCGACGTTAACACAGGTTAATAAACCAATTCATCGCTTCGTCCATCCTGCGACAGATCTTTCAGTTTGCATGAGGAGATATTTACGGATAGATAGTACTGTGAATTATCGGTCTTATTGGGTTGGAACAAGTAGTGCCCTTCGCGCCCTGGAGAAAAACAGGAGAAAAAGGAAGGTGGTTATTGAAAAGATGAGATATGTTACTCCTAGTACAAGCTGGCTGGTGATAGGTAGCACACTGACCAGCCCGTAGCTGAATAGTGATGTTAGCGTAAATAGTGCGCCACCGGTTATACCGCTGGAAATGCCGGCATGACCTGTGAAACGGCCAAGGCAGTACGCAAAGGCGTTGTTGAATATAAAACCTGAAAGCAGGTGAATGCCTGCCGTAAAGCCAACAAGCAGGTATATGTTCGTTGCATACCCGGTAACGATGATCATTATTCCGGAAATACATATTTGCAGGAATATTCCTGTTGATATTTTTTTCAAAAAATCTTTTTTGATCATCAGTTTTGATAAGATGCCACCTGTCATAAATGATATGCCGGAAATGAGAGAGCAGTAACCGGTAACGATGGCAGACATTGAAAATACGTGCTCGATAATAAAGGGGCTGCTCATGTTATACACCACCAGGAAAGCATAGTTGAGTGAAATGATGATGAGACCAATCGAGAAGTCGGTGGTTTTGAGCATATGCGCGTATGCGCCTGCTATGTCCCTTGCTTTAAATGGAAGGAAATGCGTAAGGCTCTCCCGGCCCCAGATCAATTCGATGATCAGCAGCACGATGGTGTAAAATCCCAGCAAATAGAAATTGGAGGTCCAGCCGAACGCCGATTGCAAATAGCCTCCTGCAAAAGGTGCGATGATGGGAGCTGCAGACCAGGCGATGGAAAAAAGGCTTACATAGTTTGTTAACCGGCTCCCCTGATAAGTATCTAAAAAATAGGCGCGCTTGCTTACCACCACCAAAGCGGCTGTTACGCCCTGAACTATCCGCATCGCGTTGATCAGACCGATGTCTTTCGACAATGCAATGGCAAAGCTTGCCATGGAAAATAATATCATGGAAGCGATGCCCAACCGGAACCTGCCGAAACTATCGATCAGGCTGCCCACAACGAACTGACCGGCTCCATAGGCGATCATGAATGATACGAGCGTGAATTGAATGGCTGTGCCGCTGACATGCAGCTCTTTTGTCATAGATGGCAGGGAGGGAAGATAGATATCTGTCGCGAAGCCCGACAAAGGGATCAGCGCGAAAGATAAAAATACACGAACGGTTTCTGCTGGTTTAGTTGATTTGTTCATTAGAGGAATTTTTACGGACATATTTTCGGTTTGCAGATCACTCGCCCCGAAAGTTCAACTACAAGGATGTTCATTCGTTTTGATATGGCGCCAGTTTTACTTCTGAGAGAGCGATCAGCATTTCTTCGTTGCGGATAATATTATCGCTGATCAGTCGCTCTTTCCTGATCTGAAATAGTTCTTTACGCTGTGCATGGTAGATCTCCAGTATGATTTTATTGTACTCGTTAATGCCGGTTTGAGCAGCGCCATGATCTTCCACCGACCGCAGGTATTCGGTTGATTGTTTCCAATCGTCATGCATTTCACTTCGCCAGCTTTTCAATAATTCGTTTTGACGGGTTTCAGGAAGGTATTTATTGTCCAGTATTTTCAAGGCTACTTCCATCAATCGCAATCGTACCGTTAATTCCTGTTGGTTTGCGGGAATCACGGGATCGATTTCCGGGATGTTTATTTTTCTGATGAGGAAAGGCAGGGACAGTCCCTGTAGGACCAGGGTGATCAGGATAACCACGAAAGTGATAAAGATGATAAGGCTGCGCCCTGGCAACGGTTCTCCCGCCGAATTCAATACGGGCAGCGACATGGCCGCGGCAAGCGACACCATTCCCCTCATTCCCGACCATGCGATGATGAACGGACCTTTCCAGCCGGGGCTGGCTTCCTTTTCGCGCACGCTTTTGAACAGGATCCGTGGGATGAATGTTGCGGGAAATACCCATATCACCCGGATGAAGATGACGATCAAACTAATGCAAAGAGCATATCCCAATGCTTCGATCAGCGAATGCCCCTTCAGGCCGCCCATAACAGTTGTCAGCTGCAGTCCCATCAATAAAAATATAAAACCATTGAGCATGATGGTGAGTGTTGCCCATACGCCCGTGGTCTGCAACCGGCTTTGTCCGTCCGTAAAAATTTCATGGGAACGATAAGAAAGAAACAGTCCTCCGCTGACCACGGCCATTACTCCCGAGCAATGAAAGTGTTCCGCGCAGAGATACATGAAATAAGGTGTCATTAGTGTGAATGCTGCGTCGATACTGGCCGTTGTAGGAAGGAAACGGTGAATGAAATATATTATTTGTCCTATTGCAAGGCCAATACAGATCCCCATAATTGTTACCAGTAAAAAACTGAAGGATGCCTGTTGTGCAGAGAAATGACCGGTGAGTATTGCGGCGAGTGCAAAGCGTACGACGATCAGACTGGAAGCATCGTTTACCAAACTCTCCCCTTCAAGAATGGTGAGTACCCGTTTGGGAATTTTCATCTGCTTCAATACGGAGGTTACTGCCACCGCATCGGGTGGAGAAATGATGCCTCCCAGCAGGAAACCCATCGGCAACGTGAAGCCCGGGATAAGTGCTACGGACACAACTGCAACAATCACTGAAGTAAAGATTACCAGGCCGAAAGAAAGCAGACCGATGGCGCGCTTCCATTTCCAGAAATCGTTCCATGAGGTGTACCATGCCGCTTCGTACAAAAGCGGCGGCAGAAAAATCAGTAGTACCAGTTCCGGGTCGATCGTAATGGTGGGTATGCCCGGTATATAACTGCAGCTCAGGCCGGCCACCACAAGGATCAATGGATAGGAAAGCCTGAACTTCCGGGAGAGCATCATGAGCATGAGCGCCACAGAAAGTAATATGAGCACCTGTAAAAGATTATAATGCATTGCTATGATGTTTCAGGATGACCATGGACGGCAGAGCCACTGAATTGTTTCGGTGTGCCAGTCGTGACCAATATTCACAAGGCTGCTGTCTTTTGCTATCGCAGTCATCCTGTGCAGTCGCCCCATCGCAAAGCTGAATGAATAAGCCGGCTCAAAAATTAACCTGTGGTAATAAATTCAATTGCGCCAGGATCGCGCGGGAATTGGGTTGCTTCGTTCGTTGCAGTTTTGGCAGTATGAGTGGATCATTCTTCAAGCGGTTTAAGATGGGGTAGAGTATCAGCTGCGTGGGATTGGAGATGCTGCGAAACAATAATGGTTCGTTACCGTGACAGAATATTGCCCGTTCCGTTAGCACAAATAGCAATTATCTATATAGAGAACGACATCATATACCTGCAAACATTCAAACAAAAATCCTACATCATTCAGCAGACTATTGATGAAATAGAAAAATTGGCGGAGCCCATTTTTTTCAGGGTAAACAGGCGGTCTCTGGTCAATCGTTCTGCTATTGCGGAAGCAAGCCATTCTATGCACCGGAAATTGAAGATCACTTTTTCATTTCCTTTTCTAAGATAATTCTGATAAAGACCGGATCAGATTCGATGATCCGGGGATTTGAGTGATGAAATTATTTGCGAATATAGATAGTTTGATTATTTTTGTTGACATTTTTGTCAAATCATATGCCTGTTCGCGATAGCCAGACTGAAGAATTAATTAAGACAACAGCGAAGAAGTTATTCTTTGCTGAGGGGAAATTCCGCGCTACAACGCAGGAAATTGCGGATGCAGCAGGAGTAAACCGGACGCTGGTAAACTATTATTTTCGTTCGCGTGATCATTTGTTTGAACTGGTTCTGAAGGATGCCCGGCAATTGATGGAAGACCGGATGAGTAAGCTTTACAGGTTGGATTTACCATTCCGGGAAAAGATAGGGTTGATGATTGATGAATATGTGGAAAGCGCCTATGAGTTTCCATTCATGGAGATATACACGATCAGTATAATCAAAGACGTGACCGAGGGATCAAACAAACAGGCACACAATAAAGAGATGCAGGAGAAAATCGGCCGCTTTCTGGCAGAGATTGAAAAGGAAAGGAAGAAAGGCCATATAAAGGCGCCGAGTGCGAGTCATTTCTTTTTGACGCTTATTTCCCTGATGACGCACCCGATCACATTCCGTGAAATATTTCAGGTTGTATTTAATCAGAATGATAAGCAATATAAAAAGATGCTGAAAGACAGACGCGAGCTTATTTTAGAAATGCTTTTTAAATAGCTGTTTTTTTTGACCTTTAATTGACAAAAATGTCAAATAATTATGTTAGAATAAAATGTCTAAATAATACTAAGGAAGATTATGATTGACACAGCCATGCTTATTACCCTTTATCAACAATCACCCACGAAAATTGATTTCGTCTTTCTATGAAACAAACAATCGCTAGACTTATTGAGAAGTGCCAACTGGTTTTAGCACTGGGTTCTTTTATGTTATTTTCCAGTGGAGCGCATGCTCAGACAAATGAACATGAGCTTTCGCTCAAAAATGCGCTGGAGTACGCATTGCAGGCAAACCAGGATGCAAGGAAAGCAAGGCTGGACCAACAAAATGCAGGCTATCAGATTGAAGAGGTAAGGGCCGGTGCATTGCCGCAGATCAGCGGTAATGGTTCGCTGACCTATAATCCTATCCTTCAGCAAAGCGCATTGCCCGGTGATTTCGTCGGTCAGCCCGGCACAACATTGTTAGTAGCCTTCGGGCAGAAATGGAATTCCAACGTTGGGATGAATCTCAGCCAGAGCTTGTTTGATAAATCTGTATTCACCGGTCTCAAAGCTGCCAGATCCACAGAAGAATATTACCGGCTGCAGGCCCAGTTGACCGAAGAGCAGGTGATCGAGAATGTGGCTTCACTTTATTATCAGATCCTGATCCAACGGCAAAAGATCACCGTTGTTGATACTAACATAAAGAATACATCGCGGGTGCGTGATATTATTGCGGGACAGTATGTGAATGGTCTTGCAAAGAGGATTGATGTGGACCGGATCAAAGTAAATCTTTCCAATTTGAATGCGCAACGGCAGCAACTGATGAACTCGGTGATCCTTGCCGAAAATGAATTGAAATTTGCCATGGGTATGCCCATTCAATTGCCGGTCATCATTCCTGTGCTTGATAATTCGGCTGATGCGCTTTCTGCTGCGGCCGACCAGGACCTTCAGTTATCCAGCCGGCTGGAATACCGAACACTTACCCAGCAGGCAAAACTGCTTCAATTTCAGAAAGAAGCCTATAAGGCGGAATATTACCCGAGTCTTTCTCTGTCCGGCAATTATTCATACCAGGGTTTGGGGAATTCTCTGCCATTATTTAAAGGCGGCAGTCAGGGAGTTACCTGGTTCGATTATGCATCGATGGGTTTAACATTAAAGATTCCGATCTTCAATGGTTTTGCTACCCGGGCACGCATCAGGCAGGCCGATGTCAGTATCAGAAAGCTGAATGAAGACATTTCTAAAGTTTCACTTTCACTGAACAGGGATTTTGAGAATGCCAAAATGCAGATCGCCAATAACCTGCTTATCCTGAGCAGCCAGGATGAAAATGCGAAACTGGCTAAAGATGTTTATTTCAATGTGCTTAATAATTATAATCAGGGCCTTGCTTCATTGACGGACCTGATTGACGCAGATAATGAAATGACAGAAGCTCAGAATAACTATTCTTCCGCTCTACTGGATTACCGGATCGCCCAGATCCAATTGCTGAAATCGCAGGGACAGCTAAAAAAACTGTTAAACACAACGCCATAATTTTCTAAGTACAATAACTGTTTATCCGCAACTTAAATTATATGAAGAAGAAAAAGGTATTACAGACCGTTTTGACAATCGTAATTATTGCCGCAGTTTGTTTTGCGATCGGTTCTGTGCTGGTCAAAAACAAAAAGGCTAACGAGGAAAAAACTGCGATCGTTGCGCAGGCAGATGGTCGCGTAGCGGTCAGGGTAGCTGAAGTTAAAAAGCAACCCCTGCAGCAGGACTTTTCTGCCAACGGAAATTTTGCTCCCTCACAACAACTCAACTTTGCTGCTGAAAATTCCGGACGGGTTATACAGGTATTGGTTGATGCAGGAAGCCGGGTGGCAAAAGGTCAGACGCTGGCCATTATCAAGGCTGATCAGTTGAATGTAGATGTGAGCAGCGCACAGGCCACTTATGCGGTCGCTCTAAAAGATAAGGAACGGTATGAAAACGCTTTTGAAACGGGTGGTGTAACGCGGCAACAGGTCGATCAGGCAAAGCTGTCGCTCAGCAATGCGGAAGCACAACTGGCGCAGGCAAAGATCAGGGTAGGAGATACGTATATCCGTTCATCTATTAATGGGATCGTGAATAAGCGCCTGGTGGAACCCGGAACAGTGGTTGCTCCCGGCACAGAGTTATTTGAGTTGGTAGATGTGTCCCGGTTAAAAATGCAGGCTACCATTACTGAAGGGCAGGTTGCACAATTGAAAGAGGGAGATAAAGTGGAGATCCATGTGGGTGTGTTCCCCGACGAAGAGTTTTGGGGCAAGGTAAGTTTCATTGCGCCAAAGGCGGATGCCACATTGAGTTTTCCGATCGAGATAGAGTTGGCTTCAAATTCCGGCAGCCAGGTAAAAGCCGGTATGTACGCTACGGCCATCTTCAATTTTCCTTCACAGGCTCCTGTGATCCTTGTGCCTCGTTCCGCTTTTATCGGGAGTGTTAGCGGTAACCAGGTATTTGTTATAGCAAAAGATAGCAGCGCTGCTGTTCGCAAAGTAATTGCAGGCAGGGTGATGGGCGATAAAGTGGAGGTATTGCAAGGATTAAATGAAGGAGAGACTGTTATTACAAGCGGGCAGATCAATCTGAATGAAGGTACGAAGGTTTCAATCGTGAAATAACAGGCAGTTTATTCAAAAAAGAGAATTATGAAAATCGCAGAAATATCTATCAAGCGGCCTACGCTTGTTATTGTACTGTTCATCATATTAATACTCGGTGGTATTTTAAGCTACACTTCGCTGAACTATGAGCTGCTGCCAAAATTTTCCCCCTCGGTTGTTTCGGTAACAACTGTTTATCCCGGTGCTTCGCCCAGCGAGGTCGAGAATACAGTATCAAAAAAGATTGAGGATGCTGTCTCTTCCATGGAAAATATCAAGAAGCTGGAGACGAAATCTTTTGAGAGTTTATCCATTATCACCATCACTCTTAATAGCGGTGCAGATGTGGACTATGCGTTGAATGATGCGCAGCGTAAAGTGAATGCGATCCTGGGTGATCTGCCGGAAGATGTGGATCCTCCTTCGTTGAATAAATTTTCGCTTGATGATCTTCCCATTATGACTTTATCGGCTTCCGGCAAGATGGATGAAGCTGCTTTTTTTGATCTGATGGATAAGCGGATCGCACCGGTACTTTCACGGGTGCAGGGAGTGGCGCAGGTAAATTTAGTCGGAGGACAGGAGAGGGAGATCCAGGTAAATATCGATGCAACCAAATTGCAGGCTTTCGGTTTATCCCTGGCACAAGTGCAGAACGCTGTGCTCTTTTCTAACCTGGATTTTCCTACCGGTAGTGTACAAACACGCGAGCAGGACATCCTGATCCGCCTGGCCGGAAAATATAAGAACGTTGAAGAAGTGCGGAACCTGGTCATCCTGAATAAAGATGGATCACAAGTGCGGTTGAAGAATGTAGCGGATGTACAGGATACACAGAAGGATGCAGAGAAGCTGGCAAGAGTGAACCTGCAAAGTTCGATCGCTCTTCAGGTGATCAAGCAATCTGATGCTAATGCGGTTTCGGTAAGTGAACAGATAACTGCAGGCATTGAGAAACTTCAAAGGGATTATGCCGGTGCCGGTTTGAAAATAGATATAGCCAATGACAGCTCTATCTACACGCTTGCTTCAGCCGATGCTGTAATACATGACCTGATCCTTGCCATCATCCTTGTGGCGTTTGTGATGCTATTTTTCCTGCATAGTATCAGGAATGCATTGATCGTAATGGTGGCCATCCCCGCTTCGCTGATCGCAACATTCATTGGTATGCAGCTATTGGGCTATTCCCTCAACCTGATGTCGCTGCTGGCTTTATCATTGGTGGTTGGGATCCTGGTTGATGATGCGATCGTGGTACTCGAAAACATCTATCGTCACATGGAAATGGGTAAGAACCGGGTAAGAGCAGCTTATGACGCAACCAAGGAAATTGGTTTTACGGTGACCTCCATTACGCTGGTTATTGTGGTTGTGTTTATTCCTATTGCGTTAAGTTCCGGACTTGCTGCAGATATCCTTAAGCAGTTCTGCGTAACGGTGGTGATCGCCACTTTGCTTTCCCTTCTGAGCTCATTTACCATTGTTCCGTGGTTGTCTTCGAGGTTTGGCAAGCTGGAGAAAGTGAGTGGGAACAATATTTTCGGAAAGATCATTCTGGGCTTTGAACGCGCTTTAGATAAGTTCACGAACGGAGTTACCAGCCTGTTGAAATGGTGCCTGGGGCATAAGAAAACAACACTTGCGGTGATGCTGGCATTGTTAACAGGCTCTTTTGCTTTGGTGGGTGCAGGCTTTATCGGTGCGGAGTTCTTTGCCAAAACAGATCGTGGTGAGTTCTTGGTACAGATCGAATTGCCGAAAGATGCCTCTATTGAACAGACCAATGAAATTACCAGGCATGCGGAGGAATATCTGAAAAATAAACCTGAAGTGACCAGGTTGATCACCACGATCGGGCAGAGCAGTGAGGGCGGAACAGGGGCTACGCAAAGCACGGCCTACAAATCGGAAATAGATGTGCAGATGGTTCCCAGGACTGAACGGGAAGACGAGTCGGATATCTATGCAGTCAGGGTCAAACGTGAGCTGCAAAAGATATTAGTGGGAGCAAGTGTAAAGACCGTGCCTGTCAGTATCCTTGGTACGGCAGAGCAGGCTCCCCTTGCCCTGGTCATTACCGGGCCTGAACTGGAAAGTGTAATGAAGTTTGCCAGCGAGGCAATGGCCGGATTGAGAAAAGTGCCCGGTGCTACGGAGATGAAATTATCTGTAGAAGCAGGCAACCCCGAGATCAATGTTCAGGTAGATCGTGATAAAATGGCGGCATTGGGATTGTCATTGTCAACTGTTGGCAGTACCATGCAAACCGCTTTCAGCGGGAATACAGATGGTAAATTCCGGCAGGGAGAATATGAGTATGATATCAATATCCGATATGAAAAGTTCAACCGGCGGAGTATCTCGGATGTAAGTGATCTTCTTTTTATAAATGATCAGGGACAGCAGGTGCGTTTGTCTCAATTTGCTGCCGTTAAAGAGGCCAGTGGACCCAGCCAACTGGAGCGTCGCGACAAGAGCACGTCCGTTACCATTCAGGCGCAAACAGTCGGAAGACCATCGGGCACCGTGGCCGCCGAATGGCAGGCATTGTTTGATAAAATAGAAAGACCGGCAGGTATCAGTTATGTATGGAGCGGTGATATGGAGAATCAAAGTGAAGGATTCGGTTCAATGGGTATTGCTTTACTTGCCGCTATTGTACTGGTCTACCTGATCATGGTAGCGTTATACAACAGTTTTATCTATCCCTTCGTTGTATTGTTCTCAATCCCGCTTGCGATCATAGGAGCGTTTCTTGCATTGGCCCTGACGAATAATTCACTGAACCTGTTCACGATTCTGGGTCTGATCATGCTGATCGGCCTGGTTGCAAAAAACGCGATCATTCTTGTAGATTTTACCAATCAAAGAAAGGCGGAAGGAGAGAGCACTTACCAGGCTTTGATAGATGCCAACCACGCGCGGTTGCGTCCGATCCTAATGACTACAATTGCGATGGTGATCGGCATGTTGCCGATTGCATTGGCCAGAGGAGCCGGCGCCGAATGGAAGAACGGACTGGCCTGGGTCATTATCGGCGGCCTGATCAGCTCGCTCTTCCTTACATTGGTGGTGGTGCCTGTGATGTATTCAGTTTTTGATAAACTCGTAAGCCGCATGAACAGGAATAAGCATCCTAAATCCATCGACGGGCAAATGACAGAAGATTATGAACCGATTGATGCCGGACATTCAGCTAACCATATCTGAGTTAAGTGATTTAAGAAAACAAATAAAAGATCTATTAATTAAAACCGATAAAATGAAAAAGACAATTTTAGCAGTGGTATTTTTTACAGGAATTGGATGTTTGAACCAGGCAAAATCGCAACTCCACCTTGGGATCAAGGGCGGCGCGAATATGAACAAACTGGATGGCGTTTCCTATAAGGATAAATTTGAATTGGGCTACCAGTTAGGTGGATTTGTTGGCTACGATCTGTCTGATAAAATTGGATTACAGGCCGAAGTTCTGTTCAATCAGACCAACACGGAAGTTGAAGACGGATTAGGCAGTGTATGGGGTAGTGCGTTCAGCGGCGACAAGAAACTGAATTATGTAAGTGTACCTGTGTTATTGAAATTTTTTCCCAAATCACTGATCAGTGTATATGCAGGGCCGCAGTTCAGCATGTTGGTGAATAAGAGCAAATCTGTTTTAGAGAATGGTCAGGAGTTATTCAAATCGTCGGATTTCTCAGCGGTAGCCGGTTTGGAACTTAACCTGAACCCGCTGAAGATCTATGGGCGTTACGTGTGGGGCTTTACGGACATTGGTGAGATTGGCGGCAAAGCCAAATCGCAGCAGATCCAGTTTGGGGTCGGGTTCAGAATATTTTAAGATGTGGACGGAACAGTATCTATCAGCAATCAACGGGCAATGTCAATTTTAAAGATGGCGTTGTTGTGTCAATGGTAAAAAAAACAGGCTTGTAAATCACCGATTTACAAGCCTGTTTTGTGCCCGGAGATAGGAGTTCTGTCAGGCTGTAAATCAATTTGATATGGCCAATGTGTGTCAGGCTCGTGATGGCTGTTCATTTTCCAAGCAGATTTGTTCCAAAAAGCTGGAACAGATTATCGTCGTCAAGCTTACCTGAATTGTCAATAAGGGAGCCTTCTAAAATCGACAATTAACGGTTTGAAGATGTAGTTAAAAGAGATAATAGAGTGGTTAGTTTTGATGCGGAGATGGTTTTACAGGAGTGGTGTGCCGGGAGGTTGAAAATGTGAAGGGTTCTTAATCTCGTCATAGATTTATGATGCTTGTTTTTTCGGTGATACTTACTTTGTTGCACTCAAAGGGAAACAGCAGGCAGCTGTTTATTGGCAACTGTTGAAATATTAATGTCCAAAAACAGTCGCAACGCCTTGTTATTTTTGCTTTACCGTGCTTCTTTCCATTTTCTCCAGTCTTTCAATTCTTGGCAACTGGAACCATTTTTTGGCAAAGGGCCGGATCAGTTTTAGCGCAGCTTCGGGGCCCCATGTACCAGCGGGGTAAAAAAGCAATTTCTTCAGCGGACTCTTCTTCCACGCATCCAGGATTGGCATCACTACTTTCCAGGCTGCTTCTACCTGGTCGGCACGCATAAATAATGTTGGGTCTCCTTCCAGGACATCCAGCAGCAAAGCCTCATATGCTTCGGGAAGAGACCCGGTGTATGCATCTTTGTACATGAAATCCATATCAACCGCCTGCAACTTCATTTCCAGACCCGGCACTTTATTTTCAAACAAAAGGCTTATTTCCAACTCCGGCTGTATGCTGATCACCAACCGGTTTGGCACCGTATCATCCTTGAATATCTTATGCGGTGAATCCTTGAACTGAATCACAATGACGGAGACTTGCCTGGGCAATGCTTTTCCCGTTGCTATAAAGAACGGAACACCCCGCCAGCGTTTGTTGTCGATGAACAGCTTGGCCGTTACAAAAGTCTCCGTGGATGAGTCCGGCAATACCTGTGGTTCTTTGCGGTAATCAGCAACAGGCTGGTTGTTGACTGAGCCTGCCGTGTATTGGGCACGAATCACGTTTTTGAATACATCCGCACTGGTGAAAGGCCGGATATATTTCAGCACTTTTGTTTTGGCATCGCGTATCAACTCGGCCTTATAGGCACCCGGGCAATCCATTGCTACAACGCATAACAATTGGAGCAGGTGATTTTGTATCATATCTCTCAACGCTCCGCTGCTGTCATAATAGCCACCGCGTTTACCCACGCCCACCTGCTCGGCAAGGCTGATCTGTACATGATCAATATATTTGTTGTTCCAGAGGGGCTCAAACACGTTGTTGGCGAAACGAAATGCCAGGATGTTTTGTACCGTCTCCTTACCCAGGTAGTGATCTATCCGGTAGAGTTGTTTTTCGGTAAATCGCCTGAGTAAAAAGAGATTTAATTTTTTCGCTGAATCAAGATCGGTTCCAAAAGGTTTTTCTATTACGATCCTGTCCTGCTTATCCTTATTACAAGCGGCATACTGATACAATCCGTCCGCAATTACCTCTATAAACCGGGGAGCGGTTGCGAGATAAAAAATCCGGGTACTGCGCTGTTTGTGCAGGACGTCAAACTCACCCAATTTGTTTTTCAGGTTTTCAAACGTGCTCATTTCCTGGAAATCGCCCCTGATATAAACGATCGTTGATGAGAACGACTTCCATTTTAGCGGATCGGCAGGCCCACTGCGGCTGAATTCATTCACACCGGCCAGCAGGTCCGTTTTGAATGCCATGGTCTCTGTTTCCAGAAAATCTATACAATAGATGGAGAAAGCCGGTGGCAGCTGGTTTTCGATATACAGATTATAAAGAGCAGGGATAAGCTTCCGCCGGGTCAGGTCTCCTTTTGCTCCGAATATTGTCACTGCCACCGGAAGTTCATTTTTTTTCTGCGCCATGTCTATGGTTATTTAAAATTCAGGCTGGATTTAATAGCGAAAAAGGATTGCCCCAGCCCAGCTGATGTTTAAAACTATTGCATTTTGGACAAATATTCTATTTTGGAAGATGATATTACCAGGGTTATCCATTTCTGTTGACCAAGGTAGTTCAAAAGGAATAATCGATTGCCGCCTATACTTTCCTGTCTTTATTATGTTTCGGAATATTCTCACTCATTCAGGGGCCATTTGTTTTCGTCAATGCATCGCATTTTGTGGTCAATCAAACGAGGTGCGGTATGGGAGCAGTGGTTACTATTCTATTCCAGTATGAAAAGAGTTCCTGAGGACGTGCAATTGGTTAATATGTAACAGGACGTTTTATCTTTATTTTTCTCTTGTCCATCGTATTTGATTGCGTCGATAAAGTCACCCCAAATCTCATTATCTGATTTATTATTAAAAAAGATCTTGAATATTTGATTAGGTCTTGTTTTGCCGGTTCGGCTGAAAAGAAAGGCGAAATAGTATCAAAACTATAGTCCGCCCATAACATTTCAGCCATGTTTTAATTGTAAAGTAATTCTTCCCTTTATAATTGGTTTAAAATTATTGCCTGAGTTAGTTTGATTGGGTTTCAGTTGCAATGATTTCCAATGACCTAAGAAAAGAGACTGTTTTAGTCATAGTATCATCAAAATATTTATTGTTACCAACTTGATTATAGATGTAAAACCCATGAACCTGATCATCGTACAGGTATAACTCACAACGATTGCCAAGTTCCATCATCCTGTTTTTGTAATCCTTCAATGATTCGGCGCTTACCTCTTTATCAGCGGTGCCGGAAAAAATTAAAGTTGGCGCGGCGTGGCGTACAATATTGTGATAAGGTGAGATTTCGGCATATCGTGCCCCAATTCTTGAGGCAGGAAGATAAAGGAGTGGATTAAAAAGTATCAGCGCTTTCGGTTTTGAGCTAACTTTTAGATTTTCACTTGCTTCATCTAAATTAGTCAAGTCACACGCGGCAGCGAGATGTCCTCCTGCAGAGCCGCCAGCCGCGACAAGCTTGGTTGTATCAACACCAAGATTTGATTGATTAAGTTTTATATACCTTATGGCTGATTTTGCGTCTCGTACCGCGTCAAATGGTGTTGTTTTATTAATTTCCCGTACCCGGTAATCTGCCAGTATGGCAATCATACCATATTTTATTAGATACTGAGCTTGCGGTATAAATTGGTCCATGTGTCGTTTACTCCACCCCCCGCCAAAAAAGAAAACTATAGTTGGGTATTTCAAATTCCGGTTATAATTGGGAGGATAGTAAACTTTCAGGTTTAGTTTTACTGTATCGACAGTTTTGTAAGTAACGGTAACTGGATTATTACCGCTTACCTGAGCTTTAATCACCTGTACATTATAAGCGATTAGAAATATTACTAGTAAACTTAGTTTTTGCATGTTAAACGTTTTATAAATAATAGAAAGCCTATAAAGTCTCTTTGAAAATGGGACACCAGTTATACAACTCGATATCGTTATTACCAGAATGCCAAAGCAAAGTGTGGCCCTGACTGTCTCTTAAATTTCCTCTTGCTCCATTAGTGGCGCCTGTTGCACTGCCATTGTTGCCGTACCATATAAAGTCACCTTTGTTTAGTTTCCCATTAATAATGAATTTTATTCTGTTCTTATCAAGAATCTTAACGGATGTTATCGCAATCTCCTCCCCATTACTTTTGAAAATGCGAAAGCCATAATTTCCAGGATTAGATATTAAGACAGTATCGAATGCCAATGGAGGAACGGGCACATGAAATTTTAAAATCAAGCTACTATTTGTATAGGTGACACTTTTTACATAAATAGGCCTCCAGTCAACGTGATCAATTAAGATTCTTTTAGCAGCAATGGCATGGTTTGCACCATTCCATTTACTTCCGATATTATTGAAGTGAACATTGTCTTTAACATATAGCAATTGATAGGTCGCATTAGACATCGTAATATTGGGTTCGCTTTTAGCTAATTCATATTGCGCATTGGCTATTGCCGGGTTATTCTTTGCATTTCTTGCGTTGTGCGATGATGTCTGATATAGAATCAACTTTACCGGTTCCTTTTGTTTTGTTACTTTTTTAACGAGGCTATCGACTTTGCTCTGAAAATATATTAATGTGTTTTTATACTCCGTGGGAGAGGTTTTTAAATCAATATCACGTTCCCCCTGATTCCATACCACAAATGGTACTATGTAAGAGTATCCCATTGCTTTGGCTAATTTGCTCCCGGCATAGATATCATTTTTAAAGCGCTGCCAATATTCACCATCATCAGATAACGCTTTTGCGGAAGTAGAACCTTGGGCTGGTATAGAAATGAGTAGGTTGCTATTCCAATTTTTAAAACGATGACTTAAACTATCATAAGTAAATCCGTTTTCCTTTTGTATTAAGTTAAGAAAGTATTCGGAAAATCCAGATGCGGGTGTTTCACCCAATTTCCCTCCTGAAAACGGAGATATAGATACCTTTTCAACCAAGGGAACTAATGCGTCATAAAAATTGGAGTCAATATCATACCCCGCACGCAATCCACCTTTAAACATGTAACTGTTATATTGCTGATGATCGGAAATGACTGGGACGGATTGTGTACCCAACATTAAACTTTGACCATACATAATTACGTGGTAAATTTCTTTCGTAGATTTTCTGTTGGCTTTTACTGTAGCCTGACCAAAACTTAAAGCCGGATTTATTAAAATTAATGCAACACTCAACAGAACTTTTTTGAGGCAAGTCATTTTATTCGTTTTTTATTCGTAAATTTTAATAGAACGGCATTTATATCTGCAATCAAGATCGGGTAGTCAGGAATAGGAATATTGGCAAATTGGTAAGTACTGCCGATTTTTTTCCAAAGACGATCAGGTATACGATAAGCATTTCCAGATATCATATGTATGTAGACAGAAACCTCGAACGTACCCAATACCTGGAATTTAGAATTTTGTGGCTTGAAACTGTCGGCAGGCCTATTTGCTTTATTCCATAAAGTAATCAATGAGGTATTTGTGTGTCTGTTTACAAGTTGAAAAACGGACAGACTATCGTGATTAAATGGAATGCTGGATTGTTTTAGATTGACGATCTTACTATCAAAAATATTCATTGCCATTTGCACAGCATAATAAGCTGTTTTTGGTCGGTCAATTGTTTATTGGTTTTTTACAGAAACGCTAAATGTTGACTAACCGGGTGGATGCAATAAAATCAATAATGATGAATTATTATTCAATAATACAATAATAAATTATTATAATTATAATCTGAAATTTTTTAACATTTTTTTGAGAATGGCCAGATATAAAGGTTCTTAAATAAAAATCTCAGATCTAATGATAAGATTTTGCAAGTAAGACTTAATAAGGAATTGGAATTGTTTGTTATTAGCGAATAACTACTGTTAGGCTCAGCAATAATTATATATATGGGGCCAATCAATGTCTCAGGAGGCCTGGCGCCAAATTATACAATGAATATTATGATACTAAGGTTGGTTAGATTCCGGTTCTGCGCCGGTGGAGTACCTGCAATTCTGAGTGTCATTTGAGTGTCGTAAATAGTGGGGAAAAAAGGGCTGAAGAGCACAAAAAGCCGACACTCCCGAAAATAAAAAAGCCTTACAAATCAATGACTTGTAAGGCTATCAAGTGCCCAGGACTGGAATCGAACCAGCACATCCTTGCGAACGGCAGATTTTGAGTCTGCTGCGTCTACCAATTCCGCCACCTGGGCTGCTGATTGGGGTTGCAATATTACGGGTTTCCGGCCACTTGGCCGGAATAAGCATAAAATATTTTTGACGAAGCCCTAGCGGCAACAACTTTTTTTCGGAAACAGAATGTTACGCACCATCCGCCACATCGCTTTCAACACTTTCATGGTTATAGATTCTTTTCTTTAATGTATCCTGAAAGATTTTTGCATGATTTACAGCTACTTTTGCTGCACTCAACGATTGCAAATTTACAACAACAGAGAGAGTGTCTGAAATGTTTATAAATTCCGGGATCAGGGAAGTTTGGTGTTCGAAATGTTCAGGAATTTTCCAGCCCCTGGATTATTAAAACCTCAGACCCCTCTCTTAGATAAAATGTCCTGTCTATGACGAAAATCGGATTGATCCGCGAAGGAAAAACACCCGCTGATAACCGCGTAGCACTGATACCTGCTCAATGTAAATGGATCCATAAACACCTGCCGGATGTAAAAGTAGTAGCGCAGTCGTCGTCATCGAGGTGCTTTGGCGACCGTGAATACATTGCCGCGGGCGTGGAAGTGAAAGATGACATATCGGACTGCAACATACTGCTTGGTATAAAAGAAGTGCCCGTCAGCCAGCTTATCAATAATAAAACCTATCTCTTTTTTTCCCATACTAAAAAGAAGCAGCCGCATAACCGGGCGTTGCTGAAAGCAATACTGGATAAGAACATCCGGCTGATCGATTATGAATGCCTGGAACATGAGGACGGGCAACGCATCATCGGGTTCGGTTTTTTTGCCGGTGTTGTTGGTGCACACAATGGAATGATGGCTTATGGCGACCGCACCGGTTTGTATAAACTTGACAGGGTGTACAAGGAGCGTAGCTTCCGGGAACTCATTCACCAGTATTTTGGCGTGCGTCTCCCAAATGTGAAGATTGCTGTTACAGGCAGCGGCCGTGTGGCGCACGGCATCGTTGAGATCATGAACCTGATGGGCATTCATGAAATGGAACCGGATGAATACCTGAAGAGGCGGTTTTCCTATCCCGTATATACACAACTGAAAGGGCAGGACCTCTACCGTCACAAACTTACCGGCACTTATAACCGGGAAGATTTTCATGATCATCCCGGAGAATACAAATGCCAATTCCTGCCTTATGCTGCACAGACAGATATTCTGATGAATGGCATCTACTGGGATAAAGATGTGCCGCGCCTCTTTGAAAAAGCGGATGTGACTGCTGACGATTTTATTATTCAGACGATCGCCGATATCACCGATGATGCTGAAGGTTCCGTACCCGTCAATCTCGGCGATCAAACCATCGAAGACCCTGTATACGGTGTGGATAAGCACACGCTGCAGAAAACTGCGCCGTACCTGACCAACTCAATTGATGTAATGGCAGTGGGAAATCTTCCGAACGAATTGCCAAGAGATGCTTCAAGATACTTTGGTGAACAACTGATCAAATTTGTGCTGGAAGACCTGATAAGGGGCGGCTCGCCGATCATTGAAACGGCAACGATGACAACTGATGGTCATCTTACTTCATTGTATAATTACCTTTCTGGTTACGTTGCAGGTAAGTGATGGCCACTATCCGGAAATCCCTCAGCCAGCTGGCAGTTTGCTGCAAGCATTATAAACCGATCGGCACAAAAGCTTGCAGCAGCTATAGCAGCTCTTGCATTATTATTAAACTGATCAGATAAACGCAGCCTGCCTGACCTTTGAAACGTTTCAGCGGAAACCTGCAGTGATTCAGCAGCCCCTGGCTATAGGTAGAGATAATAATCTTTCAGCAATGCCTTAAAAATATCACTGTATTCGTGATTGTTTTGCCGGATGGCCAGCTCTTCTGTCTTCGCATCAATTGTGTTATGCCGAATGATCAGCATCGATCTGAAAAAAGTATGACTGACAGATTGCTTCACATTGCACATCTTTGAAATTGCCATACCGTTTTCGATGATCATCAGTTTTGCTTCCTCCAGCCTTTTGAAAGGGATGAGCAGGTAAAAGCAACCTTGTTTATTCAGCAACCGTTTGCTGATATTGATCAGTTCTGATAATAACAGGGTACTGTCGTGATGTGCACTGCTTCTTTTGGGATCAGGAGAGCCAAGATCGTTTTCATAAAACGGTGGATTGGAGATAATGCTGTCATAAGATAACATGGGCATTTTCCTTATATCATTATGCAATGCCTGTAATCTGTTGTTCCAGGGAGAGGCGTTGAAGTTTTCTTTTGTTTGCTCAAAGGCATCGTCATCTATTTCCATCGCATCGATCTGTGCATTTGTCTTTTGTGCGAGCATCAGGCTTAACAAACCTGTGCCTGCGCCAATATCAAGAACGGAAGAAATAGTCGAAGAGTTTTTTTCAAGATCATTCGCGGCCCATGCGCCGAAAAGGCAGGCGTCAGTTGTTACTTTCATAGCCGCCAACTGTTGCTGAACGGTGAATTGTTTGAATTGAAAATAATGGTTTGACATTTTATGACTCTGTAGGAACTATTTTGCAGAAAATATTTATCATTGCGAATTACCATTCGGCTCTCGCGGATGCTTCCACGGAAAGGTCTGCAAATTGTTGCGCCTGGTATTTATGATAGGCAGTGATGGCGATCATCGCCGCGTTGTCCGTACAATATTGAAATGCGGGAATGAATGTATTCCATCCGTATTTTCTTCCCATTTCTTCAAATGACCTGCGAAGGCCGCTATTGGCGGATACGCCGCCGGCCAGGCAGAGATCTTTGATGCCGGTCTCTTCCGCGGCTTTCCTGACTTTATTGAGCAGGATCGTGATGATCCGTTGCTGGATAGATGCGCAGATATCATTCAGGTTTTCCTGCACAAATTTGTACCGCTCTTCTTCGCTTGCTTTGAACTCTTCTTTATAGATCAGGCTTGTTCCCGCGTTCTGCAGGAAATATAAGATCGATGTTTTCAAACCGCTGAAACTAAAATTCAACCCGGGTATGCGTGGTTCAGGAAACCGGAACCGGTCAGGGTTTCCTTCTTTTGCATATTTGTCGATGAGAGGGCCGCCCGGGTAAGGAAGGCCAAGCAGTTTTGCTGATTTGTCAAATGCTTCACCAGCGGCATCATCTATGGTTTCTCCGATCACGCGCAGTTTGGTTGGTGATTCGCAAACCACGATCTGTGTATGGCCACCACTTACTGTAAGACAGAGAAAAGGAAACGATGGCTTTTTGTCATCGATCAGGTTGGCGAGTACATGCGCCTGCATATGATGCACCGCGATCAGCGGTTTATTGAGCGATAGCGATAGTGATTTTGCAAACTGTGAACCTACCAGCAACGAGCCGATCAGGCCCGGTGATTGTGTAAACGCGATCGCATCCAATGCCTGTAATGATGAACCGGCCGTGTCCAGCGCGGCTTTTACCACCGGCACAATATTCTGCATATGCGCGCGGCTGGCAAGCTCAGGAACAACGCCGCCATATTTTTCATGAACGGATTGATTGGCGATATAATTGGATAATATCCTGCCATCCGTACAAACTGCGGCAGAGGTTTCATCACAACTCGATTCAATCGCGAGAATAGTAACTGACATGAAAAAGGTAAATTTTGGGCAAAGGTATGATTTATTGTTCCCCCCGGTCACCGCCCCCGCAGGCAGGTTATCTGCTTACGCAAAACGGATTCACGAGTGTGGTGAATCCGGCCGGCGGAATGAATCTAATAAAAGATAAAGAATGTTTATGCTGATCATTTGCTCCTGATCGCTACTACCGGGTCCATGCGTGCCGCCTGCGATGCGGGAATAAATCCCGCAAGAATGCCGACGATGACACAGATCACGATCGCGAGGACCATATTGCTGGTGGAAATGAATACTGGGAAATTCAGCAATACTGTAAAGATCTGCGTGAGGATGAACACAAGCAATAACCCGATCAATCCGCCGATGATGCAGAGGAATGCTGATTCGATCAGGAATTCTGTAAGGATGATATGTTTCTTGGCGCCGATCGCTTTTTTCAGCCCGATCTGACTTGTTCGCTCTCTTACAGATACAAACATGATATTTGCCACGCCAAACATGCCCACGATCAGTGATAAGGCCGCGATTGCCCAGCCACCAACGTTCAGGCTTACAAACATGGTGCTGATCGAGTCAGTAAGGTCATTGATATCATTCAGTGCAAAATCATCTTCTTTTGTAGGGCTTAATTTATGCAGTGCACGCATTGTTCCCGCGAGTTCATCTTTCAGCATTTTGCTGCTCAGATCATCTTTTCCCTGCACCATGATCACAGGGTCTGCGCGGTCTTCGCGGATGATGGTTTTTGCAAAACGGTAGGGGAAGATCACACTCTGATCAAAGTTCCAGCCGCCGATCATCTGGCTGCCCTGTTTTTTCAGGATGCCGATCACCAGCAATTTTTTTCCTCTTACAGTCACTTCTTTTTCGAGTGCCTGTTCAGGCGAGCCAAATAGTTGTTCGGCTACAGTAAATCCAAGTATGACCACGTTCGCACCACGGTCAAATTCCGAGGGTGACACATAGCGACCGGTGGGAACGGTCAGCGCCTGTATATTTTCAAAGTCTTCCGAAACGCCGTAGATGTTTACGTTCGACAAAGAGCTGCCTTTGTAGTCAACGTTATCCTGCGTTGCGATACGGAATACCGTGTATTTCGCGCTTGGCGTTCTTTCCTGTATCTGTTTGACCTCTTCAAACTTTGGGTAGGGGCGGTTCACATATTTCCACCAGGGATAGTCGTCGTCATTGGTGGTGTAAAGCCATTTGTCGATATAAATTGTATTACTGCCCAGCGAATTCACTTCGTTCTTGATATTCTGTTCCAGGCTGTTTACTGTTGCCAGCACTCCGATAATACAGAAGATCCCGATCGTAATGCCAAACAACGACAGGAAGGTCCTGAGTTTGTTCTTCCATAACTCCTGTGCGGCCATCTTGCAGCTGCTGGTAATGACTTCGAAGGTTCGCCTGATCATGTTTCAAATGTACGGGAAAGTTGCCGTTGCGGGTGGGGCAGGGGAGAGTTTTGGAGGTTTCAGAGGTTGCTGCCGCGGATTGCCGGGGCGTAATTGAATTGGCAATAGTTAAAATTTGATTCGTGAGAATCAATGGTCAACTGTCAGACCAACTGCCGGCTATTACTCATTAAGCCTTCCAAACCTTTGAAACACCTCAAATCTCCAAAACTCTCCCTCGCCCGCAGCGCCAACTTTCTCCTTACCTTTGCCGCCTTTATGAACAAGTTCCACAACGAAATTGAACGCCGCCGCACTTTTGCCATTATCAGTCACCCGGATGCGGGAAAGACCACACTGACCGAGAAGTTTCTCCTGTTTGGTGGAGCGATACAGGTAGCCGGCGCCGTTAAAAGCAATAAGATCAAGAAACATGCGACCAGTGATTTCATGGAGATTGAGCGCCAGAGGGGTATCTCGGTGGCGACCTCAGTGATGAGTTTTGAATATAACGGAATATTGATCAATCTGTTAGATACGCCCGGACACAAAGATTTTGCGGAAGACACTTACCGGACGCTGACGGCGGTGGACAGTGTGATCCTTGTGGTGGATAGTGTGAACGGGGTAGAAGACCAGACCCGGCGGCTGATGGAAGTTTGCCGGATGAGGGATACACCGGTGATCGTATTCATCAACAAGATGGACCGGGATGGTAAAAACCGGTTCGACCTGCTGGAAGAGATCGAGAAAGAACTGAAGATCTCCCTGCATCCTATGTCCTGGCCGATCAACAGCGGCAAGGATTTCAAAGGCGTATATAACCTGTACGATAAAAACCTGCTTTTGTTCAGTGCCAACACAAAAGCGAATGAAGATGACAGCCTCGCGATCTCAGATATCGAAGACCCGGTGCTGAATCAGAAACTCGGAGATACCGATGCTGCACAGCTGCGCGAAGATGTGGAACTGGTAGACACAGTGCATGGACAGCTGAATACTGAGGATTACCTGGCAGGAATGATCGCACCGGTATTCTTTGGCAGTGCGATCAACAACTTTGGGGTAAAGGAAATGCTCGATACATTTATCCGCATCGCACCAAGACCACGCAGCCGCGAAACAAGCGCACGCATGGTGAGTGTGGAAGAAGATAAACTCAGCGGATTCGTGTTCAAGATCCATGCAAACCTTGACCCGAAACACCGCGACCGGATCGCGTTCTTCCGCGTTTGTTCAGGAAGATTTGAACGTAATAAGTATTTCCATCACGTCCGCCTGGATAAAGATGTTCGCTTCAGTAATCCTTATAGTTTTATGGCGCGCGATAAAAGCATTATCGAAGATGCCTATGCCGGAGATGTGGTCGGCCTGTTTGATACCGGTAACTTCAAGATCGGCGATACGCTTACCGAAGGTGAAGATTTTTACTTCACCGGCATTCCCTCTTTCTCCCCGGAGATCTTTAAAGAAGTGGTGAACAAAGATCCGATGAAGACAAAGCAGCTGGAGAAAGGGCTGATGCAACTGACGGATGAAGGCGTTGCGCAGCTGTTCACGCAGTTTGGTGGTAATAAAAAGATCATCGGTTGTGTGGGTGAACTTCAGTTTGAAGTGATCCAGTATCGTCTGCTGCACGAATACGGCGCATCAGTTATTTTCAATTCATTACCTTTTTATAAAGCCTGCTGGCTGACAAGTTCCGATCCGGGAAAGCTGGAAGATTTTGGCCGCTTCAAGCAGGCAAACATCGCGGAAGACAAGGACGGTCATATGGTGTACCTTGCGCAGAGCGAGTGGTTCCTGAATACGGAAATGTCAAACAACCCTGACATACACTTTCACTTCACTTCGGAAATACATAAAGAAACAACGTGATGATCTTCCGTTCAGCAAGACTATATACGAGGTTCTTTACCATGGATGATCTCGATGTGTTTTTTTCTCTGAACGGCGATGAGAACATTGTCCGTTATATACGCGCGCCAAAGATTTACGAAGAGTGCCGCGGGTTCCTGGAGCAGATCATTGGCTGGTATAATGATTCGCCGGTGAACTGGCGGGTGGCGCTTGCTGCTGCTGATTCTGATGAAGTGATCGGCAGTTTTGCGATCATTCCGCTTGCAGGTACTCAAGATCTTCAACTGGGATATTCTCTTCTGGCGGAACACTGGGGAAAGGGTTATGCTACGGAGATCTCCCTGGCGGGTGCCAGCTATGCTTTCGGCCCCCTGGGGTTAAACACTATCACGGCCATCACCGATGCTGCTAATATTGCGTCGCAGAATGTGCTGCTGAAATCCGGGTTTCATTTGGAAGATGAGTATGAAGATAAGGAGAAGCTACTGCATCGTTACCGGCTTAATAAGTAGGGGCTGCTGAAAAACTATACTGCTATCTATAAGGGGTTGATAGACGTTCATCGTTTAACAGGTTGAAGAGGTCCAGGCAGTCAGCCAGATGGCAGTTTGCCGCAGGAAAGCCTGTAAGCCCGGGACGTTCGTCTGCAAAAACAGTTATCTGTTGCTCAAACCGGCTGTCCGGCGTCTCTCTTTGCGCGGCATTCATTCCTGCGTTACCCTTGCATGAAATGAGCTGCGATGCATAAGACAATAGTCAATCCATTGATCAAAGACGAGGTTACCTTTAAACAAACTGCTGCAGGTACAAATGGCAGGATCACCTCCCTGATCGTTACACTTATGCCTGGTGGTGGTACGCCCATGCATTATCATCGCCGGTTTGCGGAGACATTTATCGTGGTGGATGGGGAGTTGACGATTGCGCTAAAAAATAAAACGATCAGGCTGGCAGAAGGGCAGGAGTTCAGGGTAGAAAAGAAAGTGGCTCACCGCTTTGAGAACAGGTCAGCTAAGGCTGTTATTTTTTCTACAGTGATCTTGCCGGGTTCGACCGGTTTTGAAAATGCACTATGCATTTTATATGGGCTGGCCCGCGATAAACGGACCAACAGTAAAGGGATTCCATTGAATATGCTGGAGCTGGCTGCTGTGTCTGAGATGAGCGATATGCATCAGTCAGGAGCAATGGCACTATTGTCGCCGGTAATAAAGGTATGTGCCGCCATCGCGCGATTGTTTAAAATTGATAAAAGACTTATCAAAAAGTATTGCGCATGATCCGGCGGATCTTATCAGCCAAATAGTATAGCGGGGATTGCATTATTTTAATTCATGCGGGATGTTATTTTCCGGGTTGAACTTTTGCGCACAGGTGAGTTTATAATTCCGGCCGATAGGGATTTTATTCCCGGCGATTATTACATGATTCGGATGATAAGCTTCCATACGGTTTTCCGGAATAATGTAAGAACGATGAATACGCATAAAATCACCTGTAGGCAATAGCTTTTCTGTTACACTGATCTTTTGTTTTGTTTGATAACTTTCCTTTTTTGTAACCACCTTTATGTAGTCTTTGAAGCTCTCGACCCATAAAATATCTTTCGTATTGATCTTAATGATCCGTCGTTCTATCCGTAAGTATAAGAAATTATCCGGCAGAGATCTTACAGGGGCAGGGATTTCTGCCTCCTGTTTCTTGTTGCCCTGTGCAAAGTGCATGACTTTGTCAATGGATTGCAGGAACCGTTTTAGAGAAACGGGTTTCAGCAAATAATCTATTGCGTTAAGGTCAAATCCGTCAACCGCGTATTCCTGGTATGCTGTGGTAAACACGATCATAGGCGGGTGTTTCAAACTTCTTACAAGATCTGTTCCTGACAGTCCGGGCATTTTTATATCGACAAACATAAGGTCGATCGTATTGTTTTGCAACGCATGGAAGGCTTTGATCGCATTGTTGCAGGTGCCTGCCACTTCAAGTCCGGATATATGCGCCGCATGCCTTTGTATGATATCTATGGCATGGGGTTCGTCATCAACTATTAACGTTCTTATTGGCATAGCTGTTTTTATTTGGCGGATATAATTTAACCATCATTTCAAGAACAAAACAATCTTCGTCATCGTATGTGGTAAGAGTGTGCTGGTCCGGGTATAATATGTTTAAACGATGACACACGTTCATCAGGCCTATTTTTCCTCCTTCGCATTTATTGCCTGTTATTGGGTTTTCTGGTTTGCTATTGCTGATTTTAAAAAGCATCGTGTTCTTCTGCACTTCCAATTCAATATTGATCCATGGATGGTCGATGGTTTCACCTGCGCCATGTTTAAATGCGTTTTCCACCAGCGGGAGCAATAGCAGCGGGGCAATTTCCCAATTCTGCATGTTGCAATTGATGTTCAGGTTGAGATCTAAACGTTCTTCATACCTTAATTTTTCAATGGCAATGTAGTCAAGCAATACTTCAGCATCACGGCGGAGCGGAACGCGATCTGCAGCAGACTCATAGGTGACGTAGCGGAGAATATTGGATAATCCGAGGATGACTTCAGGTGTTTGCGATGAGTTATTCAGCGATAGCGCGTACAGATTGTTTAATGAGTTGAAGAGAAAATGAGGATGCAGTTGCCCTTTAAGTGCGTTAAGTTCGGCTTGTAAAATGGCATTCTTTTTTTCGTGCCATAATGCAAACAACTTTAAAGTGATCCCTATCCATACAATTACGTTGCTTCTCTCAATGGCGTTTACAAAATCTCCCTTATACTGCAATTGCAGCCACCAGTTTTTTGTAATGGTATCCCAGGCAAATGAAGGGTCACGGTGTTTGTAGTAGCTGAATATATTGTGGTTGGCAAAAAGTATTTCCACCAGCCGGTAAAGGACTGCAATAAGGAACATGGCCATTAACGTGCATAGGATCGCTTTTGCATATTCGCCTTTGAAGAAATATGGCAAGATCCAGACAGAGATGATGTAATAATAACAGATATGCACCGGGAGTAACGTGAGGATAGTTATTGCGCCGAGAGCAAAGCTGTCGTATGATGTGCCGTAAATGTAGGTGAGCAGGCCAAATGCAAATATCCAGAACAGGATATGTATAAGCAGGCGGCTATGTTTTTTATAGGGCCCTGGGATATTCATGCTGCAAACTCAGTTTTTTACGGGGTGTAATAACGGCCGCAAATATCAGCAGGTGAGAGATGCAAAAGGCCCGTTCATCGACGGAATGCTGTTTTCGTCGATGAACGGGCCTTTTATGCCGTCGTACTTATATCAGGTATTTCATAGTTTCAGGCCGATCTTTACCGCTTCCCAATTGCTTTTAAATGAGCCTACCATTACTGGTGTCGACTGCCAGGAAGGAGTAAATGTGATGGTTGATGTACCTGTGGCGGTACGCGGTATAAGTCCAAGGCTTTCATATACACCGGCTCTTGGGCCGTTCTCACTCATTTTTAATTTGCGCCCATCGCTCAGTTTCGCATTGATGGTATACTTACCTGCGGGAATATTCTGAATGGCGAAATTGGTTGAAATGTCACTGATCTGCCTGGAAACTTTAAAGGATTTCTTTTCTCCATACAGGCACTCAACCGGGATGAGTTCAATTTCAACTATGCCATTTGAGGGAAGATACTCAGCATTCTGGTTCGGGTCTGATGAGTAATTAATATTGAAATTGAATGATACAGCGCCTCCGTAATAGTTGGTTTCATTATTAGGTTGCTGAGCTAGATCGTCAGGATTGGCGGGACCGTACGACAGCAATACGAAGTTTTTTACAACACCGTTGCCAGACGGGAGCCTGACTGAACCGTCAACAGGATATAGAGCTACAACGGCAGGCGTCCCGTTGTAGGTTATTGTAGCTGCGGTACCAAAAAAATATGAAGCGCCGGGCGGTAATTTGAATTCATAGTATCCGTTGTTATCAGTAACAGCGGTTCCGCTGGAGTAATATCCCGATACACCTATGTGTGCTCCTTTCAGCGGGTTTCCTTTCAGGTCTGCGACATAGCCTCTTGCAAGATCCGATTTAACAGATAATGCGGGGTAATTTGGCATTCTTGGAATAGCATTGCCCATCACATTTACATAATATCCGTTTGCGGAAATGGTAAAGTTTGCACTACCGGTAACAGCCGGCAATTCAGGCTGAGGTTTCCATGTGGTGTCTTCGGCCGGCGAGCCTTTTGAACTTTTAGAGCAACTGCTTAGTAATATGTAAGTCAGAAGTAGATGACAGATCAATTTCATTGTATATGCATTTTTAAAAATTTGGGTACAATCCGGCAAAACTAGAAACGGCCGCAGTTGCAGTCAAATACTGTAGATGTATGATTCAATATGGCGACAGATGCATTTGTTTGTCGGTTTATGCCCTTTGTCGGTTCTTTGTGCCGGAGCCCGGGAACGCTGAACAAAGGCATATTGAAGCGTAGATATCCTGCCGCGTTTGATTCGGTCCGTGATATATCGTGGATTCCGTTCTAACCTCCAGACGATTTAAGCAGCAATGAATTTCCAGGATCGGGTTTGAAAGGTTTCATAGGTTTCAAAGGTCAGGCAGGCTGCGGTTGTCTGGTCAGTTTAATAATAATGGAGGAGTGCCGGTAAACGAACAGTGTTTAGTCGTTCTTTATTGATAGCACAAGCAAGACGAGGACGTTGTTTTCCGTTGTTCGGGCAAAGATTTAATAATGCGTTGAGGCCTCAGGAGCTTGTCAATCCTTTTTTAGCGTTATTTATCCAGCGCTCTGTTAAAACCTTTTGTGATGTAATCCTTTTCCCGTTGGTTAAGCTCACGACCTCTGAATTCGGTAAAAATGGCCAACGCATCTTCTGCGGCATTCACTCCTAAATCATACGCCGCATGTCCCCATTTGTATAATGCAAAGCTTAGATTAGTCGTAAAAACGCCGGGCTTTATTTCCACACCGTTCGTTTCTATTCCCTTGATCGGTGTGAAGAAATCCAATTCGCCGCCTTCTTTCGTTTGTTTGAGTAAGTGTTCTTTCAATTCCTGTTGAGATAAAATTTTTACCTGTGACGGGGTTTCTGCATTCAACTTTTGTTTTTTTATCAACGATAACGCTGAGGCCCTAATTTCGTGATTGGAAATAATTGTGAGTTGTTTTCCATTGAACCAAAGTTTGTTTCCTTCTATTTTTGCGGTGCTGTCATAATGTGCACTTACCAGTTCCTTTGCCCTGTTTTCTCCGATGTCCCCCTTTAACGTGCACTCAAATTCTCTTTGGTTATTTGAGCTGGGAGTGAGAGCTATCCATTTCTTAGATGGATAATTACTCAATAAAATCAGGTTAACGGGATGGTGATTTCTTGTTATGATAAAAAAGTCAGCTGGCAAAGTTGCCGCCGCATTAAGTAATTCGTCAAGAGATGGGTTCTCTGAAATATATACTGATGATTTTTTATTGTTGACATTGTCTTTGAGTGTATAGTAACTTGTGATCAATTTGCCATCTCCTAAAGTTTCCTCATTAATAACGATCGAATTAAAGACCGGGTTGCCGTTCTGGTCGATCTGTGCAATAATTTTTTGCGCCATAAATAAGAATGCAGCGATCCAAATTTTTTTCATTTTTATCAGTGTTATTATGCGGCTTTATTTCATTAATTGTGCGTCGACCCTCATGTTTACTGCTCTGCATTTATTTTGCTTAGCATCATTCTTTCGTGAGACATATTGCATATTAAGACCAAACATACTCATTTTCGCCGTTTTCACCCATGGATGGAATTCTTTGTTCCTGCAATTGATCATTTCATAACCCTGGAGTAACTGGCCGAGAATAAAGTAGAAGTTTGTATTTGCAAATCGATGATAAAATGACAATAGACGTCTATTTTTTTTCGTCTATTGTCATTTATCGGGTGGACCGTGAAAATTAATTGATGTAGTGAGATGAAATGATCTATCGTATCCGATCTCGATGAATTTTATTTTCAGCTTCTGAAAAACCTGCATCTATTCCGGGTTTTTTATAGAGTGCTTCTGGCAAACTTTATGTTCGCTGTGTCTGCACCTGAGTAAAAGAAATTAAATAGCTACCGCCTCAAGCTCTTCTTAAAACCTTCCGTTTGATTAGGTGTAATAACGGATTGGTTGCAGGTGTTTACTCTTAATTATGATTTTTTTCTTAGAATAGTTACGATGAACTGCGCGTGATATTTAAAAAATACTTCTATTTGGCAGAGAAATTTTGAGATCACCAACTGCTATCACCATGCTGAACCGCTATGTCCTTTTTGTGTTGGGGCTGCTGTTATGTTCAGGCACGTATGCCCAAAAGGATACTGCTGCCGCTGTGAACATCGACAGCAGATATCTTACGCAGGTAGCGGAGAAAGCTGAAGACATCGAACATAAGCTCGATAAGAAATCGCAGCAGATCATCAGGTCTTTTCAGAAAGAAGAGAACCGGCTCAAACGGAAACTGGCGCGCAAAGATTCTGCCGCGGCAGCTGTTTTTGCAAATGGAAACGAACAGTATGCAAAGCTGCAGGCCGGACTGAATGCGACTGATAAGCTACAGCAATACATTCCCTCACTTGATACGCTAAGTTCATCGTTAAAATTCCTGGATAAGTATCCGCAGTTGATCACGGGTTCGAAAGATGCTGCAGGCAAGCTGAGTGCTGCAATGACCAGTGTGAAAGGTCTTGAGACAAGTTTGCAGCAGGCCGAACAGGTCAGGCAGTTTTTGAAACAACGCAAGCAATTGCTGAAAGAGCAGCTGGACAGGCTTGGCATGACAAAAGAACTGACCAGGCTGAACAAACAGGCATATTACTATAGCGCGCAGGTAAACGAATACAAACAGGTTCTCAAAGATCATCGCAGGGCAGAACAAAAAGCGCTGGAGCTGCTGAGCGGGACACAGCTCTTCAAAGACTTCATGCGTAAGAACAGCATGCTGGCATCGCTGTTCCGGCTGCCGGGTGATCCGGTTGATCCGTCGGCGCAGGCAAATCTCGCGGGATTGCAGACCCGCGCACAGGTGAACAGCCTGGTGCAACAACAACTTTCTGCCGGCGGCCCGAATGCACAGGCGCAATTCAGTCAGAACATGCAGCAGGCACAGAGCAGGCTGAATGAATTAAAGAGCAAGCTGGCGAAGTACGGCGGCGGCGGTGGCGATCTTGAGCTGCCCGAAGGATTTAAGCCCAATACCCAAAAGACGAAAAGTTTTCTGCAGCGGATAGAACTCGGCGCGAACATCCAATCGCAGCGAAGCAATGGATTTTTCCCGGTGACGAGCGATCTGGCACTCATGGCAGGCTATAAGCTGAATGACAAGAGTGTGATCGGTGTCGGCGCAGGTTATAAGATGGGCTGGGGCCGCAATATCGAGCATATCAGGATCACGCATGAAGGGATGAGTTTACGGAGTTTTATAGAGGTGAAGTTGAAAGGATCGCTCTGGCTGACGGGTGGTTATGAAATGAACTACAGGGACGGGTTTAAGGATTTTGAGGAATTGAGGGACAGAAGCGGATGGCAGGAGAGCGGATTGATCGGGTTGAGCAAAGTGGTGGACATGCGTTCGAAGGTGTTAAAGAAGACGAAGGTGCAGTTGGTGTGGGATTTTTTGAGTTATGGTGAGGTACCGGGGAGAAGTGCGGTGTTGTTCAGGGTAGGATATAGTTTTTAAGATGTAATAATCGGTACTGGATCTTACAATAACCCTCCAGTTGACCATTGATCCTAACGGATCGAATATTTTCCTGGCAAGTCCTTCTCTCTTTTTGAATGCAAGGACATTGCCAGGAAAATATTAAGGGTTACACTGTACGATAAGTCATGACTTTTCTTGAGCTGTCTGTAAGATCAAATTGTAACTATTACATTTTTTAAGAAGATATTTTTAAAATCAACATGAGAAAGACATTATTTGCGGCCGCTCTTGGCCTGCTTTGGAGTACTGTTTCTGCGCAACTTTTAAATATAAAAACTCCAACGGTCTTGTTGCCTTCTCCGGAAGCAGCAAATATTATTAAAGCCGGTGTTGCTAGTATTACACTTAACTCCGGCGCTGCATCCACAAGTATCCCTTTTTATGAATTAAAGTTGAAAGGTATTTCAGTTCCTGTCGGGCTGAGCTACTCAACTTCTGGGCTGAAAGTAGATGAAGTACCGGGCCGTGTCGGGATGAATTGGTCGTTGTCGGGCTCAGGTGTTATCACCAGGTCTGTTCAAGGTAGTCCAGATGACTATTATGCGCGGTTAGCTTTTCCTTCAAATTTTGTCTATTCGTTTGGAGCAGTACAAGAGCACATCACGTTTCTGAACAACTTGTCTAGCGGTGCCGGCTATGACAATCAACCCGATGAATTTATGGTGAGCGCACCTGGGCTTAACTGCAGGTTTATCCTGGATAATGCTGGTGTTCCTTTACAAATACCATTCAGTAACCTTAAGATTGAAGTAAATGGAGGCCCATCACATGGCGGTGGACGTTATTCTGAATTTATGATTACCAACACTAGCGGTGTGAAATACTATTTTGGCGGGGGAGATGCCTACGAATACACCAATACGCATAGCATCCCTGAATTGGGCGGCTTTAGTTCAATCCGGACCGGTTTTTTTTTGACAAAGATCAAAGCCCCGGAGGTTGATTCTGTTGTATATTCTTATACGTCTTTGAATACAATGGTTCACAGTGCTGCTTCATTTAGTGTGCAGCGGCCCGATGTCGCAAACAATTTTCCACAGATATGTCTCAGTGGAACGTCTTGTGCTGATGGTACAACAGCTATTGAACAGCTTAACTCCGTTACCTATGCTACTAAACTTCTGACAAAAATTACCGGGTCCAATGGAACATCTGTTGATTTTGTGTATCAGAACCGCGGAGATAACAGCCAGGATAAACTATTGCAATCAGCTACTGTAACCAATAATGGTGATAGTAAATCGTTTAAATGCTACTATACGGAATATGCGAACGACCAGACATTTAATTTTAATTCAAATGGTAATTATAACAAACGATACTTTCTGACAGAGGTCAGTTATCCGTCGAATACAGTTTCCGCTGATAGCCTGCGATATTCCCTTGTCTATGATAATCCGCAAAATCTCCCTCCGCGTTTATCTTATTCGCAAGATTATTACGGGTACTTCAACGCAAGATTCAATTACAATTTGCTTCCAAAAACTGCAGGAATTGATCTGAGCTACGCAAATGCCGATCGTTCTGTAAATCCCAGTGTTGCAACATTCGGCTCTTTATCGAGGGTCAATCTGCCAATGGGTGGATATGAGGAGTTTGTATATGAGCAAAATAAAGTTGCTACACAGCAGATTATACAAATGGACCGTTCCGTATATGTTAGCGGAAGTGGCGATGGCTCCGGAGCATGGGTCGTTTATAACTCATCGATGCCCATCAACATTAATCGGCCGCTGATCGGAAAATTTACGATGTCATCTTATCAGAATCCGGGATGCCCCTCATGCACGCCGGCACCCCCAAATACTATGACTTTCGTGAAGGCCGAAGTGCTTGAAACGACTACTGGAGTGATCGTGTTTTCCAATATTATGCGGGATTTCAGTGATATCGTCTGGGATATACCCTTAGACGCGGGCAAGTCGTATAGCCTCAGACTCTCAGTGAAGGGAGAGGTTAATGCCGGTACCCTAACCATGATATACGATGAATACAACGGACTAGCATTCACGAATGTTGACGTTGAGGCTGCAGGAATACGCGTAAAACAGATCAATCGGTATGACCCCATTGAGGACCGGGTTACATCAAGATATTACAGGTATACACTGCTGAATGGTATGTTGTCATCGGCAGTCAGTACGTACGAAATGAAATTTGATTCAAGGGTTGAAACAAGAACCATGTGCGGTAATGACGTCCCTATCGGACCATTTGGAGCCATAAATACATCGCTGGTCTGTCGTTACATTCATCTTAATTCAAACGCTGCAGCCCCGGTGAGTTTGTATAGCGGCGGCCACCTTGGGTATACTTCTATTATAGAGAGCGATTCTCCGGATTTTGTAAATGGTGGGATTCAGCATGAGTATGTTATGTTGCCGATCTTTTCCGTAGAACAACTTTGTGGGGCTGAGATCCTGAATTTACCAACTGGCACAACTTCGACTTACAGTGGTAACGAGATAGCGACAAGATATTTCGACAAAGATATTTCGATACGAAGGGAAACATTGAATTACTATGAATATTATCCACAGGATGTTCCGCAAGAGTATAGGGCAGTGTCTGCTAGGCAACGTTTTCCTTATGCAACACAGATTACGTTGAATCAACAATTTGAAGCATTTGATGCAGCAGTGTATACCTATAAATCAGACTGGGTAAGACTGGATTCGTCCGTTCAAAACGACTACGATTACAGTAACCGCAAGCTGACTGTGAAAACAATCTATCAATACGGCTCTTCCCGGAATACACAACCATCCGGAGTTACTACAATCGCGAGTAATGGCGACCCAGTAGTAACGCAGTTGAAATATTCCACGGATTTGAGTACGACTGCACCTTATACACTAATGGTCCAGAAAAACATGATCGCTGACCCCATTGAGCAGAAGCAACTGGTGAACGCCGTACAAACCGGAAGGCAGATAACAGATTATCTGGACTGGACAGGCACAGGCGCTATGCTGAAACCGCAATATGTAAAGTCACAGAAATTTTCGACCGACGCAACGGAAAGCAGGTTGCAGTTTTTTTCTTATGATAATGGTGGAAATCCGCTGGAATTTGCGAAAGATGCTGATGCACATGTAGTGTATATCTGGGATTATAATGCATCAATACCCGTAGCGGAGGTCAAAAACTCTACCTATGCGAACGCAGCGTTTACTTCATTCGAGGCCGATGGGAAAGGCAATTTTACTTTTACAGGCACGCCGGTTATAAATGTAACTGCTCCGGCTGGTAAGAAAGTTTATTGTCTCGGGCCAAGTCCAGGTACGCCTGTCAGCAAATCCGGTCTAACGAATGGCGGAAAGTATACTATTTCTTATTGGAGCAACAGTGGAGCCTATGCCATCAGCGGTACCAGTGTCAATACTGTTCAAACAGGCAGAAGTTTCGGAGCATGGACTTTATACGTACACGAGGTAACTGCAGGTTCGACCACTATCAGTATCAGCGGATCGGGTTTGATCGACGAGTTGCGGTTATATCCACAGGATGCTCAGATGGTGAGTTATACCTATTCGCCTTTATATGGCATCACAACACAATCAGATATGAATAACCGGATCAATTATTACTTCTATGACGGGCTTGGTCGTTTGCAAGTGATTAAAGATCAGGATGGAAATATCGTTAAGACAGTTAACTACTATTACAAAAACGGCAACTGATCCTGTAAGCGAATTTCAGCCACCAGTTATGAGAAAAATCCCCTTGTTAAAATATATAATATTCTTTGCTTTCAGTTTGCTGTCTTTTGCATGGTCTGTGGCACAGACCAGAGGAAAGAAGGATACGCTTAATTTAAAATCCAGCAGTACTCCTCCGGTTACAAATGGTGGCGGCGGCGGCGGTGGTTACGTCATCGTAGGCGAGTCGGCTCCTTATGCAGGTTATACATATGATTACGAATTGCAGGACGGAAGTGGCAATCCGGTATATGACGCGGACCACTGGACGACCACCTGCGGAACGATCATCAATGGTGCCATGAATGGAGCAACGGTGCAATGGAATTCGAGCGGGTGCTCTTCGGGAATACTTCGTGCTTATGATGTGTCAAATGGGTTGATGGCGACGAGGACATTCGGGATTTCTCAGCCTCCTGTCCTTTCCGGAGGTACAATCTCGAACCCGTCACAAACAATCAATTACAATTCTACTCCCTCTATGATCAATGTAAGTTTTGCCACCGGAGGAGCTTGCGGTGGTGCCTACACATTTACGTGGGAATCATCTACTGATGGAGTTAACTATTCAACTATATCTTTAGCGACAAGCGGCTCCTATCAACCAGGAGCATTAGCCACAACTACCTATTATCGCAGGAAAACGATTTGCACTAGTGCAACCGCTTATACAACTAATGTTGCAGTGGTAAATGTCTATCCGCAACTACAGGCTGGAAGCATTAACCTGTCTTCTCAGGACATTACCTATAACACTTCTCCGGGAATGCTCTCCTTGAGCGGAGTCAGTGGAGGAAACGGAAGTTATAACTATCAATGGTATTCGTCAGGCAATCCCAACGGATTTAGTGTAATTGCTGGTGCAACCTCATACAGTTATGCCCCCGGAAATTTGACTGCGACCATATATTACCAGGTAGGCGTTACCAGCAATGGTGTGACAGCTTATAGTAATTATGGAGTAGTAAACGTATTTCCCCCATTAGTGGCTGGGGCAGCGTCGGCTTCCCAGAATATCAATTATGGAACCATACCGCAACCGATGTCTGCAACGGCAGGCTCGGGAGGAAATGGAGCGTATAGCTATAATTGGCAAAGTTCCACGGATAATTTGGGCTACTCTAATATTTCAGGAGCAAACAGCGACTCGTATTCGCCGGGAAATCTTACGGAGACAAGATATTACCGCCAGTCAGTGACAAGTAACGGAGTAACAGTTTATACAAATCCACTACAGATCAAAGTATATCCTCAACTTGTATCAGGAGCTATCACGCAGGCAACACAGGCCATCACCTATAATACGATACCGGCTTCTTTACATTTGGGCAATCCGGACGGTGGCGATGGGTTTTACACCTATCAATGGCAAAGTTCAGTTGATAATGTGAGTTTCTTTAATGAAGGCGGGCGGGGAACGCAGGCGTTTTCGCCAGAGCCACTTCTTGCAACACGTTATTACCGCGCTATTATCAATAGCAATGGAGTATCAGTGACAAGCGGTACGGCGGTGATCTATGTTGCACAGCCATTGCAGGGAGGAATGGTTGCTGGCCCCGTTTCTCCGATCAATTATAATACTGCTCCAGGGACATTTACAAGTACGCAGGCTGCCTCAAACGGTAATTGTGGGGCCAGTTATAGCTATCAGTGGGAGAAGTCTGATAACAGCACAGGCTTTACTGCCATTACGGGAGCGACTGGGTTGATCTATACGCCCGGTGCATTAAAAAAGAAAACGGCCTATCGCCGAAAAGTTAGTTGCAATGGTGAGATCACTTATTCCAACACATTCACCGTTCTGGTAAAAGATGAACTGATCGCCGGTTTGATCACGCCGGATAACCAGATTCTTCCAACAGGAACCACCTCCGTTACACTGACGGCAAATCCTGCGCGCGGCGGAAATTGCGACGGCAGCTATACCTATCAATGGGAGTCGTCAACAACTGCTACGGGAACATTTACATCCATTGGTGGCGCTACCGCGTTGGTGTATACGGTGAGCAACCCAACTGCGACAAAGTATTATCGGTTGAAGGTTACCTGCGATGCTGATATTGTTTATTCGAATATCAGCAGACTGATTATCGGAACACCCGAGACTAATCTGAACTATATACGCGTGCGTAATATCACGCGCCCGGGCATCACAACATTGGCTGCTGCAGATGCGTTGACAGACATTGCTGATGTGAAACAATCCACGCAGTATTTTAATGGTCTGGGCAATCTGGCGCAAACAGTCAGTCGTAAAGCGAATACTGCTGGTACGGATATGGTCAGTTCCACATTATATGATGCGTTTGGCAGGGAACTGGTGCAGATGTTGCCATATGCTGCTGCATCTGCCACCGATGGTAATTATAAGACGACAGCACTGATTGATCAGCGGATTTTCCAATCAACGCAGAATCCAGATGAAACATACTATTACAGTCAACAGCAAATAGAAGTTTCCGCGTTGCAGAGGATTGAGAAAAGCTTAGCGCCGGGAAACAACTGGCTGGGAAATAATCATGGCGTGGCCACACGGTACTGGCATAATACTGTCACGGATTCTGTGAGGATCTGGAGAGTTACAGATATTGCCAGCAATTTCGGGACCTGCGTAACTACCGCGCGATATCCTGCGGGTGAACTGGTAAAGACGATTACCGTTGATGAACATGGCAAACAGGCAATTGAATTTAAGGATAAAGCTGGCCTGACGATCCTGAAAAAGGTTCAAATAGGGACTACGGTATCCGATGATGGGTCAGGTAATGGTCATTATGACTGGTTGAATACTTATTATATCTATGATAATGGTGCAAATCTCCGGGTAGTAATACAACCAGTGGGCGTTAATGCCATTTTGGCAAACTGGTCGTTGACGACAGACGTATTGAATGAGTTGTGCTTCCGCTATGAATATGATAAGCGCAACAGGATGATCACAAAAAAAATGCCGGGGGTAGGCGCAGTAAACATGGTATATGATGCGAGGGATCGGGTGGTGATGACGCAGGATGCGAATATGGCTCAGGGAGATAAATGGATGGTAACAAAATATGACGCTCTTAACCGTGCCGTTGAAACAGGTCTATGGACTGATGCAGGAACGGCTGCAAGTCACCGTACAGCTGCAGCAGCATCTTCCAACTACCCGGTGACATCCTCGCAGTATGAACAGCTGTCGGTGACGCAATTTGATAATTATAATAATCTTCCATCGGGATTGACCACTTCGTTCAGTACCGTTGGTTCAACAGAGTATATCACAACGTATAATGTGCCTCCCATATATGCACAGGCATTAACCAGTACTACACAGGTGACGGGGTTGCCGACCGTATCAAAGACGAAGATACTGGGAAGTGCCAGCGACTTTGTGTATAGCATTATGCTTTATGACGAAAAGGCGAGACTTATTCAGTCCAAGACATTAAACCTTACAGCAGGATTGGATGTTTCAACAAGTCAATATAATTTTAGTGGGCAGCCATTGATAACCGTAAATAAAACTGAGAAGGCCGGCACAAATGCGCAGACCATAGTAAGTGTGGGAAAGTTATCTTATGATGGTCTGGGGAGGCTGACGAAAACTGAGCGCAAGACCAGTCATTCAGGTATCAGCAGCGGCGACCTGCCTTCAGTCTGGAGCGTTACATCTGAGCTATCTTATGATGCCCTGGGCCAACTGACTCAGAAAACTATTGGCAGCAAAAAAGATCCCACAACGTTGACCTACTATACAACGAGGCAACCGTTGCAGCAATTGAACTACGACTATAATATCCGTGGCTGGGTGTTAGGAATGAACAGGGATTACCTCACCAATGCCTCATCGTCAACCGCCGGAAAACTTTTTGGGTTTGAACTATCCTATGATAAACTTACCAATAGCGCGGGAAATAATTTCGTGGGCACGCAACTCAATGGAAATATCGCGGGTATGATCTGGAAAAGTGGTGGCGATAATATCCGCCGGAAGTACGATTTCAACTATGATGCTGCCAATCGTTTATTAAAAGCTGCATTTATTCAAAATAACGCAGACGGAAGCTGGAATAACAACCTTGTTGATTTTACGGTGAAAATGGGTACAGATGGCAGCGACAATAACAGCGCTTACGATGCAAACGGTAATATCAAACAGATGCAACAGCGCGGGATCAATCTGGCCGGCCCTGTCAATATAGATAATCTCATTTATACCTATTACCTGGGCGGCAATAAACTGGCTGCTGTTACCGATGGCATTACGGCAGATCAAAAATTGGGTGATTTTACGGATAAAAACACCCACAGCAACGATTATGGTTATGACAAGAACGGTAACATGTTGGTAGATCTGAATAAGAATATCGTGGGCTCATCTTCGGCCGCTGCAGAAATGGCGTCGGGTGGATCGATCACTTATAATTATCTTAACCTTCCGCAGGTGATTTCGATAAAGAAAGATGACGGCACAACAGCAAAGGGAACGATAACTTATGTGTATGACGCATCCGGTGTTAAGCTGAAAAAGATCACTGATGAAAATGCTGCAACGGTCAGTTATAAGGGGACAGACTACAACAATATCAGCATTATCACTACCACAACCTATGTAAATGGCTTAGTGTTTGAAAGCAAAGCCTATTCTAATGGCACGGTCAATACCGGAATGGGATATACGGATCGCCTGCAGTTCATCGGTCAGGAAGAAGGACGGATCAGACCAATTGCTTCAGCAAACCCGGATATTCCTGCATTCCTGGAATATGACTATTTGATCAAGGATCATTTGGGAAATGTACGGATGGTATTGACCGAGGAACAGAAAACCATCTACTATCCGGCGGCTACATTTGAAGGAACTTACAGCGCTTCATCTCCAGAGGTAGGCAGCATGGTGAATTTTGAAAAGCAATTTTATAAAATTGATCCGGATAAAATAGTCAATGAACCATGGACAGGTGAAACGGCAGCGAATACACGGTTGTATTATAATAACAATGGTAATCCTCCATCCAATCTGAGCTATCCATCTGGAACAACACCTGCACAGACAGATAACAGCTTAAAGATGTATAAGCTGAATGCGGCATCGAATCGGACAGGCTTAGATTTTGTGATCAAAGTAATGGCTGGGGATAAGATCGATATTTTCGGGAAGTCTTATTATCAGAATACAGGTACGATGAATGACGGCAATTCCACGGCGTTGGATCTGTTGTTGATTTTTACAGGTCTATTGGGTGCGCCGGGAAATGATATGGCCCATAAAGGCATGACGGCTGCGGGGTTGAACACGCTGAACAGTGGGCTGATACCTGCATCTTTTATTCGTGGCGCAAACGGAGAAACGACGACCATGCCGAAAGCGTATATCAATTATATGTTTTTTGACGATCAGTTCAGATATGTGGATGGTTGGGGTAGCCGAACAGGAGATATTGGTATTATCACGGACCACTGGCCGGATGACGCGCATTTAAGAAATATAACAGTACCGAAAAATGGTTATATATTTGTATATGTCAGCAATGAAAGCAATGTTGATGTGTTCTTTGATAATCTGCAGGTGATTCATAAACCGGGGCCGTTGTTGGAAGAGAGTCATTATTATCCGTTCGGGTTGCAGATGGCAGGGATCAGTTCGAAGGCGTTGGCATTTGGAGGTGCTGAAAATAAATATAAGTTCAATAAAGGATCAGAGTTGCAGAATAAAGAGTTCAGTGATGGCAGTGGTTTAGAATGGTATGCAACACAGTTCCGAATGTACGATCCGCAAATAGGACGTTGGCATGTGATCGATCCTAAACCGAATTATGAATTCAGTGTGTATGCCGGAATGGACAATAATCCTATTTTGAAAAATGATCCATTAGGTGACACAACCAATCCCGTTTGGAAGGCGCCCATGGCGTGGCCACCGCCAGAGGCAACAAGGGGAGCGCAAAGCGTTGCAACGTATACAGCCTTTGAGTTTATTGGGGCAGAAAATGCGAGGACGCAGTATGTAAATACAGTATCGAATCTTTCTCCTGGCGACTCTAAAGGAAGAACGAAGGCAAAAATAGATGCGCGAAATAGTACACCACCGGTTATGCAAGAAGTGGCTGAGAATATGCGCCCAATCAACGCTGAGGGTAGTAGGTCAGGAGGGACGGCGAATAAAACAAATGTCGGTGTCAATAAAACAGTTGACGCGTTAGGAAAAGTTGGAAAAGGTCTGGCAGTGATAAGTGTAGGGACATCTGTGTACAACATTGCTACTGCTGACGATAAAATCCGGCAAACCACAAAAGAGGTTGGCGGAACAGCAGGAGCAGTCGGAGGTGGAGTTTTAGGAGCTAAGATAGGCACTGCTATCGGGGCATTATTTGGAGGAGTGGGAGCTCCCGTAGGAGCGGCTGTTGGAGCATTTATAGGAAGCTGGTTTGGCGGGAAAGCAGGAGATAAAGCAGCGGAAACAGTATATGATAATTTAAATGATTAATGTAATGGGCTTTTTCTCTCGGGAAAATGAGAATGTTCTGTTTAACAAAATTGCAGTTTTTTTGCATGGGCTTAATTACAACAACTCATTAAGAAGAGTATTTTTTATTGGTAGCATTATCTATAATGAAGCCTCGTATTTTGAAATAATAAGAAAACGAACTTTTTCGGAGTTGCTGTTTTATATCGACGCAATGAGAGCTGATATGCGATTTGATTGTCTTGAAATGTACTTATTGGAAGATCGTGATGGTGACTTTCTGGTTTTATATTTGTTAGATCCTTATGAGTATATGAATAAGGCTCAGGTATTAAAAATAGCTTCTATTGAAAGACAGGGTATAGAAACTCACCTTGATAAAATGGAGATCATTTATTCAAAAGTGTAAGAATTTAGAGCAGTATTAATTTTATTATATGAGATAATTATTATTGGTTGAAGAAGTCCGGTGCGAGCCGGACTTTTGCATTATTACTTTTTGAGTTTTTTTGTAGTGGTCTGCAGTTGTGCCGTGGTGAGGTAATTGTCCACGACTTTTAAAATAGTCTCTCTATCATCTTCATCGATCTTCTCCAGCAATTCTAGGCGATGGAGCATTTTTTTATCTTTCACGACAAAGGAGGAAGCGCCGACCAGGTAATCCAGCGATACTTCCAGTGCATCAGCAATTTTAGCGGCCACTTCCACGGAAGGGGTGATCTCATTACGTTCATAGCGTCCGATGATGGCAGAGGAAGTGCCGACTTCCTTGGCCAGTTCCTCCCTGGAGAGGCTTTTATTTTTGCGCAGCTGCACGATCTTGCTTCCGAAATCCATACTGTATAGGTGCTGAAATTGCCGTTTATATCAACGGTTTAGCGAAAATACTTTACTTAAAAATGCCAAACAACATTTAAAAGTTTGGATTGAATTTACCAATCTGTTAGCTTTGTCACCAATTGGTAACAGAAAAAATATTTTTATGGCATTGGGAAAGACAAGCAGAAAAGTGAAGATCTATAAGAAGTTCCGCGGCGCGGGCATGCGGTTGTGTGATCCTGATCCAAGAGCGGTTCCGTGGTTGAACGTGAGTGGCGACTGGCTGCAACAGGCTGGGTTCGAGATCGGCGATCAGATCGAGATCATGGTAGGAGAAAACGAACTGCACATTAAAAAGGGCGGCCATGGAGATCAGTGAGATCAAACAGCGGTTAAGCATGGAAGCAGTGCTGCAGCATTACGGGTTGCAGTGGGACAGGCATAAGCGGCTTTGCTGTCCGTTCCATGAGGATACGACGCCGAGCATGCAGGTCTATCCCAAGACCAATACCTGGTGCTGCTTCAGTGCGAACTGCACGGCTGGCACGGGTGATGTGATCCAGTTCATCCAGCTCAAAGAGAACTGCACTAAATGGGAAGCATTGGTCAAAGCAACAACACTGGCGGAAAGTAACAGTCATGCGCCCGTGATCGCTGAGCAACATAAAGCGGCGGCCAAACTGTTTATTGCATCCTCGCCCCTAGAAAAGATCGCTGTATTAAAGAAAGTGTTCAGCTATTTTACCAGGGCGTTGCCGTTATCAGAAAAGGCGACCGCTTACCTGCAAGGCCGTGGCATCGATCATAAACAACATGAGATCGGTTATAACAGTGGCGACTGGCATTATAAGCGGGGGCAGCACTTTATTAAGGCTTGCGTATCTGTTGACTTATTAAAACAACGGCCTGCCGGAGGTTACAACCTATGGGCAAAGGGCTGCGTATTGTTCCCGTTGAAGAGTAGCGATAATAAGATCGTGTCATTATACGGCCGTAGTATCACAGGCAATAAAGACAGCCGGCATTTTTATTTACCGGATCGTGAAGGCTTGTATCCGTGTCATCCATCACCAGTTACCACCAAACTTATTTTAACGGAAAGCATCATTGATGCAGCGAGCCTGTTGCAACAGCAAGTCATCACCGATCAATACACGATCCTGGCATTGTACGGAACGAATGGCTTTACACAAGAGCATCAGCAGGCGATCATCCGCTTACCGGAGTTACAGGAGGTGATCTTTATGCTGAATGCGGATGAAGCGGGAGAGAAGGCCACAAAACAGCATGCTGCTACGATAAGTAATTTACTGCCTGATATTACGATCACCAAAGTGAACTTACCTGCTGATGAAGATGTAAACAGTCTGCTGCAATCACACGAGGATCCCGCTATCTTAATCGATCTTATAGCAGCGAGGCTCTCCGCCTTCGCTGAAGCTACGGCGGACGGAGAATTTTTTGTTTCAATTGAAACAAAAAATGATACTTCCTTAGCTGTATCGAAATCCTTGCTGAACACCACCAACGCAGAGCTGTTGATCTACGATGATGGCGAGTTGTACATGGAGATCCTGGGCGGCATCAAGATCAGCGGCCTTGACCGGATGAAAGTGACGTTGAAAGTACGACCCAAAGAAAAGGCTAATGCACCGCAGTGGTACAGCGTTGATCTGTATAACCAGGTGCAGCGGGAACAGGTCATATCAGCTGTATCGGAATCGTTCGAGATCGGTACCACCCAGGCAACCTCGACCATTACGCAGCTGATCACGGAGCTGGAGCAATACAGGCTTGAGCGTATGGAAGCGTTGCAACCCAAAGAAACGCCCAAACCAGCACTGACTGCTGCACAAAAAGAGCAAGCGATCAATGAACTGAAGAAACCAAATCTATTACAACGAACCGCGCAGCTGATCAAAGAAAGCGGCATTGTGGGAGAGCAGACCAACAGCCTGATCGCGTACCTGGTGTATTGCACAAGGAAGCAAGCCGTACCATTGCATGTCATGTTCCTGGGCGCGAGCGGTAGCGGCAAAACGTATCTGCAAGAGCGGATATCCGAACTGATCCCGGCCGAAGATAAAATAGAGATCACACAGATCACGGAGAACGCCCTGTATTACTTTAAGCAGGAAGAACTCAAACATAAGCTGATCCTGATCGAAGACCTGGACGGTGCGCTGACCGTTTTCTATCCGCTGAGAGAATTACAAACGAAAAGACGCATCAGTAAAACAGTCACGCTCAAAGACAGTAAAGGCAATCTTAAAACAATCACACTCACCGTCGAAGGCCCTGTATGCGTGAGTGGCTGCACAACGAAGGAAAAGATCTACGAGGACAATGCGAACCGCTGCATCTTGTTATATACGGATCAGTCGCGCGACCAGGACAGGCGCATCAATGAGTACCAGGCGAAGCTATCAGCGGGAGCTATCAATAAGCAACGCGAACAGCAGTATAGAGAACTGTTCCAAAACATGCAGCGGGTGTTAAAGCCTGTACGGATCATCAATCCCTTTGCGAACCATATCCAGCTACCGGAGCAGGTGTTCAAGCCGAGAAGAACGATGACATTACTCTTAGGCTTTATCGAAGCAGTGACGTTCTATCACCAGTATCAACGTGAACTAAAGAAAGATGAATCCGGCCAGTCCTATATCGAAACTACGATCAGTGATATCGAAGAAGCGTTCATGTTATTGAAAGATGTATTGTTCAGCAAGAGCGATGAACTGACAAGGGCGACAAGGAGTTTTTTTGAATCCTTGAAGCAATACCTGGCTGAGCATGATCTGTCCAGCTTTACGCCGCAACTGATCCGCAAAGCTATGCGTATAGAGCCACGGACGATCCAGCGTTATATCCGCGAGCTTCGCCAGTACGGTCTTATAAAGCCTGTAAGTGGCTATCAGCATCGCAAGGGGTTCGAGTATAGTATAACCGATACGGCGGAATACAGCCAGCTTACCAGCGAAATAGACGGCCATCTGCAATCCATCCTTGACCGGTTAAAGCAGATCGGTTCTACTGCGACAGCGACAGTACTGCGACAGCAGGGGTAGTGTCGCAGTAAAAGCCAATACTATAGCGGCTTTTAGCTACTGCGACAACTGCGACACGGGAAAAGACCATTAGCAAATTATTTTTTATGGGAATCAAACAACAAAAGCTGCAAACAGCAGAGTACATCGTATTGTCCAAAGTGTTCAGGGAGTGGCTGGAATTATTAGGTTACTCACTCTTAAGCATCCCTGCATTACTACTGGCGGTAACCGATTTTTTACACTATCAGGAGCAACAGTATAAATCCAGTCTGCAACAACTGGAGGCGATGGATGCGAACAACTTTATACAAACCACGATCGATCGGGGTTGTGGCAGCGGTCATGTCAATAAGCAGGTGCAGGCGTTGAAGCTGTTCAGCCGTTACCTGAGAGAAAGCGGGCAAAGCGGGATCGGGTTCAACCTGGAAAGAATGGATGATCAAAGGGTAAAACCAGTATGGTTAACCAAACCGGAAGTACAATCACTCTATGAAGTTACCGGCGACAGTGTATTAGGGATAAGAGACCGAGCGATGTTAGCGGTATTTTATGGTTGCGGGTTGCGGTTGAATGAAGGAGCGAGCCTTGAATTAAAAGATATCGATCGGAATAGCCAACGTATCCATGTACGCAAAGGGAAACATTATAAAGAACGGATCGTACCGCTGGCCGGCAAGAACTTTACGGAACTCTGCTTTTACATGGATTACGGCCGGCCGCAGTTGTTACAGGACGTTCCTCATAGCTACCTGTTTGTGGATGCCAATAAGGGAAACCCCATGCATAAACAAAGCCTGTATGTAAGGATCAAACAACTGGCGAAAAGAGCGAAGCTGCATAAGAAAGTGGGTACGCATACATTAAGACACTCTATTGCTACACATTTATTACAGTCCGGAATGAAACTCGAACGCATCCAGCAGTTCCTGGGTCACGGAGATCTTGACAGTACACAAATTTATACTCACCTTTTAAATGAATCATTATGACATTTACCAATTACTTACAGCAAAAAGGATACAGTCCGGCGACAGTATCCGCTTATGAAAAGTACATTACCCGGTTCACCAGCTTTACCGGTAAATACAATATCGATGAAGGGACGATGAACTATCATCACCTGTTCGGGTTCCTGCGTTATTGTAACCAGCAACGGCTGACCAAACGAACGATACATAACCTGACTGGCGTGATCCGTCATTACTTTACTTACCTGATCGCTGAAGGAAGAAGAACGGATAATCCGGCTGTTGGTGTGTTCATTAAAGGAATTATCAGAAAGCTGCCCTCCAATCTTTTAACGATGACAGAAATGGAAGAGCTGTATCAGCAGTACAGCTTGCAGTTAAATGTTGATGCAGGAAAAAAGAGCATGTTAGGGTTGATGATCTGCCAGGGCTTAACGGTGGCAGAGATCATGCGATTGAAGGTTGAAGATATCAAAGCAAGAGAAGGGAAGATCTTTATCAAGGGAACGGCCAGAACGAATGAACGGACACTGGAGCTGAAAGCTGTTCAGTTGCCGTTGTTGCAATCTTATCTGCAAGACAACAATTACAAAGCCGGTAGTCTGTTCTATGTGTCAAAACGAACCGATACAAGTGAACATAACATTACCAATCGCATTAAACACATGTTCGATCAGTTGAAGAAACTAAATCCACGAATCATCAATGCCAAACAGATCCGCGGCAGTGTGATCACTGAATGGCTAAGGAAAGATAATCTTCGTCAGGTGCAATACATGGCGGGACATAAGTACGTGAGCTCGACAGAACGTTACCAGTTAAGCGGCCTTGAAGACCTGCAGAATGAATTACAGCACCATCATCCGATGAATATATAAACAGACGAAATCTTGGCGAGAAAGGATAAAGACCCACCGGATCACACGTAATCACACTTTATTACACTTTTTTGGACAGGTTAGATTTTTTTTAAAAGCAGAAGTTGCGCAAACATGTAGCCACCGATAGCCCAAACGGTATCGGAAAGAAGGTTAATGAATATATCTTTTATCAGCTCCATTGATCAGCAAATGTACTAAAGTTGATCGGTTGACAGTCCTACTGGTATCAAACCGATCTTATACCAGTTACCTTCGACAGGGAATAAGGTGTTCGGTCTCGGTCGGCAAGCAAGCCTTGCGCCAGCTGCTGCGCTTGCGCTGCGCATCTGTCACAGGTCTTGCGTTGCCTTCCTCGCCTTCACTCCGCTGCTCTGTGTCCAGTCCAGGCTACGCTGCGCTACGCCTGTCCTGTCCACCGCAGCTCCACCGCGCGACCGCCACCTGCCGGCGTCGGCAGCCTTTAGCATTTATAACGCCTGCGCTGCGCTCCGGCTCAGTAATAAGGTGCCAGGGGCCTCTGCTGCAATCGGCCTCGTTCCTCGGCCTTCTCTTGCAGCGCTGCCTTCCGCATGGCGGGTGGTGGCGACGGTCAGCCATCCTTCACTCGCTTCGTTCGTCGGCATGGCCTACGCTTACGCTGCGGCCAGGCCTCCTCTCTTGCTCGCTCATCCTGGCTGCCCTGCCAACTTACAGCAGGAACAATCATCACCCATCGCCAAACCTGCCGCAGCCGCCGGAACAATCGTTCAGTCAGTTGATGAACTATGGCGGCTTTGGCTTGCAAAAAAAAACTTAGTTGATTGCCCCGGGAAGTATCGTTATGATCGGTAGTTCAAGCGGGCAATCAACTAAATTTTTTTCGCCGTCGTGCGTACCCCGAAAACAGACGGCATGAGTGCATTAATGACTTCAATTTTTTCTTTCAATTGAAAATAAAACCGATTACTTTTAAGGCCGTAACAGTTCTTTGAGAAATGTCTCTAACGGGTTCCCCAAAAATGGCCGGGGCATTAAAACAGGGTTGGTGATTATTATCCGTTCGGATTGACCATGGCGGGGATATCGAGTAAGGCGTTGAGTTTTGGAGGGCCTGAGAATAAATATAAGTTCGGGGGAAAGGAACTTAATAATAAAGAGTTCAGTGATGGTGCCGGGTTGGAGGCTTACGACTTTGGTGCAAGGAACTATGATCCGCAGATAGGAAGGTGGCACGTTTTAGATCCCAAAGCGGATTTACTTGAAATGTCATCTCCATATGTTTTTTGCTACAATAGTCCTCTTATTTACACAGATCCTGATGGTCAACTTGCAATCCTTATCAACGGAAGAGTGACAGGAGAAGCGCAGCGGGGAGACGCCAGTTATTGGGATAAAGGTATAATAGAAGCAATTAAAAGTTCTGGAATTCCCAATAGTGCCAACATGATGTTTGTAGATGGTGATCGGTATTTTAATCATGTATTGAGGCGTGATTTTGACAGAGTAGGAGAAGAAGGCGTAAAGAACGGAAGTTACACAAATGGAGGAAATAAGCCGGGAGCAAGAAGGGAGGCCGGATATTCGATCGGTCGACAAGATTTTGAAAGCATTCTGTCAAGACTTAAAAGAGATCCGGCAACAGGTAAAATTATTGAGAAGATACAGATATATACTCATAGTAGAGGAGCTGCCTTTGGTGCTGGCTATATAGAAGCATTATTAGAAATGATCAGTCAACATGCGGATCAATTTGATGATCCTAACAATGTGATTGATCTAGTTTACAACATGGCTCCTCATCAATCAAATTTTATAGATGAACCGGGTGGATTAAATGCATATTCTCAAGATCATAAATGGGATCCCTTGTCTGGAAATGATATGGGAGGTTTAAAAGGGGCATTTAAAAGTAACGAAACGTCTCCGGGGGTATTAGGATCTCATGCGACTACATCTTTTATAAATGATATCACCGCTTTTATGCAGGCCTTTATAGCTAATGGAAATAATAGCCAATCTCTTATTGATGATTTTATTAAAAGAATGAAGACTGATTATGGGGTTAAGGTAACAGTAACACAATAAACTAAATGACGAAATGAAAAATATTTATATTAAAGTACTCCTATTGAACTTGTGTTTGTTCATAATTCTCTTCATTATCTTTTATCTTAGTTCCTTTTTGCTGGGGTATTCCTCTAATGGAGGCTTTATTCTCGAACGAAGATTATTTATCAAATTTGTTATTGCTCATATTATCCTGTCGGTGTTAGTTTTGCATAGATGGAAACTGCTGAATTGGTATAGCTTTTGGCTAACTCTTATTCTTACATCTGCCATTTATTTGTTTGTGGCATGGAAGGCTGAGTATTTTTCGGTTTCGTAAGAGGTAAGATGTTTTTGGAGGAAAGTCATTATTATCCATTTGGGCTCACCATGGCGGGGATATCCAGCAAGGCATTAAGTAATGCACCTCGCAACAGATATAAATTTAATAGTGGAACAGAACTGGCAGAGAAAGAGTTTAGTGATGATAGTGGACTTCAGTTATATGAAACACCGTTCAGAAGATACGACGCACAGATAGGACGGTTCCATCATGTTGATCCACTCAGTGAACTTGCTGATAGTTGGAGTCCTTACGTTTATTGCCTGAATAATCCTATTCTTTTAAATGATCCTTTAGGGCTGATTGCAGATACGACAATTAATGGAGTGAGTTTGACGGAGAGTGAGTACAACAGTTCTGTTACTGTGACAAATACCCGGTCAGCACAAAATCCGATTGATCTTCAGTATAATAGTCCGACAGTGAGGCCTGTAACGGTTAATCTGGGGAGTGGTATAGATTTTAATAATAGTGTCACTGAAATAGGGTTAGGAGGAAGTGTGGTAGTAGTAAATCCACAGGCTCTTGTGCTGGGCGGTGGTGCGGCTTTAGCCTATGGATTGTGGTTAGGACTTACAGCAGACTACAATAATACAGTACCGTCTATCACGATGCCAGGATTTTCGGCGAGAGACAATACAACTTACCGACCACCAATAGTACTCAATCCTGCCAGAGATGTGCCTGTTCCTCCATTCACGATTTCACCGCCGGCGCCTCACGGAGAACAATATACGTTACGGGCCAGAGCGAGCGGATGGTATCCAAAATACAGCTGGGGGAAAGGGCAAACTGCTTCAATCTGGCTGAACAAAGGCGAAATCTGGAAAATCGGTACAACTATAAATGGTACGGCTAGGTACTCGAATTTTTTCTATAGCACAGTAGGATCTGGGCTTGACTATGTTGGCGAGTTCGGCCCTGCTCCAATGGATCAGGTTCTTTTCGTAGAACGAATGAAGCAACTTAATTATGTTATACAGCATAACGGTGAATTACCACCAGGAAATACAAAATTACAATAGCAATGGATGTTAGAATAGCAATGGAATGGGATGAACAAGTTGGTATATCGCTTAGTAAGATGTATCCTCTTCGCGAGGGCATAGAACATTCATTTAGAAATCGGAATTATGGACAGTCGGTTTTAGCTGTTTGGATTGTAATGATAGCGAGAGGTAACGACTTTAAACAACGTAAAAGATTTAAGAAAAATGAAGGCCGGTTTGAATATGATATCCTGCTTGATTATTTTTTAATTAAAAATGTTTCGATTGAAGAAAAAAAGGCGGTTATTCGAAGGCAAATCGTAGAGATCAGTGAGCAGACATTTAGTAAGTATAAATTTGATGACTTTGATAAAAGTGTTTTTTTATCAGATCTGAAGGAAGTGGTTGAACATATTGAATGGTAAGTACGCCAAGGATTATTACTGTGCGAGTTGCTGTATCTGTCTTTTGGTAAGGAAGGCATCAATAAAAGTTTTGACGAGGTTTTTATCTTCCGGGCTGAGCTGCTCCACCTGTCTGAACTGTTTGAGCAGTTCTTTGTCGGTGAGTTGTGCGGCGACGGCTTCATCTTCTGTTCCCTTCATTAAGTAATCGGTGGTGGTGCCGAGTGCGGTAGCCAGTCGTTGCAATACATCGGAGGAGGGGCTGGATTTACCGGTCTCATATCGTCCGATCTGAATAAAAGTAAAAGAGATAAGCTTGCTCAGGTCAGTCTGGGTGAGATTTTTTTGTATGCGTAGTTCTTTGATACGTTCGCCGACGGTCATGTTTTAACACATTGAAGTGTGTAAATAAGACTTCGATGGCTCAAAATTGGTTTAAAACAGGGCCATTAAAATGATGAGAAGTGCATTAAAAAAATTAAATTCGCAGTAAATATGATCAGTATGAATACGGCAACATCTCTTCGGGATAAATTGCATCATTATATTGATGTAGCGGACGAGCAGAAGCTACAGGCTATCTATGTGCTGCTGGAAGAAGAGATCGACTGGCATTATACAAGCGAAGAGATCAGCATGCTGCATCAGCGAAGAGAAAACCACCTCAAAGGTACCAGCAGATCTTATACGGTGGAAGAGTCGTTAAAAGCTGTCCGCGAGCAAAAGAAATGACATGCCATTTACTGTCGTTGTTAAGCAGGAAGCTCACCAGGATACGCTGGAAGCGTATGATTATTACGAAGGAAAGCAGAGTGGGCTTGGTGAAAGATTTTTAGAAGCATTGCTGCGCCATTACCAGGAGTTGGCCGATCATCCCACTTATTATAGCTATATAGATGAAGATCCTTTAAAAGTCTTGCGGGATGTACGATTAGAAAAGTTCCCTTATGTGGTAGTGTATGAAATAGCAGGTACAGAAGTGATCATATACGCAGTACATAATACCTATAAGCATCCCCGCAATAAACGGAAGAAAATATAGTTCAAGGCAGCGTTATCTTCTCAACGGTATGAACGATCTGCAGCATGAATTACAGCACCATCATCCGATGAAGGAACAGTGAACTACTGGTTCCGAACGGATTCTATGCCAGTTACCTCCAGCAGGCAATAAGGTGTTCGGTCTCGGTCGGCAAGCAAGCCTCGCGCCAGCCCGGTGCCAGGCCACGAGCGTTTTTATTAAGGATATAGTCGTGGCCTGTCACCGCCCTCCGCTGCGCTACGTCTCAGTAATAAGGTACCAGGGGCCTCTGCTGCAATCGGTCTCGTTCCGCCGCGGCGGAGACAAGACCAAAAGCCGGTTCCCCAAAGTTGAGTGGGGAATAAAAAATAGATTGGAGGTTATTATCCGTTCGGGTTGACGATGGCGGGGATATCATCGAAGGTATTAGCGTTCGGAGGGCCTGATAACAAATATGAATTTGGAGGAAAAGAGAAGCAGGAAAAAGAGTTCAGTGATGGAAGCGGCTTAGAAGCATATGACTTTAGTGCGCGGATGTATGATCCTCAGATAGGTCGCATGTGGCAGATAGATCCATGGGTAGAAAAATATGAAAGGCAAAGCCCGTATGTAGGGTTTAATAATAATCCAATCGTTTTTGCCGATCCTACAGGAAAAGGAGGAGAACTAACAGTTCGTCAAAGAGAAGACGGAAGTTATTATATAGAAGTGCCTTCTAAAATCTATGTATACAGTAATAAAATGAGTCAAGACGAGGCTAAGAAGTATGCTTCAAAAATACAGAACGATATAATGACTCAATGGAATAACCCTACAGAAACGGACCAGAACGGAAATCCAGTAGATGGGGCGAAGGTATACGGACAAATAGGAAATCAAAGGGTTGATGTTGTGTTTAATGTTTCTGTCGAAGCGGTAACTACAGAAGAGGCGGATGGCTTGGCAAAAGGAAATAAAAATGCAGCTATAAACTTTATGTCTTTGGATGGCACCGGCACGTCTTACGTTGATGGCAACTCCGGGAAATTTAATATTGAGCAGCTTAATGACCCTACAAAGGATAATACTGTTGCCGCTCATGAATTTGGCCACATGTTGGGATATTATATTGATAAAACACATCCTGATGGTAAATCGAACTCTGTGGCTGACGGCTTTAATACGCATGCATGGAAAAATCAAGGAGAAGATTATTTTATCATGGGGGGTATGGGCGTGATATTGATAATCCTATGAATCAAAGTAGACGAAGGGTAGATCCAATTGAATATACTCGAGTAAACGGAGGTGGTGGAATCCGAACTCCAACAACAATAACTAAGGTGTCTATTGTTAATCCTCAAAAGCCGATAACTAATACAATTTTTAAGTGAGATGAAAGCATCATACTGCTTTATAATATTTTTATTTGTGTGTAAAAATATTTACAGCCAAAAAATAACGACGGATACATCTAATAGCTCTTCCAATGTTATGAGCATTGTTGTAGATTCTGTTTCATGTTGACCCACCGTTCTGTTTCATGTTGACCCACCATTCTGGGATGTTGACCCACCCGTAAAATAGTCGTTTGCGTTTTTCTGCACGCGATATTCCGGGATGTTGACCCACCTGTTTTGTAATTTTCCAGGATTTTATTTTTGTCATTCTGGCATGTTGACCCACCTGTTGCAGGTGAAGGATAAGCGCTTTTTGTAAGTCATTTGCTCCTCAAAAAAACAAGGAGCATGGCGCAAAAGCCGATAGCAATGGAACAGTTAAAACAGATCC